>Ga0209909_100081_pt1 | contig 192582 bp, 171 predicted proteins | sample FECB22metaG_FD_188302 | JGI IMG/M metagenome (GOLD analysis project Ga0209909, IMG submission 188302) | Cyanobacterial communities from the Joint Genome Institute, California, USA - FECB-22 (SPAdes) (version 3) | ecosystem: Environmental > Aquatic > Thermal springs > Hot (42-90C) > Microbial...
TCCAGAAGCAGTCGCAGGCACGGCTTCTCAGTCGTCTCCACCAGCATGGCAGCGGTCTCCGAATCAACGCCGCCAATGGAATCACAACCCCAACACCCCAGAAACCGCCGTTAACCCGAGTTCATCGCCGTGGCCATGCGGTTTACGCGCTTGCGCTCGCCCCGGCGCTATGGCAGTTTCCGCTCCGCTTTCCGGCGCCCATGTAGCTCAGTGGTAGAGCACTCCCTTGGTAAGGGAGAGGTCGCGTGTTCAATCCACGCCATGGGCACCAGCAGAATCCCTTGAAAATCAATAAGAATTGTTGCGACGCCCGATCCGCTATCCGGCAGATGCCAGCAGAACGCGGCAGGAACATGCGCCGGCAAGTGGTGGACTTCGTTGACCACCCGTTCTTCTGTGCCGGCCGCAACCGGCTGCCTGCCGCTTCCATCGCCGCGTGGTCCGGCTGGTCCCCGCGCGACCAGAACCGGGCGCTTCACCCCCGGGCGGCAACGCCTGCAACCACCCGCTCCCGAGCCCCATCAGAGACCATCAGAGAGAGGTCTTCCCATGAATGCGGGCCTCCTGCTCCAGCATCCATGCTGAATCACAGCTCACTGCACCTGGGAATTCACGATTCAGCCCGAAACGATCCTGCTTCAGAGCGGATCGAACCGATCCGGCGCAGCCTTCGCGAGTCCTTCAGACCGCCCCTCGGAGCGCCCGTGCAGTTCGAAATGCACGAGCGGATTGACGCCGGCGGCGGCGACGTCCGGATAGGCGTCGAGATAGGCCGAAGTATCGAATCGCGGCGAAGGATCCCGCCCGAGACGGGCGCCAAGCCAGAGATAGTGCGCGGCGGGGTCCATGCCGAGCCGCCCGACGTCGGGATAGCGGGCGAGATACCATGCCTCGTCGAAGAGGGCGGACTGCCGGATGATCGTCACGAGTTCGGCAGTCGGTTCCGTCACGTTCCGTGCTCCTTCTCGCAAGCCGGGTCGACGGCATCGTCCGACAAGGGTCCCCTCCGCCCTTCCGCGATGCCATGCCGGACATAGTGCCGCAGCGGATCGACGCCCGCTCTCGCGACATCCGGATTTTCCGCGAGATAGGCAGCGGCATCGAACAGGTCGCTTGCCCGCAGCCGTGCCGATAGGCGCTTGCGGCCCCAGGGGCCCGGCAACAGCCGCCCCCACCGGGCAAACCTCGTCAGACCGCCGTCGAGGACGAGGGTCAGGACGTCCATTGCCCATCGCGACCGGGCCTCGGCTCTCCGGGCGTCTCTGCGCGCCGCCTCAAGGCCTCGGGCGGCAGTGGTTTCTGCCTGCTGCAGCAGCCTGGTCAGGACGACGATCTCGTCGGTCTTCTCGCGGACCTGCTGCTGCGCCCCGCGCCGCAGCCGTCCCTGCGCCTCGTGCAGCTGCCGAACCTGCTCCTCGAGCTTCGCGATCCTCTCGGCGTAGCTGCGACCTTGCAGCTCCGCCTGGCGGACGCGCGTCTCGGCCTCGCGTTCGAGACGGCTGCGCGCCGCCTCGCTTTCGGCCAGCCCGCTGACGAGCGCGGCATTCTCGCTGGCGGACTCCTCCGCCTCCGCCGTCAGCTTCGTCTGCGCCGCCTCGCTTTCGGCCAGCCGGCTGCGGAGTTCGGCGATCTCGCTGGCGGATGTCTCCGCCTCCGCCGTCAGCTTCGTCCGCGCCGCCTCGCTTTCGGCCAGCCGGCTGCGGAGTTCGGCGATCTCGCTGGCGGATGTCTCCGCCTCCGCCGTCAGCTTCGTCCGCGCCGCCTCGCTTTCGGCCAGCCGGCTGCGGAGTTCGGCGATCTCCTGCTCCGCTGTCGACGCCTTCTTCGCCAGCGCATGGAGCTGGTGTGCTGACTGCCGGCTGCCATCGACGACACGGGCGAGACCGGCCATGGCGCGATCGAATTCGGCGCGCACATCGTCCAGGATCGGATGGTCCGCCGCGCGTTCCCCAGTTCTCGTCCATTCGTCCAGGATGCGATAGGTCTCCCGCACCCATGCTGGCACTAGCGCAGTCCCCAGCGCGCCCGTCGACGTCGCGTCGTGATGGCGATGGCGCGGAGACAGGAATGCCTGGACCTCCGCGAGGCTGCGATCTGTACGACGCGGCCACACCAGGCCGAGCGCATCGGCCGCCGCGTCGATCAGTCCGGGCGCATCGCTGAGCAGCCGATCATAGCTCGAGAAGAACCGCGGCCGGCCGCGGGTGCCAAACTCGCCTTCCAGGACATGGCGGAGCCAGACCAGTTCGCCCACTTCCACCGGAAGATGGTTTCGCTTGTGGAGCGACGCCGCCACTTCGAGCGGATTGCGTATCGGCAGAATCACCTTCGCCTCGATCCTGGCCTCGTCCAGCACGTCGCCCCAGAACCGGGCGAGGCGACACAGGCGCGGATCCTTCAGGGCGAACAGCGACGAGCCTGCATATTCGCGCGCCAAAAGCTCGGCCGCCCGGCGCTTGAACTCGACGCATTTCGGGGATTGGAACCACGCCGGGTTGAGCGCGGCCGCGTCGTCCCACATCGACCCCGCGGAGGCAAGGATCTCCTCGTTCAGATCGACGAGCGCCCGGGATTCCCAGAAGCCGAGCTCATTGTCGTTCGGCGATGGCTTGACGAGCCTCTCGGCGAGATCGCAGCCGACCAGGTTGAGCACCCGGGTCAATGCACTGGTGCCGGACCGATGCATTCCGACGACGAGCACGCATATGCGCCGAGACGGCGGCTGGGCGTGCACCGGATCTTCGCGTCCCATTGTCCTGATGAGGGTCCCAAGGGTCTGAACGGCACCGCGCTCCGCCGCTTACCATGCCGCCTTCGCGCGGCGCAAGCCTCAGATCGCGGCGGCATTCCTGGCTCCCGGGCGGGGTATCGCACGAAGACGGCGCCGGCGGGGATTCGATCAATGCCCTGCAGAAATCGCCGGAGGATTCCCCCGATGCGACGGGCGCCCCGGACGAGATGCGCACCAGAGCGCCGAGGCTCGACCACAAGCCGACGTCGGCTGCCGCGGCCCCCTCCGCCGTCGTCCGACCTCCATCTGCAGTTGACCGGTGTCGGGATCTCCCGCGAGATCATGTCCCCCCTGCCGGCGCATGCCGTCTAGCTCCGCCAGAAGTCCGGGTCGAGCAGGACGAGCAGCGTGAACAGCTCGAGCCGGCCGAGCAGCATCGCCGCGGCGAGAATCCATTTCGCCGCGTCCGGCAAGGGCGCGAACGTGCCGGCCGGACCGACGATGGGACCAAGGCCCGGACCGACATTGCCGATCGCCTGGGCCACCGCCGACAGCGCGGTAACGATGTCGAGCCCCATCATGGCGAGCACGAGCGTGAACATCGCGACGCTGCCGATATAGACCGCGAGAAAGGCAAGGACCGAGGCCGGCACATCGTCGGGCAGGCGGCGTCCTCCATACTGCAGCCTCACCACGCGGCTCGGACGGGCCAGGCGGCGGAGATGGGCGGCGACCACCCGATGCAGGATCTGAAACCGGTAGATCTTGATCCCGCCCGAGGTCGAGCCCGCGCAGCCGCCGACGAAGGTCAGGATCAGGAACAGCCCCACGGCGGGCGGCCCCCATCGGGTATAGTCGGCCGACGCAAAGCCGGTCGTCGTCACCACCGAAACGATGTTGAAGGTCGCAAGCCGGATACCCTCCTCGATGCCGAGGCCCGCGGTGCGCGACAGCCAGATCCCCGTCGCCAGGCTGAGCACCGCCAGGAATGCGACCAGCACGCGCACCTGCGGATCGCTCCAGATGGCGAGCGGCTCGCCCTTGATCGCCTTGATGTAGACCACGAACGGCAGCGCGCCGGCGAGCATGAACAGGACACAGAACCATTGGGCCGTGGGGCCGAATGCTCCGAATGACGCGTCGTAATTGGCGAAGCCACCGGTCGACAGCGTTGTCATCGCATGGCACATGGCGTCGAATGGCGACATGCCGGCAAGCGCAAAGCTCACCGCCGCCGCGAGTGTCAGGGCGACATAGACCGCGACGATGTAGCCGACCAGCTGGGCGGGGCGCGGGACGATCTTCTCGGACTGGTCCGAACTTTCGGTGTGGAACAGCTGCATGCCGCCGACCCGGAGAAACGGCAGGATGATGATCGCCATCACGACGATGCCGACGCCGCCGATCCATTGCATCAGCGCCCGCCACAGCAAGATGCCGGGCGGCAGCTCGTCGAGTCCGGTCAGAACGGTCGAGCCGGTGGTGGTGAAGCCCGACACCGCCTCGAAGAAGGCGTCGTCGTAGTCGAGCCCGAGCCCGAGCAGCGGCAGCGCCGAAAAGGCGGACATGGCGATCCAGACGAACGAGGTCATCAGGAAGGCCTGACGTACCGACAGGCGCACCGGTTCGGGCCGCCGGGTGGCGATGACCGTGAGCGAGCCGACCAGCCAGGTGAACAGCGCCGAGGCGACGAATGCCTCCCAATCCCGCGCGCCCCAAGCCGCATCCACCGCCGCCGGTATCAGCATCGCAACGCCGAGGCCGGCGATCAGCAGGCCGGCGACATGCAGGATCGGTCGTATGAAGTCCACGCTGGGAAACCCCTGCCGCCACCACCGGCGACAACCGCCGCCCGTCGCGGCCCGAGGCCGGTACATATACTCCCGGGCAGGAGGCGCTGCCATAGCCCGCGAGCGGCCCGGGCGAGGCCGAGCACAGGACGGCGTCACACCGTTGCCCCTTCCCGGCCATCCACGATACCGTGCCCGGTGAAGCCGAGGCGCCACGTCCGCTTCCCTGCGGGGAAGCGACGACCGGCACCGGCCTTGGCGGCTCCGGAGGACATTGCCATGACGCTGTTCCGCGCCGCCCAGGCCGCGCTCCTGCTGATGATCGTTGCGGGTACCGCGGCGCAGGCCGGCGGCTACGGCGAGTCGAACTCGGTCAAGGCCCTGCGCGCGCTGTTGCAGGCGAAGCCCGATCTGTGGACAGCGCTCGAACGGGCCATCGCCGAAGCGCGGATCGACGATAATGCGACCGTCGGCGCGTTCGAAGCCCATGTCAACGGGATCGTCCGGCTGGTGGCGACCAGCCGCGACTTCGAGAGCTGGTCGCGGGGCGTGGTGGCGGAGTGGGGGGCACTTCCTCGATTCGCCGGCCGACGCCGTCTACAAGGGCGGGGACCTGGGCTTCTTCCAGTTCGGCGGCTCGGACGTCATCGTCCTGTTCGAGAAGGATGCGGTCGATCTCACCGCCGTGGCCGGCACCCACTGTCTGCAGGGTCAGGCGATCGGCACCGCCTGGGCGAGGCCAAGGTTGAGCGGGGAGGATCCGTCGGCGTGCCCGAGTCTCCGTCGGCACCAGGAAACGTTTCGGCCGCTCGGTTCGGCGGCGGCCACCGCGCGCGGATCAGGGCGCTGGCGATCTGCGTGGGCCTGCGCGCGGCGGGTGTGGGCTGGATGGCGCACAAGAACTGATGGACGGTCAGCGGACAGGCGAGCACCCCGACGAGCTGCGGCGGCTGGCTCAATCGGCGCGCACGGCAATCGCTGCGTCGGACTGGCAGGAGGCGCGGCGGGCGCTGACGGCGCTGCTCGCGGCGCGGCCCGACGATGCCGCACTCGCCTACAATCTTGCCCTCGTCGAGAAACGGCTGGGCCTGGCGGCTGCAGCGGAGGCGCGGCTGGCGGCCCTCCTGGCCGCCCATCCCGACCATGCCAACGCCCGCTTCGAGCATGCGGCCGCACTGATGGACCGGGGCGCCGAGGCCGAGGCGCTGGAAGGCTTCGAAGCCTGTCTCCGCCTCGATCCGAACGATGCGGACGCGCTCCTGAACGCAGGCCGCCTGTACAACCGGCTGGGCGATCCGGCAAGCGCGATGGAGCGGCTCGCCGCTGCGGCCCGCCTTCGCCCCGGCGACGCGGCGATCGCACTGGCGCTGGCGGAGGCGCAACGCGATGCAGGCGACCTCACGGCAGCCGACATCGTCTTCAGGCGACTGTTCGCCACGGCACCGGCCCTGCGGCCGGCGATCCTGAAGGCGATGAGCCAGGGACCGCGGGGCCGTCTGCCGCTGGCCGCAACACGCCTTTACAGGTAGTACCTACCGTATCATACAATCTATGATGGCGTTATCGGATGAATTTCATAAGCCACTCCTGCAGGATACTTTGATGACGTGCGTGTTGATCGTCTCGTGATAGAATCTCAGCACACGCACGATTTGATCGTCTGATCAGAAATACATCCATATCAAATTCCGTTAACCATACTTTCAGAGACTCCGACGACGATCCGGCCGGCGAGATCTCCGCGAGCAGAGATCGACAACAAGATATGCAGGTGGACTCCATGAAATCCCTATCCCTGAAGGCGATTCTCTACGGCGTGACCGGCCTGCTGGCCGGCCTCGCGGTGCTCCTGGCGGCAGAAAACGCCCGCCACATGTGGGAGCAGCAGGCTGCGGCCCAACTGACCCAGTCCTACAACGCGGTCGGCGACCGGCTCCTGGCAACCGCGGGCAGCCTCGCCGCGGAGCGCGGTCTGACCGTCACCGGCCTGAACGCGGCCGCCCAGTCGAGCCCGGATCGCCTGGCGGCGATCACCAGGGCGCGCGAAACGGCGGATGCAGAGTTCGCGGCAGCGATCGGGGCGCTGGAGGCGATGGGGGGCAGCGATCTCCACGAGTTCGACGACGCCCGCGCCGCCTATGCTGCGATCTCGGCGGTCCGCCGCACGATCGACAGCCAGCTCGCCATGCCGAAGAGCGAACGCCCGCAGGCGGCAGCGGCGGATGCCGGGGCGGCGCTGACAGATCTCATCGACGCCACCCAGAGGCTGCGCCGCGCGCTCGATCTGTCACTCGAATCCGCGGCGGCGCGGACGGCCCATCTCCAGTCGATGAAGGACGCGATCTGGGTGATGAGCGAGTTCGCCGGTCGCGAGCGGGCGCTGCTCGGCGGCGCGGTGTCGCAAGGCACCCCGCTCGCCAGCGGTCAGCTGCAGACCGTCGCCGGTTATCGTGGCCGCATCGACCATGCCTGGGAAACCGTCAAGCTCATTGCCGAGGAACTGAATACCTCGCAGGCCATCGATCGCGCGATTGCGGCCGTCGAAAGCGAGTATATCGGCTCGGTCGGCGATGCGCGTCGGAGGCTGATCAACGCCAGCGCCAGTGGTGAACCGTATCCGATGACCGCCGACGAGTGGATCGCGGCGGCCACCAGGGGCATCGACGCGATCCTGGAGCTCAACCGCACAGCGGGACGGGAGATTGATGCGCTGACGGCGGAAATGGCCCGCACGGCGCGCACCTGGATGATCTTCGGCCTCGGCGCGCTCCTGGTCGCGACCGGCGGCGCGGCTCTCGCCTTCTGGATCGTCGCCGCACGCGTGCTGCGCCCCCTCGAGGCGATCCGCCTTGCGATGACGCGGCTTGCCGACGGTGAACGCGACATCGCGGTGCCTGGCCTCGAGCGTCGGGACGAGGTCGGCGCCATGGCGGCCGCGGTCGAGGTCTTCCGAAGGAATGCCGAGGAGGTGGCGCGCCTCGAGGCCGAGCAGACCGAGCGCGACCGGCTGGCCGCCGAGGAGAAACGGCGGACGATGAACGAACTCGCCGACAGTTTTCTCGCCAGCGTGGGCGGCGTCGTCGAAAAGGTGTCGTCGGCCGCCGTCGAGATGGAAGCGACCGCCCGGTCGATGGCCGCGACAGCCGAGGAGACGAACCGGCGGGCCGTCGCGGTATCGGCCGCGTCGGAGGAAGCGTCGACGAACGTCAACAGCGTCGCCTCGGCGGCCGACGAACTGTCCTCCTCGATCGGCGAGATCGCCCGCCAGGTCCAGCACGCCGCCGGCATCGCGGCGAGTGCCGTGACCAGCGCCAGTGCCACCAACAGGACGGTCGAGGGTCTCGCCGCAACGGCCCAGAAGATCGGCGAGGTGGTCGAACTGATCAACTCGATCGCCGAGCAGACCAACCTGCTGGCGCTGAACGCGACCATCGAGGCGGCGCGCGCCGGCGACGCCGGCAAGGGCTTCGCGGTGGTGGCGCAGGAGGTCAAGGCGCTCGCCAGCCAGACCTCGAAGGCGACCGAGGAGATCGGCCAGCAGATCTCCGACATCCAGGCGGCCACCGCGGAGGCAGTGCGGGCGATCCGCGAGATCGGCGACACCATCGTCTCGATCAGCGAGATCTCGACGGCCATCGCCTCGGCCGTCGAGGAACAGGGCGCGGCCACCGACGAGATCGCCCGCAACGTCCAGCAGGCCTCGAGCGGCACCGGCGAGGTCAGTGCCAACATCGCCGGCGTCTCGTCGGCGGCCAGCCAGACCGGCAGTGCCGCCAGTCAGGTGCTGGGAGCGGCGCGTGGACTGGCCGACCAGGCCGAACGCCTGCGGCAGGAGGTCAACGGCTTCGTCGAGCGCGTGCGCGCCGCCTGAGGCGCCCGCACACCGTCCAAGGCCGGAACCGGGTCGGGGCCAGGGATGGTTCCGGCTCGGTGACGACGCCCCTCATTGCCCTTGCCGGTCGCCGGGCACAGCCTCGCCGGTGCCCCTATCCCGGCCCGACCCGGAACGTCCTTCTGTAAAGACCGGGATCCGCCGACAGGCCTTCCTCGATGTCCCGGTAGGCCGCCATATGGCCGACGTCCATCGTTTCCGCCACGATCTCGACGGCTTCCCGCCGGACAGGGATCGCCTGGGCGACCGGCGTCCCGGCCGGCAGCACGCCCTCGAAGCCGGGGTCGGTCCATAGCGCCGGGAAATGCACGAAGCCGTCGGAGAACCGGTCGCAATCGACCAGGCCGGCCAGCGTCCGGAATGGCAGATCCTCGCGGTTGAGCGGATGGACGAACAGGATGGACCACCCTTCCGGCGCTTCCAGCGCCCAGAAATTGGTGAACTTCACCACGAACTGTCCGTCTGCCGCCGGCAGCGGCACGCCACGCACCTGCTCGGGAACGTGCAGACCGATCGGCGAGCGCGTGTGCCTCAGGCCCGACACGCGCGGCGCCTCCCAGTCCCAGGACAATTCGCCGCCAGCAACCGTCAGGTCTGCGGCGAGCGGCATCAACACGCCCGCCGACAGGGCGTCGATCAGCGGCGGACAGTGCTTGAGCGTGCGCACCTCGAGGCCGCCCAGCGTCTCGCTCACGGTTGTCGCCGGCATCGCCCTCAGCCAGTCCGGCAGCGCGGTCCGCGCCGCCACCGGCTTCGGCAGGATCGATTCGTAGCCCGGCAGGCAGCGGAAGGTCAGGCGCATCGTGCAGACCATCGGCGGGTCGCGGGAGCGGACCTCTCGGCACGCCCGGTCGGCGTCATCCCGGCCGGCACGAGGTGCGGCGCCGGGGTCGGGCTGGATCCACCGGTGGCCCCATCGCGATCTTGGATCGGCCGTCCTGCCGTCCGGGTTGCCGCGGCGGAACCGCATGCGGCCGCTCGTGCCCGCGTCGATCGCATGGCTACCGTGCGCTGCGCGCCTTGCGGTCGCGATCCATCAGGAGCACGTAGACCGTGGCGGCGATCACGGTGATGACGACGAAGATCACCCCGATGACATTGATCACCGGCGACAGCCCGAAGCGGAAGCGCGAGCCGATCTCGGTGACCAGAGTCCAGTTGCCGCCGATGGCGAAGACCGTGGTGTTGTAGTTCTCGATCGACTGCAGGAAGGCAATCACCGCCGCGGTGAAGATGGTCGGAGTCAGGAAGGGCAACGTGATCCGCCGGAACACCAGAAGGTTGGAGGCGCCGAGATCGAGCGCGGCCTCCTCGAGGCTGCGGTCCTGGCGTTGCAGGCGGGCCATGAACATCAGCATGCAGTAGGAGGCAATGAAGGTCGCCTGCGCCATCGCCGCGACGAACAGGCCGCCCGGCACATCGAAGGTCCGCCAGAAGATCAGCGTCGAGATGCCGAGGATGATGCCGGGAGTAAGGATCGGCGAGACCAGCACGCCGTAGAGCAGGCCGGTCCAGCGCGACTGCAGCCGGGTCAGGATGAAGGCGCCGGACAGGCCGAGCGGCACCGACACCGCGATGACACCGAGGCCGACGAGGATCGAGTTCCACAGGCCCTGCAGGATGCGCTGGTCGCGGGCGAGCTCGCCGAACCATTTCAGCGTCCAGCCGCGCCACTGGGTGACGGAGGGATAGTCGTAGGCATTGAAGGCGGCGAGCGCCATGACGAGCAGCGGCGCGAACAGGTAGAGGAAGAAGATCGCCAGATAGACGTTGAGGACCGTATCGGCCCAGCGCCCCTCGCGGCTGGCGCGGACGGGTGTGGCGGGTGCAGCGGCGGTCGTGGCGGTCATCCCCCTCACCTCGCGATATCGCGGATGCCGACCCTGAAGATCATCATCATCAGGAAGATGAACAGGATGCACACGACGAGCAGGGTGAAGGCGTAGGCCGCGCCCTGGTTCCAGTTGTTCGATTCGAAGAACTGCCGGTAGATCGTCTGGCTGAACCAGTCGCCGGAGGTTCCCCGGGTCATGATCTGCGGCACCGAGTAGGACGAGGCCGACAGCATGAAGGTCATGATGCAGCCGACCGCGATGCCGGGCTTGGCGTGCGGAATCGCGACGCGCCAGTGAATCCGCCACGTCGCGGCGCCGAGATCGCGCGCCGCCTCGATCTGGTTTCGGTCGAGCGTCTCCAGCGTGTTGTAGATCGGGAACGCCATGAACAGGATGTAGGCGTAGACCATCGCGACGAAGACGGCGGCGGGGGATTCCAGGAAGGGTATCCACTGCCCGGCGGCGAGGTCGGTGACGCCGATCCAGCTCAGCATGGTGTTCAGCACCCCCTGATAGTCGAGGATCATCAGCCAGGCATAGACGCGCAGGAGCTCATTGATGGCATACGGGATGATGAGCCCGAGCAGCAGGAAGGCGGCACGCTGCGGGGTCGCCACCTGCGCCACCGCATAGGCGATCGGATAGCAGACGACGAGCGCCAGGATGGTCACCAGCGCGGAGTAGAAGATCGTCTTGACGAAGATGCGGACGTGCAGCGCCGACATGCGTGTGTAGTTGTAGAGCGAATAGACCTTCGGCGGATCGGTTTCCTCCGCCTCCCATTCGGCGATCTGCGCGCGCAACGCCGAGATCCTCTCGGCCAGCTCCTGCCGTTCCGCCTCGGTCGCGTTCTGCGCGTCGAGCTCCAGAAGACTGACCTCGTTGTAGGCGCGGTCGATCCTGAGCGAGATGTCGGTGGAGACCGTGCGGTTCCACAGCGAACGCTCGATCATGAACAGCTGCGGCACCAGGATCATCACCAGGATCCAGACCGCCGTCAGGGCGATGAACAGCCCGGCCAGACCGCGCCCGTAGGTGCGCAGCAGATCACTCACGCGCGAGCTCCCCGGCCGGCAGCACGAGCGCATCGGCCGCCGCGAAGCCGATCCGCTGCTCGCCGGTGAGGTTGCGGCCGGCGGCGCCGGAATTGGTGAGATGCACCATGATCTCGTTGCCGTCACGCCGCAGGAACACGTTGACGAACGGCCCTTCGAGATCGCGGCGGTCGACCGCGGCTGCGATCTCGTTGTCGAGGGCAGCGCCGTTGAGGAACTGCATCCGTTCCGGCCGCACGAACAGCAATGCCTCGGCGCCGGGGGCAAGTCCGTCCCGGTTGCGTCCGCGCAGGCGGCCTGACGGACCCTCGATGACGGCGAAGCCCTCCGCTGCCTCGACCACCCTGCCGCGGAACACGTTCTGCTCGCCGACGAAGGTCGCGACGAACGGCGTCGCCGGATTGTCGTAGAGCATGTCGGTGGTGTCGACCTGCTCGATCCGCCCCTGGTTCATCACGGCGATGCGGTCGGACATGGTCAGCGCCTCGCCCTGGTCGTGGGTGATGTAGATGAAGGTGACACCGGTCTTGCGCTGGATCGCCTTCAACTCGGCGCGCATGTGCTGGCGCAGCTTCAGATCGAGCGCCGACAGCGGCTCGTCGAGCAGCAGCACCGACGGCTCCACCGCGAGTGCGCGGGCAATGGCGACGCGCTGGCGCTGACCGCCGGAGAGTTCGGTGGGCCGCTTGTTCTCGTGCCCCTTCAGCGCGACGAGTTCGATCAGCTGCATGGCCCGTTCGCGACGCTGCCTCTTCGGCATGCCACGCGCCTCGAGACCGAAGGCGACGTTCTCCCAGACCGGCATCAGGGGAAACAGCGCCAGGTTCTGGAAGATCAGTGCGGTGGGCCGACGGTTCGGGCCGATTCCGGCCATGTCCTCCCCGCCGATCAGGATGCGTCCCGAGGTCGGTTCGAGGAAGCCGGAGATCATCCGCAGGATGGTGGTCTTGCCGCAGCCCGACGGGCCGAGAATCGAGAAGAACTCGCCTGCCTTGACCTCGAGATCGGTGCGGTGGACGGCGGTGAAGTCAACGAAGACCATGGTCACGCCGTCAAGGACGACGTTCTTGCCGCGCAGTTCGCCCGTCACGCCGACAACCATCTCTGCCCCACCCGCTGTCGTCGCAGACCGGCGGCAGAGGCCGCCGGCCCTCTACCGGACCGCCGTGGCGCGCGGTCCGGTGTCGCCCGACCGCCCGCTCAGGCGTTGGTCAGCTTCTCGGAATACTCCGAGCGCAGCGAGGCGAAGAAGTCGGTCTGTGCCGGCCACCACCACAGATTGTCGATCGCCTCCTGGGTCGGATAGGCCATCGCAAAGCCCTTCTTCTGGGCCTCGTTGAGGAAGTTCTCGGCGCCGACGGCCGCCGAGTTGTAGCCGGTGTTGTTGGCGAACATGCCGCCGGTCTCGGGGCTCAGCATGAAGTTGATGAAGGCATAGGCCTGTTCGACATTCTCGGCGCCGGACGGGATCGCCATGGTGTCGAGCCAGGCAAGCCCGCCTTCCTTCGGCATCGAGTACTGCCACTTCGGGCTGTTGTCGCGATTGAGCAGCAGGCCTGTGGTGTCCCAGGTCTGGCCGATGACGCAGCCCGCATCGGTGAAGGCGGCGGTCGCCTCGGTGGCGTTGTTCCAGAACGCGCCGATGTTCTTCTTGTGCTTGATCGCCCAGTCGGTGACTGCCTCGAAGACGCGCTTGCACTCGTCCGCCGACTTGTAGAGGTCCATCGCCCGGTCGGACTTCACCTCGCCGGTGGCGTCGAGATAGATCGCCAGCGACACCAGCACCGACTTCTGGCGGACGGCCACCTTGCCAACCAGATCCTCGCGCCACAGGTCGCCATAGGACAGCGCCGCGGACTCGATCGGCAGCACCTCGTTGTTCCAGGTGATCGCCTCGGTGCCCCAGTCGCACGGCACGAGATAGCGCTTGCCGCGGTTGGTGGCGCCGAGGCTGATCGACGCGCGGTAGATCGACGGGATCACCCGGTTCACCTCGAGCTTGTTCTCATCGATCTCGGCAAGCAGATTGTCCTTGTAGTAGTTCGGCCCGGTATCGACGGACGGGAACACGACGTCGAAGCCCTTGCCGCCGGCGGCCCGCAGCTTGTTCTCGGCCTCGTCGTTCGAGCCATAGGTCGAGAGGTTCATGGTGATGCCGGTCGCCTTCTCGAAGGCTTCCTTGATGTTGTCCTGGACGTAGTCGCCCCAGGCGAAGACGTTGACGGTGCCAGATGAGGCGAGCGCGTCGGAGGCGCGCAGGATCGCCGGAGCGGCGAGCACGGCTCCGGTTGCGGCGGTCGCCTTCAGCATGGAACGGCGGTTTACTGTCGTCATGTTCTGCCTCCCGATTGATACGGCCGAAACGGGGTTCTCCCGCGCGAGGAGGCTGCGATCAGGCTGCAACCCCGCGTCGGCCCCCGGCGTTAGCAGGCCGCCTTGACAAGTGTATGACAGCTGTCGCCTTGCTGTCATCGTTCTTGGCTAACCGGCTGGGCAGAGGCGACCGAGGCGCGCTCGCATGACCAACATTCTGCTGATCACCGCCGACCAGTGGCGCGGCGATACCTTCGGTGCGGCCGGCCATCCGGTGGTGCGCACCCCCAACATCGACCGGCTGGCCGGCGAGGGCGTGCGCTTCGCGCGGCATTTCGGCCAAGCCGCGCCATGCTCGCCGGCGCGGGCCTGCCTCTATACCGGCCTCTACCAGATGACCAACCGGGTCTGCCGCAACGGCACGCCGCTCGACCGGCGCCACGACACGCTGGCGCTGGCGATGCGCCGGGCGGGTTACGATCCCACCCAGTTTGGCTATACCGACGTCTCGCTCGATCCGCGCGACCGCTCGGGACGCGATCCGGCGTTGACGACCTACGAGGGCGTGCTGCCCGGGATGAGCGTCAGGGTGTTGCTGCCCGAGCATGCGCGGCCGTGGTTGTCCTGGCTGAGGGGCCGCGGCGTCGAGGTGCCGGCCGGGCTCGACATCTACCTGCCGAGGAATGCGCCGGCCGATCCGCCGGCCGGGGCGGCGCCGGTCTACGGGCCGGACGAGACCGAGACCGCGTTCCTGACCAACGAATTCCTGCGCTGGCTGTGGGAGCAGGACGGCCCGTGGTTCGCGCATGTGAGCTTCCTGCGGCCGCACCCGCCCTTCATCGTGCCGGAACCCTATGCCTCGATGTATCCGCCGGAAGCGGCCACGGATTTCGTGCGCCAGCCGACCGCCGCGGAGGCTGCGGCCCTACATCCCTTCCTCGCCTACAGCCTGGCGTCGATCCGCAAGGGCAGCTTCGTGTACGGCGCTGAGGGCTTGATCAGCGAGTGGGATGACGCGGCACGGCGACAGATCCGCGCTACCTACTGGGGCATGGTCTCCGAGGTCGACGCACAGATCGGCCGCATCCTCGACGGGCTGGACGAGGCGGGCGCTGCCGCCGACACGATGGTGATCCTGACCAGCGATCACGGCGAGATGCTGGGCGACCAGTGGCTGTTCGGCAAGCTCGGCTGGTTCGACGCGAGCTATCACGTGCCGCTGATCATCCGCGACCCGAAGACTACGGCCGGCGGCACCGTCGTCGAATCCTTCACCGAGTCGATCGACATCATGCCGACGATCCTGGAGCGGATCGGCGCCGAGGTGCCGGACCATCTCGACGGGCGTTCGCTGATGCCGTTCCTGCGCGGCGAAACGCCGCCCGGCTGGCGCGCCGAAGCGCACTGGGAGTTCGATTTCCGCGAGGTCGCGACAGGCGAGACGGAGGCGGCGTTCGGACTGCCGCTCGATGCGCTCAACCTGGCCGTGATCCGCAGCGAGCGCTACAAGTATGTCCACTTCGCCGGCCTGCCGCCGCTCCTGTTCGATCTCGAGCGCGAGCCCGGCGAACTGGTGGACCGGTCGAACGACCCGGCCTATGCCGCGATCCGGCTGGAAATGGCGGAGAAGCTGCTGGCCTGGCGGGCGCGCCATCTCGACCGGCGGCTGTCGGGGATCGAACTGACCGAGGGCGGACCGGTGAGCGCCGGCTTGCATCGCAGGGTCGGGTAACGCGGATCATCGCAGCCGCGATCCGATGATGCGTTCCGGCCGCGAGCCTGCAACAAGGTGTCGCTTCCGTGCCGGGCGAGAGGCTGCCGAGGTTGCGACGTTCCGGTGTCGAGAGGGGCCGGCTAAACGGGCACGGGACCGGACGTCCGGCGCAACGCGGTCGCGACTGAATGGCAAGGCAGCTCGCGCCCGGGCGAGCGCCGGAACGCGTCGCCGTAGCCGTGGCGTCGGCCTGCACACGGCACGTGAACGGGTTGCCCGACATCGTTGCGAAGAACCGGCGGGCTGCACGCTGATCGCAACCGCTGTTCCGCTCCTGCTTCCCGTCACGTCGTACATCCTGACGGCGAACCGGGTTCACCGATGCGGAAACTGTCCCAATCTCGCCGACACCCGCCGGTCAGACGTCTGCCGCCAGCGATCTTCCGCATGATCAACGAGGCGAGTGCATGCGACCGATCTCCTCAATCATTGCCGTCCTGGCGGGGCTCGCGACCAGCGGATCGGCGGCTGCGTCCGGGCCGGGCGGAGCGGCGGGGCTCGAGAAGGCGGCGATCTGCGCCTCCTGCCATGGTCCGGTCGGCATCTCGCCGGTGCCGACCTATCCGAACATCGCCGGGCAGAACGCGCTCTGCCTGGAACATGCGCTGCAGCGCTACCGGGCCGGCGAGTGGGGCGGCGATCAGTTCGGGATGATGTTCACGGTGACGCAGGCGCTGAGCGATACCGACATCACCGATCTCGCCGACTACGATGCCAGCCTGCCGGCCGGCCGCTAAGCCGGAATATCGGCGCTTGCGGCGTGGCGACCTGCGGCGTGACGAAAGGTCAGGAACTTGTGGCCGACGAAGTTGACCGCCGCGCCCACCGCGATGGCGATGCCGTGGGCGGTCGCCTCGGGCATGAAGGCGTAGTCGGCGGCCGGGAAGACGCGCGCGACGAGGAGCATCGCCACCGACCAGACCACCACCGCTCCGGCCGCATTGACGATCAGGAACACCGCGACCTGCCGTCCGATCGGCACGGTTGAACCCGGGAACACATAGGCCCGGTAGAGGGCAAAGCCGGCCGTCATGCCTATGGCGTAGGCGACCAGGATCGCCGCGGAGAACGGCAGCACCAGCGATAGCGGAAAGCGGACGAGCCAGTTGATCGCGGCGGCGAGCCCGCCCAGCAGCAGGAAGCGCAGGATCTGCGCGATGAGCGTTCGGTTCACGCGCCGAGCCCGTACCAGGCGCCGAGGAAGGTCAGCCCCATTACCGCGCCGAGCATCAGGCTGGTGCGGTCGCGGATGGCGAAGGCGACCGGATCGTCGTTGAGCTCGCCGCGCTGGCACAGCAGCCAGACGCGGCCGATCCACAGGAACAGGATCGGCGGAAAGGCCCAGAGCCAGATCGGATTCGCATACAGCCCGACCTTGAAGGCATCGTTGATCAGGTAGAGCACCATGATCACGATTGCGGCCAGCCCGCTGGCCACACCCATGGCCAGCAGCAGTGGACCGTCGGTGGTGATGTAACCGCGGCCGGCGATCCGGCGCTCGCCGAGGGCGGCCATGCGTTCGACCTCGGTATGCCGCTTGGCGAAGGACAGCGAGGCAAACAGGAACATCGAGAAGACCAGCAGCCACGGCGAGACCACGACACCGGCCGAGGCAATTCCCAGGCCGAGTCGCATGGTGAAGAGCAGCGCCAGCACGAAGGCATCGACGATCGGCTGCCGCTTCAGCGCCATCGAATAGGCGACGGTCAGGATCAGATACGCCGCGAGCAGCGCCACGGCCGCCGCGCCGACAATCGCGGCAAGGCCGAAGGCCAGGGCAAAGCCGATCGGCAGGGAGAGCACGGCAGTGGAGATCGGCATGTGCCCGCTGGCCAGCGGCCGCAGCCGCTTCGACCAGTGACGGCGGTCCTCGGGCAGGTCGAACAGATCGTTGAGCAGATAGGTGGTGGAGGCGAGCACGCCGATCGCGACGAAGGCGATCGCGGCATTCGCCCAGGCAACCGGATTGCCGATCTCGCCGCCGAGCACCAGGGGCACGAAGACCAGCCCGTTCTTCGCCCATTGGTGCAGCCGCGCCGCCTTGGCGAAGGCGGCAGCGATGCTCGGACGCGGAAACGTCGCCTCGACCGGACGGAACCGGGCTGCCTCACGCTCGATGCGACGGGGCGCCTCGACCAGCACGACCGTATCGGCGCGCCGCCAGACGGGCAGGTCGGCGCTGCTGTCGCCAGCGTAGGAGAAGCCGTCCGGAAAGGCCTGCGCCAGCGCCTCGGCCTTGGCCGCGCCCTTCATGTTGGTAACACCGTCGCTGGCGATCACCCGGTCGATGAACGGGAAGCGTCTGGCGATGGCGGTGGCAAGCAGCAGGTCGGTTGCAGTCGCCAGCACCACCTGCCGGCCCTTGGCCTTCTCGGCCGCGGCATAGGCGGCGAGTTCCTCGTTGACGGGAAGCGAGTCGACATCGACGGCGACCTGCTCGGCGAGCCGGCGCTTCAGGACCGCGCGGCCCTGCATGAGCCAGCGGACGACCTTGAAGATGCCGAACGGATTGCGGCGCAGGAAGCCGATCGCGGTCTCGTGCAGGATGTCACAGCGGATCAGACTGCGATCGAGATCCAGCACCAGCGGCGGCAGATCGCAGCGCGCCCCCGACTCCCCCGTATCGGCATGGATCGATGGTTTGGCCGTGCGCAGAGCAGCGGTCATTGCCCAGTTCCGTTCAGCTTTCGGTCGTGGCCGTCCGCAGTCCAAGAAAGGCGAGCGGTCGGCAAATTGCAAATTAACGTCTCGGTAAGAGTTAACGTCGGGAGATCCCGGTGCCTCGCGGCTCCGATATCCGATAGGATTGTCTTGAAGGTGTCAGGCTGGTCTTAGCAAACATCTCCGATACTGGGGCACCGATGACCAGACCGACGTCCAGCCGCATCGGCACGCCCGCATTCTCCACCGCGATCGCGCTCGCAACGGTGGCTGCCGGTACCGCGGCTCTTGCGGCTCTGACGGTCGAGCCGAGGCTTATGGCATTCGCGCGGGACTGGGCAGGCAGTTTCGGGCTCATCCCCGGCTGCAACATCAAGGGCAACATCGCGGCGAACGGCCAGCGCGTCTACCACGTGCCCGGCCAGGAATACTACGCCGCGACGCAGGTCGATCTTGCCCGGGGCGAGCGCTGGTTCTGCAGCGAGTCGGACGCACGGGCTGCCGGATGGCGACGCGCCAAGATCTAGCGCCGGGCCGATGCTGTCGGCTGCTCCAGGAACACCGTGACGCTGGTCGCCTTGCCGTCGGCATCGACGACGGAAAGGGTGGAGAAGCCAGACCCGTCCGGTTGCCAGATGACGCTGCGGCGACGCTGTGCGACATCGACGGGACGGCCGTTGGCGAACCACTGGAAAGGCGGACGGCCGCCGTCGAGCTTGACGACCAGCGGCCGCGGCCGGCCGTCCGGTGCATGCTGCAGGGCAACGCGGGCGCCATCCGGCGGAAAGACGATCGTTGGCGGCGCCTCGGGCACGACGGGGCCGGCGATCGGCCGCAGCGGCTCGAAGCGGCGCAGCGCCGGCGGCAGGTCGGCCGCGCCGGCGATCAGCGTCCCGACCGGCGGTGGCGGCAGCGGCACACGACGCCCGCCGAGGCGCTCGAACGCGTCGAACAGGATCGGCGCGGCGGTGAGCCGCCCCGACAGGCCGGGAACCGAGGCGCCGTCCGGACGGCCGACCCAGACCCCGATGACATGGCGCCCGTCGAACCCGACCGACCAGGCGTCGCGAAAGCCGTAGGAGGTGCCGGTCTTGTAGGCAAAGCCGGCACCGGCCCGCCCGGGCGCGGGCGGCGTTCCCTTCAGGATGTCGCCGACGAGCCAGGCCGCGCGCGCATCGAGGAACTCCCCCTCGTCCTCCGGCAGACTGGGCCCGGCGGCGACCTCGCGCCGCAGCACAACCGGCCGCCCGCCCGCGGCAAGACCCGCGAACAGGGTCACCAGACCGTCCATCGTCATGCCGATGCCGCCGAGGCCGACCGGCAGGCCTGGCGCGTCGCCCCGGGGCAGCACCGGCGTCGCGCCGGCGCGCCGCAGCCGTGCGACGAGGCGGGTGGGTCCGACTGCCTCGAGTAGGCGGATCGCCGGTATGTTGAGCGACTGCTGCAGCGCTTCCCGGACGCTGACCGTACCCTGATAGGCGAAGTCGAAGTTGCGCGGCCGGTAGGTGCCGAAGCTGGTCGGGCGATCGTCGATCAGCGTCTCGGGCAGCGCGAGCCCCGCCTCGAAGGCGAGGCCATAGATCAGCGGCTTCAGCGTCGAGCCGGGCGAGCGGACGGCGCGTATCATGTCGACCTGTCCGGCCCGGCCGGCGTCGAAGAAGTTGGCCGAACCGACTTCGGCCAGCACCTCGCCGGTGGAATGGTCGGCGACGAGAATCGCAAGCGACATGCGCGCGCCCAGTCCGGCGGCTCGGTCGCGCGCCAGCGCCTCGAGCCGCGCCTGCAGGCCCGCGTCGATGGTGAGGCGACGCTCCGCACCCGCCCACGCGGTTGCCGCCACGAGGCGCGACAGGTGCGGCGCAAGATGGGGCATGTCGCGGCGCGCCGCCGGCACACTGGCCGCGACGGCGGATGCAACCTCATCGGCTTCGATGACGCCTGCTGCGACCATCCGTTCCAGCACCCGGTTGCGGGCCGCCGTCGCCGCGCCGGGATTGCGGTCCGGTCGGCGTGACTCGGGCGCCTGCGGCAACGCGACCAGCAAGGCGGCTTCGGCAAGGGACAACCGGCGCGGCTCACGGCCGAACCAGGCGATCGAGGCGGCGCGGACACCCTCGAGATTGCCGCCATAGGGCGCGAGTGTCAGGTAGAGCGACAGGATCTCGTGCTTCTCGAAGGCAAGCTCCAGCCGGATCGCGTCGCGCATCTGAACGAGCTTGGCAGCGAGGCTGCGTTCGGCGCGGGGGGTCAGCAGGCGGGCGACCTGCATGGTCAGCGTCGAGCCGCCCGAGACGATGCGTCCCGACGTCACCAGCTGCCAGGCGGCACGCCCGAGCGCCAGCGGATCGACACCGGCATGGCTGGCGAATCGACGATCCTCGTAAGCGATGAGCATGTAGAGGAAGCGGCTGTCGACGGCATCGGCGTTCACGGCGAGCCGCCACCGCCCGTCGGAGATGGCAAAGGGCCTGAGCAGCACGCCGTCGCGGTCGACGATCTCGCGGGAGACTTCAATGGCGCGCGCGCGGGCGACCGTCTCGGCACCGCCGGGCGCGGCAAGAAAGGCTGCGGCGGCAACGATCGACACGACGAGAACGATCGCGGCCAGCGCACCCCCCACCGCGCGAACCGTCGCCCCCCCTTCGTCGCGCATCACCGCCCCCGATGCCAGACGGTCAGGGCCTTGGACCGAGCACCTCGAGGCGGCCGGTCTCGCCGCGCGCGTTCAGATAGGGGCGATACATGTCCTCGACATGCACCGGCGGGTGGACGAAGCTGCCGGGCGAAACGGCCCGCACCACATAGGCGAGCGAGAATTCCCGGTCGCCCCTGCCGTCGCGCTCGAAGGCAGCGACGAACCGGTCGTCGCGGAACTCGACATGGGCCGGGTTGACGTCGTCCGGCAGCCAGCCGAAACCCGCCAGATCCGCCGATCCCACGAGGCTCGGATTGTCGATCTCGAAGCCGGCGGGCAGCATGTCGACGACCAGCACCTTGCTCGGCCAGTCGCTGGTCTCGGTCACCTCGATGACCACGACGAAGCGGTCGTTCTGCGCGACCTCGGCAACCGGCACCGGGTCGCCGTTCATGTCGTAATAGGTGCGGGTGATCGAGAATCCGTTGGCCTCGGGACCGCGCGGCACTTGCGGGATGCCGGTTGCGGTCAGGACGGCGGTCACGGCGTGGTCGGAGGTGTTGCGGATGCTGACCGGCCGGCCCTCGAGCCGCTCGCCCGAATAGCGCCGCAACAGGTTGCCTTCGACAACCTCGCCGTCGACATCGAGCCTGAGCGCGCCGGACCGGTTGATCAGCGCATGGGCTGCCATCAGCATCCAGCCGTCCTCCTGGGTGCTGGTGTAGCGGCGGCCAGCGCGCTCGGCATCAACGACCTGCAGCAGCGTCGGGATCGGACCGTCGCCGACACCGCTTTCGGCAACGAGGGTCAGGGTGGCGGCGCCGTCGCGCAGCCTCGAGCCGTAGTCGGATCGGTAGCCGCTGCCGGTGCTGCCCTCGAGACTCTCCAGCGCGGCGGCAAAGGCCCGACGGGCGCGCTCGGCCTCCCCGTAGAGTGCCAGCGCCGCACCGAGCTGCGCCTTGGCAAGCGCGGTCGGAAAGTCGGACAGCCGCGTATCGGCATAGTAGCGGAGGTCGGAGATCGCTGCCCGCTTGTTGCGGGCGAGCACATAGAGCGCATAGGCGATCTGGACGCCTTCCCCCTCGACATCGGTCGCCACGGCGAGCCCGTTGGACAGGTGGTCCAGCGCCTGGCCGAAAGCGAGATCGGGCACCGCATGGCCCTGCTCGCGGGCGCGCGTCAGGAACTCGCTGACATAGGCGTCGAGCCACAGGTCGCCGCCGCCGGTGGGGCCCCACAGGCCGAAGCCGCCGCCGGAGGACTGCTTTGCCAGAACGTCCTTGATCGCCTTGTCGATCCGCTCGCGCAGCTCCGGCTCGGTGCCGAGGCCGAGGTCGCGCGCGACGGAGGACAGGTAGAGCAGCGGCATGCCGCGGCTGGTCAGCTGTTCGGCGCATCCATACGGATAGCGGTCGAGCGCCGCTATGATGGCGGGAATGTCGAGCGCGCCGGCGCGGGTAACCGACAGGCTGACGAAGCCGCTGCCGGGGATCCGGTCGGCGACGAGCGCCCCGTCCAGCGTGAGGCTCGCGCCTGGAGCGAGCGAGACGACCCGGCGCTCGCTGAACGGCGGCTCGGCGCCCCGCACCCCGATGTTGAGATCCTGCGTGATCTCCAGTCCGCTTTCATGGGCAAGCCGCACGCGCAGCCGGTCCTGGCCGATGCGGGTGGCGGTCAGCGGCACCGAGACCGCCGCCTTCTGCTTCTCGGCCATGTGCAGCATCGCGGCCGGTTCCGGTGTGCCGGCGGATACGGGACCCTGGCTGTCGATCGAAACCACATAGGCGCCGGCAGGGCCGTCGGTGTTGTCGAGGTCGATGCGCAGCCGCGACCGGTCACCCGGCGCAAGGAAGCGCGGCAGGCTCGAGAGCATCACCACCGGATCGCGGACGATGACGTCGCCCGTGCCGTGGCCAACGCCATCCCTTGTCCAGGCGACCGCCATCACCCTGAGCGTGCCGTTGAATTCGGGGATATCGAAGCTGACGGTCGCGCGCCCGTCTGCATCCGTGGTCACCAGCCCGGAAAACAGCGAGACGGGCTCCTGCGTCGGCGGGCTGCCCTGCATGGCCGCCGCCTCGCCGCCGCCCGCGCGCAGCCGTCCGACCTCGCCCGAGAGCCCGTCGATCAGCGCGCCATAGATGTCGCGCATCTCCATGGCGAGCTTGCGCTGGCCGTAATACCAGGTCTCCGGCGCCGGTGGCTGGAAACCGGTGAGGTTGAGGATACCGACATCGACCGCGGCAACCGTCAGATAGGCCTGTTGTCCCGGCGCAAGCCCGCCGACCGCCAGTGGCACCGACATCTCGCCGCGCGGGCGGACGACCTCGGGGAGATCGAGATCGACGGTCAGGGTGCGGTCCGCCATGTCGATCCCGAGCCAGGCGAGGCCGACGGCGCGGGCCGGCATGTGCGAGGCATTCTCGCCCATCGGGCGCAGCACCGTCGCGGTCACGTAGGCGCCGGGTGCCCAGCTCGCATCGACGGTGAATTCGACTGTGCCACCGGCATCACCGACGTCGACCTCACGGCGCTCAAGAATGGTCTCGCCGATCACCGCGACGATCGCCGTGCCGGCGATGCGCGGCGCGATGGTCACGCGCGCCGTGTCTCCGACCCGGTAGGACGGCTTGTCGAGGGTGAGTTCGACGGAGTCCGGGCTGTCGGCGTCGCTGGCCTCGACATACCAGCCGGCGGTGAACTCGATGCTGGTGACGGGACCGTCGGGATCCGGGGACATGACCTCCAGGCGGTAGCGGCCCCAGTCCACGTCGACGGTCAGCCGCGCCGGCTGGTCGGCGGCCAGGTCGATACGGCCGTCGGCGACGCGTGAGGTATACGTCACAGCGTCGTAGGTCCAGCTGCCGTCGAGCCGGTACCATTGGAAACTGCGGTCGACGCGCAGGAGCTCCCAGCGGACGCCGCGCTGGGCGATGCGTTTGCCGGAGGGGTCGAGCGCAATGACATCGAAGGCCGCGCTGGTCCGCTCCGGCACGCTGCCGTCGGCAAACAGCGGCCGTACGCCCAGCATCGGCACGCCGGTCTCGATCGGCAGTTCGAGACGGCGCTCGACCGCCCGGCCGCCGCCCTCCCGCATGCGCACGTCGATGCGTGCCTTGAGCGGTCTGGTCGTGTCCGGCAATGCCGGCGCGGCGATCCTGAAGGTCGCCCTGCCGTCCGCGCCGGTGCGTGGCAGGTCGTAGAGCGGTTCGCGGACAGGTGTCACCTCCTCGTCGGCTAGGCCGAAGCGATAACCCGGCCAGTCCGGCAGTTCCGAGCTCGGCGCGACGATGATGTCGCCCTCGAGTCGCAGGTCGGCGGCAGGCGCCCCATAGAGGAAGCGCCCGTCGACCTCGGCCTCGATCGGTTCGGTGGCCGGCAGGACGGCGGCGGCGGTGGTCAGGTCGAACGTGATGCGGTCGGGCACGAAATCCTCGACGAGGAAGTCGATCGAGGCGACCGGCTGTCCCTTCGGGTCGGTATAGGCGGCCACCGTCCATGAGCCGCGCATCGCGTCGCCGATCATCGGCAGGGCGAAGAGATGCCCGCCCATGGCGTCGTCGCGGCCGATCAGCCGCCTGTCCTCGACCCCGTCAGGACGTGTGACGATCAGCGTCAGCGGCAGGCCGGCGACGGCCTCGGCGGTGTCGTCGCGGACGAGTGCCGTCAGGTTGACGGTTTCCCCCGGCCGGTAGACACCGCGATCGGTGTAGAGGAACACGTCGAGCGGGCCGGGTGCCTCTCGGCCGGCCACGCCGCGATCGGTCAGGTCGAAGCCCGGGCGGGTCATGTCGAGGAAGGTGAAGTCGAGGCCGCCGTGTTCGGCCGTCAGCACGCCGGGCGCCATGCCGCCGGTGCCGCGGGTCAGTCCGGCAGCGAGCCGGGCGTGGCCGTCGGCGTCGGTCGTCGCCTCGCCCAGCACCTCGTTGTTGCGCGCCAGCAGCCGCAAGGTGACGCCCGCCAGCGGCCGTGCCGTCTCCAGCGAGCGGGCGAAGACATGCAGGCCCTCCTGCCCCATCAACGTGGTGAGGCCGACGTCGGAGACGATGAACCACTGGGTGGCGTTCGCCTCCCAGTATTCCTGCTTCGCCCCGACCGCCCTGGCGGTCATCACGTAGACGCCGGGCCGCCGCTCGGGCAACGCCTCGTCGATCGGGAACAGCGTGGTGATGTCTCGGTTCAGTTCGTTGCGGACCTCGAGCGCGCCGCTCCAGATCTTCTCGCCCGTCTGTTCGGCGATCCGCTCGGCGTCCCAGTTGTCGAGCTGACGCAGGAACGGGCCGTCGCCGACGATGTTGGTGAGGCCACGCGCGCCGATCCGGTAGAGCTCGATCTCGATCTGCGAGGTGTTCACCGTGACCGCCGGTACACCCCGTGCGCCGACCCGCGGCAGCACGAAGCTGCGGCCGGCGAAGCGGACGCCGGGATTGCGGTCGGGAACGTAGATGTCGAAGTTCGAGGCGATCTCGGTCGTCTCGTCGACCACAGAGGGCACGCCGGGGCGCACCGACAGCCGGTAGCGTTCTCCGTGACGGATGCCGTCCACGCACAGCTGCTCGCCCTCGGCGGTCACCGCAGGAGGGGTGCGTCCGTCGAGCGTCACGAAGGGCGTGAAGTCGATGCGGCCGACCTGAAGCTGTTCCGAGAACTGCACGCAGATGCGCGGATTTGGGGCATCCGAATCGATGCTGTAGTCGACGACGCGGAAGCCGTGGGTCCGCCTCAGCTCCTCGAAGGCCTCCCTCACGACCGACGAGTCGACCAGCTTCAGACTCGCCTTGTAGGCCTCGATCGCCGGCCGGTAGCGCTGCTGGCGCTCGAGGGCCTGCGCCAGCAGGTCATAGGCCTCGGCCCGGACCGTGCGGTTCCTGGCCTCGCGGACCGCCGTCACCGCCGTCCAGACGGCCTCGCTGTTGATGCGGTAGCTGTCTTCCTCTCCCGGCGACATTGCCAGGAGTGCGCGCGCCAGACCGGTGAACACGGCGGCATCACCGGGGGCGAGCGGCACGGCACGACGGAACAGGTCAGCCGCTGCCTCCGGATTGCCGGAATCGAGCGCCCGGCGGGCCTCGGCGATCAGCGCGGGGGCGGTCTCGCCCTGCGGCACCGGCGCAGCCCGCAGACGGGCGGCGTGGGTTGCGGCATCGTCGAGAATCCAGTCGAGCACGAAGCTGAGATCCGGCGGTGGCAGCGTCTCGACGCGGACCGTCACCTCGCTGATCCGGCCGGCGATCGCACCCGAGAACGACTTCAGTTCGCCAGCCTCCGACTTCAGGAAGCACCAGCCGGCATTGCGGTTGTAGGTGAAGGCCTTGCAGGCCGTATCGTCGATGCAGGCCTGCTCGCACTGGTCGAGCGGAACGCCGCGCAGGGTCTGGTAATCGTGACCGTAATAGTCACCATCCTCGACGGTGACGATGCGCCGTTCGATACGGCTATCCTGGGCTTGTGCAACCGCCATCGGCGGGTCCGTGGCCAGCAAGGCACCGGACAGGAGGACCATCGAGCCGAGACCCACGCGACGCAACCACATCCTATCCTCCCTGGGGCCGCCATGGGCCCGTTCCGGCGCATTGTGACCAAAGCCCAGCAGCGCGTCCATCTCGTTGCGGGAGGTGGCGGCAACCGACGCCCGGACATATCGTGCGCATGTTTCGTGCTGATTGCACTTCCGAACCTGGACGGACCCGCGATGATCGTGATCGATTCTCCCGCCGTGAACGAACTGCTCGACTGGCACGCGCTGGTGGCAGCACTGAGAGAGGGGCATCGCGGTGCGCGACCGCGGATCGACGACCTCTTGCAGCGCGACGGCACCGCAGCCTTCCTGATCCGCGCCGCCTGGCAGCCGGGCGGGGCACTCGGCCTGAAGGCGGTGACCGTGTTTCCGGAGAATCCCGACCGCGACCCGCCGCTGCCGGCGGTACAGGGGCAGTTCCTGCTGTTCGATGGGCAGACCGGGCGCGTCACCGCGGCAATCGATGGCGCCGCAATCACCGCCTGGAAGACGGCGGGCGATTCGGCGCTCGGGGCGGACCTGCTGGCGCGGCCGGACATCGAGACGATGGCGATGGTGGGCGCCGGCAGCATGGCCGAACCGCTGGTCCGGGCGCATCTGGCGGTCAGACCGTCGCTGCGCCGCATCCTGATCGCCAACCGCAGTCGCAGCCGCGCCGAAGCCCTGGCGCAACGCCTTGCCGACACCGGCCGGCGGATCGAGATCGCGGAAAGCGTGGACGCGGCCGTCGCCGAGGCCGACCTGATCAGCACAGCAACCATGAGCCACGCGCCGCTCATCAAGGGGCTGCTGCTCAGGCCCGGGGCCCATGTCGACCTCGTCGGCGCCTACACACCTGACATGCGCGAGGCCGACGACGACGTGCTGCGCCGCGGCCGGCTGTTCGTCGATGCGCGCGAGACGACGCTGCACGAGATCGGCGAACTGAAGATCCCGCTCGCTGCGGGGGTGATCAGCGAGTCGGACGTTTCCGGCGACCTGTTCGATCTGGTGCCGGCAGCCGACCGCGGCGAAGCCGCACGCCGCTCGCCCGAGGAGATCACCGTCTACAAGAATGGCGGCGGTGCGCATCTCGACCTGATGACGGCGGGCGCGATCCATGCCGCCTGGCGGCAACGGCACCCGCTGTAGCTGCCCGCCCGACCCTGCCCGCCCCTCTCTGCCGGTCGGCTCAGACCAGCCAGGGGACGAGACTGCGCAGGGCGATTCCGGCAGCAGCACAGCCGGCGAGCACGGTGAGCGTCCCGACGCCGAAGTGGAAGACCGCCAGCAACGCCGCAGCCGCCAGCAGCGCCGAGGGCCAGTCGATCGAGGCGATGACCGGGACGTCGAGGCGCAGCCCGAAACCGGCCGCCTCGACGACCTTGGCGAACACTACATGCAGCCCGAACCACAGGGCAAGGTTGAGGATCACGCCGACTACCGCCGCCGTGATCGCCGTCAGCGCCGCGGTCAGCGACCGGTTGTGCCGCAGCCGCTCGATGAAGGGCGCCCCGAGGAAGATCCACAGGAAACAGGGGGTGAAGGTGACCCAGGTGGTCAGCAGCCCGCCCAGCGTGCCGGCGATCAGCGGCGGCAGACCGCCCGCCTCACGGAAGGCGGCCATGAACCCGACGAACTGTGTGACCATGATCAGCGGTCCCGGCGTGGTTTCGGCCATGCCGAGTCCGTCGAGCATCTCGCCCGGCGCGAGCCATCCGTAGTTCTGCACGGCCTCCTGTGCCACATAGGCCAGTACCGCATAGGCGCCGCCGAACGTCACCACCGCCATGATGCTGAAGAACGCGGCGAGCTGCGCGAAGACGTTGGCAGGGCCAAGCGCGATGACAAGGCCGGCGACCGGCGCCAGCCACAGCGTCAGCAGCACCGCGGAGAGCCGGAAGGCGGCGGCGCGGTCGACGCGCGCGTGATCGGGAACCTCCTCGCCGAGAATCGTCCCCGCATCCGCGACGGTCTGCCCGCCCAGCGGGCCGTGACCGCGGCCATCGGCGAAGGCCGGCAGGTTGGCGCGGGCACCGAGATAGCCGACGAGCCCCGCCACGAGAATGATCAGCGGGAAGGGCAGGTCGACGGCGAAGATGGCGACGAACGAGGCGGCGGCGATCGCCACCATCGCTCCGCTGCGCAGGGCACGCCGACCGATGCGGACGACGGCCTGCGCGACAATCGCCAGCACTGCGGCCTTCAGGCCGAAGAACAGGGCCTCGACGAGCCCGACATTGCCGTAGAGGGCATAGATCCAGCTCAGCGCCATGATCGCCGCGGCGCCCGGCAACACGAACAACAGACCGGCGATGATGCCGCCGGGAGTGCGGTGCATCAGCCAGCCGACATAGACGGCCAGCTGCTGCGCCTCGGGTCCCGGCAGCAGCATGCAGTAGTTGAGGGCATGCAGGAAGCGGGTCTCGCCGAGCCAGCGGCGCTCCTCGACGAGGATCCGGTGCATCATCGCGATCTGGCCGGCCGGACCGCCGAAGCTCAGCAGGCCGATCCGGGCCCAGACCCGTGTCGCCTCGGCAAGGGTTGGATGCGGGGGGCGTGTCATGCCGCGCGCTCCTTGCGCCGCGTGGAGGGCGGGATACGGGTCTCGCCAAGGCAGATCTCGGACAGACGTTTGAGCCTCGACGCAGCTGAGGCGGCGGGTGCCGGATCGGCCCGATCGTCCGCCGGCGTCTGGCAGGGCGCGCGCAAGGCCATGCGGTCTGGTAGCCGGAAGCGGGTGGCGGCGCAATCGGGATGATCTCGTCAGACCGGCCAGGGCCCGTCGGGCACTGTCGCACCACCCCGGCTGCGCGACTCTCGTCGCGAACCGACAGCGCATCCATACACGCTGCCGAGGTGCTCGACGCCGGTCTTCCATATCGCCCTGACAATCATGAGTCTTGCGATATGATCGAAGGTTCCAACGGCCGCCTCCCGTCGGACCTCCCCACCGCACCCGACGCAACGGCGCGATCAGGGCGACTCTCCACCGACACCCGATCTGACAGATCCGGTCCGGCCGGGCACCCTCATACCTCTTCCTCAAGCTGCGCGATCCGCGCCGCCGCCTCGTGCGGGTTGACCACCGCCTGGCGGATCAGGCTGTCGAAGCGGTCGATCAGGGTGCGGATGTGCTCGGTGGCGTTGAGGACGAGGTACATGTCGCCCATGTAGATCGCCGCACGCTGCGGGCCGAAGATGGTCATCGGCGCGGAGAAGGTTCGGCGGGCATCATAGAGAAACAGCCGGAAGGTCGGATAGAGCTCGTCGAGAAGGCGAGCCATCCGAGCGAGCTGGGCGCGCCGCTCGGCTGCACCGAGATCGGACCACATGCCCTCGCCGCGGGCAAAGGAGACGAGACGCTGCAGCGGCATGCAGACCTCCATGTCGGTTTCCGGTCTGCGGGTGTAGGCCAGATAGGAACCGGCATCGGCGATCGAGGCCTCGATGCGCGCGTCCGGCTCCCGGCCGAGCTCGTAGCGGATCACCGCCTCGGTGCGCAGCAGATCCGGCAGCGTCGCCGGGACGTAGCGGATCTTGAAGCCCGTTGCCTCGCGCCGCCAGTGCTGCAGACGGGAATCGTCGATGCCGGAGGCGCCGAGCTCGATGGCCAGCATCGGCGCGATCTCGGCCGACAGCCGCTCGCTCTGGCTGATGCCGAGCAGCCAGTCGAGGCTGACGCCGTGGGCGCTGGCGATGGCGACCAGCGTCTCGGCGCGCGGCAGGCGCACGGCGCGCTCGGACATCAGCTGCGAGAGGGCGGAGCGATCGAGGCCGATCGTCGCGGCAAAGGCCGACTGGCCGAGCCCGGCGCGGCGCATGACGCTGGCCAAACGCTCGCGGAAGACGGCGCCGAGATCGCGCTTGTCCACTTTTCTCACCGCCTGTTGCATTTCATCATCGTTTCTACAGAATGTACACCAAACGCAACGAACTATCACCGTTGTCGCCTTGAATCGCTGCGGTCCGATCGCCGACACTCGCCGGCATGGGGGATTATCCGCACGAGGAACTGGCGGTTTCCGCGGCCGTGGCGGCCGGGGCCCGGCGCCGGCGCCGGCGCGAGATCGAATGGCCAACCTTCCTGGCTCTCGCCGGCTGCTATGCGGTCTGGGCGGCAGCGATCTGGTGGCACGCGAGCCTGACGCTGTGGCTCGCCGCGCCGCTTGCCGCCTATTGCGTCGCGTTGCAGTCCTCGCTGCGGCACGAGGCGCTGCACGGCCATCCGACCCGGTCGCTGGCAATCAACGAGGCGCTCGTCTTCCCGCCGCTGTGCCTCATGATCCCCTACCGGCGGTTCCGCGACACGCATCTTCGGCATCACCACGATTCCCGACTGACCGACCCCTATGACGATCCGGAATCCTGGTATCTGGCCGAGCGGGACTACCGCGCGCTGCCGGCACCGGTCAGGCTGCTGCTGAAAGCGAACACGACGCTCGCCGGGCGGCTGGTGCTCGGCCCGCCGCTGTCGGTCGTCGGGCTCGTGCGCCACGACATCCGGGCAATGCGCGCCGGCGACCGCAGGATCGCCGCCGCCTGGGCGCTGCATGCCGCCGGGGCGGCGCCCGTCCTCGCCTGGATCGAGCTGTCGGGTTTCGGGATGCTGACCTATCTGCTGGCGGTTGCCTGGCCGGGTCTGGCGCTGCTCATGCTGCGCACCTTCGCCGAGCACCGGGCCGACCCCGAGGTGGCGCGGCGCACGGCGATCATCGAGGCCTCGCCGGTGCTGGCCTTCCTGTACCTCAACAACAATCTCCACTACGTCCACCACCAGCGCCCGCGCGTGCCCTGGTACCAGCTTCCGGCCGTCTACCGGGCCGAGCGGGAGAGGTTCCGGGCCGAGAACGGCGGCTACGGCTTCGACGGCTATGCCGACCTGGCCCGCCGCTATCTTCTCAGGTGCAAGGAGCCGGTGGCCCATCCCTTCCTGAGGCGCTAGTCTTGCCGGCGTGATCGCGTCGCTGCCGATGTATGACTGGCCGGAGCTGCGCCCGGCGACCGATGCGTTGTGGCGCGCGCTCGCCGCAGCGCTGTCGCGGCGGGGCATCTCCGCGCCATCCGGCCTCGACCGCGAGGGCGATCGCCATGCGCAGTGGCGCGATCCGGCGCTGCTGCTGTCCCAGACCTGCGGCTACCCCTTTGTGACCGCACTGAAGGGCTGGCTTCGGCTGGTGGCGGTGCCGATCTATACCGCCGAGGGGTGTGCCGGTCCGAGCTACCGAAGCGTCGTCTTGGTGCGGGCAGACGATCCGGCGCGCGGCCTGGCGGACCTGCGCGGACGCATCGTTGCCTACAACTCGGTCGACTCCCAATCCGGCTATTCGGCCATGCGCGCACTTGCCGCGCCGCTGGCGCGCGAAGGCCGGTTCTTCGCCGCGGCGGTCGAGACCGGCTCCCATCTGGCCTCGATGGAGGCGGTCGCCGACGCCGGCGCCGACTGTGCCGCGATCGACTGCGTCTGCTGGGCGATGGCCGAGCACTATCGCGGCGACCTCGCCGGCCGCCTCCGGGTGATCGCCTGGAGCCCGCCGGCACCCGCCCTGCCCTTTGTCACCTCGGCCCGGCGCTCCGAGCTGGAGATCGCGCAGATCCGGGCTGCGGTGCTCGAGACGCTGGCCGACCCGGCAACGGCGGACGTGCGCAGGTCGCTGTTCCTGGCAGGTGCCGAGATACCTTCCGACGCGGCCTACGATGCCATTCTCGCGATGGAGGCGAAGGCGGTCGCCGCGGGCTATCCGGCGCTTGGCTGAGCGCACATCCACGGCGATCTATCCCTTTGCCAATCCGGCGGTTAGCCCGCATTCTGCCGACCATCCGGCCCCGCAGCGGCACGCAAAGGAAAACGCCATGACGCCGACAATCGACTACTTCTTCACCTGCATATCGCCGTGGTCCTATCTCGGTCACGACCTTTTCGTCGATCTGGCGCGGCGGCACGGCGCGTCGATCCGCTACCGGCCGATCAATCTGGCGGAGGTGTTCCCGCAGACCGGCGGACTGCCGCTCGCCAAGCGGGCGCCGGCCCGGCAGCGCTACCGCATGGTCGAATTGCGGCGCTGGCGGGAGAAGCGCGGTCTGCCGCTCAACCTGCAGCCGGCGCACTTTCCGACCGACACGACCCTTGCCGACCGTGCCGTGCTCGCCATTGCGGCAGCGGGCGGCGATCCGGCCGATTTCCTGCACCGGGTGTTCCGGGCGGTGTGGGCGCATGATCGCGACATCGCCGATGCGCATGTGCTGGAGGGGCTGCTCGCCGACGCCGGCCACGACGCGCGGTCGATCCTGGCCGCCGCCCGGGGCGAGGAGATCACCGCCGCATACGCGGCAAACGCCCGCGAGGCGATCGAGCGTTCGGTGTTCGGTGCGCCGACCTATGTGCTGAATGGCGAGCCGTTCTGGGGTCAGGACCGGCTCGACCTCCTCGCCGATGCGCTCGAACGCGGCCGGCAACCCTATCTGCCCTGACAGCCTGTCTTGCCCGGACCGCTAGCGGCCGCGGGGGTTTGCCCGGGGTGGCGGGAGCGGTAGATTGTCTGTGTTGCCGGGGGCGTCGGACAAGGAGGCCTAAACCATGCGTCTGAGCACGTTCTGCGCCCTCGTTGCGATCATCATTGCCTGTCCCGCCGCCGCGCAGAGCGCGCCGCCGGACACCGAGGGCGGCCGCTATGTCCTGCGCCGCGTCGACGACGGGCTGATGCGGGTGGACCGACAGACCGGCGCGACCTCGCTGTGCCGCAAGCGCGGATCGGGCTGGGCCTGCGAGGCGGTGGCCGACGACCGCGAGGCGCTCGAGGAGGAGGTTGCGCGACTGTCGCGCGAGAACGCCGAACTTGCAATGGAGATCGGTCGCCTGCGCGAGCAGCTGGCGAAGGTGCAGGCGCCGCGCGACCTGCCCGGACAGGCGCAGCCCGGTGCCGGCGGCGGCGCGGCGCCCGGCGATGACGGCGCCAGCGGCGAGCGGACGCTGCGGCTTCCCACCGACGAGGAGATCGACGAGGTCGCCAGGACCTTCGAGTCGATGATGCGGCGCTTCATGGACTCGATGAAGGCCCTGCGCGAGCGCTACGAGAACGAGCGGCTGTAGGCGGGAGCGATCCGTGCGGGCGGCGGCGTGGCCCTGGGCTCACGCCGCCGATTGCCGTTGCCTCAGATGTCGAAGAACTGGGTCTCGTTGTCGCCCTGCAGGATCACATCCCAACGATAGTGGCCGCCGCCGCGGTCGGCGGCCAGGAGGCTGCGGCGCGGCTGGCCCTCTCCGACCCGCGACAGCACCGGATCGGTGTCATTGAGCGGATCGCCCTCGAAATAGATGCGCGTGGCGAGCGGCTTCAGGAGGCCGCGCGCAAAGACCGCGACCAGGATGTGGGGGGCCTGCGCGGCATTGCCCGGGCCCGGCACCGGCCCGGGTCTGATGGTGCGGAACCGGAAGCGGCCGTCGACATCGGTGGCGCAGCGGCCGAACCCGCGAAATGCGGGATCGACCGGCTTGTCCTGGGTGTCCTCGGGATGGTCGTACTTGCCGGCCGCGTTCGCCTGCCAGATCTCCAGCATGCAGTCCGGCACCGGCGCCCCCTCTCCGTCGAGAACGCGCCCCTCGATGATGATGCGCTCGCCCTCGGCGGCGTCGCCGGCGAGATCGGTGATCGCGTATTTGTCGGTCAGCCCGAAGTGAAAGAACGGTCCGACCGTCTGGGATGGCGTGGTGGTCGACATCTCATCCCTCCATCGGCGTGGCATCGCGGCCGCGCAGAACGATGTCGAACCGGTAGGCGAGCGCCCATTCCGGCTCGGTGGCCTCGAGATCGAACACGGAGACCATCCGCTGGCGGGCCCGTTCGTCCGGAACCGAGTTGAAGATCGGGTCGAAGGGAAACAGCGGATCGCCGGGGAAGTACATCTGTGTCACGAGCCGCTGGGTGAAGCTCGTGCCGAACAGCGAGAAGTGGATATGCGCCGGGCGCCAGGCGTTCGTGTGGTTGCGCCAGGGGTAGGCGCCGGGGCGGATGGTGATGAACCGATAGCGCCCCTCCTCATCGGTGACGGCACGCCCGGCGCCGGTGAAGTTCGGATCGAGCGGGGCAGGATGCTGGTCGCGGTGATGGACGTAGCGTCCCGCGGCATTGGCCTGCCAGATCTCGACGAGGCTGTTGCGGACCGGCCGGCCGTCCTCGTCGAGCACGCGGCCGTGCACGATGATACGCTCGCCGAGCGGCTCGCCGGCATGCTGGCGGGTCAGATCCGCCTCCTCCGGGCGTACCGTCTCGTGACCGTAGACCGGGCCGGTGATCTCCGAGAGCGTGTGCGGCAGGATCATCAACGGCCGCTTCGGCACCCTGAGCGGATTGGACCGGTAGGCCGGATAGGGATGAGCCGGCGCGCTGTCGGGCGTGATCCGGCGGTAGCCTGTGATACGGGTCATGGATTCGTCCTCCGAGTTTCCTCTTGCTCGGCATTTGTCTTGTTGGCCGCGGGCGGCCACATGGCCCGCCGGCGGCGGTCCGCCGATTCAGGCGGAACTGGAATGCGCCCGGCGCGTGCGCTCGTGCAGGTCGCGCAGCACCGCGAGTTCGGTCGCGGTTGGCGGAGGCGTTTCGGCAATCTCGGCGGCGAACCGGATCGGCCAGCCGGTCGCCTCGGTGATCGCCTCGCGGGTTACACCCGGATGGATCGATGTGACCGTCAGTTCCTTCGTCGCCGGGTCGGGCTCCATCACGCACAGATCAGTGACGACGCGCGTCGGCCCCTTGGTGCGGAGCCCGAGCCGGGCGCGATGGTCGCCGCCCTCGCCGTGCCCCATGGAGGTGACGAAATCCAGTCGCTCGACGAAGCTGCGTCGGCTCTGCGTCATGATGATGAAGATCTCGCCGCAGCCGGAGGCTATCTCCGGGGCGCCGCCGCCCCCCGGCAACCGGACCTTCGGGGTGGCATAGGGCCCGACGACAGTCGTGTTGAGGTTGGCGAAGCGGTCGATCTGGGCACCGCCGAGAAAGCCGACCGAAATGCGCCCGCCCTGCAACCAGTACCGGAACATCTCCGGCACATCGACGGTGACGAGGGCGGTGTCGCACAGCTCGCCGTCGCCGATCGACAGCGGCAGCACGTCGGGCCGGGTCGCGATGGTGCCGGACTCGTAGATCAGCGTGATGCCGGGCGCATGGGTGAGGCGGGCGAGGTTGCAGGCGGCCGACGGAGCGCCGATACCGACGAAGCAGACGTGGTCGCTGCGCAGCGCGCGCGCCGCCGCGATCGTCATCATCTCGGTCGCGGTATGACTCATGCATCCTCCCCGACCCGATGCCGGCGGGCATGGCGGGCGAAATCCTCCGGCCCCTTCGTCATCACATTGGCGTCCATCCAGGCGCGGAAGCGATCGCGGTCGCGCGCGATCGGATCCCAGGCGATGTAGAAGGCGTTGTCGCGCGGATAGTAGCCGTGCGCGTAGGAGGGGTGGGCGCCGCCCGGCACCTCGGCGATCGCGGTGATCGTCCAGGACGGCAGGATGACGCGGTTCGGCGACCCGTCCTCGAGCTCGTCGACGATCTCCTCGACGGTCACGACCGACCGTTTCGCGGCTAGCACCGCCTGCTTCTGGACACCGACAATGCCTTCCAGCAGGACGTTACCCTCACGATCGGCCCTCAGCGCATGGATCACCGCCACGTCGGGCCGGATCGCCGGCACCGTGGCCAGGCGTTCGCCGGTATAGGGACAGTCGACGTACCGGATGTTCGGATTCACCTTCGGCAGGTCGGCGCCGACATAGCCGCGGAACACCGCGAAAGGCAGGTTGGCCGCGCCCGCATCATAGGCGTTGGCCATGGCGGCATGGCTGTGCTCCTCGATCTCGAGCGGGCCGGGCCAGCCGTTCTCCACCGCATCGCGCAGCCTGTGCAGCGACCCGACTCCGGGATTGCCGCCCCAGGAGAAGGTGAGCTTTGCCGCGCAACCCATGCCGATCATCTGATCGTACAGGATATCGGGCGTCATGCGGATCAGGTGCAGGCCGGTGCGGCGCTGGCGGATGATCTCGTGGCCAGCCGCATAGGGGATCAGATGCGTGAACCCCTCGAGTGCAACGGTATCGCCGTCGCCAACTGTGCGGGCGATCGCATCGCGGAGCGGAAGTATCTCGGCCACCCGGTTCGTCCCTGCAAGGCATTGCGACGGCATGGGCATTGTCCAGCCCTGACCGCTTGCGTCAACCGCAAAGTTCGCAATACGATCCTATGTTCGAGATGCGAACGGAAGGACGGCGATGCCCCAACGCGACGAGACGGTGCAATCCCTGGTCAGGGGCCTGGCGGTGATCCGCAGCTTCGATGCCGCGCACCGGCGCCAGACGATCACCGATGTGGCCGCCCGCACCGGCCTGACCCGCGCGGCCGCGCGCCGCTTCCTGCTGACGCTGTGCGAGATCGGCCTCGCCCGCACCGACGGCAAGAACTACGAACTGACCCCGGCCGTGCTGGAAATCGGCCAGGCCTATCTGGCGGCCGCCAGCGAGCTCGAGGTGGTGCAGGACGAATTGCGCGGCCTGACGCTGGAATTCGACGAATCCGCCTCTGCCGCCATGCTGGACGGGGCAGACATCATCTATGTCGCCCGCTCGCCCGCCCGCCACCGCATCATGACGATCGGTCTTGGTCTCGGCACACGTCTTCCCGCGCACGCGACCTCGATGGGCCAGGCGCTGTTGTCGATGCTGTCGCCGCGTGAGCTCGAGGCGTACTTTTCCGTCGCCCGGCTGGAACGGCGCACCGCTCACACCCTGACCACGCGCGCGGCGCTGAAGCAGCGGCTGGAGGAGGTGCGCGCGCGCGGCTATGCGCTCGTCTCCGAGGAGCTGGAACTCGGGCTGCGCTCGATCGCCGTGCCGGTCCCGGGCCGCACCACCCGCACCAATATCGCGATCAACATGAGCGCCCAGGCCGGACGCGTCACGGCCGAGGAGATGATCGAGCGATTCCTGCCGGCCCTGCGGCGGGCGGTCCGGCACATCGGACTGGCCGCCGATGCGCGATGAGTCGGGCAGGGCGCGCGTGACGCCCTGCCCTGGGGTCGGTCACCACGGCCCACGGCGCGGCGACTACCTGCGGATGCGGCCGAGCATCAGTCCGACCGCAAGCGCCGTCACCACGAGCGGAATGCCGTTGAGATTCCGCCCCAACAGGATGCCGAGCGCCTCGGCATCGCCGGCCAGCCCGGCGGCCGGAGCGGTCGGTACGGCGCCGGCAGGCGGGGCCAGGGTCTTGTAGGCTCGCCGCGTCCGCACCATGGCGATCAGCAACAGCAGGAGCGTCGCGACAAGGAACAGGACGGCAACGCCGAGCGCGGCGACCACCGGGCCAGTCACGGTGAGCAGATAGAGGTAGAACGCCACCGAGCCGAAGGCGATCGCTCCGATCAGGAAGACCAGCGCGATGGCGATCAGTATCGCCCCGGTCACCGCGTCGCGCACGGTGGCCCGGGCGGCGGCACCGGCCTGGGCGGCGAGTACCCTCAACATTCCGCGACCCTAGTGCCGGCCACGGGAGCTCATGCCGATGATGAACCCGATGCCCAGTGCAACCAGCATCGCCGTGATCGGATTGCGGTTGATGGTGGACTCGAGCTCGCGTGCGTAATGGCCGGCCTGCTCTCCGGCCTGGCGCGCGATCCGGTGACCGCTGGCGTTCAGCTCGTCGCGGATCGCCGCGGCACGCGCGGCGAGTTCCTCGATTTCGCTCTGCACGCGATCCTGGCCCTCGGCAACGCCTGCCCGGGCGAAGTCGCGGGCGGCGGCACTGAGGTCCGACAAGTCGTTGCGAAGCTGGTCCAGCCGGTCAGTAAGACGATCCCAGCTGTCCGAAACGGAGTCCTCGGTGGCCGCCCTGGCGGCGGTGGACGACTTGCGTGCACTCATCAATGTGTCTCCCGTTGGATCACCGGCGAGGGAAGTCGCGCATTGCCCTCGCCCATTCTCGAGGCGGCCGCATTGCGCCAGCGCAAGCCCCGGTCATGCGCCAGCGCGGGCACGGGGCATCCGGGGCTGCCACGGCCATCCGGGGAACGCGCGAGCCTCGCCGTGCGTTCCATAGCGTCGGGTCCGTCGCAGGAGGTCGGGCGCTTGGACCCCAGGAGGCTGGGACCCCAGGAGACGGACAGATGCCCCCTCACCCCGGCAACGTCGGACGCCGCCGTGTCGCTCCGGTTTCGCCGGCGCTGCTGCGACCGGTCGATCCGGCGGCAGGCTTGCGCCCGTTCCTCGGTCGCAGCCGGCCGATCGCGGATCCCGGCAGTCTGCTCGACAAGGCGGCGAAGATCGCGATCCTCGGCATCTTCATGATCATCGCGATCCACGCACTCGACGCATGGGCTGCCTTTCTCGCACCGGTACTCACCGCTGTCGTGCTGGGACTGATGCTCGGGCCGGCGATGACCCTGTTCGAGCGCGCCGGCCTGCCCGCACCGCTATCGGCGATCGTGGTGATCGTCCTCGCGCTCGGCGGCCTGTACGGGCTCGGTTTCCTGCTCGCACCCTCGGTCCAGGAATGGAGCGGCCGGTTGCCGGAACTGCTCGCGGTTGTCGAACGCCACACCTCGCAGCTGCAATGGCATATGCGTGCCCTGCGCGAACTGCAGGAGTCCGTCCAGCAGGCCGGCGGCGGCGACACCGCCCCGGTCGTCGCCGTGCAGGGGCCCGGACTGGTCGACAGCGTGCTCAGCTTCGCGCCGCCGGCGCTCGGGCAGGTCGTGCTGTTCGTCGCCGTGCTCTATTTCTACCTTGCCACCCGCAACCGGTTGCGCGACAGCATCCTGACGATGTGCGTCAGTCGCGGTGCCCGGCTGCGCGCAGCCCGCATCATCCGCGACGCGGAGCGGACGATCTCCGGCTACCTGCTGACCATCGCCGGCATCAATGTCGGCCTCGGCATCGCCACGGCCGGCGCGATGTGGGCGCTCGGCATTCCCTCGCCGGCACTGTGGGGAGCGGTCGCCGCCATCCTCAACTTCATCCAGTACATCGGGCCGCTGATGTTTGCGGTGCTGATCACCGCGGTCGGACTGATCACCCAGGACACGCTGGGGGCCGCACTGATGCCGACCATCGCCTTCGTCGCGCTCAACACGATCGAGGGCCAGTTCATCACCCCGGCAGTGCTCGGCCGCCGGCTGACGCTCAACCCGTTCCCGATCATCCTGGCGATCGGCTTCTGGCTGTGGCTGTGGGGGCCGGTCGGCGCCTTCCTGGCGGTGCCGATGCTGATCATCTCGCTGGTGGTCCTCACCCATCTGATGCCACAGGGACCGATCGCCAGACCGCGCCGACCGATGCCGCCCCCCGCCCCGACCGAGCCGCCGGCGCGGGAGGCTGCGCCGCCGGCGGCGTGAGGACGCCGGTGCCGGCAATTCCCGATGGAGGAGAGGCCGGAGCTCCCTCCGGATTTGCGACGCAGCCGGGAGTCAGAGCGCCTCGAGGCGCCGCGTCCAGTCGTCGAGATAGGCGCGACGGCCGGCATCGTCGATGCGCGGCGCGGCGTAGGCCACGAAGGGCGGCACCACCTCCATGCCGAGATACTCGAAGACGCCCCTGTTGACCGGCCGCAGCACGCCTTCGATCGGCCCGTAGACGCCCTCCGGTGAGAACCGTTCGGGGGTTCCTCCGGTGGTGACGCAAGCCATGCCGCGCTTGCCCTTGAGCATGCCGCGTTCGAACCGCAGCCCGTCGAGATAGACGACGCCGAAGGCCAGTACCCGGTCGACCCAGCCCTTGAGCATGGCCGGGACATTCGACCACCACAGGGGGAAGATGAAGATCACCAGGTCGGCCCGCAGAAGCCGCGCCTGCTCACGTTCGAGCTCCGGCGCGAAGCCGCCTTCGTTCGCGGCATGCAGCTGTTCTTTCTGGTAGTGGAAGCGCTCGGAATCGAACTGGCCGATGAAATCGTGCCGACCCGCGACCGGGTTGAAGCCCTCGGCGTAGAGATCGCTGACCTCGACCTCGTGGCCAAGACGCGACAACGTCTCCACCGCCCGGTCCTTCAGCGCGCCACAGAACGAGGTCGGCTCGGGGTGGACGTAGACGATCAGGATCCGCATCTGATCAGAAGCCCACCCGGTCGCCGCCCTTGAGGTCAAGCATGGCGCGGGCCTCGGCGGGCGTGGCGATCTTGAGCGACAGGGTCTCCAGGATGGATCGGATCTTGGCGACCTGGGCGGCGTTGGAGGTGGCGAGTTCGCCCTTGCCGAGATAGATCGAATCCTCGAGGCCGACGCGCACGTTGGCCCCCATCATCGCGGCCATGGTGCACAACGGCATCTGGTTGCGGCCGGCGGCGAGGATCGACCAGCTCCAGTCGTCGCCGAACAGCTTGTCGGCGATGCGGTGCATGTGGGCGACGTTCTCGGGATCGGCGCCGATGCCGCCGAGGATGCCGAAGATCGTCTGCACGAACAGCGGCGGCGTCACCAGCTTGCGGTCGAGGAAATGGGCGAGCGTATAGAGGTGGCCGACATCGTAGCACTCGAACTCGAAGCGGGTGCCGTGCGCCTCGCCGAGATGCTTCAGGATGTATTCGATGTCCTTGAAGGTGTTGCGGAAGATGAAGTCGCGCGAGTTCTCAAGGTGCTGGCGTTCCCACTCGTGGCGGAATTCCTTGTAGCGGTCGAGCATCGGGAACAGGCCGAAATTCATCGAGCCCATGTTGAGCGAGCACATTTCCGGCTTCGCACGCAGCGGTGCGGCCAGCCGCTCCTCGATCGACATGCCATGGCCGCCGCCGGTGGTGATGTTGATCACCGCATCGGTGGACTGCTTGATGCGCGGCAGGAACTGCATGAACACGTCCGGGTCCGGTGTCGGCCGGCCGTCGTTCGGATCGCGCGCGTGCAGGTGGATGATGGCCGCGCCGGCTTCCGCCGCGCCGATCGCAGCCTCCGCGATCTCCTCTGGCGTGATCGGCAGGTGCGGCGTCATGGTGGGCGTGTGGATCGAGCCGGTGACGGCACAGGTGATGATCACCTTGTCCTGTTTGCGCATCGGTGTCCTCTGACTGGGAAGCTACTGCACGGTGCCGAAGGCATGCGGCAGGAACAGTGAAACGGGCGGTACCAGGGCGACAAGCGCGAGGACGACGAGCGCGATGCCGAGCAGCGGCAGCGCCTCCCTGGAGACCTCCACCAGCGATTTCCCCGATATGGCGCAGACGATAAACAGGCAGATGCCGACCGGCGGCGTTGCCATGCCAATGACGACGTTGAGCACGACCATCATGCCGAACTGGACGAGGTCCATGCCGATCACCTTGGCCATCTGCATCAGGATCGGCATGGTCAGGATCAGGATCGAGATCGGCTCGAGGAACATGCCGAGGACCAGCAGCACCACGTTCAGCATCAGGACGACAAGGTAGGGATTGTCGCTGATCGACAGCACGGTCGCGGCGACCTTCATCGGCACCTGCTCGATGGCGAAGACGAACGAGACGATCGATGCCATGGCGACGATGAACATGATTGCGGATGTCGAGATCGCGGTCGCGGCAAGCGCGTGCCAGAGCCGGGCCACGTCGAGGTCGCGGTAGGCGAATCCGACGATCAGGGCGTAGACGACGGCGACGGCGGCGGATTCGGTTGCGGTGAAGATGCCGCCCTTGATGCCGACGATGATGATCACCGGCAGCATCAGCGCCGGGAAGGTGCGCACGATCGCGGCCCTGCGCACCGGCCAGCTCGCCCTGTCGGTGATCGCGAAATTGTCGCGCCGCGCCCGCCACGAGGCATAGAGCAGGAATCCCGTGGCCAGCAGGAGCCCGGGCACGACGCCGGCGATGAACAGCTGGCCGATCGAGGCGCCCGACAACACACCATAGACGATCATCGTGATCGAGGGTGGGATGATCGGGCCCATGATGGCGCTGACCCCGACCAGCGCCGCGGCATAGGCGGGGGGCATCCCCTGGCGGGCCATCGAGGGGATCAGGATCGAGCCGAGCGCCGACGCTTCCGCCGTGGCGCTGCCGGAGATGCCGGCGAAGAACATGCTCGACAGGACGGTGACCGACGACATGCCACCGCGGCGATGGCCCACCATGGCACGGGCAAAGGTAATGATCCGATCCGTGATGCCGCCGACATTCATCAGCATGCCGGCGAGCAGGAACAGCGGTATGGTGAGCAGCACGAACTGATCGACCCCCGCCAGCATGCGCTGCGGGAAGTTGAGGATCAGCATGCCGTTGCCGGTCAGGAACAGGTAGATCACGCCGCCCACACCGAGCGCCAGCGCGATCGGGACGCCCGTGATCAGGAAGAAGAAGAAGATCCCGAGAAACTGCCCCATGGGCTACGCGGCCCCCTCGCTCGTTCCGGCCGGGCGGGGGAAGAGGACATCACGTCCTTCCAGCAGGAGCGCGACGATCATGTGGGCAAGCAGCAGCGCACAGCCGACCGGCACCGAGACGTAGATCCAGAATACCGAGATGTCGGCAGTGGCGCCGCCGGACAGCGACATCCAGATGAAGTCGAGGGCAGGAATCTTCTGGATCGCGAAGCGGGAGGCGTAGGTGTAGCCATTCACCGCCATCAGCCACAGGAACCAGAGGACTGGCAGCGTCACCAGCACCTTCAGAACATACCGCCACGGCTGACGGATCGCCGAGGTCAGGACATCGACGATGACGAACTCGCCCTTCTGGAAGGCAATGCCGATGAACAGGAATGTCATCCAAATGAGGATGTAGCGGCAGAGCTCCTCCGCCCAGATCAGCGAGGCGTTGAGGACGTAGCGGGCGAAGACCTGGACGACCATGATGACGACGAGGACCGCCATCGAGGTCGCGGCGATGTGGCCCATCAGCGAACCGTAGAGGTTCCTGGGCGCCCCGCCGACACCGCCGGTGAGGTCATGCGTCGTCATCGAATAGTCCCCCCTCGACCTCGCAATCGCGACGGCAACCGGCGACCGCCGGCGACCGTACCGCGTCGAGGCTCCGCGAAGTCTACGTGGTCGACTGGGCCTTGGCCACGAATTCCGCGATGAGCGGCGACTTGCCCGACCATTCGGTGATGATCGGCGCCACCTTGTCCTTCATCGCCGGCAGGTCCTCGAGCTCGAAGATCTGGACGCCCTTGTTCTTGACGAGGTCGTCGCGGGCCGAATGGTCCTGGTCCCTGGCGTAGTCGAGGGTCGGCTTGATCGAGGCAAGTCCGGCCTCGCGCATCGCCTGCTGCACCTCGGCCGGCAGCCCGTCGAAATAGCCCTTGTTGCAGGCGATGACCGCGGTCCACGGGTAGTGGCCTGTCAGCGTCAGGTACTTGCCGACCTCCCAGAGGTTCTCGCCGACGATCGAGGAGACATTGATCTCCACCGCGTCGATCACCTTGGTCTGCAGCGCGCCGTACACCTCGCCGTAGGGCAGGCCGACGGGCGAGGTGCCAACCGCCTCCCAGATCGCCTTGTGCAGCGGCACCGGCACGATGCGCGTCTTCAATCCCTGGAAGCCGGCGAGATTGGTGACCGGCGCGCCGACCGACAGGAAGTTGCGCTGGCCGATATCTGAGGTCGCAAGGCCGACCAGCCCTGCCTCGCCGAGATCCTCGAGGATCTTCTGGCCGATGTCGGAGGTGGCGAGTTCGCCGAAATGCTCGTAGTCGCGCACCAGGAACGGCAACTGATAGGCATCCATCGCCGGCCGCCCGGTGACCAGCGGGAACAGGACACCGCTGGCCATGCAGATCTCGATCGTTCCGGCGACCGCCGACTCCAGGTTCTGCTTGTCGTCGCCAAGCATCCGGTTGGGGAAGATCTGAACCTCGACCTGACCGGGTAGCCGCGCCTCGAATGCCTTCTTGAACTCGACAGCAGCGATGTGGCCGGGGTGCGACTCGGCGGTGGCATGGGCAAGCCGCATCTTGATGGGGCCCGAGGCGCGGGCGACCCAAGGCATTGCAAGGCCAGCGGCGACAGTGCCTCCAGCGGCGATGAGCTGACGGCGGGAAATCATCGACCAATCCTCCCTGTTCTTATGTACAGAACAATGTTCTTATCCATACTCGACCGGGCGGTTTGCTTCTGTCAAGAGGCATGCGCCGCCGGCGACGATCGCGGCGGTACGCGCACCGATGCCGCGCGCCGGACGCTGCACAGCAGATGTCGCACACGATGGAGCCGACGGGGCGCTTGACAGCCGAGTCGCGACAATGGTCTGATCTTCGGCATATTGTTTTGTTGTTCGAAACATCGGATGAGGAAACGTCATGTCCGCAGCCACCCTCGACGCGAGATCGCGGGACGAACAGGTCTCTGCCCTTCTGAAGGGCGCAGTCGATCTGCATGTGCACAGCGGGCCCTCGGCAATGCCGCGCATCCTCGACCACGAGGAAGCGCAGGCGCAGGCCGATGCGGCCGGATTCCGCGCGATCCTCTACAAGGACCACTTCTATCCGGGAATGGCGCACGCGCAGATGCTGGAGAAAGCCTATCCCGACCGCAAGGTCAGGCTGTTCTCCGGAACGGCGCTCAACAATGCGACCGGCGGGGTCAACCGCTACGCCGTCGATCTGTGCGTCAAGCTCGGCGGCAAGATCGTCTGGATGCCGACCTTCTCGGCAAAGAACCACATCGACAAGTATGCGGCGAAGAACAAGCAGGCGATGGCGTTTCCTTCGACGCGGGAGAAGATGGTTGCGCCGACGCCGCTCACGGTACTCGATGCCAACGGCAAGCTCACTGACGAGACCAAGGCCTGCATCGACCTGATCGCCGAAGCCGACATCATCCTGGCCGGCGGGCACCTGCATGTCAGCGAACAGGTACCGCTGTTCGAGGAGGCGAAGGCGCGCGGCGTCAGGAAGATGCTGATCAATCACCCCACCTATCTGATCGACTGCACCGACGCGGACATGCAGAGCTTCGCCTCGATGGGTGTCTACATGGAGCACTCGATCTGCATGTTCGTCGAGAATTCGAGAGCGAAGCTCTTTGGCCCGGCCGATCTCAAGCACCTGATCGATGTTGTCGGCCCGGACCGCACCGTGCTCGGCTCGGACCTCGGCCTGACCGAGGCGCCGCTGCCGGTTGCCGGCTGGCGGGAGATCGTCTCGATGCTGCTCGACCTGCAGGTCAGCGAGGCCGACATCCGCAAGATGGTGGCGACCAATGCGGCGCGGCTCCTGAACCTCGAGAGCTGAGGCGCACGCCCGGCGAGCGTCGTCGCGGACGCCGCGTAAGCGATGGTCGGGGGCAAGCGATGGTCCGGGATCGGCAGGGCCGGCATCGCAGGGGCAGCGCGTCCCGCGTGGTGGCGCCGCGGTCCCGGCTCTGCTCTGACCTGACGGTCCTGCCGGGATGACCCGGACCCGGGGAGCTGCGCGCTACAACCGTCCGGCCAGCGCCGCCTCGAACAGGCTGCGGGCAGCCTCCTTCGTCAGCTTCACCGGGTTGCCGCCGGCGGTCGGATCGACGATCGCCATCTCCGACATGAGATCGAAGCGGGCGTCGTCGACGCCGAGACCGGCGAGCGTGTGCGGGATGCCGATCTCGTGCCTGAGCTCCAGCACAAAGGCGAGGAAGGCATCGAACGACGCCGCAAGGCCGATATAGGCTGCCAGCCGGGCGATGCGCTGTTCGATGGCGGGGCGGTTGAAGACCAGCACGTAGGGCATGAAGACGGCGTTGGTCAGCCCGTGATGGGTGTCGTAGAGCGCGCCGACCGGATGCGACAGCGAGTGGATCGCACCCAGCCCCTTCTGGAACGCCGTCGCTCCCATCGCCGCAGCCGCCATCATGCCGGCGCGCGCCTCGATGTCGCTGCCGTTGGCTACCGCACGGGGCAGGAATTCCTTCACGAGCCGGATGCCCTCGACCGCAATGCCGTCGGCGAGCGGATGATATCCCGGTGCGCAATAGGCCTCGAGGCAATGGGCGAAGGCGTCCATGCCGGTGCCGGCGGTGAGCCTGGCCGGCAAGCCGACAGTCAGTTCCGGATCGCAGATCACCACCTTCGGCATCATCGCCGGATGAAAGATCACCTTCTTGGTGTGGGTCTGCTCGTTGGTGATGACGCCGGCCCGCCCCACTTCGGACCCCGTTCCGGCCGTTGTCGGCACGGCGACGACCGGCGCGATGCCCGCCGGGTCGGCGCGCGTCCACCAGTCGCCGATGTCCTCGAAATCCCACATCGGACGGGTCTGACCGGCCATGAAGGCGATCACCTTGCCGCAGTCGAGCGCCGAGCCGCCGCCGACCGCCACCACGCCGTCATGGCCGCCGGCGCGGAGCTTGGCCACGCCGTTCATGACATTGGCCTCGACCGGATTGGGACGAATGTCCGAATAGATCGCGGCCGGCAGGCCCGCCTCCTGCAGGATCGCCGACATCCGGGCGATCATCGGCAGGCCGGCAAGTCCCGGGTCGGTGACGATCAAGGGGCGCGAGATGCCGGCCACCCGGCAGGCATCAGCCAGTTCGCCGATGCGGCCCGGTCCGAAGCGGACGGCAGTCGGATAGTTCCAGTTCGCGGTGATCTGCATGGATAGGTCCACCTGGGGTTGGCGATGCCCAGACTTGGATCGGTCCAGACTGAAGCGATCCGCCTCTGGCGTCTCGTTTGGCCGCGTGATCGAACCTGTGAACCGGAGTTCACTTCACCTGATCACGCCCTGGGAGGCTGCTACGACGCGAAGCTCGTCCGCATGTGCCACGATTTCGGCCGGGTCAGCGTCTCGTAGCCGATCCGCGACAGCGTCACGCCTCGGCCGGAGTCCTTGACGCCGGTCCAGGCGAGCGCGGGATCGAGATAATCGCAGCGATTCATGAATACGGTACCGGTTTCGAGCCGCTGCCCGATCTGTTCGGCCGTGGAGAGATCCGAGGTCCACAGCGAGGCGGTGAGCCCGTAGGGACTGTCGTTCATCAGCCCGATCGCCTCCTCGTCGTCGGCAACCTTCATGATCCCGACGACCGGACCGAACGACTCCTCGACCATCACCGCCATCTGGTGATTGACCCCTGTCAGCACCTGCGGCGCCATGTAGGGGCTTCCCCTGGCGTCGCGCGGGAACGCCTTCGGATCGATATGCGCGGTCGCACCGGACCGCACCGCCGCCTCGATCTGGTCGCGCACGAAGTCGGCCGCCTCGGCCTTGACCATCGGGCCGAGCGTGGTGTCGGGATCGAGCGGGTTGCCCAGCACGTATTGCCGCGTGAGTTCGACCGCGCCGTCGACAAATTCCTGGTAGACATCGGCGTGGACATAGATCCGCTCGATGCCGCAGCAGGACTGGCCCGAGTTGAAGAAGGCGCCGTCGACCAGATTCTCGATGGCGGCGCGCATGTCGGCGTCGGGCCGGACATAGGCCGGGTCCTTGCCGCCAAGCTCGAGGCCGAGGCCGGTGAAGGTGCCGGCAGCCGCCCGCTCGATGGCCTTGCCGCCGGGCACCGAGCCGGTGAAGTTCACCTGATCGACGAGACCTGCCGAGATGATCCGCGCGGTCTGGGCGTGGCTGAGCACCAGGTTGCGGAACAGCCCCGCCGGCAGCCCTGCCGCATCGAAGGCGCGCTGGAACCGCTCGCCGACCAGCAGCGTCTGTGCGGCATGCTTGAGGATCACCGCATTGCCGGCCATCAGCGCCGGGATCACCGAGTTGACCGCGGTCAGGTAGGGGTAGTTCCAGGGCGCGACCACGAAGACGATGCCAAGCGGCTCGCGGGTGATCCAGCGCCGGAAATTCTCCTTCGGCAAGGGATCGATACGGGCGAGCGCCACGTCGGCGATGTCGATCATGAAGCGGGCACGCTCCTCGAAGCCGCGCAGTTCGCCCGCGCCGTACCGCACCGGCCGGCCCATCTGCCAGGCAAGCTCGGGCACGATCTCGTCGCGCATCGCGACCATCGCATCGACGGCGGCATTGCAGTAGCGCGCCCGCTCGAAGATCGGCAGCCGCGACCATTCGGCCTGCGCCGCCTTCGCCGCGGCGAGCGCCGCGTCGACCTCGGCGTCGGGCGTGAGCGGCCGCTCGGCATAGAGCGATCCGTCGACTGGAGAGATGCAGCGGATGGTGGAGGTCATGCGTTGATGCCTTGTTTCCAGAATTGGGGTCGTTCTTCCCCCGGATGCTGTCGATCGGTCCGCTTGCAGCTCACGCCGGGGCCCGACCCGGGCCTCGCTGTGCACATGGCATTCGCCGGATCAGACCCGACCAACGGGCAGCGGGGCTGCGGTGCTGCGATCGGGGCGGGCTGCGCCCGGCACGATCACGCCCGCTCGAAGCCGCGCGCCACCTCCCAGTCGGTAACGCGGCGGTCGTACTCGCCCTGCTCCCATTCGGCGGTATGGATGTAGTGCTCCATCACCTGCTCGCCGAACGCTTCGTGCAGCATCCTCGAGCCCTTCATCAGCTCGATCGCCTCGCGCAGGGTCTTGGGGATCTCGCGCAGCGTCTCGCCGCGGTAGGCGTCGCCCTCGAAGGGCGGTTCCAGTTCGAGTTCGTTCTCGATCCCAGAGATGCCGGCGGCGAGGATCGCGGCGAAGGCGAGATAGGGGTTCAGGTCGGCGCCGCCCATCCGGCATTCGATCCGCACCGCCTTGGTGTTCTCGCCGCACACCCGGAATCCGGCGGTGCGGTTGTCGCCGCTCCAGATCGCCTTTGTCGGGGCGAAGGTGCCGGCCTGGAAGCGCTTGTAGGAGTTGATGTAGGGGGCAAGAAACCAGGTGATCTCGCGCGAATGGGCGATCAGCCCGGCGACGTAGTGGCGCATCAGCTTCGACATGCCGCGCTCTGCCGTCGGATCGAAGAACAGCGGCGTCTGGCCCGTTGCGTCCCACAGCGAGGAATGGATGTGACAGCTCGATCCGGCGAGGTCGTAGCGCCACTTGGCCATGAAGGTGATCGACTTGCCGTGCTGGTCGGCGATCTCCTTGACCGCATTCTTCATGACGACGTGGCGATCGGCCATGGTCAGCGCGTCGGCGTAGCGGACATTCAGTTCCTCCTGGCCGGGGCCCCATTCTCCCTTGGTGTTCTCGACCGGAATGCCAGCCGCCGTCAGACTGGTGCGGATCGCCTGCATGACGGGCTCTACGCGGGTGCACTGCAGGACGTTGTAGTCCTCGATGTAGTAGCCGGAGGTGGTGAGGTTCCGGTACCCCTTTTCGAAGGCGGCGCGATAGCTGTCGTCGAACAGATAGAACTCCAGTTCGGACGCGAAGAAGGCGGTCGCCTTGAGCCCCTCGAGCCGTTCGAGCTGGCGCTTGAGGATCGCGCGCGGGCTGTGCGCGATCGGTTCGTGATGGTGGTGGTCAACGAGATCGGACAGCACGAGTGCCGTCCGCGGCAGCCACGGCACCGGCATCAGTGTCGCCAGGTCGGGCTTCAGCACGAAGTCGCCGTAGCCCCGCGCCCAGTTGGCGACCCTGTAGCCGGGCACCGGCTCCATCTCGATGTCATTGGCGAGCAGATAGTCGCAGGCATGCGTCTCCTCATGGGCGGAGGCGACGAAATGCTCGGCCTGGAAGCGCTTGCCGACGAGGCGGCCGATCATGTCCGGGAAACAGACGATGACGGTGTCGATGTCGCCGGCCTTGACCGCCTTGGCGAGCGTTTCGAGGGTGAGCTTGGCAGCCATGTGTGGTGTCCGTTGATTGCCGGCTGGTTCCGGACGGGGGCCGGCCGCGCCGCCGGCCCCCGCAACTGTCTCGGCCGGGGCTGCGAGCCCCGCCCTCTCAGGCCTCGCGGTAGGGCGGACCGGCGTGGCGCATGGTGTCGTTGTACTTCCTCAGGATCTCGACGACGCGGGCGTTGCGCGGGCTCATCGCCGCGATCTCGTCCCAGAACGTCACCGCCGCCTCCTCGACCTGCTTCCACTCATCCTCCGGAATGGTGGTCAGCTCGAGCTTGGCACCGCGGACGCGCAGCTCCGCCTCACCGCCCCAGTACCACCACTGGCGATAGTAGTGGGAGGAGTCCATGCACAGCTTGAACAGCTCCTTGAGGTGATCGGGAACGGCATTCCACCGCTCGGTATTGGCGAAATAGGATCCGATCCAGGCGCCGGAGATGTTGTTGGTGAGGAAGTATTTGGTCACGTCCGCCCAGCCCACCGTATAGTCCTCGGTGATGCCGGACCAGGCGATGCCGTCGAGCTCGCCGGTCTGCACGGCGACCTCGACGTCCTCCCAGGGCAGTGTCACCGGCACGACGCCGAAGCGGGACAGGAACTTGCCGGCTGTCGGGAACGTGAACACCCGCAGACCCTGGAGATCGGACAGCGAGCGCAGCGGCTTCACCGTCGCGAAGTGGCACGGATCCCAGGCGCCGGCGCTGAGCCAGGTGACGTTCTCGATCTCGCCATAGGCCTCTTCCCAGATCTCGCGCAGCCCGTACTGGTTGAACAGCACCGGCACGTCGAGCGAATAGCGCGTGGCGAAGGGGAAGTAGCCCCCGAACACCGAGATGTCGACCGGCGCGGCGATGGAGTCGTCGTCGCTCTGCACCGCGTCGATGGTGCCGCGCTGCATGGCGCGGAACAGCTCGCCTGTCGGCACCAGCTGGTCGGCGGTGTACAGCTCGATCACCATCTCGCCGTTGGCGACCTTGTTGAAGGCGTCGATCGACGGCTTGATCACGTGCTCGGCCAGCGCCGGGCCGGCATAGGTCTGCAGACGCCAGCGGATCGGCGACTGGCCGATCACGGCAGGCGCGGCGAGGGTCGTGGCGCCGGCGGTGGCGGTCGCGACACCCGCCGTCTTCAGGAACTGTCGCTTCGTGAGCTTCCTGGATTCGGTCATGCTGTTCGTCTCCCTTCTCGTCGGTTCAGTCTGCGCGGCGGCATCCCCCCCGCCGCAGTCGAAGTCCCCGCCGCGTCCGACACTCTCCTCCCGCGCCGGACGCAGCTACCGCCCGTAGACCATCTGCGGCAGCCACAGCGCGATCTGCGGGAATGCCATCACCATCGCCAATCCGCAGGTCATGACGATGACAAAGGGCAGGATCGAGCGGTAGATGTCGGCGAGCGTCACCTCCGGCGGAGCCATGGCGCGCATCAGGAACAGGTTGTAGCCGAAGGGCGGGGTCATGTAGGCGATCTGGCACGTGATCGTGTACAGGATGCCGTACCAGATCAGATCGAATTCGAGGGCTCGCACCAGCGGCACATAGAGCGGCGCGACGATCACCAGCATCGCGGTGTCGTCGAGGAACATCCCCATGAGCAGGTAGGAGATCTGCATCATGATGATGATCTCCCATGGCCCGAGCCCGAGCCGGTCGATGAAGAACGCCTCGATCGCCTTGACCGCACCGAGTCCGTCGAAGACGGCGCCGAAGGTCAGCGCGGCAAGGATGATCCACATGAACATGCAGCTGACGCCGAGCGTCTTGCGCACCGTCTCGTGCAGCACACGGAACGTCAGCCGGCCCTTGATCAGCGCCGCCACCGTCGCCGACATGGCGCCGACGGCAGAGCTCTCGACCAGGCTGGTGATGCCCATCATGAACAGGCCCATCATCAGGAAGAAGATCATCAGCGGCAGGATGCCGGCCCTGAGCAGGCTGAGCTTGCGGGCGAGGCTCACCTGCCGCTCCTCCTTCGGCAGGACCGGCGCAAGCTGCGGCTGCAGGTAGCAGCGCACGAGGATGTAGACGATGAACAGGCTCGCCATCATCAGGCCGGGCAGAACACCGGCGAGCCAGAGCTGGCCGATCGGCTGGCGGGCGATCATGCCATAGAGCACCAGCACGACGGACGGCGGCACGAGGATACCGAGCGTCGAGCCGGCCTGGATGACGCCGGTCACCATGATCTTGTCGTAGCCGCGCCTGAGCAGTTCCGGCAGCGCGATGGTCGCGCCGATGGCAAGGCCGGCGACCGACAGCCCGTTCATCGCCGAGATCACCACCATGACGCCGATGGTGCCGATCGCAAGCCCGCCGCGGACCGGACCGAACCAGACGTGGAACATCTCGTAGAGGTCGTCGGCGATGCCGGATTCCGACAGCATGTACCCCATGAAGATGAACATCGGCAGCGTCAGCAGCGGATACCATTTCATCAGCTTCATGGATGCGCCGAAGGCGAGCTCGACGCCGCCATCGCCCCACAGCAGCAGCGCCGCGACAACGGCGACGAAGCCGATCGCGCCATAGACCCGCTGGCCGGTGATCAGCATCACCATCATCGAGGAGAACATCAGGATGGCGATGAGCTCATAGCTCATGGAATGGGTCTCCCGATGGCCTCGGCGAGATTGCGGAAGAAGGCGGCGATGGCCTGCAGCAGCGTCAGCGTGATGCCGACGCACATGATGATCTTGATCGGCGCCATGTAGGGCGACCACGACGAATAGCTGGTCTCGCCGTATCTGAGCGCGTACCCGGTCGAAGAGATGCCTCCGATCAGCAGTACCGCGAGGAAGAAGATCAGGAACGTAACGGTGACCGAATCGACCACCGCCCTGGTGCGCGGCGACCAGCGGCTGTAAGCGAGGTCCATCCTCACATGGGAATCGATCTGCAGCGAATAGCCACCGCCGAGAATGTAGTAGGCCGCCATGGTGAACTGGGCCATTTCGAGCGTCCAGTTGGCAGGCAGCAGGAACGTCTTGGAGATCGACGAATAGAACAGGATCGCCATCATCGCGAAGACGAGATACATCGCGAACAGGCCGACATACCTGTTCACGCCATCGACAAGCCGGACATAGGCTGTGATCGCCTTCGGCATGGCTCCCCGCTCACCGTTCCCCGGCCGCAACGGCCGGCATGTCAAGATCGCGTCTGGCCGCCGACAGTGCCGCGGCCAGGCTGTTCGCCCAGCGCTCCTGATCGGGCGCCGTGGCGATCAGGTCATTGCGGATCTCGAGCATGACGCACGGCAGGCCGCGCGCCTCGCCGTGCCGTTCCAGCGTATGGTAGACGCCGTCCCAGGGTCCATAGGGTTCGTTGTCGCCGATGACAGTTTCCGGCTCGCCCCGATAGGTCGCGAACAGGCTGTCGGCGATCCGCCGGTCACGACCGTACAGGATACCGAGATGCCAGGGCCGCGGCCGGCCCCGATAGACAGGCGTGAAGGAATGTACCGCCACCAGCACGCTCTGCGCACCGGCCCGCGCCCGCTCGTCGAGAAGGGCGTCGATCGCCGCGTGATAGGGCTCGTAGATGCCGCTGATCCTGCGCGCGCGCAGATCAGCCGGCAGATCGGCATTGCCCGGGATCGACGTGTCCTCACTGCGCACGGTCACGGAATCCGGCGCGTCGATCGGCCGGTTGCAGTCGATCAGCAGGCGCGAGGCGTCGGGATAGAGAAGCGGGGCGCCGAGCAGTCGTGCCAGCATCCGCGCCACCGGCAGCGCCCCCGGATCCCAGGCGATGTGGCGGCGCATGTCCTCCTCGCCGAGGCCGGGCTCGCCGAAGCCCGCCGGCACCCGGTTGCTGGCATGATCGCACAGGATGACGAAATCGCCGCCCGCAGGCGAGCCTTCGAGGCGAACGAGCGCGGTATCGCTGCCGACCCCCGCCGAACCGTTCGTCTCCCCCATGATCGCCCTTTTCGTCGGAACCGGAATCCGGTCTGATGCCTGATCAGGTATTTTAGATACAGCCGCCTGGACGATGTCAATTCTGAAACCACAATTTCATCACCGCAGCAGACTGACGCCGCAGGCGGGGCGACAGCACGCCGAAGAGGAAGCGCATGAGCGAGACGGGACTGACCATCGCCGAGCAGGTCCGCGAACGCCTGCAGGAGTTCACCGCCACCGAGCGCAAGGCGGCGCATGTGTTGCTGGCGACCTATCCGCTGGCGGGACTTGAGCCGGTCGCCGAATTCGCCGCCCGCGCCGGTGTCAGCGCGCCGACCATCCTGCGTTTCGTCGCCCGGATCGGCTTCCAGAGCTATCCCGATTTCCAGAAGCGGCTACGCGAGGAACTGGAGGCGCAGCTTCAGTCGCCGCTGATGAAGGCGAATTTCGACGGTGGCGCGAGCCCGGCAGCAGCCGGCGGCGAACGGCCGGTGGACCGGTTCCGCGATGCGGTCGCGACCAATCTCATGCAGACTTTCGCCCATCTGCCGCCGGGCGAGTTCGAGGCGGTGGTCGAACTGATCGCCGATCCGAAGCGGAGGATCCACCTGATCGGCGGCCGCTTCACCGATCCGATCGCCCGCTACGCCGCCGCCCATCTGCGGATCGTCCGGCCGGGGGTCATCCATCTCGCCGGTCAGATCGAGAATCTGCGCGACCAGATCCTCGACATGCGCCGCAACGACGTGCTGGTCGCCTTCGACATGCGCCGGTACCAGGCCGATATCGTCGCGCTGACCCGCCTTGCCTCCGGGCGCGGTGTCCGGGTCGTGCTGATTACCGACCAGTGGCTGTCGCCGATCGCGCGGGTCGCCGCCCATATCCTGTCGGCCCACATCGCGGTACCGTCGAACTGGGACTCCAACGTCGCGCCGCTGGCGCTGGTCGAGGCGGTGCTGGCTGCTGTCACCGAACGGCTTTGGGCGAGCGCCAAGGACCGCATCGCCGAAATCGAACGCCTCAGGCCGGAGAGCAGCTGAGCGCGCTTCACCACCCCGTCATCCCACCTCCCCCCTATCCGCGCCTCTGCCGGCCGTCATCGCGCCACGGCAGTCCTGCTGACGTCCTGCCCGCCCGATCTTGGATCGACTGCGCCGTCCGGGATGGCCGAGGGAGCAGGAACGGCGGTCGGCCGACGCCTAAGCCTTGCCGTCGCCCGGCATCGCCATCGCCTCGGCGATCAGCGTCTCCGCGGCCTCGGCCAGCAGCGTGTCCTCGGCCTCGCCGTAGACCGGTTCCCTGCCGATCTCGAGCAGCACCGGAACCGCGAGCGGCGAGACGCGCTCCAGCGGCTGATGGACGATCCTGCCGCGAATGCGCTTGAGCAGGACGCCGACGCGACCAACGTCGATCAGGCCGGTGCCGGCATCCGCACGGGTTGCGCGCAAGAGCACGTGGTCGGGCTCGTGGCGCATCAGCACGTCATAGATCAGGTCCGAGGAAACGGTCACCTGCCGGCCGGACTTCTCCTTGCCCGGATGGCGGCGCTCGATCAGCCCGGCGATGATCGCGCAGCTGCGGAAAGTGCGCTTCATCAGGCTCGATTCGGCGAGCCAGGCTTCGAGATCGTCGCCCAGCATGTCCTCGTCGAACAGTTCGGCGAGCGACAGCCGCCCGCACCGGATCAGCGCCGAGAGGTCGGCGAGGCCCCAGACGGCGAGCGCATAGTCGCTGGCGACGAAGCCAAGCGGGCGGGCGCGGACGCGCTCCAGGCGGCGGGTCAGGAGCATGCCCAGCGTCTGGTGCGCAAGACGCCCCTCGAACGGATAGGCAACCAGGTAGAAGCGGCCGCCGCGCGGGAAGGTCTCGACCAGAAGCTGGTCGCGGCGCGGCACCACCGAGCGCAGCCTCTGCATGCCGAGCCACTCGCCGACATCGCCCGGCAGGCCGCGCCATTGCCGCTCGTCGGCGAGGATCGCCCGCACCCGGTCGGCAAGATGGGTCGACAGCGGGAGCTTGCCGCCCTGATAGGCCGGGATGCGCGGATCGGCGTCAGCGGCACGCGAGACATAGGCCTCGGTCTCGCGCAGAGCCTCGAGCCTCAGAACCTCGCCCGCGAAGACGAAGGTTTCGCCGGGCGCAAGCTGCTCGATGAACCATTCCTCGATCTCGCCGAGCATCCGCCCGCCGGCCAGCGCCGCCCTGCGGCCGGGCCTGACCAGCCTGACCTTGAGCATCGGCGCCTCGACGATCGTGCCGACATTGAGGCGGTACTGCCGGGCGACGCGGGGATGGGTGATGCGCCAGAGCCCGTCGCCCGTCTGGCGGATCCGGGCATACTGCTCGTAGGTCGACAGCACGTAGCCGCCCGTTGCAACGAACCTGACCACCTGGTCGAAGGTCTCCCGGTCGAGACCGGCATAGGGCGCCGCCGAGCGCACCTCCGCAAACAGCGCGTCCGCGTCGAAGGGAGCGGCGACGGCCGAGCCGAGGACATGCTGGGCGAGCACATCGAGGGCGCCGGCGCGCGGCGGCGGCGTGTCCTGCGCGCCCTCGGCGAGCGCGTCGAGCGCGGCGCGGCATTCCAGCACCTCGAAGCGGTTGGCCGGCACCAGCACCGCCTTGGACGGCTCGTCGAGCCGATGGTTGGCGCGGCCGATGCGCTGGGCGAGGCGGCTCGCCCCCTTCGGCGCCCCGACATTGACGACGAGATCGACATCACCCCAGTCAATGCCGAGATCGAGGGTGGAGGTTGAGACCACCGCATCGAGCCGGCCTGCCACCATGGCTGCCTCAACCTTGCGGCGCTGGCTGACGTCGAGCGAGCCGTGATGCAGCGCGATGGCAAGCCCGTCATCGTTGATGCGCCACAGCTCCTGGAACAGCATCTCTGCCTGGCTGCGGGTATTGACAAATACCAGCGTCGTGCGGTGGGCACGAATCGCCGCGTAGATCGCGCCAACCGCATGGCGCGCCGAATGACCCGACCAGGGAATCCGTTCGGTCGGCAGCAAGATCGACACGTCGGGCGGCGCACCGGGATCGGCGAGGATCACATGTGCCGCCGACGGGTCCGGGCCGCTGCCGTCCTGCGGCATCATCCAGCGGGCAAGTGCGGCCGGATCGGCGACGGTCGCCGACAGGCCGATCATCCGCAGCCCCGGCGCAAGGCGGCGCAGGCGGGCGAGGCCGAGCGACAGCAGGTCGCCACGCTTCGAGGTGACGAGTGCATGCAGTTCGTCCAGCACGACGGTCCTCAGCCCGGCGAACAGTCGCGGCGCGTCGCGCGCGGCGATCAGCAGGGCGAGCTGTTCGGGCGTCGTCATCAGCATGTTGGGCGGATCGGTGCGCTGGCGCTGGCGGCGGCCGGCAGGCGTGTCGCCGGTGCGGGTCTCGACGCGGACCGGCAGGGCCATCTCGGCGATCGGGGTGGCGAGATTGCGCGCGACATCGACCGCAAGCGCCTTCAGCGGCGAGATGTAGAGGGTGTGCAGGCCGCCGCGGCGCACCAGCGGGGCACGCCCCGCCGTCAGCTCCAGGAGGCTAGGCAGGAATCCCGCGAGGGTCTTGCCCGCACCGGTAGGGGCGACCAGCAGCGCCGAGCCACCGGCCCCGACCCACCGCAGCAGCTCGAGCTGGTGGCGGCGTGGCACCCATCCGCGCGCGGCGAACCAGCCGGCGAAGGGCTCGGGCAGCAGACCGGCATCGGGGGCTTGATCGCAGCTCACCGCCAACAGGTATCGCCGGGCCGAAAGATTGCCAATCGGGGGACGCCTGCGCCGCGGGAAGGGGCGTGCCGGCGTGGAAGACGGCAGGCTACGGCCGGGTGTCCGCCTACGACATCTCGTTCGGGAAGTACTGGTAGATCCAGGTTTCGCTCAGCGCGTCCGCGCCCTTGCGCAGAAACATGCGCAGATCGACCGGGCCGGGGCCGGCAATCTCCAGGTCGAAGATGACCCGCCATCGCTCGGTGCTCACCACCGGATAGGCGACCGCGCCGCTGACCGTGCCGCGGCTGGCTGCCACCACCGCCTCGACGCCGCTGCTGCGGTCAAGGCCGGCCATGCCCTTGCCGTCGAAATCGACTGCGAACTTGCGCACTCCCGGCGGACGCGGCTGACCGGGCACGCCGCCCATGCCGACCCGGGTCGCGACGACCCTCGCGACCGGCGAAGGATGCGGCGAATCGGCGAGCCAGTGTAACCGGTAGGCAAGATCGTATTCGGCGCCGGCCTCGACCGGCTCCCGAGGCACCCAGAACGCGACGATGTTGTCGTGGATCTCGTCGTCGGTCGGGATCTCGACCAGTTGCACCGAGCCTTCGCCCCAGTCGCCCAGCGGTTCCACCCAGACGCTGGCGCGGCGATCGTAGAACACACCGTCGTCTTCGTAGTTGGCGAAGGCGCGGTCGCGCTGCATGAGCCCGAAGCCGCGCGGGTTGTTGTCGAGAAAGGCATTCACCATGACCTGCGGCGGATTGACCAGCGGCCGCCAGATGCGCTCGCCGGTTCCGGTCCAGATTTCCAGACCGTCCGAATCGTGAATCTCCGGCCGCCAGTCACGGGCAGCCTCGCGGTTGTTCTCGCCGTACCAGAACATGCTGGTCAGCGGGGCGATGCCGAGCCGCTCGATCGGCCGGCGTACGAACAGGGCTGCATCGACATTCTGGACGATACCCCCGGCAGGGGCCTGGCTGACGATCCGGTAGGCGCCCGTGACACTTGGCGAATCAAGCAGCGCGTAGACGATCAGGCCGCCATTGCCGGCGCCTTCCAGCCAGAAATCGGTAAAGCGGGGAAACTCCTCGGGATGCGAGGTGGCGGTATCGACGGCGAGGCCGCGCGCCGACAGGCCGTACTGGTTGAAGGGACCGGAGGTGCGGAAATAGGAGGCGCCGAGGACGGCCAGCCAGTCGGTACGGTTGCCCTCGCCCATCACCCGGAAGCCGGCGAAGCCGATGTCGTCGGGCAGCGCGCGGGCGACGTGATCGTCGGGCATGTCGAAGTAGGCGGCATGGTAGAGGATCGGCCGCGCCTGCCCGTTCTCCACCACATGCATCCCGACGGGAGCCTTGAAGAAGCGGCCGAGATGGAAGAAGCGGACGCCAGGCCGCGCCGCGTCGTCGCCCCACAGCGTCGCCTCGTCGCGGAACCGGAGCTGCTGGTGGGCGTCGTAGTCGATCGCCTCGAGAATGTCGGCCGCCCGGATCTCCGGCGCGCGATAGGCTTGGCCGGCCAGCGTCCTGGCGCGCTCCTTCAGCAGGTCGAAAGAGAAGGGTGACGGCGGGCCAAGCTGCAATCCCTCCCCGGCCGCCCGTGCGGCAAGGCCCGGCAGGGTCCAGAAAGCGCCCGCTCCCGCGGCTGCGGCCAGCAATTGTCTACGCGAAACCTCGGGCATCATATCCTCCAATCCCCGGCAGGGCGGCGTCCGGGCGGCGTGAGAAAACCGCCCATCAAGGAAATTGTGTGGCCGTGCCAGCCAATTCCAGTGATAACCGCATCATAGCCGCACGGTCCGCAACCTCAGCGCGTTGCCGATCACGCTCACCGAGGACAGCGCCATCGCTGCGGCAGCGATGATCGGCGACAGCAAGATACCTGCCACGGGATAGAGGACACCGGCGGCGACCGGGACGCCGGCGGCGTTGTAGAGGAAGGCGAAGAACAGGTTCTGGCGGATGTTGCGCATTGTCGCGCGGCTGAGCCGCCGCGCCCGGACGATGCCGGTCAGATCGCCCCTGAGCAGCGTCACGCCGGCGCTCTCGATGGCAATGTCCGTGCCGGTGCCCATCGCGATACCGATGTCGGCGGCAGCCAGCGCCGGCGCATCGTTCACGCCATCCCCGGCCATCGCCACCACCCGGCCCTCGCGGCGCAACCGCTCAACCGCCGCCGCCTTCTGGTCCGGCAGCACCTCGGCCTCGACCTCGTCGATGCCGAGACTGCGGGCCACCGCCTCGGCGGTGGTGCGGTTGTCGCCGGTCAGCATGACGATGCGGATGCCGTCCGCGTGAAGCGACCGGATCGCCTCGGGCGTCGTCGGCTTGATCGGATCGGAGATGGCGAGAATGCCCGCCGCCATGCCGTCGACGGCAACGAAGATCGCGGTGGCGCCGTTCGCGCGCAGCGCCTCGGCACGGGCCGCGAGTGCGCCGGGCGCGATGCCCTCCTCGGTCATGACGCGAGCATTGCCGACGACGACACGCCGGCCGTCGACGGTGCCGGTGACGCCCTTGCCGGTCGGACTGTCGAAGCCGGTCGGCTCGACGAGCCGGATGCCGCGCTCCCGGGCCGCTGCGACGACCGCAGCTGCGAGGGGATGCTCGCTGGCCTGCTCGAGGCTGGCGGCAAGACGCAGGACTTCGGCCTCGTCGAGGTCGCCGGCGGTGACGATAGCGGTCAGGGATGGACGGCCCTCCGTCAGCGTACCGGTCTTGTCGACGACGAGCGTGTCGACCGTCTCCATGCGCTCGAGCGCCTCGGCATTCCTGATCAGGATGCCGAGGCCGGCGCCGCGCCCGATGCCGACCATGATCGACATCGGCGTGGCAAGCCCGAGCGCGCAGGGGCAGGCGATGATCAGCACGCTGACGGCCGCCACCAGCGCATAGGCAAGCCTCGGCTGCGGACCGAAGGTCGACCAGGCGGCGAAGGCCGCGACCGCAACAAGAAGGACCGCTGGGACGAACCAGGCCGAAACCCGATCGGCAAGACGCTGGATCGGCGCCCGGCTGCGCTGCGCCTCTGCCACCAGCTGGACGATGCGCGCCAGCATTGTATCGCGGCCGACCCTGCCGGCGCGGATCACCAGCGCGCCGCTGCGGTTGATCGTGCCGCCGATGACGGTGTCCCCCACCTGCTTGGTGACGGGCATCGACTCGCCGGTGACCATGGATTCGTCGATCGCCGAGCGACCGTCGATCACCTCACCATCCACGGGAACCTTCTCACCGGGGCGCACGCGCAGCCGATCGCCGACCGCGATCTCCGCAAGCGGCACCTCCTCGTCGGAGCCGTCCTCGGTGATGCGCCGGGCCGTCTTCGGGGCTAGGTCAAGCAGCGCCTTGATCGCGCCGCTGGTCTGCTCGCGGGCGCGCAGTTCCAGCACCTGGCCGAGCAGAACCAGCACCGTGATGACCGCCGCCGCCTCGAAGTAGACGGCAACGCTGCCGTGCTGATCACGGACTGCCGGCGGGAACAGGCCGGGGGCCAGCGTGGCAATCACGGAATAGGTCCAGGCAACGCCCACACCGATGGCAATCAGTGTGAACATGTTGAGGTTCCGGGTGACGACCGACTGCCAGCCGCGCGCGAAGAACGGCCAGCCCGCCCACAGAACGACCGGACTGGCGAGCGCGAGCTGCACCCAGTTGGAGACCTGCGGAGCGACCAGGTCGAGACCGAACACATGGCTGCCCATCTCCAACACGACGACCGGCAGCGCCAGGACGAGGCCGACCCAGAGCCGCCGGGTCATGTCGGCGAGTTCGGGATTCGGCCCGGAGTCGGCCGTGACCGTCATCGGCTCCAGCGCCATGCCGCAGATCGGGCAGCTGCCGGGGCCGATCTGCCGGATCTCCGGGTGCATCGGACAGGTGTAGACGGCCGTTTCGTCCGCCGGCTCGGCTGGGCCCGGAGACAGGTACCTCGCCGGATCGGCGATGAACCTCTCGCGACATTTCGGATTGCAGAACCAGTAGGTCTCGCCGTCATGGACGGCGCTGTGCCTCGCCGTCGCAGGATCGACGATCATGCCGCAAACAGGGTCCCTGACCGTGCCGGCCTGGTCGGCAGCCGGCGCATGACCGCCGCAACAGGAACCGGACAAGCGCGGCGACGGCGATTCCGCTGCCGCAGGATGACCAGGGTGGTGATGCTGAGGCGCCTCCATCAGAAGTCTCCCGTTGCCGTCCCGCCAGATACCCGGCAGGGGTATCGCCCGCCGCTTGACCATTATACCCCCATAGGGTATTTGGCAAGCATGCAGGACGAGACGAGATCCGCCGTGACGAAACGCCTCGGCCGTATCGAGGGACAGGTGCGGGGGATTGCGCGCATGGTCGCCGAGGATCGGTACTGCATCGATATCGTCACGCAGATCGATGCCGTACGTGCCGCGCTGAAGCGCGTCGAGGAGGAGATCCTGCGCGACCATGTCGGCCATTGCGTCGAGCACGCGATCCTGAGCGGCGACAAGGCCGAACAGCGCCGCAAGATCGCCGAACTGATGCAGGTGCTCGGGCGCGCCGGCAGGTAGCGGTACTACCTGCCCGACGACCGATCCGATTCATACCGATCCGATTTATTCAGCCTTTACCATTTGTCGCACAGGATTGCCGGCGAACGAGCGGACGGGGCACGGGACCGGTGCGGTGAAGGTGCCGGACCAGTGCGGGAGGGCGCCGCAAGGGCGCATCAGCAACGGCATGTCGGATCGCAGCGCAGCGCTGGCTTGGCTCGCAGGTACCGCGATGACGGTGCTCGCCACCCTCGTCGTGCTGGCGACGGGACTGCGGCTGCCCTCCGCCGAGCGCCCCGTCGCGCTGGTGTTCGCGCCGGGAACGTCGGCGGTCGAAGCCATCGGCCGGCTGGCCGCGCTGGACGGCCGCCTGATTGCCACCGGCGGATTCGAGAACGTCGTCGTCGCACAGTTTGCGCGCGATGTCGGCTACGGCGCGCTCAGGAAGGAGGGCGTCTGGCTGGCGCTGGAACCGCTCGCCTTCGGCGGATGCCTCGATCTGCGCGCCTCCCCGGAACCGACACCACTTTCCAGAAGGGATGAAACGACATGAACGCCCTGATCGACTTGCGGACGCAGGTGAGCCGATACATGGTCTGGTTCCTGTGGGCACATGTGCCGCTGATCGCAGTGGTCGGTCTGTGGCTCGGCAACGGCTGGCTCGCCCCAACCCTCGCTGCCGGCCTGTTCGCCGCCATCGCCACGGCAGCCTGGCGGATGGATGCGGCCGGTGACATGGCTCGGCCGGTGATGGGCGTCTCGCTGGTGATGATGGTCTCGCTGCTGGTCTACCAGGCGGCCGGACATCCCTGGCAGATCGACATGCACATGTATTTCTTCGCGGCGCTGGCGATCCTCGCCGCGTTCTGCGACTGGCGGACAATCATCATCGCGACGGCCGTGGTGGCGGTCCATCACCTGCTGCTGAACTTCGTCCTGCCGGCCGCGGTCTTTCCGAATGGTGCCTCGTTCGGCCGGGTCGTCCTGCACGCTGTGGTGGTTGTGGTCGAGGCCGCCGCGCTGGTTTGGCTGACCGCGCGGATGGCGGCCGCTTTCATCGAGCAGGCCGCTGCCACCGCCAAGGCGCGCGCGGCCGAGGCCGAGGCGCGGCGCCTGGGGGAGGAGCTGCGTGCCGGCGAGCAGGCCGCGGCTGCCGAGCGGCGCCGGGTCCTCGAGGCGCTTTCCGACGAGTTCGAGGAGAGCGTCGGACGCCTAGTCGGCACCCTGTCGGAGCAGGTCCGCGAGCTCGGAGAGAGCGCCGACACGGTGTCGAGCGTGGCCACCGATTCGAGCCGGCGCAGCGACTCGGCGGCCGAACACGTCCGCCAGGCGATCCGCAACGTCGAGACCGTCGCGTCGGCGACCGAAGAGGTGAACGCCTCGATCGGCGAGATCGCGCGACAGGTCAGCCACTCGACCCAGATCGCCCAGCAGGCCGCCGAGCGCGCCCGCGGCACCGACCGGACGGTGCACCAGCTGTCCGATTCCGCCCAGAAGATCGGTGATGTCGTCGATCTTATCCGCAACGTCGCCGAGCAGACCAACCTGCTGGCGCTGAACGCCACCATCGAGGCCGCGCGCGCCGGGGAGGCTGGCCGCGGCTTTGCCGTCGTCGCCTCCGAGGTGAAGAGCCTCGCCACCCAGACCTCCAGGGCGACGGAGGACATTGCGCAGCAGATCGGCGCGATGCAGGCCGCATCGCGTGACGCGGTGGAGGCGATTGCCGCCATCCGCGAGACGATCGACGCGATCAACGCGGTCGCCGCCAGCATCTCCTCCGCCGTCGAGCAGCAGAGCGCCGCCGTCAACGAGATCTCCAGCAATACTGCCGCCACCGTCCAGGGCGTGTCGGCGCTGGAATCGGAGATCGGCCGGGTACGTTCGGCCTCGGAGCAGACCCTCGATGTCGCCGACCGCAACCGGAAGGCTACCAGCGCGATCGGCGATCAGGTGCGCAGTCTCGGAGCCCAGGTACAGAACTTCCTGAACCGGGTGCGGGCGGCCTGAGCCTGACGGGCCGCCCGTGCGTGCATCGGTCGGTCAGGCTGCCTTCGGCAGCACCGTCCTGACCAGCTCGGCCCAGAAGCCGACACCGTAGGGAATGGCGTCGTCGTTGAAGTCGTATTGCGGCGTGTGCACCATCGCGCCGCCCTTCTCGCCTGGCATGCCGTTGCCGAGCCAGACATAGGCGCCGGGGCGCTTCTCCAGCATGTAGGAGAAGTCCTCCGCGCCCATCTTCGGATCGGCGGCGGTGTTGACATTGGCCGCGCCAACGACCTGGCGCGCGACCGCCGCGGCGATCTCGGTCTCCTCCACCGTGTTCACCGTCGGCGGATAGTTGCGCATGAAGGCGATCTCGGCGGACGCGTCGAAGGCGGCCGCCACACCGGTGGCGATGCGCTTCAATTCGCTCTCGATCAGGTCGCGCACCTCGGGCAGGAAGCTGCGACAGGTTCCGCACAGCACCGCCTCCTCGGGAATCACATTGAAGGCGTCACCCGCATGGAACTGGGTCACCGAGACGACCGCGTCCTTGATCGGATCGACCCGGCGGCTGACGATCGACTGCAGCGCGGTGACGATCTGCGCGCCGATCAGCACCGGATCGCGCGAGACATGTGGCATCGCTCCGTGGCCGCCCCTGCCGCGAATGGTGATTCGGAACTCGTCGGCCGCTGCCATGCAGGGCCCCGGCCGCATCGAAATGGAGCCGAGCGGCATGCCGGGCATGTTATGCATGCCGAAGACCTGCTCGCAGGGGAAGCGGTCAAACAGACCTTCCTCGACCATAACCCGTCCGCCGGCCTTGCCTTCCTCGGCCGGCTGGAAGAACAGGTAGACCGTGCCGTCGAACTCGTCACGATGGTCGGCGAGATACCGCGCCGCGCCGAGCAGCATGGTGGTATGGCCGTCGTGACCGCAAGCATGCATCTTGCCGGCCTGGGTCGAGCGATGGGCGAACTCGTTCTTCTCGGCGATCGGTAGGGCGTCCATGTCGGCGCGCAACCCGACCGCCCGGTTCGAGCCGCCACCGCGGCCGCCGCGACCACGCACGACACCGACCACGCCGGTCCGGGCGATGCCGGTGTGCACCTCGTCGACACCGTATTCCCTCAGCTTCTCGGCCACGATTCCAGCGGTGCGTGTCTCCTCGAAGCCGAGTTCGGGATGGGCGTGAAGGTCGCGGCGGATTGCCGTCAGTTCGTCCATGTAAGGCTTCACCCGGTCGGTGATCGACATTCCTGATGCTCCGTGCGTCGTGTCGTGGATCGATGTGCCTTGATGCGCCGGCGCGGCCCGGCCTGCAACCCGCCGGCGCCGTCCTCACTCCTGTCCCGCCGGCGCCGATCCGGGCAACACCGTCTCGACGAGCCGGGTCCAGTACCCCGCGCCGATCGCCAGCGCGGCATCGTTGAAGTCGTAGCCCGGCGAATGCAGCATCGCTCCGCCCGGCTCGCCAACCTGGCCATTGCCGAGCCAGACATAGCAGCCGGGCCGCTGTTCCAGCATGTAGGAGAAATCCTCGGCCGCCATCATCGGCTCGCCGTCACTGTCAACGGCATCAGCGCCCACGGCCAGCACCGCGGCCGCGGCGGCGAGTTGCGTCTCCTCCGGGCTGTTCACCGTGGCCGGACAGCGCCGCCCGTATTCGACCTCGGCCTCGGCGCCGAAGGCATGCGCGATCCGGGGCACAAGCCGCAGAAGCTCGGCCTCGACGAGATCGCGCACTTCCGGCAGAAAGGTGCGGCAGGTGCCGCCGATCTCCGCTTCCTCGGAAATGACATTGAAGGCATCGCCCACATGGACGCGGGTCGCGGAAACCACCGCGGTCTTGAGCGGATCGACGCGCCGGCTGGTGATCGCCTGCAGCGCCGTCACCACATGGGCAGCGATCAGAACCGGGTCGCGTGTCAGATGCGGCATCGCGCCATGACCGCCCTTGCCGCGGATCGCAATGCGGAAGACGTCGGAGGCCGCCATGCACGGCCCGCCACGCAGCGCGATCCGCCCGAGCGGCAGGCCCGGCCGGTTGTGCATCCCATAGACCTGCTCGCAGGCGAATCGCTCGAACAGCCCCTCAGCGACCATCACCCGGCCACCGGCGATCTCCTCGGCCGGCTGGAAGATCAGGTAGACGGTGCCGTCGAAGGCCGCGCGGTTCGCCGCCAGCCACCGCGCCGCCCCGAGCAGCATCGTGGTGTGGCCGTCGTGGCCGCAGGCGTGCATCTTTCCTTCGTTGCGCGAAGCCCATGCCAGCCCCGTCGCCTCGCGGATCGGCAGCGCGTCCATGTCCGCCCTGAGGCCGATCGCGCGGTTCGAGCCGCCGCCCGGATGCCGTCCCCCGGTTCCGCGCACCACGCCGACGACCCCGGTGCCGGCGATGCCGGTATGCACCTCGTCGACGCCGTAGGCCGCCAGCCGCTCGGCGACAAGCGCGGCGGTGCGGTGCTCCTCGAAACCGAGTTCGGGATGGGCGTGCAGATCACGGCGCAGCGCGACAAGTTCATCGAGCCAGGGCGCGAAGCGGTCGGCCGACATCAGATGCGTCCCTCCTCGACGGCGTGGCAGGCGGCCAGATGGTCCGGGCCGCGTGCCGTCCGCAGGGCAGGCTCCTCGAGCCGGCAGCGCTCGAAGGCATGCGGACAGCGCGGATGGAATGCGCAGCCGCTCGGGGGGTCGATCGGATTGGGCACCTCGCCCTTGACCGGGGTGCGGGCGCGTCCGGTCATGTCGATGTCGGGCACCGCATCGAGCAGCATCCGCGTGTAGGGATGGCGCGGGTCGGAGAACAGCTCGCGCGAGGGGGCGTCCTCGACCAGCTTGCCGAGATACATCACCCCGATGCGCGTCGCCATGTGACGGACGACGGCAAGATTGTGGGAGATGAACAGGTAGGTCAGCCCGAACTCGTCCTGCAGGTCGCGCATCAGGTTGAGGATCTGGGCCTGCACCGAAACGTCGAGCGCCGAGGTCGGCTCGTCGCAGATGATGAACTCCGGCCGGTTGGCCAGTGCGCGGGCAATCGCGATGCGCTGGCGCTGGCCGCCCGAAAATTCGTGCGGGAACTTGGCGCCATCGGCAGGATCGAGCTTGACGAGCCTCAGCAGTTCGCCGACCCGATGGGCGATCTCGCCTGGATCCTTCGCCAGGCCGAAGGCGCGGATCGGCTCGGCGATGATCCTGTCGACCCGCCAGCGCGGATTGAGGCTGGCGAAGGGATCCTGAAAGATCATCTGGAAGCGCCGCCTCAGCCGGCGCTCCTCGGCGCTCGAGCGCACCTGCGAGCGGTCGATGCCATCGAACACCACGGTACCGGCGCTGGGCGGGATCAGTCCGGCGACCATGCGGGCAACGGTGGACTTGCCGCAACCGGACTCGCCCACCAGCGCGAAGGTTTCGCCCGCCCCGATCGAGAAGGAAACATCGTGGACCGCGCGCAGAAACTGCTTGCGGCCGCCCTCGATGAGACGGTTGAGCAGCGGCCTGGAGACGTCGAAGTAGCGGGTCAGGCCCTTGACCTCGACCAGCCCCCCGGACGCGGAGGCGATCTGCGGACGGGGGGCGGCGCCACTCATGCCGGCACCCCGCCGCGACGGGCCGCGACATCGCGAGCATGCAGCCAGCAGGCCGCCTCGGTGGCGCCGGCCGGCATCAGCTCGGGCCGCTGGCGGCGGCAGCGCTCGAACACCTCCGGGCAGCGCGGATTGAAGGCGCAGCCGCGCGGGATCGCGGTCAGACGCGGCATCGAGCCCTCGATCTGCTGCAGCCGGTCGGCCTCGTGGGTCAGCGAGGGAATCGAGGCCATCAGTCCCACGGTATAGGGATGGCGCGGGTGCTTGATGACCTCGCGCACCGGTCCGATCTCGGCGATGCGGCCGGCATACATCACCGCCACCCGGTCGGCGGTTTCGGCGATGACGCCCATGTCATGGGTAATCAGCATGACGGCAGCGCCGTGCTCGGCGCAGAGCTTCTTCAGCAGGAAGATGATCTGCGCCTGCACCGAGACGTCGAGCGCGGTTGTCGGCTCGTCGGCGATGACCAGCACCGGATTGGCGGCGAGCGCCAGCGCGATCACGACGCGCTGGCGCATGCCCCCGGAGAACTGGTGCGGATAGGCGTCGATGCGCGTCTCGGGCGCTGGGATGCCGACCTCGGTCAGCAGCTCGATCGCCCGCTTGCGCGCCTGCGACTCGCCGAGCGGCAGATGCGTGCGGATCGTTTCGACGAGCTGCCTGCCGACGGTATAGAGCGGGTTGAGGCTGGTCAGCGGGTCCTGGAACACCATGCCGATGCGGCGCCCCCGGATCCTGCGCAGCGCATCGGCGGAGAGGTTGTCGATGCGGCGTCCCTCGAGGATCACCTCGCCGCCGGCGATGCGGCCGGGCGGCTCGAGCAGGCCGATGATGGCGCTGCCGGTCAGCGACTTGCCCGCCCCGGATTCCCCGACCACCCCCAGCACCTCGCCCGGCGCGATGTCGAAGGACACGCCGTCGACCGCGACAAGGGTTCCCTTGCGGGTCGGAAACTCGACGCGCAGGTTCTTCACCTGAAGGAGGGGCTGCGTCATCGGCAGATCCCCCACATCCGCCTCATCCCGGCCGGGCGCGCATGGCGTGCGCGCGCCCGGATCGGGTCGCAGCACCCTGGCGGCGCCTTCCGATCCTCGCTCGTCGCGCCACCGGCGCGCGGGCCGGGACCATGCGTCAGACATCGGAGAATCTGCCCCTGCCTGCCCAGCATCCCCATCACCTCAGCTTCGGATTGAGCGCATCGCGCAGCCAGTCGCCGAGCAGGTTGACGGCCAGCACGAGAATGGCGAGCGCGGCGCCGGGGAAGATGGTGATCCACCATTCGCCGGAGAACAGGAAATCCTGGCCGATGCGGATCAATGTCCCGAGGGAGGGCTGGGTGATCGGAATGCCGACGCCGAGGAAGGAGAGCGTCGCCTCGGTGATGATGGCGAGCGCCAGATTGATGGTGGCGATCACCAGCACCGGTCCCATGACGTTGGGCAGCACGTGGCGCAGCATGATCAGCGCCGGCGGGATGCCGATCAGACGAGCGGCCTGGACATATTCCTTGTTGCGCTCGACCAGCGTCGAGCCGCGCACGGTGCGGGCGTACTGCACCCAGAAGCTCAGCCCGATCGACAATGTCAGCACCCAGAATGCCGTCTTCTCGCGCGGCACGTTGCCGATGACCGCGTGAACCGAGCCGTCGATCAGCAGCGCGATCAGGATCGCCGGGAAGGTCAGCTGCACGTCGGCGATGCGCATGATGATCGAGTCGGTGCGGCCACCGACATAGCCGGCGACGAGGCCGAGCGTGATCCCGAGCGCGGCGGCGAGTGCGACGCTGGCGAAGCCGACCGCCAGCGAGATGCGTGATCCGTACATGATGGTCGACAGCAGGTCGCGGCCCTGATCGTCGGTACCGAGCAGGTAGTTCGGATCGCCGCCCGCCTCCCAGGCCGGCGGCAGCAGCGAATCGAGCAGGCTGATCTGCGACAGGTCGAACGGGTTATGCGGCGCGATCCATGGCGCGAACAGCGCGGCAAGAAAGAAGATCGCGGTGACGATGGCGGCCAGCACCGTCACCCTGGATCGTCGGAACGAATACCAGATGTCGGAGTCGAAGGCCCGTCTCAGCGGGCCGAGGCGCGGCGCCATCCACCGTCCGTCTTCGCCTGTCAACCGGGGCATGGCGTGACTCACGCGGCTGCCCGGCCGTCGACCCGCACCCGTGGATCGACCAGGGTGTAAAGGATATCGACCGCAAGGTTGATGACGACGAACAGGAAGGCGATCAGCATCAGATAGGCCGCCATGATCGGGATGTCGACGTTCTGCACGGCCTGCAGGAACAGAAGGCCCATTCCCGGCCACTGGAACACCGTCTCGGTGATGATGGCGAAGGCGATGATCGAGCCAAGCTGCAGCCCCGTGATGGTGATCACCGGAATCAGCGTGTTCTTGAGCGCATGACCGAAATAGATGGCGCGTCTGGTCAGGCCGCGGGCGCGAGCGAACTTGATGTAGTCAGTCCGGAGAACCTCCAGCATCTCGGAGCGAACAAGGCGCATGATCAGCGTCATCTGGAACAGGCCGAGCGTGATCGACGGCAGGATCAGCGCCTTCAGCCCCGAGGCGGTCAGCAGACCGGTGCGCCAGAAGCCGAACACCTCGACCACCTCGCCGCGTCCGAAGCTCGGCAGCCAGCGCAGGTTCACCGAGAAGATGAAGATCAGCAGGATGCCGATCAGGAAGGTCGGCAGCGAGATGCCGATCAGCGACACGGAGAGAAACAGCTTGGACAACCACGACTCGCGGTTGATGCCGGTATAGACGCCCATCGGAATGCCGACGAGCAGGGCCAAGATCGCCGAGCAGATCGACAATTCCAGAGTGGCCGGAAGCCGCGACAGGATCAATTCGCCGACCGGCTGCTTGAACTGATAGGCGATGCCGAAATCGAAATGCACGGCGTTCCACAGGAAGCGGCCGAACTGCACGATGACGGGATCGTTGAGGCCGAGCGCCTCGCGCAGCGCCGCGCGCTGCTCCGGCGTCGTCTCGACGCCGACCATCTGGTTCACCGGATCGCCGATGTAACGGAACATCATGAAGGCGATCAGGGCCACGGCTACCATGACCAGCACGGACTGTGCGAGTCGTCGGATGATGAAGGCGAGCATGACCCTCCGACTACTGAGCTGCGGCGCCTCGGCGCCTCGGGCTGGACCGGGCCGCGTCCGCGCGCATGACTGCTGGGGCGGTCATGCGGCAGACAGGGACGCACGGCCGGGGCACCCTTTCCTTGCGACCGCACCGGTCGGACCATGCGCGCCGTGGTCCGCCTCGCTCGGGTCACGCAGGCCGCCGGCCGGCGGCGACGGACACGGACACGGCTCCGGTCATGGCCTCAGGCTGCCCGATGGCCCCCCGCGCCCGATGACCGGCCGGCACCGGCCGATCATCCCTGGCAGGATATCGGCGATCGCCCGCCGATATCCTGCGCTGTCACAAGCGGCCCGTCAGTCGTTCATCGTCATCCACTTGAACAGCACCTGGTTGTCGGCGCGCTGGACAACGTCGAGCTTCTTCGACTTGCCCCAGGCGAGCGACTGCTGGTGCAGCGGAATGTGCGACACCTCCTCGTGCATGATCGTGAAGGCCTCGTGGATCAGCTGGTCGCGCTTGGTCGGGTCGTTCTCGCCCAGAATCTGCTTGGCGAGCGCGTCCACCTTCTCGTTGCACCAGCCGCCGAGGTTGAACGGACCGCCCTTGCCGGTCTCGTCACGGCAGCCGGCAAGGTTGGTGATGACGTTCCAGGAGTCGAACGAACCGGGCGTCCAGCCGAGCAGATAGAAGTCGGTGTCGTAGCCGCCGGTCGCCAGCACCTTGCCGAAATACTTCGACTTGGTCTGGGCATTGAGGTCGACCTTGACGCCGATGCGGGCGAGCATCGCGGCAACGGCCTGGCAGATCGCTTCGTCATTGACGTAGCGGTCGTTCGGGCAATCCATGCCGACGGTGAAGCCATCCGGATAGCCGGCGTCCGCGAGCAGCTTCTTCGCCGCCTCCGGGTCATAGGGATGGCGGGAAAACTCGCCGGAGCGGGAATAGAGTAGCGGCGAGATCAGCAGCGCGGAGTTCGTCGACAGGCCGCGCATCACCTTCTGATGGATCGCGTCGATGTCGATCGCCTGGTAGAAGGCCTTGCGCACCCTGGCGTCGCGGAACGGGTTCTTGCCCTTGACGTTGGAGGTCGGCAACTCGTCGCGGATCGAGTTGAAGCCGAGGAAGATGGTCCTGAGCTCCGGCCCGGTCAGGGCCTCGGCGTTGGCGCTGGCATTCACCCGGTCGATATCCTGAACCGGCACCGGATCGACGAGGTCGACCTCGCCCGACAGGAGCGCGGCGACGCGGGTGGCATCCTGGGCGATCGGGGTGAAGATCACCTCGTCGATATTGCCCTCGATCTTGTCCCACCAGCCCGGATTCGGCTTGAACACGGTCCGGACTCCCGGCTCGTGGCTCTCGATCACGTAGGGACCGGTGCCGTTGGACATGAAGGCAGCCTTGCTCGACGCCGTATCGGAGGCCGAGACCACGTTCTCAAGTCCGACCTCTTCCGCCCACTCCTTGTCCATGATGTACCAGGTATCCCACTCGTAGTGCAGGATGGGATTGGGCGTGGACAGCACGAAGTCGACCGTGTAGTCGTCCACCTTCTCGACCTTGACGTCAGCCGGCAGACGGGTCTTCAGGTCGGAGTTCTGAGACAGGACGCGGTTCACCGAGAAGATCACATCATCGGCATTGAAGTCGTTGCCGTTGGCGAACTTCACGCCCTGGCGCAGATGGAATCGCCAGCGTGTCGGCTCGACGATCTCCCAGCTCTCGGCGAGCGCCGGTTCGATCTCGAGATTCTTGCCGCGCCTGGTGAGGCCTTCATAGACGTTGCCCAGCTGGCCGAGCGTGAAGGTCTCGTTCAGCGTGTAGGGATCGAGGGCTCCGAGCTGGCCCTGAAAGGCCCAGCGCAGCGTCTTGGCGTCGGCGCTGGCACCGAGCGCCAGTACCCCTGCGACGCCGGCAGCGACCGTGACGGTCCTGAGGGTCATCTGTACCTCCGTCTGGTTATCATTGGTCCACCTGCGGCGGACTTGGGATCGGAGCATATCATCGCTTTCACGAGCTTGTCACCCGTGCATCTCGCCAGAATTGCATGCGGAGCGGAACAATTACAGAACAAATCTATTAGTCGACTTGATTCCGTAGCGGGAGAACAGATGCGGAAACTGCCTCAGGTCGCCGCCTTGTCCAGCCGCTTGCGCATCCTTATGGCGGGCGCCCCGTCCTCGTAATAGCCCGGGATCCGAGCATGCTCGACATAGCCGCGGCGGGAATAGAGGGCGATCGCCGCCATGTTGTCCGCGCGCACCTCCAGGCTGATCTCGGCGCGGCCCCTGTCACGTGCGGCCTGCTCGGCGGCCGCGAGGAGACGGCTGCCAAGTCCCCTGCCGCGGGCGCCGGCTGCGGTCGCGATGGAATAGAGACGGGCGCGCATCGAACCGGCCGGCAGTAGCACCAGGGCATAGCCCAGGACGCGCCCGTGACCTTCGGCGACGATGAGAGATGCCGAGGGCGAGTGCAGCAAGCGGCGCAACGACCGCCGACTCAGCCGGTCGCCGGAGAAGGTCGTCTGTTCGAGCTCGCACAGCGCGTCGAGATCGGCGGGGGCGCCGGTCCTGAGCCGCACCGGCACCTCGCCCTCGACGCCGTCGACCATGGATCTACCGTCTCCTCGGCGGAACCGCTGGCACTCCGGCGGGTTCTGCCGGAGCGCGGCGCTGCGCGGCGTCGCAACATACCCGCTTGTTCTGCGGTGTAAACGGCGTAGATATGCGGGCAATCGAGGGCCGCATCGGCAGCGGCCGTCCGCTCGACCAATGCCGCCCCCGGAAGGAGGGGCCCGACGCGTCAGCATGAAGAAGGCGCTCTATTCCGGCTGGGTGATCCTCGTCGATCAGGCGAAGGATTTCCCGAACGCCGACACCCCCCACAAGGTAATCACCACCCGCGACTATCTCGCCCGGCCGCAGCTGTTCGACGGCGGCCGGCCGAAAGTGGTCAACCTGTCACGCTCATACGCCTATCAGAGCCGCGGCTACTTCTGCTCGCTGCTGGCCGAGGCACGCGGCCACAGGGTGCTGCCGTCCGTCGAGGCAATGCTCGATCTGGCCGGCCGCGAGCTCTACGGTCACGCCATCCCGGAGCTCGAGCAGGAGCTCAACCGCTGTGCCCGGTCGGCCCGGCACACGCCGGAGCGGGAGACATCGTTCCAAGTCTGCATGGGGCTGGTCGCCGACGAGCGCTACGAACGCTTTGCGCGGCTTCTGTTCGACTGGTTCCGCTGTCCGATCATCGAGGTCACGGTGACACCGGGCGACTGGCTGACGATCCGGCGACTGCGACCGCGCGCGATCACCAAGCTGGACGACGCCGAACGCGCCTTCTTCCGGGAGGCCCTGCACCGCCACACGTTGCGCGACTGGCGCTCGCCGAGAACGCGGCCGACGCTGAAGTACTCGCTCGCCGTCCTGCATGATCCGAAGCAGGCGCTGGCGCCCTCGACGCTCGCCTCGATCCGCCATTTCGCGCGCATCGCCGAACGGCATGACATCGAGGTGGAGCCGATCACGCGCAAGCAGCTCGACCAGCTCGCCGAGTACGACGCGCTGTTCATCCGCGAGACCACCTCGATCGACAACCACACCTACCGCTTCGCGCGCCGCGCGGTGCAGGAGGGGATGCCGGTGATCGACGATCCGATCTCGATGATCCGCTGCACCAACAAGGTCTACCTGAAGGAGCTGCTGACCGCGAACGGCGTCCCGGTCCCGCCGACCGTCATCGTCGCATCGGCCGCCGACATCGCGGCCGCCGAGGAGCGGCTCGGCTATCCGCTGGTGGTGAAGATCCCGGACGGCTCGTTCAGCCGCGGCGTCCACAAGGTGGAGACGCCGGAAGCGTTTCGGAAACTGGCCGGCGACCTGTTCAAGGAAACGGATCTGCTGATCGCCCAGAAGTTCATGCAGACCGAGTTCGACTGGCGGCTCGGCGTGCTCGGCGGCGAGCCGCTGTTCGCCTGCCAGTACCTGATGGCGCGGCGGCACTGGCAGATCGTCAAGCACCGGCCCGACGGCTCCGCCATCCAGGGCTCGTCCAGGGCCTTTGCCTTCGAGGACGTGCCGGAGGCGGTGATCGATGTCGGCGTGCGCGCCGCCCGGCTGATCGGCGACGGGCTCTACGGCGTCGACATCAAGCAGAACGCCGATGGCGTGTTCGTCATCGAGATCAATGACAATCCCAATGTCGACCACGGCTACGAGGATGCCGCGCTGAAGGACCAGGTCTGGTCGAAACTGGCGCGCTGGTTCTACGACCGGCTGGAGATGTGAAGGGGCGGGCCGTTCGATCTGGTCCCGAACGAGGTTTCATACCATCCTGGACGATGGGCCCGGATGCGGTAGATTGCGTCTGTTTCACCCCCGTCGTCGCCAGGGATCCGGGCGCGCCGCGCCTGTTCATCGGCGATGCCTTCTTGGACGCGGACGCCCTCGCCGTCCTGCCGTGAACCGCCCCTCACCGGCCCATCATCTGGCGCGGCAGGAAGGTGGCGATGTCGGGGAATGCCACCAGCAGCGCCACCGCCAGCACCATGAGGACGAACATCGGCGCGGCAGCACGGGCGATGAAGGCCATGTCGCGGCCGGTCATGCCCTGCAGCACGAACAGGTTGAAGCCGACCGGCGGAGTGATCTGCGCCATCTCGACGACGACGACGAGATAGATGCCGAACCAGATCATGTCGAAGCCGGAGGAGCGCACCAGCGGCTCGATCACCGCCATGGTCAGCACCACCGCCGAAATCCCGTCCAGGAAGCAGCCGAGGACGATGTAGAACACCGTCAGTGCGACGATCAGCGCGATCGGCGAGAGCTCCCAGCCGGCAATCGTGGTGGCCAGCGCGCGCGGCAGGCCAGTGAAGCCCATTGCCAGCGACAGGAAGGCCGAACCGGCCAGGATCAGCGCGATCATCGAGGCGGTACGAGTCGCTCCCAGAAGGCTGTCCATGAAGGACTTGCGGGTGAGCGAGCCCTGCAGCGCCGACAGCGCCAGTGCGCCCGCCACGCCGAACACCGCCGCCTCGGTGGCAGTGGCAATGCCGGCGTAGATCGATCCGATGACGAAGACGATGAGCAGCAGCACCGGCGCAAGCTGCCAGAGGCCGCTGAGCTTCTCCTGCCAGCTGGCGCGCGTCTCCTCCAGCGCGCCGGCATTGCGGGTGAGAAGGCCCCAGATCGCCACATAGCCCATGAACAGGCCGGCCAGCATGATGCCGGGCAGGACACCGGCGATGAACAGCTGGGCAATCGATTCGTTCACCGTGACCCCGTAGATGATCAGGATGATCGAGGGCGGGATGAGAAGACCGAGCGTTCCGGCGCCGGCCAGCGTGCCGACGATCATCCGCTCGGGATAGCGCCGTCGGCGCAGTTCCGGGATCGACATCTTGCCGACGGTGGCGACTGTGGCGGCCGACGAGCCGGAGATCGCCGCGAAGATTGCGCAACCGGCGACGTTGACATGCAGGAGACCTCCCGGCAGCCGGCTCATCAGCGGCGTCAGCCCGCGGAACAGGTTTTCCGACAGCTTCGAGCGGAACAGGATCTCGCCCATCCAGATGAACAGCGGCAGGGCAGTCAGCGTCCAGGATGAGGACATGCCCCACACCGTGATCGCCATCGCATCACCGACCGGCCGGGGCGTGAACAGCGCCATGCCGAAGGCGGAGACGCCGATCAGGCTGAGCCCGATCCATACCCCGGTGCCGAGGAAGAGGAACAGGAGCCCGAGAAAGGCCGCCGTGAGCCAGACGCCGCTCATCCCGCGGCCTTATCGCTCGTCGCAGTCTCGCCGCCCTGTTCCTCGGGCTCGCTTATGCCGCTGCGGCCGAGCACGATCGCCTCGATCAACGAGTGGGCGAAGGCGACCGCCAGGATGACGGCCCCCACCGCGACCGGTGTCTGCGGGATCCACAGGAGTGTTGCGGCCGTGCCCTCGCTGCGGTCGCCGAACCGGTAGGAGGTCATGGCAAGGCGGACCATGTACCAGGCGAACCAGCAGGAGATCGCGGTTGCCGCCACGAGGCACCAGAGCTGCACGACGCGCCGGGCCACGCCCTCAAGCCGCCCCAGCAGGATGCCGACGCGGATCTGCTCGCCGGAGCGCAGCGTATGGGCGAAGGCAAGGAAGCTGGCAGCAGCCATCGCGTAGCCGGCATATTCGCCGAGCCAACCGACATAGACCGACATCAGCCGGGTGACGACGCTCGCCAGGACCAGGCAGCCGAGGCCGGCGAGGCAGGCCGCCGCCAGATAGCCGGCCACCAGGTAGAGCTCGTCGAGTGCGCGGCCGAGCCGCCGGAACACTGCCATCCTGATGTCCCCCGTGATGGCACGATCTTCAGAGCAACCGCTCGGACCGCCGATCCTCCGCGTCGGCGTGGCCGATGGTCGGTCGCTTTCGCGACAAGGAACCGGCGCGCACGTCTACGGCAACGACGCTGGCATGCAGCATCGAGAGAACCGCCGTTCCAGCCTCAATTCCGGTAGGCGTCGATCACCGCCTTGCCATTCTGGCCGGCGGTCGCCAGCCATTCGGCGGTCATCGTCTCGCCGATCGCCGCAAAGCCGGCCTTGAGCTGCTCGGATGGCGGCTCGACAATCATGCCGTTCCTGGTGAGTTCCGCCTTGTACCAGTCGGAGAGTTCGCGGGCCCTGTCCCAGCCGGCCTTCTCGGCCTTGGCGGCTTCCTCGAGAATGATGGCCCGGGTCTTCTCGTCAAGGCCGTTCCAGGTCTCGAGATTGACGATGACGATGTTCTTCGGCAGCCAGGCCTGGGTGTCGTACCAGTACTTCACGTACTCCCAGATCTTCATGTCGTAGCCGGTGGCGCCCGACGAGATCATGCTCTCGGCGACGCCGGTGGCGAAGGCCTGGCCGAGTTCCGCAGCCTCGATCTTGGTCGGCACCGCGCCCATCAGTTCGGCCAGCCGTTCGGTCGCCGCGTTGTAAGCGCGGAACTTGACGCCGGCCATGTCCTCGACACGGGCGATCGGCTTGACGGAATAAAGCCCCTGCGGCGGCCAGGCGACGGCGTAGAGCAGCTTGGTGCCCTTTTCTTCCAGCACCTTCTCCATGATCGGCTTCGAGGCCTGATAGAGCTTCCACGCCTCGTCGAAGGAGGTGGCGAGGAAGGGCAACGCGTCGACGCCGAACACCGGATCCTCGTTCGACATGGCCGAGACGAGGCGCTCGCCGATGGGCGCCTGCCCGGTGCGCACGGCGCGGAAGATCTCGTCGCCCTTGAACAGCGAGCCTCCCGGATGGGTGACGATCTCGATCTCGCCACCGGTTGCCTCGGTGACGGCCCTGGCGAACTCGGCGGCCGTCTCGGAATGGTAGTTGGTAGCCGGATAGGCGAGTGGCATGTCCCATCTCTGGGCAGCGACGGCGGTGCCGAGGGACAGAACGGTCAGGGCGGCGGCGCCTGCGAGGGCCCCCGAAATGGCAAATCTGGTCATTCACGTCTCCCACTGGTCAGCGAAGCGCCGGTTGGCCGACGTCTTCCGGAAGATTACCCTACCGACAACAAAATCAAAACATCGACGAATCATCCATGTTTTGTCTGTGTTTCATCATCTGCGCGCCGGTTGCACGTCGTCTCCCCCGATCACTCCCGCACCACCATGACCGACTGGCTCGCATGGCGGACGACGCGCGCCGCGTTCGGTCCGAGCAGATAGTCGGAGAGTTCCGGCCGATGTGCCGACATGACGATCAGGTCGGCCGCCAGCAGCTTCGCCACCCTCAGGATCTCCTGATAGATGCGCCCGTGCGCCACATGCCCCCTGGCCGTCACCCCCTCCGGCACTTCGGCTTCGAGAAACTGTTTCAGCCGCGATTTGATCTCGTCCAGTGCGCGGCGCTCATAGTCCCTGGGAAAGAAGCCGCCGACGATCGACATGCCGAGGTCCGGCACCACCGTGACGACGTGCAGCGTCGCCGAATAGTCGCGAGCAAGCTGCGCCGCCACCGAAAGCGCCCGCTTCGAGGCATCCGGCTCGGCGAGATCGACCGGCAGCAGGATCGAGGAATACATCGCATCATCCCCTTGCGCCGCACGACCTCAGAAGGCGGGAACCGTCTGCCGCCGGCGCTGCATGATCACCACCGCTGCCAGCAGCAGCAGCGCGGGAATGTAGAACCAGTCCTTGGCGAAGCGCGCCCGCTCGAGTTCGACCTTCGCGATCACCACCGGGGTGTCCGCATAGAAGTCGAAATCGCGCAGGCTCTCGAAGAACGGCGTGCCCTGGAACGGCTCCTCCAACGCCATCGCACCCTCCTCCGGCAGCACCGTCAGACCGGCGGCATCGAGCCGATCCAGGCCGTCGCCCTCGGGGCCGAGATCGGCGATCAGCGTGATCGTGCGGATCCGGTCCGGATTGCGGAAGTCCGGTCCGGCAACGGTGACGCGAAGGTCGGCGCCGGCCGGGGCGGAGCCGGCAATGTCGACGATCTCGGTGCCCGGCCGCGCGTCATAGGGTGGCTCCACCATGTCGAGCCAGAAGCCCGGCCGGAACAGCGTGAAGGCGACGAGCAGCAGCGCGACCGTCTCCCAGAGGCGGTTGCGTGTGAGGAAGTAGCCCTGGGTCGCGGCGGCGAACAGCATCATCGCGACGGCCGCAACGCAGAACACGAAGACCGCCCTGGCGACCGTCACGTCGATCAGCAGCAATTCGGTGTTGAAGATGAACAGGAACGGCAGCAGCGCGGTGCGGATGTCGTAGGCAAAGCCCTGGAAGCCGGTACGGATGGGATCGCCGCCGGAGATCGCAGCGGCTGCGAAGGCGGCGAGCCCGACCGGCGGCGTGTCGTCGGCGAGGATGCCGAAGTAGAAGACGAACATGTGCACCGCGATCAGCGGCACGATCAGCCCCGAGGCGGCGCCGACCTCGACGATGACGGGGGCCATCAGCGAGGAGACGACGATGTAGTTCGCCGTCGTCGGCAGCCCCATGCCGAGGATCAGACTCATCACCGCGACCAGCAGGAGCATCGCCATCAGGCTGCCGCCCGACAGGTATTCGACGAACTCGCCGACCACCTGATGCGCACCGGTCAGCGAGATGGTGCCGACGATGATGCCGGCGGCCGCGGTGGCGACGCCGATGCCGATCATGTTGCGGGCCCCGGCGATCATGCCGCCGACGAAATCCGCCCCACCCTGGGAGAGCGCCCGGCCGAGCTCGCCCTCGCCCCGGAAAATGGCCTTGAGCGGTCGCTGGGTGAAAACAATCAGGATCATCGACAGCGCCGCATAATAGGCCGACAGCGATGGCGACAGGCGCTCGACCAGGATGCACCAGATCAGGATGATGATCGGCAGGACGAAGTAGAGGCCGGTCACCGCCACCTCGCCCGGGCGCGGCAACTCGGTGAGCGGCGCATCGGGATCGTCCATCTCGAGGTCCGGCTTGCGGGCCGCCACCCAGACCAGCCCCACATAGGCGATCAGGAACAGCACGATCGCCGTGGCCAATGTCATGCCGGGGAAGGCGACCTTGATCCAGCCCAGCCCGTAGTAGACGGCCGTTGCCAGCACGCACATGGCGATGAAGCCGGTCAGCAGGCCGATCAGCTTCTGCATCGCGCCGACACGGGCCGGCGGCTTCGGCAGCCCCTTGAGGTCGAGTTTCAGGGCTTCCAGATGGACGATGTAGACGAGAGCGATGTAGGAGACGACCGCTGGCAGGAACGCGTGCTTGATGATCTCGGGGTAGCTGATGCCGGTGAACTCGGCGATCAGGAAGGCGGCCGCCCCCATCACCGGCGGAGTGAGCTGGCCGTTGGTCGAGGAGGCGACCTCCACGGCGCCCGCCTTTTCCGGCGAGAAGCCGGTGCGCTTCATCAGCGGGATGGTGAAGGTGCCGGTCGTCACGACATTGGCGATCGAAGAACCGGAATAGAGCCCGGACAGCGCCGAGGCGACGACCGCCGCCTTGGCCGGGCCGCCGCGCAGATGGCCGAGCACGGCGAAGGCGAACTTGATGAAGTAGTTGCCGGCGCCGGCTTTCTCGAGCAGCGAACCAAACAGCACGAACAGGAAGATCATCGAGGCGGAGACGCCGAGCGCGACGCCGAAGACGCCCTCGGTCTGCATCCAGTAGTGCCACATCGCCTTGCCGTACGAGGCGCCGCGCCACTGGATGGCGTCCGGCAGCCACGAGGCATGGCCGAAGAACACGTAAAAGACGAACACGCCAGCGACGATCACCAGCGGCAGGCCGAGCGCCCGGAAGACCGCGATCGCCAGCACGATCAGGCCGACCGTCGCGGCGATCAGGTCCCAGTCGGTCGGCAGTCCGGCGCGGGCGGCGATCTGCCGGTCGAACACGATCAGGTAGAGGCAGGCAGATACGCCGAGGATCGCCAGCAGCCAGTCGTAGAGCGGCACGCGGTCGCGCGGCGCGGCGCGGTAGAGCGGATAGGCGAGCGCGGCGAGCGCCAGCGCGAAGGAAAGATGGACGACGCGGATCTGAAAGCTGTCGAAGACGACGTTGAGCCCGGTCAGCCCGGTCAGGATGAACGGCAGATCCGAGGCGACATAGAGCTGGAACAGCGACCAGACGAAGGCGAGGCCGGCAATGAAGGTGCCGACCGGGCCGGCGACGGTCCGTGCCCCGGTATCGACCTGGGCGACGAGTTCATCGACGTCGATTTCGCGCTTGCTGACCTCGACCATGTCCCTCCCCCCATGCAAGCCCCGGCCGGCGAGACCAAAACGAGACGGGGCAGCCGTCAGGCCGCCCCGCGAGGCCGGATCACATCCAGCCGCGCTCCTTGTAGTATTTCTCGGCCCCCGGATGCAGCGGCGCGCTCAGGCCCTGGCTGATCATCTCTTCTTCCTTGAGGGCGGCGAAGGCCGGGTGCAGGCTCTTGAATTCCTCGAAGTTCTCGAAGACCGCCTTGACGACGATGTAGACGATGTCCTCGGGAACGTCGGCAGAGGTGACCAGCGTCGCGCCGACGCCGAAGGTGGCCACGTCGTTGTCCTGACCGGCATAGGTGCCGGCCGGGATCGTCGCCATGCGGTAGTATGGCTTGTCGGAGATGAATGCCTCGATCTTGTCGTCGGCGACGTCGGCGATCACGGCGTCGCAGCTCGACAGCGTCTCCTGGATCAGCGCGGAGGGATGGCCGACCGTGTAGAAGTAGGCGTCGATGTTGCCGTCGCACAGCGCCTGGCCGGTCTCCGCCGGCTTCAGTTCGGCGGCGAGCCGCAGCGCAGCGTTGTCGACCACGCCCGCCGCGGCCATTGCATCCCAGAGCGCCCGCTGGCCTGACCCGGGATTGCCGATGTTGACGGTCTTGCCGGCCAGATCGGTGTAGTTCCTGATCCCCGAATCAGCGCGCGCGACGAGTGTTGCCGGCTCGGCGTGCAGCGAGAACACCGAGCGCAGCTTCTCGAACGGCTTGCCCTCCCACTGTGCGAGCCCGTTGTAGGCGTTCGACTGCACGTCCGACTGGGCAACGCCGAACTCCAGCTCGCCGGCCTGGATGGTGTTGACGTTGTAGACCGAGCCGCCGGTCGATTCCGCCGAGCAGCGGATGCCATGCTCCTTGCGGTCCTTGTTCACCAACCGGCAGATCGCGCCGCCGGTCGGATAATAGACCCCGGTGATGCCGCCGGTTCCGATCGAGATGAACTGCTGCTGAGCCGAGGCCGAACCCGCGCCCAGCGCGAGGCTGGCGGCAATGGCTCCAAGGACGATCTTGCGCATGTCTTCTCCTTCCGACTGTGTCGGGCGCCGCAAGCCGGCGCCTGTTCATGTATTCGGGAGCTCCGACGCGGACTTGAGCCCGCTACCTGCGCCCATGCAGACACTGTCGCCGAAAAGGGAATGTCGACTCAACCCTCGATTCAGGAATCGCATTGCCGAATAATGCTGCGTTGCAGCATCCGTTGCTGCTCGGAATGCCGGGAGACCCCCCGATCAATTCGACAGGCGGGTCGGATCGAACTGATGCAGATCCTTGAGAAGCGCGATCAGGCGCGACACCTGATGGGCGGCGAGCGCTCGGCCCTTGGCCTCGCTCCCGGCCTGCGCATTGCCGCAGGCGCCACTGGCCTGAAGATCGGCGGTGAGCCAGGCAAATGCCGTCCGCCCGGCGCCGCGCAGCACCTCGAACTCCTGCTCCATGGCGACCGAGGCCGGTACGAAGTCGGCGCAACGATCCTGCCGGACCGCATCGGGACGCAGATGGAGCATCAGCGAGGTCTCGACCTCGCCGGCATGGAAGCCGTGCGCGAGCTCGGCGTCGGCAAACAGGCCGTCGGGGCAGCCGAGCCGCAGCCAGCTCGTCGCGACGACCAGCATGCGGTGGCGGATCCTGAGATCGCGGGCGGCAAGCCCCATCACGTCGTTGTTGCCGCCGTGCGAGCTGATGATCACGAGCTTGCGCAGCCCGGCACGCGCCACCGACTCGCCCAGTGCGATCAGCATGTCGAGCAGAAGATGGGCGCCGACTGTGAGCGTGCCGGGAAATCCGTGGTGCTCGTCCGACTTGCCGACCGCGAGCGTCGGCAGGATCAGTGCCGGCAGCGCGTCCGGCATCTGCGCCACCGCTTCGGCAATCAGCCCGTCGGCGATGAAGGTATCGACGCCGGTCGGCAGGTGTGGTCCGTGCTGTTCCGTCGCGGCGATCGGCAGCACGCCGATCCACGCCGAGGTGTCGGTGTCGAAGTCGGTTGTCGTGAGGTCGTGCCAGAAGCGGCGCGGTGGAAGGGTCACGACACTCTCCGGAGCAACTGTCCGCCTGACGGCCTGTTGTAGCCGGCGATCGGCGGTCGGTCGAGGACGGGCGGGCCGCGGATGCGCGGGTCACGCCCGGGCCGGGCGCCATCGGCACAGGCTCAAGCCACCCTGAACAACCATCACCGCCGTCGTTGCGGACGGCCGGAGGCTTATCCGGGATCGCAAGCGCACCGCGGCTGCATGGACGCGGTCCGATCCCGCCTACCCGCGTCGCTCCGGCCGGGCTGCCCTGCCGGACGACAGCGGGCACAGGGTCTGATCCGAACATCCGCGACTTGCCGCTCGCCGCGACCGGATATCGGCTACTCCCATGGCAGGGGCGCATGCGGAAGCTGCCATCGCTGCCACCTAGATCCCCTCGAGGAAACGCTTCGATGCCTCGCCGTGCTCGCGGCGCAGCCGGGCAACATCGACGCCGACCGGCATGCCGTCGACGACCTTCCATGCGCCGGCGATCATGACCCGGTCGGCCCTGTAGGCTCCGCACAGGACAAGTGCGGCGAGCGGATCGCCGGCGCCGGAAAACCGCAATTCGTCGAGATCGAAGAAGGCGAGGTCGGCCTGTTTGCCGACCGCGATGGCGCCGATGTCGTCGCGGCCAAGGCAGCGGGCGGACCCCTCGCTCGCCCAGCGCAATACATCGTGATGGGTTACCGCACCGGCACCATAGGTCAGGCGGTTGATCATCAGCGCGTGGCGGACTCCCTCGATCAGGTTGGAATTGTCGTTGGAGGCCGAGCCATCAACGCCAAGCCCGACCGCTACGCCGGCCGCTTCCAGCTCCTTCGTCCGGCACTGTCCCGACGCCAGCACCATGTTCGAGGTCGGGCAGTGGCAGACGCCCATGCGGTGGCGGCCGAGCCGCTCGATCTCGGAATCGGTGAAGTGGATTCCGTGCGCGAGCCAGACCCGCGCATCGAGCCAGCCGAGATCCTCCAGATAATCGACAGGCCGGCAGCCATAATGCGCAAGGCAATAGGCGTCCTCGTCACGGGTCTCGCCGAGATGAGTGTGGAGCCGGCAATCGAAGCGCTCGGCGAGAGCCAGCGACTCCCGCATCAGCCGCCGGGTTACCGTGAACGGTGCGCAGGGCGCCAGCGCAACGCGGATCAGGCTGCCGTCCGAGGTATCGTGATACCTCGATAGTACCCGCTCGCAGTCGGCGAGGATGGTGTCCTCGTCCTGGACGACGCTGTCGGGCGGCAGGCCGCCATCCTTGACCGACAGGTTCATCGAGCCGCGCGTCACCGTCATGCGGATGCCGAGGCTCCGCGCCTCCTCGACCTGAATGTCGATCGCCCCCTCGAGACCCGAGGGGAACAGGTAATGATGATCGGACGCTGCCGTGCAGCCCGACATTATCAGCTCGGTCAGCGCAAGCCGCGTCGCCAGCCGGAACGCCTCGGGGGTGAGTCGACTCCAGATCGGGTAGAGCGCCTCGAGCCAGGCAAACAGCTCCTTGTTGATCGCGGCGGGATGGGCGCGGGTCAGCGTCTGAAAGAAGTGGTGGTGGGTGTTCACGAGCCCGGGCAGCACCACGTGGCGGCCGGCATCGAAGGTTGCGTCGACCGGGCCGGCCGGCGTCCGACCGGCGCCGACGAGCTCGACGATTCGGCCGCCCTCAATGACGATGCCGCGTTGTGCCCCCTCGGCGAGAATGGCCACCGGGTCCCGGATCCAGAGCCTCGACATCTCAGTCCACCTTCGCCGCGATGACCTCGACCTCGACCTTGAATTCCGGGCGGGCGAAGCCGGACACCACCATCAGGGTCGAAGCCGGCGGCGGATTGCCGACAAAGCGGTCGCGCACCGCCATGTACGGCTTGAGATACTCCCGATCCGACACGAAGGCGTTGATGCGCACGATATCGGTGAGCGCCATGCCGGCATCGGCGAGGATCACCCTGATGGTCTCGAAGCACAGCCGTGCCTGCTCGCCCGCATCGTCGGGCACGGCGCCATCGACGCCGATGCCGAGTTGGCCGGAGCAGACCATCCAGCGCGCGCCCGGCGGCACCACGACGCCGTGGCTGTAGGCGGCGAACGGAGGGTGGATGCCTGGGGGTGTGTGATGCGATAGCATGCGGCGCCCGCCTGTGACGTTCTGATCCGGAGACGCTAATGACCGGCCCCCGCCGCTGGCAAGACCTGACCACCGTGGATTTCGAGACGCTCGATCCCGAACGTACCGTCGCCGTGCTGCCGGTGGGCGCGATCGAGCAGCACGGACCGCACCTGCCGCTGGCCACCGACGCGCTGATCGCCGAACGGATCGCCGCGGCCGCGGTGGAGCGGGCCGATGGTCTGCCGGTGCTGCTGATGCCGACCATGCCGGTCGGCAAGTCGAACGAGCACATCGACTTTCCCGGCACGCTGACGCTTCCGGTCGAGACGTTGATCGGGCTGTGGCGCGAGATCGGCCGCAGCGTGGCGCGCTCCGGCCTGAGAAAGCTTCTCTTCATCAACTCCCACGGCGGCCAGCCACAGGTCATGGAGATCGTCGGACGCGACTTGCGCATTGGCGAGGAGATGCTGTGCGTCACCTCGAGCTGGTGGCACATGGGCCTGCCCGACGGGCTGATCCCGGAGACCGAGCGGCGGCACGGCATCCATGGCGGCACGGTGGAGACCTCGCTGATGCTGCACCTCGCCCCAGACCTCGTGCGGATGGACCGGGCCGATGACTTCACGCCGGTGATGGCCGACATCGCCGACGAGACCGAACGGCTGACCTATGTGGGCGGTGTCGGCATCGGCTGGCAGGCGCAGGACATCCATCCCGCCGGCGTCGCCGGCAATGCCCGCGCGGCAACGGCGGCGATCGGAGCGGCGATCTTCGAGCATGTGGTCGCCGGCTATGCGACGCTGCTGCGCGAGGTGTCCGCCTTCCCGCTGGCGCGGCTCAAGCGGCGCTGAGCCGATGCTGACGACGGGCTGTGCAGACGCAAATCCGCTGCCCGATTCTTGGGCAGCCGTCGCCGACATGCTATCGACGTGCAACGGTGCGACATCGGAAATGCCGACGCTGGCATGTCGCTTGCTGCATCGGCAATTTCGCGGGCGGGCCAGCGGCGGTCAGCGGGCCCGACGCATCGTGAGGACCCGGACGGTTTCGAGGGGAAGCCGTCCGCCGATCAACGGGAGGACTGGCAACATGGCCAAGTTTGCATTGCAGGCGGCAGCCGCCGCCGTTCTGGCCGGTCTGGGACTGGCCCAGCCGGCGTGGTCGCTCGACGAGGTCACCTTCGGCACCAACTGGCTCGCCCAGGCCGAGCATGGCGGCTTCTACCAGGCGGTCGCCGATGGCACTTACGAGAAATATGGGCTCAAGGTCACCATCCGTCAGGGTGGCCCGCAGGCGGGCAACCAGGCGCTGCTGATCGCCGGCCAGATCCAGTTCTACATGCAGGGCAACATGCTCTCGCCCCTCCATGCGGCCGAGCAGGACATCCCGGTTGTCGAGGTGGCGGCGATCTTCCAGAAGGAGCCGCAGGTGCTGCTGGCGCATCCTGACCAGGGTCTGGAAACGCTGGCGGATCTGGCCAAGCTGCCGACGCTGTTCCTGTCCAAGGACGGCTACTCCTCCTATTTCCAGTGGATGAAGACGGCCTTCCCGGGCTTCCGCGACGAACAGTACAAGCCCTACACCTTCAATCCGGCACCGTTCATCGCCGACAAGCAGTCCGCGCAGCAGGGCTACATCACCTCCGAACCCTTCGCGATCCAGAAGGAAGCCGGCTGGATGCCGAAGATATTCCTGCTCGCCGACTACGGTTTCGACACCTATTCGACGCTGATCGAGACGACGCCGGCCTACCTGGAAGCCAATCCGGACATCGTGAAGCGCTTCGTCGAGGCCTCGATCATCGGCTGGTACAACTACCTCTATGGCGACAATGCCGCCGCCAACGAGCTCATCAAGAAGGACAATCCGGAGATGACCGACGAGCAGATCGCGTTCTCGATCAAGACGATGAAGGAGTACGGGATCGTCGATTCCGGCGATACCGAGACGCTCGGCATCGGCTGCATGAGCGACGAGCGGCAGAAGAGCTTCTATGACAAGATGGTCGCGGCGGGCGTGATCAAGGCAGGAATCGACTACACCAAGACCTACACCACCGAATTCGTCTGCAAGGGCCTCGGGCTGGAGCTGAAGAAGTAGGAGCGGCATCGGCGGCGCTGCGATCGGGAGCGCGCGGGTCGGGCTGGCTGCCGAAGCAGGCGATGCCCGCTCGTCATCCCGGCCGGGCGAACCGAAGACCCGGGGTCGGGAGTCTCCGATGGTCCGGGCGCCCGGACCCCGGATCGGCCTGAAGACCGTCCGGGATGACCGGAAGGGTCGGGACGCGAATCCGCGGCGGCACCGGCGCCGCTGGAGTCCTTGGGCGCCGCCTGCCTGCCGGGAATGGGCGCGGCCTGCGCGGAACCCTTCCGATGCACGGCCTCCCCCAGTCCGCCGCGGACGACATGACGTGAATGGAACCGAACACCTGATGACTTCCTCCAACGCCGCTCCGCCGATCGTGTCGCTTCAGGGCGTCAACAAGGTCTTCTCCAACGGCACCGTCGCGTTGAAGGACATGACGCTGGACATCCGGATGGGCGAATTCCTCAGCCTGCTCGGGCCTTCGGGCTGCGGCAAGTCGACGGTGCTGCGGCTGATCGCAGGGCTCGGCGAGCCATCGTCGGGCCGGATCGTCTGGCCGGCACCGGACGATCACGAGATCGGCTTCGTGTTCCAGGAGCCGACACTGATGCCGTGGGCGACCGTGTTCAGCAATGTCTGGCTGCCGCTCAGGCTCAAGGGCGTGTCGAAGGCGGCGGCGCGGGGGCAGGTGATGCAGGCACTCGAGATGGTCGGCCTCGACGGATTCGCGCAGGCCTATCCGCGCGAGCTGTCGGGCGGCATGAAGATGCGCGTCTCGATCGCCCGCGCGCTGGTCACCCGGCCGAAGCTCCTGCTGATGGACGAGCCGTTCGCCGCCCTCGACGAGATCACCCGGTTCAAGCTCAACAACGATCTGCTGCACCTGTGGGAGACATTCGGCTGGACGGTGGTGTTCGTCACCCACTCGGTATTCGAATCGGTCTACCTGTCGAGTCGGATCGTGGTGATGGCGGCGCGTCCCGGCCGCGTCGTCGAGGATCTGGCCATCGACGCCCCCTATCCGCGCGACGACGATTTCCGTACCTCGACCCTCTACAACGATCATTGCCGAACCGTGTCGCATGCCCTGCACCGGGCGATGGAGGCGAGGGTGGTGGCATGAGCGCGGTCGACTCGAAGCCTGCTCACTCCGGTCTCGACACGGCGGCCGGACGGCCCGAAGCCGATCGCCGGATGCTCGGCGAGCGGCTGCTGCGCATTCTCGTGCCCGTCGCGATGCTCGGGCTCCTGGTGCTCATCTGGGCCTGGTACGTCACGGCCTACAACGTCCCGCACTACATCCTGCCGAGCCCGAAGCGGGTCGCGCAGGCGATGATCGAGGACCGAGCACTGCTGTTCACGGCGCTGCTGGTGACGCTGAAGATCACCTTCACCGCGCTGGCGCTGGCGCTGATCGGCGGCGTGGCGCTCGCGGTGCTTCTGGTCCAGTCGCGCTGGATCGAGCTGGCGCTCTACCCCTATGCGGTGATCCTGCAGGTGACGCCGATCGTCGCGATTGCCCCGCTGATCCTGATCTATGCGCCTTCCACCCAGGTGGCGCTGCTGATCTGCGCCTGGATCGTCGCGTTCTTTCCGATCCTGTCGAACACCGCGCAGGGGCTCAAGAGCGTCGACCACAACCTCCTCAACCTGTTCGAGCTGTATGGGGCGAGCCGCTGGCAGATGCTGTACCTGCTGCGGCTGCCGGCCGCCCTGCCCTATTTCCTGACGGGGCTGCGGATCGGGGGTGGGCTGGCGCTGATCGCCGCCGTCGTCGCCGAGTTCGCCGCCGGGTCGGCCGGCGCCGGTTCCGGGCTTGCCTTCCGGTTGCTCGAATCGCAGTTCCGGCTGAACATCCCGCGCCTGTTCGCGGCGCTGATCCTGCTGTCGCTGACGGGCGTGCTGATCTTCTTCGCGACCACCTTCATCTCGCACATGCTGCTCAGGAAGTGGCACGAGAGCGCGCTGAAGCGGGAGAACTGAACGCATGGCCACGGGCTTCGCCACGGTGCCGGCCGGCCGGCGCTACCGGATCGCGGGCGCGGTCGTGCCGAGCGCGCTGGTCGAGACGTCGGCGCGACTTCCCGCCGCCGGCGACGGGCTGGTGCGGGCCGACATCGACATCGACGGCGCGACGATCACGTCGATCCATGCGCCGGGCACGGGGGCGCCGGCAGCCGAGGTGTTCGACATCCGCTCGGGCATGGTCTGGCCGGGCTTCGTCGACATGCACACCCATATCGACAAGGGCCACATCTGGCCGCGCCGGGCCAATCCGGACGGAACCTTCATGGGCGCGCTGATGGCCGTCCAGGCGGATCGGGAGGCCAATTGGACGGCGGCCGACGTGGCGCGCCGCATGGATTTCTCGCTGCGCTGCGCCTATGCGCACGGCACGGTGCTACTGCGGACCCATCTGGACTCGCTGCCGCCGCAGGATGCAATCTCCTGGCCGGTTTTCTCGCAGATGCGCGAGCGCTGGGCGGGACGGATCGACCTGCAGGCGGTATCGCTCGTGCCGATCGACTTCGTTCAGGACCGCGCCGCGTACGAGGCGCTTGCCGACCGGGTGAAACTGCATGGCGGCGTGCTCGGTGCCGTCACCTTCATGTATCCCGGTCTCGACGACCTGCTCGACACGGTGTTCCGCACCGCAATGGACCGCGGGCTGGACCTCGACTTCCATACCGACGAATCGCAGGATCCGGACGAGCGGTCGCTGGCGCATGTGGCGGAAGCGGCGCTGCGCAACCGGTTCACCGGGCGGATCACCTGCGGCCATTGCTGCTCCCTCGCCCGCCAGGACGAGGACGAGGCAAGCCGCACCATCGGCCGCGTCGCCGAGGCGGGCATTGCCATCGTCTCGCTGCCGATGTGCAACATGTACCTGCAGGACCGCCATGCCGGCCGCACGCCGCGTTCGCGCGGGGTGACGATGCTGCATGAACTGGCGCGCGCCGGCGTCGCGGTGGCGGTCGCCAGCGACAACACCCGCGATCCCTTCTACGCCTATGGCGATCTCGACATGGCGGAGGTGTTCCGCGAAGCGGTCAGGACAGCGCATTTCGACCACCCGGTCGGACCATGGCCGGCAACCGTGGCGGCGACTCCCGGACAGATCCTGCGGCGGCCGGACAGGGGCATGCTGCGGACAGGCGGCCCCGCTGATCTCGTTCTGTTCTCCGCGCGCGACTGGTCGGAACTGCTGTCGCGCCCGCAGACGGACCGGACGGTCATCCGCGGTGGACAGCCGATCGACACCACGCCACCGGATTACCGCGAACTCGACGACCTGTTTGCCGCCCTGCACGAGGATTGAGCATGAGGGATATCGCCGCACTGAAGACGGCGCTCGAAGGCCTGAAGATCGAGGACAATCCGGCGCTGGTGAAGCAGAAGAGCCGCGACTTCTTCTGGTACAGCCCGGTGCTGAAGCGCGAACTGGATCACGTCACCGCCGATCTGGTCGTCTCCCCGCGCAACGAAGCGGAGATTCTGCGGGTGCTCGAGACCTGCTACCGGCACGACGTCCCCGTCACGGTGCGCGGCACCGGCACCGGCAATTACGGTCAGGCGATGCCGCTCGCCGGCGGGGTGGTGATGAACCTGGCCGAGATGAACCGGGTGCTCAGCATCGCGCCGGGCCGACTGGTGGCGGAGCCCGGCGCAATTCTCCATGACATCGACGTCGCGGCCCGCGCCAGCAGCGGCCAGGAAATGCGGATGCATCCCTCGACGCTGAAGACCGCCTCGATCGGCGGATTCATCGGCGGCGGATCGGGCGGCGTCGGCTCGATCCGGTGGGGCGGTCTGCGCGACATCGGCAATGTGCTGCGCCTCAAGGTCGCCACCATGGAGGAGCGCCCGCGCCTCCTCGAACTCGACGGCTGGGACCTGCAGAAGGTCTGTCATGCCTACGGAACCAACGGCGTCATCACCGAGGTCGAGATCCCGCTGACGGCAGCCTATGACTGGATCGACGTGATCGTCGGGTTCGACTCGTTCGAGCGGGCGGCCGCCTATGGCGACGATATCGGCAACCGCGACGGCCTCTTGCTGAAGCTCGTCTCGCCGATCGCCGCACCGATCCCGCAGGACTATTTCCTGCGCCACCGCCGATTCATCCCAGACGGCCGGCACATCTGCCTGGTGATGGTCGCGGCCCATGCGCTCGGCCCGCTGCTGGCGGTGACGCGGCGGCTCGGCGGCGAGGTGCTGTTCCGCTCGGATACGGCGGAGGACACCAAGGGCCTGCCGCCGGCCTACGAACTGTCGTGGAACCACACCACGCTCAGGGGACTCAGGGTCGATCCGGGCATCACCTACCTGCAGGTGCTCTACCCCTATCCGAACCATCTCGATCTGGTCTCGCGCGTGCATGCCCATTTCGGCGACGAGGTGCTGGCGCATCTGGAATTCGTCCGCTTCGACGGCAACATCACCTGCTTCGGGCTGCCGATCGTGCGCTTCACCACCGAGGAGCGGCTCGACGAGATCATGCGCATCCACGAGGGCATGGGGTGCGTCATCTTCAATCCGCACCGCTACACGCTCGAGGAAGGCGGGATGAAGCAGACCGACGAGGTGCAGCTCGCCTTCAAGCGCGAGGCCGATCCGAAGGGGCTGCTCAACCCCGGCAAGATGATCGGCTGGGAGAAGCCCGACTTCGATTTCGGCTCACGCCGCAACTACCTGTTCCCCGGCCTGCAGCCGGCCAGCTGATCCCCGCCATGCGGGTTCTCGTGGTCTACGCGCATCCGGTCGAGACCAGCTTCTGCGCCGCCCTGCACCGCTGCGTGGTCTCGACACTGGCCGACGGCGGCAACGCGGTCGATGATTGCGATCTCTACGCCGAGGGGTTCGACCCGGTGCTGTCGCGCGCCGAACGGATCGGCTATCACGACGTGCCGGGCAACCGCGCGGCCGTTGCCACCCATGTCGAGCGGCTCATCGCGGCCGAGGCGCTGGTGCTGGTGTTTCCGGTCTGGAACTTCGGCTTCCCGGCGATCCTAAAGGGCTGGTTCGACCGGGTGTTCCTGCCCGGCGTCTCCTTCGTCATGCGGGACGGCAAGGTTGTGCCGAACCTTTTCCACCTGAAGCGGATCGTCGCCGTCACCACCTACGGCGGCTCGCGCCTGCGGGCGATCCTGGCGGGCGATCCGCCGCGGCGGATCGTCATGCGGGTGCTGCGCGCCACCGCACCGCGCGCGCGGATCCGCCATCATGCACTCTACGACATGAACCGGGCCGACCAGGCGAGGCGCTCGGCCTTTCTGGAGAGGACAAGAATGTTGATGGAGACGATCCGGTGAGGGTTCTGCTCGTCTATTGCCACCCGTGCGAAGAGAGCTTCAACCGGGCGATCCGCGACCGCGCCCTGGCGACGCTGGCGGAACGAGACCATGAGATCGAACTCGTCGACCTCTATGCCGAGGGCTTCGATCCGGTGATGTCGGGCGAGGAGCGGCGCGGCTACCACACGCCCGGCGACAACGAGGTGCCGGTCGCGCACCATATCGCCCTGCTGCGCTGGGCCGAGGTGCTGGTGTTCGTCTATCCGACCTGGTGGTTCGGGTTGCCCGCCATGCTCAAGGGCTGGCTCGACCGGGTGTTCGTGCCCCATGCGACCTTCTCGATGCCGACCGAGACCATGTCGATGGGGCCGGTGCTGACCAACATCCGGCGGATCGTCGTGATCACCACCTGCGGCGCCTCGTGGTTCATGTCGAAGCTTGTCGGCGAGCCCGGCCGGCGCACCATCCTGCGTGGATTGCGGCTTCTCTGCCATCCGCGCTGCCGCACCACCTATCTCGCCCATTACCGGATGGATTCCTCGACGCCACAGAGCAGAACGGCCTATCTGGCGCGCGTCGAACAGACATTACGGCGGCTTTGAAATACTTGACTCTTGCAATATGGTTTGTGGCGGGGTCTGATCTGGGTCATCATCGGTCATCCAAGGGAGTTTTTGGGGGACTCTCTCGATGAAGAAGTGGTACGAGGATTCGGTCGGTCTGCACCTGACACGGGCGGCCCGGCTCCATAGGGCGCGAGCCCATTCCATGCTTGGGGAGATCGGTGTCCACCCCGGACAGGAGAATGTCCTGCTCGTCCTGCTCGAGGACGACGGTCAGGCCATGACCAAGCTCGCCGCAGCATTGAAGGTCAAGCCACCGACCGTCACCAAGATGGTTGCGCGGATGGCCGCGCAGGGACTGGTGCGTCGCATCGCCTCGCAGACCGACGCGCGCAGCGCCAATGTCTTCCTCACCGACGAGGGCCGCGCCCGCGGCACCGAGCTGAAGACTCGTTGGAAGCGGCTCGAGGACATGACGGTACGCCTCATTCCGGAGAAGGATCGGCGCCGACTGACCAAGCTCCTGATGGCGATCGAGGAGTCGCTCGGCGAAGGGGCCGAGACCGACGCGGATACCGTCATCAGCGTCGCGTTCGACGAGGCCGACGAATCGGCGGCCTGAGCACGTTTTCCCCGCCCGTCCGATTTGCGGTTTGCCTGCGCCGGGAGGATGGCGCTAGGGTCTGCCGCACATTGCCGAGGCGGGAGGAACAATCGTGCTGAAGTCAGTCGCCGCGTTCGAGCGGATCGGCGAGGAGAATGCGTTTGCCGTGCTGGCACGGGCAACCGAGCTGGCGGCGCGTGGCCGCGACATCATCAATCTGGGGATCGGTCAGCCCGACTTCCGCACGCCCGACCATATCGTCGAGGCGGCGGTCAAGGCGCTGCGCGACGGCCATCACGGCTACACGCCGGCGACCGGCATCCTGGCGCTGCGCGAGGCGGTCGCGGCGGACCTCGACCGCCGCTTCCGCGTCACGGTCGATCCTGGCCTCGTGATGATCGTGCCGGGCGGCAAGGTCACCATGTTCATGGCGATCCTGATGTTCGGTGAGCCCGGCGCAGAGATCCTCTATCCGGATCCCGGCTTCCCCATCTACCGGTCGATGATCGAGTTCACCGGCGCCACGCCGGTGCCGGTGCCGATCCGCGAGGAGAACGGCTTTGCCTTCTCGGCCGCCGAGACGCTGTCGCTGATCACGCCGCGGACAAGGCTGCTGATCCTCAACAGCCCGGCCAACCCGACCGGTGGCGTCACACCCAAACCGGAAATCGACGCGCTGGTGGCCGGCCTTGCCGCCCATCCCGATGTCGCCATCCTGTCCGACGAGATCTACGGGCAGATGACCTTCGACGGGCTCGCCCACCAGACCCTGCTCGCCTATCCGGAGATCCGAGACCGGCTGATCCTGCTCGATGGTTGGTCGAAGACCTACGCGATGACCGGCTGGCGGCTGGGCTATTCGATCTGGCCGAAGCGGCTCCATGATCTCGCCCGCAAGCTGGCGGTGAACTCCTATTCCTGCGTCAATGCCGCCGCCCAGTATGCCGGCATCGCCGCGCTGGAGGGGCCTCAGGATGCGGTCCGCGACATGGTGGCCGAGTTCGACCGGCGCCGCGCCGTGGTGGTGGAGGGCCTGAACGCCCTGCCGGGCATCTCCTGCGCTACGCCGAAGGGCGCCTTCTATGCCTTCCCGAATGTCAGCCGGACGGGATGGAAGGCGAAGGCGCTCGCCTCGGCCCTGCTGGAGGAGGCCGGCGTGGCCGTCATCGGCGGGCCGGATTTCGGAGTCCACGGCGAGGGCTACATCCGCCTGTCCTACGCCAACTCGACCGAGAACATCCGCCGGGCGCTCGAGCGGATGGGCGAGTTCCTCACCGCAAAGGCGGCCTGATGCGGCCGGGTCGGTCGGGGCCGGCCGGCGCCATCAGGTGGATGCCTTCCGCGAGCAGCAACACAGAGACCTCGACGCCTGGCTCGAGCCGCTCGCGCCGCGCCACGTGAAGCGGCGCAAGGACGTGCAGCCGGTGGCCGGTGCCGGCCACCCTGAGCACCACCTGGATCGCCTGTCCGACCTGCAGCACCTCGGCGGCCGTCCCGCGCACAAGGGTTCCGTCGGCACGGCGGGCATGGCCGTCGTCTCCGACCAGCACGACGAAGCCTTCGGGAATGACCCAGCTCGCACGGTCCCCGACTGCAAGATCGCTGCGCAGCGGCGTCGCCAGCCTGATACCCGACCAGTCGACGAACGTGCGGCCCTCCGCGGGCCGGTGCTCGAGGACCGTCGCCTCGAACAGGTTGCGCAGGTCTACGAGCCCCGCAATCGCCGGGCTGGCCGGTCGGGTCGTTATCTCCGCGACGGAGCCGGTCTGCAAGATGCGGCCGCGATCGAGAACGGCAATCCGATCCGCCAGTCTCACCGCCTCGTCGAGATCGTGCGTGACCAGCACCGTCGGCATCGCCAGCAGGTGCCTCAGTTCGGCGATCTCGCGATACAGGCGCTTGCGGGTCACCCGGTCGACGGCGGAGAACGGTTCGTCGAGGAGCAGAACCTTCGGGTCGCGGGCGAGCGCCCGGGCCACGGCGACGCGCTGCTGCTGGCCGCCGGACAATTCCGCCGGGCGGCGCGACTCAAGCCCGTCGAGGTGGACCGTTGCGAGCAGCTGGCGCGCCCGCCCCGCCGGATCGGCAATGCCCGGCCCAAGCGCCGCGGCGACATTGTCGAGCGCGTTCATGTGCGGGAACAGGGCGTAGGACTGGAAGACCAGCCCGACGCGGCGGCGATGCGGCGCGATGCGGATGCGCCGCGCCGGATCGAACCAGGTTTCGCCGTCCACCGCGATGCGGCCGCGCGCGGGATGATACAGCCCGGCGATCGAGCGCAGGATCGTCGACTTGCCGCTTCCCGACGGCCCGACCAATGCCAGCACCTCGCCGGGCGCGACGGCAAACCGCGCATCGAGGGGGATCGGCGCGTCCTGCGCGAGCTCGACGTGAAGCCCGCCAGCCGCCGTCATCCGAACCGCCTGCCGATGCGCCGCGAGACGGCAAAGGTGAGAGCGATCGCAGTCAGCGACAGCGCCAGCAGCAGCGCCGACATCTGCGCCGCCGCGGCATCGTCGAATGCCTGCACGCGATCGTAGATCGAGATGGCAATGGTCTTGGTCTCGCCGGGTATGGAGCCGCCGACCATCAGCACGATGCCGAATTCGCCGAGCGTGTGGGCGAAGGACAGGATCATCGCGGTCACGATGCCGGGCGAGGCGAGCGGCAATTCGACCCGCAGGATGGCGCGCCAGGGCGGCATGCCGCAGCAGGCGGCCGCCTCGCGGACCTCGCGCGGAATCGCCTCGAAGCCGCGCTGCATGGGCTGGATGGCAAACGGCAAGTTGAAGATCACCGACGCGACCAGCAGCCCCTCGAAGGTGAAGACGAGCTGATGACCGAAGACGGCCTGCCAGACCTGTCCGATCGGCGAGGCGGCCCCGAAGGCGACCAGCAGGTAGTAACCGAAGACCGTCGGCGGAAGCACCAGCGGCAATGCGATCACCGCCTCTGCAACGCCCTTGCCGGTGAAGTCGCGATAGGCGAGCCAGCGGCCGAGGACGATACCGAGCGGCAACAGGATGCAGACCGTCAGCGCCGCCAGCCTGAGCGACAGCCAGAGGGCGGTCCAGTCCATCGTCCGATCGCCGCGCCGGCCCGGGCCTATCCCGCCCGGATCCTCAGTTGATCGGCTCCTCCCCCGGCAGCACGAAGCCGTAGCGGCGGAACACCGTGCGCGCCGCTGGCTGCTGCACATAGGCGTAGAAGCGTTCAGCGACCGGCCCGGCGCCCTTCAGCAGCACCATCCGCTGCAGGAGCGGCGAATGCCACTCCTCCGGAACGAGTGCATAGGTGCCGAGCGCGGAAACCTTCGGCGACAGCGCCAGCGAGTAGGCGATCAGGCCGCCCTGAGCATTGGCCGAGGTGGCGAACTGGGCGGCCTGGCTGACATTCTCGCCCAGCACCAGCCTGCTCTCGATGGCCTCCCAGATGCCCTTGTGTCGCAACGCCTCCTCGGCGCGCTTACCGTAGGGCGCGTGCTCGGGATTGGCGATGGCGAAGCGGGTCAAGCGGCCGTCCTCGAGGGCGGCTGCAAGATCATCGAGCAAGCCGTCCGCCTGCAGCGGCGAGCCGTGCGGCACGATCAGCACGATGCGCCCGATGGCGTAGAGATCGCCGTCGCCCCGGGTGAAGCCGTCGCGGGCGAGCTCGAGAACATAGGTCTCGTCGGCCGACAGGAACATCTCGAACGGGGCCCCCTGGCGGATCTGCCGTGCGAAATTGCCGGACGAGCCGAACGACAGCTTCACCTCCTCGCCAGTGTCGGCCTTGAACTTGGCGGCGATCTCCTCGAGCGCGAATTGCAGGTCTGCGGCCCCGGCAATGACCGGCACTTCCGCAGCCGCGCGCCCGGACGCTGCCGGAACAGCCAGCGCCAGGATCGCCGCACCAAGCCCGGCCGTCAGCCAGCGCCGCGCCGTCGCAACCGTCCGGTTGACCATCGTTCCGATCTCCCTCGATATGTCCCGATGAACATATCGAGGGTGTCGACGCGAGGCAACCGCTATTTCCCGCCGGATATACCGGCCGTGCACGTCAGGCCGGCCCTCAGCCGCGCGATCTCGCCGGCGGCGCCGGCGGCGGCCGAGGCCTCCATCCGCCGATAGGCGGCGAGCACGGCCTCGCCGCGGCCGGTGAGCCGGGCCCCCCCTCCCTGTGCGCCGCCCTTCTCGGATTCGACCAGGGGATCGGGGAACCAGCGGTTCATCGAATCGACCAATGTCCAGGCGCGCTTGTAGCTCATCTTCATGCGCCGGCCTGCCGCCGAGATCGAGCCGGTGTCGCGGATGCCCTCGAGCAGGTCGGCCTTACCCGGTCCTATGGCGATGCCCGGCGCCAGCACGACGCGCAGGCGGATGCCCGTGGTGATGTTGCTCGTTCGCATGGTGTGATCATCCGCTGCCCGACGCAGCTTGCCAAGCCTCGCCCGTGTCTACGCACGCCGGCGGCGCGCCACGGCCTTCTCGGCCTCGACGATGAGGAACATGGCCGCCGCTGCCGCACCGATCCACAGCCAGTCTGCGATGTCGAGCGGCACCGTCGCGAACACGGTCTGCAGCGGTGGCAGATAGGTGAAGGCGATCTGCAGAAGCGCGACCAGCGCGACCGCGACCACCGCCGGAACGCTCCCGGTGAAGGTTCGCCAGGTCAGGGATGGCGCCACGAGCTGGCGGGTATTGAACAGATAGAGCGCCTCGCAGGCGACGATCGCGTTGACCGCGAGCGTCCGGGGCCGGTCGAGACTGCCATCCTCGTCGGCTGCCATCGCGAACAGCCCGGCCGCGGCCGCCGTCATCAGCAGCGAGACCAGCACGATGCGCCAGATCAGGAACGGCGACAGGATCGGGGCATCGGGCCGCCGCGGCGGACGCGCCATCGTCCCCGGCTCGGCGGGCTCGAAGGCGAAGGCGAGCGCCAGCGTCACCGTGGTCACCATGTTCACCCAAAGGATCTGCAACGGGGTCACCGGCAGGGCGAGACCCAGCAGGATCGCACCGATCACGATCAGCGCCTGACCGCCATTGGTCGGCAGGATGAAGACGATCGCCTTCTTCAGATTCTGATAGACCGTGCGGCCCTCCTCGACCGCATGGGCGATCGAGGCAAAGTTGTCGTCGGCGAGCACGATCTGCGCGGCTTCCCTGGCCGCCTCGGATCCCTTGATGCCCATGGCGACACCGACGTCGGCGCGCTTGAGCGCCGGGGCGTCGTTGACGCCGTCGCCGGTCATCGCCACCACCTCGCCGCAGGACTGCAACGCCTCGACCAGCCGCAGCTTGTGCTCCGGCGCGGTGCGGGCGAAGACGTCCACCTCGCGCGCCGTCCGCGCGAGCGCCGGCAAGTCGAGCGTCTCGAAATCGCGTCCGGTGACGACCCGGTCCGCCGCCATGCCGAAGCGAACGGCGATGGCGCGGGCGGTGGCGCCGTGGTCGCCAGTGATCATCTTGACGCGGATGCCGGCCGCGCGACAGCGCCGGACAGCCTCGATCGCCTCTTCGCGGGGCGGATCGGCGATGCCGAGAAGCCCGAGCATCGTCAGGCCAGCCTCGAGGTCGGCGTCGGTGATCTCCGCCTTGTCCGGTGCGGTCCGCCGGAACGCGACGGCCAGCACGCGCTGGCCTTCGGCGGCCATCTCCTCGAGCCTGTCGTGCCACCAGGCGATGTCGAGGTCGCTCTCGCCGGCGGGATCGGCCTGCCGGTCGCACAGCCCGAGCAGCACCTCCGGCGCTCCCTTGGCATAGATCACCCCGCCGCTGTCGTCGCGGTGCAGCGTCGCCATCATCCGCCGTGTCGTCTCGAACGGCAGCGTGTCGATGCGCGGCAGCGGCGCGCAGTCGCGTGCAGGCTCGATCCCCGCCTTGTGGGCGAGCACCACCAGCGCGCCCTCCATCGGGTCACCCTCGACACGCCAGCCGCCGCCGGCCTGGCGAAGCTGCGCGTCGGAGCACAGGCAGGCGCCGCGGACAAGCTCGCGCAGTCGGGCGCGCCTCGCCTCGGCCCCCGCCGCGCCATCGCGGTCCCGGATGTCTCCCTCCGGCAGGTAGCCGCTGCCCTCGACATCGAACACGGTGCCGGCGACGGCAACGGTCTCCACCGTCATCTCGTTGCGAGTGAGCGTCCCGGTCTTGTCGGAACAGATCACCGTCACCGAGCCCAGCGTCTCGACCGCCGGGAGGTGGCGGACGATGGCGTTGCGATGCGCCATGCGCTCGACGCCGATCGCCATGGTGATGGTCAGGATCGCCGGCAGCCCTTCCGGGATCGCCGCAACCGCGAGACCCACCACGGCAAGGAAAAGTTCGCCGACATCGTACCCGCGCACCAGGACACCAAAGGCGAAGATCGCCGCCGAGACCGCAAGGATGGTGAATGTCAGCCAGTGGGCGAACCGGTCCATCTGGCGCAGCAGCGGCGTGGTGATCCGCCCCACCGAGCCGACCAGATGGCCGATCCGGCCGATCTCGGTGGCCTCCCCGGTCGCAACGACGAGGCCGGAGGCGGTGCCGCGCGTCAGCAGCGTGCCGAAATAGGCCATGTCGGTGCGATCGGCGAGCGGGGTCTCCGGCGGAACCTCGGCGGTCGATTTCGCCACCGGCAGCGATTCGCCGGTCAGCGGCGCCTCGTCCACCTCGACCGACTTGGCATGGAGCAGTCTCAGATCGGCCGGAACGCGATCTCCCGCTTCCAGCACCACCACATCACCGGGCACGAGGTCGGCCGCGTCCACCGTCATCCTGTGGCCGTCGCGCAGAACCAGCGCCTTGGGCGCCAGCATGGCGCGGATAGCGCCCATCGCCTGCTCCGCCCGTCCTTCCTGAACGAAGCCGACGATCGCATTGATCACCACGACAGCGAGGATGACAACCGAATCGACGACGTGGCCGATCGCCGCCGTGACCACCGCCGCGGCCAGCAGCACATAGATCAGCACGCTGTGGAACTGCAGCAGGAAGCGGATCACCGGATGGCGCGGCGGCATCTCCGGCAGGCGGTTGGGGCCGTGGATCCGCAACCGCCGCGCCGCCTCCTCGGCCGACAGTCCGTTGTGATGGGCGTCGAGCGCTGCGATGACCTCGTGGACGGACATGGCGTGCCAGGCCCGTGGCTCTCGGTCCGGGAACTTCGCAGCGGCGGGTGTCGTCATGAACGCTCGGAACCGTCGGGCTTGCGGACAGGGGCTGTGCGGGCCGTTGCCCGCTGTCGGATTATCAGGCTAGGACCCCTTGCCGAGCGACTCCTTGACATAGCGCAGGTTGACCGCGCCATCGGCCGCCGCGACGTTCTCGAACCAGTCGCGCCGGGGTTCGTGCAGCCCGGAAGGGGCGTGGAACGGCACTGCCACGCAGGCCTGGTGCCCGGTGTGATGGAGGATGGTTCAGGCGATGTCGCGCACGACGCGCGTCGAGCGCGTCGCACGGGTATCGGCGACGGGATTGCCGACGACGCCGCGCCGGCGCCACATGCCGCTGCCGTGCACCAATCGCCGGCGGCCGATGTGGCAACCCGTCGGCATCATCTGGCCGCGGCGGCGGTCGCCTCGAGATGCGCGACGAGATCCGGTGCCAGCCGCAGACGTTCGGCGAAGGTGCGCAGGAAGGCCGCCTCCTCGGCCGTGTCGGGATCGATCGTCAGCCGCGCGGCGAGCCACATCTCGGCGGCGAGCTCCGGCGTCGTCGCCTGGCGGGCGATGTCGTCGAGGTCGTCCGGCTGTCCCAGCGCCTCGATCAGGAATGTCCTGGCGCCGTCCGCCAGACCGGCCTGGGCAAGCGCCTGCTCGACCTTGCGGGTCTCCTCGGCATCGATGCGTCCGTCGGCCCGGGCGGCGGCGATCATCGCCCGGATGACGGCTCTGGCAAGGACGTTCTGGCCCTCGGGGGTAGCTGGCACAGCGAAGCCGCTCGATTCGGGCGGCGGCAGCGGCGCCGGAGGCTGCTGTTGCTGAGCAGGGACAGCGGTGCGACCGGCCTGCCAGTCGCTATAGGCCTTGTAGGCGAGACCGCCGAGCAGGGCGAGGCCGCCCACTTTGATGGCGGTGCTGCCAAGCTTGCGGCCGGCCTTGGTGCCGAGCAGCAGGGCCGTGATCCCGCCGGCCAGCGCGCCGCCGGCAAGTCCCGAACCACCAAGACCCTTGCCGAGCGCTCCGGTCAGACCGCCGAGTGCCTGTTGCGCGCCGGTCAGGACGTCCGTGCCCTTGGCCCCGGTGGTCGCAGGAGGCCCGCCCTGTCCGCCTGTCTGAAGCTGCATCAGGGTCTCGAGCAGGCGGCGTGTATCCAGCATCGTCCGGTCATCCCGTTGCGTTGGTCCAGCACGGCAGATAGGTAGCCGAACGCCCTTCGGGAAGGGCGATCAGCCCACCGCGAGCGCGATGCCAGCGATCACCACGAGCCCACCCAGCGCGCGCAGGGCAATGGCAGAAACGCCGACACGGGCGATTCCGACACAGAGCGCGATGCCGATACCGTGCAGTAGGGCGGTGGCAAGGGCGAACCCGATCAGATACTCGAGCCCGTCGACGGTCTCCGGCACCTCGGTGCCGTGGGCATGGCCATGGAACAGGGCGAAGAAGCCGACGATCACCGCGCCCAGCCACACCGGCGCACGCAGCGCCATCGCGATCGCCAGACCGAGCACGATGACCGAGGCGAGGATGCCCGGTTCGACGAAGGGCAGCGGCACGCCGGACATGCCGAGCACGCCGGCGAGCACCATCATGCCGACGAAGGCGGCCGGCCACGCCCACATCGCCCGGGCTCCGACCATCCCCGCCCACAGGCCGACGGCAACCATCGCCAGCACATGATCGGGTCCGAGGATCGGATGCATGAAACCCGAGGCGAAGCCGGATGTGGCGCCGGCGCCGACATGGGCCAGGACGGGCGTCGCGGTGAGGGCGGCGAGGATCGCGGCAGGCGCGGCAATCGTCTTCGACATGACGGTCTCCGGAGTGGCAGATCGGATCAGGGGGCGGCGGACGGGGCAAGCCCCCCGGCCCGTTCGAGGAAGGCAATGATCGTGTCGAGACCCTCGCGGGTCTTCATGTTGGTGAACACGTAGGGCCGATCGCCGCGCATGCGGCGGGTGTCCTGGTCCATCACCTCCAGCGAGGCGCCGACCAGCGGCGCAAGATCGATCTTGTTGATGACAAGAAGATCGGAGCGGGTGATGCCGGGCCCACCCTTGCGCGGGATCTTCTCGCCGGCCGCGACGTCGATGACATAGATCGTCAGGTCGGCAAGCTCCGGCGAGAACGTGGCAGCAAGATTGTCGCCGCCCGATTCGACCAGCACCAGATCGAGATCGGGGAAGCGGGCGCGCATCTGCGCGATCGCGGCGAGATTGATCGAGGCGTCCTCGCGGATCGCCGTGTGCGGACAGCCGCCGGTCTCCACTCCCATGATCCGCTCGGTCGGCAGGGCGCCCACCCGATTGAGGATCAGCGCGTCCTCTTTGGTGTAGATGTCGTTGGTGATCGCGGCGATGTCGTAGGTATCGCGCAAGGCCTTGCACAAGGCCTCCATCAGCGCAGTCTTGCCGGAGCCGACCGGCCCGCCGATGCCGACCCGGAGGGGTCCGTTGGGTGATGACGTCATGCCTGCCCTCCCGGAATGACCGACCGAGCCGCGCTTCCGCGGTCGTCATCCGGGACGGCCGCCAGCCCGATCCCGGATCGACACCGGGGCAGTGGCATCCGGAATGACGGAAGCGCTTGCGGGACGGATGTCGCGCTCATGTCCTGAACAACCTCGTGTACTGGGTCTCATGCCGCATGGACGCGATGTCGGCGAGGAGCGCACAGCCGCCGATCACCTCGAGATCCGCCGCCATGGCCTCGGCGGCGACGGCGGCGACCACCGGTTCGAGCCGCGCGATGGCGCGCTGACCGTCGGTCTGACCGAGCGGAACAAGCCGAACCCCGGCCGACACGAGGTTGGCGGCGAAGGCATGCAGGTAGGCCACCAGCGCAGGTTCGAGCGCAATCCCATGGCGCGCTGCAGCGAGGCCGACCGCGACCGGATAGGCGAGGTCGGCCGGATCCTCGCCGACGCCCGCCGGCCACGCGGCCTCTGTGGCGAGCGCGAAGGCGCGGCCCTGCGACAAGGTCTCGGTGCGCCGCTCCCGGGACGGCGAGAGCGCGGCGGCGAGTTCGACGATCATTGCCAGTCCGGCCGCATCGCCGCCGCGGATCGCCCGCCAGGTTGCCGCCAGCAGGATCGCGTCCTGGCGGCCGCCACCATGGCGGAGAATGTCGCCGATCCAGCGGGACAGCCCCTGCGCATTGCAAACATTACCAGCCTCGACCTCCCATTCGAGGCCATGGCTATGGCTGAAGGCGCCGACGGGATAGGCCGGCGACAGCCACGCCATTAGCCGGTACAGAGCGGCTGCGTCAGCGCCTCGAGACGCTCCGGACCCGGCCATCCCCGCCTCAGCCATCGCCGTCCCCGTCATGATCGCGGTACATCCGGTCGTGATGATGGGCGTAGGCACCACCCTCGGGCAGGAACTGGGCGCGCACGTCGCGCACGCTGGCGCCCAGTCCGACCAGCATCTCTGCGATCACATGGTCAGGGCGGATCAGGATGCGGTCCGGCTGGATCTCGGCCGGGATGTGCCGGTTGCCGATGTGCCAGGCGAGCTTGAGAAGCTGATGTGGCGTCGCCGCCGTGATCTCGGTGAGCGTCTCCTCGGCGGCGCTCACAATGACCACACGCCCGTCCTCGAGCTCGAGCCCGTCGCCGTTGCCAATGACGGCCGCCTCGGGCAGGTCGAGCAGGAATTCGGTGCCCTTGTCGCCTTTCAGCGCGATCCGGCGGCGGTAGCGTGCCTCGGCATCCAGCGTGATCGAATCGACCGCCGTCTGGAACGTTCCCCTCGGCAAGACCTTCAGCGCGCGTAGCATAGCCCCTGCTCCCCCGTTGCAACGTCCAATTCGCAGCCGCGTCCGTCGTCCGCGGTCAGTGCACTGGCGGGTCTCATCGTTCGCCTCAGAACATGAAGTAGCGCTGCGCCATCGGCAATTCTCGCGCCGGCTCGCAGGTCAGCAATTCGCCGTCGGCGCGCACCTCGTAGGTTTCCGGATCGACCTCGACATGCGGAGTCGCCGAATTGTGCACCATGCTTGCCTTGGAGATGCCGCTGCGGGTGTTCTCCACCGCCACCAGCGTCTTGGCGACCCCGAAACGGCCGGCGAGGCCGGCGTCGAGCGATGCCTTCGAGACGAAGGTGACGGACGACCCGGACAGAGCCTTGCCGTAGCTGCCGAACATCGGCCGGTAGTGGACCGGCTCCGGCGTTGGAATCGAGGCGTTCGGATCGCCCATCGGCGCGGCCGCGATCATGCCACCGAGCAGCACCAGTTCGGGCTTGACCCCGAAGAACGCCGGCGACCACAGCACCAGATCGGCCCGCTTGCCGACCTCGACCGAGCCGATATGGGCCGAGATGCCGTGCGCGATCGCCGGATTGATCGTGTACTTGGCGACATAGCGCTTGACCCTGACATTGTCGTTGTCGCCGGACTCCTCGCGCAGCCGGCCGCGCTGCACCTTCATCTTGTGGGCGGTCTGCCAGGTGCGGATCACCACCTCGCCGACCCGCCCCATCGCCTGGCTGTCGGAGGCGATGATCGAGAATGCGCCGATGTCGTGCAGGATGTCCTCGGCGGCGATCGTCTCCTTGCGGATGCGGCTCTCGGCGAAGGCGACGTCCTCCGGAATCGACGGATCGAGGTGATGGCAGACCATCAGCATGTCGAGATGCTCGTCGACCGTGTTGGCGGTGTAGGGCCTCGTCGGATTGGTCGAGGACGGGATCACATTGGCCAGCCCGCAGACCTTGATGATGTCGGGCGCATGGCCGCCGCCGGCACCCTCCGTATGGAAGGCATGAATCGTCCGCCCGCCGATCGCCTTCACCGTGTTCTCGACGAAGCCCGATTCGTTCAGCGTATCGGTGTGGATCATCACCTGCACGTCGAGATCGTCGGCAACCGAGAGGCAGCAGTCGATGGCGGCGGGCGTCGTGCCCCAGTCCTCGTGAAGCTTCAGCGCACACGCGCCGGCCAGCACCTGTTCGACGAGGGCGTCGGGGCGTGAGGCGTTGCCCTTCCCCGACCAGCCGATGTTCATCGGCAATCCGTCGGACGCCTCGATCATGCGCGCGATGTGCCAGGGTCCGGGCGTGCAGGTCGTCGCCAGCGTGCCGTGCGCCGGACCGGTGCCGCCGCCGAGCATCGTGGTGATGCCCGACATCAGCGCCTCTTCCACCTGCTGGGGGCAGATGAAGTGGATGTGGGCGTCGAATCCACCGGCGGTGAGGATCCTGCCCTCGGCCGCGATCGCCTCGGTACCGGGGCCGACAATGATGTCGACGCCGGGCTGGATGTCGGGATTGCCGGCCTTGCCTATACCCACGATCAGGCCGTCCTTCAGACCGACATCGGCCTTGACGATCCCCCAGTGGTCGAGGATCAGCGCATTGGTGATCACGGTGTCCACCGCGCCGGCGGCGCGCGTCACCTGGCTCTGCCCCATACCGTCGCGGATCACCTTGCCACCGCCGAACTTCACCTCCTCGCCATAGGTCGTGAAGTCCTTCTCGACCTCGATCCAGAGATCGGTGTCGGCGAGCCGGACACGGTCGCCCTCCGTGGGACCGAACATGTGGGCATAGGCGGCGCGCTTCATCCTGGCCATCTGCAATCCGTCCTTCCTGACCGTCCAGCCGGGCCGAGGCCGGCGGGCGGCCATCCTTCAGTTGCCCATGCCGTAAACGAGACCTTCGAGATCCTCGACCCTCTGGCGGGTCAGACGCTCGAGGCAACCATAGACGATCAGCGCCATCATGCTGCCGCCGCTGACCAGATAGCCTTCCGCCTCGCAGGCCTTGTCGCGGAACGGGATCCAGGCGCGCTGCGCCGCCCTGAGCGACTCGACCGCACCCCGCCGGCCGGGCTCGAGACGGGAATCGATCTGACGCATCGCCTCGATCGCCTGGGGGTAGATCTCGTTCAGATCCGCATCGGCGGCGAGATAGTCGCGCTCGGCGCAATAGTTCAGTTCCATCTGCGTCCCGGCGTTGTTGCAGTCGACCTGCGGCTCGGCGCCGGCGTCACCGGTCAGGGCGACCAGCAGCGCGAGCGCCGCAACGACCGCCGGCGCGCGGCCGGCGAAACGCCGCCCTTCCATCACAGCTCCCCCATGACCTTACTGTTGAACCCATACACGGTCCGCGTTCCCGACAGTGCGACCAGCCTCACCTCGCGCGTCTGGCCGGGCTCGAAGCGCACGGCGGTGCCGGCGGGAATGTCGAGCCGGAAGCCGCGCGCCTTCTCGCGATCGAAGGCAAGCGCCTCGTTGGTCTCGAAGAAATGGTAGTGGCTGCCGACCTGCACCGGCCGGTCGCCGGTGTTGGAGACCTGCAGCGTCACCGTCTGGCGCCCGGCGTTGAGCTCGATGTCGCCAGCGGCGGTGGCGGTCTCGCCCGGCACGATGCCGGCGAGGGTGCCGCCCCGGATCGGCTGGTGCACCGTCACCAGCTTGGTGCCGTCGGGAAATGTCGCCTCGACCTGCACCTCGGGGATCATCGCGGCGATGCCCGGCATCACCTGATCGGCGGTGACCACATGGGCAGCGGCCTCCATCAGGTCGGCGACGGATCGGCCGTCGCGCGCTCCCTCGACGACATAATCGGTGATCAGCGCGATCGTCTCGGGATAGTTCAGCTTCACGCCGCGGGCGAGCCGGCGGCGGGCGACATCGGCGGCAAGAGCCACCAGCAGCTTGTCCTTCTCCCGTTGCGTTAGCTTCACGGTTCCCCCCTTCAGATCATCCAGGACCGCGGCGCGGCCCAGCCGGTCGCAGCGAACAGTCTGCACAGCGCCTGCCGCAGTCCCGCCCCGTCGCCGGCGACGACGCGGGCCGACAGGAGACCATCCCAGGCGCTGGCGCCGGCCCGGACGCCGGCACCGTCCAGCGCGCTGCGCGCCCGGTCAAGTCGGGACCCGGCATCCCCCGCCACCAGCAGCAGGCTAGCGAATGCCCGACCGCCCGCAAGGGTCGCCGGACCGGCCAGGTGCTCCCAAGCGGCCCCGTCGATCCTCAAATCGTCGGCATAGACCAGCCGGTCGCCGCGGCGGATGCGCCAGCGGTCCGTCAGCCTGCCCTGCCTCACGCGCTCACCGGACGCGGTACGGCCGAGCACGACCGCCTCGCACAGCAGCGCCTCGGCACATCCGTCACACGAGAGGGTGAGGGTGCGGGCGAGCCTCGCCCCGTCGAACAGGATCGTTTCCTGCGGAAGCCAGCCCAGCCGGGCCCCCGACGCCGCAACCAGCGTAACGTCGATCCGGGCCTCGCCGCCCGTCGACCGGTAGGCCTTTTCCGCGGCCTGCGTCGTCAGCACCGCGGCACTCCTCTCGCCCGCTTTGGCGCTGATGCGGAACCGGTCGCCGCCGGTGACGCCGCCGGCCGTGTTGAGCAGCACCGCCTCGATCATGCCGTCAGCCTCGTAGTTGCGCGGGAACCGAACCTTCGCCGAGCCCTGCTGATAGGCGTCGCGGACGCCGCCGCCGGCGGCCGCGAAGGCGAGGCGGATCTCGCCGTCCGCCCGCTGCAGGCGGCCGAATGGGCAAGCGGTGGAGGCGACGGGGCCAGCATCAGACCGTGAGGCGACGTCGTACATCCTCCTCCACCATCTCGTCGCGCGTGCCGGCGAGCACGATCTCGCCGCGATCCATGACGGCGAAACTATCCGCCAGGTCACGGGCGAAATCGAAATACTGCTCGACGAGCAGGATCGCCATGGTTCCCTTGTCGCGAAGATAGGCGATGGCTCGGCCGATGTCCTTGATAATCGAGGGCTGGATGCCCTCGGTCGGCTCGTCGAGGACGAGCAGGCGCGGCCGGGTGACGAGCGCCCGGCCGATGGCGAGCTGCTGCTGCTGGCCGCCGGACAGGTCGCCGCCGCGGCGCCGCCGCATGGTGGCAAGCACGGGAAACAGCTCGAACACCTCGTCGGGAACTGTGCGCCGGACGCCCCGGGGCAGCGCCGCGAAGCCGGTCTGCAGGTTCTCCTCGACGCTGAGCAGCGGGAAGATCTCCCTGCCCTGCGGCACATAGGCGATCCCGCAGCGGGCCCGATCGTACGGCCTCAGGTCCGCCAGGTCGCGCCCTTCCCAGACGATCCTGCCGGCGGAGACCGCGTGCTGGCCGACGATGGCCTTCAGCAGCGAGGTCTTGCCGACGCCGTTGCGGCCCATCAGGCAGGTGACCTTGCCGGGCTCGGCGGCGAGCGAGACATGCCACAGCGCCTGCGCCGCGCCGTAGTGGAGATCGACAGCCTCGACGCTCAGCATCCTTCAGCGCCCCAGATAGACCTCGACCACGCGCGGGTCGGCAGAGACGTGGTCGAGCGAGCCTTCGGCAAGCACCGAGCCCTCGTGCAGCACGGTGACCTTGACCCCGAGATCGCGCACGAATTCCATGTCGTGCTCGACGACCACGACGGACCGGGTCTTGGCGATCTCCTTGAGTAGGATCGCGGTCTCGGCGGTCTCGGCGTCGGTCATGCCCGCCGCCGGCTCGTCGACGAGCAGCAGTTTCGGCGACTGGGCGAGCAGCATGCCGATCTCGAGCCACTGCTTCTGGCCGTGGCTGAGATTGGCGGCGAGCTCGTTGCGCTTGTCGGCCAGACGGATGGTCGTCAGGATTGCGTCGATGCGGGCGCGCTCTGCATCGTCGGTGCGGTGGAACAGCGCCGCGAACGGACCGCGCGGGGCCTTGAGCGCAAGCTCGAGATTGTCCCAGACGGTGTGGCTCTCGAACACCGTCGGCCGCTGGAACTTGCGTCCGATGCCAAGCTCGGCGATGGCAGCCTCGTCGAGGCGGGTGAGATCGGTCGCCCCCTCGAACAGGATCGTGCCTTCGTCGGGCCGGGTCTTGCCGGTGATGCAGTCCATCATGGTGGTCTTGCCGGCCCCGTTCGGGCCGATGATGGCGCGCATCTCGCCGGGCTCGATGACCAGCGACAGGCCGTTCAACGCCCGGAAGCCGTCGAAGGAGACCGAAACGTTGTCGAGATAGAGAAGGGTATTGGTCAGCCTGTCGTCCATGCCTGCCCCCTCATTCCGCCGCCTGCGGCTTGCTGACGACGATGCCCGCCTCGGCTTCAGCGCAGCCCGCTCGGTCGGCGGCGGGCTGCAGCGCAGAACGGCGGCGGGATCGCAGCGCAGCGATGGTGCCGACGATGCCCTTCGGCAGGAACAGCGTCACCGCGATGAACAGGCCGCCCAGCGCGAACAGCCAGATGTCCGGCAGCGCGGCGGTGAAATAGGTCTTGGCGTAGTTGACCAGCACCGCGCCGATGACCGGCCCGACCAGCGTGCCGCGGCCTCCGACGGCGACCCAGACGACGACCTCGATCGAGTTGGCCGGCGCGAACTCGCCCGGGTTGATGATGCCGACCTGCGGCACGTAGAGCGCGCCGGCGATGCCCGCCAGCATCGCCGACAGAACCCAGACGGACAGCTTGTAGTGCTCGACCCGGTAGCCAAGGAATCGGGTGCGGCTTTCGGCGTCGCGGACCGCGACCAGCACCTTGCCGAGCTTGGAGGCGACCACCATGCGGCACAGAACGAACCCCGCCGCAAGCGCGAGCGCCGTCGCGGCGAACAGCGCGGCGCGAGTCTCGGCCGCCTGGATGCTGAAGCCGAGGATGTCCTTGAAATCGGTCAGCCCGTTATTGCCGCCGAACCCCATGTCGTTGCGGAAGAAGGCCAGCATCAGTGCGAAGGTCATCGCCTGGGTGATGATCGACAGGTAGACGCCGGTCACCCGCGAGCGGAAGGCGAACCAGCCGAACACGAAGGCGAGCAGGCCGGGTGCCAGCACGACCATCAGCACGGCGAACCAGAACTGGTCGAACCCGTACCAGTACCAAGGCAGTTCCTGCCAGTTGAGGAACACCATGAAGTCCGGCAGGTCGGGATTGCCGTAGACGCCGCGGCTGCCGATCTGGCGCATCAGATACATGCCCATGGCGTAGCCGCCGAGCGCGAAGAAGGCACCGTGGCCGAGCGACAGGATGCCGGCAAAGCCCCAGATCAGATCGACCGACAGCGCCAGCAGCGCGAAGGCGAGGTACTTGCCGATCAGCGAGACGAAGTAGCTGGAGACATGCAGCGGGTGATTCACCGGCAGGAGCAGATTGAGCGCCGGCACGACGAGGGCAACGGCGAGAAGGAGTGCGACGAAGATCCATGCCTTGTCGCCGAGCGCGCGCAGGATCATGGCCGGATCTCCCGCGCGACCCGGCGGATCGCAGCGCGGCTTCCCACCTGGACAGCGTCATCCCGGATGACCGAAGGCCGAGCCGGGGCCGGGACCTCGCGACGGCCGACGCGTTCCGATTCCGGATCGCCGACGGAGCGACATCCGGGATGACGGAGACATCGCATCGGGAACGGCCCGCGGATCGTCGCCAAGTGGCACGCGGTGCGGCAGCCGGAGCGGCGGGAATACCGGGTCATCACGCCTCCACAGCCCGGCCCTTCAACGCGAACAGTCCGCGCGGGCGCTTCTGGATGAACAGGATGATGAACACCAGCACCAGGATCTTGCCGAGCACGGCGCCGGCATAGGGCTCGAGGAGCTTGTTGACGATGCCGAGCGTCATCGCGCCGACCAGCGTGCCCCACAGGTTGCCGACCCCGCCGAACACCACGACCATGAAGGAATCGATGATGTAGCCCTGACCGAGATTGGGGCTGACATTGTCGATCTGGCTGAGCGCCACGCCGGCAATGCCGGCGATGCCGGAACCGAGGCCGAAGGTCATCGCGTCGACCCAAGATGTGCGGATGCCCATCGAGCCGGCCATGCGGCGGTTCTGGGTGACGGCGCGCATCCTCAGGCCGAAGGCGGTGTATTTCAGCGCGGCCACGAGCAGCAGCAAGACGGTGAGGGCGAACAGCACGATGACCAGCCGGTTGTAGGTGATCGCCATCCCTCCGAGGTCGAAGGCGCCCGACATCCAGGACGGAGCGCCGACCTGGCGGTTGGTCGGCCCGAACATGGTGCGCACCGCCTGCTGAAGGATCAGCGACAGGCCCCAGGTGGCGAGCAGCGTTTCCAGCGGCCGGCCGTACAGGAAGCGGATGATGCCGCGCTCGATCGCCACCCCGATCGCGCCCGCCACCAGGAAGGCGAGCGGCAGGGCGACAACGATCGAGGCGTCGAACAGGCCGGGCGCGTGGGCGCGGATGATCTCCTGCACGACGAAGGTCGTGTAGGCGCCGATCATCACCATCTCGCCATGTGCCATGTTGATGACGCCCATCACGCCGAAGGTGATGGCGAGCCCGATCGCGGCGAGCAGCAGCACCGCGCCGAGCGAGATGCCATACCAGACGTTCTGCGCGGCGTTCCACATCGCGCGCTGCTGCTCGAGGCGCGACACGGCGGCCTCGGCGGCGGCCCGGACCTCGCCGTCGCTGGCCGCCGCGACCGCCGAGAGCATCGCCAGCGCCTCCTGATCGCCGCGCGCGGCGACCGTCGCGATCGCCGCGATGCGATCGGCATCGCCGGCATCGGAGGTGACGACGATTGCCGCGCGCGCCTGCTGCATCGCCCGGCGCACGCCCGCGTCTTCCTCCTCGGCGATGGCCTGATCCAGTACCTTGATCATCTCGGGATCCGGCGTACGGAACAGCGTTCGGGCTGCGGCAAGCCTGACCGAGGCGTCGGGGCTGTTGAGCGTCAGGCCGGCCAGGGCGCTGCGCACCGCGCGCCGCAGGCTGTTGTTGACGCGGATCTTGTCGACGGCGGCGCGACCGGCTGTTCCGGCATCCTCGCCGGTCAGCGGATCGGTCAGCGCGAAGTCGGCGCCGTCGCGGCGGGCGAAGAACACCTTGCCGTCGCTCTTGCGGACATAGAGATCGCCGGCGGCGAGCGTCTCGAGGATCGGGGCGACGGCGGGATTGCCGGTCGCGCCCAGCGCCGCGACCGCAGCCTCCGTCCCGGCAAAACCGCCGATGGCGAGGGCATCGACGAGGCGTCCGAGATCGGGCGCGGCATCCTGGGCCTCGGTCCTGCCCGCAGCGAGCACGGCGGCAAGAAGGATCGCGGCAAACAGTCGGGCGAGAAGCAGGTACATCGGCAGATCGGCCCGTCGGCAACGGTTCTGTGGAAGGGGCGAGGATTCGCCGCCGGACCGGCAACCCAGTGCGGTCGCATCGTCCGGCGGCGTCCCCCTCTGGTTAAGCTCCGGCGCTCAGGAGCCCTGGCCGCCGCACTTGCCGGTGACGACGTTGAAGTTTCCGCAGCTGAGCGGCGCCCGCCAGTCGGAGATCAGGTCCTTGGAGCCCTCGAGATAATCCGACCACTCGTCGCCGACGACGAGGCCGGGCGTCTCGTAGACAATCTCGAACTGGCCGTCGTCCTGGATCTCGCCGATCAGCACCGGCTTGGTGATGTGGTGGTTCGGCATCATCGCCGAGTAGCCGCCGGACAGGTTCGGCACAGTGACGCCGATCATCGCGTCGATCACCGCGTCGGGATCGGTCGTGCCGGCCTTCTCGACCGCCTTAACCCACATGTTGAAGCCGATGTAGTGGGCTTCCATCGGATCGTTGGTGACACGCTCGGGATCCTTGATGAACTCCTGCCAGGCGGCGATGAACTCCTCATTCTCCGGCGTGTCGACGCTCATGAAGTAGTTCCAGGCGGCGAGATGGCCGACCAGCGGTGCCGTGTCGAGCCCGGCGAGCTCCTCCTCGCCGACCGAGAAGGCGACGACGGGAATGTCCTCGGCCTTGATGCCCTGGTTGCCGAGCTCCTTGTAGAATGGCACGTTGGCATCGCCGTTGATCGTGGATACCACCGCCGTCTTCTTGCCGGCGGATCCGAAGGCCTTGATCTCCGAGACGATCGACTGCCAGTCGGAATGCCCGAACGGCGTGTAGTTGATCATGATGTCTTGCTCGGCGACGCCCTTCGACTTCAGGTAGGCCTCGAGGATCTTGTTGGTGGTGCGCGGATAGACGTAGTCGGTGCCGGCCAGCACCCAGCGCTCGACGCCCTCGTTCTCCATCAGGTAGTCGACGGCGGGAATGGCCTGCTGGTTCGGGGCAGCGCCGGTGTAGAAGACGTTGCGGGAGGATTCCTCGCCCTCGTACTGAACGGGATAGAATAGGATGCCATTCAGTTCCTCGAAGACGGGCAGGACCGACTTGCGGCTGACCGAGGTCCAGCAGCCGAACACCGCGGCGACCTTGTCCTGGGCAAGCAGCTCGCGCGCCTTCTCCGCGAACAGCGGCCAGTCGGAGGCCGGATCGACAACGACCGCCTCGAGCTGCTTGCCGAGCAGGCCGCCCTTCTTGTTCTGCTCCTCGATGAGCATCAGCATGACGTCCTTGAGCGTCGTCTCGGAGATCGCCATCGTCCCCGAAAGCGAATGCAGGATGCCGACCTTGATCGTCTCCTGCGCCGCAGCGGGCGCGGCTGCGGTCGCCAGCGCCAACCCCGCCGCGCCGATGCCCGCCAGAAGCCCCTTCCAACATCTGGTCATTCGACTCTCCCCTCGTTGATCGGTGGCCGTGCGGCCACCCGACGTGTCACGCAAGAGCCGGGCCAATCGGCCGAGATCGTCGACGGGGGCAGTCAACCGTCTGGAGAATGGAGGGTTTCCGACGGCTGGCGGTCTCTGTCAGGGAAATGGTGCACCGCAAAAAGAATTGGCGCACTCTCCAGCATATGCCCAACATCTGGGCACATGTGAGAGTGGCTCAATTCTGAGCACAAGCCGCGAAAGGCGGCGACTGCAGGCTCGGTTCGCCCGCCGGCGCTCTCAGCGCGCGCCGGGCGCGGGCGGTGCGGCGCCGATCTCCGCCAGCGCCTTCTCCTCCGCGGCGAGCTTCTCGCGATGGCCGGCCCGGTCCGAGGCGAGGAAGGTATAGATCACCGGCAGCACGAACAGGGTGAAGAGGGTGCCGATCAGCAGACCGGCGACGATCGGCACCGCGATGGCGAAACGGCTTGCCGCGCCCGCCCCGCCCGCGAACAGCAGCGGCGACAGGCCGGCGACCATGGCGGCGGTGGTCATCAGGATCGGCCGCAGGCGCAGTTCCGCTGCATGCGCGACGGCTTCGGCGCGCGACAGGCCATGCTGCTCCTGCTGCTCGCGCGCCACCTCGCAGATCAGGATGCCATGCTTGGTGATGAGACCGATCAGCGTCACCAGCCCGATCTGGCTGTAGATGTTCATCGAGGCGAGCCCCAGCGCCAGCGGGATCAGCGCGCCGACGATCGACAGCGGCACCGAGACGAGGATGACCAGCGGGTCGCGCAGGCTTTCGTACTGGGCAGCGAGCACCAGATAGATCACCACGATCGCGAAGACGAACACGAGATAGAGCGCGCTGCCCTCCTGGACGAATTGCCGCGTGCTGCCGGCATAGTCGATCGAGAACCCCTCGGGCAGGCTGCGCGCCGCCTCCTGCTGCAGGAAGGCAAGCGCGTCGCCGGGGGTCAGGCCGATCATCGGCACGCCGTTGATGGTCGCTGCGTTGAGCTGGTTGAAGCGGTTGAGGCTCGCCGGCATCACCACCTGCCGGATGGTGATCAGGCTCGACAGCGGCACCATGTCGCCGCTGGCCGCCTTTACGTAGTAGCTGCCGAGCTGAGCGGGGTCGAGCCGGTCGGCGCGCGGCACCTGCGGGATCACCTGGTAGGACCGGCCACCGAGATTGATCAGGTTGACGTAGTTGCCGCCGGTCATCGCCGCGAAGGTCGTGCCGATGTCGCGCATGGTGATGCCGAGCGCACCAGCCTTGTCGCGATCGATCTCGATCACCGTCTGCGGGGTGTCGAACTTCAGGTCGGAATCGATGAACAGGAACTGGCCACTGGCCTGCGCGGCCTGCAGGATCTGCTCGGTGACCTGGGCGAGCTGCTCGTAGTCGGCGGTGGTCTGGACCACGAAGGAGACCGGGAAGCCGGCCCCCGATGTCGGCAGCGGCGGCGGCGAGAACACCGATCCCTTGATGCCCGGTATCGCGTTGATCCGGCTCTGCACCTCCTGGCTCATTTCCTTGGCCGAGCGCGTGCGCTCCGACCACGGCACGAAGGTGCCGATGCCGAGCGCCGCACTGGGCGTGCCGTCGAAGCCGGTAATGGTGAAGCCGAGATTGGTCTCCGGCATGGCCGTGAACGCTGCCGCGACGTCATCGGCATAGAGGTTCATGTAGTCGATATTGGCATAGCTCGGGCCGTTGTAGATGGTAAATAGCGCGCCCTGATCCTCCTCGGGCGCCATTTCCTGCCGGATCTGCGGGAACAGCAGGCCGATCATGCCGACCACGATCAGGGCGAAGACGACCGTGCTTGCCCGCTCGCGCAGCGACCCGCGCAGCGCCCGCGCATAGCCGCGCTGCAGGGCGCCGAAGACACGATCGACGCGCGCGGCGAAGCCGCCGGCGCGGGTATGGCGCAGCAGCTTCGAGCTCATCATCGGCGATAGCGTCAGCGCGACGATTCCTGACACGATGACGGCGCCGGCAAGCGTCAGCGCGAATTCGCGGAACAGCGTCCCGGTGAGTCCGCCGGTCAGCGCGATCGGCGCGTAGACCGCCGCCAGCGTGATGGTCATCGAGATCACCGGGGTGGCGATCTCGCGTGTGCCGCGGATCGCCGCCTGGAACGGCGTCAATCCTTCCTCGATGTGGCGGTGGATGTTCTCGAGCACGACGATCGCGTCGTCGACGACGAGGCCGATCGCCAGCACCATCGCCAGCAGCGTCAACAGGTTGATCGAGAACCCGAGCGCCCACAGCGCGGTCATCACGCCGATCAGTGACAGCGGGATCGTCACCATCGGAATGATGGTGGCGCGCACCGAGCCGAGAAACAGGAAGATCACGACGATCACGATCGCAGCGGCCTCGCCGACGGTCTTCAGCACCTCGTAGATCGATTCCTGGATGAACTCGGTGGCGTCGTAGACGATCTCGAGCTCGAGCCCTTCCGGCAGCTCGGCGGCAATCTGCGGCAACACCTCGCGCACGTCGCGCACGACGGTGATCGCGTTGGCATCGGAGGCGACCTTGATGCCGAGGAACACCGCCGACTTGCCGCTCACCACCACCGCCGAGTCCTGGTTCTGGGAGCCCAGTTCGATCGTCGCGACATCGCCGAGCCGGACGATGTCGGTGCCGCTGTTGCGCACCACCAGCTTGCGGAATTCCTCGACCGAGGTCGAATCGGTCATGGCGCGGTTGGTAATGACGTCGTAGTATCCCTTGGTCGCGCCCGCAGCAGCGGAGAAGTTGTTGGCCTGCAGCGCGGCGACAACCTCGGCCGCGGTCAGCCCGAACTGGGCGAGCTTCAGCGGGTCGATCCACACGCGCATCGCGAAGGTGCGCGAACCGAGGATGTCCGGGGAGGCGACACCCGGCACCACTGACAGGCGCGGCTGCACGACGCGGGTCAGGTATTCGGTGATCTGCTCCTCGGTCAGGACCGGCGAGGTGAAGGCGATGTACATCGACGCGAATGTGTCGCCGGTTGCCTTGACCAGTACCGGGTCGTTGATGTCGGAAGGCAGCTGCGCACGGACCTGGTTCACCTTGGCGGTGACGTCGGTCATGGCGGCGTTGGCGTCATAGTTCAGGCGCACGAAGACCTGGATGACGCTGGCGCTCTGGGCGCTCCTCGAGGTGATGTAGTCGATGCCGTCGGCGCTGGCGACGGCCTTCTCGATCGGCTCGGTGACGAACCCCTGCATCAGGTTGGCGTCCGCCCCGGGATAGGTGGTGGTGATGGTGATGACGGTGTTCTGCATCTCCGGGTACTGGCGAACCTGGAGATTGGCGGCCGAGTTGAGACCGACCACGAAGATCAGCAGGCTGACGACCACCGCCAGCACTGGGCGCCTGATGAAGATGTCGAACACGGGATCTGCTCCCCTCGGCTCTGGCCGGGACGCGCCGTAAGGTCCGGTCTAATAGGGTTGGGCGGTGACGTCGGGCTGCGGCATCGGCTCCTCCGACACCGAGATCTGCATCCCCGGCGAGAGCTTGAGCTGGCCGGCGGTAACCACGATGTCGCCGGCGGCCACCCCTTCCTCGATCACGACCCTGTTGCCGCGCCGGTCGCCGACGCGCACCACGACGCGCTTCACGGTGGGATGCTCGGCACCCTCGGCGGCAGGTTCGACGACGTAGACGAAGTCGCCATAGAGATTGTAGCTGATCGCCGAGGAGGGCACGACGACCACCTCGCGTTCGTCCGCAAGCTCGACCGAAACGTTGGCGAACATGCCGGGACGCAGCGCCCTGTCGGGGTTGGGGATGGTTCCCTCGACCCGGATCAGCCCCGTGGCCGGATCGACGCGCGGCTCGAGCGACGTGATCGTGCCGTCGAAGACCTTGCCCGGAGCGGCGTCGCTGGTCACGCGGATCGCCCGGCCGGGGACGATCTGGTTGAGATCTCGCTGGCCGACGCTGAATTCGACGAGCAGGGTGTCGAGGTTCTGCAGGTTGACGATCGGAGTGCCGGGTTGAATGTACTGGCCGAGATCGACCTGACGGATGCCGAGCACGCCGTCGAAGGGCGCGGTGACCGTCTTCTTGTCGATCTGGGCCTGCAGCGCGGCGACCTGGGCGCGCTGGGATTCCATCTGGTAGAGCCGTTCGTCGATGTTGGCCTGCGAGACGGTCGCGCCCGGCGCCAGCGAGGCGATGCGCTTGTAATTGGCCTCGGACAGCAGGAAATTGGCCTCGGCAGCGCGCAGATTGGCTTCCTCGATCTCGGAATCGAGCTTCACCAGCACATCGCCGGCCTTCACGGTGTCACCCGAGTTGAAGCTGATCGACTGCACCACGCCGCCGACGGACGGCGTCACATCGACGCCGTTGACGGCACGCAGCGTGCCGATCGCCGGGACGGTGGTGTGCCAGCGGTCGGTGGTGGCCGTCGCCGTCGAGACGCTGATCACCGGCTTCGGCATGTTGGCGAAGAACTCGGCGATCATCTTGTTCCTGAACATGATGAAGCCGTAGACGCCGCCGAAGATCACACCGGCGATCACGAGCATCACCAACATTCTTACCCAGCGCATGGGACATTCCTCGTCCAGAGTGCAGCCGCGATCCGTAACGGCGCGTGATCGTCAGGAATTCAGGCTCGACGCGGCGGGGGCGGCGGTGGATGTGTCGTCGTCCACGAGCGAGCGCATATAGGCGCAGATCTGCGCGCGGCCAGCATCGTCGAGCGGAGAAATGCCGAGCAGTTCCCAGAACATCAGACCGTCGGAGGCGAGCCAGACCAGGAGCGCCAGGCGGGGATCGGGCGAATCCTGCTCGAGCTCGCGTAGCGTTTCTGCAAGTTCGACGCGCAGCGGCGCCAGCAGATCCGGATTCTCGGCCACGCCGGCCAGGACCGCGAGCTTTGCGCCGCGATCGAGCGGGATGTCCCGCTTGGCGGCGAGCAGGTTGCGCACCGCCGCGTTCGGGCGGGCGCCATCCTGTTCGCGCAACTCGGCAAGATAGGCGCGGTGGCGGTCGCAGAAGCTTTGCAACATCCCCTCGATCAGCGACTGCTTGGAGGGGAAGTTGTAGAGCAGGCCACCCTTGCTCAACCCCGCCTCCGCCGCGACGGCGTCGAGGGTCAGGTTGGCCGGCCCCCGCTTCGCGACCACGCGCTCGGCAGCCTCGAGGATCCTCGCCTTCGACTTCGGATTGCGGATGCGCTCGCGACCAGCCATTACGGCAGCTCCTTGTACCGTCCGGACGGTGCAGATAAACCGGTTGCAGGGAACGGTCAAGCAGATGCTGCGCTGCAGCGACAGGTGCCGCGATACCGGCAAGTCAGGAACGCTGCAGATGATCGGCAGGCCCCTCGGCCCGGGACCTGCCGCTCCGCCGCGGGGAGGGAATGCGGGGATCAGCCGCCGGCGGTGACGGCGACGAGCGCCGACGTCGCGGCCGCCGTCGACCTGACAAGGCGCTTCACGGCTGGGCTCGCCACAACCTCGCCCTTGTTGGCGTAGGCCTCGTGATTGCGTTCGATCTGCCTCGGATCATAGAGATAATTGACCATCAGGCCATAGGATTCGGCGATGCCCTTGGGCGAGGGATCGCCAAGGAAGTCGAGCCGCTCGAGCCGTGCGCCGTTGCCGAGATGGAACCGGGCGACCGGATCGGGCGGCGTTCCGCGGGAGGTCTTGGCAAGCAGGAAGTAGCGTGCGGCGAGCGCCATCAGCTCCGGCCTGACACGTTCGGCCCGCTCGTCGGCCCACCAGCCCTCGCTGTCCAGGATGTCCAGCACCTTCGGGTCGATACCGGGGATGCCGCCCGCGTCGGCGCGCTGCGCCTCGACCCAGGCGCGGAAGCCCGGAACCGGCGAAAGGGTGACGAAGGTCTTGAGGCCCGGCAGCGTGCGGGCCAGCTCCTCGACCACCTGCTTGATCAGGAAGTTGCCGAACGAGATGCCCTTCAGACCGGCCTGGCAGTTGGAGATCGAGTAGAACACTGCCGTGGTCGCCTGCTGCGGGTCGATCGGCTTGCGGCCCTCGGCCAGGATCGGTCCGATCGCCTCGGGAATCGAAGGGGTCAGCGCCACCTCGACGAAGATCACCGGCTCGTCGACCAGGGCGGGGTGAAAGAAGGCGTAGAGGCGACGGTCGCGCGGGTCGATGCGGCGGCGCAGATCCTCCCAGCCGTTGATCGCATGCACCGCCTCGTAGCGGATGATCCGCTCGAGAATGGCCGCAGGCGTCGACCAGTCGATGCGCTTGAGGACGAGGAAGCCGCGATTGAACCACGAGGCGAGCAGATGCGCGAAGTCGGCATCGACGGCCCGGAACGAGGGATGATCGCGCAGCCGCTCGAGCAGGTCGGCGCGCATGGCGACCAGCGCCGCGGTACCGCCGGGCGCGCGGTTGAGCCGTCGGATCAGCTCCTGACGGCGGGGTTCCGAGGCCTCGTGCAGGCGGATCGCGTTGTGATCGCTAGGGTCGTCGACATAGGCGCGGGCGGCCGCCGCCAGAGTTGCAGGATCGGCGCCGAACTCCTCGGCCAGCACCCGGAAGAACGCCGTCTTGCCGGCCGAATCGAGCATGTCGTAGCTGTCGAGCAGTTCGCGCGCCAGCGCCACGCCGGTGGCCTCACCGCGTCCCGACAGCAGCTCGGCGGCAAGACTGCCAAGCGAGCGTCCCGATGGCCGTCTCTCGCGGCGGTCGATCAGCGCGCGACCGCGGTCGACAATCACCGACAGCAAGTCGTTGAAGAAGGACGTATCCATCTGAGCTTCCGATTCCACACGCGTCCGGCCAGTGCGCTGCAGCATGCAGACTCCGCCGGCAAGGGCAACTCCCCATGCGGCCACGAGGTTGGCCCCGGCCGACCTCGCGGTGAAGATTGCCCCGCATGTATGACGCGCCGGTGGCGCGGCAAGGCCGGGTCTCGATCGCACCGATCACCCCCCGGGTGGCTGACCCGCCACCGTCCCGCACGGTCGTCAGGCGGCGTCCTCGGACACGGCTCCACGCTCGAGCCAGCCCGGATCAGGGTCGGGCAGCGGAATCGCGTCGATGAGCATGCGCGTGTAGGCGGATTTCGGGGTGCGGAACAGGGCCTCCGATGTCCCTTCCTCCTCGACGATTCCCGCCCGCATCACGTAGACCCGGTCGCAGAGCGCGCGGACGACGGAAAGATCGTGGCTGATGAACGCCATCGCCAGGCCCATCTCCGCGGTCAGCCCCTTGAGGATGGTCAGCACCTGCGCCTGGGTGGAGACGTCGAGACCGGAGACGATCTCGTCCGCCAGCACGAAATCCGGTCTCAGCACGACGGCCCTTGCTATGCCGACCCGTTGGCGCTGGCCGCCCGACAGTTCGTGGGGATAGCGGTCGATCGCGGCGGCCGGCAGCCCGACGCGGTCGAGGACGTCGCCTGCGATCCGCTCCGCCGTGTGGCGGTCCGGGGCGAGGCCGTGCAGCAGCGCCGGTTCGGCGAGGATCCGTCCGATCGTGTGACGCGGATTGAGCGAGGACATCGGGTCCTGGAAGATCATCTGCATGCGCCGGCGCAGCGGCCGCCAGCCGGCCTCGTCGAGCCCGAGCAGGTCGATGCCGTCGAAGGAGACGGTTCCCGCCACCGGCCTGACCAGCCCGAGCAGCGCCCGACCGAGCGTGCTCTTGCCGGATCCGGATTCACCCACGACACCAACGGTCTCGCCGCGGTGAACGGCGAAATCGACACCCCTGAGCACCGGAACACCGAGGCGCCGGCGCGCGAACAGCCCGCCACCGCCGCCATAGGCGACGACCAGCCCGCGCGCGGCGACCAGCGGGGCGCTCATGCAGCTCTCCCCTGGGCCGGGCCGTCGCCGGCGAGAATCTCGGCCCGCAGGCTCGCGATCAGTTCGGGCGGGATCGGATGGAAGTCCGCGCCCGGCCGGTCGTAGCGCGGATTGGCGTCGATCAGCGCCCGGGTATAGGCGGCGCGCGGGTCGCGCAGCAGCTCGGCGGTCGGACGCTGCTCGATCACCTTGCCCATGTAGAGCACGGTGACGTGGTCGCAGATCTGCGCGACGACCCCGAGATCGTGGGTGACGAAGACGATGGCCGTGCCGTGGCGGGCCTGCATGGCGCGGATCAGACGCAGGATCTGCTTCTGAACGGTGACGTCGAGCGCGGTGGTCGGCTCGTCGGCGATGACCAGCTTCGGGTCGAGCGCGAAGGCGGCGGCGATCAGCACCCGCTGGCGCATGCCGCCAGACAGTTCGTGCGGATAGACCCGCATCACCCGCTCGGGATCTCGGATATGCACCTCCTCGAGCAGCGCCAGTGCCCTCTCCTCGGCCTCGCGCCGCGACAGGCCGCGCTTCAGGCGAAGGCCGTCGGTGAGCTGGGCAGCGATCCGGCGGCCGGGGTTGAGGGCGGTCAACGGATCCTGCGGAATGAGGGCGAGCTCTTCGCCGAGCAGCGCACGGACGTCGCGGCGCGGCATCGTCACGAGGTCGCGCCCCCGGAACAGGATCGCGCCGCCGTCGATGCGCACGCCGGACGGCAGGATACCGAGGATCGCCTTGGCGATCGTCGACTTGCCGGCGCCCGATTCGCCGACCAGCCCGTGCACCTGGCCGGGCTGCATGACGAGGGAAACGTCGCGCAGGATTCGCTCGCCGTCGCGCAGCGAGGAAGCCGACAGTCCTGCGATCTGCAGCAGCGGCGCGGTCATCGGCGCATCACCGGGTCGAGGCTGCGGGTCAGCCCGTCACCGAGCTGGTTGAAGGCGATCACGGTCAGACAGAGCAGAGTCAGAGGCGCGACCAGCACCCACCAGGCGTGATGAACGATCTGGCGCCCTTCCGCGATCATGCCGCCCCAGGTCGGCGTGTCGGAGGACACCGACAGTCCGACGAAGGACAGGATCGCCTCGACGATCACGGCGATCCCCATCTCCAGCGTCACCAGCGCGATCAGCACCGGCGCGACATTGGGCAGGATCTCGCGGAACAGGATGGCGCCACGCCCGAAGCCGATGGTGCGCGCCGCGGTGACGTAATCCATCCGCGCCTGCGCCATGGTTTCGGCGCGCACGACGCGGCAGAAGCGCGTCCAGTCGATGACCACGATGGCGACGATGACGGTGAGGACGCCGGAGCCGAGCACGGCGACAAGCAGGATCGACAGCAACACCGGCGGGAACGCCATCCAGACATCGACGAGGCGCGACACCACCATGTCGGCATGCCGCCCGTACCAGCCGGCGATCAGGCCGAGCAGGGTCCCCAGGATTGCAGCCAGTGAGGCGGCGACGAAGGCCACGAGCAGCGCAATGCGCGCGCCATAGATCAACCGCGAGAGCACGTCGCGGCCGAGCGCATCGGTCCCAAGCCAGTAGCCGGGTTCGGCACCCGCGAAACCCCAGGGCGGCAGGCGGCCGAACATCAGATCCTGCGCAAGCGGATCGTGCGGGGCGATCCATGGCGCCAGCAGCGCCAAGAGCGCCAGCAGCAGGATGAACCCGCCGCCGACGACGACCTTGGCATCGTGCAGCAATCGGCGCAGCACGGCGCGGCGGCGGGCCGGCACGGCGCCGGGTACGGCGGCTGCCTCAACCATGCCGCAGCCTCGGATTGAGGGCCACCGCCAGCATGTCGACGACGATGTTCACCACGATGAAGATCAGACCGAAGGTCAGCACGATGCACTGGATGAGCGGGAAGTCGCGGTTGATCACCGCGTCGATGGCAAGGTTGCCGACGCCCGGATAGGCGAAGATCCGCTCGACGATGACGGTGCCACCGACGAGAAAGGTGAACTGCACCCCGGTCAGCGCCAGCGTCGGTCCGACGGCGTTGCGCAGCGCCTCCTGCAGCACCAGCCGCAGCTCGGAATGACCCTTGATGCGGGCGAGCGTCACATAGTCCTGCACCATCGCCTCATTCAGCGACTGGCGCAGCACCCGACCGATAACGGCGGCGAGCGGCAGCGCCAGCGCAAGTGTCGGCATCAGCATGTGGGCGAGCACGTCGCGGGCAATGGCAAGGTTCCCGGTGAGAACCGCCTCGGACAGGTAGAAGCGCGTGGTGAAGGGCACCTGGATCGACGGGTCGATGCGGCCCGTCAGCGGCAAGACCGGCAGCGCAAAGCCGAACAGCAGCACAAGCACGAAGGCCCAGATGAAATCGGGGATGGAGATGAACAGGCTGTTGATCCCGTCGAACAGTCCGGAGAGCCGGCTTCGCCGCAACAGCGTCGAGGCGATCGCCACCGCGCTTCCGCCGAGCACCGCCACCGTGATCGCCAGCACCGCCAGCTCGATCGTCGCCGGTAGCCGGCTGGCGACGATCTCGAGCGCCGGCCGGCGCATCGAGATGGAGGTGCCGAAATCACCGGCCACCACCCCCTGTAGCCAGAGCCCGAACTGGACCGGGATCGAGGCGTCGAGGCCATAGCGGGCGCGCAGCGCCGCAATGTCGTCGGCGGAGGCGCCGGGGGCGATCATCATCGTGATCGGATCGCCCGGCACGACACGGATCAGCACGAAGACGATCACCGCGACGCCAAATAGCGTCACAATGGCGATCATGAGGCGGTTGAGGACGTCCGTCGCAGTCACGGGTCTCGCTCGGGATCCTTCGGGGAGTGAACGCCAAGGAATGGCCGAAAGAACCGAAGCCGCATCGGCGGCGGACCCGACCATCACCTCCCTCGACAGCTTCTCCCGCCTCGTCCCGGACGGTCAATGGGCCGAACCGGGATCGGGATGAGGTAGCCGTTCTCACGTCCCGATCCCGGAAGCCGCGTTGCGGCCTCCGGGATTACCGGGACAGTCGAGGCGGGGCGGATCGCCCGCCGTTGCGTCCGCTTCAGCCCTTCCTGACCAGCGTCGGCTGCAGCGCGCCGGAGACGTTCGGCGTCACCTTGAGGCCCTCGCGGAAGACGATCGGCTGGACGTACTGGATCAGCGGGATGACGTAGCCGTTCTCGGCAATGTAGCGGGACACGTCCTTCCAGCCCTGGATGCGCTTCGCCTCGTCCTTCTCGCCCCAGAGCGGGCCGATCTTGGCATCGAGATCGTCGGTGTCCCAGACCGAGTGCGGCGACGGGCCGAACATCGCGAAGCCGGTCGATGTGGTCGGATCGCCGATGGCGTTGCCCCAGTTGTAGAAGGCAACCGGCGCCAGCTGGTCGGCGGCACGCAGCTCGAAATGCTTGGCCACCTCGTAGACCTCGATCTCGGCCTCGATGCCGACCCGGCGCCACATGCCGACGATCGCCTGGATCATCTCGTAATCCTTCGGCTTGAAGCCGCGCGTCGTCTGGATGGTGAACTTCACCGGGTTCTCCGGCGAGTAGCCGCTGGCGGCGAGCAGCGCCTTCGCCTTGTCCGGGTCGTAACCGACCTTGATGGTCTCGTCGAAGGCCGCATACTGGGGCGCCTCGAGCGTGTCGATCGGCGCGCCGTAGCCGCTCAGCAGCCGATCGACGATCGCCTGCTTGTCGATGGCGTGATGGGCGGCGAGACGGACGTTCCTGTCGAGCATCGGCCCGACATTGTTGATGAACAGCATGGCGATGTCGGAAACCGGCGTCGTCACGCCGTCGAGCCCGTCCTTGGCGACGAGGCGATCATACTCCTCGTAGGGAATCTCGAGCGTGATGTCGGAGGAGCCGCTCTCGATCTCCGCGACACGGGTGGTCGCATCCGGCACGAACTTGAAGACGACCGTCTCGAAGTCCGGCTTGCTGCCCCAGTATTGGGGGTTCGCCTTCAGGCGCAGGAAGGCATTGCCCTCGTAGGCATCGAACATGTACGGCCCGGTGCCGACGGGATGGCGCTCGAAACCTTCGGCGCCGACCTTCTCGTAATAGGCCTTGGGCAGCACATAGCCGGTCAGGAAGGCCATCCACATGAAGATGGTCGGCTCGAAGCGCAGCACGTCCGCCGTGATACGGTTGCCATCGACCTGGAAGTTTCCGATGGTCGACCAGATGAACTGGATCGGGTTGCCGCTGTCCTCGCGGCCGGCGCGCTCGAGCGACCAGACGACATCCTGCGGCCCGAAATCCGAGCCGTCATGCCACTTCACGCCCTCGCGCACATCCATCCAGATCTGGGTCTTGTCGTCGTTCCAGCCCCAGTCGGTGAGCAGGCCCGGCTCGAAGGACAGGTCGGGCTTCTGTCCGATATACTGGTCGAAGATCGACCGGTAGATCGCCTGGATGGTCGGATTGACCGCCGAGACCCCGACGGTCGGATCGAAGGACGGCAGGTTGACGTTGTAGGCGATGGTCAGCGTGTCGCCCGACTGGGCGAATGACAGGCGCGACAGCGGCAGCGTCCCGGCGATGAGGCCGGCCGCACCGGCGAGCAGCGCCTGGCGACGTGTGAAGTTGAACATCCTTCTCTCTCCCTCGTTCCCCGGTGTGAGGCCGCCGCCGGGGTGGAACCCCCGAACCGCCGAGCGCGCGACCGCACGGATCGACCGCCGGTCGGAGCCGCGTCCCGGCAGCTTCGGACCTCGCGGCCACGGACCGCACCTGTGCGATAGCCTATGCATCCGCATAAAACTTCGCAATAGGCTGTCGTGACATCCTGGTCTCGCGAATTGCCCCGTCTCGCATTACGCTGACCAGAGATGATGCACCGCAGCGAAAGATGGGTGTTCGCTGCGTCACCGACGGGCGAGTCCTCGACTCTCGGGTGGGACCGGATAAATATGGAATTGCATTTATCGGACAGGGCGCGATACTCGTTGCCCCCGCGCGGTTGCCGCGCGGAGCGGCATCCGCCCGGCGCGAGCGGATGGGCGAGCGGGCGGGATGGAGGAGGACATGGCGGAGAGATCGTTCGCGCGCGAGGTCCAGGATCTCAAGCTCGGCGCCGGAGAGGAGTTCCGCGGCGAGGGCATCCTGGCGATCACCAAGGCGCTGCTGCAGTCGGGCGTGGCCTATGTGGCCGGCTACCAGGGAGCGCCGATCTCGCATCTGATGGACGTTCTGGCGGACGCCCGGGATGTGCTCGACGAGCTCGGCGTGCGCTTCGAATCCTCGGCTTCGGAAGCAGCGGCGGCCGCCACGCTGTCGGCATCGGTGATGTATCCGGTGCGCGGCGCGGTCACCTTCAAGTCCACCGTCGGCACCAATGTCGCCTCCGATGCGCTCGCCAACCTCGCCTCCGGCGGCGTCACGGGAGGTGCCCTGATCATCGTCGGGGAGGACTATGGCGAGGGGTCCTCGATCATGCAGGAGCGCAGCCACGCCTTCGCGATGAAGTCGCAGATCTGGCTTCTCGATCCCAGACCCAACCTCGAGACGATCGTGCGCTGCGTCGAGGAGGGGTTCGAGCTGTCGGAGGCGTCCAACACGCCGGTGATGCTGGAAGTGCGGATCCGCTGCTGCCATGTGCACGGCCGCTTCATCGCCAAGGACAACAAGCGCCCGCGGTTCACGCTGAAGGAGGCGCTGGAGAGCCCGAAGCGGGATGTCGGGCGCATCGTGCTGCCGCCGGCCTCGTTCCTGCACGAGAAGGAGAAGATCGAGCGGCGTTGGCCGGCCGCCGTCGAATTCATCAAGTCACGCAGGCTGAACGAGCACTTCGGCCCCGCCGACGGCGAGATCGGCATCATCCTGCAGGGCGGCATGTACAATGGCGTGATGCGGGCGCTGCAACTGCTCGGCCTCGCCGATGCCTACGGCGAAACCGCCGTCCCGCTCTATGTCATGAACGTAACCTACCCGGTCATCGAGGACGAGGTGGCAGCGTTCTGCGCCGGCAAGCGGGCCGTGCTGATGGTCGAGGAGGGCCAACCCGACTATCTCGAGCAGGCGCTCAACACGATCCTGAGGCGCCGCGACATCAATACCGTCATCTGCGGCAAGGACGTCTTGCCGATGGCAGGAGAGTACACGGCCCAGGTGATGCTGGCAGGGGTGCGCCGGTTCATCGAGACCCATGCGCGGCCGATGCTCGGCAACCAGCCGCCGCTGCCGGACCCGAGCCCCGTGCTCGCCGACCCCAGGGTGAAGGCACTTGCCGAGGTCGTGCCGCCGCGGCCGCCGGGCTTCTGCACCGGCTGTCCGGAGCGGCCGATCTTCGCGGCGATGAAGCTGGTCGAAAAGGAGCTCGGTCCGCACCACGTCGCTGCCGACATCGGCTGCCACCTGTTCTCGATCCTGCCGCCGTTCAACATTGGCGCCACGACGATGGGGTACGGACTTGGTCCGGCATCGGCCTCGGCGCTGAACGTGCCGGCCGACAAGCGCGTGATCTCGGTGATGGGCGACGGCGGGTTCTGGCACAACGGGCTTGCCTCAAGCGTCGGCAATGCCGTGTTCAACAAGCATGACGGCGTCATCATGATCGTCGACAACTTCTATTCGGCGGCGACCGGTGGCCAGGACATTCCCTCCTCGCGGGCCCGGAACGCCCGGCGGGCGACCAACAACTCGATCGTCGATGCGGTGAAGGGCATCGGGGTGAAGTGGGTGCGGCAGATCGACCGGACCTACGACGTCGCGAAGATGCGCGACACGCTGCGCGAGGCGTTGACCACATCGGAAGGGGGGCCGAAGGTCATCGTCGCCTCCTCGGAATGCATGCTGAACAAGCAGCGCCGCGTGAGGCCGCAGATTGCCAAGGCGATCGCCGGAGGCCATCGGGTCGTCAAACAGCGCTTCGGCGTCGATGAGGACGTCTGCACCGGCGATCATGCCTGCATCCGCCTGTCCGGCTGCCCGTCGCTGTCGGTGAAGCACACGAGCGACCCGCTGAAGGACGACCCGGTCGCGGCAATCGACTCCTCCTGCGTCGGCTGCGGGAATTGCGGCGAGGTGGCGGAAGCCGCCGTCCTGTGCCCATCCTTCTATCGGGCCGACGTGATCCACAATCCCGGCCGCCTCGACCGGTTGATGGCGTGGCTGCGCCAGCGGGTGATCGGCGCCCTGCAGCGCCGCCGTGACCGGCGCCGCGTCGCCTTCGCCTGAAACGCCGAGCACCATGATCTCGCACGACCCGCATACGAGCCGCCTCGCCCCGACACGCCCCATCACCGTGGCAATCCTCGCCATGGGCGGGCAGGGTGGCGGCGTGCTGGCCGACTGGATCGTGGCGACGGCCGAGTCCGTCGGCTGGTACGCCCAGTCGACCTCGGTCCCCGGCGTCGCGCAGCGCACCGGCGCGACGATCTATTACATCGAGACGATGCCACCAAAGGACGGCCGGCCACCGATCCTCGCGCTGATGCCGACACCGGGTGACGTCGACATCGTGCTCACGGCGGAGCTGATGGAGGGTGGCCGGTCGATCCTGCGCGGCCTCGTCACGCCGGAGCGGACCACCCTGATCACCTCCACCCACCGCGCCTATGCGGTGGCCGAAAAGGAAAAGCCGGGCGACGGCACCGGCGACCCCCTCGTCGTGTCGGATGCCGCCGGCGTCGCCGCCAGGCGTGTCATCGCCTTCGACATGCAGGCGCTCGCCGAGAAGCATGGCAGCATGATCTCCGCGGCGATGTTCGGCGCGCTCGCCGCGTCCGGCGCGCTGCCATTCCCGCGCGATGCCTACGAGGCGGTGATCCGAGCCGGCGGAAAGGGAATCGAGGCCAGTCTGAGGACATTTGCGGACGCCTACGACCGGGCCGTGTCGAAACCCTCCGAGCCGCTGCGGCGCGGCGTCGACAAGGAGCTGCCGGGGCTGCCGGCGGCTTCCTCGGGTCACCCGGAGCTCGACCGGCTGGTCGATAGGATCCGCAGGGAATTTCCCGACGCCCTGCATCCGATGGTCTTCGCGGGTGTGCGCCGGTTGGTCGACTGGCAGGATCCCGCCTATGCGGACGAGTATCTCGATCGGCTCGCCACCATCCGCATCGCCGACGCCGCCGCCGGCGGCGACGCGGGCGGATTCCGCTTCACGCTCGCCGCCGCCAAGTATCTTGCCGTCGCCATGGCCTATGACGACGTGATCCGCGTCGCCGATCTCAAGACGCGCGCGAGCCGCTTCGCGCGGGTCAAGGCCGAGGTCGGCGTAGGCGAGGATCAGATCGTCTACACGACGGAATTCATGCATCCGCGCATGGAGGAAGTCGCCGGTACGCTGCCGCGCCGGCTCGGCGAATGGATCGAGGCGCGGCCACGCCTGTTCGCCGCGCTTAACCGCCTCGTCAACCGCGGCCGGCGCGTGCGCACCGGCACGATCCGCTGGTTCCTGCCGCTCTATGCCCTGGCGGGGATGAGGCGGATGCGCCGCAGCACCTTGCGCCATGCCCGCGAGATGGACCACATTGCGGCGTGGCTTGGGCTTGCGCTCGACCGGATCGGCCGCGACTACGATCTGGCGGTGGAAATCATCAACACCCGCCGGCTGGTAAAGGGCTATTCGGACACCCATGCGCGGGGGACCTCGAAATTCGAGCGGGTCCTCGCGACGCTGCCACTCATCGAGGGCCGCCCCGACGCTGCCGACTGGCTGCGTCGCCTGAGGCAGGCCGCGCTGATCGACGAGGACGGCATCGCACTCGACGGCGCGATCAGGACGGTGGAGAGCCTCGACGCGGCGGTCTGAGGCCGTGCCGGCGCTGTCCCGCCGCCCAAGCGCGACGCATGACAGCGTGGCGCAGCGTGGGCGAGATCGCGGGGCGGGCGAGATTGCGGGGCGGGCGCGGGATCGTGAGGCGAGCCGCCCCGCCGATGCGGCCGCGCCGCTCTGGCGCGCCGCTCTGGAAGGCAACGAAGACTCCGCCCATATTGGGCGATGTGGCAGGCTTCGGGCACCCGGCCCGAGGCCAAATGTCGTCGGTCGGGAAACACATCCATGCCTGCGATCCATGTCTGCTCGCTCGCCCGCCTCGCCTCGGTGGTGGAGGAGACGGACGCCTCGCATCTGGTCACGCTGATCACCGAAGGGACCGAGGTGGTACGTCCTCCAGCGATTCTGCCGGAGCGGCATCTGTTCCTGGCGATGCATGACATCGTCGAGCCGCAGGACGGCATGATGCCGCCCAACGAGACGCATGTCGCCAACTATCTCGATTTCATCGAGCGCTGGGATCGCAACCAGCCGATGGTGGTGCATTGCTTCGCCGGCATCAGCCGCTCGACGGCGGCCGCCTTCATCGGTGCCTGCGCGCTCAATCCGCGGCTCGACGAGGCCGAGATCGCCGCCGAGATCCGCGCCAGTTCGCCAACCGCCACGCCCAACGCCCGACTGGTTGCGATCGCCGACCGGCTGCTCGGCCGTGGCGGACGGATGAACGCCGCGGTCGCGGCGATCGGGCGCGGCGCCTTCGCCTACGAGGGTGTGCCGTTCGCCCTGCACGTCGGCCCGCGCGAGACGGCTGCGGCCGCCCCGTTCGCCCCGCGCCAGCTGCCGGGCAGCGCATGAGCAGCACCGGCGCGCCCTCCTCGCGCGCCAAAGCGCCATCCACCGGGCCTCTGCCCGCGCGCACGCCGATCGAGATCGGCCTCAATGCCGCCATCGTCACCGTCGAGGCTGAACGACCGCTGATCCTGGTGGTGCCCGGCGATGCAATCGAGCGGCGCGATGCGCTCCCCTTCGGTCCATTCGATCCGCTTGCCCACCGGACACTGGAGATCGGATTGCGAGCCTGGGTCAGCGAACAGACCGCGCTCAAGCTCGGCTATGTCGAGCAGCTCTACACGTTCGGCGACCGCGGCCGCCACGCCATGCCGGGCGATACCGGCCCGCACGTGGTCTCGGTCGGCTACCTGGCGCTGACCCGCCTGCCCGAGGATTTTCATGCGCAGGCGGCGCGCTTCGAGGACTGGTATGCCTATCTGCCCTGGGAGGACTGGCGCGACGGCCGCCCGGCGGTGCTCGACGAGGTGATCCTGCCGGCGCTCGAATCCTGGGCGGCGGAGCCTGCCCATCCGTCCGAGGCGCAGCGAGGGCCTGACCGCCGCACGCGGCTGCTGATCTCGTTCGGCCTCGACGGCGCACGGTGGGACGACGAACGGGTGCTCGAGCGCTACGAGCTGCTCTATTCGGCAGGGCTTCTGGCCGAGGCCCTGTCTGACGGACGCGAGGCAGCCCTGCGCCGCGGCAACCTGCCGCCGCTCGGCCGGCCGATGCGCTTCGATCACCGGCGCATCCTGGCCACGGCGATAGGCCGGTTGCGCGGCAAGCTGAAGTACCGGCCGGTGGTGTTCGAACTGATGCCGCCAACCTTCACCCTCACGGAGTTGCAGCGCACGGTCGAGGCGCTGGCCGGCACCCATCTGCACAAGCAGAACTTCCGCCGTCTGGTCGAGCAGACCGCCCTGGTCGAGCCGACCGGCGGCTATCACACCTCGACGGGAGGCAGGCCCGCGCGTCTGTTCCGCTTCCGCCGCGAGGCGGTGCTGGAGCGCCCCTCGCCGGGCCTGAGGTTCGGCCCCCGCGGGTGACGGCGGGGACGATGGCAGGGGTAACGGCAGCTGTGCCGGATGAAGCGATCGGTCACCGAAATCCGACTCAACGGCCGACCTTGTCGGCCGGCGGACTGTCGGCGCTGCCGGGCTCGACGGCCCGCGCGACCGCCGACACCTTCCGCAGGAGGGCGTGCAGTTCCGCCACCTCGCCGCCGAGCGCCCGCTCGACCCGTCGCTGGGCCTCGCGCCAGTAGGGAACCGCAAGACCTGCCGCGTGCTTTCCGGCATCAGTGATCGCGACGTTCTTCACCCGCCGGTCCTCGCCCGGCTCGACCACGAGGTCGCCGCGCTCGATGAGCGGCTTCAGCGTCCGGGTCAGCGTCGAGGGCTCCATGCCGAGCGCGTCGGCGAGCGTCGACATGGGCCGCGGTCCGGTGAGGGCGACCATGGCAAGGATCGAGAATTGCGTCACTGTCATCCCGACCGGCGCCAGCGCCTCGTCGTACATGGCGGTGACGCGCCGCGTCGCCTTGCGCAGCCGGTAGCAGGTGCAATGCAGGTCGGCGAGCGGGTGCGGCGGAGGCGCAGACTTGTCATTCATATGATCATTGTATATGCATCTAATTATCCTGTCCATCGCGGCGAATCCGGGAGTCGCAGATGTCCGAGATGAACCCTGGCAGCCGCCCGTATCCGTCCGGCGAGATCGGCGTACTGCCGTTGGCGCGGATCAGGGACATGGACGGGCTCAGCCAGCTCGAGGCAGTGATCGCCGGCACGTTTCCCGCCCCGCCGATCGCCCGGACGCTCGGCTTCATGTTGCGTGAGGTCGAGCCGGGACGCGCGCTGTTCGCCGGTCTGCCTGGCTTCGACCATCTCAATCCGCTTGGTACGGTGCATGGCGGCTGGGCAGCGACGCTGCTCGACTCGGCGCTCGGCTGCGCCGTGCACACCACGCTGAAGGTGGGCGAGGCCTACACGACGATCGAATTCAAGGTGAACCTGGTGCGGCCGCTGCTGCCCGACACCGGCGAGGTCGTCTGCGAGGGGCGGATCGTCCACCGCGGCGCCCGCATCGCCACCTCCGAGGCAAGCCTGCGCGGCGCTGACGGCCGGCTCTATGCGCACGGCTCGGAAACCTGCATGATCTTCCCGATGAAGGGCGCCTGATGGCCGCGGCGCAGGCGGCCTTGCAGGAGGCGCACCGGCGGCCCCACCTGCCGAAGGCCGCACGGCTGCGACCGGCTATCCGGCCTGTCGCAGTGTCGCACGCCCGGACGTAGACCCGGCTTGAACGGCCCCGGACCCGGTCTAGCCTCCGACCTCGACGACGATGCGCCCGCGCACCTTGCCGGCGAGGATGTCCGGGGCGACGGCCACGACTTCGGCGAGCGGTATCGTCCGCGTCATCGCGGCAAGCTTCGCCTGATCGAGATCGCGCACGAGCCGGTCGTAGGCCTCGATGCGGCGCGCCTTCGGGGCCATCACCGAATCGATGCCGATCAGGCTCACCCCGCGCAGGATGAAGGGGGCAACCGAGGTCGGCAGGTCCATGCCACCGGCAAGGCCACACGCGGCAACCGAACCGCCGTAGCGGGTCATCGACAGGATATTCGCCAGCGTGGTCGAGCCGACCGCATCAATGCCACCGGCAAAGCGCTCCTTGTTGAGCGGACGCGGCTTTCCGGCCAGTTCCTGGCGATCGATCACTTCGGCCGCTCCGAGCCCCTTGAGGTAATCGGCCTCGCCGAGCCGGCCGGTCGCGGCGACGACATGGTAGCCGAGCTTGGAGAGGATCGCGATCGCCACCGATCCGACACCGCCGGCCGCGCCGGTGACCACCACCGGCCCGCGCTCCGGCGTCACTCCCTGGCGCTCCAGCGCAAGCACGGACAGCATGGCGGTGTAGCCGGCGGTGCCGATCGCCATCGCCTGGGCGGCGGTCAGCCCCGCGGGGAGGTGGATCAGCCAGTCGCCCTTGACCCGCGCCTTGCCGGCATAGCCGCCGTAATGGGTTTCGCCGACACCCCAGCCGTTGAGCACCACTCGGTCGCCCGGCTTGAACTCGGGATTGTCCGAACTCTCGACGACGCCGGCGAAATCTATGCCGGGGATCATCGGCCAGCGGCGCACGACCGGCGCGGCGCCGGTGATCGCCAGCCCGTCCTTGTAGTTGATCGTCGAATGCGAGACGCGGATGACGACGTCCCCCTCCATCAGGTCGTCGAGGGCGAGGGCCACCGTCTCGACCCTCTGCCCCCTGTCGTCGTCCTTCTGGATGAGGATCGCCGGAAACCTGTCAGCCATGGAACGAGTCCCTCCCTGTCATACGCGCGACTAGTAGCCCGCGGGAGGGGCGAGCGGCAAGGCCGGCCTGCCCGATCCACTGTCCGGGGACCGCTGCGCCCGGCGGCGCAGGCTCACCGAGCCGGCTGCAGCCGCGCCACGGGGACCTCGCGGATCGGGTAGTGCACGGCTGCGGCGAACAGGCCGGCGAGGATCGCAAGCCACCAGAACATGTCGTAGTTGCCGTAGGCCGCGTAGAAGACGCCGCCCAGCCAGATGCCGAGGAACGAGCCGACCTGGTGCGAGAGGAAGACGAAGCCGAACAGAGTGCCCATGTATTTCGGCCCGAACATCAGCGCCACCAGCCCCGAGGTCGGCGGAACCGTGGACAGCCACAGAAGGCCGATGGCGGCCGAGAAGATCATGACGCTTGCCGGCGATACCGGAAGCAGGATGAACGCGGCGATCACTGCCGAACGGAGGAAGTAGATCCAGCACAGGATCCAGCGTTTCGACAGCCGCCCGCCGAGAACGCCGGCCGAATAGGCGCCGATCACGTTGAACAGGCCGATCACCGCCAGCGACCAGGCACCGTAGCTGGCGTCAAGGCCGATATCGTTGAGATAGGACGGCATGTGGACGGTGATGAACGCGACCTGGAAGCCGCAGACGAAGAAGCCGGACACCAGCAGGATGTAGCTGCGGTGTCCGAATGCTTCGCCGAGCGCCTGGCCGAAGGTCTGCGACCCCGCCAGCGCAGGCCCTCGCGCCGGTGCGCGCAGACCGATCGCCAGGAACGGAACCGCGAGCAGCATCAGCGCGAACAGATAAAGGGCCGTCTGCCAGCCGAAGCTCGCCAGGAACGCCATGCCGATCGGCGCGAAGATGAACTGGCCGAGCGAGCCGGACGCCATGCCGATTCCGAACGCCCACGACCGGCTCTCGGCCGGCAGCAGCTTGCTGAAGGCCGAGATGACCAGCGCGAAGGCGCAGCCGGCGATGCCGAGACCGACGAGTATGCCGGAGGCCAGCATCAGCACGAACTGCGACTCCGTATAGGCGGTCAGCGCCAGCCCACCGGCATAGAGCACAGCGCCCAGCACCATCACCCGCGCCTCGCCCCAGCGATCGGCAACGGCACCAAGCAGCGGCTGGCCAAAGCCCCAGACCAGGTTCTGGATCGCCAGCGCCAGCGCGAACACCTCGCGACTCCAGCCGCGTGCCTCCGACAGCGGCGTCAGGAACAGCCCCATCGCCGATCGGGGTCCGAAGGCGATCGCCGAGATCAGACAGCCGCAGACGACAATGACGGTCGGGGCGAGCCAGTCGGGAAGTCGGGCGTGCTGGACGGTCATGAGCGGGCCTCGCATCGCAGCCGGGCAGGATCAGCCGGAGAGACTAGGCGGCCGCAGGCAATAATTGTAATGCAAATTGGTTATGGCAGCCATCAGCGACTTTGATGCATATGCATCCAAATCATCAGGTGGTGGTGTCGGTATCGCGAATTGCCGGGCAGAGGCGGGAACGCCGAGGGCGTCAGGGAGGATCGGATGGACGACGCAACGATCGACGACATCGCAGCGCGGCTCGCTTCGGCGCGGCGCGGCGGGCGGTTGATCCCGCTACCGGATGCCGGATGGCCGCCGGCCGATCTCGAGACGGCCGAGCGGATCAGCGACCGCGCCGCCGCAGCGATCGGCGAACCGGTCGCCGGCTGGAAGATCGGTGCGACCAGTCCCGAGGCGCAGGCGATCATCGGCTGCAACGGCCCCTTCTTCGGCCCGATGTTCGCGTTCCAGATCACGGCAAGCGGCGGAACGCTCGCCCCCTCCCCCGGCCTGCTCGGGGTCGAATGCGAGTTCGCGTTCAGGATCGGGCGCGACCAGCCGGCCGGTCGCGGCGGCTGGGACCGGCAGTCGATCGGCGATCTCGTCGAAAGCTGTCATCCGGCCCTGGAGATCATCGCCCGGCGCACGGCCGGCAGCGGCTTTCCGGGCTTCACCCCGGCGGTCGCCGATTTCGCGCTCAACGCCGGCTTCGTCCACGGCCCGGCCATCGTCGGCTGGCGCGAGGCCGACCTTGCCGGCACCGCGGTGCTCGGCCTTGTCGATGGGCGACAGACCAATGCGGGCTTCGGCCGCAACGTGCTCGGCCATCCACTCGAGGCGCTGGCCTGGCTCGCCAACGCGCTGGCGGCGCGGCGGCGCGGTCTCGTTGCCGGGCAGTGGGTCTCGACCGGCACCTGTCTCGGCGTCGTCCCCGCTCAGCCGGGCTCCATCGTTTCGGGCGATTTCGGCCCCCTCGGCACCGTTTCGGTCAGGCTCGGCGGGTAACACCCGGCCCCGTTAACGGGCCGACAACCGGGTCGATGCTGCTCTCGTGTCGAAGACCCTCGCTCCGGACCCTCCGTCATGCGCGTTTTCCCGCTCGCCTGTCTTGCCGCCCTCGCGTTTCTCACCGGGGCGATGCCTGGCGCGCAGGCGAAGACGCTGCGCTTCTCCGGCCATGACTTCGTGGTGCGCCCGGCGGGCGTCGGCGGGCCGGGCCCGAACAACTGGTCGGCGCGCAATGCGTGGGTCGACGAACAGGGGCGGCTGCACCTGAAGCTCGCCCGCCGCGGCGGCAAGTGGTATGCGGCGGAGGTCTACACCCGGCAGCGGTTCGGTTTCGGACGCTACGAGTTCCGCATCGAAACCAATGTCGACAGACTCGACCGCAACGTCGTGCTGGGCCTGTTCCACTATCCCACCTCCGATGTCGGCCCGGACGCGACGCATGAGATCGACATCGAGTTTGCCCGCTGGGGCAGGCGCTCGGGGCCTGTCGGCAACTATACGGTCTGGCCGGCCGATGCGGCACTCGACTACACGACACGCCGGTTCCGCATGCCTGCGAATGCGGTGCGGACGACCCATGTCTATCACTGGAGCGCCGACAAGGTCGTCTTCACCTCGTGGCGCGGCCACGGCACGGACCCGGGCCGCACGATCGCGCGCTGGCGTTTTGTGCCGAGGGACGCGCCGGCGCGCATCGCGCAGCAGCCGATGCCCCTGCACATCAACCTGTGGGCCTACCGTGGCAATCCCCCCTCGGACGGCCGCGACGTCGAGGTCATCATCACCTCGTTCAGCTTCACGCCGGAGTTAACCGGCGCGGCAGACGCCCGCAAGCGGGTCGGACTGGACCACAGCTCCACGCCTGCAGCATGGCTGACCCGCTGGAATCGACTGGAAAGCCCTTCCGGCTTCCCTTATATTCGTGCTGAACATAAGGCCCGGACTCGGAATCAACCGTCCGGGATTTTTTCGGGGAAGGGTTATACTCTTATCGAGTATAAGGAGGCGCGACATGACCAGGACGGCGGCAGAATTGCGGGGTACGCTGGCCCGCCCGCGCGGCGAGGCGGCGCGGCGGCACGGCAGACTGCCGATGCCCCCGCTCGCCTATACCGATGAGATCGCCCGCGCGACCGCGCCGCTCTATGCGCGCGTCGCCACGATCATCCCGCCGGTCGAGTGGCCGTTCCACGCGCCCTATGTGCACGCCATAAACCAGCTCAAGGCCGAGCGCAACGCGGTCATCCTGGCACACAACTACATGACGCCGGAGATCTTCCATTGCGTCGCCGACGTGGTGGGCGATTCGCTGCAGCTCGCCATCGAGGCAACGAAGACCGACGCCGAAGTGATCGTGCAGTGCGGCGTCCACTTCATGGCCGAGACCTCGAAGCTGCTCAATCCCGACAAGACCGTGCTGATCCCGGACATGGACGCCGGCTGCTCGCTGGCCGCCTCGATCACCGGGGCCGACGTGCGTGCGCTGCGCGAGGCCTATCCGGGCGTGCCAGTGGTCGCCTATGTCAATACATCGGCCGATGTGAAGGCGGAGGTCGACATCTGCTGCACCTCCTCGAATGCGGTGCAGGTGGTCGAGTCGCTCGGTGCGCCGCGGGTGATCTTCCTGCCCGACGAGTACCTGGCGAAATACGTGCAGACCCAGACGGACGTCGAGATCATCGCCTGGAAGGGCCACTGCGAGGTGCACGAGCGCTTCACCGGCGCCGAATTGCGGGCCTATCGCGAGGCGGATCCATCGATCCGTATCATCGCTCATCCCGAGTGCCCGCCGGACGTGCTGGCCGAGGCCGACTTCACCGGCTCGACGGCTAGGATGATCGACTGGGTGAAGCGCGAGCATCCGGCCCGTGTCGTCATGGTCACCGAGTGCTCGATGGCCGACAATGTCGCCGCCGAGACGCCGGACGTGAAGTTCGTCAGGCCGTGCAACCTGTGCCCGCACATGAAGCGGATCACCCTGCCGAAGATCCTCGACTCGCTCGTCAGCATGACCGAGGAGGTCGTCATAGACCCGGCCATCGCCGCCCGAGCGCGCCGCTCGGTCGAGCGGATGATCAACCTGAAGAGCTGAGCGGCGGCGAGCGCCCCTGCAGCCCCGCCCCGATCTCAAGCCGCCCCGATTCCCAGCCAGAGGCACGTCCACCGATGGCTCGCCCGTATCCCCCTGCCCGCGTCCTTCGGCACGCCGCGCGAGCGCCGATCCCGGATCGGACGGCCATCACCGCTCCCGGAGCCAAGCACGCGCCGCTTGCGCCAGCCGGAAGGACTGAAGGGAATCCGGCCGATGCCTGAGTCCTCCAGCAATCGGCTCCATGCCGTTTCCGACGATGTCGTGATCGTCGGCGGAGGGCTGGCGGGACTGTTCTGTGCGCTCAAGCTCGCGCCCCGTCCCGTGACGCTGATCACCGCCGCACCGATCGGCGAGGGGGCGTCTTCCGCCTGGGCGCAGGGCGGCATCGCCGCCGCCGTCTCGGACGGTGACACCCCGGAGAAGCACACCGCCGACACCGTCGCGGCAGGAGCGGGTCTCGTCGATGAACGGATCGCCTTGTCGATGACCCGCGAGGGTCCGGACCGGGTCCGCGACCTGCTTGCCTTCGGCGTTCCCTTCGACCGCGACCTCGAGGGCCATCTGGTGCTGTCGCGCGAGGCCGCCCACGGCGCGCGACGTGTGGTGCGGGTGCGCGGCGATCTTGCCGGCAAGGAGATCATGGCGGCGCTCGTCGCTGCCGTCCGGCGGACCCCCACGATCCGGCTGGTCGAGGGCTACACGGCCGAGGAACTGATCCTGGAGGGCGGCCGCGTCGCCGGGTTGGTCGCGATCGCCGGCGACGATGTCGATGGACCGGGCGAGATCCGCCTCGCTGCGCGCGCGGTGGTGCTCGCCTCGGGCGGCATCGGCGCGCTCTACGCGATCACCACCAATCCACGCGAGGCGCGCGGCCAGGGCCTCGCCATAGCTGCGCGGGCCGGCGCGCTCGTCGCCGACACGGAGTTCGTGCAGTTCCATCCGACCGCGATCGCCATCGGCCGCGACCCCGCCCCGCTCGCCACCGAGGCCCTGCGCGGCGAGGGGGCGATCCTCCTCAACGGCGCCGGAGAGCGCTTCATGCGCACGGTCCATCCGGCAGCAGAGCTTGCCCCGCGCGATATCGTCGCCCGCGCCGTATTCGCCGAGATCGCGGCCGGACGTGGCGCCTTCCTCGATTGCCGTACGGCGGTCGGCGCACGCTTTCCCGTCGAGTTCCCCAAGGTCTACGAGACCTGCAGAGAGGCCGGCATCGACCCGGTCCAGCAACCGATCCCGGTGGCGCCGGCGGCGCATTATCACATGGGCGGCGTCCTGACCGACGCGCGTGGCCGCACCAGCATCGATGGGCTGTGGGCCTGCGGCGAGGTCGCCTCGACCGGCGCGCACGGGGCCAACCGGCTTGCCTCGAACTCGCTGCTCGAGGCGGTCGTGTTCGCCCACCGCATCGCCGAGGATGTACGCACCGTGTTTCCGTCCCCGATGCCGATGCCTGCGCCCGCGATCCTGTCGCAGGCCGCGCAGCCCGACCTGTTCGGCGAGGCGGCAGCGGTCGCCCGGCTGCGGCAGACCATGTCGCAGCTGGTCGGCGTCGTGCGCGACGGTGCCGGGCTCGCGGCAGCCCTGGCCGAGATCGCCGACCTGGAGCGCAGCGGCGGCCCATCGCACGGATTCCGCAACATGATCACCGCGGCGCGACTCGTCGCCTATGCGGCGCTGGTGCGCCAGGAAAGTCGCGGCGCGCATTTCCGCTCCGACTTTCCGGACACCGACCCGGCACTGGCGCGTCGCAACATCTTCACCCTCGCCACCGCCGAGCGGGCGGTGCGCCGCCTGACCTGCAATGAGCCCGCCCATGCCTGATACCCAGGATCTGGCGCCGCTGCCCGCCGGCCTCGTCGCCGACGCCGTCGCGGCCGCACTCGCCGAGGACTTCGGACTCGCCGGCGACATCACGACGGCCGCGACGATCCCGGCGGGGGCGATGGCGCGCGGCGTGATCGCAGCACGCCAGCCCGGCGTCGTGGCGGGTCTCGCGGTCGCTGCGGAGGCCTTCGCGCAGGTCGACCCGGCGATCCTGTTCGAGCCGGTGCACGCGGACGGCACGCTGATCGAGGCCGGCACCGTCGTCGCGCGCCTCGAGGGGCCGGCACGCGGAATGCTAGGCGCCGAGAGGGTGGCGCTCAACTTCCTCGGCCTGCTGTCGGGTGTCGCCACGCTGACCCGCCGCTTCGTCGATGCCGTCGAGGGCACCGGCGCGCGCATCGTATGCACCCGCAAGACCGTGCCGGGCCTGAGGGCGCTGCAGAAATACGCCGTGCGCGCAGGCGGCGGCCACAATCACCGCTTCGGTCTTTACGACGCCGTGCTCATCAAGGACAACCACATCGCCGCAGCCGGCGGCGTGGCGGCGGCGGTCGGCGCGGCGAAGCGCCATGTCGGCCACATGGTCAGGATCGAGGTCGAGGTGACGGATCTGGACGAGCTCGACGCCGCGCTCGGCGCAGGCGCCGACGTCGTTCTGCTCGACAACATGGATCTGGCAATGCTGGCCGAGGCGGTCGGCCGCTGCCGCGGCCGCGCCGTGACCGAGGCCTCGGGCGGCGTCACGCTCGACACCGTGCGGTCGATCGCGGCGACCGGCGTCGATCTCGTATCGGTCGGGGCGCTGACCCATTCGGCCCCGGTGCTCGATCTCGGGCTCGACTTCGAGTAGAGCTCGGCGACCGGCTCAGGCCGGGTTCCGATCGCAGCGGGAGGAAACCCCATGGCTGCTCCGCAAACTCTGCTGGCGATGTCCGGCGCAAATCCCGGACCGACGCCGCTGTCGCAGGCCGCGCTGCTGGTGATCGATGCGCAGAACGAGTATCTCGATGGCCGGCTCAGGCTTCACGGCATCGATGCCGCGGTCGACGAGATCGCAAGGCTGATCGCCCGGGCGCGGAAGCTGGGCCGCCCGGTCGTGCATGTCCGCCACCGCGGCCAGCCGGGCGGGACCTTCGATCCCGAGGCGCATGGCGGCCAGATCATCGACGCGGTGGCTCCACGCGACGGCGAGACGGTGGTCGACAAATCGCTGCCCAATGCCTTCGCCGGGACGGAACTGATGCCGCGCCTCGCACAGACCGGCACCAGACAGCTCGTCGTCGCCGGTTTCATGACGCACCTGTGTGTCAGCGCCAGCGTGCGCTCGGCCATCGACCACCGGCTGTTCTCGACGGTGGTCGCTTCGGCCTGTGCGACCCGCGACCTGCCGTCGGCGACCGGCGGATCGGTGGTACCGGCCAGCACCCTGCACGAGGCCACGCTGGCCGCGCTCGCCGACCGGTTCGCGGTGGTGGTGGCGAACGCGGCGGCCCTGCCCGACTGATCGCGCGCCGCAATGACCATGCAGGCCTAACTGCGCTCGCCGGCGAACAGGTAGCCCGAGCCGCGCACCGTCCGGATTATCTGAGGCTTCGAGCAGTCCGGCTCGATCTTCCGCCTCAGCCTGGCGATACGGATGTCGATCGACCGATCGAACGGTTCCCAGCCGCGATTGTGGGCGAGATCGAGCAGCTGGTCGCGGGTCAGCACCCGGTTCGGGTGGTCGGCGAACGCCTTCAAGAGGTCGAATTCCATCGCTGTGATGGCGATGTCGTCGCCGTTGCGGTCGAACAGCCGGTGCGCCTCCATGTCCAGCGTGCACGCGCCGAAGCGCACGGTGCGGCCGGCCGGCGCGGCGGCCGTCCCGGCGACCTCGCGCGGCGCACCGCGCCGGAGCACGGCCTTGATCCGCGCCAGCAGCTCGCGCATGTCCACCGGCTTGCCGAGATAGTCGTCGGCGCCCATCTCGAGGCCGACGATCCGATCGACGACCTCGCCGGATGCGGTCAGCATGACGATGGCGACGTCGGTATCGGCCTTGAGGAAGCGGGTGATCGACAATCCGTCCTCCTCCGGCATCGAGATGTCGAGCACGACGAGATCGACGCGCGACCGCCGCAGGATCTGGCGCAGGGCGGCACCACCGGCGGCCGTGCTGACGCGCAGCCCCTTCATCTGCAGATAGTCTGCGACCGTCTCGCGCAGGTCCGCCTCGTCATCGACGACCACGACATGCGGCGTCGGCGCGGCAACCGGCCGTTCCTCAGTGGAGTCCGCGACCCGCCGCAGGGCGGTGGAAGCCTGGGCCATTCGTCTACTCCTTCCCAATCGGGCCGACCAGGTCGATGAGGCGGCGCACCGTCGCGCGCACCTCGCGAGGGGTCAGCGGCTTTTCGATGCAGGGCCGCCCGGCGGCGGCCAGGAATTCCTTGATGCGGGGCGACAGCGTGTCGCCGGTGAAGAAGGCGACCCGCTCGGCAAGCTCCGGCCGCCGTTGCGCCAGTGCGGCGAACATGGCCGGACCGTCGAGATCCGGCATCCTCAGGTCGCTGAGGATCAGGTCGAAGTCGGCAGTGCTGACCCGCTCGAGGGCGTCGCTGCCCGAGCGGGCGATGACGACACCGTGACCGTCCTCCCTCAATATGTCGGCAAGCAGCTCCGCCACGGCGACGTCGTCATCAGCCACCAGGATGCGGGCCGGGCCGGTTGACGCGGCAAGGGGTTCTGCAACATCGGTGGCGGGCAGCGGCCGGGCGCGGACGGCCGGCAGCCGGACGACCATGGTCGCGCCCTCACCGCGAGAGCTCTCCGCCTCGATCGTGCCGCCGTGCGTGGTGATGATCCTGTGGCAGAAGGCAAGGCCGATGCCGGTTCCGTAGGCAACCTGCCGGGTCGTGAAGAACGGCTCGAAGATGCGCGAGCGTATCCCTTCCGGGATGCCGGGGCCGTTGTCCTTCACCTTCAGCACGATCTCGCGGCTCTTCTCGCGCAGCCTGGTGGTGATCTTGATCCGGCGCCACCCGTCGGTCTCCTCGAGAGCCTTCTGCGCGTTCAGGATCAGATTGGTGACGACCTGCTTGAGCTGATCGGAGTCGCCTTCCACCTGCGGCAGGCCGGGCGCAAGCGACAGCTTGACGTCGATGTTGCTGGCCTGCAGCGAATAGGCCGTCATCTCGACCGCGCTCGTCGCCAACGCGTTGACGTCGAGAGGTCGCCGCTCGGCCGGCTGTTGCCGGGCCATAGCGAGGAAGGTGCGGATGATCCGGGCGCAGCGGTCTGCGGCGTTGCCGATCCTTGCCGCCCGGTCGGCGATCGCACCGTCGCGCGCCGTCTCCTGCAGAAGCAGCGCCTGGCCGACGACGACCGACAGCGGGTTGTTCAGTTCATGGGCGACGCTGGCCAGCAGCTCGCCGAGCGCGGCGAGCTTCTCGCTCTGGTGCAGCGCTTCACGCTGGCGGGCCATCTCCGCCTCGACGCTGTGCCGCTCGGTGAGGTCGTAGACGGCCGAGACGATCGCCTGCGTGCCGTGCCATTCGATCATCCGCGCCGAAATGGCCGCCCGGAACGGTTCTCCGCTGGAGCGCTTCAGCTCGACCTCGAAGCCGTCGACGCTGCCGGTCTGGCGGAGCCGAGCGACATAGCGGTCGCGGTCGCGGCGATCGACGAAGAAGTCGGTGGCGTAGACCGGCCCGCCGACCTGGCCACGCTCGAACAGCGCCTGGGCGGCCGGGCTCTCGTAGATGATGAGACCGTCGGCGGCGTGGGTCATGCTGACCGGGGCGGGACACGCCTCCAGGACCTGGCGGATCAGCGCCTCGCCGTCGCGCAAGGCCAGTTCCGCCCTCTTGAGCTTGGTGATGTCGTGGCGGATCGTCACGCGGCCGCCGTCGCTGGTGGGCGAGACAGCGATCAGCCGCCATTCGCCGGAGTTGAGCTCCGCCTCGACTGGGGCCGGGTTGCTCGACAGGAGCCACCCGGTCACCTGCGCCTGAAAGGCCTCCGGCGCCTCGACGGTGTGGCCGTCCAGCCGTCGGATCTGAGACTGCAACCGCCGCATCAGATCCTCGTGCGACCAGCCGACCAGATCTTCCGGCGGACAGCCATACTCTTCCGAAAGGGCGCGGTTGCACAGCACGACACGCCCCTGCGGATCGGACAGGGCAAAGCCCGCCGGCATGCTGTCGACCGCATCGCGAAGCATCTGCATCAGCCGCCGCTGGGTTGCTTCCGCCGCCATCCGCTCGGACAGGTCCCGGATCTCCGCCACATACATCGGCGCGTCGTCGACACAGACACGCTTGATGACGATCTCGGCCGGGAAACGCCCGCCGTCGCGCCGCGCCGCCGGAATTTCCATGCGCTCGTCGAGCACCGACGACACGCCGCGCGCGCGGTAGCGGGCGAAGACCTGCCTGTAGTGCTCGCGCTCGGGCTCGGCGACGATCAGATCGCACAGGTTCGTGCCCTCCGCCTCCTCGCCAGAGCAGCCGAACATCTGCTGCGCGACCGGATTGACGTCGATGACCTGACCGTCGGCATCCATGGTCACGACGGCGACCATCGACGTTTCGATAATCGCGCGCCGCAACGCGTTGACCCGCCTGAGTTCCGCTTGCGCGTCCTTCTCGCGGCTGACGTCGATCAAGCAGCCGACATACTCGCGCGCCGGGTCACCCGGAAGCGACGTGAGCCGCAGCTGGTCGCGCACCCAGACATAGCGTCCGTCGGGACGGCGCAGCCGGTACTCCTGCACGGACTGCCCCTCGGCCACGAGCCGCTGTGTCGCGGCAGCGCAGGCTGCGCGGTCCTCCGGGTGTACGAGGTCGCGCCAGACGGAAACGCAGCCGAGCAGGCGCGCGGCGGGATGGCCGATCACCTGCTGCGCGTTCGAGGAAACGAAGTGCACGAGGCCCGGCTCCTCGAGCGTGCCGAGGTACAGGACGGCGGGAGATTGCGACATCGCGAAGTCGAGCAGCATGCGGTCCCGGTCGATCGGGCCCGCAGCCGCCGGCCGGCCGCGCCGGATCGGATCTGCGTCCGGCTCGCCCGCGGTCCGGAAGACCGATGGACCGTTGCCCGGCGTGACACTGCTCAGTTCCCTGCCGCGCATCCCGTCACCGATCCTTCTGGCGCGAGGGCGCGCCGGCACATTCCCGGAGACACCACCCCGAGCGGCGGTCTTAGGGACGCTCCATTTCAGCTTGGCGTCGTCGGAAGCGATGTTTGTTTCAATTGTTGCAGGCGCCCGAGGTCGCGCCCGATCAGCCGCCCTCGGCCACGACAGCGGTCGCGGCGCCGGCTGTCAGCGCCGGTTTGCGGGGGAGGTCGTCGTCCTCCTCGAAGTGGTTCTCGGCCGGCACCTCGACGATCACACGCTTCGGCGCGAAGGCGATCCCGTTCTCCCGGAAGGCGCGCTGGACCTTTTCATAGACGGCCTTCCGCACCGCCCACTGCTTGTTCGGCTTGGTCATGAACTTGCCGGACACAATGAAGGCGGAATCGTCCATCTTCACCACGCCCTGCGACTTGAAGGGCTGCAGGAAGTTGGGGCCGAGCTCGGGATCTTCCAGCATCTCCTGGCCGATCTTCTTGAAGATCTTGCGGACCTTGTCGAGGTCGGTGTCATAGGGGACGCGGAAGCGCAGCTTCATGATCACCCAGTCGCGGCTGTAGTTGGTAACAGCGCCGATCGCGCCGTAGGGCACGGTGTAGACCGCACCGAGATACCCGCGCAGCGACAGGGAGCGCAGGTTGAACCGCTCGACGGTCCCGGAGACGTTGCCCGATTCGATGTACTCGCCGATGCGGAAGGCATCGTCCATCAGGAAGAACAAGCCGGAAATGATGTCCTTCACCAGGGTCTGCGAGCCGAAGCCGATGGCCAGACCGATCACCCCGGCACCGGCGATCAGGGGCACGATGTTGACGCCCAGCGCGTCGAGCGAGACGAGCAGCGCCAGCAGCAGGATCGTGACCGCCAGCGTCTTGCGGATCAGCGGCAGAACCGTCTGCAGCCGGGTACCGCCCTGCATCGCGGGGCCGATGTCGTCGTGCTCCTCGGGCGGCATCTTGGCGTGCTCCTCGGCGAGCTTGCGGTCGATCCAGGCAGAGGCGAACGACCACACGGCATAGGCCACCAGCCCGACGAGGCCGACATCGACGAGGACGCGGATCAGGAAGCTCGCGACCGGATGGGCGCTGGTATCGCCGAACAGGTCGACCCCGATCACCACACCGAACAGCAGCACGCAGGCGACGAAGGTGGCGATGGCGACGATGCGCCGGAGCACCCGCCGGTCGGCCTGCAGGCTGCGGCGGTCGGCGGCGCGCAGCGCGGCGGAGGAGATGGCGGCATTGATGGCGCCCTCGTCCTCGCTCTCGCCGATTTCGGCCATGAACTGCGCATCATAGGTCGGTCCCGGCGCTGCGACCTCCCCGGCCGGGCCGAGCGGTGCGATCATGCGGCCGAACAGCGTGTTGAGATAGGGATAGAGCACGAACAGCACGACGAAGCCGAGCACCGCCGCTACCGGATCGAACGGCTGGTCGAGCAGGACGCTGACCGAGCCGATCAGGAAGGCGGCGATCACATAGAGCACCGCCAGCAGATGCCAGAACCAGCCGGCCACCCCACCCGCCCAGCGCGGCACGGTCTCGCTGCCGAGGGCGGCCTCGACGGCGCGGCGCGCATGGCGCTGGTAGCTCAGGAGGAAGGCCAGAGCCGCCGCCGCGAACAGCAGTCCGGACACCAGGGCAACGAAGCGCCATTCGTCATGTCCCATGCCCCAGGCATGTCCGAACATCGAGCCAAGCAGCAGCAACGACCCGAACACGGCGAGCTGCCGTGCGCCGCGCACGAAATGGGCCGCCGCCTCGTCGTCGACCGGCATCAGCCGCCAGTCCGGGGATTTGGGCGCGAAGACGAACCGCGTCAGCGCCACGGCGACGCGGGTGATCAGGATCGCCACCAGCACGGCGAGCACGAAATCCCGCCGCGCCGGATTGCCGTGCCAGGCCGCGAAGAACGCAGCGACATAGCCGCCGGCAAAGGCCAGCAGCGCCACCAGCTCGGCGACGAGCCAGATGACGGTGCGCAGGAACTGGTCGCGCGCGGTCGCGCAGGGTCCCTGCCGATTGGCCCGCAGGATCGGCTCCAGGGCGCGCCGCGCCAGCCATTCGGTCAGGGCTCCGGCCACGCAGAGCAGCAGCAGCGAACCGACAATCAGCAGGCCGCCACCGGCACCGAACGTCACGTCCAGACGCTCCTGCAGGACCCGGCCGTAGGCCACCATGGCGTCGGGAGCGGCGGCCGCGACCCGGCGCAGGCTCTCGCCGACCTGGCCGGCCATCGCCTTGACCCGTGCGATCACCGAAGCAGACGTGGAGACGGGGGCCTGCGCGGCGGCGGGCGCGTCGCGCGTCAGATAGTGGATCAGCAGCTCGCGGGCCTGGGCGTCGGTCACTCTTGCCAGCAGCGCGGCCCGCTCCTCGGCCGACAGCGGCCCCATCTGCTCGGCCAGCGCCGCCACGTCGGACTCGGCGCCGGCCTCCCCGACCGCGCCGGTATGACTCTGCGCCCGGACGTCCGCACAGGCCAGCATGACCGAAACCATGACGGCGAGAGCGATCACCATCCGGCTCGCCCGCAACGGCCAATGCCCGACCCTGCAACCGCCGCCCGTCATTCACGCCTCCTCGAGCCCCCTGGGTGCGCCGGCCCGACCGCATCAGACCGACCGCCCGGAACCCCGCCAGCCTGGCCGGGCGACGCGCGACTATATAGCCGGGCGCGGGATCTCCGGAAGCGCCGCGGCGGTCGCGCCAGCGGCGCCGCGCAGGCCCGTGTCTGCTGCCGACACCGACTTGCGGCCATCGGAGCCTGCGGCTATATACGCCCGCATCGATGGCGGAGTGTAGCGCAGTCTGGTAGCGCACCTCGTTCGGGACGAGGGGGTCGCAGGTTCAAATCCTGCCACTCCGACCACTATCCGGCCCGGTCCCGAAGGGCTTCGGCATGCGGGCGCCATGCTGCGGCCGGGCTCGCGATGCACGTTGGCAAGCGCACTGCCGGTCGGCACTGGCATGGCGGTCCCGTCACACTGGCAGCCGGGTCGTCTTCTTCACCTCTCGCAGCGTCAGTGTCGAGTTGACTCGAACCACGCCGGGCAGGCGGGTGAGGATCTCGGTGTGGATGCGCTCGAGATCGGCGGCGTCGCGGTAGACGACGCGCACCAGATAGTCCGAGGCACCGGCGAGCAGGTGGCATTCGAGGATCTCGGGCACGCCCTTCACCGCGGCCTCGAAGGCATCGAGCGCCTGCCGGCCCTGCTGGTCGAGCGTGATGAACACGAAGGCGGTGCCGGGCAGCCCGCAGGCCTTCTGGTCGAGGATCATCGCATAGCCCGCCACCAGCCCCGACTCCTCGAGCAGTCTGAGCCGCCTGAGACAGGCCGACGGCGACAGCCCGACCCGGTCGGCGAGCTCGGCATTGGTCAGCCGGCCGTCCTGCTGCATCACGCGCAGGATGGCACGATCGCGGGCGTCCAGATCGTCGAGTCGCATCCTGTGCCGATTTCCTCCGGTTTCTTCGCAGGAAGTTGCGCAACTCAAGCAGATCGCCCCGAAGATTCCAACACTCTTGCGCGCCGGTCGTGGCACACTTCGCCGATGTCAACAGGCCGGACGGCCGCGTCGGTGTCGCGGCCGCCGGCGCCGTTCATCGGGAGGATCCGCGATGCTGGTCGGTGTGCCGAAGGAGATCAAGAACCACGAGTACCGGGTCGGCCTCGTGCCGTCCTCGGTCCGCGAGCTGGTGCTGCACGGGCACAAGGTGATCGTCGAGACAGGGGCCGGACTGGGCGCCGGCCAGACCGACGCCGATTACGAGGCAGCCGGCGCCGAGATCGTGCCTGACGCCGACGCCGTGTACGGCCGCGCAGACATGATCGTCAAGGTGAAGGAGCCGCTGCGCGTCGAGCGGCGCAAGCTGCGGCCGGGTCAGATCCTGTTCACCTACCTGCATCTTGCCCCCGATCCCGAGCAGACCAGGGACCTGATCGAATCCGGCGCGGTCTGCATCGCCTACGAGACCGTGACGAGCCGCGCCGGCACGCTGCCGCTGCTGACCCCGATGTCGGAGGTCGCCGGCCGCATGTCGGCGCAGGTCGGCGCGCGCTGCCTGGAGAAGGAGGCCGGCGGCCGCGGCGTGCTGCTCGGCGGTGTGCCCGGCGTGCCGCCGGCGGACGTGGTCATCCTGGGCGGCGGCGTCGCAGGCACCAATGCCGCGCTGATGGCGCTCGGCATGGGTGCGAGCGTCACCGTCGTCGACCGTTCGGCCGACGTTCTGCGGCGGCTGGTCGCCGAGTTCGGTACGTCGATCCGCACGGTGTTCTCCACCCGCGATTCGATCGAGCGGCTGGTGCTCGGTGCCGATCTCGTGATCGGCACGGTGCTGGTGCCGGGCGCCGCGGCGCCGAAGCTGGTCACCCGGCAGATGGTGTCTCGTATGAAGACCGGCAGCGTCATCGTCGACGTGGCGATCGACCAGGGCGGCTGCTGCGAGACCAGCCGGCCGACCACGCATTCCGAACCGACCTATGTGGTCGACGACGTGGTGCATTACTGCGTCACCAACATGCCCGGCGCGGTGGCGCGGACCTCGACCTTCGCCCTCAACAACGTGACGTTGCCATTCGCGCTGGCGCTCGCCGACAAGGGCTATCGGGCCGCTCTCGCCGAGGATCCGCATCTGCGCGCAGGCCTCAACGTCATCGACGGGCAGGTGACCTGCAAACCGGTCGCCGAGGCGCAGGGCCTTGCCTATGTGAAGCCGGAAGCCGCGCTGAAGCTGTAACGGCCCCCGACCGCGGCACAGGTGACGGGTATTCAGGCGCCAAGCACTTGTGCTGCGCGCGTGACGAGGCTGCGCGGCCCGTGTCACCCTCCCGGGCGCGTCCAATCCCCGGGAGGCTCCCCATGCCGATCAGGCTCCTTGCCGCAGCGCTTGTCGCCTCGGTGCTCGTCGCCACGCCCGCCTTGCTCGGTCGCCGCACTGGCCCGAGTTCGACACGCTGCAGTCGCAGCTGTTCTCCGGCATGTTCAGCGCCGACGGCAACGGTGTCAGCGAACAGGAATGGGGGCCTTCGTGCGCGAGGTGGTGACGCCACGTTTCCCCGACGGCCTGACCGTGGTCAACGCCGTCGGTCAGGGCGCGCGCTCTCCGCCGGCGACCGGCGTCGAGGCTGAGACCGCCAGGCGGCTGATCATCGTCCTCGAGAACACCAACGACGCGCAGACGAAACGCGCCGAGATCAAGACCGAGTACCGTTCGCGGTTCGGCCAGAAGGGCGTGTTCCACGTCGACTTTCCGGGGTGGCTCGTCGACGATCCACCGGCCGGCTACTCGGTGGCGCGGGTGGCACGGCGCCGGATCGGCCGGGTCCGGCGCAGCGGCACTGCCAGCCAGCGGACGAGCCGCGGTTCGATCCCCTCGAGCGCGCGGTCGAACCGGGGGAAGCGGGCACGCAGCCGCCGCACCTGGATCCGAACCGTCGCGCTCGTCGCGATCAGCAGCGCGGTGCCGAGTCCGATCAGCAGGATTCCGGTCGGTAGCGGCGTCGGCAGCGTGATGGCGCCGAGAATCAACGTCACGATCCCCGAAGGCCTCAGCACCAGCCATGCCAGCATGTCCGTCGCGCTCCACCAGTCCGCGGAGGCGACAGGAAACGCGCAAATCATGCCAGCCGCATGACAGTTGCGGCGCTGCGCGCCCGTCCCGAACAGGCTCTCAGAGCCCGATGCGCGGGTCGATCGGCGTGATCGGCTGTGGCCACAGGATCGATTCCAGCACCCGTGCGGCCGCCAGCAGCCGCGCCTCGCCGCGCGGCGGCGCGGCGATCTGCAGGCCGACCGGCAGGCCATCTCCGGTGAAGCCCGCAGGAATCGAGATCGCCGGGCTCGCCACCATGGTGAAGGCATAGGCGATCGCCAGCCACTCGACATAGTTCGTAAAGCGCTTGCCGCCGCATTCCTCGACGAAGCGGATCTCGACCGGGAACGGGGCGACGATGGTGGCGGGCGTCAGGATCAGGTCGTACTGCCCGAAGAAGGCGAGCGCCCGCTCGAAAAGCCGGGCGCGTTCGCCTTGCGCCCGCGCGATGTCCTCGCCGGTAAGCTTCATGCCCTGCTCGATGTTCCAGACCACCTCGGGCTTGAGGAGATCGCGCTTCTCGGCGTAGAGCGTGCGGTGCGCGGCCACATAGCTGGCCGCGCGCAGCACGTTGAAGCACTCGTGCAGGCCGGAGAAGTCCGGATGCGCCTCAACCACCTCGACCCCGGCCTCGGCGAAGCGGGCGGCCGCTGCGCGACAGATGTCGGCGACCTCCGGATCGACCGGCGTGATGCCGAGATCCGCCGAGAAGGCGACGCGCCGAGGCTTCCAGCCGGATCGCGCCGCCTCCAGGAACGGGGTCGCCGGCCTCGGCAGCGAGATCGGGTCGCGCGGATCCTCGCCCGACATGGCATCGAGCAAGAGCGCCAGATCCTCGACATTGCGGGCCATCGGTCCCTCGACCGCCAAGGTCTGGTCGATCGGCGGGGTCGGGGTCGCCGCCACCCGTCCGGGCGAGGGACGCAGGCCGACGATGCCGCAGAAGCTCGCCGGATTCCTCAGCGAGCCGCCGAGATCGGAGCCATGCGCGAGCCAGGCCATGCCGGTGGCGAGCGCCACCGCCGCCCCACCCGAGGAGCCGGCGGCCGAGCGCGAGGTGTTCCAGGGATTGAGGGTGCGCCCGAACACCTCGTTGAAGGTATTGGCGCCGGCGCCGAACTCCGGCGTATTCGACTTGGCGTAGACGATACCCCCCTCCGCCTCCAGCCGCTCGACCAGCAGGTCGGAGGTGGCGGGCACATTGTCCGCAAAGATCGGCGACCCCCTGGTGTTGCGAACGCCGGCGACATCGACCAGGTCCTTGATCGGCACCGGCATGCCGGCGAGCAGCCCGCGCTCGGCGACGGGCCTTTCCATCAGTCGGCGGGCATGGTCGCGGGCGCGATCGAGACACAGGGTGGGCAGCGCGTTCACCGCCCCGTCCACCGCGCCGATGCGGGCCTCGAGCGTGTCGATCAGATCGAGCGGTGAAACCTCCCCGGACAGCAGCTTGTCGCGGACGGCGACGGCGGTGAGGCGGATCAGGGCGGGATCGGCAGACATCGGGGGGTTCCTCGGCAGATTGTTTCCGGCAGGAGCTTTCCGCCATTTTCCCGCCCCTGTCATCAGGCCCTCGGCCCGGTCAGGCCGGGGTGGCGCCAGCATTGCCCGACCGGCCCGGCTTTACTTTGCCGCAAAGATCGCCTCTCTTGGCGTCGGTCGGCACGCGCCGGCCCTGCCTGCTGCGAACGGAGTCCTTCCCCATGTCGCCCCTGTCGAACCTCGCCGTCCGCGACATCGAGACGGTGCTGCACCCCTATACCAATCTCGACAAGCACCGTCAGACGGGGCCGCTGGTGCTGGAGCGCGGCAAGGGCATCTACGTCTACGATTCGACCGGCAAGGAATATATCGAGGGCATGGCCGGGCTGTGGTGCACGTCGCTCGGCTACGGCAACGAGGAACTGGTCGAGGCCGCTGCCGAGCAGATGCGGCGCATCTCCTTCACCCATCTGTTCGCCGGCAAGAGCCACGATCCCGCCATCGAGCTGGCCGAGAAGCTGAAGGCGATTGCGCCGAATGACGCCTCCAAGGTGTTCTTCGTGTCGTCGGGCTCCGAGGCCAACGACACCCAGGTCAAGATGATCTGGTACATCAACAACGCACTCGGCCGGCCGAACAAGAAGAAGATCATCTCACGTCACAGAGGCTATCACGGTGTCACCATCGCCTCGGCCAGCCTGACCGGGCTTCCCGCCAACCATGCCGATTTCGATCTGCCGCTGCCGGGCATCCTGCACACCGACGCGCCGCATCCCTACCGGTCGCGGCAGGATGGCGAAAGCGACGCGGACCTCGCCACGCGGCTTGCCGACTCGCTCGAGGCAATGATCCTGCGCGAGGGGCCGGAGACGGTCGCCGCCTTCATCGCCGAGCCGGTGATGGGTGCCGGCGGCGTCATCATCCCGCCTGCGACCTATTACGAGAAGGTGCAGGCTGTGCTGGCCAGATACGACATCCTCTACATCGACGATGAGGTGATCTGCGGCTTCGGCCGGCTGGGGACGATGTTCGGCGCCGAAGCGTTCGGCATCCGGCCGAACTCGGTGTCGGTCGCCAAGGCGCTGTCGTCTGCCTACCAGCCGATCGGCGCGGTGATCGTCGACGAGGGAATGTATCAGGCCATGGTCGAGGAGAGCCGCAAGATCGGCACCTTCGGTCACGGCTACACCTATTCGGGCCACCCGGTGGCCGCCGCGGTCGCCTGCAAGACGCTCGACATCTACGAACGCGACAACATTCTGGGTCAGGTCAACAGGGTCTCGCCGACCTTCCTGAAGCGGCTGACCGAACTCGGCGATCACCCGCTGGTCGGCGAGGCGCGCGGCATGGGACTGATCGGCGCGCTTGAGATCGTCGCCGACAAGGCGACGCGGCGCAGCTTCGATCCGAAATCGGCCGTCGCCGCGAAGATCGCCGCCCTGGCCGAAGAGGAGGGGCTGATCGTCCGCGCCGCCTTCGGCGACATCGTCGCGCTGTGTCCGCCGCTGATCATCAGCGAGGACGAGATCGGCGAGATGTTCGACCGGCTCACCCGCGCGCTCGACCGTGCCGAGGCCTGGGTGTCCGGCCAGTCGCTGCGGGCCGCGTGAGCGATTTCGTGAGGATCAGCCGGCGCACCTTCCTGCGGGGCGGCATCGCCGCTGCGACCGGATCATTCGGCCTCGGCGGATATGCCTTCGCGGTCGAGCCGCATTTCCGGCTGATCGTGCAGCGCTGGGACCTGTCGCTGCCAAGCTGGCCCGCGAACTATCCGCCGCTGCGCATCGCGGTATTGACCGACATTCACGCCTGCGAGCCGTGGATGCCGGCGCGGCGGATCGAGCGGATCGTCGCCCGCACCATGCGCCTCAACCCGGACATCGTGCTGATCCTCGGCGACATGGTGGCGAGCATGGAGCGTTTCGGAACGCAACCCGTGCCGCCGGCCACCTGGGGCCGGGCGCTCGCCGGACTGAAGGCGCCGCTCGGCGTCCACGCGGTGCTCGGCAATCACGACTGGTGGAGCGACGTCGATGCGGTGCTGCACGGCTTCGATGTCGCCGCCATCCCCGTCTACGAGAACACCGCGGTGCGGCTGCGCCACCGGGGCCGGCCGTTCTGGCTGGCAGGACTGGGCGATCAGATCGCCTATCCGTCCGGGGGCGGCGGCTTCCGGGGGCTCGATGATCTGCCCGGTACACTCGCCCAGGTCATCAACCGGGCGCCGGTGATCCTGATGGCCCACGAGCCGGACATCTTCGTGGATGTGCCCGCCAGGGTGACGCTGACGCTTGCCGGTCATACTCATGGCGGCCAGGTCAACTTGCCGCTGATCGGCAGCCCCATGGTTCCGTCAGCCTACGGCCAGCGCTTCGTCTACGGCCACATCGTCGAGGACGACCGCCACATGGTCGTCTCGGCTGGCCTCGGCTGCTCGGTGATGCCGGTACGCTTCGGCCGGCCGCCGGAGATCACCCTCGTCACCGTGCGGGCGCGACCTCCCGTCGCAGTCTGACGTGACGGCGGTGCCGGCGTGCCGGGCTGCGCTCAGGCGCTGATACCGAGCCGGCCCCCCGACAGGCGGCTGGACGTGATGAGGTGAGGTTGAAAGGGGCTCGCCGGTTCGATCAGGCGGCCAGACGAGAGGCCAGAGCCGGATCGCTTCGGTCTGAAGCGATCCGGCTCTAGCCAGCCACGTCGAGCGGTGTCACGGTCCAGGCCTGACCGGAGCGGCAGACACGCGCGTCGAAGCTGTCGGTCCGGTGGTCGGCCCTGGCGGTTATGGCGAGGCCGCGGCAGGGGGAGCCGGCAGTGCGGAACACCATGTCGATCACCGTCACCTTCCCCGAAACGGGCGCGGTCGCGCTGCGCCAGGCCAAGGCATGGCCGGGGCCCGGCGCGGCGATCGCGGCGGCAACGGCCGGACGCAACGCTTCCCATGCCTCCTCGCCAAGCCGCGCGGCCACCCCCTCGTCGACGATCGCCGCCGGCTGAAGGCTCGCCGTATCGACGGTTTCGTCGGGAGCGACCATCAGCGGGCCGAGCGGGATCGAGATCGGAATGGAGCAGCCACCGCCGGCCAGAGCGATCGCCGCCAGCAGCAGGCAGGCGGCACGGCGACGGCTCGTCAACGGCAGGCGGGAACGGTATATCAACGCTGTAGCCATTGCCCGGCGGCATCCTTCGCGGAGTCCCCCGCCGACGGCCAGTTCGCCCGGGAGACCTGCGATCATGAGTGATTCAGCCTCCGAAGAGTTAATTTCCGGTGACACAATCCTCGGCGAGGATCCGCTGAGGCTGTTCGCCGACTGGCTCGCAGACGCGGAGGCGAGCGAGCCGAACGACCCGACGGCGGTGGCGCTGGCCACCGTCGATACGGACGGTCTGCCGAACGTCCGGATGGTGCTGCTGAAGGGCTTCGACGCGCGCGGCTTCGTCTTCTACACCAACTTCGAGAGCGCCAAGGGTCGCGAGATCCTCGCCACTCGCAAGGCGGCGATGTGCTTTCACTGGAAGAGCCTGCGCCGCCAGGTTCGGTTGCGCGGGCCCGTCGACATCGTCGACGACGCCGAGGCCGACGAATACTTCGCCTCGCGACCGCGGGGCAGCCGCATCGGCGCCTGGGCCTCGCAGCAGTCGCGGCCCCTGGAAAGTCGCCTGGCACTCGAGAAGGCGGTGGCGCGGGTGACGGCGAAGTATCCCGTCGGCGAGATTCCACGGCCGCCATACTGGTCCGGCTTCCGCATCCGCCCCATCGAGATCGAGTTCTGGAAGGACCGCCCGTTCCGTCTGCACGAGCGGCTGGTGTTCCGGCGGGAGACGCCGGAGGCCGCCTGGCACACCATCCGTCTCTATCCCTGAGGCGCGATCGAGGAGGAGAGCATGTCGCTGTCGAACGAGCCGCGCAAGACACTGATCCTGACCGGCGCGAGCCGGGGCATCGGCCATGCCACCGTGAAGCGGTTCTCGAGCGCCGGCTGGCGGGTGATCACCTGCTCGCGCCAGCCCTTCCCGGAGAACTGCCCATGGGAGGCGGGACCGGAGGATCACATCCAGGTCGACCTCGCCGATCTCGACAATACCCGCGCCGCGATCGCCGAGATGAAGGAGCGGCTCAAGGCGGACGGATCGCGCCTCAATGCGCTGGTCAACAACGCCGCGATCTCGCCCAAGAATCCCGGCGGCGCCCGCATGGGCACGCTCGACACCGCGATCGAGGACTGGAAGCGGGTATTCAACGTCAATTTCTTCGCCCCGATCCTGCTCGCCCGCGGTCTTCTCGACGAGCTGGTCGCGGGCAAGGGCGCGGTTCTGAACGTCACCTCCATCGCCGGCAGCAGGGTGCATCCCTTTGCCGGTGCCGCCTATGCCACATCAAAGGCGGCGCTGGCGGGGTTGACGCGCGAGATGGCACACGATTTCGGGCCGCTCGGCGTGCGCGTCAATGCCATCGCGCCCGGCGAGATCGACACCTCGATCCTGTCGCCCGGTACCGAGAAGATCGTCGAGCAGATCCCCATGCGCCGTCTCGGCACGCCCGAGGAGGTCGCCAAGATCATCTACGTGCTGTGCACCGACACCTCATCCTACGTGAACGGCGCCGAGATCCACATCAACGGCGGCCAGCACGTATGAGCCGGGGGCCGCGCTGGCACGCGTCGCCATGGCTTGGCCGATGACCGGCATGGCGCCGCCGCCGATCGATGCTCTCGCGTTGATCGTCGCGCTCGGGGCCCTGGCCGGCGGCGCGCCGGCGCCGCGCCGGTTCGCGCTGCTGGCGACTGCGGGAATGGCGGGCGGAGCGGGCTTCGCGCTGAGCGGCGTGGAACTGCCCTGGTGGACCGGCCCTGTGTGGGCGCTGGGACTCGGCGTGATCGTCTATGCCGGAGTGCCGCTGGCGGCGCGGGCGGGCATGCCGGTTGTCGTCGCGGCAGGGCTGATCGGCGGAATGGTGCTCGGTCCGCGCGAACTCGCCGACGCCGGCCTCGCGGTTGCGGGCAGTGCCCTCATGCTCGGCCTCACCGCGCTGCTTACTGCACGGGCGTCCCGGCGCAGCGGCGTCTGGGCCTGCCAGACCGCCCGGCTGATCGGCGGGCTCGCCGCCCTCGCGGGAGCGGCAACCCTGATCCTCGGAGACGCCGGCTCGGGGGTCGGGTCCTGATCGCGCCATGCGCATGCCATGCCGGCGTTGCGGGCGGCGGTCGGCCCCCTTTGTCCGTGCCGCCGACCGATCAGTCGGTCGCGAAATCGTGATCGCTGAAGGGAAATGCACGGCGCATCGGCTTCACCTCCCTGTGCGCCACCTTCTCCTTGTCACGACAGATCGATGCCGCGGCGACAGCGTTGATGCCGATGCCGGCCCAGCGCGTCTCCTGGCGGCGCTCGGTGGTCTTCTCTTCAACGCGCTTTGCTGCCGAATTCATCATCATTTTGCTCACTCGCTATGCACGATGGCCGCTCGGAGCGGGGATATGGTCATCGACTGTGGCCCAACTTGGGCATCGTCGCGCTCGTCGAACATGCTGTCGGGCTATTGCCGGCGGCCTGCAAAACCGGTTGCATTCCAGCAACCTTTGCCAACACCTTCACAACCGAATGCGTCTCCGCCGCTTCCGCGAACCATGCGCACCGGGCCTGATGCCTGCGAGGGCCTGCCCATCGGATCGCGATCGGTCGAACCGGGCGCGAGCCGCAGCCCGGCGGCGGCGGGCATGATGAGCGTGCCGACGGCTGCGCGTCTGCGGAAGCCGAGGGTGTCCCTGCGGCGGATGGTGCCGGCCTGCGGGACGTGAACGGGCACCTGCCCGACACGGGTGCGGCGGCATCGGCCGCCGATCGGGTGGTCGAAGCGGACGGCCCACCGGCCCGTTCACGCAGATCAGTCGCGCGCGCCTGGACGGTCCGATGCCGGCCTCCGCCCGGCCGGCATCCGACCTGCAATCCCTCCCCAACGGCGATCCCCCGACTCGACGAGAGGCCGGACCGATCTAGCCGTCGATGAATTCGGTCGCCTCGATCTCGATGCCGAAGCCGCTCAGGCCCACATAGTGGCGCGCCCGGGTGGTGATGAGGCGGATCGTTGAAACGCCGAGGTCGCGCAGGATCTGGGCTCCCAAGCCGATCTCCAGCCACTGTTCCTCGCGACTTTGCGCCGTGCCGTGATCATCGCCAGACACCCCGCGGCTACGGCGGCTGTGGCCACGGGCGACGCCGACGGCGCCTTCGCGCAGATAGACGACCACGCCGCGCCCACCCCGGGCGATCCGCTCGACGATATGGTCGAGCGGGCGGTTCGCGCCGAACACGTCGTCGAAGACCGTTTCCAGATGCAGGCGGACCGGCACGCTGCGGCCGTCGCGGATGTCGCCGAACACGAGCGCGAGATGCTGCATCGGATCCCAGGGCGTGCGATAGCTGATCGCAGTGGCGGGCCCGGCGAACGTCTCGACCCGGGCCTCGTCGACGCGCTCGACCAGCCGCTCCTGACGCTGGCGGTAGGCGATCAGGTCGGCGACCGAGACCATCCTGAAGCCGTGCTCCGCGGCGAAGGCCGCCACCTCGGCCCCACGCTTGACGGTACCGTCATCGTTCACCAGTTCGCAGATCACGCCCACCGGTGGCAGGCCGGCCAGCCGACACAGATCGACGGCCGCCTCGGTATGGCCGGAGCGCATCAGCACGCCGCCCTCCTTGGCGACCAGCGGGAAGATATGGCCCGGCCGCACGAAATCTGACGGCCCTGCGTTGGGATTGGCGAGCCCCCGGACCGTCGCGCAGCGATCGTCGGCCGAGATGCCGGTCGTGGTGCCGTGCCGGAAGTCGACCGAGACGGTGAAGGCGGTGCCGTGCGGGGCATCGTTTTCGGCCACCATCGGGTCGAGACGGAGCCGTCTTGCATTCTCGCGCGTCATCGGCGTGCAGACGATGCCGGCGGTATGGCGGACGATGAAGGCCATCTTCTCCGGCGTGGCATGGACTGCTGCCATCACCAAATCGCCCTCGTTCTCCCGGTCATCATCGTCGGTGACGACGACGATCTCGCCCCGTTCGATCGCCCGGATCGCCTCGGCAACCCGCCGCATGTCCTCTGTCATGTCACATCCTTGCCTTGCTTCGACGGCACCTTGCGCGCAGCCGCCCGCGCCATGTCACCTCGTCCGCGGCACGGACAGACGGATCGGGTCCGGACCCGACGCTCGTGGGCATGACACCCCTGGCGGCCTGTCCCCCTTCTCCCGACGTCGGCGCAGTCAGCGCCCAATCTGCGCCCGGTGGCGCAGATAGTGGTCGGCGATGACTATGGCGAGCATCGCCTCGCCGACCGGAACCGCCCGGATGCCGACACAGGGGTCGTGCCGCCCTTTGGTCGAGATCTCCGCGTCGGTACCCTCACGCGTCACCGTACGACGCGGCGTCAGGATCGACGAGGTCGGCTTCACCGCGAATCGGGCGACGACCGGCTGGCCGGTGGAGAGTCCGCCGAGGATGCCGCCGGCATTGTTGGACAGGAAGCGGACCGTACCGTCATTGCCCATGCGCATCTCGTCGGCATTGTCTTCACCCGACAGCGCGGCGGCGGCGAATCCGGCGCCGATCTCGACCCCCTTGACCGCGTTGATCGACATCAGCCCCGCGGCGATGTCCTGATCGAGCTTGCCGTAGACCGGCGCGCCGAGGCCAGCCGGCACACCGTCGGCGACCACCTCCACCACCGCGCCGGTCGACGATCCCGCCTTGCGCACGCCGTCGAGGAAGTCCGCCCAGAGTTCCGCCGTCGTCGCGTCCGGACAGAAGAACGGATTGCGGTCGACCTCGTCCCAGTCCCAGCGCTGCGGGTCGATGCGGTGCGGGCCGACCTGCACCAGCGCGCCGCGCACCCGCAGTCCCGGCACCACCTTGCGGGCGATCGCCCCGGCCGCCACGCGCATCGCCGTCTCCCGTGCCGAGGAGCGGCCGCCGCCACGCGGATCGCGGATGCCGTACTTCACCTCATAGGTGTAATCGGCATGGCCGGGACGGTAGCTGGTGGAGATGTCCGAGTAATCCTTCGATCGCTGATCGACGTTCTCGATCATCAGCGCGATCGGCGTGCCGGTGGTCACCTGGCGGCCATTCTGGTCGGTGTGGACGCCTGACAGGATGCGCACCGCGTCGGGTTCGCGGCGCTGGGTGGTGTATCGCGACTGGCCGGGCCGCCGCCGATCGAGCCACGGCTGGATGTCCGCCTCGGTGAGGGGAATCAGCGGGGGGCAGCCGTCCACCACGCAGCCGATCGCCGGCCCGTGGCTCTCGCCCCATGTGGTGACACGAAACAGATGTCCGAAGGTGTTGTGCGACATGGCGGCGATATGGACGCGCAGCGCCCGGTTTGTCGAGTCCCGCCGTCGCGCCGCAGCCGCGCCGCTGCGGCCATGCAGCACTCAAGACGGTCGATCCGACCCTGCACCGCATCACGCGATCCGACGGCAAGGATTTCGCACTCGCCAAGACCATCGCGCCCGGCCCGCGGCCTGCCGGCGACAGGGTGAAGGTGACCGGCATCACAATGAACGGCGTCAACATGGCAAGCGCCGTCGAATCGGCCAGACAGCGGCAGCTGCCGAATGCGGGCCGGGCGGGGCCGCAGGATTCGGCCGATCCGCGGTCAAGTCCGGAGCGGATCAGGCCCATTCAGCGCGGTCGCCGGTCCAGACATAGATGCGATCCTGGCGGATTGGCAGGGCGGGAATCTCGGCGGACGGGATAGCCTCGAGCAGTCCGCGCGTCACGCGCGTGATACCGCCATGGGCGACACAGACGGTATCGGTCGCGAGACCGGCAAGCCACGGTGCGATACGACGCGACAGCATCTCGTAGCTTTCGCCGCCCGGCGGTACGAACCCCCACTTGTCCGCCTTGCGGGCAGCATGTCCGGCCGGATCGCTGCGCTTCAGCTCGGACAGCGTCGATCCTTCCCAGGCCCCGAAGGAGATCTCGAGGAGCCTCGGGTCCAGCCGGTATCCAACCGGGTCGAGACCCATCGCCGCGCGCAGGATTTCCATCGTCTCTCGCGCGCGAGAAAGCGGGCTTGCCACCCAGTCGAGCTCGACCGGATCGCGTCCGGCCGCTGCCAGCAGACCTGCTAGCACGGTGCCATTGCGGCGGGCCTGAACCCGGCCGATGGCGTTGATCGGGATGTCGCGCTGGCCCTGCAGGCGTCCCTCGACGTTCCAGTCGGTCTCGCCATGCCGGATCAGCCAGAGCCGCCGCCCCGGGGCAATCATGCGGCCCATCTGCGGACCCCGCCCGACTGTGGCCGGCCGCCCGTCGGCAAGGCCGCCCCGCAGCGGGTCGCCCCCGGCCTCACAGCGCAAGCACCAGCTTGCCGAGATTTCCGCCGGTATAGAGCTCGTTGAGCACGTCGGGAAAGGCGTCGATGCCGCCTTGACGGACGTCCTCGCGCATCTTCAGCCGGCCCTCGGCATGCCAACGCCCGAGCGCCTCGTTCGCCTCGGCGATCCGGTCCTGGAAGTCGAAGACGATGAAGCCGCGCACGGTGAGCCGGTTGACCAGGATCGAGCGGATGTTGCGGATCGGCGCCGGCGGCTCGGTCGCGTTGTACATCGAGATCATGCCGCAGACAGGAATGCGGCCGAACAGGTTCATCCGCCCCAGAACCGTGTCGAAGATCTCACCGCCGACATTCTCGAAGTAGACGTCGATGCCGTCCGGGCAGGCGGCCGCCAGATCGGCATCGAGATGGCCAGCCTTGTAGTCGACCGCGGCGTCGAATCCGAGTTCCTCGACGACATACCGGCACTTCTGCGGTCCGCCGGCGATTCCGACAGCGCGGCACCCCATGTTCCGGGCGATCTGGCCGACCAGCGAGCCGACGGCTCCGGAGGCGGCCGAGACCACCACCGTCTCGCCCGGCTTCGGCCGGCCGATCTCGAGGAGGCCGAAATAGGCGGTCTGGCCGGGCATGCCGAGGCCGCCGATCCAGCGCGGCAGCGGCGCCTGCGCGGGATCAACCTTGGCGACCCGCGTGCCCTTCGAGACGGCGTAGCGCTGCACGCCGAGGAGACCCGCGACCGCATCGCCGACGGTAAAGTCCGGATGATTGGAGGCTTCCACATAGCCGGCCGCAAAAGCGCGCATCGGCGCCCCGATCTCCACCGGCGGGACATAGGACCTGCCTGGCGAGATCCAGCCGCGCATGGCCGGATCGAGCGAGACATAGTCGATCCGGACCAGGAACTCGCCCTCGCCGGGCTGCGGCACCGGCTCGTCGGCGATCTCGAAATCGTCCCGGCTCGCCATCCCCACCGGACGGCGCTTCAGTCGGACGACGCGGTTCTGCCGGCTCATGCCTCGTCCCTGACAACGCTGATGTCGGGGGCATCGACGGCCTTCATGCCGACGACGTGGTAGCCGCAATCGACGTGGTGGACCTCGCCGGTGACCGCACGGCCCATGTCGGAGAGGAGGTAGACCGCCGACTGGCCGACCTCGTCGATGGTCACGGTCCGCTTCAGCGGCGCGTTGTATTCGTTCCACTTCAGGATGTAGCGGAAATCGCCGATGCCGGAGGCAGCGAGCGTCTTGATCGGCCCGGCCGATATGGCGTTGACGCGGATGCCCTTGCCACCCAGATCGACGGCAAGGTAGCGCACGCTTGCCTCCAGCGCCGCCTTGGCGACCCCCATCACGTTGTAGTGGGGCATCACCTTCTCGGCACCGTAATAGGTGAGCGTCAGCATCGATCCGCCGTTCTGCATCAGCTTCTCGGCGCGCTGCGCGATCGCGGTGAACGAGTAGCAGGAGATGAACATCGTCCGGGTGAAATTGTCCGCCGTGGTGTCGATGTAGCGGCCGTCGAGCTGGTCCTTGTCGGAGAAGGCGATGGCATGGACCAGGAAGTCGAGGCCGCCATAAAGGTCGCCGCATCTGGCGAACACCGCGTCCAGCGAGGCCTCGTCGGTGACGTCGCAATGGCCGACAACCGTCGCGCCGAGCTCGGCGGCAAGGGGTTCGACACGCTTGCGCAGCGCATCGCCCTGATAGGTGAGCGCCAGCGCGGCACCTTCCGCAGCGCAGGCTCGGGCGATCCCCCAGGCGATCGACCGGTTGTTGGCGATCCCCATGATGAGGCCGCGTTTTCCCGCCATCAAACCGCGCGGCTCGCTCATTCCAGACCCTCGACACCTTCACAACCGGAGTTGGGTCCGTATGGCACGGCCTCGGCGGGATCGCAAGGCGCGGCCGCCACCCGCGGCAGCCCGGCCGTTGCCGGACCGCCTGGAGATCGAACGCCGCAACCGATCTCCCCGGATCCGGAACCCGGTGGTGTCCGGCGGCGTTCTCGCCGCGTCGGACATCCCCCCAAAGGAGCCAGCACATGCACATGGACAAGCAGACGCTCGAGAAGCGTGAGACCGTCGACCTGATCGGATCGGACAAGGTCGAGGGCACCGCGGTCTACCGGCCGGACGGCGAGAAGATCGGCACGATCGACCGCATCATGATCGACAAGCGCAGCGGCCGGGCGGCCTATGCGGTGATGAGCTTCGGCGGCTTCCTCGGCATCGGCGAGGACCACTATCCGCTGCCCTGGAGCAAGCTCGACTACGACACCCGCTATGGCGGCTATGTCGTGAATGTCAGCGAGGCCGAGCTGGAAGGCGCGCCGCGCGTGGCCCGCAAGGACGAATGGGATCCGGTCGACCGTGCCTGGGAGCGCCGGGTCCACGACCACTACGGCGTGCCTCCCTACTGGATGTAGGGCCGAGGCGTCAGGACCACCCTCAGCCCCTCGCCTGCGATCGGATCCCGCGCCCCGGCCCGGCAGGCCGGGGCGCATGCTTCGCGCGGACCGGTCAGTCCATGTCCAGCGGCGCGGTCCCCGCAGCCGCGCCGTTGCGGCCGACGACGATTTTCTCGACCTTCGTCTCGGCCGTCCTCAGGAGCGCCTCGCAGTGTTCGCGCAGCGCGTTGCCGCGCTCATACATCGCGATCGATTCCTCGAGCGGCACATTGCCGCTTTCGAGACGCTCGACGATCTTCTCCAGCGCCGCCAGCGCCTGCTCGAATGTCAGCGCCGAGATGTCCCCTGGCGCCGTCGGGGCATTGCTTGCCGTCATCAGGTCCCTCGTGGCCTCCGCCCCATCATCCCTGCATCAGTGTCCGCACGTGCGCCGCCGCCGAGAGGGCGAGCCCCATCAGATCGTAGCCGCCTTCCAGCACCGATACGACCCTGCCGTTGCAGGACGTGTCCGCAATGTCCATCAACCGTCTGGTAATCCAGGAAAAATCCTCCTCGACGAGATTGATGTTGGCGAGTGGATCGCGGGTGTGGGCGTCAAAACCGGCGGAAATCAGGACAAGATCGGGTGCGAATCGTTCGAGGCCGGGCAGCACGATCGCCTCCATCGCCTCGCGGAACTCCGCGCCGCCGGCACCCGGTGCGAGCGGGGCGTTGAAGATGTTGCCCACGCCGCGCTCAGAGATCGCGCCGGTGCCCGGATAGAGGGGCATCTGGTGCGTCGAGCCATAGAACAGGCTGGCATCCTCCCAGAAGATGTCCTGGGTGCCGTTGCCGTGATGGACGTCGAAATCGACAACTGCGACGCGCGCCGCCCCGTGCGCCACCTGGGCGTACCTTGCGGCGATCGCGGCTGTGTTGAACAGGCAGAATCCCATCGCCCGGGCGGTTTCGGCGTGATGTCCGGGCGGGCGGACGGCGCAGAACGCGTTGGCAACCTTGCCGGTCATCACCTCGTCGACCGCCGCGAGCGCCGCGCCGATCGCATGCAGTGCGGCATCGAGACTGCCCGGCGACATCGCGGTGTCGGCGTCGATATGGACGATGCCCTCGGCCGGCGACATCGCCGCGATCCGCTCGACATGGGACATCGGATGGGCCAGCGCCGCCTGCTCGAGCGTGCCGCGCGGCGCCTGCTCGCGCACCAGCAGCGCGAAGGCCTCGTCCTCGAGCGCCCGCTCGATCGCCCGGAGGCGATCGGCGCGCTCCGGATGTCCGTAGCCATTGTCGTGTTCGAGGCAGGCGGAATGGGTGAGGTAGAGAGTGGACAACGCAGCAAACCGGTTCGGATCGTCGGCCGGAAGCCTAGCGGCGCCCTCAGGTGATGGCGAGAGGTTTGTTCAGGGCAGAGGCCGTCGCCGGCTTGCTCCGTCCGGCTCACGAGGCGAGCGCCATCTCGGCCGCCTGCACGGACGGTGCGCCGCCGATCACGATCTCGGCGAGCGCGGGCGCCTCCGGCGCGATGTTCTCGGCGAAGAATCGGGCAAGCGCCGCCGACCCGGCCGGCGCCTCGCTCGCCAGTGCCCTGGCAGCCAGCGCACCGCGCGCGAGCGCGATGCCGCCCGCAGCGATGCCGAACAGCCTGAGATACGGCGTCGCACCGGCCAGCGCGGCATCCGGATCGGTTGGCATCGTTGCGGCGAGCCAGATCCCTGCCCGCTCCAGCGCATCGACGGCGGCGGCAAGCCGCCCGCCCGTCGCACCGAAGGCCGGATCGTCGATCCGCGCCACCGCCTCGACGATCCGACGCATGTCGGCGATGTAGGCGCCGATCACCCGCCCGCCGTCCAGGGGCAGCTTGCGGACGACGAGGTCGATCGCCTGGATGCCGTTGGTGCCCTCGTAGATCGGTGCGATGCGAGCATCGCGCAGATGCTGGGCGGCACCGGTCTCCTCGACATAGCCCATGCCGCCATGGACCTGGATGCCGATGGAGGCGACCTCCACCCCGATGTCCGTGGAGAAGGCCTTGGCGACAGGGGTGAGCAGGTTGGCACGCGCCTGCGCCGCCTCCCGTTCGCCGGCCTCGCGCGCATGGCGGGCCAGATCGGCCGCCAGCGCGGTCTCGTAACAGATCGCCCGCGCGGCCTGGGTCAGCGCCTTCATGGTCATCAGGCTGCGCCGTATATCGGGATGGGCGATGATGGCGACGGCGTCCTCCGCCGGCATGCCCGGCAGGCGACCCTGGCGACGTTCGCGGGCATAGGCGAGCGCGGTCTGATAGGCGCGCTCGGCGATCGCGACCCCCTGGATCCCGACACACAGCCGGGCGTTGTTCATCATCGTGAACATGCAGTTCAGGCCGCGGTTGGGCTCTCCGACCAACCAGCCGACCGCGCCCTCGTTGTCGCCGAAGGCCATGACGCAGGTCGGGCTGGCGTGGATGCCGAGCTTGTGCTCGAGGCTGCGGCACCACACGTCGTTGCGCGGCCCGAGACTGCCGTCGGGCTGCACCAGGAATTTCGGCACGAGGAACAGCGACAGGCCGCGCGTCCCGGGCGGTGCATCGGGAAGTCTGGCCAGCACGAGGTGCACGATATTGTCGGTGAAGTCGTGTTCACCATAGGTAATGAAGATCTTGGTGCCGCGAATGAGATAGCTGCCGTCGCCGCGCGGCTCGGCCCGGGTCCGCAGCAGGGCGAGGTCCGAGCCCGCCTGCGGTTCGGTCAGGTTCATCGTGCCCATCCATTCGCCGGACACGAGCTTCCCGAGGAAGATGTCCTTCAGTTGCGGGCTCGCATGGGCATGAATCGCCTCGACCGCGCCAAGGGTCAGGGTCGGGCCGATGCCATAGGCCATCGATCCGGAGTTCCACATCTCCAGCGTTGCCGCCGACAGGCTGGTCGGCAGGTCCTGGCCGCCGAACGCGGCCGGCCCCGTCAGGCTCGCCCAGCCGGCCTTGGTCCAGCGGGCATACGCCTCCTTCCAGCCGGGCGGCATCGTTACCTTGCCATCGGCCAGGATCGCGCCGACCTCGTCGCCGATCCGGTTGAGCGGAGCGATCTCCTCCGTGGCGAAGCGGCCGGCTTCGGTCAGGATCGCCTCGACGAGATCGGCGCCGAGATCCCCGAAGGTGCCACGCTCCAGTTCGCGGTCGAGACCGACGACATGACGCAGGGTGAAGACGATGTCGGACACCGGGGCGCGATAGCTCACCTGAACCTCCAGATCGGACGAGACGGCTGGGTATGCTTGACGCCCGGCCAGCGACCCGGCCAATAGGCAGGGCCATGCTGTGGGGACTTTATGCCCTGCTCGCATGACGTCAACGGCAAATCCCGCCGCATGATCTACCTTACGTAAAGGGAAAGTACGCGTGTCGGACCTGATCCGCCTCGACCCCGCCGCCGGTGCCGATCTGCGCGGGACGGTCGCCGCAACGGCAGCCCGGCATCTGGCAGCGGGTGAGCTGGTCGTGCTGCCGACCGAGACCGTCTACGGGCTCGCCGCCGACGCGACCGACAGCGCGGCCGTGGCGCGGCTCTACGCGGCGAAGGGCCGACCAACCTTCAATCCGCTGATCTCGCATGTCGCCGACCGGGCAATGGCGGAGGCGCATGGCCTCTTCGATGCGACCGCCGCGCGGCTCGCCGACGCCTTCTGGCCGGGTCCGCTGACGCTGGTCGTGCCGAGGCGGCCCGGCTCGGCAATCAGCGAACTCGTCACCGCCGGGCTCGATACGGTGGGGCTGCGACTGCCAGACTCGGCGGTTGCCCGCGACGTCGCCCGTCTGCTCGACCGCCCCTTCGCCGCGCCAAGTGCCAACCGCTCCGGCCGGATCAGCCCGACCACGGCCGACGCCGCGATCGAGGAACTCGGCATGGCGGTTGCGCTGGTCATCGATGCCGGGCCGTGCCGGGTCGGCCTCGAATCGACAATTGTCGCCTGCGTCGGCCCCGATCCCGTGCTGCTCAGGCCGGGCGGCATCGCACGCGCGTCAATCGAGGCGGTGCTGGGCCGCCCGCTGGCTCTGCCCGACTTCGCCGATCCGGAGCGGCCGCAAGCGCCCGGCATGCTCGCCGCCCACTACGCGCCGAATGCCCGGGTGCGCCTCGACGCCTGCACGGTGGAACCGGGCGAGGCATTGCTCGCCTTCGGTCCGCGATTGCCGGCTGGCACCGAGCGGGCGGTGATGATCCTCAACCTGTCCGCGGCCGGCGATCCGACCGAGGCTGCCGCCAATCTGTTCACCTGGCTGCGACGGCTGGACGCCTCGGGAGCATCGACCATCGCCGTCGCCCCCATTCCCGACGACGGACTCGGCGAGGCGATCAATGACCGGTTGCGCCGCGCCGCCGTCCGCTAGATCCCGTCCGGAGCAGGGCGCATTTGATTGACGTGGCCGGTCGCGCGGGGACCAGCATCGGACGGTCGGCGCTCTCGCGAATGATCTGCGTGAACGGTTCGGTGCGGGCGTCCGGGTCGACCGCCCGATCGACGGCCGCACCCGCCCCGCAAATGCCAGATGCGCTTCGATGAGTGCCTGATCCGGGCGGGCCGGATCATCGCTACACGCAACCGCTGCTCGGCTCCCATGCCCCGTTGCGTCGCACGTCTCGACGGCGAACCGCGTTCGACCGCACGGGACACTGCTCTGGTCAGGTTCCCTACCAGCCGCCCCCGCCACGGCCGCCACCGCCCCCACCCGAGCCTCCGCCTCCCGACGAGCCAGAGGACCTGGTGGTCGTCGCGCTTCCCAATGCCGCGCTTAGCGAGGATCCGAGGTTGCGAAGCTGCCCGGCGTCGCTGAAGCCGCGCCCCCGGCTGCCGATGCGGTACCATGAGGGCTTCAGATAGGCCTCCGCCTCGCCCCTGCCGCGCGCCGCCTCGATCTCGGCCTTGAACTGCGCACTCCAGGCCGTTTCCAGATCGAGCGCGACCGCATAGGGCAGCATCTCGTGGAAGTGCTCCGGGGTCTTGTCCGGGGGGCTTTCGAACTGCAGCCGGTCCTTCTCGGCCACCGTCATGTAGAGCCGGGTGCCCTCGATCTCATCGAGCGCCTGGCGGCCGAGCGCCGTCGGCGCCTTGAGCAGATGGTAGAAGACGACGTTGACCAGCGCCGCCAGCAGCAAGGCCACGAACGGTACGGCGCCGATCTGGGCGCCGACGACCAGGAAGAACACGCCAACGACGAAGCACATCATCGTCAGCAGTATGGCCGGGATCAGCGCGCCGAACAGGGCTGCGTACTCGCCTGAGCGGCGGAACAGCGCAACCTGCTTCCACGTCGCGACCGCCGAGTTGCCGGCGACGATCGCCATCGCCGCCGGAACGGCGGCGACAAGCGCCACATCAAGATGGTCCAGAGACAGCAGCGCGGCCGCCAGCCATCCGATCACCGTGATCGCCAGTCCCAGCGCGAACCACTTGCCGTTGCGGTTGAAGTAGATCCGGTTGAAGGTCCGCTCGAAGTGCTTCTCCAGCGCCTTGCTGGCCGCGGTCAGCCGCTGACGGCTCGTCTCCGTCAGCGTCACCTTGTCGGCGCCGGTGAAAAGGGCATCGAACAGGACCCGCTCACCGTCCGACATCGGCTTCGCAGCGGCAGTTCCGGGAGCCACGGACACCGAGCGTGTCGCCTGGGTGCCGTCGATGATGACATGCCCCTTGACGGCGAGGCTGACGAGCGCCGCAGCGAAAGCGGTGGTGTCGTAGCCCATCCGCTCGATGTAGCGCATCGCCGCCGGCGGCAGGGTGGGACGATAGATCGGGATGATCGATCCACCGCGCGGGTCGCGGCCGATCCGATGCCAGACGACCAGATAGTAGCCGAGCACGATTGCCAGGGTCAGGACGGACGCCGCCAGCGACCCCCAGCGCTCCAGCCACTGGACGATGCGCTGGCCGGTCGTGGCAGGCGCAAGGAATCCTGACGGCCAGCCCACCGCCACCGTCAGCCCCTCGCCCGGCTGCAGCGGACGGGTCATGCGGAAGCGCGGATAGCCGTTCTGGGTCTCGTCGATCAGGACATCGCTGCCGGTGTCGCCCCAGTAACCGGAATAGGCCGCCACCTGCGACACCGGCGCGCCGACCGGCGGCACCACGACCGCGGTCGCCTCCAGAATGGGGAAGCTCCACGCGTTGCCGGTTACGTTCCAGTAGATCTCGTCGAATCCGTCGAATCGCCGCGCCTGGTCGCTCATCCGGTAGACGATCCGGTATCGGTAGATGCCGGGCGACAGGAACTGATCCGGATTGCCGAGATAGATGCGGACATTCGCCCCGTCCTGCTCGGTGCGATGCTGCTCCGGAGCGCCGTCGCGCAGGGTCTGCACGATGTCGAGGGTGGCGCGCCCGATACCGAGTACACCGACGCCACCAAGAGCGACGTCACGATAGATGCCCCGCCGGATCTCCCGGCCGAGCGCGACGACCTCGATGTCCTCGGTGACCAGCACCCCGCCATCGGTCTGGACTGCGATGCGCGCATCAAAGCTGCGGATCTCCTCGCGCGTCATGCCGCCAACGGACTGCGCCGCGGACGGGCCTGAACCGCAGATGAGGATGACCAGCGCCAGGCAGGCGCCAAGCAGCCGGAGGCTCGACGGCATTCCGTTCAGGTCCGGCTGAACGATACCGGCACCGGCTGCGAGGCGGCGGTGGCCTCGGTGGCGTCCAGCTCGAAGAATTCGCCCCTGGTGAAGCCGAACTGCCGGGCGACGAGGTTGGACGGGAACTGATCGATCTTGATGTTCAGGTCGCGGACCGACCCGTTGTAGAACCGCCGCGACATGTTGATGCGGTTCTCCGTGTCGGTGAGGTCGGCCTGCAGCTGCAGGAAGTTCTGGTTGGCCTTGAGATCGGGATAGGATTCGGCCAGCGCGAACAGATTCCTCAGCGCGTGCTGCAGGACGTTCTCGCTCTGCGCCTGATGCGCCGGGCTGCCGGTATCGGCCATCGCAAGATTGCGCGCCCTGACGACGGCCTCGAGCGTGTTCGCCTCGTGCGTCATGTAGCCCTTAACCGTCTCGACCAGATTGGGGATGAGGTCGTAGCGCCGCTTCATCTGTACCTGGATGTCGCTCCAGGCCTCCTCGGCGCGCGTCCTCAGCGAAACGAGACCGTTGTAGGTGACGACGACATAGATGCCGGCCGCAACGGCCAGCGCGATGAGCACGTAGGCAACGACCATGGCAGGTACTCCGCATTGGGGCCGCAAGCCTACATAAGCAGGTGACGTAGGGAAATGCCGATTTCGACCTGAGAAAGATCTCGGCCTGAGGAATGTTCCGGCCCACGGAAGCCTGCCCCGCCGGCAAAGCCGGCGGGGCAGTCGGCCGGCGTCCGGTTGGGGGCTCGGATGTCGGCCGTGAGGGCACCCGGTTCAGGCTGCGGCCACGCGGGCCGCGCCGAATGCTCGATCCTGATCTTTCATAGGCACATTCGAATAATCGAATTCGGGAACTCCCTTAAGTCAACTTCTCGTAACAATCGCCGGCGCGTAACAAGCCGGAGGCGCGGACTGCACAGCGACCACCAGGCTTGCTGAGACCTCGAACATACGCAGCGCCTGCCGCCATGGATCGCGGCTCTGTCGGCCACCCGGTGATCCGGATCCGTTCCCTCGGCGTATCAGCCGCGGTATCAACGAGGGATCTTGAGGCATGCACGCGGCATTCGCCATGACACCCGATCCCGCTGCCACAGCCATGTCGGCACCCGCCGAGCCGATGGCGCTGCTCGTGGCGCGCGTCGCCTTGAGCCGCGACCGCGAGGCGTTTCGGCAGCTCTATTGCCATTATGCGCCGCGGGTGAAGGGCCTGATGCTGCGCAAGGGAGCGAGCCCGGAGCTGGCCGAGGAACTGATGCAGGAAACGATGCTGGCGGTATGGACCAAGGCGTCGCTCTTCCATCCCGGTCGCGGCTCTGTGGCGACGTGGATCTTCACCATCGCCCGCAACCTGCGCATCGACCGGCTCAGGCGCGAGAACGTCCAGCATTTCGAGGATGTGCACGAGCTCGAGATCGCCGAGGGCGATCTGCCCGGCGGCCGCGAGGTGCTTGCCCAGGACGAGGCGGCGATCGCCCGGCAGGAGCAGCGCCGCGTGGCCGAAGCGCTCGGCACCTTGCCCGGCGAGCAAGCCGATATTCTCAGGCTGTCCTTCGTCGACGAGCTGTCGCAGAGCGATATCGCGCAGCGGCTGTCCCTGCCGCTGGGCACGGTCAAGTCGCGCATGCGGCTCGCCTATCGCCGGCTTCGCCTGGCCCTGGAGGAACGGTCGTGAACATTCGCCACCATCCCGACGAAGCGACCCTGTTGGCCTACGCGGCCGGCAGCCTGACCGAGGCCCTGTCCGTGACAGTCGCCGCGCATCTGGCAATGTGCGCACACTGCCGCGCCGCAGTGCGCACCGCCGAGGCGATCGGCGGCGCCTCGCTGGAGAACGCCGAAATCGCTCCACTGGCGGCCGATTCGCTCGCCCACATGATGGCGCGGATCGAGACCCCGGCGGCGCTGAGGCCGGAGCCCCGGCCGAAGCCCCGCGTCACCGATCCGCGTGTACCGATGCCGCTCGCCCGCCGTATCGACGGCGGTCTCGACGAGATCCGCTGGCGCTGGATTGCGCCGGGTGTGCGCAGCCACGAGATTTCCGTGTCGCCGAGCGGCGGACGGCTGGTGCTGCTGCGGATTGCGTCGGGCAAGGCGATGCCCGAGCACGGCCATCGCGGCAGCGAACTGACGCTGGTGCTGGCCGGCTCCTACAGCGATGCGACAGGCCGCTATGGCCCCGGTGATCTCGCCGACCTTGACGAGGATCTCGAGCACACTCCGGTGGTCGATTCCGAGGAGGATTGCATCTGCCTCGTGGCGACAGAGGCGCCGACCCGGTTCAAGTCGCTGATCGGGCGGTTGCTGCAGCCCTACCTGCGACTCTGAGGCCATGGCCGCGGCAACCGGAGCGGCCTGGACGACCGCCTGGGTGATCGGCGCCAGCTCCGGGCTCGGCCGTGAGATCGCGCGTCAGCTTGCGGCCCGCGGCATCAGCGTCGCCGCTTCGGCGCGGCGGGCCGACGCGCTCGAAGTCCTCACTCGCGACAGTGGCGGCGCGATCCGGCCCTATCCGCTCGACATCGTCGACACAAGCGCAGTTCGTGCGGTGGCGGACCAGATCGAGCAGGACCTCGGAACGCCGGACCTGGTGGTGCAGGCAGCGGCCGTCTGGCATCCGTTTCGCCTCGACGACGTCTCGGCGGACAGCTTCGAGCGGTCGATGCAGGTCAACTATCTTGGCAGCGTCAACGTCGTCGCGGCGGTGCTGCCCCGGATGCGGCAGGCCGACCGCGGGACCATCGCACTGATTGCCTCGGTCGCCGGTTATCGCGGCCTGCCGAAGGCGGCGATCTATGCCCCGACCAAGGCCGCCCTGATCAGCCTAGCCGAATGTCTGCACACCGAGCTGGACGGCAGCGGGGTGTCGGTCAGGATCGTCAATCCCGGCTTCATCGCAACACCGATGACCGCGCGGAACGACTTCCCGATGCCATTCCTGATGCAGCCCGACGAGGCGGCACGGCGCACGATCGACGGGCTGGCCGGACGCGGTTTCGAGACGGCCTATCCCCGCCGGTTCGTGGCCGTCCTCAAGCTGATGCGGCTGTTGCCCTATTCCCTCTACTTCCCGATCATCCGCAAGCTGGTGTCGCGCCGATGAACAGCCAGTCTGAGGCCCGTGCGGCCGTGGACCGCTACAACCGAACGCTCGAGACGCTGCGCCCCGACACGATCGACGATCTGCTGGCGCTGTGCACCGCGGACATCCGTTTTGCCGATCCGTTCAACGACGTGGTCGGTCGCGCCGCGGTCGGACGCGTCTACGAAGACATGTTCGGGAAGGTCCGCGACCTGAAGTTCACCGTGCTCGACTGTCATGGCGCCGGTCCGGTGTATCTGACCCGCTGGCGGTTCGAGGGCCGCATGGGCCGGCTCGGCCACAATGCGGTCGAGGGAATGAGTCACCTCACGCTCGACGGCGACGGGCTGGTGCGGGCCCATATCGACTACTGGGACGCCGCCCGCCTCTACGCGCGCCTGCCGCTGCTCGGAGCCATCCTCGCCGCGATCCGGCGGCGCATCTCTGCCCGCGCCGGCTGAGGCTGCTGGCGACCGTCCGCGGCTCAGTCCCGGGCGGAGAGCCGACGGCGCAACTTGCCGACTGCGTCCTCGATGCGCCGGTCGAACCGCGCCAGCGGCGGCTTGATGCCGTTGGCGAACAGCGTCTGTCGCATCTCGTGGGTGGTGCCGGTGAACACCAGCCGGACACCGCGCCGGTGGGCCTTGTGCGCCAGGGTCTCCAGCGTGTTGGCTGCGGTTGAATCGAGGAAGGGAACCGCCGACAGGTCGATCACCAGGGCCCGGTGGCGATCGGCGATGCGGTCCAGTACCGAGCCAATCGAGGCGGCGGCCCCGAAGAAGAACACGCCGGAGATCCGGTAGACGACGACGTCGGGATCGGCGGCGACGGTCTCGTCGTAGGGCGTACGGCCGCCATTGGCGGTGTCGGCGCGGTCCTCCGGCACGAACGGCACAGCCGTCTCGATCGCGGTCATCCGCGACATGCGCTGGATGAACAGCAGCGAACCGAGCGCGACGCCGACGACGATACCTTCTGTCAGATCGCGGAAGATCGTCAGCAGGAAGGTCGCCAGCAGGACGGCGGCATCGCCCCACGAGGCCTTCAGCAAGGCGGCGAAGGCCTGCTTCTCGGCCATGTTCCAGGCGACCACGATCAGGACAGCGGCAAGGCTCGCCAGCGGAATGAAGCGCGCCAGCGGCGCCACCACCAGCACGAAGCCGAGCAGGAAGACCGCATGCAGCATGCCCGCGATCGGGCCGTGCGCGCCAGCCCGCACGTTGGTCGCGGTGCGCGCGATCGTGCCGGTCACGCAGATGCCGCCGAACAGCGCGGAGCCGATATTGGCGATGCCCTGGGCGACCAGCTCACAGTTCGAGCGGTGCCGGCGCCCGGTCATGCCGTCCGCAACCACGGCCGAAAGCAGCGATTCGATCGCCCCGAGCAGGGTGAAGCTCACCGCGCTGGGCAGGACGGCCACCACCTTGGCGAGGCTCATCTGCGGCAGCGCCGGCATCGGCAGGCTGGCCGGGATGCCGCCGAAGGCGGAGCCGATGGTGGCGACCGGCAGATCGAGCAGCGCGGTGGCGAGCGTTGCGATGGCCACCGCCATGAGCATGCCGGGCCAGTGCGGGCGCACCGCCTTGAGCCCGGCGATGGCGGCCACCGTGGTCGCCGACAGCGCCACCGTGACGGGATCGACGGTGGCGGCGGCTTTCCACAGCGCCGGCAGCTTCTCGATGAGCGGACCAGGCTCCGGACCGGCGAGTGCAAGACCGAACAGGCTCTTGATCTGGCTCGCGGCGATGATCACCGCGATGCCGGCCGTGAAGCCGACCGTCACCGGATAGGGGATGAACTTCACGTAGGTGCCGAGCCTGAGCAGCCCGACGGCGACGAGCATCACCCCTGACATGAGGGTGGCCAGGATCACCCCGTCTATGCCGTGGGCAGCGGCCGTGGTGGCGACCAGCACGATGAAGGCGCCAGCCGGCCCGCCGATCTGGAACCGGCTGCCGCCGAGTGCGGAAACCAGAAATCCGCCGACGATCGCCGTGTAGAGCCCCTGCGCCGGTGTCGCACCGGAAGCGATGGCAATGGCCATCGAAAGCGGCAGCGCGACGATGGCGACGGTCAGCCCGGCCAGGGCGTCAGATCGCAGGTTCGCGACGCTGTAGCCTTCGCGGAGGACGGTGACCAGCTTAGGGGTGAACAGTTCGACGAAGCTCGGTGCGGCCTCAACCGCTGTGGTCCTCGATGGTCTCATGCGTGCTGCGCCCTCAACAGGCGCGGCGGGAATTGTCCGGCCGGGGTCGGTGTTCCCGTCGCAGATGGTGTCTCAGCTCTGGGGTGGGGCCGGCTCCTTGAGGCGGACGCCGCGCCCGCCGGCAAGGCTCTGGGCATTGTCGCCGATCAGCTCGACGCCGGCGCGGTCGAGGGCCTCGATCACCCGGGTCAGGCTGTCGACGACACCCCGCACGGTACCGGGGCTCGCCTCCATCCGCTGGATGGTCGGAACCGAGACGCCCGCCAACTCGGCCAGCCTGCGCTGGTCGAGTCCGAGCAGCGCCCGCGCGGCGCGAAGCTGCATGCCGGTCATCATGATTGCGGCCTTGTATATGTTTATGACTGCTTGCGCAATGTATATTGATGTTTCAAACATCAACATCGTGGCGACGACCAGCACCTGCCCGGCCGCCGCGAGCCGGTCTGCCGGTGTGCGGAAAAGGCCGGCAGGGCCGGGCACCCGCCACGCGCTCAGCCGGTCTTCACCAGCCGGTAGATGCCGACGTCGATCGTGCGTTCGGTGAAACCCGCCTCGCAATAGGCAAGGTAGTAGTCCCAGCGCCGGCGGAAGCGCTCGTCGAATCCGAGCGCGGCGATCTGCGGCCAGGCCGCGTTGAACCGCGACCGCCATTCGCGGAGCGTTCGCGCGTAGCAATCGGCGAAGGTCTCGACGCCGTCGAGCGCGAGACCGGCCCGCTCCGCCTCGCGTGCGATCACCGTGCGCGTCGGCAGCATGCCGCCGGGAAAGATGTATCGCTGGATGAAATCGACGCCGCGCCGGTAGCGCTCGAACAGCGGTTCGGCAATGGTGATCGCCTGGATGGCCGCCGTGCCGGACGATCTGAGCCGCGCCGCCAGCGTCGCGAAGTAGTGCGGCCAGTTGGCCTCGCCGACGGCCTCGATCATTTCGATCGAGGCGATCCGATCGTAGCTGCCCTCGGTATCGCGGTAGTCCTCAAAGCGCAGATCGCACCGGGCCGCCAGACCGGCCTCGGCAATGCGGCGCCTGGCATAGACGAGCTGCTCGCGCGACAGGGTGATGCCGGTCACGGTCAGATCGCGCTCGCCCGCCGCCACCTCGGCGAAGCCGCCCCAGCCGCAGCCGATTTCCAACACATGGTCGCCGGCCTGCGGCGACAGCGCCTCGATCACCTTGCGGTACTTGGCATGCTGGGCAGAGGCGAGGTCGTTGGCGCCATCGGCAAAATAGGCGCTGGAATAGGTCATGCTGTCGTCGAGCCAGAGCCGGTAGAAATCGTTCGACAGGTCGTAATGCGCCGCGATGTTCCGCCTGGCTCCGGCACGGGTGTTGGGCCTGACCAGATGGTAGAGCCTGTCGGGGAGGCGCACGCGGAACAGCCGCCCGCCGGCCGCCCCGAGCGCGGCCTCGTTATGCAGGAAGAACCGCAGCACCGCCACCAGATCGGGCGTGGTCAGATCGCCGTCCATATAGGCCTGGGCAAAGCCGATGGTGCCGCGGCGGATTGCCTTCGGAATGATCGCGAGATTCCGGAAATCAATCTCGGCGTCGATGCCGTCGCACCCGGACTCCAGCCGGAAGCGGCCCCCGTCCGGCACCGTCAACGTCAGACTGCCGACCGGCCGGAAGTTCCGCAAGGCATGCTGGAGGGCGGCAAGCGCGGCATGATCGAGCAGACCGGCGACCGGCCCGCGCGGACGGTAGGTCAATCGGGGCAGGGGCGACAGGCTCATCGATGCTTGCAACTCACTGCAACGGTCCGTCAGGTTCCGGGGAGGAGAAGATGGCGGAATGGCCGGTGTCGCGCGGCCGCGGCACCATGCGAAGGCCCTTCCGCCACAGCTTCAAGGCCTCCCAATGGATGCCGGCCGTAACTTTCCACGTCAATGCCGGATGACGCGCCAGGGTTCGGACCAAACTGCGATCGTCGAACGGCCGCCGTCGACCGACCAGATGGGCCGTGAGGATCGGCTGGCGCCGGCGCGACAGGGCGACGCCGACCCTGACCCGGTCGCCGGGCGGTGCTATGGTGAAATCGTAGCGGCCGTCGGCATGATTGAAGGGCGACACGTAGAGTCGCTTGTCGGCCACCTGCCGGATCGGGCCCGTCGGTGCCGGCCCAGCCGGAACGACATAGGTCTTGCGCTCCCCGAAGGTGTTGGAAACCTCGTACAGGATCAGCCGCACCTCGCCCGAGCGGGCATAGCAGAAGTAGACGGAGAGCGGATTGAAGACATAACCCAGCATGCGCGGCAGGCACAGGAGCTCGACGCGCGCGATCTCCCCCGCCAGCCCGGCCGCCGCGGCGAGCCGTGCCGCGTGCTCGGCCAGCGGGGTGCCGTCGCCCGGTCCGTGATCCCGATCGCGGATCGAGAACAGGTTGAAGCGGTTGTAGGAGAACAGCCGCGATCGGCGGTCGAGCTCATGGAGCCGGGCGATGTCGACCAGCGCATAGGTCAGCGCGTATCGCAGTTCATGGTCGATCGGATGCAGCCTGCGGTGGACGACGATCACGTCGTAGAGGGCTGCGGGCGCGTCGCTCACTCGGCAGGCTCCGGTACGGGCACGCCGGTCAGCGGCGGGGTGACCGCGATTCGACCTGATTCCGCGGCAACAGTCCACGGCCGGCGCAGTCCGCCGAGCTGTTCGGCCACGGCAAGGCCGGACTGTATGCCGTCCTCGTGGAAGCCGTCGCCGAAATAGGCCCCGCAGAACCAGGTGCGGCGGCGTCCCTGCAGCTGCCACAGCCGCGCCCTGGCGGCCATCGACCGGGCATCGAACACCGGATGATGGTAGACGAAGCTGCCCAGCACGTGCGCTGCGTCTGGCATGGCGGGCGGATTGAGTGTCACGAAGATGTCGGTCCGCGTCGCCAGCGGTTGCAAGCTGTTCATCCAGTAGCTGACACATAGTCCGGTCTCGGCGCCGGCGCCTGTCTTGATGTAGTTCCAGCTCGCCCACAGCCGCCGTCGCCTCGGCATCAGCCGGACATCGGTATGCAGGACGGCATGGTTGCGCTGATAGGGGAAGGCCGACAGCAGCTCCCGCTCGACGTCGTCGGCGTCGGCGAGAATCGACAGGGCCTGGTCGGCATGGGCGGCGACGACCACCTGGTCGTAGCGCTGGCGACCTCCGTTCCCGTCCAGCACCTCCACCACGGCGCCACGCCGCGCCACCTCCCGGACCGGCGTCTCGAGACGCAGCACGATGCGCGAATCCGCTAGCAGTCGCCGGACATATTCGCGGCTGCCGCCGATCACGGTGCGCCAGCGCGGCCGGCCGACCAGGCGGGTGAGGCCGTGATTGCGGTAGAACCTGAGGAAGGCGGCCACCGGATAATGAAGCATCCTGTCGGCCGGTGTCGACCAGATCGCCGCGCCCATCGGCAGCAGGTGCTCCTCGACGAAGCGTCGCGAATATCCGGCGGCAGCCATCGCCTCGCCGAGACCGAGCGGGGACTCGCACAGCGCATCATCGCGCGAGGCCTCGCGAAAGAACCGGAGGATCTCGGCAAGCAGGCGCCAGTGGTCGCGGTCGAACAGATTGCCGGGCTGGCCGAAGAAACCGGCGAGCGAGCCGGAATATTCGTAGCGTCCGTCCCCTGCCGACAGCGCGAAACTCATCCGGGTGGATGCGGTGGGTACCGCGAGGTGGCGGAACAGTGCAGTCAAGTTCGGATAGTTGCGCTCGTTGTAGACGATGAAACCGGTGTCGACCGGAACCTGCCCCTCTGGCATTGCGACGTCGACGGTGTTGCTGTGGCCTCCGACATGCGCTCCCTGTTCGTAGAGCGTCACGTCATGGGTTCGCGACAGCAGCCAGGCGGCCGACAAGCCGGAAATTCCGCTGCCGATCACGGCGATTTTCATGCAGGCCCCCTTCCGGACGGCATGTCCGGCCGTCCCGGACGCTCGCGAGGGATACGATGTGCAGCCAGGGGCGGATCACCGCCGCGAGCGGGAGCGGCGCGGGGCGGGGCGGGGCGTGTCAGGTGCCGTAATAGTCGCGATACCAGTCCACGAAGCGGCGGACGCCGATCTCGATCGGGGTGTCGGGACGGTAACCGATGGCGGCCGCGAGATCCTCGACATCGGCGGCCGTGGCGCGGACGTCGCCGGGTTGCATAGGCTGGTAGTCGCGCACCGCCTTGCGCCCGAGAACCTCCTCGAGCAGCTCGATCAGCCGCTCGAGCCCGACGGACCGGTCGGTGCCGATATTGTAGATGCGCCATGGTGCGGCGGCGGTGGCGGCGGCCGGCTCGCGGCCGTTCCAGGCAGCGTCGGCGACCGCCGGCCGGTCGGCAATCCGCACCACGCCTTCGACGATGTCGTCGACATAGGTGAAACTGCGCTGCATCTGCCCCTCGCCAAACACGGCGATCGGCTCGCCGGCGAGGATCGCGCGAGTGAACAGGAACAGCGCCATGTCCGGCCGGCCCCACGGGCCGTAGACCGTGAAAAACCGCAGGCCCGTCGTCGGCAGCTCGAACAGATGGCTGTAGGCGTGCGCCATCAGTTCGTTGGCGCGCTTCGTCGCGCCATAGAGGCTGACCGGATGGTCAGCCGGGACGCGCTCGCGGAAGGGACTGGCGGTCACCGCCCCGTAGACAGAACTGGACGAGGCATAGACCAGGTGGCGCACGCCGTGGTGGCGACAGCCCTCCAGCACGTTGATGAATCCGGCGAGATTGGCCGACACGTAATCGTGCGGCGAATGCAGCGAATGCCGCACCCCCGCCTGCGCGGCCAGATGGATGACAAGGTTGGGTTCGTGCGCCTCGAATACCGTCGCCATCTGCTTCTGGTCGGCGATGTCGGTGCGGCGGAACACGAACCGGTCGAAGGCCGCCAGCCGCTCGAGGCGTGCCGTCTTCAGTGCGGGGTCGTAGTAGGCATTGAGATTGTCGATGCCGACGACGGCACGGCCGGCCTCCAGATAGCGCCGCGCAGTGTGGTAGCCGATGAAGCCCGCAGCCCCGGTCACCAGGATTGGCCGGTCGGCATAGGCGGCCGCGATCCCCTGGGCTGCCATTGTCACAGGCTCCAGTAGGCGATGCCTGGCGGCATCTGCGGAGCCGCAAAGGCCGAGGTCACATCGACGAACAGACCGCCAGGCCGCAGCATCGCCGCCAGGCTCGCCGCGCCGGCCTCGAGATAGATGCGGTGCGGCACCGCCAGCACCAGCGCGTCGAGCCCCGCGAGGCTGTCGGCGGGCATCAGCGCGAGCCCGGTGTCGGCTGCAAACCTGGCGGCGTCGGCAAGCGGATCGGCGAGCAGAACCGTGATGCCGAAGTCGGACAGTTCGCGGGCGATGTCTGGGACCCGGCTGTTGCGGGTGTCGGTGACGTCGGCCTTGAAGGTCACGCCGAGGATGCCGACCCGGGCGCCGGCGAGCTGACGGCCGTCGCGGGCGAGCCGGCGTGCGACCTCTGCACCGACATATCCGCCCATGCCGTCGTTGATGCGGCGCCCGGCAAGGATCATCTGCGGGTGATGGCCGGCCATCTCCGCCTTCGCGGCCAGCCAGTACGGATCGACGCCGACGCAGTGGCCGCCGACCAACCCCGGCCGGAACGGCAGGAAATTCCACTTGGTGCGGGCTGCAGCGATCACGTCGGCGGTGCGGATCGACAGCCGGTTGCAGATCATGGCGAGCTCGTTCATCAGCGCGATGTTGATGTCGCGCTGGGTATTCTCCAGTACCTTTGCCGCCTCCGCCACGGCAATCGACGGTGCGCGGTGGATCCCGGCCGGAACGATCGCCGCATAGGCACGGGCGACACGCTCCAGGGTGTCTGCATCCTCGCCCGCGACAACCTTGACGATCTGGGCGAGCCCATGCTCCCGGTCGCCGGGATTGATGCGCTCCGGCGAATAGCCGAGCGTGAAGTCCCGACCGCGTACCAGCCCCGACGTCGCCTCGAGCAGCGGCCCGCAGATTTCCTCGGTCGCGCCTGGATAGACGGTCGATTCGAACACGACGACCGCTCCGGGCGACAGATGCGGGCCGACGGCGATGCAAGCCTCGCGCAGCGGCCCGAAGTCCGGCCGGCGGTGATCGTCGATCGGGGTCGGCACCGCCACGACGATGAAGCTGGCGCCGGCGAGCGCCGCCGCATCGGCGCTGAAGCGCGCGGTGGTAGCGGCCAGCTCGGCCGGCTCGACATCGCCGTTGCGATCGCGCCCGGCGGCGAGATCAGCGACGCGGTCGTGATCCCGGTCGAAGCCGGTTGCCGTGCCGAATGCCCGTGCGAAGGCGAGCAGCACCGGCAGACCGACATAGCCGAGGCCGACGACCGCGACCCTCTCCTGCATCCTGAACCTTTCCGTTTCCGCCGCCCAGTCCTGCCGGCTCGCGAACCGGCCGGCATCAACTAACGTCTTTCGCTGTCCGCGAACAGATCCGCGACGGCGGAACGAGGCTTTCCTTTCGCTGTCAATCCACCTTAACATTCACGCCAAAGACTGAGGCCTTAAGGGGAACGGGGCCCGAGCGAAATTGACCATCCTTGCGGTCGAGGATCTGACGATCGACTTCCGGTCGATGGAAGGCGGTCTGCGGGCGGTCGACGGTGCCACGTTCGAGGTGGCGGCCGGTCGCACCACTGCGCTGGTCGGCGAATCGGGATCGGGAAAGACCGTGATCTCGCAGGCGATCATGGGGATCCTGCCGCAGGCCGCGCGGATCACCGGCGGCCGGCTGCTGTTCGATGATCCTGCCACCGGCAGCCGGACCGACATCGCCGCGCTCGACCCTGCCGGCAAGAGGATGCGCGCCCTGCGCGGCAACCGGATCGGCATCGTCTTCCAGGAGCCGATGACCTCGCTGTCGCCGCTGCACACGATCGGCGACCAGATCGGCGAGTCCGCCGAACTGCATCTCGGCCTCACCGCCGCCCAGGCGCGGGCGGCGACCCGCGACATGCTGAAGCTAGTCCAGTTTCCCGACCCCGAGCGCGCGCTCGACACCTACACGTTCGAGCTGTCGGGCGGCCTGAGACAGCGTGCGATGATCGCCATGGCACTGATCTGCCGCCCGGCGCTGCTGATCGCCGACGAGCCGACCACGGCGCTCGACGTCACCATCCAGGCCGAGATCCTCAAGCTGATGCGGTCGCTCCAGGCCGAACTCGGCATGTCGATCCTGCTGATCACCCACGATTTCGGTGTGGTCGCCAACATGGCCGACGACGTGGTGGTGATCTATCGCGGCCGCATCATGGAATCCGGTCCGGTCGCCGACATCTTCGGCAACCCCCAGCATCCCTACCTCAAGGCGCTGCTCAACGCGGTGCCGCGCTTCAACATGGCGCCCAACGAACGGCTGGTGCCGCTGCGCGAGATCAAGCCGCAGACCGGGGGCCACCTGATGAAGCCGCGCGAGGATGCCGGCGCGCGCGGCCAGCCGATCCTCGAGGTCGACCGCATCTCCAAGAGCTTTCCGCTGCGCAGCGGCGGCTTCTTCTCGGCGCCGCGCATGGTCAGGGCGCTCGATGCGGTGTCGTTCGTGGTCCGGCGCGGCGAGTGTCTCGGTCTCGTCGGCGAATCAGGCTCCGGCAAGACCACCACCGCGATGGCGATCCTGCGGGCGATCACCCCGGACTCCGGCCAGATCCGCGTCGCGCTGGACGGAACGATGCGCGACATCGCCACGCTGGAGGGTCCCGACCTGATGACGTTCCGGCGCAAGATCCAGGTGGTGTTCCAGGATCCGTTCTCCTCGCTCAACCCGCGCATGACGGTCTACGATATCCTCTCGGAGCCGTTCATCATCCACAAGACCTGCGACATTGCCGAACGCAACGAGCGGATCGGCGAGCTGATGCGCCTGGTCGGCCTCGACGAGCGGCATCTGCGGCGCTATCCGCATTCCTTCTCCGGCGGACAGCGCCAGCGCATCGGCATCGCCAGGGCGTTGGCGCTCGGCCCTGAGATCGTCCTGTGCGACGAGCCCGTCTCGGCACTCGATGTCTCGGTCCAGGCGCAGATCCTCAACCTGTTGCGCGATCTCAAGGACAAGCTCGGACTGACCTATATCTTCGTCAGCCACAACCTCGCGGTGGTCGACTACATCGCCGATCGCATCGCGGTGATGTGCCGGGGGCTCGTGGTGGAACTGGCCGACAAGACCGACCTGATCCGCGATCCGCGCCACCCCTATACCCGGGCGCTACTGGCGGCGGTTCCGGAACCGCGCCTCGATGCCCTGCTCGACTTCGAGGCATTGTCGGCGGGTCGCGCCTCAGATCCGATGGCCTGGCCGGAACCCTTCCGCCCGCGGCCGGGCCCCGCGCCGGCACTGACCGAGGTTTCGCCGGGCCATTTCGTCCTCGCCCCCGGACTGGTCGGCGCCGAGGCTGCATGAACAGGAGAGCCGTCAAATGTCGATGATCGGCCGACCGGCCGCACTGGCCGTCGTTCTGGCGGTAAGCCTGGCGGCGGGACCCGCCCAGTCCCTCGAATTCCAGGAAACCGAAACGCTGTCGCGCACCCACGATGCGGCCAGCCTGCCGCCGGTCGCCGAAAGGCTGCCGAAGGAACCGCTGGTGGTGGACCTCGAGTCGCGGGGACGAACGGCAGGTCGGCACGGCGGCGACATCAATACGCTGATCGGCAGGGCCCGCGACGCCCGGCTGATCAATGTGTGGGGCTATGCGCGGCTCGTCGGCTACGACGAGAACCTCAACCTCGTCCCCGACATCCTGCGCGCGATCGAGGTCGAGGGAGACCGGGTGTTCACGCTGCACCTGCGCAAGGGCCACAAATGGTCCGACGGCCATCCCTTCACCTCCGAGGACATCCGCTACTGGTGGGAGGATGTCGTCGGCGAGCCGTCGCTGACGCCATCCGGACCGGCGCCGTTCATGCTCGCGGACGGCCGGCCGCCGGTGTTCGAGGTGATCGACGAGACGACCGTCCGGTTCACCTGGGACAGCCCGAATCCGCTGTTCCTGCCAAGCCTCGCGGCGGCCCGCGATCCGTTCATCTACCGTCCGGCGCACTACCTGAAGCAGTTCCACATCAAGTACGGCGACAAGGATGCGATCGAGCGGCAGGTGAAGGAGGCGCGCGCCTCGAGCTGGGCGTCGCTGCACAACGCCAAGGACGACATGTACAATGCCGAGAACCTCGACCTGCCCAGCCTGCAGCCCTGGGTGATCCGCTCGACCGGCGGCGGCCAGCGCTTCGAGATGGTCCGCAACCCCTATTACCATCGGGTCGACCCCGACGGGCGGCAGCTTCCCTATGTAGACCGCGTGATCATGTCGCTCGCCGACGGACGCCTGATCCCGACCAAGACGCAGGCCGGCGAGGCCGACCTGCAGGCGCGCGGTCTCTCGCTGGCCGACGTCACCGTGCTCAAGCGCGGCGAGGCGACCCAGAACTACCGCACCCTGCTGTGGGCGAATGGCAACGCCGCGCAGGTCGCGCTCTACCCCAACCTGACCACCAGGGATCCGGTGTGGCGGCAGCTGTTGCGCGACACCCGGTTCCGCCACGCGCTGTCGCTTGGCATCGACCGCGAGATGATCAACCGGGCGATCTATCTCGGACTCGGCAAGCCCGGCAACAATACGGTCCAGCCGCAAAGCCCCCTGTTCAAGGAAGCCTATCGCACCCAATGGGCGGGCTTCGACACGGCCGAGGCGAACCGTCTGCTCGACGAGATCGGTCTGACCGAGCGGCGCGCGGATGGGATCCGGCTGCTCCCGGACGGTCGGCCGCTCGAGATCATCGTCGAGACGGCCGGCGAAAGCGCCGAGCAGCTCGACGTGCTGGCACTGGTGGCGGAAACCTGGAAGGAGATCGGCGTCGCGCTGTTCGCCAAGGCCTCGCAGCGCGACGTGCTGTTCAACCGTGCCCTGTCGGGCGATCTGGTGATGGGCGTGTGGTCGGGCTGGGACAATGGCATCGCCACTGCCGACATGCCGCCCGACGAACTCGCGCCGGTCCACGGCGACTCCTCGCTGCTGTGGCCGGCCTGGGGCGACTACTGGGAGAGCCACCAGGCCTCCGGCGAGCCGGTCGACTACGCGCCGGCGCAGGAACTGCTCGACCTCTATATCGCCTGGCTCGGCTCCGCCTCGTCGCAGGAGCGCGCGCGGATCTGGGACCGCATGCTGGCGATCCATGCCAACGAGACGCTGATCATCGGCATCGTCTCCGGCGTCCGCCAGCCGGTCGTCGCCAAGACCAAGCTGAAGAACGTTCCTGCCAAGGCCTTCTACGGCTGGGACCCTGGGGCGCAGTTCGGGATCTGGCGGATGGACGAATTCTGGATCGACGGCTGACCGGGACCGCAGATGCTGCTGTATACCCTGCGCCGCCTGGCCGGCATGGTACCTACGCTGCTGGTGATCAGCCTGATCGTGTTCTTCGTGATCGAGCTGCCGCCGGGCGACTACCTGTCGAACCAGATCGCCCAGTTGCGGGCGCAGGGCGAGGCGTCGAGCGTCGCGCGTCTCGAATTCCTGCGAACCGAGTTCGCGCTCGATGAACCGTTCTGGAAGCGGTATCTGATCTGGGTCGGTCTGTGGCAGGGCCCGCACGGCTTCTCCGGCCTCTTGCAGGGCAACTGGGGCTGGTCATTCGAGTTCAACAAGCCGGTCGAGCAGGTGGTCGGGCCGACCCTGCTGCTGACCGTCATCCTGAACTTCGCCACAGTGCTGTTCGTCTACGTGGTTTCCTTTCCGATCGGTATCTATTCGGCGACGCGGCAGTACAGCTGGGGCGACTACGGCTTCACCTTGCTCGGCTATCTCGGGCTCGCGACGCCGAACTTCCTGCTGGCGCTGATCTTGATGTACCTGGCCAATGCCTGGTTCGGCCTCACCGTCGGCGGACTGATGGCGCCCGAATATGTCGACAAGCCCTGGACGCTCGACAAGGTCCTGTCGGTGATGGCGCATCTTGTCATCCCGGTCATCGTCATCGGCACCTCCGGCACTGCCGGCATGATCCGCCGGCTGAGGGCCAACCTGCTCGACGAACTGCACAAGCAGTACGTCACCACGGCCCGCGCCAAGGGGCTCGGCGAGACCCGGCTTCTGGTGAAGTATCCGCTCAGGATGGCGCTCAATCCGTTCATCGCCGACATCGGCAACATCATCCCCTCGCTGGTGTCGGGATCGGTGATCGTCTCGGTGGTCCTGAACCTGCCGACGGTCGGGCCAATCCTCCTGACCGCGCTGCAGAGCCAGGACCAGTTCCTGGCCGGCTTCATCATCCTGTTCGTGGCGATCCTGACGCTGGTCGGCATGCTGATCTCCGACCTGCTGCTGGCCGTCGTCGATCCGCGCATCCGGCTCGGGGCGGAGGCCGGTCGCACATGACGATGGAAACCGTGGGTCCGAATCATCGCGTCGACCGCGCCCCGTTCGATCCCTCCGGCCCCGAGATCGTCGATGCCGACCGCGAGCGCTACTATCAGGCCTCGCAGTGGCGGATCGTCTGGTGGAAGTTCCGCCGGCACAGGCTGGCGGTCTGGGCCGGCGTCGTGCTGATCGTGTTCTACCTCGCCGTGCCCTTCGCCGAGATCATCGCGCCCTATGCCGCCAACGCGCGCAGCAACGACCATCTCTACGCCCCGCCGCAGGCGGTCCGGCTGTTCCACGAGGGGCGTTTCGTCGGCCCGTTCGTCTACGGTCTCAACGCCGAGATCAATCTCGAAACGATGGCCTGGGAATATGTCGCCGACACCGATGACGTGCAGCCGATCCGCTTCCTCTGCCTCGGCGAGTCCTACAGTTTCTGGGGGCTGATCCCCGGCCGCTTCCATCTGTTCTGCCCGGCCGAAGGCGGCACGCTGTTCCTGCTCGGCACCGACCGTCTCGGCCGCGACCTGTTCTCCGGCCTCGTCTACGGGGCGCGGCTGTCGCTCACCATCGGCATCGTCGGGGTCGCCATCTCGATCACGCTCGGCATGTTCTTCGGCGGCATCGCCGGCTATTTCGGCGGCATCGTCGATGCCGCCGTCAACCGGCTGATCGAGGTACTGCGCTGTCTGCCGGAACTGCCGCTGTGGATGGCGTTGTCGGCGGCACTGCCGGTGACGTGGAGCCCGGTGTGGATCTATTTCGGCATCACCATCATCCTCGGGCTGCTCGACTGGCCGGGTCTCGCACGCGCGGTGCGTGCCAAGCTCCTGTCGCTCAGGGAGGAGGATTACGCGCGCGCGGCGGTGCTGATGGGGGCGGGGCCGAAGCGGATCATCGGCAAACATCTGCTGCCGGGCTTCACCAGCCATCTGGTGGCGAGCGCGACGCTGGCCATCCCGAACATGATCCTCGGCGAGACGGCGTTGTCCTTCCTCGATCTCGGTCTGCGCCGGCCGGCGGTCAGCTGGGGCGTGCTGCTCAACGAGGCGCAGAGCATTACCGTCGTCACCGTCTATCCCTGGCTGATGGCGCCTGTGGTCCCGGTGATCATCGTGGTGCTCGCCTTCAACTTCCTCGGCGACGGCTTGCGCGACGCGGCAGATCCGTACAAGACGTGAGCGAAGGCGCCGCCCCGGCGCGCGCGACGAGGATGATCGATATGCCGAACGCCGCCACGGGCAGGGAGTGGGACGAGGAGTATCGCGGTGGCCGCTGGGGCTTCCTGCTCGACGTGAAGGAAGTGGCCCGCACCGGCGCGATCGCGGGTTGGCTGAAGGCGACAGGCACGGGTGAGCGCGTGCTCGACATCGGCTGCGGCGAGGGCGTGCTGTTCGGCCATCTCGACCGCGGCGCACTTGCCAGCTATGTCGGCGTCGACATTTCCGCAGAGGCGCTGGCGCGCGCCAGGGTCGATCGGTCCGTGGCGCGGCTGGTCGAGGCCGACCTGCAGGGCTTCGAACCTGATCCGGGCGAGACCTTCACCGCCGTGGTCTTCAACGAGGTGCTGCATTTTGCCGACGATCCCGGCGCCGAGCTTTCCCGCGCCGCGCGATGGCTCGCGCCCGGCGGCGTGATCGCGGTGTCGATGTATGCGCCGTGGAAGGAGACCGGCGGCGGCTACGCCAAGGTGACCGCCATGGAGGCGGCCTGTGCAGGTCGGGAGTGGACGGTGCTCGATGCGCTCGAACTCGTCAGCCAGGCCAAGAATGTGCGCTGGCGCCTCAGGCTGATCCGGCCGGCAGACGCATAGAGCCGGTCCCGGAGATCCGGAGCCGATGCTCCGTCGGGCGAGGCGCGACAACAGGCGGGCGGAGCGGGCTGTCGATTCCGTGGCCCGACGAACCGGTGCGGCCACGCCGCCCCGCGGCTCCACGCCCGCATCATCAAGGCCAGGCGCCTCGGTGCGGCGAGCCGGGATCGGGACGCGTCCACGCGCGCCCAGCCTTGCTGCTCCTGCCGCTATGCTCTAGGTAGGGCCGCGCCCCGGATGGCGTTTCCCGTACCACACCAGAGCGTTCCGACATGGCCAGGACCGACAGGCTGAAGGCGCGGCTGCCGCGCGGCTTCCAGGATCTCGACGCAGCCACCCTGCGCGCCCAGCGCCGCATGCTCGAGACGATCCGCGAGGTGTTCGAGCGCTACGGCTTCGATCCGCTCGAGACGCCGGCGATCGAATACACCGACGCATTGGGGAAATTCCTGCCCGACCAGGACCGGCCGAACGAGGGCGTGTTCTCGTTCCAGGACGACGACGAAGAGTGGCTGAGCCTGCGCTACGACCTCACTGCGCCGCTCGCGCGGCATGTGGCGGAAAACTATGACCGCCTGCCCAAGCCCTACCGTACCTACCGCGCCGGCTACGTGTTCCGCAACGAGAAGCCCGGGCCGGGACGGTTCCGCCAGTTCATGCAGTTCGACGCCGACACGGTGGGAAGTCCCGGTGTCGCGGCCGATGCCGAAGCCTGCATGATGGCGGCGGACGTGATGGAAGCGCTGGGCATCAAGCGCGGCGACTATTTGGTGCGGGTCAACAACCGCAAGGTCCTCGACGGGGTGATGGAAGCGATCGGGCTTGGCGGAGAGCAGAGTGCCGGCCGGCGACTGATGGTGCTGCGGGCGATCGACAAGCTGGATCGACTGGGGCAGGACGGCGTCATGCTGCTGCTTGGTCCGGGGCGGAAGGACGAGAGCGGTGACTTCACCAAGGGTGCCGGGCTCAACGACGATCAGATCACGACCGTGATCAACATCATCGGCGATCCCGCAACGCCGCGTTCCAGCGTCCAAGGCGATTCCGACATCGTCACGATTCACAACATGATGGCGCAGCTCGGCGGCTCTGCGACCGGACTGGAGGGCGCGCGTGAACTGCAAGAGATCAGCGCGTTCATCGAAGCTGCCGGTTACGCCGATCGTGTCAAGATCGACCCCTCCGTCGTGCGCGGCCTGGAATACTACACCGGGCCGGTCTACGAGGTCGAACTCACCTTCGAGACCGTCAACGAGAAGGGCGAGAAGGCCCGCTTCGGCTCGGTCGCCGGCGGCGGGCGCTATGACGGGCTGGTCGAGCGGTTCCGGGGCGAGAAGGTGCCGGCGACCGGCTTCTCGATCGGGGTGAGCCGTCTGTTCGCGGCGCTCAATGCGCTCGGGCGGATCGAGACCGGCGGCGATCTCGGCCCGGTCGTGGTGCTGGTCGACAGGGACGAGGCGAGTATCGCCAACGCCCAGAAGATGGTCGCCGAGCTGCGCGGCGCCGGCATCCGCTCCGAGATGTATCTCGGAGGCTCGCGCAGTTTCGGCCCGCAGATGAAATATGCCGACCGCCGCAACAGTCCCTGTGTCGTCATCCAGGGCGAGGACGAGCGGGCGCGCGGCGTCGTGCAGGTCAAGGATCTGATCGAGGGCGCCCGCCTGTCTGAGGCGATCGAAAGCCGCGAGGAATGGCGCGCGGCAAGGCCCGCACAGGTCGAGGTCGCGCGCGGCGATCTCGTGGCGACGGTGCGCGCCATCCTGTCGCGGCACGGGTAGAGCGATCCTGACCGGATGGGGTGTTCGGCGCGCCCGCCGGTGGCTTGCGACAGCCGCATCGGGGCACCTCGATGCCGGGAGTGACGACCGTCCACCCGATCAGGTCGCGTGCCCGAGATCAGGAGTGGGAGAAGATGGCGCACCCGGCGAGATTCGAACTCACGACCTCTGCCTTCGGAGGGCAGCGCTCTATCCAGCTGAGCTACGGGTGCTTCGCCTGAAATCGCGCGGACCATAGCGGATCGGCGCGGGGCGGGCAATCGGGCAGAAGCGATGAGCACGGCTCTGAATCCGGGTTAACGGGCTGAGGGCTGGAGTATGTGCTGAAGGTACTGGTTGTTGCGTGCGGCGCGCTTTCTGCGCAGCTTGATGGATCGCTTGTCGTGGACGCGGCGGAGCATGTTGAAGGCGAAGTGGCGCACGACGGCCATGTTGGCGGGACCGTGGCCGGT
>Ga0209909_100082_pt1 | contig 192434 bp, 199 predicted proteins | sample FECB22metaG_FD_188302 | JGI IMG/M metagenome (GOLD analysis project Ga0209909, IMG submission 188302) | Cyanobacterial communities from the Joint Genome Institute, California, USA - FECB-22 (SPAdes) (version 3) | ecosystem: Environmental > Aquatic > Thermal springs > Hot (42-90C) > Microbial...
CGGCCCCCGCGCCGTCCCCCCACCTCCGATGGTCCGGGACCTCGCGGGTTCACGCCGACGCCGGGCTCTCCGGGCGCATGCGCCCGTCGAGCCCCCCGCTCGAACCGCTCCCGCCGCGACAAGCTCGCAAGGCCTTGCGCCCTTCCCCTGCGACGGAACCCCCAGATGCTGCCCCACCCCCCAACCGACGTCGGAAAGTCGGGGACGGAAAAACGCACGGCGCTGAAAGGACGGGGGAAAGACGGGAGAAGTCGTCACGACTTGTCGCCCCATGGCGCCGCATCGAAGGCGCGCGGACGTCCACGTCCGCGTCCTGCACCCGCCGCCGGTCTCGCGGACCTGGAGGTCCGCGCTCCTTGGGAGAGTCGCTCGGCGGGAGCGGCGCCATTGGTGGTTTCGGGGAGCTATTGAGCGGTCCAGCCGCCGTCGATGGAGAAGCTGGCGCCTGTGGCCGAGGCGCCGAGGTCGCTGACGAGATACAGGAAGATGCCGGTCAGTTCGTCGGAGGTGACGAACCGCTTGGTCGGCTGTTTGGCGAGAATGACTTCATCGACCACCCGTTCCCTGGAGATGCCATGGGTGCGGGCCTGATCGGCGATCTGCTGTTCGACGATCGGGGTTTCGACGAAGCCGGGGCAGATGGCGTTGCAGGTGACGCCGTCTTTCGCCAGTTCAAGGGCCACGGTCTTGGTCAGGCCGATGAGACCGTGCTTGGCGGCGACGTAGGCGGATTTGTAGGGGCTGGCGCGCAGGCCGTGAGCCGAGGCGACGTTGACGATGCGCCCGCGCCCCTGGGCCTTCATGATCGGCACGGCGGCGCGGATGGAATAGAAGGCCGACGACAGATTGATGGCGAGGATCTGGTCCCACTTCTCCGACGGGAACTTCTCGATCGCCTCGACGTGCTGGACGCCGGCGTTGTTGACCAGGATGTCGAGGCGGCCGAGGTCGTGCTTGGCGAAGGCGATCAGGTCGGCGACTTCCTCGCCCCGGCGCATGTCGGCGGCGTGGTAGCGGACGCGGACGCCGCAGGCGGCCTCGATGCCGGCGCGGGTGCGTTCGATCTCCGACGGGTCGCCCAGGCCGTTCAGGACCACGTCGCCGCCGCGCGCGGCCACGGCGCGGGCCAGGGCCAGGCCGATGCCGGAGGTGGAGCCGGTGATCACGGCCACCTGGCCCGACAGGTCGTTGAGATCGCGCGGGGCGGGCTTGTCGGTCTCGCCGGGCGCGGCCGGGCGCTTGGGCCACTGCAGCATGGGTCGTCTCGTCTCCTGCGCGCCGTGGACGGCGTCTTTCCCCGTCTAGCCTTTCGCAACCGCGAAGGCGACCCGGTGAGAATATTCTCTATCTAGTGAATATCCAGTCGGAATCGGTGGAGCCGGCCTTGTCGAAGGCGTAGCCGTCGGTGGCGAAGTCCTTAAGGCCGTCGGCGCGGTCGATGCGGTTTTCCACGGCGAAGCGGGCCATGGCGCCGCGGGCCTTTTTGGCGAAGAAGGAGACGATGCGCGTCTCGCCGCCGCCGTCCTTGACGCCCTCGCGGAAATGGCAGGTGACGACCGGAGTCTTCAGCGCGCGGGCGTCGATCGCGCCGAAGTATTCCTGGCTGGCGAGGTTGATCAGGGTGGGGTCGGCGTGGCCCTGGGCGTCGGCGTTCAGGCATTTCGAAATGCGGTCGCCCCAGAAGTCGTAGAGGCTGGCCCCGCGCCGGGTCTTGAGCCGCGTGCCCATCTCCAGCCGATAGGGCTGGATGCGGTCCAGCGGGCGCAGCAGGCCGTAGAGGCCCGACAGGATGCGCAGCCGGTCCTGGGCCCAGGCAAGGTCGGCGGCCGAGAGCGAGCGGGCGTCGAGGCCCTGATAGACGTCGCCGGCGAAGGCGAGGACGGCCTGAAGACCTTCGTCGGAGGCGGGGTCGAAGGCCTTGAAGCGCTGCTGGTTCAGCTTCGCCAGGTCGTCGGAGATGCCCATCAGGCGGCGCAGATCGGCCTGCGTCTGGCGGCGCGCGGTGACGGACAGGCTGCGGACGTCGTCCTCGAACCGGTGGCGGGTGGCGGGCAGGTCGGCGGGGGCTTCGGCGAAGTCCAGCCGCTTGGCGGGAGAGAGGACGATCAGCATGGGCGCCAGATAGGCCGCTTCGGCGCCGATTTGAACCGGGAGGCTAGAAGAGCACCGCGGGATTCATGATCCGATGGGGGTCCAGCGCTGAGCGGACGGCGCGCATCATGTCCTGCTCGACGTCGGACTTATAGCGGCGGGCCTCGTCGGTCTTGAGGCGGCCCAGGCCGTGCTCGGCGCTGATGGAGCCGTCGAAGGCGGCGACGAGGTCGTGGACGACTTTCGAGCCTTCGGGCTGCCGCGCCATGAAGGCGGCGGGGTCCGCGTCGAGAGGTCGCATGACGTCGTAGTGCAGATTGCCGTCGCCGACGTGGCCGAAGGCGCTGATCCGGGCGCCGGGCTCGAAGGCGAGCACCGCGGCCTCGGCGGCGTCGATGAACTCGGCGATGCGCGAGACGGGGACGGAGACGTCGTGCTTCCAGCCCGGACCCTCGGGCTTCTGGGCGGCGGACTGCTCCTCGCGCAGCTTCCAGAAGGCGGCGCGGTGGGCCTCATTGGTGGCCACGGCGGCGTCGACGATGAGGCCCTGATCGAAGGCGGTCTCCAGCAGGCGCTGAAGAGCGGCCTCGGCCGCGCCCTCCTCGCCGGAGGCCAGTTCGATCAGGACGATCCAGGGCGTGAGGGTCTCGAGCGGTTCGCGCACGCCGGGGATGTTGGCGACGGCCATGTCCACGCCGATGCGGCGCATCAGCTCGAAGGCCTCGACCCCGCCGCCGGTCTCGGCCTTGGCGCGAGCCAGGAGGTCGACGGCGTCGGCGGCGGAGGCCAGGCCGACGACGGCGGTCGCTCGGGAGCGGAGCAGGGGAAAGAGCTTCAGCGTCGCGGCCGTGACGACGCCCAGCGTGCCCTCGGCGCCGATCAGCAACTGCTTCAGGTCATAGCCGGTGTTGTCCTTGCGCAGGGTCTTGAGGCCATTGAAGACGCGGCCGTCGGGCATGACCGCCTCGATCCCCAGCACCAGGTCGCGCATCATGCCGTAGCGCAGGACCTGAACGCCGCCCGCGTTGGTGGAGATCACCCCGCCGATCGTGGCCGTGCCCTCCGCCGCCAGGCTGAGCGGGAAGCGGCGGCCGGCGGACAGGGCGGCGTCCTGGGCCTCCTTCAGGGTCACGCCGGCCTCGACGGTCAGGGCGTCGTCCAGCGGGGAAGCGGCGCGAACCGCGCGCAGTTTTCTGAGCGAGAGAAGCACTTCGCCGAACGGCACCTGGCCGCCGACCAGGCCGGTGGCGCCGCCCTGGGGCACGATGGGAATGCGGCGGCGGGCGCAGATCGCGACGGCGCGGGCGACCTCTTCCGTCGATCGGGGGGTCAGCATCAGGGGCGTGTGGCCGTGCCAGCGGTCGCGCCACTCCTCAAGCCAGGGCGCGATCTCCTGAGGGTCGTCGGTCCAGCCGCCGGGGCCGAGCGCGGCCTTGAGTTCGGTCAGGGCGTCGGACAGGCCTGCGAGCGCAGTGGCAACGCGATCGCCGGGACCGGAGGAGGGGAGGGTCACCATAGGACGCGGGGCCCCAATCCAGACAATGCCTTGTCTTTGGTGACGACGATCAGGTCTTCGCCGATCGCCTGAGCGGCGATCAGGCGATCCCAGGGATCCTTGTGACCGCGGTCCAAGTTTGCGGCGATGCGCGCGTGTTCCGGCGTGACGCTGAGCCAACGGTATCCAAGCCGGACGCCGGCGGCGGCGAGGTCGGCGGGCAAGATGGCCAGTTCACGATCCTGAGGCCGCTTGTAGTCGAGTTCGTAGATCGTCGCCGCGCTGACCCAGACCGCGTTCGCCGGATCGGTCACCCGATCGAGGACGTGCGGCGGCAACTTGGCGGAATGCGCGAGGGCCCAGGCGAAGGCGTGTGTGTCTAGGAGCAGCCTCATTCTTCAGGCGGAAAGATGCGGCTGTTTTCGACCGCGTCGATCAGCTCGATGTCGGGTTTGAAGAACAGATCGTCGTCGAGATTGAGCCCAAGGTGATCCCACAGCCCGATTTGACGCCGCTGTTTGGCCGGCTGCTCAGCCTTGGCCGCCACCAGCAGCACGGCCGCCTTTCCGTTCCGGGCGATCACCACCTCCTCGCCGGCCTCGGCTCGGGCGACGAGCTCGGAGAGCTTGGACTTGGCCTCGGCGATGTTCATGGTGGTCATGCCATGAAGATAGCACCGCCCCGGAGTTGGACCAAGTGAGGTGGACCAACCCGCCCGTCCCGGCCGTCGGCGTGATCTGTTTTCGCGGCGATGAGGTCCTTCTGATCCGACGGGGGCGGAAGCCGCGACTGGGGGAGTGGAGCATCCCCGGCGGGCGGGTCGAGCCCGGCGAGCGGCTGGCGGAGACCGCGCTGCGGGAAATGCGCGAGGAGACGGGCGTGTCCGCCGAGCTGCTGGGGCTGATCGACGTCGTGGACGGGATCTTTCCGAACGAGGACCGGCACTATGTGCTGATCGACTATGCGGTGCGATGGATCGCGGGCGAGCCGGTCGCGGGGGACGACGCGGACGCGGCAGAGTTCGTGCCGATCGAGGCGGCGTGCGCGCGGGTGGACTGGGACGAGACGCGGCGCGTGATCCGGCTGGCGGCGGCGCGGTTTCTTACGGCGAAGTAATCTTCGCGTTCCGGTTTCGATGGAACGCGGGGCGAGGGCGCCCTAGATTCAGGGCGTTCAGGAGGAACTGATGGATCTGTCCAACATCTTCGTGCTGGTTCTGGTCGCGTTCGCGATCGTGCTGCTGTTCAGCGTGGTGAAGATCGTGCCGCAGGGGCGCGAGTTCACGGTCGAGCGGTTCGGCAAATACACCAAGACCCTCGCCCCCGGCATCCACATCCTGACGCCGTTCGTCGAAAGAATCGGCCGTCGGATGAACATGATGGAGCAGGTTCTGGACGTGCCGACTCAGGAGGTCATCACCAAGGACAACGCCATGGTGAAGGTCGATGCGATCGTCTTCATCCAGGTGATGAGCGCGTCCGCCGCGGCCTATCGGGTCGAGGATCTGCCCTATGCCATCACCCAGCTGTGCTCGACGAACCTGCGGACCGTGGTCGGCTCGATGGACCTGGACGAGGTGCTGTTCCAGCGGGACAACATCAACTCGCGCCTGCTGACCGTGATCGACGCGGCGACCGAGCCGTGGGGCGTGAAGGTCAACCGCATCGAGATCAAGGACCTGACCCCGCCGGTCGACATCACCAACGCCATGGCGCGCCAGATGAAGGCCGAGCGCGAGCGCCGCGCCGTCATCACCGAGGCCGAGGGCGAGAAGCAGGCCGCCATCGCCCGCGCCGAGGGCGCCAAGCAGTCGGCGATCCTGCAGGCCGAGGGCCGCAAGGAAGCCGCCTTCCGCGACGCCGAGGCCCGCGAGCGGGAAGCCGAGGCCGAGGCCCGCGCCACCGCCATGGTGTCCGAGGCCATCGCGCGCGGCGACGTCAACGCCATCAACTATTTCGTGGCCCAGAAATACGTCGAGGCCTTCGCCCAGCTGGCCAACAGCCCGCAACAGAAGACGGTGATCGTGCCGGCCGAGATGGGGGCCCTGGTCGGCTCCATCGCCGGCATCGGCGAGCTCGTGAACCTGGCCGGGCGGCAGCAGTCGGGCGGCGGATCGCCGCCGCCGGCGCCGCGCAGCACGCCGCCCGCGCCGCCGCGCCCGCCGCGTCGGCCGGCCGGGTCGGTCCCCCTGACGGAGTAGGACGATGGACGCGATCCTGAGCGTGCACGCCGCCCAGCCCTGGTGGATCTGGCTGGCGATCGGCGTGGCCCTGCTGGCCGTCGAGGCCGCCCTGTCGACCGAATGGCTGCTGTGGCCGGCCGTCGCCGCCGGCGTTGTCGCGGTGCTGACCGCGCTGGGCCTGCGGCTGGGTCTGGGGGCCGAGACGGCGATCTTCGCCCTGCTGACGGCGGGGATGACGCTGATGTCGCGGCGGCTGATCCAGCGGGTGAACCCAAACGATTCGACCGACGTGAACGACCGGTCGGCGCGACTGGTCGGACAGCAGGCCCGCGTGGTCGAGGGCTTCGTCGCCGGTCGCGGGCGGGTGTTCGTCTCGGGCGCCGAGTGGGCGGCGGAGATGGCGGCGGGCGAGGCGCCGGTCGGAACCTACGTGACCGTGGTGGACGCCACGGGCGCGACCTTGAAGGTGACGACGGGGTAGATGACCAAGAAGGTCCCAGCTTACGCATGGGTCGTCCTAACCGTCACATGCATGTTTCTCGCTTGGCTGTTCGGAGGCAACTGGGGTGCCCGGGCTGTATTGTTCCTCGTGACCTTCCTGCCCATCGCTTTCTGGATGCGCTCGCGGCAGCGACGTTGAACTTCCGATTTCCGCTCATCCCGGCAAAAGCCGGGACCCAGTCCTTTTTCACGGCCGGTGGCTCGGATTGAGAGCGGCACGCGAACGCTAGACACTGATCACCTAAAGCACTGGGTCCCGGCTTTCGCCGGGATGAGCGGAAGGGAGAAGGTTAACCCCGCCGCTCCTCGATCCAGCGGTTCGACAGGGCGTCGGCGCGTTCGTTCAGCGCATGGCCGGCATGGCCTTTCACCCAGTGCCATTTGACCTGGTGCCGGGCGCGGGCGGCGTCGAGGCGTTTCCACAGGTCGTCGTTCTTGACCGGCTTCTTGTCGGCGGTGAGCCAGCCGCGCGCCTTCCAGGAGGGCATCCACTTGGTGATCCCGTCCATGACGTAGCGGCTGTCGGTGTGCAGATCGACGCGGCAGGGGCGGGTCAGGGCCTCCAGCGCCATGATGGCGGCCGTCAGCTCCATTCGGTTGTTGGTGGTCGCCGGTTCGCCGCCCCAGAGCTCCTTCTCGTGGCCCTGGCCGGTCTGCAGGACCGCGCCCCAGCCGCCGGGGCCCGGATTGCCCTTGCAGGCGCCGTCGGTGTGGATGATGACGTGGGACACGGAAGCTCGGTGTTCGTTATAACGTGTGTTATATAGGCCTCTCGCAAGGAGACCAGTCATGATCGCGTTGAAAGTCACCCAGGTCGGAAACTCCGTCGGCGTCGTCCTGCCCAAGGAAGCGTTGAGCGAACTGGGCGTTGAGAAGGGGCAGACGCTTTACCTGACACGCGCGCCGGACGGCTCCATGCGCATATCGCCCTACGACGACCGGGTTCAGCAGCAGATCGCGCTCGGTGAGAAGCTGATGGACGAGCATAGGGACGTGTTTCGCGCCTTGGCGAAATGACGGCGCGCGAGCCGATCTGGCTCGAGAAGCAGGCCATCGTCTCACTGCACGACCGCTCGCTGGCTCTGCATGGCGGGCCGTCCGGCATCCGCGACGAGGGTCTGCTGGAATCTGCTCTGCAACGGCCGCTCAATCGCTTCTTCTACGAGGGAGAGGCGAGTTTGGCGGGGCTGGCTGCGACCTACGCGGTCGGCCTCGCGTCCAATCATCCGTTCGTGGATGGGAACAAGCGCGCGGCGTATCAGGCCCTGATCCTTTTCCTGGCGCAGAACGGCGCGCCCCTGTCTGCCGATCCTGCCGACGCGATCAAGACGATGCTCGCCGTCGCGGCGGGCAAAATGGAGATCGAAGGACTCGCGGCCTGGATCCGCGCCAACAGCACGGCGATGTGAGGCGCCGCTTGGCGTCGCGCCACCTAAGCGCCTATATGCGAGACCATGATCTTGCGCTTGGGCAATACCGCCCGGGCCTCTGACCGAGACGAACTCATGCAGCCCGGCATCTGGCAAATTCTGATCATCGCCGTCCTGGCCCTTCTGCTGTTCGGCGGGCGCGGCAAGATTTCCGGCCTGATGGGCGATGCGGCCAAGGGGATCCGCGCTTTCCGCGACGGTCTGAAGGACTCCGATTCCGACAAGCCGGACCAAGAGCGGGCGGGCGCCCTGCCGCGCGCGGACGCCGAAAAAGAAGACCTGAAGTCGTAAGCCTCGATCGCGGCGGAGGTTGACGATGGGTGGTCTTGGGCCCGGCATCGGCGGGCTGGAAATCCTCGTCATCGGCTTGCTGGCGCTGATCGTCGTCGGACCGAAGGACCTGCCCGTCATGTTGCGCAAGCTCGGCCGGGCATTGGGCAAGGCGCGGACCATGGCCAACGACTTCCGCGCCAGCTTCGACGAGATGGCGCGCCAGTCCGAGCTGGATGAGCTGCGCAACGAGGTCGAGGCCCTGCGTCGCAACCAGATGGTCCCACTGGGAGTCGAGGCGGAGTCGACGTTCCGCGAGATCGACGCCGATCTGAACCGCCCGATCACCGCGCCGGCCCCCGAGCCGCAGCCGCTGCTGACCGGCCCCGAAGAGTTCGCCGATCCGAGGCCGCCCGAGGCGTCGGCTCCCCCGCGGGCGAAGACGGCGAAGACGTCGCGCGCGTCGTCGAAACCGAACGCGGCCGCGACCAAGCCCGCCGCTCGGACCGCGTCCTCGGCCAAGCCGGGATCCAAGCCGAAGGCGACGTCCGTGGGCAAGCCCAAGGTCGCGCGCAAGAAGGCGATCGACCTGTGAGCCAGGTCGAGCGGGACGAAGCCGAGATCGAGGCGTCGCGCGCGCCGCTGATGGATCACCTGGTCGAGCTGCGGAACCGCCTCATCGTCTGCGTGATCGCCTTCGTGATCGGCTTCATCATCTGCTTCGTGTTCGCCGATCCCATCTATGCGTTTCTGGTCAAGCCGTTCGCCGTGGCGGCGCAGTTCCGGGCCGCGGCGGGTGCGGACGGCGCGGTGTCGCCCTTCGACCTGATCCTGGGGACCGCCGGGCTGATCCCGGCGCCGCAGGGCGATCAGGAGACGGTCAACCTGATCTTCACCGCGCCGCTGGAGTTCCTGATCACCAAGATGAAGCTGGCGGCGTTCGGGGCGGTGGTCGTGACCTTTCCCGTGCTGGCGTTCCAGGTGTGGCGGTTCGTGGCGCCGGGGCTTTACCGCAACGAGCGGGGGGCGTTCCTGCCCTTCCTGATCGCCTCGCCCCTGCTGTTCCTGATCGGGGCGGCGATGGTCTATTTCGTGATGTTGCCGTTCGTCATGCTGTTCTCGCTGAACCAGCAGATCGTCGGCGGAGGGATTTCGGCGGAACTGCTGCCGAAGGTGTCGGACTATCTGAACCTGGTGACGGCGCTGCTTCTGGCCTTTGGCCTGTGCTTCCAGCTGCCGGTGGTGATGACCCTGCTGGGACTGGCCGGCATCGTGTCGTCCAAGATGCTGGCCTCCAGCCGCAGATTCGCCATCGTCGGCATCGCCGTGGTGGCGGCCGTCGTCACGCCGCCGGATCCGATCAGCCAGATCATGCTCGGCATTCCGCTGGTGCTGCTCTACGAAATCTCGATCTGGTGCGTGCGGCTGATCGAGCTGCGGCGCAAGAAGGCGGACGAGGCCGAGGGGCTGACGGCAACTTGACCTGACGTGACCTTGGCAGGGCGACGGACGCGCGCTAGGCCGGTGTCCACAACCGATCTCAGGGAGAGACGACCATGGCCGATCTGGCTTCCGTCACCGACCACATCCGCGGCGCCGTGGGCGACAACTCCGGTCTGGGCAAGACCGTGAAGATCGACCTGGGCGACACCGGCAAGATCTACATCGACGGGGCCTCTGTCCCCAACTCGGTGACCAACGAGGACAAGCCGGCCGACGCCACGGTGTCGATGTCGTGGGACGACTTCATGGCCCTGTCGGACGGCAAGCTGGACCCGATGATGGCCTTCATGCAGGGCAAGCTGAAGATCGCCGGCGACATGATGATCGCGCAGCGCCTGGCGCCGCTTCTGAAGCGGTGAACCGACAGTTTACCTCCCCCTCGGGGGAGGGTGGTCGCGGAGCGACCGGGTGGGGGCGGCAGGGCGAGCCGGAGCGCGGCGCCTTTCCAATCGAGCCCGTGTCGCCTGGTCCCTCCCACCCGTCCGATGCTTCGCATCGGACACCCTCCCCGAGGGGGAGGGAGAAGCCTGAGGCCCGCCATGGACTTCCGCCATTCCGACCGTGGCCTGCACTGGCAGGAACGGCTGGCCCGATTCCTTGAGACCCGCGTCGTGCTGCGCGAGGCCGAGTATTGGGCCCAGGTTCACGAGAACCCGAAGCGCCAGCCGCCGATCATGGAGACCATGAAGGCCGAGGCGCGCGAGGCGGGGCTGTGGAACATGTTCCTGCCCGGCGAGCACGGCGCGGGGCTGACCAACCTGGAGTATGCGCCGCTGGCCGAGATGATGGGGCGGCGGCTGTGGTCGGCGGAGGTGTTCAACTGCAACGCCCCGGACACCGGCAACATGGAGGTGCTGCATCTCTATGGGAACGCGGAGCAGCAGGCGCGGTGGCTGAAGCCGCTGATGGCGGGCGAGATCCGCTCGGCCTTCCTGATGACCGAGCCGGCGGTGGCCAGTTCGGATGCGACCAACATCGAGACGCGCATCGAGCGCGACGGCGACCACTATGTCATCAACGGCCGCAAGTGGTGGTCGACCAACATGGCGCACCCGAACGTCGCCATCACCATCGTCATGGGCAAAACGGACTTCGGCGCGGCCACGCACCAGCAGCAGAGCCAGATCCTGGTGCCCGTCGACGCGCCCGGATTCCGCGTCGAACGGATGCTGTCGGTGTTCGGCTATCAGGAGCTGCCCATCGGGCATGCGGAGGTCGTGCTGGAGAACGTCCGCGTGCCGGTCGAGAACCTGATCGCCGGCGAGGGGCGTGGTTTCGAGATCGCGCAGGGGCGGCTGGGGCCGGGGCGAATCCACCACTGCATGCGGGTGATCGGCGCGGCCGAACGTGCGTTGGATCTGATGGTCGAGCGGCTGCTGAGCCGCACGGCGTTCCGTAAGGCCATCGCCGAGCATTCGGTGTGGGAGCAGCGGGTGGCCGAGGCGCGCACCAACATCGAGATGTGCCGCCTGCTGGTGCTGAAGGCCGCCTGGATGATGGACGAGGCCGGGGCGAAGAACGCCAAGTCGGAGATCGCCCAGATCAAGGTGGCGGCGCCGCGCATGGCGCTGAAGGTCATCGACGATGCGATCCAGGCGTTCGGGGGGGCGGGGGTGTCGGGCGACTTCCCGCTGGCGGAGCTGTATGCGACCGTCCGTACCTTGAGGATCGCCGACGGGCCGGACGAGGTGCACAACCGCACCATCGCGCGGCTGGAATACGCCAAGCACGGCGGAAAGCCCGTCCGTTGATCCGGCATTGCCGCCATGACGGTGGCGGCATCGATCAATCCGTCGTCTTGCAGGCAACGGAAGCGGCGCCCAGGTGTTCCGCTGAAGGCCAGTCGGCATTGGGGCCCGGCGGCGCCGCAGGAGCGTGCTCATGAAAACGTCGGTGCAGACCGCCTGTTCGGCGGCCGACGACGTCGCACGGCATCGCGCGGTGCGGGCCTGCATGCCGGCGCTGGCGGCGGGGCTGACGGCGGAGGATCTGCAGGCACAGTCGATGCCGGACGCGAGCCCGGGCAAGTGGCACCTGGGGCACGTCAGCTGGTTCTTCGAAACGATGTTGCTGGCGCGGCGGGACGGGTACGCCCCCGTCGACGATCGGCTGAAGCTGGTTCTGAACAGCTATTACGAGGCGCTGGGAGACCGTGTGGCGCGGCCGGAGCGCGGGCTGATGACGCGGCCTTCGCTGGAGGAGATCCTGGCCTATCGCGCAGAGGTGGACCGCCGGATGGAGGCCTTGCTGGCCGACGGCCTGCGCGACGAGCACGAGCGGTATCTGTTCGACCTGGGCTTGGCGCATGAGGAGCAGCACTGCGAGTTGTTCCTGATGGACCTGCTGCACCTGATGAGCCGGTCGCCGCTGGAGCACGCGGCCTATGACGCCGAGCCGCGGCAGACGCCGGCGCCGGAGACGGCGCAGGGGTTCGCGCGGGTCGAGGGCGGTCTGGTGCAGATCGGCGCCGGTGAGGGCGGCTTCGCCTTCGACAACGAGAAGCCCCGGCATCAGGTGTTCGTCGAGCCCTTCGCCATCTCGCGCGGGCTGGCGACCAACGGACGATGGCTGACCTTCATCGAAGACGGCGGTTACGAGCGGCCGGAGCTGTGGCTGTCGGACGGCTGGGCGACGGTGAAGGCCGAGGGCTGGACGGCGCCGCTGTATTGGCGGCGCGAGGCCGACGGCCTGTGGACAACGATGACGCTGGCGGGACGCCGCGCGGTCGATCCGTCGGAGCCGGTGCGGCACGTCAGTTTCTACGAGGCTGACGCCTTCGCGCGGTGGGCGGGCAAGCGCCTGCCGACCGAGGCGGAATGGGAGATGGCGGCCGAGGCGGGCCTGCTGAGCGACGCCTTCGGCGAGGTCTGGCAGTGGACCGCCAGCGCGTACCTGGCCTATCCGCGGTTCCGGCCCACGCCGGGCACCGCCTCGGAGTACAACGGCAAGTTCATGAGCGGGCAGCAGGTGTTGCGCGGCTCGTCATGGGCCACGCCGGAAGGGCATGCGCGGACGACCTATCGCAACTTCTTCGGCCCGCATTGCCGGTGGGCTCTCTCCGGCGTCCGTCTGGCCGACGAGCCGGCGCGGGCGGATCGGCCGCTGGAGCCGGTGCAGACCAAGGCCTTCCGCGAAGAACTGATCGAGGGCCTGAGCCGGCCGCGCAAGGCGACCTCGCCCAAGTGGTTCTATGACGCGCGCGGCAGCGAGCTGTTCGAGGACATCACGCGGCTGGAAGCCTATTACCCCACCCGGCAGGAAGCGGCGCTTCTGGAACGGGTCGCCCCGCGCCTGGCCGAGGAGTTCGGGCCGGGCGCCGTCCTGGTCGAGTTCGGGTCGGGGGCCAGCGAAAAGACGCGCAAGGTGCTGGAGGCCGCGCCCGACCTGGCCGCCTATGTGGCGATCGACATCAGCCCGGACGCGCTTCGGGAGGCCGGAGCGCGGCTGGAGGCGGCCTATCCCGACCTGACGATCCGCACCGTGGCCGGAGACTTCCTGTCTCCCCTGAGCCTGCCCGACGACCTGCCCGCCGGGCGCCGGGTGGGGTTCTTCCCCGGCTCGACCATCGGCAATCTGGAGCCGGAGGAGGCGGCGCGTTTCCTGCGGGGCGCCAGGGCGCTGTTGGGGGCCGACGCGCTGTTCGTGCTGGGCGTCGATCTGGTCAAGGACGTCGAGGTTCTTGAACGCGCCTATGACGATCCGGAGGCCGTGACGGCGGCGTTCAACCTGAACCTTCTGGTGCGGGCGAACCGCGAGCTGAAGGCCGACTTCGACCTCGACGGCTTTCGGCATCGGTCGATCTGGAATTCGGCGCGGTCCGCAGTGGAGATGCACCTCGAATCGACGCGGCCGCAGACGGTTCACGTCGGCGGCCGGGCGTTCGGGTTCGACGCCGGCGAGACGATCCACACCGAAAGCTCGCGCAAGTTCACCGAAGCGAGCCTGCGCGAACTGGCGTCGGCCGCAGGCTGGACCTTGGTGCGACTGGACGTGAGCCCCGATCCGTCCGTCGCCCTGGCCCTGCTGGCGGCCTGAAACCTCAGGTCACTCGGCCGGAGGCGGGGCGGCGCGTTCGCCGGGCTTGCGGCTGCCGTGGGAGGCCTCGCCGCCCTTGCGGCCGGCCTTGGCGGCCAGGCCGCGGTCCTGAGAGAAGGAACGCTTCTCGCTGGGCACGCTGGCGCCGCCCTTGCGGGCGATCTCCCGCTGACGCTCCGGATCCATCGAGGCGAAGCCGCGCTTGGAGACGCCGGACGCTTTGGGGGACTGAAGGGACATGGGGCGGTCCTTCCTACTGTGGCGTTTGGGTTGCAGTCACAATCCGTGCGCGGCCCATCCGTTCCCGCCGAAAGGTCACAGGCGCGCGAGCCGCAAACCGCTGACTCTTCGGCGAATCAGTCAGGCCGTCGGGCGGCCGGGATTCCCGGGCTCGGGCATCGGCGGCAGGTCGGGCGAAGGCGGCGGGGGATCGATCTCGGGGCCCGGCGGGGTGACGTCCGGCACCTCGGGCGGCGAGACGGGTTCGGGCATCGGATCGTGCATGGCGCTCTCCTGAAGCGGGTTCAAGATGGAAACGCGTGGATGCCAAGGAGGATCACACGCGGCCCAGCGCCGCGTCCGACACGAAGGGATTGCTCCTGCGCTCGGCCCCGAAGGTGGAGCCGGGGCCGTGGCCGGGAACGAACTGGACGTCGTCGCCCAGCGGCCAGAGCTTGGTGGTCACCGAAGTGATCAGGGTCTGAAGATCGCCGCGCGGGAAGTCGGTGCGGCCGATGGAGCCCTGGAACAGGACGTCGCCGACCTGGGCGAAACGGGCGGCGCGGCAGAAGAAGATCACGTGGCCGGGCGTGTGGCCGGGCGTGTGGAACACCTCCCACGTCGTCTCGCCCAGCGTCAGGACGTCGCCCTCGTCCAGCCAGAGGGTCGGGGTGAAGCTGCGCATCGGCTCCAGGCCATATTGCGCGGCCTGGGCCGGGATGCCGTCGATCCAGAACTGGTCCTCCGGATGCGGGCCGACGATCGGCGCGCCGGACTTCTCGGCCATCTCGGCGGCGCCGCCGGCGTGATCCAAGTGCCCGTGGGTGATCCAGATCTGGTCCAGCGTCAGCCCGCGCCGCGCGATCTCGGCCAGGATGGCATCGACGCCGCCGCCCGGGTCGATGACGGCGGCCTTGTTGGTCTTGGTGCACCAGACGGTGGTGCAGTTCTGCTGAAAGGCCGTCACCGGCGCGACGAACAGGCCGAGGGGGGAGGGGGCGACGGTCATGCGGCAGAGATAGCGGCGCGACCTCTTCGGCGATAGGCTGGCCAGATGATGGACAGACGCGGGCTTCTGGGGGGACTGGCGGCCGGCGGACTTCTTGCCGCGACGGGCGCTCGCGCGGACGAGCGGCCGCGCGTGGCGATCACCATCGACGATTTCCGTTTCGACGACGGGCCGCTGATCAGCGGCGACACCCGTCATCACGGGATCCTAGACGCGCTGTATTTCGAACGCATCAAGGCGGCGGGGTTTGTGACGGGCAAGCACGTCGAGAGCGCGGAGGCCCGGGCGCATCTGGAAAGCTGGGCGGGGTCGGGGCATTTCGTTGCGAACCACACCTTCAGCCACGCCTACTACGGCGGCGCCGAGCCTGGTGATCTGGGCGCGGACATCGACCGGGCCGCCGATCTGATCGCCGACCTGCCGACATGGAGACCGTGGTTCCGGTTTCCGTATCTGGCCGAGGGGCGAACCGTCGAAGGCCGTGACCGGATGCGCCGGGTTCTGGACGCGCGCGGCCTGATGAACGGGCACGTCACCATCGACGCTTCGGACTGGTATGTTAATCAGCGCCTTCTGGCCCGTCTGGAGAAGCAGCCGGACGCCGACGTCATGCCGTACGGCGCGTATTTGATCCGGCACCTGCTGGACCGCGCATCCTTCTATGACGGGCTCGCGCGCGCGGTGCTGGGCCGGTCTCCGGCTCACACGCTGCTGATCCACCACAATCTGACGACCGCCCTGTTCCTGCCGATGGTGCTCAAGGCCTTCCGTTATGCGGGCTGGATGCTCATCGATGCCGACGAGGCGTTCGCAGACCCGGTGTTCGCGTCGCGGCCGGACATTGCGCCGTGCGCGCACAGCTTGATCCATCAGCTGGCCAAGGCGGACGGCCGCTTCGACGACAGACTGAGATATCCGGGTGAGGACGGCCCGTACGAAGCGCCGTCCATAGACGCGCTCGGGCTTTAGCCGCCGCCGCGTTGACGTTTGGCCCCCGTCTCGACATAAGGGCGGGCTTCGAGGCGCCGCCCTGACCAAGGGCGGCCCTTCTTGCTTTTCCCATCGCGCGTCCGCCCGTCCGTCCGCGCCCCAGAGCGTCAGATCGTCCCGCCCATGCAAGTCGTCGAAAAGTCGAACGAAGGTCTCAGCCGCACGATCGCGGTGACCATCCCCGCCGCCGAGCTGAACGAAAAGCTGGACGCCAAGATCAAGGAAGTCTCGCCGCAGATGAAGCTGAAGGGCTTCCGTCCCGGCAAGGTGCCCGCCGCGCACGTGAAGAAGACCTATGGCCGCGACCTGATGGGCGAGATCGTCAACGACGCGCTGAACACGTCGAGTCAGAAGGCGCTGGACGAGGCGAAGGTCCGCCCTGCCGCCCCGGCCGAGATGAAGCTGGTCAGCGACATGGAGAAGGTCGTCGCCGGCCAGGAGGATCTGACCTACGAGATGTCGCTGGAGGTCATGCCTGAGTTCACGCCGGTCGATCCCAAGACGCTGAAGCTGGAGCGCCCGGTCTATGAGGCGACCGACTCCGATCTGGACGAGGCGCTGAAGGAACTGGCCGGTCAGGCCAAGTCCTATGAGGACAAGACCGGCAAGACGGTGAAGGCCGCCGAGGGCGACCAGGTCACCATCGACTTCGTCGGCAAGATCGACGGCGAAGCGTTCGAAGGCGGCTCGGCCACCGATGCCGACCTGGTGATCGGTTCCAATCGCTTCATCCCCGGCTTCGAAGAACAGCTGAAGGGCGTGAAGGTCGGCGACGAGAAGACGCTGAACGTCACCTTCCCCGCCGACTACGGCGCGGCGCACCTGGCCGGGAAGGCGGCGACCTTCGACGTGACCGTCAAGGCCATCAAGGCCGAGGCCGAGGCCAAGATCGACGACGACTTCGCCACGCGTCTGGGCCTGGAGTCGCTGGACAAGCTGAAGGATCTGCTGCGCCAGAATCTGAACCAGCAGTATTCCAGCGCCGCCCGCTTCAAGCTGAAGCGCGCCCTGCTGGACCAGCTGGACGAGACGCACAGCTTCGATCTGCCGCCGAAGATGGTCGAGGCCGAGTTCGACGGCATCTGGCGCCAGGTTCAGGCCGACAAGGAGGCCGGTCGTCTGGACGAGGCCGACGCCAAGAAGACCGACAAGGCGCTGGAGAAGGAATACCGCAAGATCGCCGAGCGCCGCGTGCGCCTGGGTCTGGTCCTGGCCGAGATCGGCCGCGCCAACAACGTCCAGGTCACCGATCAGGAGCTGAACCAGGCGATCATGGCCGAGGCCCGCAACTATCCGGGGCAAGAGCGTCAGGTGCTGGACTTCTATCGCCAGAACCCCAACGCCGCCGCCCAGATGCGCGCGCCGGTGTATGAGGAGAAGGTGTGCGAGCTGATCTTCGGCCAGGCCGAGGTCAAGGACGCGCCGATCAGCAAGGAAGACCTGCTGAAGGACGACGACGAAGGCTGACCGCCGTTCGGCGGGGCTTTCCTGCATCGGTTGCCTGGGGCAGATTGATCGCGCCCGATCCTGGGCGTGTTCAGGAGCGCCCCTATGTTGGCCACCCTCGTGTCCATGGCCCTGCTGGCGGCCGCGCAGCAGGATCCGCCGGTTCAGGATCCGCCGCCCCAGGATCCTCCGGCCACCCGTGTGGACGACATCGTCGTGGACGGCCGTCCGCTTCGTGTCGTGGCCGAGGAGTTCGTGGACAACGTCGGCGAAGCGCCACGCGATCGCGGGCTGGCCCGCTGGCATCGGCCGATCTGCGTCGGAGCCGTGAATTTGAGGACCGAGGCGGCGAGGCCGCTTCTGGATCACATCGCCAGCGTGGCGGACGATCTGGGCGTTCGGTCGAGAGATCCGGGCTGTCGGCCTAACGTGGTCATCGTCTTCACCGAAGATCCCCGTGCCGTCGCCGCGGCGATTCTTGAAGCCGACCCGCGCGGCTTCCGGCTGGGCCATCGGAACTTTCATCTCGATGCTGGCCATCTCGCCGAATTCGTGGACGGCGATCGCGCGATCAGATGGTGGCACACCAGCGTCCCGACCGACTCCGAAACCGGTCGGCGCGCCGTCCGCCTGCCGGGCGATCTGGATCCCGCCACAGGCCTGCCGGCCGCGCCCATGATCTACAGCACGTCGGCGTCGCGCCTGTTCACCCAGATCCGCGACGATCTGAGCCGCGTGTTCATCGTGGTGGACGTCGACAGGATCGAGGACGTGACGCCACGGCAACTCGGCGACTATCTCGCGTTCGTGACGCTGGCGCAGATCGATCCGCGCGGCGACGTTTCGCGTCAGGCCAGCGTGCTCAACGTTTTCGACGATCCGGGCTCCAGCGCCGGCTTCAGCGACTGGGACATGGCGTACCTGCGGGCCCTGTATCGACCCGGATTGGAAACGCGGACCAATCCGCGAGCGGTGTCGGACGATGTTGCCGCCGCCGTCGCGCGAACGATCCGCTCGTCGGCGCAGCCGTGATCGTCCGACGGCCGCCTTGCGCGGCCGGCCTCAGGACGCGATATCCGGAGGATCAGGGCGTGACCGATGAGTCGCGCCCCTTGCATCCCGAGAAGGCCCCCATGCGCGATCCCCTCGACCTCATCCAGTCCAACCTCGTGCCCATGGTGGTGGAGCAGTCCAGCCGGGGAGAGAGGGCGTTCGACATCTTCTCGCGTCTGCTGCGCGAGCGGATCATCTTCCTGACCGGGCCCTTCGAGGACGGCATGGCCAGCCTGATCTGCGCCCAGCTGCTGTTCCTGGAATCGGAGAACCCGAAGAAGGAAATCAGCATGTACATCAACAGCCCCGGCGGTCAGGTGACCTCGGCGCTCGCGATCTACGACACCATGCAGTACATCAAGTCGCCGGTGTCGACGGTGGTGATGGGCATGGCCGCCTCCGCAGGGTCGCTGATCCTGACCGCCGGCGCAGCGGGCCAACGGGTGGCCCTGCCGAACGCGCGGATCATGGTGCACCAGCCGTCGGGCGGATTCCGGGGCCAGGCCTCGGACATCGAGCGCCACGCCGAGGACATCCGCTACACCAAGCGGCGGCTGAACGAGATCTACGTCCACCACACTGGCCGGACCTATGAGGAGGTGGAGAAAACCCTGGACCGCGACCACTTCATGTCGGCCGAGGAAGCCAAGGCCTGGGGCTTGGTCGATCACGTCTATGACCGCCGCGAGCAGGCGGACGGAGATGGGGTCAAGACAGTCTGATGGTTGCTGATTGACCGCGTGTGCCGTTCGTGTCCCTCATGAACGGCGGAGGCGGAGATGGTACACCTAAGACGTGTCTGGGGAGCTGGAGAAATCGCGGCGGTCGCGGTCATGCTGGCGGTCCCGTACGTCGCGTGCGCCCAGGACGTCGAGCCGCCCGTCACCCAGGTCGAGGACGTCGTGGTGGTCGGGGAACGTCTCATCGAGAGGTCGGAGCGTTTCACTGAGGCGGTGGCCGGGCCGGCGCCGGGGCGGGGGATCGCCCGCTGGCGTGGGCCGGTCTGCGTTGCGGTGGCTAATTTCCGGCCGGAGACCGCCGCCTGGATCGCGGATCGCGTGGTCGCGACCGGCGCGGACCTGGGCGTGCCGATCCAGGAGCCGGAATGCGAGCCCAATGTGCTGATCGTCGGGGCGGCGGACGCCGACGCCCTGATCGCGGAATGGGTCGAGACCGCTCCCGCCCAGTTCCGCTCGCCGTTCGCCGACACCGGCGCCACACGGTCGGCGCTCGCAACCTTCATGGAATCGGATGCCCCCGTCCGCTGGTGGCAGGTCAGCGTGCCCAAGCACTACGACGTCTTTACGGGCCGGTCGCAGCCGACGTGCTGCGGCATGTCGGTGCGGATCCAGGTCTATGCCCGCTCGCAGCTGCGCCACCGCATTCGCGACGACCTTCATCGGGTGGTTGTGGTCGTCGACGTCGACCGTCTCGAGGGCGTGACCGGCGAGCAGTTGGCCGACTATCTGACGCTCGTCGCCTTCGCTCAGGTGGACCCGGCGGCGGACACCGCAGGGTTCGACACCATCCTGAATCTGTTCGGAGACGCCGCGCCCCCAGGGCTGACGCGGTGGGACCGGGCCTATGTCCGGGCAATGTACGCCTCACCCGACGACCAGCGGTGGAACCGGCACGACCAGGCTGCGGGCGTCCGTGACGTTCTGGAAGGTGGCGGAAGGGAGGATTGACCGACTTGTCAAAACTCAAGGAAGGGTATTTCGTGCCCTTTCGCAACCGTTGGGGGTTCGGGTGTCCTTGATCGTGATCGCTCTGGCCGCCACACTGATTCAGGATCCGCCGCCGCCGGTCTTGGCCCCACAGGATCCGCCTGTCGCCGAGACAAGTCAGGATCCGGCGTATCGAGTCGAAGACATCGTGGTCGAGGGGCGGCGCGTGGACCGGGCCGCCCGGGCCTTCATCGCCGAGGTCGCGCGCCCGCCGAACGATCGAGGTCCCGCGCGCTGGGCCGGTTCGGTGTGCGTGGGAGCGGCGAATTTTTCCCCCGCCGTCGCTCAATATCTGGTGGATCACGTTTCTGACGTCGCTGAGAGTTTGGGCGTAAGGGCCGAGGAGCCAGGCTGCGATCCATCAATCCTGATCGTCGGCGCGGCCGACGGCGCGGCGATGGCCGATCACCTGGTGAGCGAGAAGCCGCAGGTCTTTTGGCCTGGTGGCGCGGGCATGAACTACAGTCGTTCCTCGTTGCGTGACTTCCGCACGGGAGATCGAGCGGTGCGCTGGTGGCACGTCAGCGCCCCTGTGATCTCGGACACCGGCGAGCTGGCCGTACGGCTTCCCGGGATGTCGTCGGCGGACGACAGCCCGACCGGCTTCGCGCCCTGGATCGTCTCGACGTCCGCTTCGCGCCTGCGGGAGCAGGTCGAGGACCAGATGAAACGGTCGATCATCGTCGTCGACGTCGATATGCTTGAGGGCGTCGGCTTGGATCAGTTGGGCGACTACATCGCCTTCGTCGCCCTGGCGCAGGTCGATCCGGACGTCGAACTGACCCGGTTCGAGTCTGTCCTGAACCTGTTTTCGGATCGTCCCACGACGGGGCGGTTTTCGCCCTGGGACGAGGCCTATCTGTCCGGGCTTTATTCGATGCGGCCGGGATACGTCAGCCGCGGGGCGCAGATCGATGCGCTCGGGCGCTCGATCGTTGAAGCCTATCTGCCGCAGACGGAAGACTGACTCCGCCCGTCGTCACCTGGAGCCGATAAGATGTCCCTGATCGCGATCGCTCTCGCCGCCGCACTGATCCAGGATCCAGCCCACCCGGCCGCCCAAGATCCCGTCTATCGCGTCGAGGATGTGGTGGTGGAGGGGCGACGCCTGGACCAGGCCGCCCGGCAATACGTGGGCGCCGTCGCCTATCCCGCCCGTGATCGAGGCCCGGCCAGGTGGGAAGAAGGCGTCTGCGTCGGCGTGGCGAACTTTTCGCCCGAAGTGGCTCAATACCTGGCCGATCGGGTTTCCGACGTGGCGCGGAGCCTGGGATTGAGAGGGCATGAGCCGCCCTGCAATCCGTCCATCCTGATCATCGGCGGCGACGACGGCGCGGCCATGGCCGACGCGCTCGTGGCCGAGCGTCCGCGCATCTTCAACCCCGGCGGGGCCGGAATGCAGGCGGGCAATGCGGCTTTGGCGGCCTTCCGCAGCGAAGAGCGTCCGGTCCGCTGGTGGCACGTCAGCGCGCCCTACAATTCGGAAACCGGCGACTTCGCCGTGCGCATCCCGGGTCATTTCCAGCAGACCGCGAACCCCGACGGAAAGGGGACGGTCATGGGGTATGCGCCCCAGATCGAAAGCACGTCCGCCTCGCGGTTGGCGGCGCCGCTTGAGGACCGACTGCTGCGGTCGTTCGTGATCGTCGACGTGGATCTGCTGGAAGGGGTGACGCTGGAGCAACTGGGAGATTACGTCTCGTTCGTCGCCCTGGCCCAGGTCGATCCCGCGGCGGATCTGACCCGCTTCGATTCCATTCTGAACCTGTTTTCGGACCGATCGACGCCTGCGGGTTTCTCCCCTTGGGACGAGGCGTATCTTGCGGGGCTGTATTCGATGAGGCCCGGCTACGTCAGTCGGGGGGCGCAAACCGACGCCCTCGGGCGGTCGATACTCGACGCCTATCGGGCGCGGACGCCGGACGAGTCGGGCGTCACGGACGGCCGGTGAAGGCCCGGAAACCCGGCTGGTCCGCGATCTGGAGCATCTCGCGGTCGCCGGAAGTGTCGCCGTAGGCGGCGGTCAGCCGCAGGTCGGGGCCGAAGACGGCGTGGAGGCGACGCACCTTTTCCTCGCCGCGGCAGTTGGGGGTGGCGAAGGCTCCGGTGACACGGCCCTGGCCGTCGAAGACCAGCTGTGTGCCCAGAAGCATCTCTGCGTTCAGACGGCGGGCGAAAGGGGCGACCGTGGTCTCCGGACTGGCCGTGACGATCACGCGCAGGGCGCCGCGGCGGCCCCAATCGTCCCAGGCGGCCAAGGCGTCGGGACGCATGAATCCGTCCCAGACACGAGCGGCGAAGGCCTCGGCCTCGGATTCCAGGGCCTCACGCGGGACGCCGAGCAGGAATTCGCGCACGGAGGCGGCCTTGAGACGTCCGCGATCGCGTTCCCGCGCATAGGCGGCGATCGCGGGCGACAGGCGCACCAGACCCCGGGCCCAGCCGCGCTTGCCCGCGCGCCGGCGCAGAAAGGCCGTGAAACTGTCGCGGACCGTCAGGGTGCCGTCGAAGTCGAAGGCGACCACGGGGCGTTTCCCGGCCGACTGGCGCGATCCTTGCTGCGTCCCCATGTCAGACATTCGCCACCGTGATCCCGCATGCCATTCTGATCCCCACCCCGGTCGAGTCGGGCCCCATGTTGGGGTTGTGGCGCGCTTCGTGATGGGTGATTGTCATTTTTTGAAGACCTTCGCGCCCAGAGTAGGGGAATCAAACGCGAGGGTAAGCGTTCCGTCCGTCAGAGACGGGCGCGAGAGTGAGAAGGGTCGATGACCAAAGCCGCCGGAACCGACGCCAAGAGCACGCTGTACTGCTCCTTCTGCGGAAAGAGCCAGCACGAGGTGCGCAAGCTGATCGCCGGACCGACCGTGTTCATCTGCGACGAGTGCGTCGAGCTGTGCATGGACATCATCCGCGAGGAGCACAAGATCGGCTTCGTCAAGGCCAAGGACGGGGTGCCGACGCCCAAGGAGATCCGCGAGGTCCTGGACGACTACGTCATCGGCCAGGCGCACGCCAAGAAGGTGCTGAGCGTCGCGGTCCACAACCACTACAAGCGGCTGAACCACGCGACGAAGAACAACGACGTCGAACTGGCCAAGTCCAACATCATGCTGATCGGGCCGACGGGCTCTGGCAAGACGCTGCTGGCGCAGACGCTGGCGCGGATCATCGACGTGCCCTTCACCATGGCCGACGCCACCACCCTGACCGAGGCCGGTTACGTGGGCGAAGACGTCGAGAACATCATCCTGAAGCTGCTCCAGGCGTCGGACTACAACGTCGAGCGGGCCCAGCGCGGCATCGTCTACATCGACGAGATCGACAAGATTTCGCGCAAGTCGGACAACCCCTCGATCACCCGGGACGTCTCGGGCGAGGGCGTTCAGCAGGCCCTGCTGAAGATCATGGAGGGCACGGTCGCGTCCGTGCCGCCGCAGGGCGGCCGCAAGCATCCGCAGCAGGAGTTCCTGCAGGTCGACACCGCCAACATCCTGTTCATCGTCGGCGGCGCCTTCGCGGGCCTGGAGAAGGTGATCTCGGCGCGCGGCGACGGAGCTTCGATCGGCTTCGGCGCCAAGGTCAAGGAAGTGGACGAGCGTCGCACCGGCGACATCCTGAAACAGGTCGAACCCGACGATCTGATGCGCTTCGGCCTGATCCCAGAATTCATCGGCCGCCTGCCCGTGCTGGCGACGCTGGAGGACCTGGACGAGGTCGCCCTGGTCAAGATCCTGACCGAGCCGAAGAACGCCCTGGTCAAGCAGTACAAGCGCCTGTTCGAGATGGAGAACGTCGAGCTGACGTTCACCGACGACGCCCTGTCGGCGGTGGCCAAGAAGGCCATCACCCGCAAGACCGGCGCGCGCGGCCTGCGCTCCATCCTGGAAGGCATCCTGCTGGAGACCATGTTCGAGCTGCCGACGTTCGAGGGCGTCGAGGAGGTCGTGGTCAACGCCGAGGTGATCGACGGCAAGGCGCAGCCCCTGCTGATCTATTCCGAGGCCGGCAAGAAGAAGGCCGACGGCGCGGCCTGACGGACTGATCCGCTGGGGGGCGGCGACGGCATGATTTCCGCATGACGTCCATCCCGGCTGCGGCCACCGCCGGAGACGACTACAGATCTGACGTCGACGGCCTTCGGGCCGTGGCCGTCCTGGCCGTGGTCGTCGGCCACGCCTGGCCCTCGCTTGCGCCCGGGGGCTTTTTCGGTGTGGACGTGTTCTTCGTCATCTCCGGCTATCTCATCACGCGCCTTCTCATGCGCGACCGTGGCAGGGGGTACGGCGGGCTGCTCGCCTTCTATGAGCGGCGCGTGCGGCGCATCCTGCCCGCTTTGGCGTTCATGATCGCCGCGGTGACGCTGGTCGGGATGGTCATTCTGATCCCGCAGGATCTGGACTTGCTCGGCCGGTCGATCGCGTCGGTCGCCTCCCTCTCGTCCAATCGATTTTTCCTGTCTCTGACGGACTATTTCGCGCCCGAAGCCGCGCATCAGCCTCTGCTGCACACTTGGTCGCTGTCGATCGAGGAGCAGTTCTATCTCCTGTGGCCTCTGGTGACGCTGGCTGTCTTCCATCCCCGTATGGCCCGTTGGGCGTCGTTGGCGATAGCGGTCGCGGCGCTCATCTCGTTCGCCGAAGCGGCTCGGCTGAGTTGGCAGGGGGCGGAGGCGGGGGCCTTCTACATGTTCCGCTCGCGAGCGTGGGAGCTGCTTCTGGGAGCCCTGCTGGCGGCCCAGCCGCTCGACCGGCTGCCGAAGCCATTTCGCAAGGCATCAGGATCTCTAGGAATAGCGCTGATCTGCATCGCCGTTTCGCCCCTTGGAGCTTCCTCGCCCTGGCCCGCCGTGGCCGCGCTGGCGCCATGTGCGGGAGCTGCCCTCGTGATCGCAGCTCAAGGTGAGGGGTTCGCAGGAAAGGTCCTGTCCAGCGCTCCGGCGGTCGGGCTCGGTCTGATCTCCTATTCCCTCTACATCTGGCACTGGCCGCTTCTGAGTCTGCCGACGCTGGTGCTGTCGCGTCCGCTGACGGACGTGGAGACTTCCGTTGCGGTCCTCGCCGCGCTGGTCCTGGCCTGGGCCAGCTGGCGTTGGATCGAGCGCCCATTCAGAGCCGGCCCCCGACGGGGTTTCATCGCAATCGGCGCCGGCGTCGCGGTGCTGGCGACGCTGTTCCTGGGAGGGGCTGCGCTGGGTCGGCTTCAGGGCCTGCCTATCCGTGCCGCCCCGGGCGTGATGTCGGCCCAGTCCGCCGCCTTGTCTCTGCCCGAAACCCACGACCCTTGTCATAACGTCGGCGGAATCACCCTGCCGCCCCGCCACGCCTGCATCGTCGGCGGCGGGCCTCGGGACGTGGTGGTTTGGGGAGACAGTCACGGGGAGCACCTCGTGCCTCTGGTCGTGGCGGCGGCGCCCGGCTCCAGCGTGCGTCACATAAGCAAGTCGTCGTGCCCACCGGCGTCTCTCCCCGGCGTCGTGGCAGACTGCGCCGGCTTCATCTCGGTCGTGCTGGACGACTTGGCGACGACGCCGCCGCGCACGGTGGTTCTGGCAGGGCGGTGGAGCGAGTACGTCCGGCTTTCCGGCGGCGCGCCTGCGGAGCTGGAAAGGTCATTGGACGCGGGCCTGGGGCGGGTGCGCTCACGGCTGGGCCCCGAGGTGAAGCTGGTTCTTTGGGGGCCGACTCCCGAATTTGCGGTCGCGCCGACGCTTTGCTGGGCCCGCGCCGCCCAGGTGGGCTTGGCGACGGAGCGCTGCGCCTTCGTGCAACCGCGCGACCGGGCCCTGGTCGATGCCACGACTGAGGTGCTCCGGCGCGTCGCCGAGCGTCACGGGATCGAGCTTGTTCTGCCCTTCAATTCCCTGTGCGGGCCGGTCGATTGCCGGACGGTGGCCGCCGACGGATCGTTTCTGTTCCGGGACGATGATCACTTGACGGTCTACGGCGCGCGCAGTCTGGCTTCACTGCTTGCCGGACGGCTTTGAGTCCGGCTTGGCGCCGGCGTGATCGCCTTCTAGAAGCCCCAGCATGAAACAATCCGTGAAGCTGATCGCCGGAAATTGGAAGATGAACGGGCTGGCCGCTTCCCTTACGGAGGCCAAGGCCCTGCGCGAGGTGCTGGACGCGGAGGCGTCGCCGCATCGCGTCGCCCTATGCCCGCCGGCCACCCTGATCGCCCAGATGGCGTGGGCGCTGAAGGGCGGGGCGGTCGAGGTCGGGGGGCAGGACTGTCATGCCAGGGCGTCCGGCGCCTTCACCGGCTCGGTGTCGGCGGCCATGCTGAAGGACGCCGGCGCGACCCTGGTGATCGTCGGCCATTCCGAGCGGCGTCAGGGCTTTGGCGAAACCGACGCCGACGTGGCCGCCAAGGCCGAGGCGGCGATCGCGGCGGGGCTGGAGCCGATCGTCTGCGTCGGCGAGACGCTGGACCAGCGCGAGGCGGGCAGGGCGGTCGAAGTCGTGCGCGGGCAGATCCTCGGCTCGATCCCGGACGTGGCTTCCGGCGCGCCGTTCGCCGTCGCCTATGAGCCCGTATGGGCCATAGGCACGGGGCTGACGCCGACGCTGGAGCAGATCGAGGAGGTGCACGTCGCGGCGCGGGCGGCCCTGGTCGAGCGGCTGGGCGAGGCGGGGCGGACCGCCCCGATCCTGTACGGCGGCTCGGTCAAGCCGGACAACGCCCGGGACATCCTGGCCGTGCCCGAAGTCGGCGGCGCCCTGGTCGGCGGCGCCTCGCTGAAGGCGGCGGATTTCCTGGGGATCGTGCGGGCGGCGTAGCCAGGGAGCGCGGACCTCCAGGTCCGCGTCTTTGCGGCCGACACGCGGACCTGGAGGTCCGCGCTCCTTTGATCGCAGCTATTCCCTCGCATCGCGCACGATGCTAACAGCCGCCGCTTGATCGGCGCGCCCTCGCGCCACATCTGAATGCGGCCATGCTCCAGAACATCCTCCTCGTCGTCATGATCCTGATCTCCCTCGCGCTGACGGGGGTGGTGCTGCTGCAGCGGTCCGAGGGCGGCGCCCTGGGCATGGGCGGGGGGCCGTCGGGCTTCATGACCGCGCGCGGCGCGGGCAACCTGCTGACCAAGACGACCTGGGTGCTGGCGCTGCTGGGCGTGCTGTGCGCCATCGGCCTGTCGATCGCGGGCAACATGAGCCGCGGCACGGGCTCGATCATCGACGCCGACGCCGTGGGCGCCCTGGCCGCGCCGACCGCCCCGGCCGCCGAAGCCGGCGCCGAGGGCGCCCCGGCCGAAGCGGCCGCCGCCCCGGCCGCCACGCCGTCGCTGGGCGATCTGGAGGCCGATCTGGCCGCCCCGGCTCCGGCGACGACGCCGGCCGCCCCGGCACCGGCCAACTGACGGCGGGCGGGGATTTGTCCCCGGCCGAGATCGTTCCCTCAAAGTCTCCGCCGCCCGGCGGGCCGAATCAGCAGTAGGTTGGCCCCCCGTGGCTAGGTATGTGTTCATCACGGGCGGCGTGGTCTCTTCCCTGGGGAAGGGGCTCGCCTCGGCGGCGCTGGGCGCCCTTCTGCAGGCGCGCGGCTACAAGGTCCGCCTGCGCAAGCTCGACCCCTATCTGAACGTCGATCCGGGCACGATGAGCCCGTATCAGCACGGCGAGGTCTTCGTCACCGACGACGGGGCCGAGACCGACCTGGACCTGGGCCACTATGAGCGGTTCACGGGCGTGTCGGCGGCGAAGTCCGACAACATCACCACCGGCCGCATCTACCAGACCATTCTGGAGAAGGAGCGGCGCGGGGACTATCTGGGCGCGACGGTGCAGGTGATCCCTCACGTCACCGATCAGATCAAGCAGTTCTGCCTGTCCAAGGCCCTGACCGACGACGGCGACGACGTCGACTTCGTGCTGGTCGAGATCGGCGGCACGGTGGGCGACATCGAGGGGCTGCCGTTCTTCGAGGCCATCCGCCAACTGGGGCAGGACCTGCCGCGCGGGCGGTCGTGCTTCGTGCACCTGACCCTGCTGCCCTACATTCCGACCGCCGGCGAGATGAAGACCAAGCCGACGCAGCACTCGGTGAAGGAGCTGCGGTCGATCGGCATCCAGCCCGACATCCTGCTTTGCCGCTGCGAATATCCGATCCCGGCGGAGGAGAAGCGCAAGATCGGCCTGTTCTGCAACGTGCGCGAAAGCGGCGTGATCCAGGCCATGGACAGCGCCGACATCTATGCCGTGCCGCTGGACTATCACCGCGAGGGTCTGGACCGGGAGGTGCTGACCCACTTCGGCCTGGCCGACGCGCCGGAGCCGGACCTGTCGGGCTGGGAGGAGATCGTGGATCGCCGCCTGCGCCCCGACGGCGAGGTGACCGTGGCCGTGGTCGGCAAGTACACGGTCCTGAAGGACGCCTACAAATCCCTGATCGAGGCGCTGCACCACGGCGGCGTGGCCAATCGGGTGAAGGTCAACATCGACTGGGTCGAGGCCGAGACGTTCGAAGGCGACCACGAGGCGTGCAGCGCGCGGCTTCAGGGCGCCCACGCCATCCTGGTGCCCGGCGGCTTCGGCGAGCGGGGGTCCGAGGGCAAGATCGAGGCGGCCCGGTTCGCCCGCGAGAACGCCATCCCCTATTTCGGCATCTGCTTCGGCATGCAGATGGCGGTGATCGAGGCGGCGCGGAACCTGGCGGGCCATCCGAAGGCGTCCTCGACCGAGTTCGGCCCCACCGCCGAACCCGTGGTCGGCCTGATGACCGAATGGACCCAGGGCAACGAACGGGTCCAGCGCATGGCCGGCGGCGACCTGGGCGGCACGATGCGGCTGGGAGCCTATGACTCGGTGCTGAAAGCTGGGTCCAGGATCGCCGAGGCCTATGGCTCCACCACCATCAGCGAGCGGCATCGCCACCGCTATGAGGTCAACATCAACTATCGCGAGGCGATCGAGGCCGAGGGTCTGATCTTCGCCGGTCTGTCGCCCGACGGCGTGCTGCCCGAGACGGTGGAGCGGACGGACCATCCCTGGTTCATCGGCGTGCAGTATCACCCCGAGCTGAAGAGCCGCCCCTTCGCCCCGCACCCCCTGTTCGCCAGCTTCATCGGCGCGGCGGTTGTGCAGAGCAGGTTGGTCTAGAGCGCATTCGGCTGAGTTGGACGCAGTTCGGCTCAGCACGGAATGCGCTCCAGCATCATGCCGGAGCCTGATTCACGGCATCGGCGGAACCGCGAAGCGGTTCCACCTCAGCCGATCAGGCTCTAAAGCAGTCCTTCCCCGCTCGCCGGGGAAGGTGGGCGGCGGAGCCGGTCGGATGGGGTGGCTGTCAGCCTTGGTACCGGTGTCGGAAGATCATCGGACGGGTCGGTGTTTCACCCCCCATCCGTCTCGCTCCGCGAGCCACCTTCCCCCGCAAGGGGGGAAGGGTTCTTCCCAAGAGAAACGCCCCGGCCTTTCGACCGGGGCGTTTCGGTGAGCGGCGCGGAGGCCGATCAGCAGCTATAGTACATGTCGAACTCGACCGGGTGGGGATGCAGCTGGAGGCGCATCACCTCCTCCATCTTCAGCTCGATGTAGCTGTCGATGAAGTCGTCGTCCATCACGCCGCCCTTCTTGAGGAAGGCGCGGTCCTTGTCGAGATTCTCGAGCGCCTCGCGCAGGGAGCCGCAGACCTCGGGGATGTCGCCGCGCTCTTCGGGAGGCAGGTCGTAGAGGTTCTTGTCGGCCGCGGCGCCCGGATCGATGCGGTTCTCGATGCCGTCCAGGCCTGCCATCAGCAGGGCGACGAAGGTCAGGTACGGGTTGCCCATCGGATCGGGGAAGCGCGCTTCGATGCGCTTGGCCTTGGGCGAGTTGACCCACGGGATCCGGATCGAGGCCGAGCGGTTGCGCGACGAATAGGCCAGTTTCACCGGCGCCTCATAGCCGGGCACCAGGCGCTTGTAGGAGTTGGTGGTCGAGTTGGCGAAGGCGTTGATGGCCTTGGCGTGCTTGATGATGCCGCCGATGTACCAGAGACAGAGGTCCGACAGGCCGGCGTATTTGTCGCCCGCGAACAGCGGCTTGCCGTCGCGCCAGATCGACTGGTGCACGTGCATCCCCGAGCCGTTGTCGCCGAAGGTCGGCTTGGCCATGAAGGTGGCCGACTTGCCGTAGGCCGCGGCGACGTTGTGGATGACGTACTTATAGAGCTGCAACCGGTCGGCCATGGTCAGCAGGTCGCTGAACTTCAGGCCCAGTTCGTGCTGGGCGGGGGCGACCTCGTGGTGATGCTTCTCGGGCTGCATGCCCAGGTCGCGCATGACGCCCAGCATCTCGCCGCGCAGATCCTGGCCGCTGTCGGTCGGGTTGACCGGGAAATAGCCGCCCTTGGGCCCCGGGCGGTGGCCCATGTTGCCCTCGGAATACTCGGCGCCCGTGTTGGCGGGCAGTTCGATGGAATCGTAGGTGTAGCCGGTGTCGTGCGGCTGGGTGGACCAGCGCACGTCGTCGAAGATGAAGAACTCGGCCTCCGGGCCAAAGAAGACGGTGTCGCCCACGCCGGAGGACTGGACATAGGCCAGGGCCTTCTTGGCCATGGACCGGCTGTCGCGATTGTAGGGCTCGCCCGTGTCGGGGTTCAGCACGTCGCAGAACAGGAACAGGGTGGTCTGCTGATAGAAGGGGTCGATCCAGAAGCCGTTCAGGTCCGGCTTCAGCAGCATGTCGGACTCGTTGATGGCCTTCCAGCCGGCGATCGACGAGCCGTCGAACATTGTGCCGTCTTCCAGGAACTCCTCATCGACCAGGTCCACGTCGAAGGTGACGTGCTGCATCCGGCCCTTGGTGTCGGTGAAGCGGAGGTCGACGTACTGGACGTCCTTCTCCTTGATCTCCGCGAGGATCTTCTTCGCGCTCATTCTCTCGAATTCCGTTTCTTGGGGAGGGAGGAAAGGAAACGGCCGCCCGGAGGGACGGCCGCGGCTGGATGACGATCAGACGGCCTGGGGCCCCGTCTCGCCGGTTCGGATGCGGATGACGTCGGCGACGTCGGACACGAAGATCTTGCCGTCGCCGATCTTGCCCGTCCGGGCGGTCGTGACGATGGCGTCGATCACGCCGGGCGCCATGTCGTCGGGCACGACGACCTCGATCTTGATCTTGGGCAGGAAGTCGATGACGTACTCGGCCCCGCGATAGAGCTCGGAATGGCCCTTCTGCCGGCCGTAGCCCTTGGCCTCCAGCACGGTCATGCCCTGCACGCCGACGTCCTGAAGGGCCTCCTTCACCTCGTCCAGCTTGAAGGGTTTGATGATCGCTTCGATCTTCTTCATGGTGCCCCCGAGGCGGCGAAAAGCGCCCACGCGTCGGGCCTGCATGGGACAGTGCATTGCACCATAAGGCAAGCGACTTTTGGCCCCGATTGCCCTCCGTGGTCGGAATTCCGACATGGTGAGCCTGAGGCCCGACATCTGGGCCGGGACGTTCCCCTGGCCGACGGAGCGGACCCACAAGCATTCGCGCGGCCGGCTGGGGGTGATCTCCGGGCCGGCGCACCGAACCGGCGCGGCGCGGCTGGCGGCGCGGGCGGGGCTGAGGGTCGGGGCCGGCTTGGTGCGGGTGCTGTGTCCGCCGTCCGCGACGGCGGTGCTGGCGGCGTCGCTGGAGGCGGTGATGGTCGATCCGTTCGAGGGTCCCCACGCCCTGCGGCGGCTGGCCGAGCCGCTGGACGCGGCGGTGATCGGTCCGGCGACCGGGCTGGAGGAAACGACGGTCGAGGCGCTGGACGTGTTGGCCGAAAGCGGCGCGGCCCTGGTGGTCGACGCCGACGCGCTGAGCGTGTTCGAGGGGCGGTCGGCGGATCTGTTCGCGCACCTGGACCGCGACGACGTGCTGACGCCGCACGAGGGGGAGTTCGAGCGCGTCTTTCCCGGCATGCTGGCAGGCGGGCGTGACGCTGCGGCGGTCGATGCGGCGGCGACGGCGGGCGCGGTCGTGCTGCTGAAGGGCGCGCGGACCGTGATCGCGGCGCCGGACGGACGGATCACGGTCGCGGAAGAGGCGCCGCCGTGGCTGGCCACCGCCGGGTCGGGCGACGTGCTGGCGGGTCTGATCGGCGGGTTGCTGGCGCAGCGCATGCCCAGTTTCGAGGCGGCCTGCTGCGCCGCCTGGATCCATGCCGAAGCGGCGCGGCGGCACGGGCCGGGGCTGATCGCGGAGGATCTTCCCGACCTGGTCCCGCAGGTTCTGGCGGACCTGTGGGCGTCTAGAGCCTGATCGGTTGAGGTGGAATCGCTTCGCGATTCCGCCGATGCCGTGAATCAGGCTCCAGCATGATTCTTGAGCGCATTCCGCGCTGAGTTGGACTGCGTCCAACTCAGCCGAAGGCGCTCTAGGCCAGGCCCGACTTCTTCAGCGTCTTCCAGGCCTTGATGACGCGCTGGAGGCGGGCCTCTGCGCCGCGGTCGCCGCCGTTGGTGTCGGGGTGGAAGCGCTTCAGCAGCAGGTGATACTGGGCCTTGATCGCCGCCTTGTCCGCGCCGGGTTCGAGGTCCAGGTCGGCGAGGGCGGCGCGTTCCAGCTTGCCGATCCGCCGGTCCTCGGCCGCCGGGCCGGCCTGGGGGTTCACTTTACGGCCGAACAGGCCGAAGGCGTCGCGCCAGGAGCCGGCCCCGTCCGTGTTCCCCGTGCCGAACTTGGCGGCGAAGGCGGCGGCCTCGCGGCTCTTGGGACCGGCCTTCATCTCCCAGGTCGGACGGCCGCCGGTCATGGCCTCGTTCTCCTGGGCCGCGCGGATCTCACCTTCGCTCATGCCGGCGTAGAAGTTCCAGCCCTTGTTGTATTCGGCCGCGTGTCCCTGACAGAAGTCGTAGAAGTCGTTCAGCCGCTCGCGGGACTTGGGCGCGCGGGCGGTCGCGGCGCGGCGACAGTCTGGCCACTGGCACGGTTTCTCGCCCGGCTTTAGGTGCAGGACGTCGGCCGCCGCCGCCTCCTCTTCGGGACGGGGCGGCTTCACCCGGATGTCGGTGAAGCGGGGCCTGTATTGAAACGCGGCGGGCATGGGCCGAAGTGTAGGGTCGAATTGGCCCGCATCAAGGAAGCCGGATGACCGAAGGACCGACAGCCGCACGAATTCGCGCCAGGCTGACCGAAGCGCTGCACCCGGTCCGGTTGGAACTGGACGACGACAGCTGGCGTCACGCAGGCCATCATCATGAAGGCGGCATGGACGCCCGGCCGGGCGGCGAGAGCCATTTCAACCTTCTGATCGTCTCCTCCGTCTTTGAAGGACAGGGGCGGCTGGCGCGGCAGAGGGCGGTGAACGCTCTCCTTGCCGAAGAACTGGCCGGTCCGGTGCACGCGCTTTCCATACGTGCTCTGACGCCGTCGGAAGCGCCGGAATAGCGCCGTTCACCTCGTCTTAGAACCTTCGTCGCAGTGTTCCCGGCGGATGAGACAGGCAGGGGGCTTCGGACTTGGTTGATTCCGACGGGCATGGCGTGGATCAGGCCGCCGGCGGCGCCGCGGCGTCGCTTCGGGCGATCCTGCAGACCCAATACCTTCGCTATCTGATCATCGGCGCATGGGCGCTGGGGCTGTTCGCCATCCTGGACCCCCTTCTTGCGGGTGCGTGGTTCGTCGGCACGGTCGGCGCCGGCGCCGTGCGCGGCGAGGTCGAGCGGCGCATCAGCGACCGCGTCGGTGAGGGCTGGGGCATGGTGTTCCCGGCAGTGGCCACGGCGACCACCGCGGTCTGGGCCATCGCGCCCCTGCTCGCCTGGTTCTCGGGAGCCGACTTCGGCCAGCCGATGGCCATGATGTACGTGGTGTCGGGTTACGTGCTGGTCTTCTCGCAGCTTCGGTCGTCACCGCGGCAGGCTTTGGTCATTTCGTCGCCCTATGGCGCAGTGGCGCTGATCATCGCCGCCAGTTTGTTCGGGACCGACGCCTTCCTGCCGTTCCTTGCGGCGATCCCCTTCGCCGCCTCCGGTCTGTTCGTTCTGGTCATGATGACCATGTTGCGCGAAGAGCGCATCCGCGACTTCCAGGGCCACCAGGCGCATCTCATCGAGGAGTTGGAACAGGCGCGCGACAAGGCCAATGCGGCCAACGACGCGAAGTCGAACTTCCTGGGCGTGATCTCGCACGAGCTCCGGACGCCGATGAACGGCGTTCTCGGCGCCGCCCAGCTGCTGGGCGCCACGCGCCTTGAGGACACCCAGCGCGAATATCTGACGATCATCCGGAACTCCGGCGACAACCTGCTGAGTCTGCTGAACGACATCCTGGACATGACCAAGATCGAGGCCGGGAAGATGACGTTCGACGTCGTCGACATCTCGGTCGACGACCTGCATCGCCGCGTCGTTGGGCCGTTCCAGGCGCAGGCCGAAGCCAAGGGGCTCGATTTCGAATCGCATCTGGAAGGTGATCTGCCCAGCGTGGTCCGCGGCGATCCGCTCCGCGTTTGCCAAGTGATCCACAATCTGTTGTCCAACGCGGTGAAATTCACCGACGCCGGCGCGGTGGTCTACCGCGTGCGAGGCGAGCGGGTGACCGATCAGCGCGTTCGGATCGAGTTCTCGGTCACAGACAGCGGCGCGGGCATCGCGCCGGACGACGTGCAGCGCCTGTTCCAACCCTTCACCCAGGTCGATGCCTCATCGACCCGCCGATTCGGCGGGACGGGCCTGGGCCTGACCATTTCGCGCCGCCTGGCCAACATCATGGGCGGCGACATCACCGTCAGCTCCGAGCTGGGCAAGGGATCGACCTTCGCCTTCACCGTCGAGGCCGAGGTGGTGGAATGGCAGCGGGTCGTCGTGGCGGAGGCCGCCACGGAGGAGATCGAGGACGCGCGCAGCCTGTCGGTCCTGGTCGTCGAAGACCATCCGGTCAACCGCATGATCCTGGAAGCCTGGATGAGCTCGGCCGGCCATGCCTCGACCAGCGCGGAGAACGGCCAGATCGCCGTGGACGTCGCGGCGGGTCAGGCTTTCGACCTGATCGTCATGGACGTGAACATGCCGGTCATGGACGGGCTGAGCGCCACGCGGGCCATTCGCGCCGGCGGCGGCGCCAATGCCGAGACCCCGGTCGTCGTGCTGTCCGCTTCGGCGCGGGCTGAGGATCATCAGGCCGGGCTGGACGCCGGCGCCGACGCCTATCTGAACAAGCCGATCGATTTCGCGGCTTTGGCGCGCGTGATGGCGGCGGTGGGCCAAGGCCGCGAGGCCGTCCAGACCCTGTTCGAGGTCACGCGGACGGACCGCGCGGCGGCCTGACGGTCGCAACCGAACGCGGTCGCGCCTATTTTGTGCGGCGATGCGCGCCTTCGCCGAGCTGCTTGACCGACTGTCCCTGACGGCGTCCCGCAACGCCAAGCTGACGTTGATCCGCGACCACCTGCGCGCCGTGCCCGACCCGGACCGGGGCTGGGCTCTTGCGGCGCTGACGGGCGACCTGAGCTTCGACGCCGCCAAACCCGCCATGATCCGCGCGGCCGTCGAGCGCCGGGTCGATCCGCTGTTGTTCCGCTGGTCCTACGACTACGTCGGCGACTTGGCGGAGACGGCGGCCCTGATCTGGCCGGCCGACCCTGACCGCAGGGCCAACCGCGAGCCGACGCTGGGCGAAGTGGTGGACGCCTTGAAGAGCGCGGGGCGCAGCGAGGCGCCGGCCTTGATCGAACGCTGGCTGGACGATCTGCAGCCCAAGGCGCGGTGGGCGCTGCTGAAGCTGATGACCGGGGCGCTGCGCGTGGGCGTGTCGGCGCGGATGGCCAAGACGGCGGCGGCGCGCGTCGCCGAGGAACCTATCGACGTTGCTGAGGTCGAGGAGCTTTGGCAAGGGCTGGCGCCGCCCTATGCCGACCTGTTCGCCTGGCTGGAAGGCAGGGCGGACCGGCCGACGGCGGACGCGCCCGGCCGGTTCCGACCGGTGATGCTGTCCACGCCGCTGGACGAGGACAAGGACCTGCCGCGCATCACGCCGGACGCCTTCGTCGCCGAATGGAAGTGGGACGGCATCCGGGTGCAGGCGGTGCGCGAGCGCGGCACGGCCCGGCTGTGGTCGAGGACCGGGGACGAGATCTCACGGGCCTTTCCCGACCTGATGGCGGCTCTGACGTTCGAGGGCGCCGTGGACGGCGAGCTGGTGGTGCTGCGGGACGGCGTGGTGGTGCCGTTCGCGGACCTGCAGCAGCGGTTGAACCGCAAGACGGTGGACGCCCGGCTGATCGCGTCGCATCCGGCCGCCTTGGTCGCCTATGATGTGTTGTCCGACGCCGACGAGGATGTGCGCGGCCTGCCGCTGGTGGAGCGCCGCGAGCGCCTGCGACGCCTCATCGAGGGACACGATCCGGGGCGGCTCAGGCTGTCGCCCGACGTTGCCTTCACCGACGTGGAGCAATTGACCGCCTTACGCCGCGACCCGCCCATGGGAGCGGCGGCCGAGGGGCTGATGCTGAAGCGGCGGGACAGCGTCTATGTCGCCGGGCGACCCAAGGGGCCGTGGTTCAAGTGGAAGCGCGATCCGCACGTGATCGACGCGGTGCTCATGTATGCCCAGCGCGGCAGCGGCAAGCGATCCAGCTTTCACTCCGACTTCACCTTCGGCGTCTGGACCGAGGAGGGCGCGCTGACGCCGGTGGGCAAGGCCTATTTCGGCTTCACCGACGAGGAACTGCGTCAGCTGGACAAGTTCGTGCGCGACAACACCACCGACCGGTTCGGGCCGGTGCGGGCGGTGAGGGCGGAGCGGGACTTCGGCCTGGTCTTGGAGATCGCCTTCGAGGGCCTGCAAAGGTCGCCGCGGCACAAGTCGGGCGTGGCCATGCGCTTTCCCCGAATCAGCCGCATCCGCTGGGACAAGCCGCCGGGCGAAGCCGACACCCTGGCGGACGTCGTGACCCTGCTGGAGGCGCTGGAGCGCGAGGGTGGGCGGCTGTCGGCGCTGGAATGAACCGAATCGGGCGGTTCCGCATTCCGGCATCATGGACGCAGCCGTGAAACACCGCCGCTCTCTGATCGCTGCGGGCGTCGTCCTTCTGGCGGTAGGGTTGGCCGCCGGCGCGGTCATGCTCGCCGCCCCCACCCAGACCGAACGGCTCAATCCCGGCATGAGAATCTCCGTGGTCACTCCGCCTGCGCCCGTCGTCGATCCCGGCGGCGTCATGGAAGTCGGGCGGCTGACCGAAGGCTACCGCCACGTGCCGCCGCCGGCGCCGCAGCCGGTCGACGGGATGGAGACGGAGACCGGCTGGTGGCACGCGCCGTCGTCGAGCCCCGACGATTTCTGGATCGAACCCAGCGCCCCGGAGCCGGCGGTCGTCGTGACGTCGGTCGAAGCTGCTGGGCCGCGCGACTCCCTGGGCTTCGGCTTCGAGCCGATGGCGGCGTCGGACCGGCGCGTGATGCGCTCCGCGCCGCCGGAGCGTCGCCCGGAGGAGGGAGAGGGAGGACGGCCCGAGATCGTGCCGGTCTCCGGCGAGCGGAGCGCCGTCTTCTACTGATCGGGCCTTTGCCCCGTCGGGGCGCAGAGGCTAGACCCCCGACATGGCGAACCTTTCCGAAATGGTGACCGGCGCCGTGGCCGCCGGCGAGCGCGTGGCGGCCGTGGATGCGGCGGTCATCGCCAAGCTCACGCAAATGGCGGGCGACCTGGCCGTCAACCTGTTGATCGCCGTCCTGATCCTGGTCCTGACGGTCGTCGCGGCAAAGTGGGCGTCGCGGGCGGTGCGCCGCCTTGTCGGACGCGTTCGGGGCGTGCGCCAGGACCCGACGGTGGTCAGCTTCATCGCCCAGGTCGTGCGGGTCGGCGTCTATGTGATCGGCTTCATCGCCGTGCTGCAACGGCTGGGCGTTCAGACCACCTCGATCATCGCGGTGCTCGGCGCGGCCTCGCTGGCGGTCGGCCTGGCGTTGCAGGGGACGTTGTCCAACGTGGCCGCGGGCGTCGTGCTGCTGATCCTTCGGCCCTATCGCGTGGGTGACGTGATCGAGGTCGGCGGCGCGTCGGGCTCGGTGCAGCGGCTGGACCTTTTCGTGACGCAGATCTCCAACGCCGACAATCACAAGATCGTCGTGCCCAACGGCAAGGTTCTGGGCGACGTCATCATCAACCTGTCGGGGCAGGGCACGCGGCGGGTCGAGATCCATTTCACCGTCGGCTACGGCTCCAACCTGAAACAGGCGCGGCACGTGATCGCGACGGCGGCGGCGAAGCACGACAAGGTGCTGGCCGACCCCGTGCCATGGGCGGGGGTCACGGCCCTGCTGGACAGCGCCGTTCAGGTGTCGCTGCACGCCTGGGTCAAGTCCGACGACTGGTGGCAGACGCAAGCCGACCTGTACGAGCAGGTGAAGATCGCCCTGGACGCCGCCGGGGTCGAGATCCCGTTCCCGCACCAGGTCCAGATGGACTATGCCCCGCCGCCCGCCGGCCCCGACCCGACCGAGCCCTTCCCACGGCCGCCCGAGCCGATCGCGCCGCCGAAGCGAAAGGCGACGACCCGGCCGAAGCTGGCCCTGCCGCGCAGAAAGGCCGCGAAATGAGGGTCGACTTCGCCTCGGACAACGTGGCCGGCATGGCGCCGGAAGCGCTGGCCGCCCTGGTTCGGCACAACGACGGCTTCGCCCGCGCCTATGGCGGCGACGACCCGGCGGCGCGGGCGGCGGAGCTGATCCGCGCGCGCCTGGACGCCGACGTGGAGGTGCGGTTCGTCTTCAGCGGCACGGCGGCCAATGCGATCGCCCTGTCGATGCTGGCTTTTCCGTTCGAGGCGGTGCTGGCGCACCAGGCGGCCCACGTCTGCACGGACGAGACGGGCGCGCCGGGATTCTTTGGCCAGGGGGTGGGTCTGATCGGCCTGCCGGGGCCGTCGGGCAAGATCGATCCGCAAGCGCTGGAGGTGGCGCTGGCAGAGCCGGAAATGGGGCACCGCCAGCCGGCGGCGGCCCTGTCTCTGACCCAGGCGACGGAATACGGCGCGGTCTATGACGAGGCCGAACTGGCGGCGCTGACCGGTCCGGCTAAGGCGCGCGGCCTGGGGGTGCATCTGGACGGGGCGCGCCTGGCCAATGCGGCGGCCGCGGGCTTCGACCTGACGGCGATCGGTCGGCTGGGCGTGGACGTGCTGGTCATGGGCGGCGCCAAGGCCGGCGGCCTGTGCACGGAGGCGCTCGTGCTGTTCGACCGGTCGCTGGCGCGGCGGATCGACAATCGGCTGAAGCAGGCCGGGCAGATGGCGTCCAAAGGCCGGTTTTTGAGCGCGCCGTTCCTCGGCCTGCTGGAGGAAGGGGCCTGGGAGCGGCACGCGGCGCACGCCAACGCCATGGCGCGGCGTCTGGCGGGCGGCGTGGCGGATCGGACCCCCTATGCGCTGGGCCATCCGGTCGAGGCCAACGCCGTGTTCGTGCGCATGTCCGAGACCGCGCATCGACGGCTGAGCGCGGCGGGCTGGGCCTGTCACCGCTTCGACGACGGCTCGGTGCGGTTCGTGTGTTCCTGGGCCACGACCGCCGCGGCGGTGGACGAACTGATCGAGGCGCTGGCGAAGCTCGGCTGAGGGCTTTGCGCGCGCCGCGACGCAAGCCATATGGGACGCATGGCGATGCGCGGCGAGCGCTCCGCGGGCCGCCGCGCCGACCCTCAGGTCAAGGCGTTGGGCCCGACGGAGCCGACCAGTCCTGACACACCCGGCGCCTGGGTCGCGCTGCGCGACCTGTTCGGCGTGGTCGGCCGGTCGGGCGCGCCGCAGCTGAAGACCCGCATCGCGGGGGCGCTTGGACTGACGCTGGCGGGCAAGGGGCTGGGCGTTCTGGCCCCGCTGGTGCTGGGCGCGGCGGTCAATCGCCTGGCGGAGGGGCAGACGGCGGCGACGACGGTCGGCCTGTCGTTCGCGGCCCTGGCGATCGGCTGGGCGCTGGTGCGGTTCCTGTCGTCGGCGACGCCGCAGCTGTCGGACGTGGTGTTCGCCCCGGTGCGCGCGGCGGCCCAGCGCAAGACGGCGGCCGAGACCTTCGCCCATGCGCTGAACCTGTCGCTGGACTTCCATCAGACCAAGCGGTCGGGCGCCCTGTCGCGCACCATGGATCGCGGCTCGCGGGCGGTCGACTTCCTGCTGCGGATCATCGCCTTCAACCTGGGGCCCACGGCGGTGGAGCTGATCCTGGCGGCCGGCGTGCTGGCGGGTCTGTACGACTGGCGGTTCGGGGCTCTGGCTGTGGCGGTGGTCATGATCTATGCGGTCGCCACCTTCGGCATGGCCAACTGGCGGCTGGAGCACCGCCGGGCGATGAATGCGGCGGACACGGAGGCGGCGGGCCTGTCGGTCGACGCCCTGCTGAACTATGAGACGGTCAAGTCGTTCGGGGCCGAGCGGCGGGCGGCCGAGAGCTATGATCGGGCGCTGGAGACCTACGTCTCGGCCGCGCTGAAGGCCAACGGCTCGCTGGCGGCGCTGAACCTGATCCAGGCCGCGATCATGAACGTCGGCCTTGGCGTCATGGCGGTGATGGCGGGGTTCGAGGCGGCGGCCGGGCGGATGGGACCGGGCGACGTGACGGCCGCGGTCTTGATCCTGATCAGCCTGTACCAGCCGCTGAACATCCTGGGCTTCGCCTATCGCGAAATCCGGCAGTCCTTCATCGATATGGAGGAGATGCTGAAGGTGACGCGTCAGACGCCGCAGGTCGCCGACGCACCGCACGCGCAGGCGCTGCCGCGCCCTGCCGACTCACGGGGGGCGTCGCTGGCGTTCGAGGGCGTCGGCTATCGCCATGATGCGCGGGCGAACGGGCTGGAGGAGGTCGTCTTTCTGGCCGCGCCGGGCACCACCACCGCGCTGGTCGGGCCGTCGGGATCCGGCAAGTCCACTATCGTGAAGCTGGCTCTGCGTCTGCTGGACCCGCAGGTCGGCACGGTGCGGATCGAGGGCCGCGACGTGCGCGAGGTGACGCAGGAGAGCCTGCGCCGCGCGGTCGCCCTTGTGCCGCAGGACGTGGCGCTGTTCAACGACACGATCCGCGCCAACATCGCCTTCGCCCGTCCGGACGCGGAGGACGACGCGGTGTGGGAGGCGGCCGAGGCGGCCGAGTTGTCCGACTTCATCCGCGGCCTGCCTAACGGCATGGACACAAAGGTGGGCGAGCGCGGCCTGAAGCTGTCGGGCGGGGAGCGCCAGCGCGTCGGCATCGCCCGCGCCCTGCTGGCCGATCCGTGCGTGCTCATCCTGGACGAGGCGACCAGCGCGCTGGACAGCCGCACAGAGGCGGCGATCCAGAGAACCCTGAAGAAGGCGCGCGCCGGGCGCACCACCCTGGTGGTCGCGCACCGGCTGTCGACGGTGGCGGACGCGGATCAGATCCTTGTGCTGAAGGCCGGGCGCATCGTCGAGCGCGGGGTCCACCACGAACTGGTGGCCCGCGTCGGCGGCGAATATGCCGCCCTGTGGCGCAAGCAGACGCGGGGGGCGCGGGCGGCGGGTGAGGTTTCAACGCCGGCGTGATAGAATGGGGCCATGTCGAAGGCCGAGATCATCGCTGAACTGAAAGCTCGGGAGGCTGAGCTTCGCGCTGAAGGCGTGGAAAGCCTTGGGCTGTTTGGATCACAGGCTAGAGGCGACGCGCGCCCCGAAAGCGACGTGGACCTTTTGGTTCAGTTTCGTCGGGGCGTTTCCTATTTCGATCTGATCAAACTCGAACGCGAACTTGGGGAAGCGATGCGGCGTCGAATCCAGATCACGACGCTTCCTATCGGTCGCCCACGCTTTCGAAGCTCGGTCGAGCAAGATTTGATCCATGTTTTCTAGATTCGCCGATTGGGCCGATCACATCATCGACAACGTCGATCGCGTCGTTGAGCATATGGAGGGCATGACGGCGGAACAGGTGCGCGACGATCGCAAGTCCTCGGATGCGATCGAACGGTGTCTCGAGCGGATAAGCGAAGCCGTTTATCGTTTCCACCGCGCAGGTGTGGATTTGGCGCTCTATGAGCCTGACATACGCTGGGTGGACATTCGCGTGTTCGGCAACAGGCTGCGCCACGAGTACGACGCCGTGGCGCCGGACCTGATCGAAGCGATCCTGACGACGAACCTGACCGACCTTCGGCAAGCCGCGTCGCGATTGCGAGATCGGTTTGAGGCGGAGCCTTAGGCTCTGCCGATGGCGTAGAAGCGGTCGGCGCGATGTTTGCGCACGGCGTCAGGCGTCAGCTCGGCCAGCGTCGACAGTTCCTCGGCGACGGCGTCGCCGACCGCCGCCACGGCGCCGTCGCGATCCACGTGGGCCCCGCCGACCGGCTCGGGAATGATCCGGTCGATGATCTTCAGGTCCAGCAGGTCGGGCGCCGTGATCTTCATGGCCATGGCGGCGTCCCTGGCGCGGGCGCCGTCGCGCCACAGGATGCCGGCGGCGCCCTCCGGCGAGATCACCGAATAGATCGAATGCTCCAGCATCAGCACCCGGCTGGCCGCGGCGATGGCGATGGCGCCGCCCGAGCCGCCTTCGCCGGCGATCACGGCGACCGACGGCACGCCCAGGGTCAGGCCGCGCTCGGTCGAGCGGGCGATGGCCTCGGCCTGACCGCGCTCCTCGGCGCCCAGGCCCGGATAGGCCCCGGCGGTGTCGATGAAGCTGACGACCGGCAGGCCGAAGCGGTCGGCCAGGTCCATCAGGCGCGCCGCCTTGCGATAGCCCTCGGGCCGGGCCATGCCGAAATTGTGGGTGACGCGGCTGGCCGTGTCGTGGCCTTTTTCCTGGCCCATGACGACGACGGGATCGCCGCGGAAGCGGGCCAGACCGCCCAGGATCGCCTGGTCGTCGCCGAACTGGCGGTCGCCGCGCAGTTCGACGAAGTCTTCGAACAGGCCCGCGACGTAGTCGACGAAGTGCGGCCGGTTCGGGTGACGCGCGACCTGGGTCTTCATCCAGGGGTCGAGCGCGGCGTAGGTCTTGCGACGCAGCTGGTCGGCCTTTTTGCGCAGGCCCTCGATCTCGGAGTCGAACGATCCGGCGGAAGCCGTGGCCGAGAGCAGCGACAGCTCCTCGATCTTGGCCTCCAGATCGGCGATCGGCTTTTCGAAGTCGAGGTAGTGGGCGGCCATGGGGCGTCCGAAACGTCGCGCCGGGCGGCGCGGTCACAAGGCGCGGGAACCTAGTGGGGGGAACGGCCGGGGGCAAGGCGGGTTGCGCGACGTCGCGCATCGTCCCATCTTGTCGTCCGGACGCCATGCGTCCCGAACCCCGGCAGCGATGCGCGGGGTCTTTTGCCCTCTGACGCAGGGCGCCGGGCCATGACCTTCAAAGAACAAAAGCGCCAACGCCGCAGGCGAGACTTGTTGCGCATGCGGGCCAAGGCCCGGCGCGTCTATCCGCACGACCACAAGGCCAAGCTGGCCGAGCACCTCGCCGTCTGCTCCTGCTGGATGTGCGGCAATCCCCGACATCTCGCGAAGACGCATCGACTGACGATGCAGGAAAGGCGGTGCGTCCCGACAGACGAGTGAAATCAGGCCTTCCGTCCCAGAGGGTGCCGGGTCCGAACGGTCTCCACCAGGGCGTCCTGGGTGACGTGGGTGTAGATCTGGGTCGTGCCGATGTCGGCGTGGCCCAGCAGGGTCTGGACCACGCGCAGGTCGGCCCCGCCTTCCAGCAGGTGGGTGGCGAAGGCGTGGCGCAGGACGTGGGGGCTGACGCGGGCCGGGTCGATGCCGGCGGCGATCGCCGCGCGGTCCAGCAACTGGGCGAAGCGGCGTGGCGTCAGACGTCCGCTGCGACCCCGCGAAGGGAACAGCCACGGCGGGTCCGGCGAATCCGGTTTGCGGGTCGCGTCGCGGACGACCAGCCAGTCGGCGACGGCGGCGCGGGCGGCGGCGTTCAGGGGGGCCAGGCGCTCCTTACCGCCCTTGCCGCGCACGATCAGGTGGGTGGGGTCACGCCGCACGGCCTCGACGCGCAGCGCCAGCAGCTCCGACACCCGCATGCCGGACGCATAGGCCAGCTCGATCAGGGCCCGCAGGCGCACGGCGGCGGGTCGGTCGGCGTCGGCGGTGACGGCGACCAGCCGTTCCATCTCGTCGCGCGACAGCACGCGGGGCAGGGACCGGCCCCGGCGGGGCGCATCCAGTCGGCTGGAGGGGTCGTCGGCGCGCCAGCCCTCGGCCAGGGCGAAACGGAAGAACTGGCGCACGGCGGAGCGGCGGCGCGACTGGGTGGCGGGCGACAAGCCGCGTCGGGCGAGGTCGGCGTACCAGGCCTCGACCCCCTCCGGCGTGGCGGCGATCAGGCCCCCGCAGGCGGCCTCCGCGTCGGCCAGATCGCGCCCATAGGCGGACAGGGTGTGGGGCGAGGCGTCCCGCTCCACCGCCATCATCTCCAGGAAGGCCTCGATCTGGGGCGTCATGGTGTATTACCGGTCCTTCCCATGCCGAGCGCCGCCAATCCCGCGATTCCCGACATCGACCGCACCATAGCGCTGGTGGGGCTGATGGGCGTGGGCAAATCGACGGTGGGGCGTCGGCTGGCGCGGCGGCTCGATCGCCCTTTCTTCGACGCCGACGCGGAGATCGAGGCGGCGGCGGCCATGTCGGTGTCCGACATCTTCGCCACCCTCGGCGAGCCGGAATTCCGCGCGGGGGAGACGCGAGTGATCCGCCGGCTGCTGGACGGGGCCCCCAAGGTGCTGGCCACCGGCGGCGGGGCCATGATCAACCCGGACACGCGGGCGGTTCTGAAGGCGCACGCGCTGACCGTTTGGCTGAAGGCCGATCTGGAAGTGGTCGTGCAGCGGGTGGCGCGGCGCGACACGCGGCCGCTGCTGCGGGGTCGCGACCCCAAGGCCACTCTGTCTGCGTTGGCGCAGGCGCGGTACCCGATCTATGCCGAGGCCGATCTGACGGTCGAGGTCGGGGCCGGAACCCACGCGCAGGCCGTCGACGCGGTGGTCGAGGCGCTGGCGGGCTGGGCGAAGGCCAGGGGCGGAGCGGGAGCATGAAGGCGGTCACCATTCCCGTCCGGGGCGCGGGGTTCGCGGGGTACGACCTCGTCGTGGGCTCCGGCCTGATCGAAGCGGCCGGCGCGCGGGTGAGCGCGCTGGGGTTCCGTCGAGTGTTCGTGGCCGTGGACGCCGCGGTGGACGCCCTGCACGGCGATCGTCTGAGGGCCGGACTGGACGCCGCGGGCGTCTCCCATGGCGGAACCACCATCCCCTCCGGCGAGGCCAGCAAGAGCTTCGAAGGGCTGAAGGCCCTGCTGTCGGCCATCGCCGACGCCGGGCTGGATCGCGGAGACGCCGTCGTGGCCCTGGGCGGCGGGGTGACGGGCGACCTGGCGGGGTTGGCGGCGGCGCTGTGGATGCGCGGCGTGGCCCTGATCCAGATCCCGACGACCCTGCTGGCGCAGGTGGACTCGTCGGTCGGCGGCAAGACGGCGATAGACCTGCCGCACGGCAAGAACCTGGTCGGGGCCTTTCATCAGCCCAGGCTGGTGCTGGCGGACGTGGACGTGCTGGCGACGCTGCCGGAGCGGCAACTGCGGTCGGGCTGGGCCGAGGCGCTGAAGCACGGGCTGATCTGCGACCCGGACTACTTCTCCCGTCTGACGGCCGAAGACGCCACGGCCTTAACCGGCGACCGGACGGCGCTGGCCCGGGTGGTCGCGCGGTCGGTGGAGATCAAGGCCGCGATCGTCGGCCAGGACGAGAAGGAGGCGGGCGCGCGGGCCCTGCTGAACCTGGGGCACACCTTCGGCCATGCGGTCGAGGTCGAGCTGGGCTTCGACGACGCGGTCATGACGCACGGAGAAGCGGTGGCGATCGGCTGCTGCCTGGCGTTCCGGTTTTCGGCCACACAGGGCCTGTGCGGCCCGGACGACGCGCACCAGGTCACGGCGGCCTTCGCCGCGGCGGGCCTGCCGACGGCGCTCCCGCGCGGCCTTTCGGCCGACGCCCTGCTGGCGCGGATGCGGGAGGACAAGAAGGCCGAGGGCGGGCGGCTGACGCTGGTCCTGGCGCGAGGCATCGGCCGGGCCTTCGTCGAGAAGGGCGTGGATGCCGCCGCCGTGAAGGACTTTCTGACCACCGAAGGCGCCGCGTGAGGATCGAGGCCCGGGTTCTGGAAAACGCCTGGGTCCGCTGCGAGCCGCTGTCCGAGGCCCTGCGGGACGAGGTGCGGGCGGCGATCGCGGGCGACGCCGAGACCTGGTCGATCATGGTCTCGAATGGGCACGGTGAGGCGTTCGACGCCTGGTTCGACCAGCGCATGGCGCACATGCAAGCGGGTGGGGGCCCGGCCTATGCCGTGCGGCGGCTGGGCGACGGCAAGATCGCCGGGACCAGCAGTCTGCACGACCTCGTGCCCGCGCATCGGCGGGTGGAGCTGGGCTCGACGGTGTTTCATCCCGACGCGCGGGGAACCGAGGTGAACCCGGCCAGCAAGCGCCTGCTGCTGGACCACGCCTTCGCGAGCGGGATCAGCCGGGTCGAGATCATCACCGACGCGGTGAACGCCCGAAGTCAGGCGGCCATCGCCCGGCTGGGCGCGACGCGCGAGGCGGTGCTGCGGCGGCACAAGATCACTTGGACCGGGCGGGTGCGCGACACGGTCATGTTCGCGATCACCGACGAAGACTGGCCGCGGGTGCGCGATGGTCTGGACGCCCGGCTGGCGGCATTCTGAGTCGTCAATCGACCGCCCGGCACTGCGTGGGCTCCTGGCCCTCGGCCGACCAGGTGGCGAACTGGCCCTGCCCGCGCAGGTCATGGCCGCTGGCCCGGTACCAGATGCCTTCGGGCGGACGCTCCTCATAAAGGTCGATGGCTTGTCCCAGAGAGGTGCGGACGGTCGCCATCTCACGCGGATTGTCGAACTCGACCGACAGGCGCTCGCCGTCGTCGCAGATGTAGACGGCGCGGACGATGCGGTTGAGCGTGCGCTCCTGGATCTCGGCGCCCGTGCGGCGTCGGGCGGTCTGGGCCTCCAGCGCGCGCTCGCGCACGGCGTCGGAATCGTCGGTCGGGGGCGTGGGCTGACCGCAGGCGGACAGTCCGGCGGTCAGCAGGCAAAGGCTCAGGGCGGCGGTCGGACGCATGCGGACTCCTGTTCGGCCGGGGACGAACGCGCGATCTCAGACCGCCGTTCCGCGCCGCGCACGGAAGAACGTCCGCAAGGCGAGCGCCGATTCGTCCGCCAGGGGACCGCGTTCGGCGACGGGGCGCCAGTGCAGGGTCGGCTGCTCGAACAGGCGGGGACCGTGCGCGACGGCGCCGCCCTTGGGGTCGTCGGCGGCCCAGACGACCCGGCCGATCCGGGCGTGGGACATGGCCCCGGCGCACATGGCGCAGGGCTCCAGCGTGACATACAGCGTCAGGCCCGTGAGCCGGTAGTTGCCGGTCGCGGCGGCGGCGGCGCGCATGGCCACAATCTCGGCGTGGGCGGTCGGATCGTGGCTCGAGACGGGGGCGTTGGCCCCGGTTCCGAGCACCCGGCCGGTCGCCTCGTCGACCACGACGGCGCCCACGGGCACCTCTCCGGCTTCAGCCGCCGCTTGCGCGAGGTCCAGCGCCATGCGCATGAACCGCTCATCATGGTCCGCCATACAGATGATGACGACAAGAAGCCCCGCCCGCGTCAAGCCGGCGGCAAGTTCGACGACCGCAAGGGACCGCGCGCGGGCAAACCCGGCGGCAAGCCCGGTCCCGCGAAGGCCGAGGAGGCGCCCAAGCGCAGCGAGCGGATCGCCAAGGCCATGGCGCGCGCCGGCATCGCCAGCCGCCGCGAGGTCGAGCGCCTGATCGGCCTGGGCAAGGTGGCGGTGAACGGCAAGATCCTGGACACGCCGGCCGTGCTGGTGACGCGGGACGACGTGATCACGGTGGACGGCAAGCCGATCGGCTCGGCCCAGGCCACGCGCGTGTGGCGCTATCACAAGCCCGCCGGACTGGTGACCAGCCACAATGACCCGCAGGGGCGCCCAACGGTGTTCGACGCCCTGCCGAACGGCCTGCCGCGCGTCATCTCGGTCGGGCGGCTGGACCTGAACACCGAGGGCCTGCTGCTGCTGACCAACGACGGCGAGCTGAGCCGGGCGCTGGAGCTGCCGTCGACCGAACTGGTCCGCCAGTACCGCGCGCGCGCGCGTGGGCGGGTGACGCAGGCGCAGCTGAACGGGCTGAAGGACGGCGTGACCGTTGACGGCGTGCGCTATGGCCCGATCGAGGCGACGCTGGACAAGGCGAAGGACGCGACGGACGGCGGGGAAGGTCAAGGCGGGGGGCGCGGCCCGGCCAATCTGTGGATCAGCGTGGCGATCACGGAGGGCAAGAACCGTGAGGTCCGCAAAGTTCTGGAGAGCCTGGGCCTGACGGTGAACCGGCTGATCCGCTTGGCCTATGGGCCTTTCCAGCTGGGGACCCTGCCGGTCGGCGCGGTCGAGGAGGTGGGGCCGCGCGTGATCCGCGAGATGCTGGCCGCGCACATCAGGCCGGAGAACCTGCCGACCGGGAACACGGTCGAGACGCCTGCGCCGATCCCGGGGCGGCGCAGCGCCGTGCCGATCGTGAAGGGCAAGTCCGGCTCGGCCATGTCCGACCCCTCACGCAAGCCCAGCCGGGTGCGCGCGGCTGAGACGGCCCAGGCGGACGCGGTCGAGCGCCGGTCACGGCCGCCGAAGAAGGCGGGCTGGGCCAAGGCCGCGCCGAAGTTCGAGCATCCGAAGCGCGACTTCAAACCCCGCGCCCGGCCGGAGGCCGACGGGGGGGAGGGTGGCGATCGGCCCAAGCGCCCCTTCAAGCCGCGCGAGGACAAGGTGATCGGGCCCAAGTCCGAGACCTGGGCGCGCGACGCCAAGCCCGCCGGTCGCACGGGGCCCAAGCGCGAGTTCAAGCCGCGGGACGACGCCAAGGGCGGGTTCAAGCCCCGCTCAGGCGACGGTCCGAAGCGGGACTTCAAACCCCGCTCGGGGCCGGGGGGGGCGGCGCGGGGCGGGAAGCCGGGCGGGGGCAAGCCGCGGCCGGGCGGGTCACGCGGCGGGCGGTAAGCCTTTCAGACGGGCCGCGAGGCGGGCGGTGCGCCGCAGGACGGTGACCGCGGTCAGCAGGACGACGCCCGCCAGCGCCAGCCACAGGACGGCGCGGTCCCAATCGGGCAAGGCGACGCCGGCGATGGCCGACAGGACGCAGCCCGCCGTCAGCGCGGCCATGCGATGCGGCTTGGCGCCTGGGCCGGAAAAATCGACGGCGCCGGTCAGGGTGTGGCCCAGCTCGCGGACATAGGCGGTCAGGACCGCGAGGACGGCGGCGCTCCAGCCCAACACCGGACCGAAGGCGGGGTCGTAGACGCGCAGGGCATAGCCGGCGCCGACCAGGAACAGGGCGTCGGCGACCCGGTCGGGCAGTTCGTTCCAGATCGGGCCGAGCGCGCCGCCCCGGCCGTGCTCCACCGCCACCATGCCGTCCAGCAGGTTGGCGAGAAGGCGCAGCTGGATGGTCAGGCCGGCAAGAAGCAGCCAGATCGCTTGGGCGGCGCCGTCCGCGTCGGCGCTGAGCCAGAAGGCGGCGAAGCCCCCGGCGGCGAACGCCAGGCTGGACGCCGAGATCAGGTCCGGCGTCGCGCCCATGCGGGCCAGGCCGGCGGCGGCGGCGCGGGCCCAGCCGGTTCCGCGCGACTTCAGGGGGCGGCGGCTCTCGATCATTTGCGCTCCAGGCTGAGGGCGTAGGCGAAGGCGTAGAGGGTGGAGACGGTCCAGGGCACGGCGATGGTGGCCAGAACCTCCGGCGTGCCGACGGCCGTGTGGACGCCCGTCAACAGGCCGGCGACGGTCAGGCAGCTGACCAGCGGCGGCAGAAGCCGGGCGGCGGGCCCCGTCAGCCGGGCGTGGGCCCATTCCAGCCAACGCTTGATCAGAAGGGTGATGAGGCCGGACAGCAGGCCCTGGGCCGCGAAGGCCGCCGCCATCGCCTGCGGGCCATGGTCCCGGTTGGCGAACGCGGCCCAGCCGCCCATGGCGACCGCGGCGAAGGCGACGTGGCCGAGGGTGGATCGCAGGGGGTGCGTCGGGACGGGCGGCTGGGCCATACTGGGTGCGGACCTGATTCCGGGAGCAGTCTAGGCCATGGGCGACCTGCTGAAAGCGGGATTGGGAGAGGTCCGACTCCCGCTGCTGTGGGGCTTCGCCGGGCTGGCCGTCGTGCTGACGCTGGCGTCCCTGGCGGTGCGGGTCCTCCAAAAGACCAAGCCGGACGGGGACTGGACCGAGCTGCGGCTGCGGGTCCAGTCGTGGTGGGCGATGATCGCGGTCACGGCCTTGGCGCTGGCCCTGGGTTGGGTGGCCATGACCGTGCTGTTCGCGGCCATCTCGTTCGTGGCGCTGAGGGAGATCCTGTCGCTGGCGCCGCTGCGGCGCGAGGATCGGCTGATCGTGCTGTGGGCCTATCTGACCGTGCCGCTGACCTATGGTCTGGTCGCGCTGGACCAGTACCGGATCTATCTGGTGGCCATTCCGGTCTGGTTCTTCCTGATCACGCCCTTCCTGATGGCCATGGCCGGCCAGACGCGGGCCTATCTGGCGACGGCGGCGACGATCACCTGGGCGGTGATCGTCTGCGTCTACAACCTGGGCGTCCTGCCGCTGCTGATGAAGGTTCCGGCCGAGGAGGCGCCGGCGGGGGCGGCGGGGCTGGTGTACCTGCTGTTGCTGACCACCGAGGCCAACGACGTGTTCCAGTTCCTGTGCGGCAAGACGTTCGGGCGGCGCAAGATCCTGCCCACGGTCAGTCCGAACAAGACGTGGGAGGGGTTCGTCGGCGGCTGGGCGCTGAGCGCCGGAATGTTCTGGCTGCTGGCGCCGGTCTTCACGCCCCTGAACGCCTGGCAGGCGGCGGTGGTGGCGGTGGTGCTGCCGGTCGCGGGGTTCGCGGGCGACGTGACCATGAGCGCCGTCAAGCGAGACCTGGGGGTCAAGGACACCAGCCGGCTGATCCCCGGCCACGGCGGCCTGCTGGACCGGATCGACAGCCTGACCTTCACCGCCCCCCTCTATTTCCACCTGCTGGCCTATTATGCGCTCACCCCCTATTGAGCCCGGCGAGGCGGCCCGGCCGCACAGCTGGATCCGGCAGGCGTTCCTGACGGCGCTGGCCGTGCCGGCGGTGCGGTTCCTGACCGGCATGGACGTGGTCGGCCGCGAGCGGCTGCCGCGCGTCGGGCCGGCGATCATCGCGGCCAACCACGCCAGCCACATGGACGCCTTCATGCTGCTGAGCCTGTTTCCGGCGAAGACGCTGGCCAAGGTCAGGCCGGTGGCCGCGGCGGACTATTTCCTGGCCGGGCCGGCGATCAGCTGGGTGTCGCTGAACCTGATCGGCATCAGCCCGATCTCGCGCAGGGTGAAGCGGGGCGAGGACGTGCTGGCGCCCGCCAGACGGGCCCTGGAGCGGGGCGAGATCATCCTGGTGTTCCCGGAGGGGACGCGCGGGTCGGGGCCGGGGATGGGCGACCTGAAGGGCGGGGTGGCGCGGCTGGCCGAGGCCTATCCGAAGGCGGCGGTGATCCCGATCTGGATCCAGGGCGCGGACCGGGTGCTGCCCAAGGGGGCGCGCACGCCGGTGCCGATGAACTGCACGGCGATGGTGGGCGAACCGCTGATCTGGGCCGAGGGGCAGGACCGGCCGGGCTTCACCGCGGTCCTGCGCGAGCGGCTGGAAGCGCTGGCGGCCAGCGCGCCGCCGCAGAAGTGGAGCTGAGGCATGCGGATCGTCGCCGGATCGCTGAAGGGCCGGGCCATCGTCGCGCCGGAGGGGCAGGGGACGCGGCCCACGAGCGACCGGGCGCGGCAGGCCATCTTCAACATCCTGGAGCACGCCGAGTGGGCGGCGGGGCTGCAGGGCCAGCGGGTGATCGACCTGTACGCGGGCTCTGGCGCCCTGGGGTACGAGGCCCTGAGCCGGGGGGCGGCGTTCGCCCTGTTCGTGGAGACGGACGACGCGGCGCGGGGCGCGATCCGCGAGAACATGGACGCCTATGGCCTGTTCGGGCGCAGTCGGGTGCACCGCCGCAGCGCGACGGACCTGGGGCCGCGGCCGGGGTCGGCGGGGGAGGCGTTCACGCTGGCGTTCCTGGACCCGCCCTATCGGCAGGGGCTGGGCGAGCAGACGCTGGCGCGGCTGGCGGAGGGCGACTGGCTGGCCCCCGGCGCCGTCGTGGTGTTCGAGCGCGGCGTGGACGAGCCGGAGATCGAGACCCCAGGCTATGAGCGGCTGGACGCCCGGGAGTGGGGCGCCGCCAGGGTGCTGTTCCTGCGGCGGGCGTGAGACTCACAAAAAATTTCCATCATTTCCATCACGGCCTGAAACCCGTTTTGGATCAGGATCTTTCGGCGTCCTCCTGAGCCGGCATGGTGAGAGTTCCATCACGCCGGGCTCTCATTCCGCGTCCGACCCGGAAACCGGACGTGGAATGAAGCGCCATGTTATAGGAAACTCGTCCTAGCCGCAAGACGGCGGATCGGCTGGCCTCACCCCTTTCGAGCCGAGACGGGGTTGTCCGGCTGGCCCATGCGGGCCAAGCCTTCGCGGTTGACGCAGCAGGGGGCGCCGCCGAGCCACTGCGGACCTGGAGGTCCGCGCTCCTTTTGGTGCGTTTGAACTGGCTGGGGAACGGTCTAGGTTTCCGTCATGACCCAGCTTGATCGCCGCGCCCTGATCGCCTCCGCCGCCGCCTTGGGGGCGTGTTCCAGCCTGCCGGAGCCGGCGCCCGTCCCGGACATGACCGCGATGCCCGAGCCGCAAAAGCGGACCGACGAATGGTGGGACTGGCCCGAACTGCCGTGGGCGGTGCAGGAGATCTATGCCGCCTTCTGGATGGGTCAGGTCGCCGTGGCCGGCGGGCTGAAGGCCGTTCAGGGCCAGCCGCTGCACATCGAGGATCGGGTGGCCTTGCTGTCGCGCAGCCAGAACCGCTGGACCGAGGGGCCGCGCCTGCCCGCGCCGCGGCATCACCCCATGCTGATCTCCAGCGGCGAGACGCTGTGGGCCGTCGGCGGCTATGGCCGGTCGGACGCGGGCGAATGGACCAATGCGACCGAGGTCTGGTCGCTGTCGCGGCGGGAACAGGCGTGGTCGGCGGGACCGGCCCTGCCCGTGCCCCAGGCCGAGGCCGTGGGCCTGTTCCACGCCGGGCGGGCGCACCTGATCACCGGGCGCGGTCCGGGCGGGGCGGCCAACGGGAACTGGAACGATCAGGTCGACGTGGACCGGCACCTGGTCCTGGCCGACGGCCGGTGGGAGACGGCGCGGCCGTGCCCGATGGCCAGGAACAGCGCCGCCGGCGCCGTGCTTGACGGCGCGCTGTGGGTCGCGGGCGGCCGCACGGTGACGGGCGGCGGCACCGGGCGGTTGGACCGCTATGACCCCTCAGCCGACCGCTGGGACACCTTGGCGCCGATCCCGCGGTCCGAGGCGGCGGGACAGCAGGTGGGCGGCGGGCTGGCCATGGTCGCGGTCGACGGGCGGCTGGTGGCGTTCGGCGGCGAATGGTTCCGGCCGCGCGGGCCTGGAAGCTCTGGGGGCGGCGGCGGCGGGGTGTTCGCCGAGACCTGGGTCTACACGGTCGACCGGGACGCGTGGATGCGCGGGCCGGACATGAGGACGCCGCGCCACGGCCTGGCGGCGGTGACGATCGACGGCGTGGCCCTGGCCATCGGCGGCGGCGACGTGGTCTCGGGCGGCAACGCCACGGGCGTGGTCGAGGCGTGGACGCCGGCGCTGTGGAGATAAAGAACGGGAACGAAGGTTCGCCTCAGCGATTCTCGTTCTGCCGCACCGTCTCGGCGACATAGGCGTCCGTGCAGGCCTGCCGTGGGGCACTGTGACGACGCCGCCGCGCGCGCCTTCGATGCAGCCGCTGCCCAGGCCGGTCAGGAGCCGTTCCAAGCCGGGCTGCCTGCGAAGATTAATCCGATTTTAGCCGGCGTCGATGGCGTCATCCTTAAATGTTATACTATAACAGTGAAGCTGCCGGCCTCATCGAGCGCCGACCCTCTCCACGCCGCATCGCGCAACAAGGATTGATCATGCTGCATTCTCGGATGAGTTTCGGAGTGCTGTCCGCCGCCCTGCTTTGCAGCGCGTCGGGAGTGGCCATGGCACAGCAGGCGGTGGCGCCGGCGCCAGGCGCCGACGCAGCGACGGTGGGGCCACGACAGGACCCGGAACGCACGTCCTTGGTCGATGACATCGTGGTGACCGGCACGCGCACGCCGCGCCTGAGACGGGACTCGCCGGTGCGGACCGACGTCGTGGGGCAGGAGCTGCTGACTTTGGCGGCCCCCAGGAACCTGGCCGACGCTCTGGAATATCTTCCGGCCGCGCGAGCGGAGAGCAACTGCCAGAACTGCAACACCACCGAAATCCAGCTGCTGGGCCTGCCTGGGGCCTATAACCAGATCCTGTTCGACGGCCTGCCCCTGATGTCGGGCGTGTCGGCGGTCTATGGCGTGGAGCAAGTTCCCGCCATTTTGGTGGAGCGGATCGAGGTGGTGAAGGGCGGGGCGTCGGCTCTTTACGGCCCCAGCGCGGTGGCGGGCGTCGTGAACGTGATCCCCCGGCCGATCGGTCAGGACGGCTGGCGCGCCGCGCTGACGCACGAGCGGCCGGACGGGGAAGCCTATTGGGCCGCCAGTCTGATGGGGATGCGCGCGCTGGGCGGCGACGGAGCGGGCGTGACCGGCTACCTGCACTGGGAGGACGCGCCGTCGGTGGATTATGACGGCGACGGATATACTGAACTGGCTGAGCGGGCGCTGCTTGTCGCGGGCGGTCGGGCGCGCGTGAATCTGGCTGAAAAGACCAGTCTGGCGCTGGAATATCAGTATACGGCCGAAGACCGCCGCGGCGGCAATCGGCTGGATCAGCCGTCCTTCCTGGCCAATATTTCCGAGGCGATCGACACCCGCCAGCATCGCGCCAGCGTGACCCTGGATCACCGCTTCACCGAAGAGGCCGCCGTCACCGCGACCTATGCCGTGGTGCAGACCGATCGAGACACCTTCTACGGTGGGCTGGGCGAGGTCGAGACCGAGCCGACGGCCCCAGGCTTTGATCCCGTCGCCTTCGATGACGCCGTCGCCGTGAGCCGCAATCAGTACGGCGTGACGGACAACACCGTGCATTTCCTGGAACTGCGCGGGGAGACGGGCGTCGGGGCGCACGCGCTGATCGGCGGCGTCCAGTATCGTCGGGAGGACGTCGAGGACGTCAACATCGACATCGACGGCGCCGTTCTGGGAACGCTGGTCCAGGGCGGTTTCGACAATCTGGGCGTCTTCATTCAGGACGAATGGAGCCTGACGGATCAGGTGCGTCTGGTCCTGGGCGGCCGGGTGGATTTCAGCTCCGAGCTGGACGACCCGATCTATTCGCCGCGGCTCGGGCTGTGGTGGTCGCCGACGGAGTCGCTGGTCGTGCGCGCCAACGTCTCGACCGGGTTCCGAGCACCGGAAATTTTCAGCGAGGACCTTCACATCGACACCCTGGGCGCCGATCCCGTGCGTGTGCGCAACGCGCCGGGCTTGAGCGAGGAGCGCTCGACCTCCTACAGCCTGGGCTTCGATTGGCGACCTGCGGCGGCGGACGGGGCCTTCACCCTGGACGGCCAAGCCTATCTGACGACCCTGGAGGACACCCTCTTTCTGGGCGAGATCGAGACCGATCCGATGGATGGATCGCTGTTCCAGGTAAGGTCCAACGCCGGCGGCAGCACGATCCAGGGCGTCGAGCTCACGGCGACCTGGCGCGTGACGGACCAGATCAGAACGATCCTCGGCGCCTCTTGGGTGGACGCGCGATACGATGACGATCAGGTCGTTTTCGACGACGGCGTGACGGTTCTGGTCACCGACCGATACCTGAAAAGCCCTCGCTGGGGCGTGGTCGGCCAGGTGATCTGGGATCCGAACCCGGACACGCGCTTCTTCGTGGCGCTGCGGCATGTGGACCCGATGCTGGTGCTGAACAATCGCCTGGGGGAACTCGTCGAGACGCCGAGCTTTCTGGTGATCGACGCCAGCGCGACGCGGCACATCGCGGTGGGAACGAGCCAAGACGTCGATGTGACCGTGGGGGTCAAGAACGTGCTGGACGAGCGGCAGGAGGACGTGGAGAGGGGAGCTGGGCGCGACAGCGACTATGTCTATGGTCCGCGTTCGCCACGCACCTTCTACGTGCGGTTTGATGCCCATTTCTAGGCGCGCGGGGATGCTGGGCGCGGCGGCCCTGACGGCGTTCGCCGCGCCGCCGGGTCTGGCCGAGCGACTGGAAGGCAAGCTGGTGCGGCTGCGAGGGGGGCGACTGACGCCCGAGCCGGCGCCCTCGGCGGATCGGGTCGCGGTCTATTTCGGCGCCTCGTGGTGCGGGCCTTGTCGTGCCTTTCTGCCGGAGCTGAGGGCGGCCTATCCAAGGCTTCAGGCCCGGGGCTATGAGGTGGTCTTCTTCAGCGACGACGCCGGGTGCGCCGCCGTGCGCGACTACATGGTTCAGATGCGCATGACGTGGCCGGCCATCGCCTGCGAGGCCCGGAGCCAGGTGCCCTGGCTGGAGGCTGAGCGCGGCCTGGCTCTGCCGGGACTGCTCACTTTCGACCGGCAGGCGCGACGGCTGTCGACCAGCTGGACCTCCGGCGGCCACAGCCGTCCTCGGGCCGAACTGGCGAGATTGTTGGGGTAGGCCCTACCGCCTCCCGAACAGCCGCTCCAGATCGGCCAGCTTGAGCTCCACATAGGTCGGCCTTCCGTGGTTGCACTGGCCGCTGTGCGGCGTGGCTTCCATCTGTCTCAGCAGGGCGTTCATTTCCTCGGCGGCGAGGCGGCGGCCGGCGCGGACGGAGCCGTGGCAGGCCATCGTGCCGCAGACTTCGGCCATGCGCTCCTTGAGGGTGAGGGCGGCGCCGTGTTCGGCGAGGTCGTCGGCGATGTCGCGGATCAACCCTTGCACGTCTGTGTCGCCCAGCAGGGCGGGGGTCTCGCGCACCAGCACGGCGCCGCCGCCGAAGGATTCGACGATCAGGCCCAGCTCGGCCAGTTCCTCGGCGCGGGCGACGACGCGGTCGGCCTCGGCGGGGTCCAGGTCGACGACCTCGGGCGTCAGCAGGGCCTGACGGGTCACGGCGCCGGCGGCCATCTGGGCCTTCATCCGCTCATAGACCAGGCGTTCGTGGGCGGCGTGCTGGTCGACCACGACCAGGCCGTCGGCGGTCTGGGCGACGATGTAGGTCCCGTGCAGCTGGGCGCGGGCGAGGCCGAGGGGGAAGTGGGGTGTGGGGTGTGGGGTGTGGGGTGTGGGGTCAATGTTGAAGCCGTCCCCAGGGTGGCCCACGGTTAAGGTTGATTCCGTCCTCACCGAGGGCTCGGCGAGGCCCGGCAGGGAGCCGGTCTGGGCCGGGGCGTCCCAGCCGGTCCATCCGCTCCAGCCCGGGGCCGTGCCGCCGGGCCTGCCCCCACCCCACACCCCACCCCCCACACCCGTTTCCGGGCGCAGCGCGGACAGCGCGTCCCCCGCGACGGTGGTCGAGGCGCGATGGCCGGCGCCCGCCAAGGCGTGCCGCAGGGCGCCGACGATCAGGCCGCGGACCAGGGCGGGGTCGCGGAAGCGGACCTCGGATTTCGCGGGGTGGACGTTGACGTCGACCTGGAGCGGGTCGAGGTCCAGGAACAGGGCGGCGGCCGGGTGGCGGTCCCTCGCCAGAAAGTCGGCGTAGGCGCCGCGAATGGCGCCGTGCAGAAGGCGATCCCTGACCGGGCGGCCGTTGACGAACAGGAACTGATGCGCCGCATTGCCCCGCGAATAGGTGGGCAGGCCGGCATAGCCCGACAGGCGTAAGGACTCGCGCGTCTGGTCGATCAGCAGGGCGTTGGCCTCGAAGTCGCGGCCCAGCAGGGCGGCGAGGCGGCGCAGGCGGCCCGGGTCTCCGGCCGGTTCGGCGGGCAGGCGCAGGGTCGGACGGCCGTCGAGCAGCAGGGTGAAGGCCACCGCCTCGTGCGCCATTGCCTGGCGCTTGATCTCGTCGGAGACGGCCATGGCCTCGGCGCGGGCGGACTTCATGAACTTCAGACGGGCGGGGGTGGCGTAGAACAGGTCGCGCACCTCGACCCGCGCGCCGTGCGGGCCGGGGAAGGCGGCGGGGGCGGGCCCCACCGCCTGGCCGCCGTTGACCTGCATGGCCCAGGCCTCTTCTCCCGCCGTGCGGGCGGTCAGCGACAGGCGGGCGACCGAGCCGATGGAGGGCAGGGCCTCGCCCCGGAAACCCAGGGTGAAGATGCGCAGCAGGTCGACGTCGCCGGCGTCGTCGGGCTCAAGCTTCGAGGTCGCGTGGCGCTCGACCGCCAGATGCAGCTCGTCGCGCGGGATGCCGCGCCCGTCGTCGGCCACCAGGATGCGCGACAGGCCGCCGCCGTCGGCATGGATCTCGATTGAGGCCGCGCCGGCGTCGATGGCGTTCTCGACCAGCTCCTTCACCGCGCCGGCCGGGCGGTCGATCACCTCGCCGGCGGCGATGCGGTTGACGGTCTCGGGCGAGAGGCGGCGGATGGGCATGGGAGGAGGAGGATAGGGACGCGGCGGGTCGGTGTCTTGCGATTCGAACCCTTCTCCCGCTCATCCCCGCGAAGGCGGGGATCCAGCAGCACCAGCAAGGCCGGGCAAAGACCCTGTGCCGTCGCTCAGGACCTGCGGAAAGCCCACCTCCGGAACTGGATCCCCGCCTTCGCGGGGATGAGCGGAGTGTTTGGGATCAGGCCCGGGCCAGCTCGGACCTGCGCGCCTCGCGACGGGCCTCGATGCCGGTCCAGATGCGGTCGTGCAGGGTGAAGAACACCGTCTGGACCAGGGGCTCGATCATGCCGATGGCCAGGGCCAGGCGCCAGTTCTGGGTCAGGGCATAGGCGACGGCGACCGCCACCACGAAATGCATGACGCCATAGGTGACGGTCTTGAGCGCGATCTGCTTGAACGAGCGCGGCAGGGCGTGGCTGTGACCGCAATGAGCCTGACCATGACCGTGGCCATGGGCGCGCGACTGCTCTTCCGGCGACATGACCTCCAGGCGGGCGGTGAAGGCCTCGGAGGCCTCCTCCAGCCGCGACAGGCGGCCGCGCCGCTCGACGCGGTGCCAGACGCGGTCGTGGATCGAATAGGCGATGGTCTGGAAGAAGGGCTCGACCAGACCGACGGCCAGGGCCAGGCGCCAGTCGCGGGTGATGGCGAAGGCCACCAGGATCGCCACGACCAGGTGCATGACGCCATAGCTGGCGATCTTCATCGCCAGTCTGCGCGCCGTCGAGATCAGAATTCGGACCATGCGCCCCCAACATCGGTCGTCGGGCCCCGTCCGACAAGCCCGACGTCACCTTCAAGAAGCAATACGCGCGGGCGGCCCTTGCGGTTGCACCCCACGGACGGTTATACGCGGCCCGCAAAACGGAGGCTCCTCATGGAGATTCGCGAAGGGCTCACCTTCGACGATGTTTTGCTTGAACCCGGCCCGTCCGAGATCATGCCCGCCGACGCGGACGTCTCGACGCGCCTGACCCGCGACATCACGCTGAACATCCCCCTGCTGTCGTCCGCCATGGACACGGTGACCGAGGCGCGGCTGGCCATCGCCATGGCGCAGGCGGGGGGACTGGGGGTCATCCACCGCAACCTGACCGTCGACGAGCAGGCCGAGCAGGTCCGCCAGGTCAAGCGCTATGAAAGCGGCATGGTGGTGAACCCGGTGACGGTGCACCCCGACACGACGCTGGGCGAGGTGCGCGAGATCGTGGCGCGCAAGAAGATCTCGGGCTTTCCCGTCGTCGATCGCGCGACGGGCCGGCTGGTCGGCATGCTGACCAACCGCGACATGCGCTTCGAGAACGATCCGAGCCGCAAGGCGGCGGAGCTGATGACCACCGGCGACCTGGTCACGGTGCGCGAAGGCACGGGCAAGGAGGCGGCGCGGGAACTGCTGCGGACGCGCAAGATCGAACGCGTGATCGTGGTGGACGAGGACTATCGCGCGGTCGGCCTGATCACGATGAAGGACATCGAGAAGGCCCAGGCCTTTCCCCACGCGGCCAAGGACGATCAGGGCCGCCTGCTGGTCGGCGCGGCCTCGACGGTGGGCGACAGCGGGTTCGAGCGGGCCATGATGCTGGCGGACGCCGGCGCCGACGTGGTGGTGATCGACACCGCCCACGGTCACTCGGCGCAGGTCGCCAAGGTCGTGGAACGCATCAAGCGCGAGAACAACCGGCTGCAGATCGTGGCGGGCAACATCGCCACCTATGACGCGGCACGGGCGCTGATCGACGCGGGGGCGGACGCGGTGAAGGTGGGCATCGGGCCGGGCAGCATCTGCACCACCCGCATCGTCGCCGGCGTGGGCGTGCCCCAGCTGACGGCCATCCTGGAGGCGGCACGGGCGGCGAAGGCGTCGGGCGCGCCGGTCATCGCCGACGGCGGGATCAAGTATTCGGGCGACCTTGCCAAGGCCATCGCGGCGGGCGCCGGCGTCGCGATGATGGGCTCGATGTTCGCCGGCACCGACGAGAGCCCGGGCGAGGTCTTCCTGTACCAGGGCCGCAGCTACAAGAGCTATCGCGGCATGGGGTCGGTCGGGGCGATGGGCGCGGGCAGCGCCGACCGCTACTTCCAGAAGGAGGTCGAGACCCAGAAGCTGGTCCCCGAGGGCATCGAGGGCCAGACGCCCTACAAGGGGCCGATCGCGCCGGTGCTGCACCAGATGGTCGGCGGCCTGCGCGCGGCCATGGGTTATGTGGGCGCCGCGACCATTCCGGAGCTGCAGGAACGGGCGCGGTTCGTGCGCATCACCGGGGCGGGCCTGCGCGAAAGCCACGTCCACGACGTGATGATCACGCGCGAGGCGCCGAACTACAGGCAAGGGTAGGGGGCGAGCCGATGAACCTGGTCGTGGACGGACATCAGAACCTGTTCGAGGGGCTTCAGCCGGACTTCGTCCTGCTGGCCTTCACCCTGATCCTGGCCCTGGTGCAGATTTTGTGGGCCGGGGCGGCGCGGACGTCGGAGCTGGGGCCGAAGTGGAACGCGGGTCCGCGCGACGGCGAGACCCCGCCTCCGGGCGTGCTGGCGGGCCGTCTGCGGAGGGCGCAGGACAATCTGTTCGAGACCCTGCCGCTGTTCGCCGCGGCGGTGCTGCTGGCGGCGGCGGCCGACAAGTCGGGGCCGCTGACCTATTGGGGCGCGCACCTCTATTTCTTCGGGCGGGTGATCTATCTGCCGCTCTACGCGATGGGCGTGCCCTATCTGCGGTCGGTCGCCTGGCTGGCCTCGGCCGCCGGCCTGGTCATGGTCATCGCCGCCCTGTTCGTCTGATCGGAGACCCGTGACCCCTTCCGCCCGCCTCGCCGCCGCCGCCTCGGTCCTGGACTCGATCGCCCAGGGCCGCCAGCCTGCCGAGGCCGTACTGAAGGCCTGGGGCCAGGCCAACCGCTATGCCGGGTCCAAGGACCGGCGGGCCGTGGCCGACCGCGTCTACAAGGTGCTGAGGGCGCGCGGCCGGCTGAGCTGGATCATGGGCGGGCGCGAGGACGGGCGGGCGCTGGTGATCGGGTCGCTGGCGGCGCTGGACGGGCTGACGCTGGAAGAGATCGAGGCGCTGCATTCCGGCGACGGCTATGGGCCGCGCCCGCTGTCGAAGCAGGAGCGCGGGCGGATCACGGCGGGCGAGGGCGAGCTGCCGGGCTGGGTGCAGGCGGGTTTGCCGGAGTTCGTGGTCGAGGACTTCAAGGCGACCTTCGGCGACGTTTGGAAGGACGAGGCCTTCGCGCTCATGCAGCCCCGCGCCCCTATCGACCTCCGGGTGAACGCGGCCAAGGCGTCGGTCGAAGACGTGCGCTCCGAACTGGTGGAAGCGGGCCTCGATCCTGTGCCGACACGGTTTTCCGCTTGGGGACTCAGGCTGGCGTCGGAACCGCCGCCGAACGTGCAGGCGCTGGAGGCCTTCAGGGAAGGGCGCATCGAGATCCAGGACGAGGGCAGCCAGATGGTCTGCGCCCTGGCTGGCGCGGCGCCGGGGATGACGGTGGTGGACTATTGCGCGGGGGGTGGGGGCAAGACGCTGGGGCTGGCGGCGGCGATGTTTGTGAGCCATCCACAGAGGCCTTCCTCCCTCGCGGAGGAAGGTGGGCGGCGGAGCCGGTCGGATGGGGGGGCTGTTTCGACAAACTCGGTGTTGGACGGTCAGCAACCCGACTGGACTGATCAGCCACCCCATCCGTCTCGCTCCGCGAGCCACCTTCCCCGGCGAGCGGGGAAGGTCATCGCCTCCGACGTGGTCGCCAAGCGGCTGGAGAACATCAAGCCGCGACTGGCGCGAGCCGGCGTCGAGGCCGAGCTGCGGCTGATCGGGCAGAACGGCGGCGGGATGGAGGATCTGAACGGCTCGGCCGATCTGGTCTTCGTCGATGCGCCATGCAGCGGCTCGGGAACCTGGCGGCGGCGGCCCGAGGACGCCTGGCGGCTGACGGCTGAGGATGTCGAGCGGCTGCATGCGCTGCAGGTTCGGATTCTGGGACAGGCGGCCAAGCTGGTGAAGCCGGGCGGACGTCTGGCCTACGTCACCTGTTCGATGCTGAGCCGCGAGAACGAGGCCAGCGCCGACGCCTTCGAGGCGGCGCACCCGGAGTTCGCGCCGGTCGGCGCGCGGCGGCGGCTGTCGCCGGCCTCGACCAACACCGACGGCTTCTTCTTCGCCCTGTACGAACGGACCCCATGAGCGACCACCAGAAAGTCCTGATCGTCGACTTCGGCAGCCAGGTGACGCAGCTGATCGCGCGGCGGCTGCGCGAGGCCAGCGTCTATTGCGAGATTCATCCCTATGCCAAGGCTGAGGCGGCGCTGGCGGCGATGAAGCCCGCCGCCATCATCCTGTCGGGCGGACCCGAGAGCGTGCACGAAGAGGGCAGTCCGCGCGCCCCGCAGGCGGTGTTCGAGGCCGGGGTGCCCGTGCTGGGCATCTGCTATGGCGAGATGACCCTGTGCGAGCAGCTGGGCGGCAAGGTCGAGGGCGGCCACCATCGCGAGTTCGGCCGCGCCGAGATCACGGTGCGCAAGACCTCGCCCCTGCTGGAGGGCCTGGCCGGGGTCGGCGAGGACGAGCCGGTTTGGATGAGCCACGGCGACAAGATCACGGCCATCCCGGAAGGTTTCGACGTCATCGCCACCTCGCCCGGCTCGCCCTATGCGGTTATCGGCGACGAGGCGCGGCGCTTTTATGGCATCCAATTCCATCCGGAGGTGATGCACACCCCGCGCGGCGACCGGATGCTGAAGAACTTCACTCACGGCGTCGCCGGGCTGACCGGTGACTGGACCATGGCGGCCTATCGCGACGAGAAGATCGCGCAAATCCGCGAACAGGTGGGCGACGCCAAGGTGATCTGCGGCCTGTCGGGCGGGGTCGACAGCTCGGTGGCGGCGGTGCTGATCCACGAGGCGATCGGCGATCAGCTGACCTGCGTGTTCGTGGACACCGGCCTGCTGCGCAAGGACGAGGCGACGCAGGTCACGACCCTGTTCCGGGATCACTACAACATCCCGCTGATCCACGTTGATGCGTCGGCGGAATTTCTGGGTGCGCTGGCGGGCCAATCCGACCCCGAGACCAAGCGAAAGACGATCGGTCGGGTGTTCATCGAGGTGTTCGACCGCGAGGCCGGCAAGATCGAGGGCGCCGCCTTCCTGGCCCAGGGGACGCTGTATCCGGACGTGATCGAAAGCGTGTCGTCGTCCAGCGGCAAGGCCCACGTCATCAAGAGCCACCACAACGTCGGCGGCCTGCCCGACTACATGAAGCTGAAGCTGGTCGAGCCCTTGCGCGAACTGTTCAAGGACGAGGTGCGGGCGCTGGGGCGCGAGCTGGGGCTGAGCGACGCCTTCGTGGGCCGGCACCCGTTCCCGGGGCCGGGCCTGGCCATCCGCATTCCTGGCGAGATCACGCCCGACGCGGTGGCGACGCTTCAGGAGGCCGACGCCATCTATCTGGAGGAGATCCGCAAGGCCGGGCTGTACGACAAGATCTGGCAGGCCTTCGCCGTGCTGCTGCCGGTGCGCACCGTGGGCGTCATGGGCGACGCGCGGACCTATGAGAAGGTGCTGGCCCTGCGGGCGGTGACCTCGACCGACGGCATGACCGCGGACTTCTTCGAGTTCCCTTGGGAGGTGCTGGGCCGGACCGCGACGCGCATCGTCAACGAGGTGCGCGGCGTGAACCGGGTGGTCTATGACGTGACGTCCAAGCCGCCTGGGACGATCGAGTGGGAATGAGGCCTCAGAACACCGACTGTTCGGTGCGCCTCAGCGTGTCCTCGCCGCTAAGCAGCCGGGCCTGGAAGTCGATCAGCCGGTCGGCGCCGGTTTCGGGGGTGGCGTCGGCGTCGTAGCGGCCGGTTTCGGGGTTCCAGACCAGCATGGACTCCGTGGCGTAGAAGCGGCCGATGCGGGCCAGTTCGGCCTTGGCGGCGAGGGCGGGCGCGACGCGGCCGAGGACGCCGAGCGTGCCGGCGATCATATCCAGCATGGCCGGCGGCACGGATTTGAACCGGGGCGGGCGGTCGAGCAGACGAAATAGGGCCTCGCCCTGCTGGCGCGGGGTCTCGGCCGGGCCGGGGCCGCCGATGGGCAGGATGCGGTCGCGCCGCTCCGGATCGGTCAGGCAGTCGGCCAGATGGTCGCCCAGGTCGCGGTCGCTGATCGGCTTGCAGGCGGTCAGGTTTCCGTCGCCGAAGATCAGGAAGGGCTTGCCCGCCTTCACGCGCGCCACCTGACCCGACAGCGACTTGAAATAGGCGGTGGGCCGGACGATCGACCACCCGAGGCCGGACTCGATCAGGGCCGCCTCGAACGCAAGCTTGGCGTGCTGGAAGGCCAGGCGCGGTTTCTGCACGCAGATGGCCGACAGCAGGACGAAGTGGGGGACGCCGGCCGCCTTGGCCGCCTGGAGCGCATTCAGATTGGCGCGATGGTCCACCGCCCAGGCGTCTGCGGCGACGCCGGTGCGCGAGGCCAGGCACGAGATCAAGGCGTCGAACCGCTCGCCTCGGAAACCGTCGCGGGACAGGGAGGCCGGATCCGTGGCCTCCGCGACGCGGATCTCGGCTCCGGCCGGCAGATCGGCGCCCGCCTTGCGCACCACGGCGACCACCTCGTGTCCGCGATCGATCAAGGCGGCGACGGTCGCGCGCCCGACGTCGCCCGTCGCGCCGAGGACGAGCACGCGGAGACGGGACGCGGGTGTTTCGGGAGGGTCGACGATGGTGGCGCGCTCCAAAGGAACGAGTTCACGTTGCCGCAAACCGCCGAAGCCGGATAGAGGCGGGCGACCCGACGTCCGAAAGCTGGCCCATGATCACCGTCCACGGCATCCCCAACTGCGACACCGTCAAGAAGGCCCGCGTCTGGCTGGACGGGCGAGGCGTCACCCACGCCTTCCACGACTACAAGAAGGCCGGCGTCGACGAGGCGGCGCTGCGGGGGTGGGTGGCGGCGCACGGGTGGGAAACGGTGCTGAACCGCAAGGGCACGACGTTCCGGGCCCTGCCCGAGGCGGACAAGGCCGGGCTGGATGCGGACAAGGCCGTGCGGCTGATGCTGGCGCAGCCGTCGATGATCAAGCGGCCGGTGCTGGCGTTGGACGACGGGCGCGCCCTGGTTGGGTTCGATTCCAGGGCCTGGGACGCCGCGCTGGGCTGAGGCTCAGCCCTGGCGCGCCAGCCAGGCGACGACGGCGCGGCGCTCCGACGCCGGACCGCCGACGTAGGGCATGGAGGTGCCGGGCACGACGGCTTCCGGATCGGCGATGAACCGCTCAAGCGTGGCGGCGTCCCACGTCAGGCCCGCGCGACCGGCCGCGGTCAGGGCCTCGGAATAGGCGAAGCCGGGGCGCGAGGCGGCGCGGTGGCCGATCACCCCGCCCAGCGGGGGACCGGCCAGATCCTCTCCGGCCGTCAGGGCGTGACAGGCGATGCAGCGCTGAAAGGCCCGTTCGCCGGGATCCTGAGGCGCCGGCGGGGGCGCGATAATCGCCCAGGCCAGGGCCAGCCAGGCGGCGACCGCGCTCATTCCGGATCGTAGCGGATCACGACCAGACGGTCGGTCCCGGATTCGGCGCCCCAGACCTCGCCCGGACGGCCCAGCATCTGGCGCACGTTCGCGCCCTCGCGGTCGCTGGGGAAGCTCTGGAAGGTCTCGGTGACGGGATCGAACAGGACGACGGCGTTGGCCCCGAAGTCCGTCAGCCAGACCTTGTCGCGCTCGTCGACGTAGACGGAATAGGCGCGCGGCGCCTCGCCGGGCAGTTTCCACTGCTTCCAGCTGCCGTCGCGGGGGTCGTGGACGCTGACCTGGCCGCTGTTCCATTCGCTGACCCACAGACGGCCCTGGCTGTCGGACCAGATGCGGCGCGCGCCCTGGTTCGGCGTCGGCGGCTCGACCACCGTGGCCTCGCCGGTGTCGAGGTCGATCTTGGCGATGTGGCTGCCGGCCAGCGAGGCGTACCAGACGTCGCCCGACGGGGTGGTGGCGATGCCGTAGGGGCCGCGGCCGCGCGGGGCGTTCCAGACCTTCACCTCGTCCGCGGCGGGATCGACGACGCCGTAGAAGCCCGTCTGGCCGGTGAACCAGATGCGGCCGCGTTGGTCGAAGGTCGCGGTGTTCATGTTGATGGGGCCGGTCTCCTCCGGCAGGGGCCAGACCTTCACGGCGCGGGTCGCGCGATCGACGCGGACGATGGCGTTCTGGCCGCCGTCGGTGATCCAGGCGTTCCCGTCGGGGCCGACGATGACGCCGTGCGGCGCGGAGCCTTCGCCCAGGGGAACGACGACGGTCTCGCCGGTCTTCGGATCCAGGATGCCGTGGCCGCCGCCGCGCTGGACGGTCCACCAGACCTCCTCGCCGTCGGCGGTGACGGCGACGTCGTGGGCGCGACCGCCGGGCGGCACGTCGAAATATCGGACCGTCTGGGCCATGGCGGCGGGGGCCATGGCGGAAAGGGCGGCCGTGGCGGCGAGCGAGACGAGAAGACGGCGCATGAGATCACTCCGGTCGTTCGATTGCCGCGCCATCATAGCCGAAGACGCGCCGCCGTGGTGCGGCGGATGGGCGCGCTCAGCCCTCGACGTCGGCGTCCGGCCGGTCGTGGCCGTCGGCGCGCTCGGTGATCCACTGGCCGTCGGCGGTCTCGTACTCGATCCAGGCGGTGCGGTCCGAGACGCGTTGTTCGCGCGCGGCGCGCTCGGCGGCGGCGCGGGCGGCGTCGTGGTTGGGATAGGTCTCGGAATAGGTGTCGCCCAGGCGATAGGCCCAGCCGCCGTCATGCTCGACGATGCGATAGGTGATCTCGGTCATGGCGCGCTCCGTGGGGGTCGCGCCACCTTACGAAAGTTTCACCCCCGCGTCCGCATCCAAGCGGCCATTCGACCGCCTCTTGTCGTCAGAAGGCCGGAGCATCAGGCTGCGGCGCGAGAGATCAAAGGGGAGTTTCCAATGGACGAGGGTTTCGTCGGCATCATCGCCATCCTGGCCATCTTCGGCACCATTACGGCCATCGTGGTCGGACCAGGTTTTCTGAAATTACGCGAGAAGCGCGACATGCAGCAGACCGTGCGCCACGCCATCGACAAGGGCCAGGACCTGCCGCCCGAGCTGATCGACGCCATGACCCGCGACGTGCAGCGCAACCTGCCCTCGCGCAATCGCGACATCCGCCGCGGCATCATCTGGCTGGCCGTGGGCCTGGGCATGGCCGCGTTCAGCCTGGTCAGCAATTTCGGCGGCGGTGGCTGGGAGAGAAACAACATCGACAGCGGCGTGCTGGGCATCGCCTGCATCCCGGCCACCATCGGCCTGGCCTTCATCGTGCTGAGCTTCTTCAACAAGAACAGGGACTGAGGCGGCGGGACAGGGGGATCCATCATGACCCAGTCTGCAAGCCCCGCCATGGTCGACAGGCACGACGTGGAGCTGGCCGCCCTGGCGGCGGCCGGCGGACGGCGGGAGTTCGGCGAACTGGTCCGTCGTCACGGATCGGCCGTCCGGGCCCTACTGCGCCGGATGGGCGCCCAGGCCAGCTTGGCCGACGACGTGGCGCAGGACGCCTTCATCCAGGCGTTCGAGCGCTGCGCCGAGTTCCGGGGCGAAGGCACGTTCGCGGCCTGGGTCAAGCGGATCGCGGCGCGGCTCTACATCAAGCGGGTCGCCAAGGAGGCCCGCTACGTCGCGGAACTGAAAGACGATTCGACGGCGGCGGCGGTCGAGCACGGCGACCGGGTCGACCTGGACGAGGCCCTGCGGTCACTCAGTGAGGCCGAGCGGCTTTGCGTCAGCCTGTGCCACGGCGCGGGCATGGCGCATCCGGAGATCGCGGCCGCCCTGAATTTGCCGCTTGGAACGGTGAAGTCTCATGTCAAACGTGGTCTGGATAAACTCCGCGCCCGGCTTCAGCCCGGCGGGACGGTGGGGGGGGGAGCGCAATGTCGGCTGACGAATTCGACCCCGAGATCGAGCGTCTGTTCGCGCGCACGCCGCACATGGCCGACGCCGCCCTGTTCACCGTCGGTTTGGAGAAGCGCCTGGAGCAGGGCTCGCGGGTCCGTTTCCTGGCCTTGTCGCTGGCCGGGGTGGTCGGCGGGGCGGTCGCGCTTCGCGAAGCCGTGACCGTGAACCTGAATCTGGGGAATTCCTCCGGTGTGGTCGCGGGCGAGGCGGTGAGCCAGGGCGTGCGGGCCGTGTCGGCGCAGGCGCAGGGCGTGGCGCTGGACGCCCTGAACGCCGTGGGACTGAGCGGACTGGAGGTCGGCTCGCTGGGCGCGATGCAGCTGTTCTGGATCGCGGCGGCGGCGCTTGTGGCCGTGGCGGCGGCAGGGGCCATGAAGCTGGCCCAGGACGTCTGATGACGCGGCGGGGCCGAGAGCCTATCTAGGGGTCTCAGTCGCCAGGAGGCCGCCATGTCCGCCCAGAAGCAGGAAGTCGTCCGTCGCCTGGCGGCGCCGGACATCCGAGCCCGCAAGGGCGCCGAGCCGCTGGTCTGTCTGACGGCCTACGACGCGCCGACGGCGGAAATCCTGGATCCGCACTGCGACCTGCTGCTGGTCGGCGACAGCGTCGGCATGGTGGTGCACGGGCTGCCCAACACCGTCGGCGTCACCCTGGACATGATGATCCTGCACGGTCAGGCCGTCATGCGCGGGTCAAAGCGGGCCATGGTCGTGATCGACATGCCGTTCGGCAGCTACGAGGGCGGCAAGGAGGTCGCCTATGAGAACTGCGCGCGTGTGATGAAGGAGACGGGCGCGCAAGGGGTGAAGCTGGAAAGCGGCCCCACGGTGCCGGAGACCATCGCCTATCTGGTCCAGCGCGGCATCCCGGTGATGGGCCACGTCGGTCTGAGGCCTCAGGCGGTGCTGACCGACGGCGCGTTCAAGGCCAAGGGCAGGACGGAGGAGGAACGCTTGCGCGTTCTGGCCGAGGCCGAAGCCACCGCCGACGCCGGCGCCTTCGCCGTGGTGGTCGAAGGCGTGGCCGAAGGGCTGGCGAGAGAAGTCACCGAGGCGATCGACAAACCGACTGTGGGCATCGGGGCCTCCGCCGCCTGCGACGGGCAGATCCTGGTCGTGTCCGACATGCTGGGCCTGTTCGATTGGACGCCGAAGTTCGTGCGCCGCTACGCCGATCTGCGGGGCGAGATCGACCGGGCGGTCGCCGGCTATGCCGCCGACGTCCGGGCCCGCCGTTTTCCTGCCGAAGTCGAGACTTACTTCAGCAAAAAGCCCGCTTCGGCCTGAGCGCCGCGTTGCGGGCGTGACGGCGAGCCTCTAGGGTCGCGCCGGTTTCAAAACGGGCGGGCATGCAGCTCCGCTTTCTGGGGGCTGAGCATCCGTGACTGACGTCTTCGAACAGGTCGAAGAGGAGCTTCGCTCCGAACGCTGGGCGCGACTGGCGCGCAAGTGGGGCCCCGTGATCGGCGGCGTGCTGGCGCTGGCGCTGGTCGTGGCGCTGGGCTTCTGGGGCTGGGAGCAATTCAAGACCTCGCAGGGAGAGAAGGCCGCCGTCGCATACGACCGGGGCCTGGAGGCGCTGGAAACCGGCAACCTCGCGGGCGCCGAAGTCGCCTTCGCCGAAGCGCAGAAGGTCGGCAACTCGGCCTACAAGGCGCTGGCCCTGAACCAGCGGGCCGGCGTGGCGCTGGCGCAGAACAAGCCGGCGGAGGCCGTCGAGCTGCTGGATCAGGCGGTTCGCGCCGATCGTGACCCGATCCTGGCCGATCCGGCCGCCTACAAGGCCGTGCTGATCCTGATGGACGAGGGCGGCACGCTGGAACAGATCGAGGAGCGGCTGGAGCCATTGGTCCGCGAGGGCCGTCCCATGCGCGTGATGGCGTTGGAGGCGCAGGCCATGGCGCGGCTGCAGTTCGGCAAGACGGCCGAGGCGCGGCAGACCTTCGTCCAGCTGCAACTGGGGCAGGACGTGCCCGATTCGGTGCGCCAGCGCGCCCAGCTGGGCATCGCCGCGATCGACAACGGGACGGCCGCGTCCCTGCCGGATACGTTGAAACAGCCGCTGCCGAGACCCGCGCCGGCTCAGTCCGCTCCGCCCCAGACGACGCCCGCCCAGTGATGACGCCAGTCGGAAAGTTGCCCATGTCCCGTCTAGCCAAGGCTGCGACCCTCACCGCCGTCGCCCTGTCCGTCGCCGCCTGCGGGACGCTGCAGCGGGCCTTGCCGTTCAACCTGGGCCGCAGCGATCAGGCGGAGGACGTCGCCAGCGCCGGGGAACGCATTCCGGTGATCGAGTTCGACCAGGCGCTGGTTCCCTCGGCCGCTCTGGCCGGCCGCGACTTCTTCCTGCCGGGTCCGCAGGCGGTCAATGCCTGGGGCAATCCCGGCGGAACGGCCGACAATTCCGTGGAGCATGCGCTGGCCGGGGAAGGCTTCACCATCGCCTGGAAGCGCGGCATCGGCGCCGGCGCGGGCCGCACCAGCCAGATCATGGCGCCGCCGGTGGCCGAGGGCGGACGCATCTTCGTGCTGGACGGCGAAGCGTCGGTGTCGGCGCTGGACGCGCGGAACGGCGGGGAAATCTGGAAGGTCAACCTGCGTCCGCAGGGACGCGAGCGCGGCGGCTTCGGCGGCGGCGTGGCGACCTTCGGCGGCAAGGTGTTCGTCTCGTCCGGCTATCGCACCATGACTGCGCTGGACGCCGCGACGGGCGCGGTGGTGTGGCAGTCGCCGGTCGATGTGCCGATCCATGGCGCCCCGACGGTGTCCAGCGGCCGCGTCTACGTGGTGGACGTTGACAACCAGATCATCGCCTTCGACGCCAACACCGGCCAGCAGACCTGGTCCTATCGCGGCATCGTGGAGCCGGCCCGCATCATGCTGGCCTCGGCGCCGGCGGTGACGGGCGACACGGTGATCGCGCCTTTCTCCTCAGGTGAACTTCTGGCGCTGCGGGCTTCCAACGGCCAGCCGCTGTGGCAGCGCGAGCTGTCGCGCACCAGCCGGACCAACGCCCTGTCGGAGGTTCGCGACATCGCGGGCCGTCCCGTGATCTCGCGCGGATTCGTCTATGCCGTCAGCCACTCGGGCGTGCTCGGCTCGCTGGACGCCCGGTCGGGCCAACCGCGCTGGCAGTTGCCGATCGGCGGGGTGCAGGCGCCGCTTCCGGTGGGCGACGTGGTCTACGTCGTGTCCAAGGCGGGTCAGTTGACGGTGATCAACCGCGACAGCGGCCAGGTCTACTGGACGCGCGACCTGAACGAGGGCCGCGTGCGGCAGGAAGGCGGCTTCCTGGGCTTCTGGGACCGCACCGTACGCCCCAGCTGGGGCGGCCCGATCCTGGCGTCGAACCGGCTGGTGCTGGTCAACTCCGACGGGGAGGCCGTGGCGCTGAACCCCAAGACCGGCGAGATCCAGGGCACGCTGCGGCTGGGCGGACCCGCCTATGTGGCGCCGATCGCCTATGACGGCGCCCTGATCGTCGTCACGGACCGCGGCGAGGTCGTCAGCATCCGCTGACGGCGTTGCGTCCGCGCACAGGAACGGGTTGGATCGGCGCATGGCCGTCAAAGTCGCCATCGTCGGTCGCCCCAATGTGGGCAAATCGACCCTGTTCAATCGGCTGGTGGGCAAGCGGCTGGCGCTGGTCGACGACCGGCCGGGGGTGACGCGCGACCGGCGCTATGCGCAAGGGAACATCGGCGACATCGACCTGACGCTGATCGACACCGCCGGCTATGAGGACGTCACCGACGAGAGCCTGGAAGCCCGGATGCGCGAGCAGACCGAGCTGGCCATCGACGACGCGGACATCATCCTGTTCATGATGGACGCGCGCGAGGGCGTGACCCAGCTGGATCGGATCTTCGCCGACCGGCTGAGGAAGGTGCACAAGCCGATCATCCTGCTGGCCAACAAATCCGAGAGCCGCGAGAGCGGCGGCGGCGTGGGCGAGGCGCACGCCCTGGGCTTCGGCGAGCCGGTGGCCCTGTCGGCCGAGCACGGCGAGGGCATGGCGGACCTTTACGCCGCGGTGCTGACTGCCTCGGCCGACGTGTTCGTGGAAGAAGAGGAAGAGACCGACAAGCCGATCCGCATCGCCGTGATCGGCCGGCCGAACGCCGGCAAATCCACGCTGGTGAACCGGCTGCTGGGCGAGGATCGCTTGCTGGTCGGCCCCGAGGCGGGAATCACGCGTGATTCGATTTCGGTGGATTGGGAGTGGGAGGGGCGCCCCATCCGCTTCGTCGACACCGCCGGCATGCGCCGGAAGGCGCGCGTGCAGGAGAAGCTGGAGAAGCTGTCGGTCGCCGACACCCTGCGCGCTCTGACCTTCGCCGAGGTCGTGGTCCTGATGATGGACAAGGACAACGCCTTCGACATCCAGGACCTGCAGCTGGCCGATCTGGTCGAGCGCGAGGGCCGGGCGCTGGTCTACGTCGCGTCCAAATGGGATCTCGAGGAGGAGCCGCAGGCCAAGCTCGCGGAACTGAAGCGGCTGGCCGAGGACAAGCTGCCTCAACTGCGCGGCACGCCGTTCGTGGCCCTGTCGGCGCACAACGGGCGCGGCGTCGACCGGCTGATGCCGGCGATCATCCAGGCCTATGATACCTGGTCGGTGAAGGTGAAGACCAAGGATCTGAACACTTGGCTGGCCATGGCCGTGCAGCGCCATCCGCCGCCCGCCGTGGACGGCAAGCGCATCAAGCCCAAATATGTCGCCCAGACCAAGGCGCGCCCGCCGACGTTCGTGCTGATGGCCAGCCGCGCCGCGTCGATGCCCGAGCAGTACAAGCGGTACTTGATCAACTCGATCCGTGAGAGCTTCGACCTTCACGGGACGCCGATCCGGCTGACGGTGAAGTCGTCGTCGTCGGACAACCCCTATGCGCCCGGCGGCGCCAAGTCTGGGCCGGAACGCTACAAGGGCGACGCCAAGACGGCGCCGCGCCGCGTGATCAAGAAGGCCGAGAAGGCCGAGATGCTGTCGCATCTGCCCGGCAAGGCGCTGGAGCAGAAGAAGACGCGCACGGCCAAGCCGCGCGTCATCAGCGGCGTGAAGGCCAGCTCGTCCAAGAAGGCGGGCTCGTCGGTCGCCGTGCAGAAGGGCGCTCGGGGTGGCGCGCGGCAGGTGTCGCGCTCAGGCCGGGTGCGGACGGGACAGAAGCACGCGCCGAAAAAGTAGGCCGGACGAATGCGCTCTAAACCAGCGCGCTTGCCGTCGGTCCGTCGCGCCAGTCCTTGAAGTTCAGCGTCAGGGGCGGCTCGCGGGTCGGGTCGGCCAGTTCGACGATGAGGGGGGCGATCTCGGACGGGTGGGGCAGGGTGTCCGGATCCTCGCCGGGGAAGGCCTGGGCGCGCATCTGGGTGCGCATGCCGCCGGGGTTCAGGACGCAGACGCGGATCGGCATGGTTTCGGTCTCGTCGGCCCAGCACTTCATCAGCACCTCCGCGCCCGCCTTGGTCGCGGCGTAGGCGCCCCAGAAGGCGCGCGGCGCGCCAGCTACCGAGGTGGTCAGGTGGATCACGCGGGCGGCGTCCGACAGCTTCAGCAGCGGCTCCAGCGAGCGGATCAGGCGGTAGACGCCGGTGAAGTTGGTGCGCTCGATCTTGGCGAACTGACGCGGGTCGGCGTGGCTGACGGGGGCCAGACCTTCGGCGCCCAGCGTCGCCGCCGCATTGACCCAGACGTCCAGCCTGCCGAACCGCTCGAACAGGGCGCCGCCCAGACGGTCGATGGCGCCGCCGTCCACCAAGTCGAACGGGATCAGGGTCGCGTGTCGGCCGGTGGCGGCGAAGATCGCGTCGTCCAGCTCTTCCAGCGCGCCCTGCGTCCGGGCGGCGGCGACGACATGGGCGCCGGCCTTGGCCAGCGCCAGGGCGGCCTCGTGACCGATGCCCCGCGACGCGCCGACGACGAGGGCGATTCGGTCTTTCAGAGGCAGGTGGGAAGTCATGCGGGCTGATAGCCGCCTGGAAGACGGATCGCCAGTCTCAGAAGCCCGACGCGGGCTGCCACAGGCTGAAGCTGACGCCCTGATCATCGACGATCGAGACCGACAGGCCGGTGGGGCTTTCCGACGGCACCTCGGCCTTGCCGCCCAGATCGACGACGCGTTTGCAGAGGGCGTCGATGTCCTCGACCCGGAAATACAGGTGGGTGAAGACCTTGCATTGCCCTTTGCGGATGCCGAAGGGCGGCTCGCTGTCCGACACGTGGGCGTAGGTGGCGTGGGATGACGCTTCGTCGAAGGTCCAGCCGAACAGGGCGCCGTAGAAGGCGCGGGCCTTGTCGAGGTCGGGCGTGTCGAGCGTGAAATAGCCGAGCTGGATCATGCCCGGTTAAGCGCTGACCAGCAGGGAAAGTTGCCGCCCGGCCTCCTGACGGCCACCTTCCTCGATCTCGCGATCGAGCAGGCGGGTCGGATAGTCGCCGGTGAAGTAGTGGTCGGTGAACTGGGGGTTCTTGGGGTCGCGGGCCCCGGCCTCCATCGCCGCATACAGGCCGTCGACCGACAGGAAGCCGAGGGAGTCGACTTCCAGATAGGCCGTCATCTCCTCCAGTGACATGCGGGCGGCGATCAGCTGCTCCCGCTCCGGCATGTCGATGCCGTAGAAGTCGGGCCACAGGATCGGCGGGCTGGCCGAGCGCAGGTGGACCTCGGCGGCGCCGGCGGCGCGGACGGCGCGGACCAGCTTGACCGAGGTGGTGCCGCGCACGATGGAGTCGTCGATCAGCACGACGCGCTTGCCCTCCAGCACCGACCGGTTGGGGCTGTGCTTCATGCGCACGCCCTTGTTGCGGGCGCCCTGGCTGGGCTGGATGAAGGTGCGGCCCAGATAGTGGCTGCGGATGATGCCCATTTCGTAGGAAATGCCGCTTTCCTGGGCATAGCCCAGCGCGGCGGGCACGCCTGAATCGGGCACCGGCACCACGACGTCGGCCTCCACCGCATGTTCGCGGGCCAGGCCGGCGCCCATGCGCTTGCGCACGCCATAGACCGACTTGCCGTTCACGACGCTGTCGGGGCGGGAGAAGTAGACGTATTCGAACAGGCAGGGGCGGGCGGGGCGGGTGGGGAAGGGCTTCAGCGAGCGGAGGCCCTCGTGGTCGATGACGATGACCTCGCCGTTCTCGACGTCGCGGACGAACTCGGCGCCGATGGCGTCCAACGCGCAGGTCTCGGACGCCAGCACCCAGCCGTCGCCGATCTTGCCCAGCACCAGCGGACGGATGCCCAGCGGATCGCGCGCGCCGATCATCTTGGTGCGGGTCAGGCAGACCAGGGCGTAGCCGCCCTCGATGCGCGACACGGCGTCGACGAAGCGGTCGACGATCTTGGCTTTGCGGCTGCGGGCGATGAGGTGGAGGATGACCTCGCTGTCAGAGGTCGACTGGAAGATGGCGCCTTCGCCGACCAGCTGGCGGTGCAGGAAGTGAAAATTGGTCAGGTTGCCGTTGTGGGCGATGGCGATGCCGCCCTGGTCCAGGTCGGCGAACATCGGCTGGATGTTGCGCAGAAAGCTGCCGCCGGCGGTGGAATAGCGGGTGTGGCCGACGGCCGCCGAGCCGGGCAGGCGCTCGGCCAGGTTGGCGCCGCCGAAGGCCTCGCCCACCAGGCCCATGTGGCGTTCGGTGTGGAAGCGCTGGTCGTGGACGCTGGCGATGCCGCAGGCTTCCTGACCCCGATGCTGAAGGGCGTGGAGGCCCAGGGCGACGACGGACGAGGCCTCGTCCCGGTCTGCGCCCCAGACGCCGCAGACGCCGCATTCGAGGCGGAGCTGGTCGTCGTCAACCTCTCGCCAGTGGGGCCGGTGGACGACGGGATCGGCGATCGCATGCGACATCGTCGGGGCTCCGATGGCGGCGGGGACTACTCGGGGGCGGCAGGGCGCGAGGTATTGCCGGAATCTGTCGGGGGCAAGGCGTCGTCGCCGGAAAAACCCTCGCGCACGGACGAATTCACCACGGGCGTGACGGCGTCGAGCCCCGCGCCGATGCCCGGCAGGACGATTTGAATCGCCCGCGCGGCGCCCGCGCTGAGCGGCCAGGTCGCGGCGCGGCCCAGCCAGCCGGGCGTGCGCTCGCCGGGCATGGCGGCGACGACGACGAGGTGGACCGCGCCGACGAGCACGAGGCCGCGCGCGGCGCCGACCAGCACGCCGAGCGCCCTATCGACCCCGCCGAGGTGGGGATGGGCCTGGGCCCGCTTCGACACGGCCGAGCCGAAGATGCGGATGCCGAAGTAGACGATGAGAAATCCGACCAAGGCGGCGAAGATCACGCCCGCCCAGTCCGGATCGACCAGGCCGCGCCCGATCGGGGCGGTCAGCGGCAGGGCGATCAGGGTGACGAAGGCGGCCAGCACGAAGCTGAGCAGGGTGATGATCTCGCGGGTCGCGCCGCGCACGCCGCCGGCGGCCGCCGAGGCGAGAAGCACGATCAGGACGAAGACGTCGTATCCGGTCACGCCAAAGTCTCCTTCCCCCCTCGCGGGGGAAGGTGGCTCGCGGAGCGAGAAGGATGGGGGGGCTTGCGGCGACGCATCGTCTGGCTCCGGTCAGGCATCTGGCAGCACCCCCATCCGAGCGGCTCCGCCGCCCACCTTCCCCCGTGAAGGGGGAAGGACGATACGGCCGACATCAATAGCGCCTCTGCGAGATTCGTTCGACCGCCTCGGACAGGCGCGAGACGGCGATGCAGTCCATCGCGCCGCCGGCGCCCTGGGGCAGCGGCGCGCACACGGCCTGGTCGAAGCCGAGCTTGGCCGCCTCGCGCAGGCGGGCCTCTGCGCGGCCGACGGCGCGGACCTCTCCTGACAGGCCGATCTCCCCGAAGACGACGCAGCCCTGGGGCAGGGGGTGATCGACGGCGGAGGAGATCAGGGCGGCGGCGGCGGCCAGATCGGCGGCCGGTTCGTTGATGCGCAGGCCGCCGGCGACGTTCAGGTAGACGTCCTTGTCGCCCAGCCCCAGGCCGCAGCGCGCCTCCAGCACCGCCAGCACCATGGCCAGACGGCCGGAGTCCCAGCCGACCACCGCGCGGCGTGGCGTGCCGTAAGCCGACGGCGCGACCAGGGCCTGGATCTCGACCAGCACCGGCCGCGAGCCCTCGATGCCGGCGAAGACGGCGGCGCCGGGCGCGCGGTCCTTGCCCTCGCCGAGGAAGAGGGCGGACGGATTGGACACCTGACGCAGGCCCGCGTCGCCCATTTCGAAGACGCCGATCTCGTCAGTGGCGCCGAAGCGGTTCTTGCCCGCGCGCAGGATGCGGAAGGGATAGCCGCGCTCGCCCTCGAAGCTGAGGACGGCGTCGACCATGTGTTCGACCACACGCGGCCCGGCGACCTGACCGTCCTTGGTCACGTGGCCGACGAGGATCACCGCCGGGCCGCCGGACTTGGCCATGCGGACCATCTCGCTGGCGCAGGCGCGGACCTGGGTGATGGAGCCGGGCCCGGCCTCGTGCACGTCGGACCACAGGGTCTGGATCGAATCGACGATTACCAGATCGAAGCGGTCGCGCTTCAGCGTGCCGAGGATCTCGCGCAGCGCGGTCGCCGAGGCCAGCTCGACCGGCGCTTTTTCCAGGCCCATGCGGCGGGCGCGGCTGCGGATCTGCTCGACCGCCTCCTCGCCCGAGATGTAGGCGACGCGGCGGCCGGACAGGGCGGCGCGGGCGGCGACCTCGAGCAGCAGGGTCGACTTGCCGACGCCGGGGTCGCCGCTGAGCAGCAGCGCCGAGCCGGGAACCACGCCGCCGCCGCAGACGCGGTCGAACTCCGTCACGCCGGTCAGGATGCGCGGCGGTTCGGGCGTTTCGGTCTCCAGGCTCTCGAACTGGAGCCCGTGGGCGCGGGAGGTGGCGGCGGGTTTGAGCGCGCCGGGCGGGGCGGACTGCCGCTCCTCGACGATCGAGTTCCACTGGCCGCAGGCCCCGCACTGGCCCGCCCACTTGCCGTGAACGGCCCCGCAGGACTGACAGACGTAGATCGCGGAGTCCTTGGCCATGGAAGCGGCTTACAGGACTTGAGGGCGGGCGGGCAGGGGGCGGGGCGCGGGCCACGACCGCTTCTGACGCAGGCTCATAGGGTCGCCGCCGGCAGGTCGAGCCGGGCGCCCCATTCGGACCAACTGCCGTCGTAGAGGCGCGACGGGCGGCCCAGCAGTTCCAGCCCCAGCGACAGGATGGCGGCGGTGACGCCGGAGCCGCAGGTGGTGACGAGGGGGCGATCCAGATCGACGCCGGCGTCGACGAACGCGCGGGCGAGGTCGTCGCCCGTCTTCACCGTGCCGTCGGGATTGAGCAGCGTCGAATACGGCACGTTGCGCGCGCCGGGCATGTGGCCGGGTCGGACGCCCGGACGCTCGGCCGCCCGACCCTGGAAGCGGGCGGCGCCGCGGGCGTCGACGATCTGGGCTCCGCCGGCGAGGGCGGCCTGGACTTCGGCCAGGCCGACGACGGCCAGAGGCTGGAAGGCGGGGGTGAAGACGGCGGGCGCCGGCAACTGGGCGGAGCCGCCTTCGACGGGTCGATCCTCGGCGCGCCATTTCGGCAGGCCTCCGTCCAACAGGCGGACGTCGCGGGCGCCCATGATCCGCAGCATCCAGCGCACGCGAGCCGCGGAGAACAAGCCGGCGGCGTCGTAGACGACGATGGGGTCGCGCTCCGTCAGCCCGAGGCCCCCGGCATAGGCCGCGAACTCGGTCGGTGGCGGCAGCATGTGCGGCAGGGGCGAGGCCGTGTCGGAGGCCGCCTCCAGATCGAAGAAGCGCGCGCCGGGGATGCGGACCCGCTCAAACTCCGCCCGGCCGTCGCGATCCCCGAGATGCCAGCTGGCGTCAAGCAGTCGCAAGGACGGCTCGTCGAGGCGGGCGGCGAGCTCGGACGTGGAGATGAGGGGCGTCATCATGGCCCCAGCATCGGCGCAAGGTCAGGCGCGGTCCAGAGCCAGCTGGACCACGTCCGTGCGGGCGGAGCGGAAGCCGGCTTCGCAATAGGCCAGGTAGAAGCGCCACAGGCGGCGGAACCGCTCGTCGAAACCGCCCATGCGGCGGATCTCGGGCCAGGCGGACTGGAACCGCTCGTCCCATCGCTTGAGGGTCTCGGCATAGTCCTGGCCGAAGCGCTCGACGGCGGACCAGGCGAGGCCTTCGCGCTCGATCACCGGTTTGAGCCGCGCCTCGGACGGCAGCATGCCGCCGGGAAAGACGTACTTCTGGATGAAGTCCGTCCGGCGTGCGTATTCCTCGAACAATTCATCCTGGATGGTGATGATCTGCAGACCGGCGCGGCCGCCGGGCTTCAGGACGTCGTGGATCTTTCCGAAATAGGTCGGCCAGTACTCCTGGCCCACCGCCTCGAACATCTCGATGGAGGCGACGCGGTCGAACGTGCCCTCGACGTCGCGATAGTCGATCAGACGAATGTCCGCTTTGTCCGCCAGGCCGGCTCCGAACAGGCGTTTGCGGGCGAAGTCGTGCTGTTCCCGGCTGATGGTCACGCCGGTGACGTGGGCCCCGATCTCCTTCGCGGCGAACTCCGCGAAACCGCCCCAGCCGCAGCCGATCTCCAGCACCGTGTGGCCGGACCTGAGGTCCATCATGCGGGCCAGAGAGGCGTATTTGGCGCGCTGGGCTTCGGCCAGGCCTGTTCCGGTGGAGAAGCGGGCCGACGAATAGGTCATCGTCGGGTCCAGCCAGGCGGCGTAGAAGCCGTTGCCGAGGTCGTAGTGGGCGTGGATGTTCTTCTTGGACCCCTTGCGGCTGTTGCGCTTCATGCGGTGCGACAGCCAGTTGACGCCGAGCATGACCGGATTGCCGTCGAACAGGCGGCGGATGTGGTCGTAGTTGCGGGCCAAGGTCTCCAGCAGGGTGGCCAGCTGAGGACTGTCCCACTCGCCGGCCATGTAGGCCTCGGCGAAGCCGATGTCGCCGTTGGCCAGGACGCGGCGGGCGAAGCGGAAGTCCTTGACCTCCAGGGTCGCGGTCAGGCCGGGTTGCTTGCCCTCCAGCAGATGCCGCTCGCCGTTGGGCAGCAGGACGTGAAGCCGGCCGAAGGTCCAGTTGGCGGCCAGAAGACGCAGCATCAGGCCGAACACGCGGGGCGTCCGGTCGGCGGCGACGGCGGAACCCGTGGAAACGGTCGAGCTCATGGCCGAATAGGTGGGGTCAGGCGCGGTCATGCGTCAATCTCCCCGTCGCGACGGATCGCATCGACGGACTTGAGGGCGTCGAGCGCGCGCTTGCGGGCCGCGTCGTGTTCGACGATCGGGTGCGGGTAGGTGTGGCCCAGGCGGACGCCGGCGTCGCGCAGGACCTCGGGCGGCGCCTGCCAGGGCGCGTGCAGCCAGCGGTCGGGCAGGCGGGCGATCTCGGGGATCCAGCGGCGGACGTAACGGCCGTCTTCATCGAATTTCTGACCCTGGGCGACGGGATTGAAGATTCGGAAATACGGTGACGCATCGGCCCCGGATCCGGCGACCCACTGCCAATTCTGCGCATTGGACGCCAGATCGGCGTCGACGAGGCAGTCCCAGAACCAGTCCTCGCCGGCGCGCCAGTCGATCAGCAGGTGTTTGATCAGGAAGCTGGCGACCACCATCCGCACCCGATTGTGCATGAACCCGGTGGCCCAGAGCTCGCGCATGCCGGCGTCGACCATGGGATAGCCGGTCAGGCCGCGCTTCCACGCCGTCAGCGCCGCGGCGTCGTCGCGCCAGGGCATGGCGTCGTATTCGGGCCGGAACGCCTTGTCCGGAATGTGCGGGAAATGGTGCAGCAGATGGGCCGAGAAGTCGCGCCAGACCAGTTCGGACACGAACTTGGCGGCCTGCTCGGCCGGGCCGACCTCGCGCGCCGCCGACACGGCCCGCCACGGGCCGATCTCGCCGAAATGCAGGTGCGGCGACAGGCGGCTGGTCAGGGGCTTGCCCGGCCGGTCGCGGCCGTCGGCATAGTCGGGCAAGGCGTCGGAGACGAAGCGGTCGAGCTCGGCCAGGGCTCCCGCCTCGCCGGGCGTCCAGTCGAAGCCGCCGGACCAGTCCGGCCGGGCTGGGTGCAGGCCCCAGGCGTCAAGGTCGTCCGAGGCCAGGTCGGCGGGTGTGGCGATCATGCGCGGCGCCGGGGCTTGGGCCGGCGGCTCGGCCTGGACCAGCAAGGCCTTCGAAAAGGGGGTGAAGACCTTGTAGGGGCCGCCCGTGCCGTTCAGCACCGTGCCGGGCGTCGCCAGGTTGGAGGCGTTCCAGCCTTTGACCTCGATCCCCTCGGCCTTCAGCGCGTGGGCCAGGTCTGCGTCGCGGGCCGAGGCCTCCGGCTCGAACAGGCGGTTCAGGAACAGGCGGTCCGCGCCGGTTTCCTCGATCAGGCGACGCAACTCGGTTTCGGAATCGCCCCGGCGCAGGATCAGGCGGGCGCCGCGGTCCCTGAGCGCGGTGGCGAGCGCGCGCAGGGATTTGTCCAGCCACCACAGCGACGCCGCGCCCATCGGACGAACGCGGGACCCCTGGTCCAGCACGTAGACCGGCACCATCGGCGCCCCGGTCGCCGCGGCGGCCGTCAGGGCCGGGTTGTCCTGCAGGCGCAGGTCCTGGCGGAACCAGAGGATCACCGGCTTGGTCATGCAGCCTCCCGCGTGGCATCTTGCGTCAAAGCGCGGTCAGCGCCACCTGATCGCCGCATAGGCGGGCCAGGAGCGCCCGCCAACGCCCAAGCTCTCGTCACAAGGTCGCAGCCGTGAACGCCAACCCCGTCATCGACATCACCCAAGGCCTGAGCCGCCCCGTCTCCATCGGCGGCGGACAGCGGATCGTGTTCATCGCGGGGCCGTGCCAGCTGGAGAGCCGCCAGCACGCGCTGGAGATGGCGTCGGCGCTGAAGGAAATCGGCGAGCGGCTGAACGTCGGCATCATCTACAAGACCAGCTTCGACAAGGCGAACCGCACCAGCGCGACGGCGGCGCGGGGATTCGGCCTGGAAGGCTCCCTGCCGATCTTCGCGGAAATCCGCGAGACCTTGGGCCTGCCGGTGCTGACGGACGTGCACACCGAGGAGCACTGCCGCATCGCCGGAGAGGTGGTGGACGTGCTGCAGATCCCCGCCTTCCTCAGCCGCCAGACCGACCTTCTGCTGGCCGCGGCCGCCACCGGCAAGGCGATCAACGTCAAGAAGGGCCAGTTCCTGGCGCCCTGGGACATGAAGAACGTGATCGCCAAGATCACCGGGGCGGGCAATCCGAACGTCATGGCGTGCGAACGCGGGGCCAGCTTCGGCTACAACACGCTCGTCTCCGACATGCGCGCCCTGCCGATCCTGCGCGACATCGGCTGTCCGGTGGTGTTCGACGCGACCCACAGCGTGCAGCAGCCGGGGGGGCAGGGCACGTCTTCGGGCGGCCAGCGCGAGTTCGTGCCGGTGCTGGCGCGCGCGGCCGTCGCCGTGGGCGTGGACGCGGTGTTCATGGAGACGCACCAGGACCCCGACAAGGCCCCGTCCGACGGGCCGAACATGGTGCCGCTGGACCAGTTCGAGACCCTGGCGGCCGAGCTGATCGCCTATGACGACCTGACGAAGAGCCGGATGGCGAAGGCGGCGTGAGCCAGCTTGGAGCGCGGACCTACAGGTCCGCGAAGCGGGCGAACGAGTAGTCGCGGACCTGGACGTCCGCGCTCCTTGTGCCGCGGGCCTTCCCGCTTTAGCTCAGAGGTATGGGTGAACGGACGCTCGATCTCGGCGGACTGCAGGCGCTTCTGGAGCGCGTGCGCGGGCTGAAGGTGGCCTGCGTCGGCGACCTGATGCTGGACCGCTACGTCTATGGCGAAGTGGACCGCATCTCGCCCGAGGCGCCGATCCCCGTGCTGAAGGTCAAGCGGCGCGTCGCCATGCCGGGAGGCGTGGGCAATGTGGCGCGGAACGTGGCGGCGCTGGGCGGGGTCGCTCGGCTGGGGGCCGTGGCGGGGAAGGACGCCGCCGGCGACGAGCTGGCCGGGCTGGTCGGCGCAGAGTCCGGGATCGAGGATCACATCGTCCGCCTGACCACGGCCGAGACCATCGTCAAGACGCGCTACGTCTCCGGCGGGCAGCAGCTGATGCGGCTGGACGAAGAAGAGCCCGTGGTCGGCGCATTTGATCAAGATGACGTGTTTTCAGGAGCTTCGGCGGTTCTACTGTCAGACTATGCCAAGGGCGTCGTGACCGAGCGGCTGATCCGCGCCGCCATCTGGCAGGCGAAGTCGGCGGGCGTACCGGTGGTGGTCGATCCCAAGGGGCGGGACTTCGCCCGCTACGGCGCCGTGGACGTGATCAAGCCGAACGCCAGCGAGCTGGCCGGCGCGACCGGCCTGCCGGTCGGCACGGACGCGGAGGTCGAGGCGGCGCTGGAGGCGCTGCTGGCGGCGACGACGGCCAAGGCGATCGTGGTGACGCGGGCCGGCAAGGGCATGAGCCTGATGCGGCGGGGCGAGGCGGCGAAGCACTTCCCGGGCCGGGCGCGCGAGGTGTTCGACGTCTCGGGGGCCGGGGACACGGGTCTGGCGGCGCTGGGTCTGGCGCTGGGGGCCGGCGCGTCGCTGGAGACGGCGGTGGAGTTCGCCATCCTGGCCTCGGGCGTCGTGGTCGGAAAGGCGGGGACGGCGACGGTGTCGCCCGCCGAGCTGATCGACGCGGAGATGAGCCAGCACGCGGCCGGGGCCCACGCCAAGGTCATGCCGTTGGAGGAGCTGGCGGACGTGATCGAGGGCTGGAAGCGGCAGGGGTTGAAGGTGGGCTTCACCAACGGCTGTTTCGACATCCTGCATCGCGGCCACGTGGCCTATCTGGCGCAGGCGCGGTCCTGGTGCGACCGGCTGGTGGTGGCGCTCAACACCGACGCCTCGGTGCGGCGGCTGAAGGGCGAGGGGCGGCCGATCAACGATCTGGACAGCCGGGCGGTGGTGATCGGGGGCCTGGGCAGCGTGGACCGCGTGACCAGCTTCGACGATCCGACGCCGCTGGCCCTGATCGAGCGCCTGAGGCCGGACGTGCTGATCAAGGGCGCGGACTACACCCGCGAGGGCGTGGTGGGCGGCGATCTGGTCGAGAGCTGGGGCGGCGAGGTGCGGCTGGCCACCTTCGAGGACGGCTTCTCGACCACCCGCACGATCGAGAAGATGAGGGACGCCTGATGGGCCGGCGGATGATCGTGGTCACCGGCGGGGCCGGATTCATCGGGTCCAACGTCGTCGCGCGGCTGTGCGCCGAGGGCCGACGCGACGTCGTGGTCTGCGACCGGCTGGAAGACGCGGCGCTGGGCAAGTGGAAGAACCTGGCCAAGCACCGCATCGCCGACTTCTGGCAGCCCGAGGAGCTGTTCGAGAAGCTGGAACGACACGCCGACCGCATCGAGGCGGTGGTGCATATGGGCGCGATCTCGGCGACGACGGAGGCGGACGCCGACCTGATCCTGCGGACCAACTTCAGCCTGTCGCGCGACCTGTGGGACTGGTGCACCCTGCGCGACGCGCGGCTGATCTACGCCTCTTCGGCCGCGACCTACGGCGACGGCTCGCAGGGGTTCGACGATGATGACGATCTTGAGAGTCTGTCGGCGCTGCGGCCGTTAAATGCCTATGGATGGTCGAAATTCCTGTTCGATCAGTATGCGGTTCGGCAGGCGGAAGAAGGACATGCGCCCAGCCAGTGGGCGGGGCTGAAGTTCTTCAACGTCTATGGCCCCAACGAGGGCCACAAGGGCACGATGAAATCCGTCGTGGCGCAGATCTGGCCGAAGGTCGCTGCGGGCGAGCCGGTGACCCTGTTCCGCTCGCATCACCCGGACTATCCCGACGGGGGCCAGATGCGGGACTTCGTGTACGTGGACGACGTGATCGACGTGATCTGTTGGCTGCTGGAGACGCCCGGCATGTCGGGCATCTTCAACGCGGGGTCGGGGCGGGCGCGGTCGTTCCTCGATCTGGCGCACGCGACGTTCGCCGCGGCGGGCGTGGCGCCGGCGGTCGCGTACGTCGACACGCCCGAGAGCATCCGGGACAAGTACCAGTATTTCACCGAGGCGCGCATGGATCGGCTGCGCGAAGCCGGCTTTCCGGGTCAGTCGACGCCGCTGGAAGAAGGCGTGCGGCGCTATGTTCAGGACTTCCTGATGACGCCGGACCCGCATCGATGAAGGGGCCGCGGCCGACCTGGCGCCAGTGGGTTGGCTGGACCGGGTTCGCGGTCGTCTTCGTGCTGACGGCGGCGGCGCTGGTGTGGCGCGGGGACATCCTGCGCGCGGGGCTGGACCCGCAGGAGCCGTTCCAGACCTATGATCCGCCGGCGTCGCCCGACTACGACGCGCGCGAGGCCTGGGCGCTATGGGAGGCGAGGACGCCGGGGGCCGGGGACGTGCCGGTCTTTTTCGTGCACTCCACCACCTATGACGGCGGGCCGCACTGGAACGCGCCGATCGGTGAGCGGGCGGCGGACGCCTATCTGGCTCGGGTGGTGCTGCCCAACCATGCGGGACCCTTCGCCAAGGCCGGTCCCGTCAGCGCGCCGCGATACCGGCAGGCGAGCCTGTACACCCGGCTGACGCTGCGGGACGACGCGCGCGAGGCGCGGGCGTTCGCGTATCGGGACGTGGAGGCGGCCTTCGACGCCTGGCTGGCGCGGCACCCCGAGGGGCCGATCGTGTTGGCCGGGATGGAGCAGGGGGCCGAGCTGATCGACCGACTGGTGAAGGCTCGGGTGGCGACCGACCCCGCGCTGAGCCGGCGCGTGGTCGCGGTCTACATGGTCGATGCCGTCATCGCGGCCGAGGACGTGCCGGAGACGGTGCCGGCCTGCGTGCGGGCGGATCAGGCCGGGTGCCAGATCGTCTTTTCGGCCATCGGAGAGGATGGGGAGGCGGGGCGGCGCAGGCTGCGTCGCGCGCTGGTGTGGGACGACGCGGGGCGGCTGGTCGATCTGAACGGTCGCGCGGCCCTGTGCGTCAATCCGATCACGGGCGTGCGCGACGGCGGGCCGACGCAGGTGCGGGATCATGCCGGGGCGACCAACGCCACAGGCTTGGAATGGGAAGCGCATCCGGCCTTGCAAGGCGGGCTGATCACGGCGGAGTGCCGCGACGGCCTGCTGCGGCACACCAAGGCGCGGGGGGAATCGTTCCGGCGCGGCGGGTCATGGGCGGATCGTCGAAAAGCTATGCCATACAATCTGTTCTACGGTAATCTTGAGGGCGACGTTCAGGAGCGGATCGCGGCGTGGCGCGGTCAGTCGGACGTGCGGCCGTCGCGCCAGTCGAACAGCGCCTCCAGCACTTGAACCGCCCTGCCGCGCGGGCTTTCCAGCGTCGGATCGCGGTTCAGGATCAGGCGGGCGTCGTCGGCGGCGGCGCGCAGCAGGTCGCGGTGGCGGATGGGGTCGGCGAAGCGGTAGGCGGGGAACCCGGACTGGCGCAGGCCGATCGGGTCGCCGCCGCCCCGCAGGCGGAAGTCGGCCTCGGCGATTTCGAAGCCGTCTTCGGTGTTGCGAAGAATCTCAAGCCTTTCCCGCGCCGTCTCGCCCAGACCTTGCTCCCCGCTTCCATATAGAAGGATGCAGGAGCTGGCCTTGGCGCCGCGTCCCACGCGGCCCCGCAACTGGTGCAGCTGGGCCAGGCCGAAGCGGTCGGCGCGCTCGATGACCATGATGGAGGCGTTCGGCACGTCCACGCCGACCTCGACCACGGTTGTGGCGACCAGCACGGGCAGGGAGCCGGCGGCGAAGCGACGCATGACGTCCTCGCGCTCGGCGCCGCCCATCTGGCCGTGGGCCAGACCGACCTCCAGACCCAGACGTTTCGACAGGTCGGCGGCGCGCGCCTCCGCCGCCGCGAGGTCGCCGGTCTCGGATTCTGCCACCAGCGGGCAGATCCAGTAGGCCTGGGCGCCGTCGGCGACGGCCCGGCCGAGACGGGCGGCGACCTCGTCCAGCCGTTCGACCGGCAGAACCGCGCTGGTGACCGGGGTGCGGCCGGGCGGCTTCTCGTCGAGGCGGGACACCTCCAGATCGCCGAACTGGGTCAGCTCCAGGGTGCGGGGGATGGGCGTGGCGGACATGGTCAGCATGTGCACGCCGTCGCCCTTGGCCTGTAGCCGGGCGCGCTGTTCGACGCCGAAACGGTGCTGTTCATCGACGACCACCAGCCCGAGGCGGTGAAAGGCGACGGCGTCCTGGAAGAGGGCATGGGTGCCGATGGCTACGTGGGCGGCGCCGTGGGCGAGCGCGGTCAGCGCGGCGCGGCGCTGGGCGACCGTGTCGCGGCCGGTGAGCAGCAGGGCGGTGAGGCCGGCGGCGGCGAGCAGGGGCTGGAGCCGTTCGTGGTGCTGGCGCGCCAGAATCTCGGTCGGCGCCATCAGGGCCGACTGGAAGCCGGACGCGGCGGCGTCGGCCATGACGAGGGCGGCGACCGCCGTCTTGCCCGAGCCGACGTCGCCCTGAAGCAGGCGCGCCATGCGCGTGCCGGACCCGAGGTCGGCGCGGATTTCGGTCACGGCGCGGACCTGGGCGCCGGTCAGGCGGAAGGGCAGGGCCGTCTGAAGCGCCTCGGAAGCCGGGCCCGGGGCGATGACGGGCGCGGCATGCGACTGACGGACGGCGCGGCGGCGGGCCAACGCCAGCTGATGGGCAAGGAGCTCGTCGTAGGCGAGCCGCTGGCGGCCCGGCGTGTCGGGCTCCAGCTCCGCCAGGGAGCGGGGGTCGTGCAGGGCCTCGATCGCCTCGCGCCAGCCGGTCCAGCGGGTGCGGGCCAGCCAGGCCGGATCCTGCCATTCCGGCAGGTCGCCGGCGGCGGTCAGCGCCTGCCGGACCAATTTCCGGATCTGGCGCGACGTCAGGCCCTGGGTGGCGGGATAGACGGGCTCGGCGGGGGCGGGTTGGTCTTCGCCATCGACCCGGAAGACGTCGGGATGGACGATCTGGACCTCGCCGTTGAAACGCTCGACCTTGCCCGACACCAGCCGAGTCTCGCCGCGCGGCAGCAGGCGGTCGATCTGCTGCGGCGAACCGCCGAACCAGACCAGATGCACGAAGCCCGTGTCGTCCGCCGCCCGCAGCTTGAGCGGCACGCCGGGCTTGCCGGGCGCGATCATGCGGTCGATGACGACGGTGAAGACGCCGACCTGATCCTCCACCGCGTCCGCAGCGGTCATGGGACGGCGCAGGATCAGGCCGGTGGGGGACAGGAAGACGAGGTCGCGGACGAGCGATCCCGCGACTTTCTGCACCAGAGGCAGCACCTTCTGGCCCACGCCCTTGAGGGTGGAGACCTCGGCGAACAGGGGGAACAGAATCTCCGGCCGCATCCTTGTCATCATAGAGCCGGGCCGCGGGTGGCGAAATCGGCGCGGGGCGTCTATCTGGACGCTTCAATCAGATCAGAGAGACCGGGCAAGAATTCTTGTGACCGAACACGTCGTGCATTCCGAATCCGCGCCATCGGAGCGCCTGCGGCGGCTGACCTTCCGCGCGTGGCGGCGGGGCTTCCGCGAGGCCGACCTGGTGCTGGGGCCGTTCGTGGAGCGGGTCGGGCCGCAGTTGTCCGAAGCGGAGCTGACCGCGTTCGAGGCGCTGCTGGACGAGGACGACGACCACCGCATCTACGCCTGGATCATCGGCGGGGCCGAGACGCCGGCCGACCATGAGACCCCTCTGATGGCGCGGCTTCGGACCTTCATGCGCGAGCATGTGGCGACCGCGGTCGCGCAAGGGGTCGGCTGATGGACGGATCGAGCCTGAAGGCCGGCGAAGCGGAGATCGTTGGCGCGCCGGAGGGGCTGGACGCCCTGGTGGTCGCCGACGCGCTGAGGGAGGAGGGGGGGATCGCCCTGTTCGTGGCGCGGGATCTGTCGCGGGCGACGCAGTTCGCGCAGGCGTTTTCGTTCTTCGCCCCGGACGTGGAGACGCTGACGTTCCCGGCGTGGGACGTGCTGCCCTACGACCGGTTAAGCCCGACCGCGGGCGTGTCTGCCGAACGGATGGCCGTGCTGAGCCGGCTGGGCCGGCGTGAACCCGGGGACCGGACGCCGCTGCTGGCGGTGACGACGGTGTCGGCGGCGACGCAGCGCGTGCCGGCGCGCAGCCTGACGCAGGACGCGGCCTTCGAGGCGGCGATCGGCGACGAGATCGACCTTGCCGCGCTGGAGCGGCATTTCGCGGCCAACGGCTATGTGCGGGCATCCACGGTTTCGGAGCGGGGCGAGTTCGCCGTGCGCGGCGGGGTGGTGGACGTATTTCCGCCGGGCTTCGAGGAGCCGGTGCGGCTGGACCTGTTCGGGTCGGAGCTGGAGCAGATCCGGACTTTCGATCCGGAGACGCAGCGATCGACCGGCAAGCGGGAGAGCCTGACGCTGGCGCCGGTGTCGGAGGCGCTGCTGACGCCGGAGAGCATTTCGCGGTTCCGGACGGGCTGGCTGAACCTGTTCGGCGCGGTGGGCGACGACATGATGTACGCCGCCGTCAGTGAGGGCGCGCGGCGGCAAGGGCTGGAGCACTGGCTGCCGCTGCTGCATGAGCGGCTCGATACGCTGTTCGATCATCTGCCCGACGGGGCGCCGGTGTTTCTGGACCCCCAGGTCGAGGCGGCGCGGGCCGAGCGCTGGTCGCTGATCGCGGACGCCTACGACGCGCGCAAGGCGTCGAAGGACGGGCCGTCGAAGTCGTCGGGCGCCTGGCGCGTGCTGCCGCCGGAGCGGCTGTATCTGCCCGAGAGCGACTGGAACGCCGCGCTGGCGGGCCGGAAGGTGCGGCGGCTTTCGCCGTTCGCGGGGCAGGGCGTCGATGCCGGCGGGCGGCTGGGCCGGACCTTCGCGGCGGAGCGCGCGCAGGACAGCGTCAACCTGTTCGAAGCGGTGGCGGAGCACGTGAAGGCGCTGAGGGCCGAGGGGCACAAAGTGATCTTCGCAAGCTGGACCGAAGGCAGTTCCGAACGTCTGGCCGCCATGCTGGGCGACCACGGCGTGCAGCCGATCGTGGCGGTGCGCGACTGGGCCGACGTGGGCAAGGCGTCGAAGGAAATGATCCTGCGCGCCGTGGTGCCGATCGACCACGGCTTCGTCGCGCCCGGTTTCGCCGTCATCAGCGAGACCGACATCCTGGGCGACCGACTGGCGCGGCCTCGGCGCAAGCGGCGGGCGGCCAACTTCCTGGCCGAGGCTTCGGCGCTGACGGCCGGCGATCTGGTCGTGCACCTGGACCACGGCATCGGCCGCTATGAGGGCCTGAAGACGCTGGCGATCCAGGAGGCGCCCCACGACTGCCTGGAGCTGCTCTATGCCGGTGAGAGCAAGCTCTATCTGCCCGTTGAAAACATTGACCTGCTGACCCGATACGGGGCGGACGGCGAGGGCGTGCAGCTGGATCGGCTGGGCGGGGCGGGCTGGCAGGCCCGCAAGGCCAAGGCCAAGGCGCGCCTGCGCGAGATGGCCGAGGGTCTGATCGCCCTGGCGGCCAAGCGGGCGCTGAAGACGTCCGACGCGGTGACGCCGCCGCAGGGTCTGTTCGACGAGTTCTGCGCGCGCTTCCCGTACGAGGAGACCGACGATCAGCTGAACGCCGTCGGCGACGTGCTGGAGGATCTGGGCAAGGGCATGCCGATGGACCGGCTGGTCTGCGGCGACGTCGGCTTCGGCAAGACCGAGGTGGCGCTGCGCGCGGCCTTCGTGGTGGCGCTGTCGGGCATGCAGGTGGCCGTGGTCTGCCCGACCACGCTGCTGGCGCGGCAGCACTTCAAGACCTTCAGTGAGCGGTTCGCGGGTTGGCCCGTGAAGGTGCGGCACCTGTCGCGCATGGTGACCGCCAAGGACGCGGCCGAGACCCGCGCGGGCCTGAAGGACGGCTCGGTCGAGATCGTGGTCGGCACCCATGCGGTGCTGAGCGACCAGGTCGGGTTCAAGAACCTGGGCCTGGTGATCGTCGACGAGGAGCAGCACTTCGGCGTCAAGCACAAGGAAAAGCTGAAGTCTCTGCGGGCCGACGTGCATCTGCTGACGCTGACCGCCACGCCGATCCCGCGCACGCTGCAGATGGCGCTGTCGGGGCTGCGCGAAATGTCGATCATCGCCACCCCTCCGGTCGATCGCCTGGCGGTGCGGACCTATGTGACGCCTCAGGATCCGGTGCTGATCCGCGAGGCGCTGCTGCGCGAGAAATATCGCGGTGGGCAGGCCTTCTATGTCGTGCCGCGCCTGAAAGACCTGGAGAACGTCGAGCGGTTCCTGCGCGAGCAGGTTCCGGAGGTGACCTTCACCGTCGGCCACGGCCAGATGAGCCCAACCCAGCTGGAGGACGTGATGAGCGCCTTCTACGACGGGCGCTACGATGTGCTGGTTTCGACCACGATCGTCGAGAGCGGCATCGACATTCCGACGGCCAACACCCTGATCGTGCACCGGGCCGACATGTTCGGTCTGGCGCAGCTGCACCAGATCCGGGGACGGATCGGGCGGGCCAAGGCGCGGGCCTTCGCCTATCTGACCACCGATCCGAACAAGCCGCTGAGCCTGTCGGCGGAGCGGCGGCTGCAGGTGCTGCAGTCGCTGGACAACCTGGGCGCCGGCTTCCAACTGGCCAGCCACGATCTGGACCAGCGCGGCGGCGGCAATCTGCTGGGCGACGAGCAGTCCGGGCACATCCGCGAGGTGGGCGTCGAACTGTACCAGCAGATGCTGGAAGACGCGGTCGCCAGCCTGCGCGAGGCCGGCGGCGAGGTTCAGGACCGGGGCTGGTCGCCGACGATCAACACGGGCGCGGCCGTTTTGATTCCAGAGGAGTACGTGCCGGACCTGAACGTGCGTCTGAGCCTGTATCGCCGCCTGTCGGACGCGGAGAAGGGCGAGGATCGGGAGGCGATCGCGGCGGAGCTGATCGACCGCTTCGGGCCGCTGCCGGACGAGGCTAAGCAGCTGCTGCGGATCGTGGGCATCAAGGCAAACTGCCGCGAGGCCTGCATCGAGCGGATCGATGTGGGGCCGAAGGGAGCCGTGCTGACGTTGCGCGACAACAGGTTCCCGAATCCGGCGGGTCTGGTCGGCCTGATCCAGAAGAACCACGCCAGCTGGAAGCTGAGGCCGGATCAGAAGATCGTGGTCAAGGGCGACTGGCCGGACGCGGACGAGCGACTGAAGGCGGCGGAGCGCGTGACGGCCGACCTGGCGCGGGTGGCGAAGGCGGGGTGACGCGTCCGCCATAGGGAGCGCGGACCTCCAGGTCCGCGACGCTTCGCCCAAGAACGCGGACCTGGAGGTCCGCGCTCCAAATCGGAGGTCAACTCGCCGGCGTCGATAAGGCATCCCGCGACGCGCGTTCCAGCAGGGCGCCGGGCGCCTCGCCGGACGTACGCTGGGCCACGCCGACGTCGAAGGCGACGGTGAAGGGCCGGGCGCCCGGCCCCGCGTCGAAGGCGGTGCAGCCCAGGACCGCGGCGATCCGTTCGGCCACCAGCCGTGACTCGGCCACGTCCGTCGCCGGCAGGGCCAAGGCGAACACCTCGTCCGACAGGCGTGCGGCGGTGTCCTCGACCCGGATCAGGCGGGAGATCATGGCCCCGACCTGGGGCAGGGCGCGATCCAGCCAGCCGCCCTGGCGCGCGGCCCTCAACTCGTCGCTGGGCGCGACCCGCAGGATGCAGACCGACAGGGGTCGGCGCCGAGCGTCGGCGGCCTCGATCACGCGCGCCAGATGAGCGGCGAACAGGTCGTGAGTGAACAGGCCCGTGGACGGGTCGGTCAGGCCGGAGCCGCGCGTCGCCTCCAGCGCCCGGCGCACGGCCTGATGCTCGCGGTAGGTGCGCGCCAAGGCGACGATGCGGGCGGCGGTTTCCGGCTCGGGCACCGTGGCCTCGGCCACGTCGGCGAAGCCCCGGCCATAGAGGTCGGCCAGGTCGGCCGGGTCCTCGCCCGACTGATAAAGGATCACCGGAATCTGTTGCAGGCGCGTGTTGCGGCGCATGCCGGCGGCGATCGACTGGGCCGGCGCGCGGTCCGGGCCGCTCCACAGCACGGCGGCGTCGAACGCCCGCTCGTGCAGATAGTCGAAGGCCGTGTAGGGCGTGGGGGCGGCGACCACGTCGCAGCCATGTTCGGCAAGGACGTTGGACAGGGCCAGCACGCGGTGGTCGGGCGGGCCGGCGGCCAGGATGCGCAGAGGTGAGGGATCCGGCTCGGCGGGCTGCAACCGAACGCCGCGGGCGCCGAAGGTGGTGGCGCGCAGGGCGATCTCCTCCTCGGCGACGGCGCCGCGCATCAGGTTCTCGAGCCGCAGCCGAACCTGGGCAGGGTGGCCGGCGCCCGACATGACCAGGTCAAAGGCGTCGGGGTCGGAAGCGACCGGCGCGGCGACGGCGAGCACCGGAAGGGCGCGAGGACGGGCGGCCTGCTTCAGGGCGCGGCTCCAGTCAGCGGCGTCAGGCAGGCGACCATCGACGATGAGCGCCTCCACCGGCAGGTCACCCAGGGCCGACAGGCCGCCGCCGAGGCCGCGCGCCGTCACTGTGCGCCAGCCGACGGCGTCGAGGCCTTGGCACAGGGGGGCCACGACCGAATCCTCGGCCGCCAGAACCAGAATGCGCGGTTCCGCCCTCACGCGACGACTTTTCCCCGGGAGCCCACCAAAGCGCGCGGACCATAGACGGGCGGCGATGCGCGCCGCAACGCCGCATTCGCCGGGCGAGCGAAATCGCGGCCAGGGCTTCCGCCCGTGAAATAATCCGTTACCTTCCGCGTCTCCGGGGCCGAGGACGCCGATTTTGCGACACGACGACGTCAGGACGCCGATGTGGTGGGTCAGGCTGTCCGGACGGGCCTTCGCCCGCAGCTGGGGCCGGGACGTCATGCTCTACACGGGCGGGGTGTCGTTCTTCGCCCTGCTGGCGGTGTTTCCGGCCATCGCCATCCTGATCGGCCTGTACAAGGTCGGCCTGTCGATCAGCGAGGTGAGCGCCCAGGCCGCCGCGCTGGCCGACCTGCTGCCCACGGCGGCGCGGTCCATCTTCCTGACCGAGATCGAGCGCCTGGCGCAGACGTCAGCGCGGACGGTCTCGGCCCAGTCGGCCTTCGCCCTGATCGTCGGCGCCTATGCGGCGCATCGCGGATTCAAGGCTTTGCTGGCCGGACTTAACCTGATTCACGACGAGCAGGAGCCGCACGGCTTCCTGAAGTTCAACCTGCTGGCCTTCTTCGTGGCGCTGTTCGCCTTCGCCCTGTTCACCGTGGTGTCGGGCGCGGTGGTGACGGCGCGTCTGATGTCGCATACGTCCGGCGGCCAGACGGGCGGCGGCCTGCCGTTCGACGGCCTGTTGCCGGCGCTGGGGCTCGCGTTGGGGCTGACGCTGCTCTACCGCTACGCCATGAGCCACCGGACGCGGGTGGCGTGGGCCCCTGCGATCATCGGCGGGACGATCGCGACGGTGCTGTCGATGGTGAGTTCCTGGCTGTGCGCCATCTACGTCGAGCAGATCGCCCCGCTGGGCGCGACCTACGGCTCGGTCGGCGCGATCGTGGTGCTGCTGATCTGGCTGTCGTGGAACGTGAACGCCATCTTTTATGGCGGGGCGTTCGCCACGGAGATGGAGATCGCCGACCGGGCGCGCGGGGCGCCGAGCTTCGACGACGAAGAGGCGCCGGCCGAGGCCGCCGGAGCGCAGGTCGTCAGCCTGGCCGCGCGCCGGTCACGACGCGGAAGCTAAGGACGCCGTCCGCCTCGTCCACGGACGCCAGTTCGTGCGGCCCGGTGCCGATCAGGTGGGGCACGTCGATGCGGGCGAGGGGATCATCGGCCAGCAGAGTGACCGTCCCGCCCGGCGATGCGCGTTCCAGAGCCTTCTGAAGACGCAGCGAGGGCACCGGGCAGCGATGGCCGCGGGCGTCGATGACGATCTCCGTCATGCGCTCGCCCGATCCAGCAGAAGATCGAGGGCCTGGAGCAGGGCGGCGCGACGCACGTCATCGCGGCCGAGGTCGCCGAACCGGCACTCGCGGTCGATGAGCCCGGCCGGACCCCAGGCCGCGAACCAGACCAGGCCGACGGGCTTGTCGGTCGTGCCGCCGCCCGGGCCGGCCACGCCGGTGATCGCGACCGTCAGGGGGACGCCGGCGGCCTGGGCCGCGCCGACCGCCATCGCGCGCGCGACGGAACGGGATACGGCCCCGTGGGCATCGATCTCGGCCTGCGGCACGCCCAGCATCCCGACCTTGGCGGCGTCAGCATAGGTGACGAAGCCGCGGTCGACGACGTCGGACGAGCCGGCGACGGCGGTGAGGGCCGCGGCGACCAGGCCGCCGGTGCAGCTTTCGGCCGTCGCGAGGGTCAGGCCGTGCGCGCGGGCGGCCGCCAAGACGGCGGCGGCACGGTCGAGAACGTCGCGGTCGAACATCGGGCTTTCCAAGCGCGGGGCGAGTCGTCTTAACCTGCACCGGACAGGGGGCGCGCGTCGACCGCGGGCCTGAAGGAGATTTCATGAGCGCAGCCGACGTTCCCGCCGGAGCCGCCCCCGCGGGCGATCGGCTGACGCCCGCCCTGTTCGCCCTGGCCATCTTCACCTCGGCGTCGCTGGTGTTCGTGGTCCAGCCGATGGTGACCAAGCTGGTCCTGCCCATGCTGGGCGGATCGCCCCAGGTCTGGAACACTGCGATGGTCTTCTTCCAGGCCGCGCTGCTGGCCGGATACGGCTATGCCCACCTGCTGCAACGGATCGGCTCGCTGCGGACCCAGGTGATGGTGCATCTGGGGCTGCTGCTGCTGGCGGCGCTGTTCCTGCCCCTGAGCGTCAGCGGCGTGCTGGGCGATCCCGATCCCGCCGCGCCGATCCTGTGGCTGCTCGGCACGCTGACCCTGTCGATCGGCGCGCCGTTCGCCGTGCTGTCGGCCACGGCTCCCCTGCTGCAGGCCTGGTACGCGCGGGTGCGGGCGGATCACGCCGACGGCAGGAATCCGTATGTGCTGTACGCGGCCTCGAACCTGGGCAGCTTCCTGGCCCTGCTGAGCTATCCGGTGCTGATCGAGCCGCTGGCGACCCTGTCGGGGCAACGGTGGGGCTGGACCGGCGGCTATGCCGTGTTCGTCGTTCTGATCGTGGCGATGGCGCTGACGGTGTGGCGCAGGCGCGTGGCCGAGGCGGAGCCGGCAGCGCTGGAGCGCAGCGCGCCGATGTCGTGGAAAGACCGGCTGATCCTGATCGGCCTGGCCGCCGCGCCGTCCAGCCTGATGCTGGGGGTCACCGCCCACCTGTCGACCGACGTGGCGTCGGCGCCTTTCCTGTGGGTCATTCCGCTGGCGCTGTATCTGCTGACCTTCGTCATCGCGTTCCAGGCCAAGCCGTGGATCCCCTTGCCGATCACCCTGGTCGTGCAGGCGGCGGTGGGCGGCGTGGCGGTCAGTCTGGCGGCGTTCCGCAGCGACCAGTGGCTGGTCCTTTTCGGGATCAGCATCCTGGGATTCTTCTTCACGACGCTGATGTGCCACCAACTGATGGCGGCGCGTCGGCCGGCGCCGGACCGGCTGACGGAGTTCTATCTGCTGATGTCGCTGGGCGGGGTGGTCGGCGGCGCCTTCACGGCCCTGCTGGCGCCTGTGATCTTCGACGACGTCTGGGAGTATCCGCTGATGCTGGTGCTCGTCGGGCTGGCGCGGCCGTGGGGCAGCGGGTGGCGGCTGGGGTACCGGGAGGCGTATTTCGTGCTGGCCGGACTGGTGATCGCGGCCATGCCGCCGGCGGTGCACGCCGTGGTCCACGCCAACGAGGTGCTTTGGCCCCTGTTCCAGGATCCGGTCGTGTTCCGCCAGATCACGGTCATCCTGCTGGGCGCGGCGGCGATCTGCGCCTTTCTGGTGCGCGACAACGCCCTGTCGTTCACGGCCCTGTTGGCGGCCATGACCCTGTCGGCGCAGTGGGTGAACAAGGGCTATGACGCGACCTACAGCGAGCGCAGCTTCTTCGGCGTGATGCGCATCTCGAACGTGCCGGACGAGCGGCTGGGCGGCGACGTGCACGTGATGATGCACGGCACGACCCTGCATGGGGCCCAGGCGCGGGATCCGCAGCACGCCTGCTCGCCGACGCTGTACTACGCCCCGTCCACGCCGATCGGACAGGCGGCGGTCATGGTGCAGAACCGGAGGCCCGCCGTGAACATCGGCGTGGTGGGACAGGGGTCGGGCGCCATGGCGGCCTACAAGCGCGCGGGCGACTCCCTGACCTTCTTCGAGATCGATCCGATGGTCGATCGCCTGTCGCGGGATCCGAACTGGTTCACCTACATCAACGGCTGCGCCGACGGCCCTGTGCGGACGGTGCTGGGCGATGCGCGGCTGACGCTGGAGGACGAGCCGGCGGGGTCGTACGACCTGCTGATCATCGACGCCTTCTCATCCGACGCCGTGCCGACCCACCTGCTGACGCAGGAGGCGATCGCGGGATACCTGAAGCTGGTGAAGCCCGACGGGATCGTGGTGCTGCATCTGTCGAACCGGAACCTGGACATCACCCTGCCGGCGGTGGCGGCGGCGCGGGCGCTGCGCGTGCCGGAGCGGCATCAGATCTTCATCGAGCGCGCTGAGTTGCCGGACATGGCCGAGGCCTCGACCGAGGCGCTGATCCTGTCGCCGACGGAGGCCGGCATGGTGGACTTCGACGCCGATCCGCGCTGGCGGCGGCTGGCGCCGACCGAGGTGCGGCCCTGGACCGACGACTACGTCAACCTGTTCGGGTCGCTGGTGCGGGCGAACTTCTAGAGCCGTGGTCCCTTTACCAAGGGCAAGGCATCACAACGAGCACAACGAGGACACAACGGACACGACGGGACCGAGCGCGACTTGCCGCAGGCATTCCGTCGTCGTCGACACCATGGCGCTGCGCGCGGCCCCGCGTCCCGGCCTCGTCGTGTCCGTTGTGGCTTTCTCTTCGTTGTGCCCGTTGTGAAGAACCAGCCAATTTCAAACACGCCGCCGCATCCAGCCCGACCGGCGCCCGCCAGGTTCAACGAAAACTCCGAAAAGTCAGTCCGGCAACTCCAGCGTGGCCGTCGCCATGGCGGCCAGGCCTTCCTCGCGGCCGGTGAAGCCCAGACCCTCGGTGGTCGTGGCCTTCACGCTGACGGCGTGAAGCGGCAGATCCAGGATCGCGGCGATCCGCTCGCGCATGGCCTGGCGGTGCGGCTTCACCTTGGGGCGCTCGCAGATCAGGGTGACGTCGCAGTGCACGATGCGGCCGCCGCGCGCTTCGGCCAGGTCGCGCGCATGGGCCAGGAAGGCGTCGGAGGCCGCCCCTTTCCACCGCGGATCGGTCGGCGGGAAGTGGTCGCCGATGTCGCCCTCGGCCAGGGCGCCCAGGATGGCGTCGGTAAGGGCGTGCAGGCCGGCGTCGGCGTCCGAATGACCGATCAGCGACCGATCGTGCGGGATCTCGACGCCGCACAGCCAGACGGCGCCGCCAGGGCCCCAGCGGTGGACGTCGTAGCCGTGGCCGACGCGGGTGACGCGCCGCTCCGTCGATGCGAGCAGAGCCTCGGCCATGGCGAAATCCTCCGGATGGGTAAGCTTCATCAGGCGCGCGTCGCCCGGGACTTGGGCCACGGTCAGGCCGGCGCGTCGCAGGGCCTCGGTCTCGTCGGTCGGCGGGTTAGCATCCGGCCAGGCATCGAGCGCAGCGGTCAGGGCGCCGAGGCGTGTCGCCTGGGGGGTCTGGACGCGGAGCAGGCCGTCGCGCGAAACCGTCTCGCCGATGCGGCCGTCCGCGTCGCGGCGCAGGCTGTCGGCGACCGGCAGGACCGGTGCGGCGGCGTCAGCGGTCTCCAGAACCGTCAGCAGGGCATCGATCACGTTGCGGGACAGCAAGGGCCGCGCGGCGTCGTGGACGAGGATGGGGCGATCGGCGGTCTGGTCGGCCAATGCGGCCAAGCCGGCGCGGACGGATGCGGCGCGGTCGGCGCCGCCCGGAACGGCGATCCACCCTGAAAGGCCGGCCATGGCGCGATCGGCTTCGTCGCGGGCGTCGGCGGGGATGCAGACCACGACCGGATCGGCGCCGGCGTCCAGCAGCGCCTGCACCGAGCGGCGGACGACCGCGACCCCGCCCAGCCGCCGCCATTGCTTGGCGCCGCCGGCACGGCTCCCGGACCCGGCGGCGACGACGACGGCGGAGAAGGTCATGAGCCGCTTCTAGTCGGCGTTGGTGAAGCTGGCGAGAGGGCGGCGGACCGACTATCAGGCCCGCGTGGAACCCCGGACCCTTCAGATCGGCGACGTGACGGTGCCCGGCCGGGTGCTGACGGCGCCCATGACCGGGATCACGGACTTGCCGTTCCGGCGGCTGGCCAGCCGGCTGGGCGCGCCCTACGTGGCGACGGAGATGGTCGCCTCGGCCGAGTTGGCGCGGGGCCGGCCCGACGTCGTCCGACGTGCGGCGGTGGGCCAGGGTCTGCCGCTGACGGTCATCCAGCTGGTCGGCCGCGATCCCGCGACGATGGGGGAAGGGGCCCGCATGGCCGAACAGGCGGGCGCGGACCTGGTCGATCTGAATTTCGGCTGCCCCGCCAAGGAGGTGACGGGCGCAGCCGCCGGATCGGCCCTGATGCGCCAGCCCGATCTGGCCGCGCGGATCATCGATTCGGTGGTGCGCGCCACCTCGCGGCCGGTGACGTTGAAGATGCGGCTGGGCTGGGACGACCGCGACCGCAATGCGCCCGCCATCGCCGCGCGGGCCCGCGACCTGGGCGTCAAGGCCATCACGGTGCACGGCCGCACGCGATGCCAGTTCTACACCGGCGAGGCCGACTGGGACGCGGTGGCCGAGGTGAAGGCGTCGGTCGACGTGCCCGTGATCGTGAACGGCGACGTGCGGACGGCGGAAGACGCGCGGGAGGCGCTGCGAAGCTCGGGCGCGGACGGGGTCATGCTTGGGCGCGGCGTCTATGGCCGACCGTGGATCGCCGCGGAGATGCAGGCGGCGCTGGACGGCGGGGTGGTGGAGGCGGAACCGGACGCGGCGGCGCGGCATGACCTGGTGGTCGAACATCTGAACGCCGTGCTGGAATTCTACGGCGAAGGTCTGGGCCTGCGCATGTTCCGCAAGCATCTGGGGTGGTACGTCGAACAGGCCCCGTGGCCGGCAGAACCGCTGGAGCGGCGCGCGGCCAAGGGGCGGCTGTGCCGGCTGGAAAGCGCGGCCGAGGTCGATGAGGCCTTGGCGGTGTTATGGAACCTTAAGTGACGCCGTTCGGCAACTCACCTGTTGATTTCAGGCAACAGGTGGGGAAGAGTGCCGTCCCGCATGAGTTCGCCATCGACGCCCACGGACGGTCGGATCTCGCCCTCTCCAGAGGTGGCGAAAGACTGGTCGCTGGGCGATCTCGCCGGCATGGGCGGTCGGCCGCTGTTCGCGGTCGGCTATGTGGCGGCCTTCATGGTCGTCGGCGGAGCGATCTGGGTCGTGGCGACGGCGCCGAACGCGCCGGGGCTGGACGGCGGAAGGGCCTCCACCAGCCAAGCGGTGCTGATCGCCCTGTTGCTGAACCTGATCCTGATCGCGGCGCTCGGCGCGGCCGTGGGACGACAGATTCTGGCGCTGATCCGCGACCGGTCGCGCGCTGGCGCAAAACTGCACCTGAGGTTCGCCACACTGTTCTCGCTGGTGGCTGTGGCGCCGGCGGTGCTGATCGCTGTGGTCTTCGGCGTTCTGGTCAATCGCGGCGTGGATCGCTGGTTCAGCGACAATGTCGAGACCGCCGTCGACAACGGCGCGGAGATCGCCAAGGCCTATCTCCGAGACGTCGGCGCGACCCTGGAATCCGACCTGGCCACCATGACCAACGAGCTGACCGCTCCGGAAGCCATGGCGAGCTTCCGCGAGGACCGCATCTGGTTCTCGGCGCTGTTGGCCCAGACGGCGGACATCTTCGGCTATCCCGCGCTCTACATTCTGGACGGCGACGGCCGCGTGCTGGCGCGCGGCGAGCTGCCGGGCGCGCCACCCTATCGCGCCCCGCCGCGTTCCGATCTGGACCTGGCGGCGCAGGGGGAGGAGGCGCCCTCGGGCGTCACCGAGGCTCCCGATGCGGTGCGGGCCCTTTATCCCCTGCGGGGCTACGGCGACGCCTATCTTTATGCGGTCAGGCCGCTCGAGCCGGGATTGATCGCACGGATGCGGACCAGCGAGCAGTCGATCGTTGCCTATCGCCAGGCGGAAGAAAGCCAAGCCCGGCTCCAGTGGGCGTTCGCGCTGAGTTACCTTGAAAGCGCGCTTCTGGTCCTCGTCGGGGCCATGGGATTGGGCATGGCGGCGGCCAGCGCCATCTCGGCGCCGATCGGGCGCCTGATCTCGGCTGCCGATCAGGTCGCGGCCGGAGACTTGTCGGCGCGGGTGGAGGAGCCGTCGGACGCCGACGATCTGGCGGCGCTTTCAAGTGCGTTCAACCGAATGACCGGCGACCTCGAGGCGCAGCAGACCGCCCTTCTGGCCGCCAGTGAGGAGGCGGTGGGCCGCAGCCGCTTCATCGAAACCGTGCTGTCAGGCGTCTCGGCCGGGGTGATCGGTCTGGACCGCAAGGGGCGCATCTCGGCGGTGAACGAGAGTGCGGTGCTGCTGCTGGGCATCGCCGAGACCGAGCTGATCGGCATGACCTTGGCCGACGTGTCGCCGGAGCTCAGCGACCTCTTGCGACGCGGCGAGGCGCACATTGAGGAGGACGTCGACGTCACCCGCGACGGCGAGACCCGGCGTCTGCGCGTGCGCATCGAGGGCGGGCTGGGCGGCGAGATGGTCCTGACCTTCGACGACATCACGCGCCTGATCACGGCCCAGCGCAATGCCGCCTGGCGCGACGTGGCGCGGCGCATCGCCCACGAGATCAAGAACCCGCTGACCCCGATCCAGCTGTCGGCCGAGCGCCTGCGTCGGCGCTATCGCGCCCGCGTCGCCGACGACGTGGAGACCTTCGACCGCTGCACGGAAACCATCATCCGTCAGGTCGGCGACATCGGGCGGATGGTGGACGAGTTCTCGTCGTTCGCGCGCATGCCGACGCCGCGCTTCACCGCCGAGAACCCGGCCGAGCTGCTCCGCGAGGCCGTGTTCGCCCAGCGCGTCGCCCAGCCCGAAGTGGCCGTGGACATGCTCAAGCCGCCGACTAAGCTGGTCGCCCACTGGGACGGCCGCATGGTGGGCCAGGCGCTGACCAACATCCTGAAGAACGCCGGCGAGGCGGTTCTGGCGCGCCGCGCGATTCAGGACGACGGCGATCCCGAGGCCGCGGCCATCGTCGCCCGGTTGGTCGTCGAGGACCATCAGGCCTGCTTCATCGTCGAGGACGACGGCGTCGGCCTGCCCGAAAAGGACCGCGACCGCCTGACCGAGCCCTATGTGACCACGCGCGAGAAAGGCACCGGACTGGGCCTCGCGATCGTGCGGCGCATCTGCGAGGACCACGGCGGCGAGCTGCGTCTGGGCGACGCGGAGATCCTTCGTGGGGCCCGTATGACCCTGGTGTTTCCCCTGAAGCCGGGCGTGACCCGGACTCCCACCCCTGCGAACGCGACGGCAAGCTAGCGAGGCGACATGCGACCCACAGGCGCCGACATTTTGGTCGTGGACGACGAGGCTGACATCCGGGACCTGGTCGCCGGGCTGCTGGAGGACGAGGGGCATTCCGTCCGCGTCGCCTCCAACTCCGACGAGGCCCTGGCCGCGATCCGGGCGCGGCGGCCGTCGCTGGCGCTGCTGGACATCTGGATGCAGGGCGGCGGCCTGGACGGGCTGGAGCTGCTGGACGTCATCAAGGGCGTCGATGAGGACCTGCCGGTCGTCATGATCTCGGGCCACGGCAACATCGAGACGGCGGTCAGCGCGTTGAAGCGCGGCGCGTACGACTTCATCGAAAAGCCGTTCAAATCGGACCGCCTGGTGGTGGTGATCCAGCGGGCGCTGGAGGCGGCGTCGCTGAAGCGGGAGAACCGTCGCTTGCGCGCCCAGGTGATGACCCCGCCCGGGCTGATCGGAAAGTCGGCTGCGGCGCAGGCCCTGCGTTCGACCATCGCCAAGGTGGCGCCGGCCAACAGCCGCGTGCTGATCTCCGGACCGCCCGGCTCGGGCAAGGAGCTGGTGGCGCGCCAGATCCATGAGGCCAGCCCGCGGGCGCGGTGCGAGTTCGTGGCCATTTCGGCCGCCGGGATGACGCCGGAGCGACTGGACGTCGAACTGTTCGGCGAGGAGGGGGCCGAGGGCCGCCCGCACCGAACCGGCGTGTTCGAGCGCGCGCATGGCGGCACGCTTTACCTGGACGAGGTCGCGGACATGCCGCGCGAGAGCCAGAGCCGCATCCTGCGGGTGCTGGTCGAGCAGAGGTTCCGCCGCGTGGGCGGGGATCAGGACGTGCAGGTCGACGTGCGCGTCGTCTCCTCCACCAGCCGCGACCTCAAGGGCGAGATCGAGGCCGGCCGGTTCCGCGAGGACCTGTTCCACCGGCTGAACGTCGTGCCCGTGCGCGTGCCGCCGCTGTCGGAACGGCGCGAGGACATCGCCGAACTGGTCGAGCATTTCGTCGAGTCGGTCTGCGTCGCCCAAGGGCTGGCCCGGCGGCGGATCGCGGAGGACGCGGTCGCGGTCATGCAGGTGCACGCCTGGCCCGGCAACGTACGGCAGCTGAGGAACAACGTCGAACGCCTGCTGATCCTGGCGACCGGCGAGCCGGATCAACCGATCACGGCCGACATGCTGCCCCAGGAGGGCGGCGGGTCGAACGGCGGCGGACTGGGTACGGACCGGATCATCGCCCTGCCGCTGCGCGAGGCGCGCGAGGTGTTCGAGCGGGAGTATCTGGCGGCGCAGATCATGCGGTTCGGCGGCAACATCAGCCGTACGGCGGGCTTCATCGGCATGGAGCGCTCGGCCCTGCACAGGAAGCTGAAGTCGCTGGGCGTGTCGCCGTCACGCGGCGGCGACGACGATATCGACGAGGTCTCGGCCGTCGAGGACGAGAACTGATGTCCAGGGTCGCCTACGTCAACGGCGTCTATCGCCCGCACCGCGACGCCGTGGTCCATGTGGAGGACCGGGGATACCAGTTCGCCGACGGCGTCTATGAGGTCTGGTCGGTTTTCGACGGCCGGCTGGCCGACTTCGACGCGCACATGACCCGGCTGCACCGCAGCCTGGGCGAGCTGAGGATCCGCATCCCCATGACGCGCGAGGCGCTGACGCAGGTGCTGCGCGAGACGGTGCGGCGCAACCGGGTGCGCGACGGGCTGGTCTATGTCCAGGTGACGCGCGGCACGGCGCGGCGCGACCACGTCTTTCCGGGCGAGACGACCGCGCCCAGCGTCGTGGTGACCGCACGGCCGATGGACCTGCGCAAGGCCGACGCGTCGGCGAGGAAGGGCGTGGCCGTGATCACCCAGCCGGACATCCGCTGGGGCCGATGCGACATCAAGACGGTCGGCCTGTTGCCCAACGTGCTGGCCAAGCAGGCTGCGCGCGAGGCGGGCGCCGCCGAGGCCTGGATGGTCGACGAGATGGGGCTGGTGACCGAGGGCGGATCGACCAACGCCTGGATCGTGGACGAGCACGGCGTGCTTCGGACGCGAGACGTGCAGGCCAACATCCTGCGCGGCTGCACGCGCGCGGCGCTGCTGGACCTCGTGCGCGAGACGGGGATCACCTTCGACGAGCGCGCCTTCACCGTCGAGGAGGCGAAGAAGGCCAAGGAGGCCTTCTACACCGCCGCCAGCGCCTGGGTGATGCCGGTGATCTCGGTCGATGGGGCCAGGGTGGGCGACGGCAAGCCGGGCGAGATCACGAAGCGGCTGCGCCGGCTCTATCTCGAACGGGCGCGCGACGAGGCCATCTAGGCGTTGCCCCCGCGCGCCGTCGCCCGCTAGGGTGCCTGAACCGCCCGGCCGGACGGAAACAACAAGAACAGGGGTCAACCCGCCATGTCGCAAGACAAACGCCAGAACCTGCAGGACACCTTCCTTAACGCGGTCCGCAAGACCAAGACGCCGCTGACCATCTTTCTGGTCAACGGGGTCAAGCTGCAGGGCATCGTGACCTGGTTCGACAATTTCTGCGTGCTGCTGCGCCGGGACGGCCAGTCCCAGCTGGTCTACAAGCACGCCATCTCGACCATCATGCCGTCGGCGCCCGTGCAGCTGTACGAGCCCGACGCCGAAGAAGATTGACGCGCCAGCGTCAACCCTCGGGCTCGACCCGGGGGTCAGGTCCAAAGCCGAGCTCGGATTTGGGGGCGTCGACCCCGCCGGTGCGGCCATGCCACCCCTGAGGCGTTGAACGTCTGATCCTCGGGTCAAGCCCGAGGATGACGCTAGAGAAAGGTGCGTCGCGTTTGGCGACACGTTCCATCGATCACTCCGTCCCGCTGATCCGCGCGGTCGTCGTCCATCCCGACCGGCGCGAGGGCGCGGACCGGGCGGCGTCCGAACGTCTGGAAGAAGCGGTGGGCCTGGCCCGCGCGCTGGACCTGGACGTGCGCGCCGAGGAGATCGTGCGCGTGCGCAAGCCCGTGCCCGCCACCCTGATCGGCGCCGGCAAGGTGGAGGAGCTGGCGGCGCTGGTGCGCGCGGCCGAGGCCGAGGCCGTGGTCGTCGACGACCAGCTGAGCCCCGTGCAGCAGCGCAATCTGGAAAAGGCCTGGGACGCCAAGGTCATCGACCGCACCGGCCTGATCCTGGAGATCTTCGGCCGCCGCGCCCGCACGCGCGAGGGCAGGCTGCAGGTCGAGCTGGCGCGGCTGGAATATGAGCGCTCGCGGCTGGTGCGGACCTGGACCCACCTGGAACGCCAGCGCGGCGGCACCGGCGCGACCGGCGGCCCCGGCGAGACCCAGATCGAGATCGACCGCCGCCTGATCGCCGACCGCATCGTCAAGCTGAAGGCCGAGCTGGAGGAGGTGCGGCGCACGCGCGGGCTGCAACGCAAACAGCGCGCCAAGGCCCCGCATCCGACCGTGGCCCTGGTCGGCTACACCAACGCCGGCAAATCGACGCTGTTCAACCGGCTGACGGGGTCGGAAGTGCTGGCCAAGGACCTGCTGTTCGCCACCCTGGACACCACCCAGCGCACCCTGAAACTGCCGCAGGGGCGACCGGCCATCATCGCCGACACCGTGGGTTTCATCTCCGACCTGCCGCACGAACTGGTCGACAGTTTCCGGGCGACGCTGGAGGAGATGGGCGAGGCCGACCTGATCCTGCACGTGCGAGACATCGCCTCGGAGGACACCGAGGCCCAGGCGAAGGACGTCGAAGAGGTTTTGAAACAGATTCCGGCCGTCGAGGGGCCGACCGGCCTGCCCAGGGCGCGCCGCGTGCTGGAGGTCTGGAACAAGATCGACCTGCTGGACCCCGACGCCCGAGAGGTGATCGAAGGTCAGGCCGCGCGGGTGGGTGAGGGCAGGGCGGTGGCCGTCTCGGCCTGGACCGGCGAGGGCATCGAGGCGCTGCGCCGCGCCATCGCCGACCGCATCGACGACGAGCCGGAGATGGAATTGTCGCTCGATCCGTCGCAAGGCGAGGCCCTGGCCTGGCTCTACGAAAACGGGCGCGTCACCGGGCGCGAGACGGACGGGGAGGGGCGCACACGGGTCACGGTGCGCCTGCATCCGGCCGCGCTGGGGCGGTGGGAGCGGCAGTTCGGTTAAAGCGTGGCAAGTGATGCGAAGACCCTCTCCGTACCGCAGCGATGGGCGCGCGCGAGGCGGTGAAGAGGCGCCTGACAAGCAATCGATGTCGAACCAACTCAGGTGCGCCGCAAATCCTTGCTACGTCCGCTTCTGTCGCACCCACGTGCCATGCTCCCGGCATGACCATGAGCACGCAACTGAACCTCCACGACCATGACGATCTCGGCGGGGACATGTGGGACCATGCGCGGCGGGAGTATCTCTCCGGCGTGAAGGCGACGACCATCTGCCAGCGCTATGGAATGTCGCTTAGCTCGTTCCGGCTGCATGCCCGCGTCGGCCGCTGGCGGCGCATGGACCAGCCGCAGTGCGAGGCGCCGCCGGAGTTCGGCGAGTATCATCCCGACGACGACGTCGGCTTCGCCGATCTGGCCGATCAGGCCTTCCTCAACATCCGCCGCGCGCTGGGAAACGGCCGCGCGGCCGAGGCCGCGACCTGGATGCGCGTCTACGACAGCCTGGCCGACCGCGCCCGGGCCGAGGTCATGGCTGAACTGCCCGACGTCAAGCCGCCCCTGCTGGAGTCGCCGCGCGAGCCCTTGCGGTTGTCCGCCGGCGGCGACCCAGAGATGATTAAAGTCAGTGAAATGCCGTCATTATCTGAGTTAAAGTCTCAACCATTGGACTCCTTGCACCCGGTCCCATCCGAGTCCAATCCGACCTGATCGTCACCCCCGCTCCCCCACCTTGGCCGCGTCCCAAAGCGCGTCCATCTCGGCCAGGTCGGACTGATCCGGCGTGCGCCCATCCTTCGCCAGCTCCGCCTCGATGAAGCCGAACCGCCGCACGAACTTGGCGTTGGCCCCCCGCAAGGCGTCCTCCGGCTCCACCCCCAGCTTGCGCGCCAGGTTGGCGACCACGAACAGCAGGTCGCCCATTTCCTCGGCGGCCTTGGCCATGTCTCCGGCGGCGATCTCGACCTTCAGCTCGGCGACCTCCTCGTCCAGCTTGGCGAAGACCTCGTCGATGGTGGGCCAGTCAAAGCCGACGCGGGCGGCGCGTTTGGTCAGTTTGGCGGCGCGGTGCAGGGCGGGCAGGCCGACGGGCACGTCGTCCAGGACCCCATGCTGGGCCTTCGACGCCCGCTCGGCGGCCTTGATGTCCTCCCAGCGCAGCTTCTGGGCCGGGCCGTCGGGCTTTGCGGCCTCGTCGCCGAACACGTGCGGATGGCGGCGTTCCAGCTTGTCGGCGATGGCGTCGGCGACCTCGTCGAAGGCGAACAGCCCCTGTTCCTCGGCCATGCGGGCATGGAAGACGACCTGGAACAGCAGGTCGCCGAGTTCCCCCTGCAGATCGGCCATGTCGCCGCGATCGATCGCGTCGGCGACCTCATAGGCCTCTTCCAGCGTATAGGGGGCGATGGTGGCGAAGGTCTGCTCCACGTCCCACGGACAGCCGCCGTCGGGGTCACGCAGGCGGACCATGATCGCCTTCAGGCGGTCGATGGGGGTCATTTCGGTCATTGGGCCGCCTCGCCGTCGCGGGCGGCGAGACGGGCGCGGACCTCGGCGTGGGCCTCCGGCGTCAGCGGATAGATGCGCAGCACCAGGGCCGAGACCAGCAGCAGGACGACCGGCGCGGCGATGAACAGCCATTGCAGGCCCAGGATCACGTCCGGATCGTTGACCGCGCCCGGCGCCGGGTCGAAGCCGATCCACTCCAGCACGGCGAAGGCCCCGACCGAGACGGCATAGCCCATCTTGGAGGTGGCGTTCAGGATCGAGAACAGCAGGCCCGTCCGGTCCGCGCCGTCGTCGAGCCGCACCGCGTCCGACGCGTCGGCCATCATGGCGCGCAGCAGCAGGTCCGCCGCGCCGAAGGCCAGCCCCGTGCCGAAGATGGCGGCCAGCGCGGCGGGGAAGGCGCCGGCCGGGACCAGAAGCGTGGCGGCGGCGAAGCTGACGGCGAAATAGACGCTGCCGACCGCCAGCGCCCGGTGCTTGCCCATGCGCGTGGCCAGCCAGGCCCAGACCGGCGCGCCGACCAGTCCGGCGACGAAATAGACCAGCAGCAGGATCGAGGTCTGGTCGCGCTCGAACCCGCGCGCCTGCTCGAAGAAGTAGAAGAACAGCACGCCGATCAGGCCGCGCGCGGCGCCCAGCAGCAGATCGGACAACAGCAGGCGGCGCAGGACGGGCTTGAGGATCAGCTTCAGCGTCGCGCCCACGCCCCCGTGCGGCGGCGGCGCGACGTTGCGGGGCTCGGGCGTGAACAGGAAGGTGATCAGGAGCGCGATCGGCAGCAGGCCGACGATGAAGCCGCCCTGCATGCGCACGGCCTCGACATAGGTCTTGCCCATGGCCTCCTGCGCCACGACGGGGATCAGCAACACGGCCAGGACGCCGACGATGTTGGCCACCTGCCACCAGCCGTAGATGCGCGAGCGCTGGTCGTAGTCGGGCGACAGGACGGCAGCCCAGCTCATCTGGCTGAGCAGACTGATGGAATAGCCGAGGTACATGACCACCAGCCAGACCGCGAGGTGGGTCGCGTCGGCGCCCTGGCCGATGAAGAAGAGCATGGCGACCGAGATCATCAGGATGGGCGCGCCGACCGCCATCCAGACGCGATAGCGCCCCCACTTCGTCGAGGTGCGGTCGATCACCATGCCGAGGAAGGGATCGACCACGATGTCGGCCAGACGGACGATCAGGAAGATCAGGCTGACGGCCGCCAGCGGCACGCCGACGTGGCTGGCGTAGAACTCGGGCAGGGTGACGTAGACCGGCAGGCCCAGCGCCGCATAGGGCAGGCACGAGGCGGCGAAGGCGGCCAGTGTGGCGTTGGAGCGGCGCGGGGCGGCGGTCGTCATGGAGGGCTCCGGGCCGCGATTCGGCCTTTGCTAGAGAGCCTGATTCACGGCCTCGACGGAATCGCGAAGCGCTTCCGTCTCGACCGATCAGGCTCTGCCGACCCTGCCAGCCTTTTCCCCGCGACGGGAGCGCGCACTTGATGCGGGGACGGGAGTCGGGCCTTCTGCGGCGATGAGGCGGACCCTGCTCCTTCTGGCGGCGACGGCGGGCCTGGCGACGGCCGGCGCGGCGGACGCGCAGGACGTCTGCGACGCGTCGCATCCGGGCCTGTGGGGCGGGTCGGCCCAGACCAACGGCGCCTCTCTGTGGGGACTGCAATGGTCGCCGTTCGGCACGGTGGAGTACGGCTGGGAGACCTATCTGCCGCTGGTGCAGAAGGAACTGGCCACGCCGTGCGGGCCGGGCACGCCCGCCTTCGCCGAGGCGCTGGCCCGGTTCCAGGAGGCGCACGGCCTGCCGATGACCGGCCAGTTCGACGGCGCGACCTTTCAGGTGTTCCGGGGCCTATGGCAGGAGCGCCGCCCGTTCATCATGGCCCGCGTGCGCGGCGAGGACTGCCCCGATCCGCCGCACCAGCGCGACCTGGGCTATCTGCAGCTGGACGAGGAGCACGCCGACCGGCAGACGCGGCTGCTGCGCTATGACGTGCTGCACGCCTATCGCGCCCTGCGCGCGGCGGCCCGGCGCGAGGTTCCGGAAGTCGCGGCCGATCCGGAACTGCTGCAGATTTTCTCCGGCTGGCGCGATCCGGAAGCCGACGCCGCGCGGTGCGCCGCCCAGGGCAACTGCGACGGTCTGCGCCGGGCGGTGTGCTCGCCGCACAGGACCGGCACCGCGGTGGACCTCTACGTCGGCCATCTGGAGGGCCTGGGCGTCGATTCCACCAGCCCGGTCAGCCGCGAACACATGAGCCGGGGACCCGCCTATCGCTGGCTGGTCGACAACGCCCATCGATTTGGATTCGTGCCCTATGTCTTCGAACCCTGGCACTGGGAGTGGACCGGGCCGACGCCCGAGACCGAGGCCTATCGTCACCCGACTGACTGAGGGCGAGGCGGCGCTGGCGGCACGGGTGTTCGGCGCGGCGCTGGACGTCGACCGCGTGCGGGTGCTGGCGACGCCGTTTCCGCGGGCCTTCGTGCCAGGGCGGTGGTTCGGTGTGGACTGGATCTGCTGGCCGCGCGCGACCCTGGCTCCCGACCTGAGCGCCGTGCCTCTGTCGATCCGCGCCGTCTTCGTGCACGAGCTGGTGCACGTCCATCAGGCGCAGGCCGGCGTCAACCTGCTGATCGGCAAGCTGAAGGCGGGAGACGGGACGGCCGCCTATGCCTATGCGCCCGTGCCCGACTGCGTCTGGGACGGGCTGAACATCGAGCAGCAGGCCATGGTGGTGGAGCACCGCTATCGTCTGGAAGAGGGCGGAACCGTGCCGGGCGACCGCGCCTTCTACGACAGGGTCTGTCCATTCTGACGCAGGGGGCTTGAAGCTCCGGGCCCGGGCGCCATATCCGTCACCGTATCGGTTGCGAATGGCGACCGCGATTTCAGACGGAGGGCGACATGCCGAAGATCCTGGTCCTTTACCACTCGACCTATGGCCACACCGAGATCCTGGGCGGGGCCGTGGCGGACGGCGCGCGGCAGGTCGAGGGCGCCTTGGTGGACGTCCGGCGCGTGCCCGAACTGGTGCCCGAGGAGTTGGCGCGCGCCAGCGGCTACAAGCTGGATCAGACGGCGCCGATCGCCACGGTCGAAGAACTGGCCGGCTATGACGCCATCATCGTGGGCGCCGGCACGCGCTATGGCACCGCCGCCAGCCAGATGCGCAACTTCCTGGACCAGACCGGCCCGTTGTGGGCCAAGGGCGCCCTGGTCGGCAAGGTGGGCGCCGCCTTCACCTCGACCGCGACCCAGCACGGCGGTCAGGAGACGACGCTGATCGGCCTGATCCAGACACTGCTGCACCACGGCATGGTGGTCGCGGGCCTGCCTTATGCCTGGCAGGGCCAGATGCGGCTGGACGAAGTGACCGGCGGCAGCCCCTACGGCGCGTCCACCATCACCGGGGCCGACGGCTCGCGCATGCCGTCCCATAACGAACTGGACGGCGCCCGCTGGCAGGGCCGCTACGTCGCGGAGACGGCGAAGAAGCTGTTCGGCTGATCAGCCGAAGACGCGACGCCCCGCGACCCAGGTTCCCGCGACCTTGCCCTGGAGACGCCGGCCGTCGAAGGGGGAGTTCTTGGACTTGGAGCGCAGGGCGTCGGCGTCGATCACCACCGGCGCATTCGGATCGAACAGGACAAGATCGGCCGGGGCGCCCGCGGTCAGGCGGCCGCCGTCCAGTCCCAGAAGCTCGGCGGGGCCCAGCGTGAGCGGACGCAGCACCTCAAGCAGTGTCAACTCGTGTTCGTGGTGCAGGCTGAGCGCGGCGGGCAGCAGCGTCTCCAGTCCGACCGCGCCGGGGGCCGCCTGGGCGAAGGGGCGGCGCTTGTCCTCGGCGGGGGCGGGGGAGTGGGCCGAGGTGATGACCTCGATGCGGCCGTCGCGCACGCCCTCGATCATGGCCAGCCGATCGCTTTCGGCCCGCAGCGGCGGGTCCAGCCGGTAGAAGGTGCGCCAGTCGCCGGCGTCCAGATCGTTGAAGCACAGATGGTTGATCGAAACGCTGGCGGCGACGTCGAGACCTCGCGCCCGGGCACGGTCCAGAGACTCCAGCGCCGCCTCGGTCGAGATCAGATCTATCAGCAGTCGCCCGCCGGTCAGTTCGGCCAGAGCCAGATCGCGGTCGAGCTGGATCCGTTCGGCCAAGGCGGGCGCGCTGGCCAGGCCGGACCAGGCCGACGCATCGCCTGCGGTGGCGACGGCGCCCTCGCTCAGCCAGGGCTCGACCGGGCGGACGGCGACCAGGGCGTCGAAGGCGGCGGCGTAGCTCATGACCCGTTGCAGGGTCCGGCTGTTGACCACCGTCCGGTCGCCGTCGGTGAAACACACGGCGCCGGCTTCGGCCATCAGGCCGATCTCGGCCATGCGCTCGCCCGCGCAGCCGCGTGTCACGGCCCCCGCAGCCAGCACGCGCACGAGACCCAGGGCGGCCCCCCGGCTGTGGATGAAATCCACCACGGCCGGATCGTCGACGGCCGGGTCGCTGTCGGGCTGAATCACCATTGACGTCACACCGCCGGCCGCGGCGGCCAGGCTGGCGGACTTCAGCGTCTCCTTGGGCTCGGCCCCGGGCTCGCCGGTCTTCACGCGGACGTCGATCAGGCCGGGGGCCAGGCATAGGCCGCCGGCGTCCACGATCTCGACGCCGGTGGGCGCCGCGCCGCCGGCGGCGACATCGACGATGCGGCCGTCCTCGATGAGGACGGCGCCGGGGGCGTCCAGACCGGACGCCGGGTCCAAAAGGCGGGCGTTGACGACGGCGAACGCGCTCATCGGTCGCCTCCATGACGGCGCTCGGTCAGGGCGGCCAGCACGGCCATCCGGGCGGCGACGCCCATCTCGACCTGCTGCTGGATCAGGGAGACGGACAGGTCGTCGGCGACGTCGGAGTCTATCTCGACGCCCCGGTTCATCGGGCCGGGGTGCATGACCTTGGCTCCCGGCGCGGCCCAGGCCAGCTTCTCGCGGTCCAGGCCCCAGAAGCGGAAATACTCGCGGGTCGAGGGGATCAGGGCGCCTTCCATCCGTTCCAGCTGTAGGCGCAGCATCATGACGACGTCCACGCCGGCCAGGCCTTCGCGCATGTGATGGAAGACGTCGCAGCCCCAGCGGGCGGCGGCGGAGGGGATCAGGGTCGACGGGCCGACAAGTCGGACGCGGGCGCCCAGCATGGACAGAAGCGCGATGTTCGACCGCGCCACGCGGCTATGAGCCACGTCGCCGCAGATGGCGACCGTCAGTCCGCCGATCTCGCCGAAGGCGCGGCGGATCGTCAGGGCGTCCAGCAGGGCCTGGGTCGGATGCTGATGCCGCCCGTCGCCCGCATTGACGACCGCACATCCGACCTTCTGGGACAGCAGGTGCGCCGCGCCCGAAGCCCCGTGGCGGACCACCAGGATTTCCGGAGCCATGGCGTTCAGGGTCACCGCCGTGTCGATCAGGGTCTCGCCCTTGGCGACGGAGGAGGCCTGGACCGGCATGGTGACGACGTCGGCGCCCAGACGCTTGGCGGCGATCTCGAACGAGGAGGAGGTGCGGGTCGAGTTCTCGAAGAACAGGTTCACCACCGTGCGACCCGCCATCAGGTCGAGCGGGCGGGGCGAGGGCGCGCGGTTGTGCTCCGCGAAGGCGTCCGCGAGATCGAGCAGGGCGTGCGCGGCGGGCGGATTGAGGTCGGTCGCCGACAGGAAATGGTCGGTGGGAAACGGCGTCAGCCGTTCGGCGATCAGGTCGGCGGCGACGGCGGAGTCAATCATCAAAGCCGCGCTATAGAACCGCAAGGGCTTAAGGGAAAGGCTCCGCGACATGTAGCCCGCCCGTTGCTAGAGACGAAGTGCACTTGTCGTGGAGCCGAACGTGGACGTCGTCTGGAAGGCCATCGTCGGGGGGCTGGTGACCGCCCTGATCGTGCTTGCGTCGAAACGCGGCAACATCCTGCCGGGCATCCTGCCCCTGGCGCCCACCTTCGCGATCATCGCCCTGATCGCGGTTGGGTCGAAGGGTGACGCCGCGGGCTTCCGCGAAGCCTGCTTGGCCGGCGTCAAGACCATCCCGGCCTACCTCGCCTTTCTGGGCGTCTGCTGGCTGGCAGTTGACCGGATGGACTACCGGCTGGCCATCCTTTCAGGGCTTGCGGCGTGGCTGATCGCTGCGGGGATCACGTTTCTGGCGCCGCGCTGGCTCTAGGGCAAATGGAACAGCACCAGCAGGATCGGGATGACGGCGGCCGCCGCGACCGTGGTCAAGGCGACGATGCCGGCCATCAGCGGGGCGTCGCCGCCCATCTGGCGCGCCAGCATGTAGCTGGCCGCGGCGCCGGGGGCCGCGCCGCACATCAGGGCGATGCCCTGGGCCGTCGCGTCGCCGCCGTAGAGCACGCACAGACCCCACATCAGCGGCGGGGTGATTCCCAGCTTGACGAAGGTCACCGCGGCGATGGTGACCCTGCGCCGCGCCACCTCGGCGAAGCTTAGGCCCGCGCCGGCAACGATCAGGCCCAGCGGCAGGGCGGCGGCGCCCAGCAGCTCAAGCGTGTCGGACAGGCCGGGCAGGCGCGGGACGCCGGCCAGATTGAGCGCCAGTCCGATCAGGCAGGCGACCAGGATGGGGTTGGAGATGATGGCGCGGGCCAGCGTCAGGACCGACAGCGGCTTGCGGTCCGCGCCCCAGCGCTCCAGCACCACGACGCACAGGATGTTGGTAACCGGAATCATGGCGCCGATGACGACGGCCGCCAGCGCCAGGCCGTCGGGGCCGTAGACGGACTGGATCACCGGCAGGAAGACGAAGCTGTTCCAGCGGATCACGCCCTGGAACAGGCTGGTGTAGGCCGGGCCGTCCAAGCGGATCACCGGCTTCAGCAGCAGGGTGATCGTGGCGATGATCAGCACGGACGTGACCGCCGCCAGACCCGCCGCGCCGGCGCCGCCGCCGGAGATGTCGGCGCTCCAGATCGCCGGGATCAGGAAGCCGGGATAGAGCAGGTTGATCGACAGCTTCTCGATCGGCCGCCAGGTCGCGTCGGGCAGGAAGTCGGACTTGCGCAGGCCGTAGCCGACGGCGATCAGGACGAAGACGGGCAGAACCCCGGCGAGAAGCGCACTCATCGTCCTTCCCCGCTCGCCGGAGAAGGTGGGCGACGAAGTCGGTCGGATGGGGTGGCTGTGTCCGACACGCTGACCGTCAACGATGAGCGAGGTCTCGCCAGCCACCCCATCCGTCTCGCTCCGCGAGCCACCTTCCCCGGCGAGCGGGGAAGGAATCGGTGTACGGCCTTCATCTTCTCAGTCGGTCCAGAGCGCCCTGCAGGATCCACGCGGCGGCGGTGCGGTCGACGACCTGGGCTCGGCGCTTGCGGTTCAGGTCCAAGTCCTCGATCAGGAAGCGCTCCACCGCGCTGGTCGACAGACGCTCGTCCTGAAAGGCGACGGGCACGGCACGCAGGCGCTGAAGGTTGCGGGCGAAGGCGCGGCATGACTGGGCGCGCGGGCCCTCGCTGCCGTCCATGTTCAGGGGCAGGCCGATCACCAGGCCGGAGGCGTCCCGGCCATCCATGAGCTTCAGCAGGGCGTGGGCGTCGTCGGTGAACTTCGTCTTGCGGATCAGCTGCAGCGGGCTGGCGATCATGCGGGCGAGGTCGGAGGTGGCGACGCCGATGGTCTTCTCGCCGAGGTCGAGACCGAACCACGGCGTGTTGGGCGGGGTCTGCTCGCGGAGCTGGTCCAAGGTCAGGTCGATCACCGTCCGGCGGTGGGGCTGGCGCGGCCGCAAGTCAAGGCGCAAGCTCGCGCCGCACCAGGCGGAGGGCGAGGGGATGCGTAGGTTTCTGACGACGACGGCGGCGCTGGCCGCGTTGGCAGGCTGCGACGCCTCGGAGGGGCCGGTCGCCGATCCCGCTCCGGCCGAAAGACCGGCGACGGGGCCGCTGATGCCCGCAGGGCCGGCGCAGACGCTGAGCGCGGACGCGGACCCGGGGCTTCAGAACGCCGCCGGCGTGGTAGAGTTGACGCCGCTGGAAGGGCAGGGGCCGCAGACGGTCAAGCTGTTCGGCACGGCGGGCGGCGATCCGGCGATGAACGGCCTCTACACCCACGTCGCCTTCTTCGTGGAGCCGGCCGAGGGCTGGCGGGTGTTCCGGATCGGCGACTTCTTGGACTACCGCGTGCTGTCGTCGGCGCCCGGGCGGGTCGAGATCGAGATCGACGAAAGCGTCTTGGATCCGCAAACCAGCGAGATCGGCTCGACCACGCGCCGCCTGATCCTGGGCTGGGCGCCGGGCGCTGACGGCGCGGCGCCGGAAGCGGTCACGGTCACGCCCGCAGCATAGGGCGCCGCCTTGTGAAAGCCCGGCCGTGCGGCTAATCCCGCGCCTTCACCGCACGTGCAGGAGGGCCGCATGGCCATCGACGCCGCGACGGTGCGCAAGGTCGCGCATCTCGCCCGCATCAAGACGCCCGAGGAGCGGCTGGAGCCGCTGGCCGCCGAGCTGAACGGCATCCTGGCCTGGATCGAGCAGCTGAACGAGGTCGACGTGGACGGCGTGGAGCCGATGACCTCGAACGTGGCGCAGCCGCTGCGCCTGCGCGACGACGTGGTGACCGACGGCGCCAAGGTCGATGCCGTCTTGTCCAACGCGCCGAAATCTGCGGACGGCTTCTTCGTCGTGCCGAAGGTGGTGGAATGAGCGAGCTGACCGGGCTGACGCTGAAGGCCGCGCTGGACGGGCTGAAGGCGCGCGACTTCTCGTCAGAAGAGATCACCACGGCCTTCCTGGGCCGCATCGAGGCCGCCAATCCGACCCTGAACGTCTACGTCGAGGTCACCGCCGACAAGGCGCTGGGCATGGCGCGGGCCGCCGACGCGCGGCTGAAGACCGGGGAAGCGGCGCCGCTGGACGGCGCGCCGCTGGGCATCAAGGATCTGTTCTGCACCGACGGCGTCCAGACCACGGCCGGGTCGAACATGCTGCGCGGCTTCGTGCCGCCGTATGAGTCCACCGTCACCGCCAACCTATGGCGCGACGGGGCGGTGATGCTGGGCAAGCTGAACATGGACGAGTTCGCCATGGGCTCGTCCAACGAGACCTCGGCCTTCGGGCCGGTGGTCAATCCGTGGAAGTCCAGCGCCTCGAACGCCGACCTGACTCCCGGCGGGTCGTCGGGCGGCTCGGCGTCTTCGGTGGCGGGCGGGCTGTGCCTGGCGGCGACGGCCTCGGACACCGGCGGCTCGATCCGCCAGCCCGCGGCCTTCACCGGCACGGTCGGGATCAAGCCCACCTATGGCCGCGCCAGCCGGTTCGGCATGGTGGCCTTCGCCAGTTCGCTGGATCAGGCCGGACCGATCACCCGGACGGTCGAGGACGCGGCGATCCTGCTGCGGTCGATGTGCTCTCATGACCCAAAGGATTCGACCAGCCTGGACGTCGAGACGCCGGACTGGACCCAGAGCCTGGGCCGGGGCGTCAAGGGTCTGCGCATCGGCGTGCCGCAGGAATACGTCGTCGACGGCATGCCGGCCGAGATCCAGGCGCTCTGGGACCAGGGCGTACAATGGCTGAAGGACGGGGGCGCGGAGATCGTCGAGATCAGCTTGCCGCACACCAAATACGCCCTGCCGGCCTATTACATCATCGCCCCGGCCGAGGCCTCGTCGAACCTGGCGCGCTATGACGGCATGCGCTTCGGCCATCGTGCGTCGGAAACGAAGTCGCTGACGGACCTGTACGAGACCTCGCGCGCCGAGGGCTTCGGCAAGGAGGTGCAGCGGCGCCTGACCATCGGCGCCTATGTGCTGTCGGCCGGATTCTACGACGCCTATTACGTCCGCGCGCTGAAGGTGCGCCGCCGCATCGCCCAGGATTTCGACGACGTCTGGGGGCGGGTGGACGCGATCCTGACGCCGTCCACGCCGTCGGCGGCCTTCGCGCTCGGCGACAAGCAGATCGACCCGCTGCAGATGTATCTGAACGACATCTTCACGGTGACCGCCAACCTGGCCGGCCTGCCGGGCATCTCGGTGCCGGCGGGTCTGGATTCCGGGGGCCTGCCGCTGGGCCTGCAGGTCATCGGCAAGGCGCTGGACGAGGCGACCGTGTTCCAGGTGGCGGACGCGCTGGAACGCGCCGCGGGCTTCACGGCGCGGCCGGAAGCGTGGTGGTGACCTGAAGAAGGTCGCGATGGAGGCCTGACCGAGAATCGAACTCGGGTGCACGGATTTGCAGTCCGCTGCGTCACCACTCCGCCATCAGGCCGCAGGGCCGTGGAACGGGCCCGGGTCATCGCGAGGGGCGTCAGCTATCAGATCGGATCACGCGCCGCAACGCGCCTTTGAAATCCGCGGTCTCCGACCTTATGGACGGTTCCCCATGGGCGCGGCTTGGCCTATAAGCGCGACCTAAATCAACAGCGGATGACAAAGATGGACATGGCGGCGGCGCGCAAGGCGATGGTGGACAGCCAGGTCCGCGTCAACGACGTCACCGACCGGGCGCTGCAGGCCGCGCTGCTGGCCGTGCCGCGCGAGACGTTCTGCGCGCCGGGCCGCGCGTTCTCGGCCTATGCCGAGGTCGAGGTCGAGATCGCCCCGGGCCGCAGCCTGATGGAGGTCCGCGAGGTCGCCAAGATGCTGCAGTTCGCCGTGCCGCGCGACGGCGAGACGGCGCTGGCCATCGCCGCCCCCTATGCCGCCGCCGTGCTGGCGCGGATGGGCCTGACGGTCACCGCCCAAGAGGCCGATCCGGCCGTGTTCGACGTGGTCGGCGCCGCGCTGAAAGAGCAGGGCGTCACGACCGTGGTCGGGCCGCTGACCCACCCAACGGGCGGCGACTGGGACCTGATCGTCAGCGAGGGCGGCGTGCCGGTGCGGCCGGAGAGCTGGCTGGAGGCGCTGAAGCCCGGCGGGCGCGCCGTGTTCGTCGAGCGCAGCGGGCCGGTCGGCCGCGCGGTGCTGTACGTGCGCGGCGAGCAGGGCGGGGTGTCGCGGCGCGAGCTGTTCGACGCCGCGCCGCCGGTTCTGGAGTCCCTGCGGCCCGCCCCGGTCTTCGCCCTGTGACGACGGATCGCGGCCGTTTGCGCGTGAATAAAACTTAACTGGCGTGCGGGAGAGGGTTTCCGCACTTACCTCGGTCAAACTACGGCGCCGCTCCCCCGGCGCGGGTCTCAAGGTCTGAACATGTTGAACCGCACCCGAGCGTTGGTCTCCGCCGCCGTCCTGGCCCTCGCGGCGGGGCTGTCCGCGCCCGCCCTGGCCCAGGAGACGCTGCAGCAGGCGGCCGACCTGGCCTATCGCACCAATCCGACGGTGCTGGGCCAGCGCGCCAACCAGCGGGCCCTTGACGAATCGGTGCCCCAGGCGCGGGCCGGACTGCGCCCCTCGATCGACGTGTCGGCCAGCGCGAACTACAACTTTTCCGACAGCGCGGGCGGCGATCGCGAGATCGACACCGACGGCGACGGCATCCCGGACATGACCATCAACGTCCCGGCCTCCAACAACGACTCCACGTCGGGCAGCGTCAGCATCGGCCTGTCGCAGACCATCTGGTCCGGTGGGAGGATCGGCCTGGGGATCTCGGTCGCCGAGGCCAACGTGATGGCGGGCCGCGAGAACCTGCGCTCTGTCGAGCAGCAGGTGCTGGCCTCGGTGATCCAGGTCTATGCCGACGTGCTGCGCGACGAAGAAATCCTGCGCATCCGCGAATCGAATCTGACCGTGCTGCAGCGTCAGCTGGATGAGGCCAATGCGCGCTTCGAGGTCGGTGAGATCACCCGCACCGACGTTTCCCAGGCCGAGGCTCGCCTGGCCCAGTCGCAGGCGGACCTGGCCAACGCCCGCGCCCAGCTGGCCGTCAGCCGCGCGGCCTATGCCGCCGTCGTAGGGCAGGCGCCCGGCACGCTGACCCCGCTGCCGTCGCTCGCTGTGCCGGCGGATTTCGACGCGGCGCTGGAAGTCGCCCTGGTCGAGAACCCGGCCATCCGCTCGGCCGCCTATGGCCTGGCCGCCGCCGAGGGGCGCGTCGCCCTGGCGCGGGCCGAATACCTGCCGTCCGTGCGGGCCACGGCCAGCTATGGCGGGTCCACCAGCGACCTGGGCGATCTTGGCCAGCTGACGGACGAGACCTCCTTCCGCGCCGGGGCCACCCTGTCGGTTCCGATCTTCACCGGCGGTTTGAACGCTTCGCGCGTCAGCCAGGCCCTGGAGCAGGCCAACGCCGCCCAGATCGCGATCGAGGGCGAGCGCCGCGGCGTGCTGCAATCCGTGTCGAACGCCTATGCCCAGCTGGTCTCGGCCCGCGCCAACGTGGCGGCGGGACAGGAGGCGGTGCGCGCCGCCACCGTCGCCGCCGAGGGCGTGCGGCAGGAGGCTCAAGTCGGCCTGCGCACCACGCTGGACGTGCTGAACGGCGAGTTGGAACTGCGCAACGCCGAGGTCGCCCTGGCCACCGCGCGGCGTAACGAATACGTGGCCCAGGCCAATCTGCTGCTGGCCATGGGCCGGCTGGACATCGGCCTGCTTGCGCCGGGGACCGAGGTCTATGACCCCGCCGCCAACTATGACCGGGTCCGCAACCGCGGCGCCCTGCCGTGGGAGGGCGCCATCGAGGCCCTGGACCGCATCGCCGCGCCGCAGATCGTGCCGACGCCCGACGCGCCCGACGCCCCGATCGACGAACGCTTGAAGGGCGACGTCATTCAGACCGCCCCGGGCGAACTGCGCCCGTATTAACCTGACAGGCGAAAAACGTCCGTTGATTCCGCCTGCCGATGGTGCGACGACAGGGCGTCCCTTCACGCCGTCGGCGGCCGTCGCCGCCTCCGTCCAAGGTTGAGCCATGACCGATCAGACCGCCCAGGAACCGACGATGGAGGAAATCCTGGCGTCGATCCGCCGGATCATCTCCGAGGACGACGCGCCGGCCGAAACGGCCCAGGCCGCCGCGCCGGCGCCTGAGCCGGAACCCGCCCATGAGCCGGAGCCCGAGCCGGTCGAGGTCTCGCCGGCCATGATGGACGAGACGCCCTCGGTTCAGGACGACGACGTGCTGGAGCTGACCGATCGGTATGAGGAGCCGGCCGCCGAGACGATCGGCGATCTGGACGTCACAGCGTCGGCGCCCGAGCCCGCCTGGGCGCCGGAGCCCGAACCGTTCCCCGTCGCCGCCGCGCCCGCGCCCTCCGGCGACGGCTTGATCGGGGCCGCCGCTGCGGGCGCCGCCGTCAGCGCCTTCGCCGGCCTGACCGCCGCCGTGCGCAAGCCGGCCGAGCCGGAGCTGCCCGCCGGCGCCGGCACCTCGCTGGAAGCTTTGGTCGGCTCGCTGCTGCGCCCGATGCTGAAGGAGTGGCTGGACGCCAATCTGCCGGCCATCGTCGAGGCCCAGGTACGCAAGGAAGTCGAACGCCTCGCCCGCCAGGCCGGCTGAGCCCTCGCACCTTTGCCACCTCTTCCAGAGGGCGGCTCCCAAGGCGGGGCCGCCCTTTTCCTTGGCTGTATTGCCGTTGAGTGTTGGTGGCCCTGTCGCCAAATCTTTCGTCATTCCGGGCGAAGAGGCGACGCCTCGAAGACCCGGAACCCAGCGGCGCGCGGAAGCGCGAACCTGTCTGGAGCGCAGGTGTTCGCCCAATGGACGGAATCGGGGTCGTTGGTGTTTCGCCGCCGCCGCGGCGCCGCCGGGTTCCGGGTCTCCGCTTCGCTGCGCCCGGAATGACGAAAGAAGAGAAGCAACCAACACTCAACGTGAATACAGCCTTTTCCTTTGCGTGCGCTGGACAGACGCGCCGCCATGACCGAGACGACCCCCATGCTTGAGAAGAATTTCGATCCTAAGTCCGCCGAGCCGCGCCTGTACGAGATGTGGGAGGCCAGCGGCCTGTTCGCCCCCAAGACCGACCGGGGCGACGACGCGGCCGAGACCTATTCCATCGTCATTCCGCCGCCGAACGTGACGGGCAGCCTGCACATCGGCCATGCGCTGAACAACACCCTGCAGGACGTGCTGGCGCGCTATTGGCGGATGCGCGGCAAGGCGGTGCTGTGGCTGCCCGGCACGGACCATGCGGGCATCGCGACCCAGATGGTGGTGGAGCGCCAGCTGGCGGCCGCGGGCAACGTCGGCCGCCGCGACATGGGCCGCGACGCCTTCGTCGAGACGGTGTGGAAATGGAAGGCCGAGAGCGGCGGCACGATCGTGCGCCAGCTGCGCCGGCTGGGGGCCAGCTGCGACTGGTCGCGCGAGCGGTTCACCCTGGACGAGGGCCTGTCGGCGGCGGTGCGCAAGGTCTTCGTGCAGTTGCACAAGGAAGGCCTGATCTATCGCGACAAACGGCTGGTGAATTGGGATCCTCATTTCCAGACGGCGATCAGTGACCTGGAGGTCGAGCAGAAGGAGATCGACGGCGCCTATTGGCACTTCGCCTATCCGCTGGCGCCCAACGAAGACGGAAAGCCCATGACCTATGAGCACCCGGTCGCTTTCGACGAGGATGGCAAGGCGACGGAGTGGGAGACGCGCGATCACATCATCGTCGCCACGACCCGGCCGGAGACCATGCTGGGCGACACCGGCGTGGCGGTGCATCCGGACGACGCGCGCTATGCCGGACTGGTCGGCAAGGCGGTGATCCTGCCGATCACGGGCCGGCGCATCCCGATCGTGGCGGACGACTACGCCGACCCGACCAAGGGCTCGGGCGCGGTGAAGATCACGCCGGCGCACGACTTCAACGATCTCCAAGTCGGCAAGCGGTCGGGTCTCGCCGCGCTGAACGTCATGGACGGCTTTGGGCGGATCACGGCCGCCGACACGCCCGACGTTCCGGCTGAATTCGAGGGCATGGACCGCTTCGCCGCGCGCAAGGCCATCGTCGCGCGGGCCGAGGAAGAGGGCTGGCTGAAGCAGATCGAAAAGACCCGCCACATGGTGCCGCACGGCGACCGGTCGGGCGTGGTCATCGAGCCGTGGCTGACGGACCAGTGGTACGTCGACGCCAAGGTGCTGGCCCAGCCGGCGCTGAAGGCGGTGGAGCAGGGCGACACGACCTTCGAGCCGAAGTCGTACGAGAAGATCTATTTCGAATGGCTGCGCAACATCGAGCCGTGGTGCATCAGTCGCCAGCTGTGGTGGGGTCACCGCATCCCGGCGTGGTATGACGCGGACGGTGCCATCTTCGTCGCCGAAACCGAAGCCGAGGCGATCGCTCAGGCCGGCGGCAAACCGCTGACGCAGGATGAGGACGTTCTAGACACTTGGTTCTCCTCCGCCCTGTGGCCGTTCTCGACCATGGGTTGGCCGGAGAAAACGTCGGATCTGGAGCGGTTCTATCCGACCAGCGACCTGGTCACGGCGGCGGACATCATCTTCTTCTGGGTCGCCCGGATGATGATGATGGGGCTGCACTTCACCGGCGAGGCGCCGTTCAAGCGCGTCATCATCAACGGCCTGGTCCGCGACGAGAAGGGCCAGAAGATGTCGAAGTCCAAGGGCAACGTCATCGACCCGCTGGAGATCGTCGACGAGGTCGGGGCCGACGCCCTGCGCTTCACCATGGCCATCCTGTCGGGTACGCGCGACATCAAGTTGTCGAAGCAGCGCATTGAAGGATATCGCAACTTCGGGACCAAGCTGTGGAACGCCGCGCGGTTCAGCCAGATGAACGACTGCGCCCGCGTGGCCGGGTTCGACCCTGCGGGCGTGACGTCCACGCTGAACCTGTGGATCCGGGGCGAGCTGACGAAGACCGAGCGTCAGGTGTCGGCGGCGCTGGAGGCCGGACGCTTCGACGAGGCGGCGCAGGCCCTTTACCGCTTCATCTGGAACGTCTTCTGCGACTGGTACCTGGAGCTGGCCAAGCCGGTGTTCCAGGGCGCCGACGAGGCCGCCAAGGCCGAGACGCGGGCCATGACCGCCTGGACGCTGGACCAGACCATCAAGCTGCTGGCGCCCGTCATGCCCTTCATCACCGAGGAGTTGTGGGCCGAGCTGGGCACGACCGGCGCGCCGCGCGACGAGGGCATGCTGCTGGGCGCGGCCTGGCCGGAGTTGCCGGACGTCTTCGTCGATGCGGAGGCGGAAGCCGAGATCGGCTGGCTGATCGAGGTGGTCGAGGCCATCCGGGCGCTCAAGGGCGAGATGGGCGTGGCGACGACCAGGCCGCCGCTGACCTTGCTGTCGCCTGACGCGGCGACGGCGGCGCGTGTTGAGCGGCACCGCGACCTGCTGACCGGACTGGCGCGAGTTTCCGACGTCGCCGTGGCCGAGCAGGCCCCGGCGGGCGCGGTGGCGTTCGTGGCGGGCGGCGGCGCCGCGTCGCTGACGCTGGCCGGTCTGGTCGACGTGGCGGCCGAGCGGGCGCGGCTGGACAAGGAGATCAAGGGCATCGAGGGCGACGTCGCGGTGTTCGGCAAGAAGCTGGACAACCCGAACTTCGTCGCGCGCGCGGCGCCCGAGGTGGTGCAGGAGCAGCGCGACAAGCTGGCGGCGGCCCAGGCCGACCGCGCTCGTCTGGAGGCGGCGCGCGAACGGCTGGCCGCGCTGGGCTAGGCCGCGGGAAGGGCGGCGACGGGCTCGGAACGGACCACCCCGCCGTCTCCGCCCGGCCGCACCAGCGCGAGCGAGGCGGTCAGCAACGTCAGCGAAACCAGGACGGCGATCAGACGGGACATGGGTCGGTCTCCGAACGGCGTCGGCCACGCGCCCCGCGAGGGACCCGCGGCCGATCCGCGTCACGCGGCGCGCGCGGGGGTGAAGGCGTTGGCCTGGAAGGCCTCGTCCACCGGGGTGCCGGCGATGTGGTTGACGTAGTTGGAGATGGTCTTGAGCCCAACGCCCAGGACGACTTCCAGCACGTTGGCCCGGGTCCAGCCGGCGTCGAGGAAGCGGGTCACCTCGGCGTCCGAGACCCAGCCGCGCTCTCGCACGACGGCGACGGCGAAGGTCCGCAGCGCCTCCAGGCGGGCGTCGGCGATGGGGCCCCCGGCGCGGACCGCGGCGATCACGGCCTGGTTCAGGCCCTGGGCCTGAGTGACCGTGGTGTGGGCGGCGACGCAGTAGTGGCAGCCATTCTCGACCGACGCCGAGATCAGCACGATCTCGCGCTCCAGATCCGTCAGACCGGCCTTCTTCAGGGCGGCGGACAGGCCGAGATAGCCTTCAACGACGGCCGGGCTCTCGGCGAACTCGCCGACCAGGTTGGGGATCAGGCCGAAAGCCTTCTTGGCTCCGTCCAGGAACGGCTTGCTGGCTTCGGGGGCGGTCTCGACGGTGTGGATGGGGAACTGGCTCATGGGGGCATCTCCGGGGTTCGGGCGGCGCGGGGTGCGTCGTCGAGGGAGAAGATGCGGGCTTGCGATCCCGCCCAGAAGTCGGGGTTTGAGCCTTTGACTTATACGGGAAGCGCATGAATAAGGCCGAATGGACCGGCTGGACGCCCTGAGACTGTTCGTACGCACGGTGCAGACCGGCAGCTTCACCCGCGCCGGGGCCGAGGTCGGCGCGTCCCAGCCGCAGGCCAGCCGGGCGGTGGCGGCGCTGGAGGCGCGGCTGGGCGCGCGACTGCTGCTGCGCAGCACGCGGCGGCTGTCGCCCACCGAGGCCGGTCAGCGCGTCTATGACCAGGCCCTGACCCTGCTGGCCGAGGAGGAGGCCCTGATCGCCGCCGCGGCGGGCGCGGATCGGGAGCCGGCGGGGCGTCTGCGCGTCTCGGCCTCGGTCGTGTTCGGCGAGCGGGTTCTGGCGCCGCTGCTGGCCGACTTTCTGGAGCGATGGCCGCGCGTGCGCGTCGACGTGGCGGCCACCGACGCGCGGACCGATCTGGTGGCCGACGGCGTCGATCTGGCGTTCCGGTTGGGCGTCCTGAGCGACAGTGCGCTGACGGCGCGACGGCTGGGCGCCTATGGGCGCTGGCTGGTGGCGACCCCGGAGGCGGCGACGCGGGTCGAGCGGGAGGCCGACCTGCGCGGGGCCCTGGCGCGCGAGGGCATCGGCTTCACGGGGACAACGTCGGCCGCGCGCTGGCGGCTGAAGAAGGGGGACGAGAATTTGGACGTGGAACTGGCCGGCCGGGCGTCTTCGTCGAACGGAGCCGTGGTGCATCGGCTGGCGCGCGAGGGCGCTGGCGTGGCCCTGCTGCCCAGTTTCGCCGTGCGCGGCTGCGTGAACGAGGGCCGGCTGGTGCGCGTCGCGCCGGAGTGGAGCGGGGAGCCGGTGGCGTTGCACGCGCTCTGGACCGGGCGGGCCTTGCCGTTGCGGGCCCGGGCCTTTCTGGATCATGTCACGCCGCGGCTGGGGCTGGACGCGGCATGAGGCGGCTGGACCAGTTGCTGGTCGCGCGCGGTCTGGCGGCCAGCCGGGCGCGGGCGCGGGCGGCCATCGAGGCGGGTGGGGTGACGGTCGACGGCGTCCCCGCGACGTCTCCGGCCCAGAAGGTGGCGGAGGCTGCCGTGCTGACGGTGCGGGAGGCGCACGACTGGGTCGGGCGGGGCGCGCTGAAGCTGGCTCACGCGCTGGAGATCTGGCCGGTTCCGGTCGAAGGGTGCGTGGTGCTGGACGTCGGCGCCTCGACGGGCGGCTTCAGCGAGGTGTGCCTGAGGGCCGGCGCGGCCCGGGTGTACGCCATCGACGTCGGGCGGGGGCAGATGCATCCGACGGTGGCGGCCGATCCGCGGGTCGTGAACCTGGAAGCGACCGACGCGCGTGAGCTGACGCCCATGCTGATCCCGCAGGCGCCGAACCTGATCGTCTGCGACGCCAGCTTCATCGGCCTGGCCAAGGTGCTGCCGCCCGCGCTGGCGCTGGCGGCGCCCGGCGCCCATCTGGTGACCCTGGTCAAGCCGCAGTTCGAGATGGAGCGGCGCGCCGACGTCGGGCGGGGCGGGGTCGTGCGCGACGCGGAGGCCCGGCGGGCCGCGCTGGACCGGGTCGTGGCCTGGCTGGACAGCGTCGGCTGGCACGTGCGGGAGACGACGGAGAGCCCGGTCGTCGGCGGCGACGGCAACCGGGAATGGCTGCTGTGGGCGATGCGGCCCGGGTAACCATCTCCATGCTCCGGCCGGGATGGGCGTGCGGAACAACCGTCCTCTCCCATCACGGAGCGAAGCCTATGATGTTGAGCCTTGTCCCTTCGCCCGCTAAGCCCGCCCCATGCATGACGTGAAAGCCATTCGGGACCGACCCGACGACTACGTGGCCGGGTGGGCGCGACGCGGGGTCGAAGACGCCGCGGCGCTGATCGACCGGATTCTGACGCTGGATCGCGAGCTGCGCGCCGCGCAGACGGCGGGGCAGGAGGCGCTGGCCGCGCGCAACGCCGCGTCCAAGGCCATCGGCGCCGCCATGGGCAAGAAGGACATGACCGAGGCCGACCGGCTGAAGGCCGAGGTCGAGGGGCTGAAGTCGACGATCGCCGAGAGCGAGGAGACCGAACGGACGGCCGGCGCGAAGCTGCGCGACCTGCTGGCGGGTCAGAAGAACCTGGCTGCCGACGACGTGCCGGACGGCGAAGACGAGGCGGGCAACGTCGAGGTCTCGACCTGGGGCACGCCGCGCACGACGGGCCCGGCCAAGGATCACGCCGACCTCGGCGAGGCGCTGGGCCTGCTCGACTTCGAGGCGGCGGCGAAGATGTCGGGCGCGCGCTTCGCCGTGCTGAAGGGCGGGCTGGCGCGGCTGGAACGCGCCATCGGCCAGTTCATGCTCGATTTGCAGACCGCCAAGCACGGCTATCTGGAGGTCAATCCGCCCCTGCTGGTGCGGGATGAGGCGATGTTCGGGACGGGGCAGCTGCCGAAGTTCGAGAACGATTTGTTCCTTGCTACGAGGTTCCTGCCGATGGACCTCAACTCGGAAGATACCACGGGGGCCGGCTTTCTTCAGAGAGGCACGCCCGGTGTGGCAATCCGGAGCACGCCTGAGGGGCTGAAGATGAAGCCCGGTGGAGGCAACTTCATTGAACGGCTTCGCTACCTCATCCCCACCGCCGAGGTCTCCCTGACCAACCTCGTGCGCGAGACCATCCTTTCCGAGGATGAACTCGCCGAACCCATGCGCCTCACCGCCCTGACGCCCTGTTTCCGGGCCGAGGCGGGGTCGGCGGGGCGGGATACGCGGGGGCTGATCCGGCAGCATCAATTCTCCAAGGTCGAGCTGGTCTCGATCGCGCGGCCGGAGGATTCCGAGGCTGAGCACGAGCGGATGACGGGCTGCGCCGAGGCGGTGCTGAAGGCGCTGGAGCTGCCGTTTCGGCGCATGCTGCTGTGCGCCGGCGACATGGGGTTCTCGGCGAAGAAGACCTATGATCTGGAGGTCTGGCTGCCGTCGCAGAACACGTTCCGGGAGATCAGCTCCTGCTCCAACTGCGGGGACTTCCAGGCGCGGCGCATGGACGCGCGGTTCAAACGGGCCGGAGAGAAAAAGACCGAGTTCGTGCACACGCTTAACGGCTCGGGCCTGGCGGTCGGTCGCACTCTCGTCGCCATCATGGAGACCTATCAGGATCAGGACGGGCGCATCGCCGTTCCGTCCGTGCTGCTGCCCTATATGGGCGGCGTGACCCACATCGGCGATCCGCTACCCTAAATCTCCGCTCATCCCCGCGAAGGCGGGGACCCAGGTCTTTCACACGATTGGTGCGTTGGATCGGTAGCGGTGACCACGGACTGCGACCGATCAGCCAAAGCACTGAATCCCCGCCTTCGCGGGGATGAGCGGAAAAAGAGGAACGTGCCATGAAACTCATTCTGTCGGTGGCCGCAGCGCTCGCGCTGTCCGCCTGCGCGGCCGGGTCCACGAGCTCCGTGCCCGCTGGGTTCGACTCGGCCGCCACGACCTGGATCGGCTGGGCGCGGTTCTCGGGAGAGGAGTTCCGGCTGTATCCAAACCAGAACGCCAGCCGCCAGGGCTTCAGCCAGGACTGCGTCTCGGGCGCCCTGCCGCGCGACCTGCAGCGTCAGGCGCGCCAGGACCTGTCGGGCGCGCGGGTCGAGGTGACGGGGCGCACCGTCGCCTGGTCCGACGACCTGCCCGGCGATCGGCTGGATCATCAGGGGTCCAACATCACCAACGAGTGCCGCAAGGACGTGGTGATCCTGGCGTCCTCGGTCGTCGCGAACTGAGAACTGAGCTAGACCACCCGGCGTGCGAATCCTCCTGACCAACGACGACGGGATCGACGCCGAGGGCCTGGCCTGCCTGGAGCGGATCGCGCGGCGGTTCTCGGACGACGTCTGGACCGTCGCGCCGTTGGCGGAGCAGTCGGGCAAGGGGAGGGGGATCACCCTGACCGAGCCGCTGCGGGTGCAGACCTTCGGGCCAAAGATGTTCGCCGTCACCGGTACGCCGACCGACTGCGTCGTTCTGGCCGTCAACGAGCTGATGGACGTCCCGCCGGATCTGGTGCTGTCGGGGGTCAACCGCGGGCACAATGTGGGCGAGGATTGCTCCTATTCCGGCACCGTGGCGGGGGCCTTGCAGGGCATGGCCTTCGGCATCCGCTCGATCGCCCTGAGCCAGAGCCTGGAGCGGTTCCATGACGAGGTGACCGCCCATTGGGAGACGGCCGAGGCGTTCGCCCCGGGCATCGTCGATCGGCTGCTGGAGTCGAAATGGGCGCCGGGCGTGGTGATGAACCTGAACTTTCCCGCCCGTCCGCCCGAGGCCGTGACCGAGGTCGAGGTGACCGTTCAGGGGTTCCGCCAGTCCGGCGAGATGGCGGCGGTCAAGCGCACCGACCTGCGCGGGCGCGACTATTGGTGGATGAGCTTCCGCGGCCGGAAACACGCCCACGCGCCCGGCACGGACCTGAGGGCCATGGACGACGGCAAGATCTCGGTCACGCCGCTGCACATCGACCTGACGCATCAGGGCATGGTGCACGACCTCAAGGGCATGCTGGGCGGGGCGCCGCCGAAGCGGGTGGAGGGATGAGGCTGGTGGTTGGGCCTCGCTTTGGAGCGCGGACCTCCAGGTCCGCGACTGAACACTCGACGGTTTCGCGGACCGGGAGGTCCGCGCTCCTTGGACTGAGCGCGGCATGAACTTGATGGACGACCGGGCCGGACGGCTGATCCTGCATCTGCGCCAGCAGGGGGTTGTGGATCCGCGGGTGCTGGCGGCGATGGAGTCGATCGACCGCGCGGTGTTCGTGCACGAGCGGTTTCTGGACCAGGCGTGGGAGGATCAGGCCCTGCCGATCGACTGCGCCCAGACGATCAGCCAGCCCTTCATCGTCGGCCTGATGACCCAGGCGCTGGAGGTGGGGCCGCGCCACCGGGTGCTGGAGGTGGGCACGGGCAGCGGCTACCAGTGCGCCGTGCTGAGCCGGCTGGCGCGCTATGTCTATTCGATCGAGCGGTATCGCAGCCTGCTGACCGAGGCCGAGGACCGGCTGAAGCTGCTCCAGATCGACAACGTCATCACCCGGCACGGCGACGGCGGTCTGGGTTGGCCGGAGCAGGCGCCGTTCGACCGAATCATGGTGACGGCCGCGGCCCCGCACGAGCCGACCGAACTCCTGAAGCAGCTGAAGCCCGGCGGCATCCTGGTCTGTCCGGTGGGACGCACCTCGGTGCAGATGCTGAACCGCTACGTCGGCCAGCCGGACGGCAGCTTTAGCCGCGAGAGCCTGACTGAAGTCCGCTTCGTGCCGCTGGTCGAGGGCGCGGCCAAGGAGGGCTGATCGCGCGGCCGTTCATCGGGGCGCCGCAAAATGGCGCCGTTTGACGGCTTGGCTGGAGCGCGCGTTCCGGGCATCAGGGAGGCGACCGGAACCGCAGGCCAAGGGGAGATCCATGACCGCAGGACACGGGATGCGACGCGCCGCGACGCTGGGGGCGCTGGCCCTGCTGGCGCTGGGCGCCGCCGCTTGCTCGACCTATCCGACCGAGCCCCGCTATTCGACGCGGCCGACCCCCATCGCGGTCCGGCCGGCGCCGTCCGGCTACGTCGAGCCGGCGGTTCAGCCTCAGGCCTATGAGCCGCCGCCGAACGCCGTGGTCCCGCGCGAGGACATCCAGGGCGGCGGCCTGGAGCCCGTCGGCGCGGCGCCGCCCAACCCCTATGATTCGCCGCCGGCGCAGCCCGAGCCGACCTACGACGCGCCGCCGCCGGCCGAACCCGCCTATTCCGCCTCGGAGCCGGCCTATGCGGCGCCGCCTCCGCCCGCGTCGGAGCCGCCGGCCGCGCCGGTCGCGGTGGTGGCTGGGGCCAGTTATGAGGTGCAGCCGGGCGACACCCTGTACGGCATCGGGCGACGCTTCCAGGCGCCGATCCAGACCTTGGTGGACCTGAACGACCTGGGCCCGCGCGCGGCGATTCGGCCCGGTCTACGCCTTATCCTGCCGGACAGCGCCGTCGATCTGGGGCCGGAAGAGCGGGCCAGCGGGCCGTCGCCGCGCGGCGTGCGCGTGCCGGCGGGCAGTGCGCCGCCGCCGCCCCCGCCGCCGTCGGGCAACGCCGCCACCCCGCGTGCCGCGTCGTCTGCGCCGGGCGTGCTGAACTGGCCGGTGCGCGGCGAGATTCTGAGCCGCTTCGGCGCGACGGGGGTCAGCCAGAGGAACAGCGGCGTCGACATCGGCACCGGCGAGGGCGCCGAGGTCCGCGCCTCGGCCGCCGGGCGCGTTTACTACGTCGGCAACGTGGTCTCGGATCAGGGACTGACGGTGCTGATCGTGCACCCCGACGGCTGGCGCACGGTCTATGCCCATCTGGGGTCCGAGCGCGTCAGCGAAGGACAGGACGTCGCCGCCGGCGAGGTCATCGGCTCGGCGGGCCGTACGCCCGGCAACGGCCCCAGCATGCATTTCCAGGTGTGGCGCGTGTTCGGCGACGAGCCGCGCCCGGTCGATCCGCTGACCGTTCTGCCACGCTGACGGGCGAAGTCGTCGCCGTCCGTTGCATCCGGACCGCGTGCGCCCTAGGTTCCGCGCCTCTTGAAATTCGCCGGGCCGAAAACGCCCGCACGCCTGGAGTGCGCATGACCGACGCCGCCTCTTCCGAGATGATCCTGATGGCCGCCGCCGCCGACCCCGGCATGATCGGCCTGGCGATGCAGTTTCTGCCGTTCGTGGCGATCTTCGTGCTGTTCTACTTCCTGCTGATCCGGCCGCAGCAGAAGCGCCAGAAGGCGCACCAGGAAATGATCGGCGGCGTCAAGCGCGGCGACACGATCGTCATGTCCTCGGGCATGGTCGGCAAGGTGACGCGCGTCGAGAACGACGAGGTCATGGTCGAGATCGCCCAGGGCGTGAACGTGCGGGTGGTCAAGTCCATGATCGCCGACGTCCGCAACCGCACCGCCGTCGCCGCCAACGACGCCAAGGCCTGATCGGCCGCCTGACCGACGGGGTCCCGAGAAGCCATGATCCATCTGTCCCGCTGGAAGGTGATCCTTCTGGCTTTGTCCACGGCGTTCGGCCTGCTGTTCGCCTTTCCGAACGCGCTGACGCCGCAGCAGCGCGAGGCCCTGCCGGGCTTCGTCCCCTCCAGCGGCGTGAACCTGGGCCTCGACCTGCAGGGCGGCAGCTATCTGCTGCTCGAGGTCGATGTGTCGGAGATGCGCGCGGCGCGCATGGAGAACCTGCGCGAGGACGTGAACGCGACTTTGCGGACCGCCAACTTGACGCCGATCACGACGACGCCGGACGACGCGGGCGTGACCGTGACGTTGGCCGACCGGGCCGGGCAGGACGCCGCCTTTACGGCCCTGAGACCGCTGACGCAGGCGGGCGGGCTGAACGCCGTTTCCGAGCGCACGATTCAGCGTTTGCCTGGCAATCGCATCCGCGTCGCCTACACCGACCAAGCCCTGCGGACGATGGGCCCCGACGCGGTGACCCAGTCGATCGAGGTGGTGCGCCGCCGTGTCGACGCCCTGGGCACGCGCGAACCGTCGATCACGCGTCAGGGCGCCGACCGCATCGTGGTTCAGGCTCCGGGCGAGAGCGATCCGGCCGCGCTGGAGCGCGTCATCGGCCAGACGGCGCAGCTGACGTTTCAAATGGTGGACACCGACAACGGCGTCGAACAGGCGCTGGCGGGGATCATCCCGCCGGATTCCGAGCTGGTCTATGACGACCAGCAGACGCCCTATCTGGTGAAGCGCCGCGTGCTGGTGTCGGGCGAGAACCTGACGCGCGCGGGCGTCGGCGCGGACCAGAGCGGCCGGCCCGCCATCGACTTCCGCTTCGACGGCGTCGGCGCGCGGCGGTTCGGCGAAGCCACCGCAGCCAACATCGGCAAGCCGTTCGCGATCATTCTGGACGGCCGCGTGATCTCGGCGCCGACCATCGAGAGCGCCATTCCGGACGGCGTCGGCCAGATCACGGGCAGCTTCTCGATCCAGTCGGCGGCCGAACTGGTGACCCTGCTGAACGGGGGCGCCCTGCCGGCGCCGCTGGACGTGATCGAGCGCCGGACCGTGACCGCCGAGCTGGGCGCCGACGCCGTGCAGGCGGGCATGATCTCCACGGCGGTCGGCTTCGCCATCATCGTGCTGTTCATGTTTCTGGCCTACGGCTCCCTGTTCGGCGGCATCTCCGTGATCGGCCTGCTGCTGAACGGCCTGTTGATCATGGCGGCCATGTCGATGACGGGGGCGGCGCTGACCTTGCCGGGCATCGCGGGTCTGATCCTGACCTTCGCCGTGGCCGTCGACGCCAACGTGCTGATCTATGAGCGGATGCGCGACGAGGCCCGTCAGGGCCGCAGCGTCATCGCCAGCCTGGACGCCGGCTTCAACAAGGCGATGGGCACGATCATCGACGCCAACCTGACGACCCTGGTCGCGGCCCTGATCATGTTCATCTTCGGGGCCGGCCCGGTGCGCGGCTTCGCCTGGACGCTGACGATCGGCGTCTTCACCTCCATGCTGTCGGCCGTTCTGGTCGCACAGGTGGGTCTGGCCTGGTGGCTGAAGGTCGCCAAGCCCAAGAAACTGCCGATCGCGGAGTGATGGCGATGCGTGGATGGCCCCTGATCAAACTTCTGCCGACCAAGACGAACTTCAAGTTCGTTCGGTTCGCGCGCGCCTTCGGCATCCTGTCGGCGGTGCTGTGCGTCGCCTCGATCGTCGGCTGCTTCTACCCCGGCCTGAACATGGGCATCGACTTCCGCGGCGGCGCGTCGCTGGAGGTGTCCAAGCCGGCGGGTCAGGTGATCCAGCTGGACCAGATCCGCAGCTCGGTCGCGCAACTGGGCCTGGGCGACGTCGGCGTGCAGGGCATCGCCCGGCGCGACACGGAGGTCGTCGACGGTTCGACCGCCATCGTCCGCTTCCAGGTTCCGGACGGGCAGGACCAGACCCAGGTCGTCCGCAACGTGGAGGCCGCGATCAGCGGCGCCGTGGGGCAGGTGACCTATTCCGACGTCGCCGTGGTGGGCTCCAAGGTGTCGAGCGAGCTGTTCACCTCGGGCATGCTGGCGCTGGGCGTCGCCACCCTGCTGATGTTCATCTACATCTGGTTCCGGTTCGAGCCCCAGTTCGGCTTCGGCGCCATCGTCGGCCTGGTCCACGACGTGGTGCTGACGTTCGGGCTGATCGCCTTGCTGCGGCTGGAATTCAGCCTGAACATGGTCGCGGCGATCCTGACGGTCATCGGATATTCGATGAACGACACCGTCGTGGTGTTCGACCGCCTGCGGGAGAACCTGCGCAAGTACAAGACCATGCCGCTGCGCGAGGTGATCGACCTGTCGATCAACGAGACGCTGAGCCGGACCATCGTGACCGGCGTGACCGCCATCATGGTTCTGGCGGTGCTGGCCATCTTCGGCGGCGAGGCGCTGGTCGGCTTCTCCATCGCCCTGATGTTCGGCATCGTGGTGGGCACCTATTCGTCGATCTACGTCGGCGCGCCGGTGATCCTTCTGTGGGGCGTCAAGCGCGGCGGCGAGGAGGATCCGACGCCGGTGAAGCTGGGGATGGCCAGCCGGCCGTAGGCCTTCCTTCCCCGCTCGCCGGGGAAGGTGGGCGGCGGAGCCGCTCGGATGGGGTGGCTGTCGGGATTTATCCAATGCGTGGAGTTTCACCCCCCATCCGTCTCGCTCCGCGAGCCACCTTCCCCCGCAAGGGGGGAAGGGCGTAGTTTCGAGCGTCTCGATTCCCGGGGAGGGGCCTGATGGGCGGTCTGCTGTCGAATTTCCGCAACACGGTGACGCTGAGCCTCGTGCTGGCGGCGCTGATGATCTTCGCTTTCGGCCGGGTGTCCGGCGGCGGCTATGATCTGATCTTCTGGCAGGCCGTCGCGCGGTGGGTGCACGTGGCGGCCGGCATCCTGTGGATCGGCCTGCTCTACTATTTCAACTTCGTGCAGATGCGGGTGATGCCCGCCATCCCGGCGGAGCAGAAGCCGGCGGTGGGCAAGCACATCGCGCCTGAGGCCCTGTTCTGGTTCCGCTGGGCGGCTTTCGTGACGGTTCTGGCCGGTCTGGCGGTGCTGTACCTCCGCGGCACGTCCTATGCTCATGAGGTGCTGAGCTTCGGCCTGGTCGGCGGCCTGGTGCAGGGCGATCAGGCCTACATGCTGATGGGCATGGGCGTGTGGCTGGCGCTGGTGATGTTCCTGAACGTCTGGGGCGTGATCTGGCCGAACCAGAAGCGGGCGCTGGGGATCGTTCCGGCCGACGACGAGAAGAAGGCCCGGGCGGCGCGCACCGCCATGCTGGCCAGCCGCATCAACCTGTTGCTCAGCTTCCCGATGCTGACGGCCATGGCGATGTACCAGACCCTGTTCGGGTGACCGATCTCGACGCCCAGGTCCGCTCAGCCGACCCCGACCGGTGGCTGGCCAGTCGGTTCGTGGGCGACCTCCAGGCCCGCGCGGACCTGATCGCGCTCTACGCCTTCGAGGCGGAGCTGGCCGCGATCCCCGCTCGCGTCAGCCAGCCCCTGCTGGCCGAGATGCGCCTGCGCTGGTGGGCCGACCAGATGGACGGGGTGTTCGCGGGCGAGCCCCGCAAGGGCCATCCGGTGCTGGAGGCGTTGTCTGCGGCCGTGGTGCGACGGGGCTTGGAACGGGCGCCGCTGGAGGCGCTGATCGAGGCGCGGATCGCGGGCGTGCACGGCGCGGCGCCGGATCTGGAGGCGCTGTTCGTCGGGCCGATGCAGGTCGCGGTGCGGCTGCTGACCGGACCGGGACATGGCGAAATTGTCGTGCCGGCGGCCCGGCTGCGCGGCTTGGCCCAGACAGCGGGCGTCGATGCCGAGGCGGCGCGGGCGGCGCGGGCGAAGACCAACCGCGCGCTGAGAACCCTGCCCGTCGCGGCGTTTCCCGCCGTCGCACCGGCGACGCTGTTCCGATCCGACGAGGCGGAGCCGGTCAAGCGGCTGAGGTTGATCTGGGCGACGCTTCGCGGTCGTGTATGAAGTTCGATCGACGCGGGGAGGCGACGATGAGCGAGGCGAGCGGAGAGACCGGGGCGCCCCCCGGACCGCGGTCGGCGACCGTCCTTCGCCGGATCGCCGGCCATCTGCGCCAGCACGACTGGACCACGGCCGGAATCGAGTTTCTGATCGTGATCCTGGGGGTGTTCATCGGTCTCCAGGCCAATGCCTGGAGCGACGCGCAGAACGACAAGCGGCGCGGCGAGGCCTATGTCGAACGCCTCATTCTCGACCTGGAGCGCGACCTGGTCCGGCGAGGCGACCTGGTCGCCTACTACGACGTCGTCAACATGAGCGCCGAGCGAACGCACGCGCTTTTGCGACAGCCCGTGCCCGATGCGCGGCTCCTCGTTCTCAGCGCCTATCGCGCCACGGAATATGGCTCCGCCCCGGCGACCCGGGCGACGTGGGACGAAATCGTCTCGTCAGGCGATTTGGCCCTCTTGCCGCGGGCGGCGCTGGACGACGGTCTGTCCGCATATTTCAGCGACGACCCCGCACTGGGACGGGGCGGGCGGCTCGCGGAGTCGGCGTATCGGCGGCGGGTGCGCAGGATCATCCCGCACGCCCTTCAAGCGGCGATACGTGAGAGCTGCGGAGACGTGCGAAATGCCTCGCGGCAGATCACCGGTTTCCGCGAAGACTGCGATCTCGGCACGGCCGAGGCCGAGATCGGCGCGGCGGCCCAGGCGCTGCGTGACGATCCCGAAATCCTGGGCGATCTGCGCCTCCTGTTCTCCGACCTTCACGGCGTGCGGCAGGCCCTGCGGGGAGACTTGGTCTTTCTGGAAGGCGCCTTGGCCGCGCTCGAGGGGGACGGCCGACAACGCTAGCCGTCCCTCCAAGCCATCAGCGCCTCCAGCGCCCGCACGCTCATCAGCCGCTTCTTCGCCCGGCCCCGGTCCTTGGGCGGGATGCGTTTGCCCTCGGCGTCGACGCGAGGCGCTTCAAGCGGGGGCAGCAGGCCATAGTTGACGTTCATGGGCTGGAACTTCGCGCCTTCCAGGTGCCCGCCGGTGATGTGCTCGACCAAGGCGCCGATCGCGGTCTCCGGCGGCGGGGCTTCCAGCGGACGGCCCAGGCGTTCGGCGGCGGCCAGGCGACCCGCCAGAAGGCCGAGCGCGGCGCTTTCGACATAGCCTTCCACCCCGGTGACCTGACCGGCGAAGCGCAGGCGGGGCAGGGCCTTCAGGCGCAGTTGGCGGTCCAGCAGTTTCGGCGAGTTCAGGAAGGTGTTGCGGTGCATGCCGCCCAGGCGGGCGAACTGGGCGTTCTGCAGGCCCGGGATCATGCGGAACGTCTCGGCCTGGGCGCCGTGCTTCAGCTTGGTCTGGAAGCCGACCATGTTGAACAGGGTGCCCAGAGCGTTGTCCTGGCGCAGCTGGACGATGGCGTGGGCCTTGACCGTCGGATCGCGCGGGTTGGTCAGGCCGACGGGCTTCATCGGGCCGTGGCGCAGGGTCTCGCGCCCGCGCTCGGCCATGACCTCGATCGGCAGGCAGCCGTCGAAATAGGGGACGTGCTCCCAGTCCTTGAACTCGGCCTTGGGGCCCGACAGCAGGGCGTCGATGAAGGCGTCGTAGGTGGCCCTGTCCATCGGGCAGTTGACGTAGGCGGCCGCGTCTCCGCCCGGGCCCTCCTTGTCGTACCGCGACTGACGCCAGGCGACGCCGAAGTCGATCGAGTCGGCGTGGACGATGGGGGCGATGGCGTCGAAGAAGCTGAGGCTTTCCTCACCGGTCGCCTTCAGGATGGCGTCGGCGAGGGCGGGCGAGGTCAACGGGCCGGTGGCGACGATCACGCTGTCCCAGTCCTCCGGCGGCAGCCCGGCGACCTCCTCGCCGACGACGGTGATGAGGGGGTGGTCCAGCAGGCGCTTCGTCACGGCCTCGGAGAAGCCCTCGCGGTCCACCGCCAAGGCCCCGCCGGCGGGCACCTGATGGGCGTCGCCGGACGACATGATGATCGAACCGAGTTCGCGCATCTCGGCATGAAGCAGGCCGACGGCATTGTACTCCCAGTCGTCCGAGCGGAAGGAGTTGGAGCAGACCAGCTCGGCCAGGCCGTCGGTCTGGTGGGCGTCGGTCTTCACGCCCGCCCGTCGCATCTCGTGCAGAATGACCGGCACGCCCGCCTGGGCGATCTGCCAGGCGGCTTCGGAACCGGCCAGTCCGCCGCCGACGACGTGGATGGGGGCGGGGGAGGGGGAAGCGCTCATCGCGGCCTTCTAGCCACACCGGGGCGGTTCGTCAGCCCGCCCGCTGGCCGCAGGTCGTGGGCGCGATTATGGTCCCGCCGCTTTCGGGGGACTGCACCATGCGCGCGCCGGCGCACGTCAGACGTTTTCGAGTGGCGGACGCCCTGTGGGATGGCGTCCGCGCCGTGCCCGCCGTCTGGGCCCAGGTCTGGGGCGCGCTGATCTTCCTGATCGGGGTTCTTCTGGTCCGGGGGCACGTCCCCGGCGGAGAGGCGTCGTGGATTCTGGACGCGACGGCGGCCCTGGCCGCGCTGATCGCCTGGACGGGCGCGAATCGGGTGGCGATCTTCGGCGCCCAGGCTTCGCGGCGCGGCCTGGGCCCGGCGGGGCTGCAGTTCGGCGCGGCCGAGCGGCACGTCGTGGCGGCGCTGCTGCTGAACCTGCTGTTCCTGGCGATGATCGGGGCGGTGCTGGCGCTGGTGGGGCTGGCGCTGTTCGGCGCGGCGGGGTTGGACGTCGAGGCGATCCGGGCGCGCGACTGGACGGCGGTGGGCGCGCCGTGGAAGCTGGCGGTGCTGGGCCTGATCGGCGCGGTGCTGATCGCCGTTCCGGTCCTTTTGATCGTGCGGTTGGCGCTGTTCAGCCAGGCGACGGTGGGGCGCGGCCAGCCGGTGTCGCTGAACACCCTGGGCATCGCGACGGGCAGTTTCTGGCGGGTGCTGGTGCTGGTGGTGATCTTGCTGGCCCCGCTTTTCGCGGGCCTGGCTTGGGGCGGCGGGCTCGCGACGGCGGCCCTGGCGGCGCTGTGGCTTCCGTTCGCGGCGGGCGCGCTTTCGTCGGCCTATCGCCGACTGGAGTACTGGCGTGCCGATGACACGGGCGGGCCGGGCCGCTAGGCTCCGGTTTGGGCATGGCCTCAGGGAGGGAACGATGACGTTTTCGGCGACCGAAGCGGCGTTCGAAGGGTTTCGCGTGGTGCGGCGCAAGCCGACGGCGCTGATCTGGTGGGCCGCGCTCTACTTCCTGCTCAGTGCGGCCAGTTTGGCGGCGATGGGAATGAACGCCGACGCCTGGGTCGAATTCATTCGAATCTCCGAACAGATGGAACAGGCCCCGGCCGGCCAGCCGCCGACCCAGGAAGAGTTCATGAGCCTGTTCAACGCCATGTTCGCCGCCATCGCCAGTTTCTCTTGGCTGTTGCCCTTGCAGTTGATCGTCACCAGCGTGCTGACCGCGGCGATCGCGCGGGCCGTCACGCGACCGGCGGAAAGCGCCTTGGGCTACATGCGGCTGTCGATGGACGAGGTCCGTGTGTTCGTGGTGACGCTGGTCCTGGCCATCGTGCTGTTCGCGCTCTGGGTCGGCTGCGTTTTCGTGATCGGCATCCTGATGGCCATCGCCTTCGGCATCGGCGAGGGTTGGGCGGGCTTGCTCGTGCTGGCCGGCATGGTCGCCGCCGTCGGCCTGATGATCTGGCTGATGGTGCGGTGGAGCCTGGCCGTGCCGATCACCGTCGCCGAGAAGCGGATGGCCTTCTTCGACTCTTTCGCCGTCACCAAGGGCCGGTTCTGGGGCCTGCTGGGCATGGCCATCCTGGCCGGGATCATGGCGATGGTGATCGGCCTGCTGTCGATGGTGGTCGTCGCGCCGCTGACGATGATGTCGGGCGTCAGCATGTTCGGCGGCATGAGCGGCGAGGATCCGGCCGCCATGTTCGAGGCCTATCGCACCCTGAACCCGTGGATGCTGGTGACCGCCCTGGTCAATGCTGTCGTCTATGCGCTGACGGTCGGCGTGGTCTACGCCCCGTTCGCCGCCGCCTATCGGGACATCAAGGGCGTGCCGACGGCGGGGTGATCCGCCGCCGCGGCGTCAGGCCCGCTTCTTGAGCGCCGCGACGCGCGCCTTGCGGCGGGTTTCGTGGCGGTCCAGCACCTCCTTGAGGTATTTGCCGGTCCAGCTGGCGGGGTTCGTCGCCACGTCCTCGGGCGTGCCGACCGCCACGATCTCGCCGCCGCCGTCGCCGCCCTCGGGCCCGAAGTCCAGCAGCCAGTCCGCGACCTTGATGACGTCGAGATTGTGCTCGATCACGACGATGGTGTTGCCGCTCTCGACCAGCTCCTGAAGCACCTCCAGCAGTTTTCGGATGTCCTCGAAATGCAGGCCCGTGGTGGGTTCATCCAGGATGTAGAGGGTCTTGCCCGTGGCGCGCTTGGCCAGCTCCTTGGACAGCTTGACCCGCTGGGCCTCGCCGCCCGACAGGGTCGTGGCCGGCTGCCCGACCTTGACGTAGCCCAGACCCACGCGTTCCAGCGTCAGCATCTTGTCGCGGATCGACGGCACGGCCTTGAAGAACTGCGCCGCCTCCTCGACCGTCATGTCCAGAACGTCGGATATGCTCTTGCCCTTGAAGACTATTTCCAGGGTCTCGCGGTTGTAGCGCTTGCCCTTGCAGACGTCGCAGGTGACGTAGACGTCGGGCAGGAAGTGCATCTCGATCTTGATGACGCCGTCGCCCTGGCACGCCTCGCAGCGGCCGCCCTTGACGTTGAAGCTGAACCGACCGGGGCCGTATCCGCGGGCCTTGGACTCCGGCAGGCCGGCGTACCAGTCGCGGATTGGGCCGAAGGCGCCGGTGTAGGTGGCCGGATTGGACCGTGGGGTGCGGCCGATCGGCGACTGGTCGATGTCGATGACCTTGTCGAACAGCTCCAGCCCCTCGATGCGGTCGAAATGAGCCGGAGCGTCCGACGCGTTGTGCAGCCGCCGCGCGGCGGCCTTGTACAGGGTCTCGATGGTGAAGGTCGACTTGCCGCCGCCGGAGACGCCGGTGATGCAGGTGAACAGGCCCCCGGGGATCTCGCCCGTGACGTTCTTGAGATTGTTGCCGGTCGCGCCCGAGATCTTCAGCATCTTCTTGCGGTTGACCGGGCGACGGCCGTCCGCGGGCAACTCGATCTCCCGCTCGCCGGTCAGATATTTGCCGGTCAGGGAGCCGGGATTGGCCATGACCTGTTCGGGCGTGCCCTCGGCGCAGACGCGGCCGCCGTGGACGCCGGCGGCGGGGCCCATGTCGATGACGTGGTCGGCGGTCAGGATCGCCTCCTCGTCATGCTCGACCACCAGCACCGAGTTGCCGAGGTCGCGCAGGCCGCGCAGGCTGTCCAGCAGGCGGGTGTTGTCGCGCTGGTGCAGGCCGATCGAAGGCTCGTCCAGCACATAGAGCACGCCGGTCAGGCCCGAGCCGATCTGCGACGCCAGGCGGATGCGCTGGCTCTCGCCGCCCGACAGGGTGCCCGAACTGCGCGACAGGTTCAGATAGTCCAGGCCGACGTTGTTCAGGAACCGCAGGCGGTCGTTGATCTCCTTCAGGATCCGCCGGGCGATCTCCATCTGCTTGTCGGTCAGCCTGCCGTCCAGGCCGGTGAACCACTCGTGGGCGTGTTTGATCGACAGCCAAGACACCTCGGCGATGTCCGTGCCGGCGATCTTCACCGCCAGGGCCTCGGGCTTCAGCCGCTTGCCGCCGCAGGCCTCGCACGGGGTCTCGGACTGATAGCGGCCCAGCTCCTCGCGGACCCAGGCGCTGTCGGTCTCGCGCCAGCGGCGTTCCAGGTTCGGCAGGACGCCCTCGAACGGCTTGGTCGTCTCGTATTTGCGGGCGTTGTCGTCATAGACGAAGCGGACCTTCTCACCGCCCGAGCCGTGCAGGATCACCTGCTGCGCCTTCTCCGGCAGGTCGCGCCACGGTTTGTCCATCGAGAAGCCGTAGTGGATCGACAGCGACTGCAGGGTCTGGGTGTAGAGCGGCGACGGTCCGCGCGACCAGGGCGACACGGCGCCGGCGTGCAGGGTCTTGTCTCGGTCCGGCACCACCAGGTCGGCGTCGAAGGCCAGCTTGACCCCCAGGCCGTCGCACACAGGACAGGCGCCGAACGGGTTGTTGAACGAGAACAGCCGCGGCTCGATCTCGCTGATGGTGAAGCCGGAGACGGGGCAGGCGAACCTTTCGGAAAAGGTGATGCGGCGCGGCTCCTCCCCCTCGGGCGCCCCGGAAGCGGAGGAGGCCCATTCCGCCACCGCGATGCCGTCGGCCAGGCCCAGAGCGGTCTGCAGGCTGTCGGCATAGCGGCCCTCCAGCCCCGGCTTGGTGACGATGCGGTCCACGACGATGTCGATGTCGTGCTTGAACTTCTTGTCGAGCGTGGGGGCGTCCTCGATGGCGTAGAACTGGCCGTCCACCTTCAGCCGCTGAAAGCCGGCGCGCTGCCACTCCGCGATCTCCTTGCGGTATTCGCCCTTGCGGCCGCGCACGACGGGGGCCAGCAGCAGCAGCCGCTCGCCCTCGGGCAGCTCGGTCAGCTTGTCGACCATCTGGCTGACGGTCTGGCTCTCGATCGGCAGGCCGGTGGCGGGGGAGTAGGGCACGCCGACGCGCGCCCACAGCAGGCGCATGTAGTCGTGGATCTCCGTCACCGTGCCGACGGTCGAGCGCGGATTCTTGGACGTGGTCTTCTGTTCGATGGAGATGGCCGGCGACAGGCCCTCGATCAGATCCACGTCGGGCTTGCCCATCAGCTCCAGGAACTGGCGGGCGTAGGCCGACAGGCTTTCGACGTAGCGGCGCTGGCCCTCGGCGTAGATGGTGTCGAACGCCAGCGACGACTTGCCCGACCCCGACAGGCCGGTGACCACCACCAGCTTCTCGCGCGGGATGTCGACGTCGACGCCCTTGAGATTGTGCTCGCGCGCGCCGCGCACGCGGATGAAGTCGTGTTTTTCGGTCATGTGATCCGGGAACGCCGAGGGGCCGGAGGCGGGTCCGGCGCAACGCCGTCATATGGGGATCAATTCGCGGAGTTCAGCAAGAACGATATAGGAACTTCCGACCCTGCGCGCCAATCTGCTGACAGCATCTGGCAGTAGATGGCGTAGCTCATTCGCGGATGAAGGCGCCGAGGTTCAGATTGAAGACGCAGGCGTGGGTGGAGCCCTCGCTCCGGCAGAAGTCGAGACCATAGAGGTTCGCCTGCATCCGCTCGGTCGACCGATGCACGACGCCGTCTTCGACCCACTCGGACCCGATTCCGGCGCTGCGCGGTCCGAGGGCCTCGAACAGACCCTGAGCCACGTCGCCGGTGCAGGTGAAGCGGATCATGCGGCCTTCGCCGTCGTCGCCGATCACATCGACGCCGCCGGAGGTCTGCGCCTGATCGACGCAGGCGAGCACGAGGCGGGCGGTCGGAGTAAGGGGGCGACCCGGGACCGGCGTCAGGTCGGGCGGGCCGGGCGGCGCGTCGCCGCCCGTGGCGCAGCCGCCGAGAATCAGCGTCGTCGCCGTCACCACGCCCGCGATGCGCCGCATCGTCGCCTCCCTCGTCGCCTGATCGACGAAGTAACTTGATCCGGCCGCATTTTGCCACCACGTTGAGGATTGTCCGGGCCTTCCGGACGTGTGCGACGAGGCTTCGAGTCCCATGATCAGCGCCCTGGAAATCGGTTTCGCCCTTTCCATTCCGCTGCTCGCGCTCGCCTATGTCCTCGCCCAACCCAAGACCAAACCCGTCCGCATCCGCGCTCGCGACGCTCAACGGCGTCGCGGCCCGCACGCCTGACGGTCGATCCCTATTTGAAGACCTGACGCTGGCCCTCGGGCGCGAGCTGACCGGCGTGGTCGGCCGCAACGGCGCGGGCAAGACCACCCTGCTGCGCCTGATCGCCGGCGTCGCAAGGCCGGTGGAGGGCGCCGTGTCGCGCGCGGCGCGCGTCGGCTGGCTGCCGCAGCGCGACGAGCCGCGGCGGGCCGAGACCGTCGCCGACCTGCTGGGTTGCGCCGAAGATCTGGCGCGGATCAGGCGGATCACGGCTGGGCGCGGCGGCGAGGATGATCTGAACCTCGCGGACTGGACGCTGGAGACACGGCTTCACGCGGCCCTGGCCGAGGTCGGGCTCAGTGGTTTGGCCCTGGAGCGCCAGGCGGAAACGCTGAGCGGCGGGGAGCGCACGCGTGTGCGGCTGGCGGCGCTGCTGCTGGGCGGCCCGGACCTGCTGGTGCTGGACGAGCCGACCAATCACCTGGACGCCGAAGGCCGAAACGCCGTCGCCGACCTGCTGGCGCGCTGGAAGGGCGGGGCGGTGGTGGTCAGTCATGATCGCGCCTTGCTGCGCGGGATGGACCGGATCGTCGAATTGACGGGCCTGGGAGCTCGTACCGGCGGCGGCGGGTGGGACGCCTTCGTCGCGCGTCGCGACGCCGAACGGGCGGCCGCCGCGCGCGATCTGGCCGTCGCGGAGCGCGCGGTCGACGCCGCGGCGCGCGAGGCCCGGAGCGCGGTCGAGAAGAAGGCGCGCCGAGACCGGGCCGGCCGCGCCTTCGCCGCCAGCGGGTCCGCGCCGAAGATCGTGCTGGCGATGATGGCCGAGCGGGCCGAGAATTCCGGTGCCGGCGAACGGCGAATGGCCGCGCGCAAGGTGGCCGAGGCCGAGGCCGGGTTGGCCGAGGCCCGCGAGCGGATCGAGCGGGTGCGCACCTTGTCCGTCCCCATGCCGCCCACCGGACTGGCGGCCGGGCGAATGATGCTGGAGCTGATCGAGGCGACCTGGGAGGCTCCCGGCGGAGGCCGTGTCGTCGGGCCCCTGTCGCTGCGGCTCACGGGGCCGGAACGGGTGGCGATCAGCGGCGCCAACGGGTCCGGCAAGACCACTCTGCTGCGCCTGATCGCCGGCGCGCTGACGCCGACCTCGGGCTCCGTGTCGCGTCCGGTCCCCGCCGCCCTTCTGGATCAGGAGCCGGCGATCCTGCGGCCGGAGGAGACGCTGCTTCAGGCGTGGCGCCGACTGAACCCGTCAGGCACGACCAACGACGCCCAGGCGGCGCTGGCGCGGTTTCTGTTCCGCAACGCGGCGGCTCACCGGACGGTCGGGACGCTGTCGGGCGGCGAACGGCTGCGCGCGGCGCTGGCCTGCGTCATGACCGGTCCGTCGCCGCCGCAGCTTCTTCTGCTGGACGAGCCGACCAACCACCTGGACCTGGAGTCGATCGAGGCGGTGGAAGCGGCGCTGGCGGCTTATGACGGCGCCCTGATCGTGGTGACCCACGACCGGGATTTTCTGGAGGGCGTCGGGATCGACCGGGAGATCGCCCTCAGGCCGTGCGGTTGAGCGCCACGGCCGTGGCCGTCGGCGCGGTGGCGCGGCCGGCGGCGCCGTAGGCGGAGGGGCTGCCGCGCTGGGCCGCGACCTCGGCGGCGATGGTGCGGACCAGGCCTTCGGACACCGTGCGCGCGGCCTCGACCACGCGGGCGTGGGCGGCCAGCGCCTGCTCGAACAGTTCGGTGGCGCGGATCAGCTCCATCCGATCGGCGACTGTGGCGGCCTTGAGCACGTCGGGGCGGGCCTTCAGCTGGGCGGACTCGCGGCGATAGGCATTGGCCATCTCCTGGGTTTCCGCCTGATCGGTCAGCAGATCCTTGGCGCGATGATCGCGGAAGGCTTCGGTCTCGACCTCCAGCCGGCCGGTCAGGCGACGCGTGAGGTCGATCAGGCGACGCACGTGGAAGGCGGCGGTCTGGGGATCGGCGCTCATGCCTGCATCTCCTGCATCTCGATCATCTGGGCCATGACGTGGTCGGCCAGGCCGATCCCGCCGGACCGGGCGACCTGCTTGCCCATCTCGTCCAGCAGGAAGCCGCGCCAGGTCGCCTCGGCCTCGCCGCCGCCGAAGGGCGCCTCGGTCGACAGACCCTGGAACATCGGGCGCAGCATCTGGGCGATGAAGGAGGCCTCGAACGCCTCCGCGGTCTGCTTCATGCGATCCGGCACGACGCGAGGCGGCGCGGCGGAGCGCAACAGGTCGGGGGAGACGACGACGGGATCGTTCATCACATCACCTCGATGTCGGCCTGGAGCGCGCCCGCCGCCTTGATGGCTTGGAGGATGGAGATCAGATCGCGCGGCGAGACGCCCAGGGCGTTCAGGCCGGCGACCAGGCTGGACAGGGAGGCGCCGCCATCGACGATCCGCATCTCCCTGCCGGTCTCTTCCTCGACCGTCACGTCCGACTGGGGCACGACCACGGTCTCGCCGTCGCTGAAGGGCTCGGGCTGGCTGACGCGCGGGGTCTCCTGGACCGAAACGGTCAGGTTGCCGTGGGCGATGGCGACGGTGGAGACGCGCACGCCTTCGCCCATGACGATTACGCCGTTGACCTCGTCGATGATGACCTTGGCCGGGGCGTCCACCGCGATCGACAGGTTCTCGACCCGGCTGAGGAAGTTGGCGGTGCCGTAGCCCGCTGGCGGGCGCAGGACCACGACCGTGCCGTTCTCGGCCCAGGCGGTGTTGGGGAACATCTGGTTGACCGCGCCGGCGACGCGCTGGGCCGTGGTGAAGTCCGGATTGCGCAGCGTCAGGCGCACCGCGTCCTGGCCGTTCAGGTCGAAGCCGGTCTCGCGCTCGACCACGGCGCCCGAGGCGATGCGGCCGGCGGTCGGCACGCCGCGCGTCACCGACGATCCGGACTGGCCGGAAGCCGAGACGGCCCCCGTCTGGATCGACCCCTGAGCCACCGCATAGGTCTGGCCGTCCCAACCCTGCAGCGTGGTCACCACCACGGTGCCGCCCTGCAAGCTCTTGGCGTCGCACAATGTCGAGACCGAGACGTCGATCCGCGAGCCGGGGGCCGCGAAGGGCGGCAGCTCTGCGGTGACCATGACGGCCGCGACGTTCTTGGTGTTGGCCTGGGCGCCGCGCATGTTGACGCCCTGGCGCTCCATCATGCTGTCCAGCGACTGGCGGGTCAGGGGGCAGTTGCGCAGGTTGTCGCCGGTGCCGTTCAGCCCGACCACAAGGCCGTAGCCGACCAGCTGGTTGGACCGCACGCCCTCGATGGAGACGATGTCCTTGATGCGCGACTGGGCTGCGGCCGGCGCGGCGGCCGCCAGGAGGCCGGCGGCGGCCATAGTCGCCAGGACGGGGACGGTGAGCAGGTTTTGCATCGGCGGCGAACTCCACGACTGCGGTCGTTCATGCCGTTGCGAGGATCGTGCCGAGAAAAATCTTTTGGAAAAACAATGTAGCTTTTTCACCTCCTGCTCGAGCGGGCGGCAAAGTCTGCCGGGGCGTTAACCAAACGGTGAGGCGGGCCCGCCAAGGTCCGAGCATGACTTGGAGCTCCCTCGCATGAAGGTGACCGGACCCACGGGCCCCCGGCCGATCGATGGGCCTCGGGCGCAGCGCCCTGGCTCGGCGTTCACCTTGCCGCGAACCGCCGCCCCGACGGCGATGGGCTCGGCCGGGGCGCCGTCGGCTCCGGCCGGCTTTGCCGGCGTTTCCGCCCTCATGGCCTTGCAGGGGGTGGAGGACGCCACGGAGCGAAAGCGCCGGGCCGTGCGTCGGGGGCGTGGGTTGCTTGACGAAATGGACGCCTTGCGGATCGCCGCCCTCGAAGGCGTCGAGGACGGCGCCGCGCTGCAACGCCTGGCTCGTGCGGCCGAGGAGGCGGCGGGGGCCGTGGACGATCCGGGACTCGCCATGGTTCTGACCCAGATCGATTTGCGGGCCGCCGTCGAGATCGCAAAACGGGACGTTCGCCGCAGTGCAGCATGAACCGTCGGAAAACATGACGAAATGTTCATGGATCGACTTCGGTGATGAAGAAATGTCACGCCATGACGAAGACGTGAAGCGTGACCGCGTTGCGGCCCCTAGAACACCGTTGTCGCGACTCCCTTGCACGGCTAATGGGCCGTCATGCGCCGCAGGGGGGCGCGACTAGTCGAGCGTGAGTGAAATGACCGCGTTGGCTGCCAAGCTGCCTGATGTCGAGCCGGCCTATCGGCCTTCCGACGACGAGCCCTTCATGAACGACCGCCAGATGGCCTATTTCCGCGGCAAGCTGCTGGCGTGGAAGGAGGACATCCTGCGGGAGTCCAAGGGCACCGTCGTCAACCTGAAGGCCGAGACGGAAAACCATCCGGATCTGGTCGATCGCGCCTCTTCGGAGTCCGACCGGGCCCTGGAACTGCGAACCCGCGACCGCCAGCGCAAGCTGATCTCCAAGATCGACGAGGCCCTGCGCCGGATCGACGACGGCTCCTACGGCCATTGCGAGGAGACCGGCGAGCCGATCAGCCTGGGCCGTCTGGAAGCCCGCCCGACGGCCACCCTGTCGGTCGAGGCCCAGGAACGCCACGAACGTCGCGAGCGTGTCCACCGCGACGACTGACGTGTTCTTGACTTCATGGGGGCGGAGGGCGACCTAGCGCCCCTTCGCGTCTCAAGGTTCAAGAATGTCCGTCAAGGTCCGTTTCGCCCCGTCGCCGACGGGAAAGCTGCACGTCGGCAACGTCCGCACCGCCCTGGTGAACTGGCTGTTCGCGAAGGGGCAGGGCGGGACGTTCGTGCTACGGATCGACGACACCGACCTGGCGCGGTCCACGCCCGAGTTCGAACAGGGCATCGAGGATGATCTGCGCTGGCTGGGGCTGGTCTGGGACGAGCGGCACAACCAGTCGAAGCGGTTCGACCGCTATGAAACGGCGGCCGAGGCGCTGAAGGCCGCCGGTCGTCTCTACGCCTGTTACGAGACCGCCGAAGAGCTGGATCGACGCCGCAAGGTGCAGCTCTCGCGGGGCCTGCCGCCCATCTACGACCGCGCCGGACTGGCGCTGACCGACGCCGAAAAGGCGGCCTATGAGGCAGAGGAGCGCCGGCCGCACTGGCGGTTCAGGCTGGACGGGCGTCGGGTGGCCTGGGAGGATCTGTCGCGCGGCCACGCCGAGGTCGACACCGCCTCCATGTCCGACCCGGTGCTGATCCGCGAGGACGGCCTGTTCCTCTACACCCTGCCGTCGGTCGTCGACGACCTGGACATGGCGATCAGCCACGTGATCCGGGGCGAGGATCACGTAACCAACACCGGGGCGCAGATCGAGATCTTCGAGGCCCTGATCGCCGCCGGGTGGGGCGGCGCCGTGCCGGGCTTCGCCCACATGCCCCTGCTGGTCGGCGCGGACGGCCAAGCGCTGTCGAAACGGCTGGGATCGCTGTCGATCGCCGAGATGCGCGATCAGGGCTATGAGCCGATCGCCATCGTCAGCCACCTGGGCCGCATAGGCACTTCCGATCCGCTGGAGGCGGGCGAGTCCATCGAGGCGCTGGGCGCCGGCTTCGCCTTCTCCAAGATGGGTCGGTCGCCCGCGCGCTACGACACCGCCGACCTGGATCGCCTGAACGCCCAGGCGCTGCACGCCATGACCTACGAAACGGCACGCCCCCGACTGGTCGAGAGGGATGCCGATCTGGGAGAGGGCTTCTGGAACGCCGTGCGGGCCAACCTTCAGAAGTTCGACGACGTCGTTGAAATGGCGAGACTTGTACGTGGCTCGATCACGCCGGTGATCGACGACGCCGACTTCGCCGCGACGGCGGCGCGTCTGCTGCCCGAGACCATCGACGAGGCCGCCTGGTCCATCTGGACGGAGGCCGTGAAAGCCGAGACGGGGGCCAAAGGCGGCGCGCTTTTCAAACCGCTTCGGCTGGCGCTGACGGGACAGACGCACGGGCCGGAGATGGCGGCGCTGATCCCCCTGATCGGGCGCGACCGCATCCTGGCCCGGCTGCGCGGCGAAGTCTGACCGGCATTAAAAAAGGCCGCTCCTTCGACGGGAGCGGCCTTTTGCCGTGAGCATTCAGGCTCAGGCGTTGCAGGTCGCCAGCTGCTCGGCGGTCAGAGCCTGACCTTTCCAGGTGAAGGCGGTGACCTTGCCCACGCGGGCCACGACGCGCTTGCAGGCGCGAGCGGCGGGCTGGTTGGCGCCGCCGGTGGCGGTGCAGGTCGCGCCCTCGCAGGACCAGGAGGCGCCGTCCACGATGACGCGGCCGGAGGGAGCCGAGGCGGCGTCCGCCAGGGTCAGGGAGTTGGCGGGGGACTGGGCGACCGCGGGCGCGGCGAGGCTCAGGGCGGCGGCGATGACGAAGGCACGCATGGGGAGGCTCCGTGTGAGGTTCGGGCATTTCGGCCAAGCTCGAAGAACGCCTCCTGGGCGACGACGTCAAGGTGCGTAGCGTTTAGAAACGCACTATCGGCTGAACATCGATCACTTATCGCCGATCATGTTGCAAGGACGCCTCACCCGCACCTTCCGCCACGGCGCTGACGACGGCGTCGAGGCTCGCGTGGATCTCATAGGCCTTGAGGAAGGATTCCGGCGTCATGCCGCTGGCCACGTTCTGGTGCATCAGGGCGTCGAAGGCGTCCCAGAAGCCGTCCGGGCTGTGGAAGACGACCGGCTTGGGGTGCAGGTCCAGCCGCTTCCACGACAGCACCTCGACCGCCTCTTCCAAGGTGCCGACGCCGCCCGGCGCGACGATGAAGGCGTCGGACGCGTCGTACATCAGCGTCTTGCGCTCGTGCATGGAGGTGACGACGACTGTCTCCACCTCGTCGAACAGCCGTTCGCGGCTGCGCAGGAAGGCCGGCATGATGCCGACCACGCGCCCGCCCGCCTCATGCGCGGCGCGCGCCGCCGCGCCCATGAGGCCCACGCCCCCGCCGCCGTAGACCAGCCGCCAGCCCCGCGCCGCGATCATCCGGCCGAGCTCCGCGGCGCCCGCCGTCAGGGCCGGGTCGGCGCGCTCGGACGAGCCGCAGAAGACGCAGACGGAAAAGCCGTCGAACGGCTGGAGGGCAGAGGAAGATTGCATGAAGCCTCGACAAGGAAATCCGCGCCCGACATAGCGTGAGGACACGCGTCCCCATAGAGCCGCCGCGAAATGCCGCTTTCCAAAGCCCTCCTGCCGTCGGTCCTGCTCGTCGCCGCGGCGGCGTGCGCGCCCCAATCCGACCGGGAGCCCGCGGGGGAGCCCGCCGCTCAGGCCTGGCGCGCCGCGCCGCGCGTGCAGACCGCCGTCAGGACGCCGGGCGCGTTGGAACTGACCGGCGTGGCGGAGCCCGGCGCGCGGGTGGTCATGCGTGACGCCGGAGGCACCGCGCATGCGGCCACAGCGGACGCCAGGGGGGCATTCACCCTGCGGCTGGATCCGGGTGCGGGCGACGTGCTGCTGCGCCCCCAGGATCAGGAAGGTCAGGAGGCCCTGCCGGGACCGGACCAGATCGTCGTCCTGGCCGATGGCCGGGCCTTGGCTTTGTCGCCCGGGGCGCCGTCTCGTCGCCTGGATCCCGGCACGGGTCTGGCCGCGATCGATTCGGACGGACGCATGTCGCTGGTGTCCGGACGCCGAGCGCGGGGCGCGCAGGACGCCCGCGTCCGCATCGGCGCGGGCGGGGAGATGGCGGTCGCGGCCGACGCGGGGGGCGTGTGGACGCTGCGGGGCGACGCGGCCTCGGTGGCCCAGGGAGTCTGGGTCGACGGCGTGGAGCATCGGCCCGTGCTGTCGGGCGCCGTCCCGGGAACCGCGCGGCCGGCCGGAAGCGGCACGCTGATCGGCTGGCTCGCGCCCGACGGGGCCCAGATCGCGACCTGGGCGCCGAAGCATTAACCCCTCGGCAACCAATTCAGCGGAACGAGCGTTTCGGACGCCTTTCGCGAGGTCGCCCACCATCACCAGACCCTTCAGGCCCGGCCTTGTACAAGGTCGGGTCTTTTTTTCGTCCGGGGCGGGGATCGAGAGTGGCTCCGCGGGTAGGATTCGAACCTACGACCAGCCGATTAACAGTCGGCTGCTCTACCACTGAGCTACCGCGGAACGGAGGCCCCTCTCGAGAGGGCGGCTCCATAGCAGTGGCCGCGCGCGTCGCGCAACGATAAATCGGCCGGATGCCGTCCATCGTGATCGAAGACCCCTCCGACCCGCGCGTGGCCGCCTTCCGCGAGGTGCGCGAACGCGACCTGATCGGGCGGCGCGGGCTGTTCGTCGCGGAGGGCGCGGTCGTGCTGCGCGCCCTTGTGGCTCCGGCCAGCAACTGTGTGCCGGTCGCGGTTCTGGTGGACCGGCGTCGGGTCGCCGGCCTGGCCGACGTCTGGGCGGCGCTGGCCGATCGGGCCCCCGTCCATGTGGCGGCCCAGGGCGTGTTGGACGCCATCGCCGGTTTCCCTCTGCACCGGGGCATTCTGGCCCTGGGGCGCGTGCCGCCGGCCGTCGATCTGGACGAGGTCACGGGGCCGGGGCCGCGGACGCTGCTGGTCGTCGGCGGGGTCGGCAATCACGACAACATGGGCGGCTTGATGCGCAACGCGGCGGCCTTCGGCGTGGACGCCGTGGTGCTGGACGACCGTTGCTGCGACCCCTTCTACCGGAAGGCTTTGAGGGTTGCTGTGGGCGCGACGCTGAGTTTGCGGATCGTGCGCGGTGGCGGCCTTGACGCGATCCTGGACCGGCTGTCGTCACGTGAGGTCGAATGTCTGGCCCTGAGCCCGGTGGGCGGCGAACTGCTGAAGGGCCTGCGGGCCGCGCCGCGACGGGCGCTCGTGGTTGGAACCGAGGGGCCCGGATTGCCGCCGGAGATGATCGCCCGGTTGCGCAGCGTCAGAATCGACATGCGTGCGGGCTTCGATTCGCTGAACGTCGCCACGGCCGCGGCGATCGCCCTGCATGAGATCACGCAGCCGTGAAGCCCGTTAACGATTCATACACCTTGTCCACAGGCTCGGAATGTGGCGGAGATGCGGCCGTCCGGGGGGAGTGGATTTCAATGTTCAGCGGCATCATCGGAGCCTTGGGGCGTCATGTCCGCCTGATCATCGGCGGGGCGATCATCGCCGCGGCGGTGGGCACGGCCGGGGCCATCGGCTGGATCACGGCGCCGATCGCCTGACCCCCGCCCGCGGGTTGTGGCCCGCGCCGTCATCTGCCAAGCCCGGAGGAGCCCGACGCGCTCGCGCGCGTTCGGCCCGCGTCCATGACCGCCGCCGGGAGCCGCGCTTGCCCATCGCCGTCCACGCCGTCACGCCGTTCGACGACCAGAAGCCGGGGACGTCCGGCCTGCGCAAGTCCACGCGACGGTTCATGGAGCCCGGCTATCTTCCGGCCTTCGTGCAGGCGATCCTGGAGTGCGATCCGCCGGCCCAGGGCGCGACTCTGGTCGTAGGCGGCGACGGCCGCTTCTTCGGGCGCGAGGCGGCGGAGACCGTGATCCGCATGGCCGCCGCGGCGGGATATGCGCGGGTCAAGGTGGGGCAGGGCGCGCTGCTGTCCACGCCGGCCGCGTCGCATCTGGTGCGTCTGACGCGCGCGCAGGGGGCGGTGATCCTGTCGGCCAGCCACAATCCGGGCGGGCCAGACGGCGACTTCGGGGTCAAATACAACACCGCGACTGGCGGGCCGGCGCCCGAGACCCTGACCGAGGCGATCTTCGCGCGGTCGAACTCGCTTACGGAATGGCGGACCGCGACCGACGGGACGTTGGACATCGAGCGGCTCGGCGAGGTCCAGGTCGGCGACTGCACCGTCGAAGTGATCGACCCGGTGACGGACTACGCCGACCTGATGGAGAGCCTGTTCGACTTCGGCGCGATCCGCGCGCTTCTGAAGTCCGGCTTCCGCATGCGCTTCGACGCCATGCACGCCGTCACCGGCCCTTATGCGACGGAGCTGTTCGAGCGGCGTCTGGGGGCGCCGGCCGGGACGGTGATCAACGCCACCCCGCTGCCCGACTTCGGGGGCGGTCATCCGGATCCACATCCGGATCATGCGCCGGAGCTGATGGCCGCCATGATCGGACCCGATGCCCTGGACTTCGGCGCGGCGTCCGACGGCGACGGCGACCGCAACATGATCGTGGGGTCGGGGGGCTTCGTGGTGTCGCCCGGGGACAGTCTGGCCATCCTGTCGGCGCTGGCGGGCCACGTGCCGGCCTATGCGGGCGGCGTCGCGGGCGTGGCGCGGTCGATGCCCACGGCACGGGCTGCGGACCGGGTGGCCCGCGCGCTGGGGTTCGACGCCTTCGAAACGCCGACCGGCTGGAAGTGGTTCGTCAGCCTGATGGACGCCGGACGCATCACCCTGTGCGGAGAGGAGAGCTTCGGCACCGGTTCGAACCATGTGCGCGAGAAGGACGGCCTGTGGGCGGTCCTGTTCTGGCTGAACCTGCTGGCGGCCGAAGGAATCGGCGTTCGGGAGTTGGTGCGGCGGCACTGGGCCCGGTTCGGACGCGACGCCTATCGCCGCGAGGACTACGAAGGACTGGAGAGCGAGCGCGCCGAGGCCTTCATGAAGACGCTGCGCGGTCGTCTGGACGATGCGGCGGGCCGTGCCGTCGGGCCGTTCGGCGTCGTGAGCGCCGACGACTTCGCCTACATCGACCCGATCGACGGTTCGGGCGCCCGTGCCCAGGGCGTGCGGGTGATGCTGACGCCGGACGCGCGGATCACCTATCGCCTCTCAGGCACGGGCTCGTCCGGCGCGACGCTACGGGTCTATCTGGAGACCTACCTGCCGCCGGAGAGCGCGGACGCGGACCCCACCGCGTCGTTGGACGCCCTGTCGGCGGCGTCGCGCGACTTCGCCGACGTCGGGGGCCTGCTCGGGCGAGCGGCCCCCTCCGTCGTCACCGGCTGATCAGTCCGCCGGCAGGGCCTTCAGGTCGGCGTCGATGGCGTCGATCAGTTCCGGCGTCACCGCACCGTCGGACAGCGGAGCCACTTCCTCCAGAGTCATGCCTTCGAATTGGGGACGCGCCGGATGATCGGAGACGCCGGGCAGGTGCTTCTCGAGAACGGCCGCGGATTTCGGGTTGGCGAGCAGGTCGCCGATGGTCCAGCCGATGTTCGGCTTGGCGTCCTGAACGGCGACGACGGCGGGCACGGCCTGGGCGGCGGGCGCGGCCCCGGCCAGAAGGGCGAGGACGGTGAAGGCGGCGGCGAACCTGGTCATGGTGATTTCTCCGTTGAGGCGCCCAGAATGAGCGCGGATTTACGACGCGCTCAAGACGATTGTTCCCCTTCGGCGCGCGGGACGCTATCTCAGCGCCCATGACCGACGCCGCCGCCAAATCCAAACTGATCCTGGGCCGCACCGGCCCGTGGGAACTCGTCATGGGGCTGGAAATCCACGCCCAAGTGGCGTCGAACTCCAAGCTGTTCTCCGGGGCGGCCGTCGGCTTCGGCGCGGGCCCCAACGAGCAGGTGTCGCTGGTCGACGCGGGCTTTCCCGGCATGCTGCCGACGCTGAACCGGTTCTGCGTCGAGCAGGCGGTGCGGACGGGCCTGGGCCTGAGGGCCAGGATCAACACCTTCAGCCAGTTCGACCGGAAGAACTATTTCTATCCAGACCTGCCGACCGGCTATCAGATCAGCCAACTTTACCACCCGATCGTGGGCGAGGGGGTCGTGGAGGTCGAGGCCGAGGACGGGTCGTTCTTCAACGTCGGAATCGAACGGCTGCACCTGGAGCAGGACGCCGGCAAGCTGATCCACGACCTGTCCCCGACGGAGAGCTACGTCGATCTGAACCGCGCCGGCACGGCTCTGATGGAGATCGTGTCCCGCCCCGACATCCGCAGTCCGGAGGAGGCGGTCGCCTACGTCAAGAAGATCCGCACCATCCTGATCTATCTGGGCACCTGCGACGGCGACATGGAAAAGGGCAACCTGCGCGCCGACGTGAACGTCTCGGTCTGCCGCGAGGGGCAGTATGAGAAGTTCAAGGCGACCGGCGACTTCTCGCACCTGGGCACACGCTGTGAAATCAAGAATGTCAACAGCTTCCGCTTCATTTCTCAGGCCATCAACCATGAAGCCCGCCGCCAGATCGAAATCCTCGAGGACGGCGGCAAGATCGATCAGGAAACCCGCCTCTATGACCCCACGGCCGGCGAGACGCGCTCGATGCGGTCCAAGGAGGAGGCGATGGACTATCGCTACTTCCCGGATCCCGACCTGCTGCCGCTGAAGATCGAACAGGCCTGGATCGACGAGATACGGTCGTCGCTGCCCGAACTGCCGGACGACAAGCGCCGTCGGTTCATGGGCCAGTACGGCCTGTCGCAGTACGACGCCGGGGTTCTCATCTCGGAGCAGGCCAAGGCCGATTATTTCGAGCTGGCCGCGATCGGCCGAGACGCCAAGCTGGTCGCCAACTGGGTGACGAACGAACTGTCGGCCCGACTGGCCGCCGACGGGCGGGACTTCGCCGGGAACGCCTTGCCGGCGTCGCACGTGGCGGAGCTGGTCGAGCTGATCGAAACGAACGTCATCTCGTCCAAGATCGCCAAGGAAGTGTTCGACCACGTCTGGAACGGCGAGGGTTCGCCGGCAGAGGTGGTGGAGGTGCGCGGCCTGAGACAGGTCACCGACACCGGCGCCATCGAGCGCGCGGTCGACGAGATCGTCGCCGCCAACCCCGACAAGGCCGCCGCCGTCGCCGAGAAGCCGCAGGCCATCGGCTGGTTCGTCGGTCAGGTGATGAAGGCCACCGGCGGCAAGGCCAATCCAGCCGCGGTCAACGACATCCTCAAGGCCAAGCTTGGGCTGTGACGACGGGTGCGGCCCCCTACATGTTGTGGTGAACGGCGGGCAGGCCTAGAAAGTCGGGCCGTCTTCCGCTCCCAGGATCTCCACCCGTGAACGCCTTTTCCCGCGACGCCTTCTTCCGCACCGACCTGGCCTCGGCCGATCCGGAGGTCTTTCAGGCCATCCAGGGCGAGACCGCGCGTCAGCAGGAACAGATCGAGCTGATCGCGTCGGAGAACATCGTCTCCCAGGCGGTGCTGGAGGCTCAAGGGTCCGTCCTGACGAACAAGTACGCCGAGGGTTATCCGGGCCGGCGCTACTACGGCGGCTGCGAGTTCGTGGACGTCACCGAGGATCTGGCGCGCAGCCGCGCCAAGGAGCTGTTCGGCTGCGCCTTCGCCAACGTCCAGCCGCACTCCGGCGCACAGGCCAACCAGGCGGTGTTCATGAGCCTGCTGCAGCCGGGCGACGTCTTCCTGGGCATGGACCTGGCCTGCGGCGGTCACCTGACCCACGGCAGCCCGGCCAACCAGTCGGGCAAGTGGTTCCGGCCGGTGACCTACAAGGTCCGCGAGGACGACCACCTGATCGACTACGACCACGTCGCCGAGATGGCTCGGACGGAAAAGCCGAAGCTGATCATCGCCGGCGCATCCGCCTATTCGCGCCAGATCGACTTCAAACGCTTCCGCGAGATCGCCGACGAGGTGGGCGCATACCTGATGGTCGACATGGCCCACTATGCCGGCCTGATCGCCGGCGGCGCCTACGACAGCCCGATCCCGCATGCCCACGTGGTCACCACGACCACGCACAAGACCCTGCGCGGCCCCCGCGGCGGCATGATCCTGTCGAACGACGTGGAGCTGGGCAAGAAGATCAACTCGGCGGTCTTCCCCGGCCTGCAGGGCGGGCCGTTGGAGCACGTCATCGCCGCCAAGGCCGTGGCCTTCGGCGAGGCGCTGAAGCCGGAGTTCAAGGCCTATGCCCGCCAGGTGGTGACCAACGCCCGCGCCCTGGCCGCCGTGCTGATCGAGCGCGGTCTCGCCGTCGTGTCGGGCGGCACCGACAGCCACATCGTCCTGGTCGATCTGCGGCCCAAGGGCGTGACGGGCAAGGCGACGGAACTGCAGCTCGAGCACGCCCTGATGACCTGCAACAAGAACGGCGTGCCGTTCGACACGGCGCCCTTCACGGTCACCTCCGGCGTCCGTCTGGGCACGCCGGCGGGCACCACGCGCGGTTTCGGCGATGCGGAGTTCAAGCAGGTCGGCCACTGGATCGCCGACGTGGTGGACTCCATGAAAGGCGGCGATGAGGCCGACGCCGCCGTGGTCCAGCGCGTGTCGGACGAGGTGCGCGAGCTGACGCGCCGCTTCCCCATCTACGGATAAGCCCCTGATGAAGTGTCCCTTCTGCGGCAACGCCGACACCCAGGTGAAGGACAGCCGGCCGTCCGACGACGGCGCGGCCATCCGGCGCCGTCGGTCGTGCCCGTCGTGCGAGGGGCGGTTCACCACGTTCGAGCGGGTGCAGCTGCGCGAGCTGATGATCCTGAAGCGGAACGGCCGCCGCACGCCGTTCGACCGCGACAAGCTGGAGCGCAGCCTGAGGATCGCCCTGCGCAAACGGCCGGTGCAGCCGGAACAGATCGAACAGCTGGTCAGCCGCATCACCCGCCAGCTGGAAAGTCTGGGCGAGACCGAGATCGCGTCCAGCGTGGTCGGCGACTTCATCATGAAGGCGCTGAAGGGCGTCGATGAGGTCGCCTACGTCCGCTACGCCTCGGTCTACAAGGACTTCCGCCACACGGGCGACTTCGCCCGCTTCCTGGGCGACGAGGGGCTGGACGAGGGCTGATGCGCCCTCACGTCACCCTGAAGCTGGCGACCTCGCTGGACGGCCGCATCGCCACGGCCGCGGGCGAATCGAAGTGGATCACGGGGGCTGAGGCGCGCGAGATGGGCCACCGGCGTCGCGCCGAAAGCGACGCCATCCTGGTCGGGGTGGAAACCGTGCTGGCGGACGATCCGGAACTGACTGCGCGTCCTTCCCCGCTCACCGGGAAAGGTGGGCCGCAGCGCGGCTCGGATGGGGTGGCCGTCGGAGGCGAGTGGGTCGGCAACCGATCGGGCGGCGAGAGCCACCCCATCCGTCTCGCTCCGCGAGCCACCTTTCCCGGCGAGCGGGGAAGGCCATTGAGGGTCGTCCTCGATTCCCGCCTTCGAACACCGCCAACGGCGAAGGTGGCAGCCGCCAACACTCTGATCCTCACCACCGCCGAGCCCAGGCCGATCGGCGGCGCGGAGGTCGTCCGGGTCGCCGCCGACGCGGACGGCCGCCCTGCCGTCCCCGCCGTCCTCGACGCCCTCGCCAAGCGCGGCGTCCGGACCCTGATGGTCGAGGGGGGAGGGCGCGTGGCCGCCGCCTTCGTGGCCGCGCGCGCGATCGACGCCCTGTGGTGGTTCCGCGCGCCGATCCTCCTCGGCGCCGGGGGGCGGCCCTGCGTCGCGGCGCTGGCGCTTGCAAAGCTGGCCGACGCCCCCAAGTTCCGGCGCCTCGACGTCCACTTCTTGGGCGAAGACCTGTGGGAACGCTACGAGGCCCTTCGATGAGTGGCATACGACCGATTCAGACGTCGCCGTCCGCCATCTTCGTCGCCTCCGCGGACCCGACGGCGACGAAATGTGCACTATCTGCACCCACTTTTTTCAGAGTGCACATCTGATGTTCACCGGCATCGTCACGGACGTCGGTCGGGTGCGCGCCGTCTCTCAGACCCAGCGCGACCGTCGCTTTGAGGTCGAGACGGCCTGGGACGTCTCCGGCATCGACCTCGGGGCCTCGATCAGCCACGCGGGCTGCTGCCTGACCGTGGTCGAGAAGGCGTGCGGCTGGTTCGCGGTCGAGGTGTCCAACGAGACCCTGTCCAAAACGACTCTCGGCGCATGGGCCGAAGGCGACCGCCTCAATCTGGAGCGGGCGGCCCGCCTGGGCGACGAGATGGGCGGGCATGTGGTCTCTGGCCATGTCGACGGCGTCGGCACGGTCGTCGCGATCACGCCCGAAGGCGGATCGCACCGCGTGACGGTCGAGGCGCCGGAGCCCCTGCACCGCATGATCGCGCCCAAAGGGTCGATCACGATCGACGGCGTGTCCCTGACGGTGAATGAGGTCGATGGGCGGCGCTTCGGGGTCAACCTGATCCCCCACACCTGGGACCACACCACGCTGGGTCGGCTGAGGGGCGGCGATCGGGTCAATCTGGAGATCGACATGCTGGCGCGATACCTCGCCAGGTGGCAGGAGACCGCGTGATGACTTCGCCCTTGGCCGCCCCACTCAACATGAACTTTGGGAACGACAGTCCGATCAGTCCCATCGAGGACATCCTGGAGGACGCCCGCAACGGGCGGCCCTACATCCTGGTGGACGCCGAGGATCGAGAGAACGAGGGCGACGTCATCATCCCGGCTCAGTTCGCCACGCCGGACCAGATCAACTTCATGGCCCGGCACGCGCGTGGCCTGATCTGCCTTGCGATCACCGCTGACCGGGCGCGCCAGCTGCGCCTGCCGCCGATGGCCGCCGAGAACCGCGAGAGCATGGCCACCGCCTTCACCGTCTCCATCGAGGCGAAGGAGGGCGTCACGACCGGCATCAGCGCGGCGGACCGTGCGCGCACGGTCCAGGTGGCCGCCGATCCGACCAAGGGGCCGGACGACATCGTCACGCCGGGACACGTCTTCCCGCTGGTGGCGCGCGACGGCGGCGTGCTGGTCCGCACCGGCCATACCGAGGCGGCGGTCGACATCAGCCGTATGGCCGGGCTGACGCCGGCGGGCGTGATCTGCGAGATCATGAACGACGACGGCACCATGGCCCGCATGCCGGACCTTGTCGCCTTCGCCCAGCTGCACGGGCTGAAGATCGGCACGATCGCCGACCTGATCGCCTATCGCCGCCGCACCGAGCGCTACGTCGAACGGGTCATGGACACGTCCTTCGACAGCGTGCACGGCGGGCCGTTCCGGCTGGTGCTGTATCGGAACACGATCGAGGGCGTCGAACACGTGGCCCTGGTCAAGGGCAAGATCGATCCGGCCAAACCCACCCTGGTCCGCATGCACCAGGTGGATTTCGCCGCCGACCTTCTGGGTCACGTCGAGGCGCGCCAGAACTATGTGCCCGCGGCCATGCGCGAGATCTCGGAGCAGCCGGGCGCGGGCGTGATCGTCTTCCTGCGCGATCCCGACCTGAACGGACTGGCCGAGCGCCTGACGGCCGAAGCCAAGCCCGCGGCCGCGGACCGCTCGCTGCGGAACTACGGCGTGGGTGCGCAGATCCTGCTGGACCTCGGCGTCCGCGACATGGTGGTGATGAGCTCCACCCGACCCAATCCCGCCGCGCTGGACGGCTACGGCCTGCGCATCGTCGGCTGGCGCGACATGGCCAGTTCTTGGGATGGAGAAGAAAAATCGTAAGCGAACCCGCGCGCGTGCTGATCGTCGAGGCGCGCTTCTATGACGACTTGGCCGACGCCCTGCTGGATGGGGCTAAGGACGCCCTGACCGCGCGCGGCGTGGCCTATGACGTGATCACCGTGCCGGGCGCACTGGAAATCCCGCCCGCGATCGCCTTGGCCGAAGAGGCCGGCCGCTATCCGACCGCGCCCCGCTATGACGGCTACGTCGCGCTCGGAACGGTCATCCGGGGCGAGACCTATCATTTCGAGATCGTGGCCGATCAGTCGGCGGCCGGGATCATGCAGCTGGGCCTTAAGGGCGTCTGTGTCGGCAACGGCGTGCTGACGACGGAGGACGAGGATCAGGCCTGGGCCCGCGCGCGGCGCAGCGAGGGCGACAAGGGCGGGTTCGCCGCCCGCGCCTGCCTGGACCTGATCGCGCTGAGGAAACGCCTGCGCGTGGGCTTGGGCGCTGGAGTGAACGGATGAGCGAAGCGAACAGCCTGTCGGCCGTGATGGCCCAGCTGGAAGAGGCGGAGCAGGCCAAGGCCGAGACGGGGCTGACCGGACGCCAGCGCCGCGCGCGCACCGTCTCCCGTCTGGCCGCCGTGCAGGCTCTGTATCAGATGGAGCTGGCCGGCGAGGGGGTCGAGACCGTCATCGACGAGTTCACGCGCCACCGCTTCGACCGCGACATAGAGGGTCTGACCCTGGCCGAAGCCGACGAGACCTGGTTCGCCGACCTGCTGCGCGGGGTGGTGTCGGGACAGGCGGCGATCGACAAGGCCGTGACCGCCCGGCTGGCCAGCGGCTGGAAGCTGGACCGACTGGACGCGACCGTTCGGGCTCTTCTGCGCGCCGGCGCCTGGGAGCTGCGCGAAAAGCGGGATGTGCCGCGCGAGATCGTGATCGACGAATACGTCGAGCTGGCCAAGGCCTTCTTCGACGAGGGGGAGGCCAAGTTCGTGAACGCCGCCCTTGACGGCGTGGCGCGCGATGCCCGCGATTGACGCCGCCGGCGAGTTCGAGACCATCGAGCGGCTGCTGCGGCCGCTGGCCCATCCCGAGTACGCGCGCGGCCTGAGCGACGACGTCGCGGTGCTGCCGTCGCGGCCGGGGTTCGACCTGGTGCTGACCCAGGACGCTATCGTCGAGGGCGTGCACTTCCTGCCGGACGATCCGCTGGATTCGGTCGCACAGAAGCTGCTGCGCGTGAACCTGTCCGATCTGGCGGCCAAGGGCGCCGAGCCGTTCGGCTATCTGCTGACCTGCGCCTGGTCGCCCCGTTGCGGGTGGCCGGAGCGCAAGGCCTTCGCCGACGGCCTGAGGGCGGATCAGAAGACGTTCGGCATAGCCCTGATGGGCGGGGACACCGTATCGACCCCCGGCCCGCTGACCTTTTCCGCCACCCTTCTGGGGTGGGCGCCGAAGAGCAGGGCGGTCGGCAGGGCGGGGGCCCGAGCCGGCGACCTGCTGTTCGTCACCGGCACGATCGGCGACGGCCGGCTGGGGCTTCTGGCGGCGCAAGGCCGGTTGTCGCTGGAGGCTGAGCGCGTCGCCACGTTGGCCGACCGCTATCGGCGGCCGTCGCCTAGGATCGAGTTCATCGAGGCGGTCCGCGCGCACGCCACCGCGTCCGTGGACATCTCGGACGGCCTGATCGCCGACGTCGGCCGGGTGGCTGCCGCCTCCGGACTGGGGGTCGAGCTGGATCTGGAGCCCCTGCCGCTGTCGGCCGCCGCCGACGCCTGGTTCCAGGGCCGGGTGGATCCGGAAGGGGCGATGATCGATCTCGCCTCGGGCGGCGACGACTACGAGATCGCCTTCGCCGCGCCGGCGTCGGCCGAAGGGGCCCTGCGGCGGGAGGCCGAGCGGCTGCACCTGCGGCTGACCAAGCTGGGGCGCTTCACCCCGGGCAGCGGCGTGACCTCCCGCTGGGACGGGCGTGCCGTGACTGTAAGCAAGCCGGGCTGGAGCCACGGCTGACATGGAGCGCGGACCTCCAGGTCCGCGAAGCCGTCGAGGGTCCGGATCGCGGACCTGGAGGTCCACCCTCCCAAGGATCGGGGGCAACGGATTTCTAACCCTGTTCGGGCAGGATCCGCCAATGATCCGCCGCAGCCTCCTGACCGCCGCCGCCGTCCTCGGCCTCGCCCCACGCGCCCATGCGGGCGGCGAAGAGGAAGCCGCGAGCGTCAACATCGCCGGGGTGGGCCTGCCGGTCATCGCCGGCGGGCGGGTGCGGAACTATGTCTTCGTCAGCCTGAGGCTTCATCTGGCGCGCGGGGCCGACGCCACCGCCATTCGGAACAAGGACGCCTTCTTCCGCGACGCCCTGGTCCGTGCCGCGCACCGGACGCCGTTCACCGTGGCCGACGACTGGACCCGGTTGGACGCCCGCGCCATGTCGGCCTCTCTGGTGCAGTCTTCCGTCCGCATCGCCGGCGCGCGGCAGGTGACGCGCGTCGAGATCGTGGCCCAGTCGCCGCGCCGCCGCACGGGCGTCCGCGCGTCCTGAACTCCGTTCATCCTGCCCATTGCGCCGGGCCGCCGGGGGTGGCACGGTTTCGCCGCAATTCCCCAAGGACGCATCGTTCGCGTCCGACGCGCGCGGGGGGACCGGAAGGCGGAAGAAGGCCCATGAGGGCCCGCCGCGCCAAGGGTCCGGGCGCTTGAAACGCAACAGGATTTGGAAACGTCATGACGAACTATCTGTGGCTGGTCATAGCCGCAGGCGCTCTGGGGGTGCTCTACGGCGCCGTCCAGACCGCCAGTCTGCTGAAGGCCTCGACCGGCACCGACAAGATGCGCGAGATCGCGGCCGCGATTCAGGAAGGCGCCTCGGCCTATCTCAAGCGCCAGTACACCACCATCGGCATCGTCGGCGTGGTCATTCTGATCGCCGCCTACCTTCTGATCGGGCAATGGGCCGCGATCGGGTTTCTGATCGGGGCCGTGCTGTCCGGCGCGGCCGGCTATGCCGGCATGCTGATCTCGGTGCGGGCCAACGTGCGCACGGCCCAGGCCGCGTCCGAGAGCCTGTCCAAGGGGCTGGACCTGGCCTTCCGGTCGGGCGCCATCACCGGCCTGTTCGTGGCCGGCGGCGCCTTGGTGGGGGTGGCGGGCTATTATGCCCTGCTGACCGAGGTTCTGGGCCTGGAGCGGACGGGGCGCGAGGTCATCGACGGCCTGGTCGCCCTCGGCTTCGGCGCCTCGCTGATCTCCATCTTCGCGCGTCTGGGCGGCGGCATCTTCACCAAGGGCGCCGACGTGGGCGGCGACATGGTGGGCAAGGTCGAGGCCGGCATCCCCGAGGACGATCCCCGCAACGCCGCGACCATCGCGGATAACGTGGGCGACAACGTCGGCGACTGCGCCGGCATGGCCGCCGACCTGTTCGAGACCTATGCGGTGACCACGGTCGCCACCATGGTGCTGGCGGCCATCTTCTTCCGCGGCCAGCCCTATGTGGACGTGATGATGCTGCTGCCGCTGGCCATCTGCGGCGTCTGCATCGTGACCTCGATCGTCGGCTCGTTCTTCGTTCGCCTTGGCAAGTCCAACAACATCATGGGCGCCCTGTATCAGGGCCTGATCGTCACCGGCGTGCTGTCGGTGGGCGCGGTGTGGCTGGTGATCGACCAGTTGCTGCCGGGCAATGCGGTCGTCCAGCCCATCGACGGTGAGGCGATCACGGCCATGAACCTGTTCTGGTCGGGCATGATCGGCTTGGCCGTCACCGCCGCCATCGTGGTGATCACCGAATACTACACCGGATCGAACTTCCGTCCGGTGCGCTCGGTGGCCAACGCCTCGGTCTCGGGCCACGGCACCAATGTGATCCAGGGCCTGGCCGTCTCTCTGGAGTCCACGGCCCTGCCGGCGCTGACGATCATCGTGGGCATCGTCGCCAGCTATCAGTTGGCCGGCCTGTTCGGCATCGCCATCGCGACCACGACCATGCTGGGCGTGGCCGGGATGATCGTGGCCCTGGACGCCTTCGGACCCGTCACCGACAACGCCGGGGGCATCGCCGAGATGGCGGGCCTGCCGTCCGACGTCCGTCACTCGACGGACGCCCTGGACGCCGTCGGCAACACCACCAAAGCGGTGACCAAGGGCTATGCGATCGGTTCGGCCGGTCTCGGCGCCCTGGTGCTGTTCGCGGCCTACACGTCGGACCTGCAGTACTTCGCCTCGAACCCGGCGGACTATCCCTTCTTCGCCGACATGGGCGCGGTCACCTTCGACCTGACCAACCCCTATGTCGTCGTCGGCCTGCTGTTCGGGGGGCTCTTGCCCTTCCTCTTCGGCGGCATGTCGATGATGGCCGTGGGCCGGGCGGCCGAGTCGGTCGTGGCCGAGGTGCGTCGCCAGTTCCGCGAGAACCCCGGCATCATGACCTATCAGGTCAAGCCGGAGTACGGCCGGGCCGTCGACATCCTGACCCGAGCGGCGATCAAGGAGATGATCGTGCCGTCCCTGTTGCCGGTGCTGTCGCCGATCGTCCTGTTCGTCGCCGTGTTTTTCCTGGCGGACAAGGCCGACGCCTTCGCCGCCCTGGGCGCCATGCTGATGGGCGTGATCGTGACCGGCCTGTTCGTGGCCATCTCGATGACCTCGGGCGGCGGCGCCTGGGACAACGCCAAGAAGGTGATCGAAGAAGGTTTCACCGACTCCAACGGCGTGCTTCACGGCAAGGGATCCGAGGCCCACAAGGCCGCCGTCACCGGCGACACGGTCGGCGATCCCTACAAGGACACGTCCGGTCCGGCGGTGAACCCGATGATCAAGATCACGAACATCGTGGCGCTGCTGCTGCTCGCGGTGCTGGCCAGCGGCAAGCTGGGAAGCTGATCCACCCCAGCACTGAAAAGCCCCGGAGAGCGATCTCCGGGGCTTTTTGTCCTTTGGCAGGGCCTCTGACGCCGGTGACGACGTCAGAACGTGATCAATCCGGGCGACGCTGGCCGGGGGCGTCTTCGTCGGTGCGGGGCAGCTGACCGCGGCCCACGTTGCCGAGCAACTGTTCCAGGATCGTCAGCTCACGCCCTCGCGTGGGGGTTTCGTTGCGGTTCATGGCCACCTGACGACCGTCGTCGAGCCCCAGAACACGCACCGAAGCCACATGCTCGCCCTCGAACACGATTTCCGTCACGGCGCGCTGCGAGACCTGCGGCAGGTTGAAGGTGTATTTCTCAGTCGTCTGGCTGATGTAGTACCAGATGTCGTCGCCCTCGAAGAGCGAGGTGGCCGACGGCGTGCCCAGCCGGTCGCGCACGGTCGTCTTGGTGTCCGTTCCCACCGCGACGTCGGCCGGGGCCGCCTCGATCACCTGATAGCCGTGGCTGCCGATGACGGGGGCGCAGGCCGCGCCCGTCAGAGCCAGAGCCCCGAGGGCCGAAACGGTCAGAAAGCGGATCATGGACCACTCGTCGTGAAACTGGAGGCTTTGACCTAGCCCGTGCGTCGTCCTAGTTCAACGCCGCGGCGGAAAAGGGGCCGCTGATCATGCTGCAGAGACTCTTCGGGCTGAAGCGACGGCCGGACGCCGCGGACGGACTGTACGCGCAGGCGGTCGAGCAGGCCCGCGATCCGGCCTTCTACGGCCGGCTGGGGGTGGCCGACCGCATCGACTCGCGCTTCGACCTCTATGTGCTGCACGTCCAATTGCTGATCCTGCGGCTGCAGGCCGAGGGCGAGGCGGGACGCGATCTGGCCCAGCGTCTGTTCGACGTCTTCGTTTCGGCCATGGACAACGACCTGCGGGAGCTTGGCGTCGGCGACCTGTCCATCGCCAAGAAGATGCGGAAGCTGAGCGAGCACGTGTACGGGCGGATGAGCGCCTATGAGGCGGGCCTGATCGACGCGGACGAAAGCGCGCTGTCGGAGGCGATTTCGCGCAACGTCGCCCCCACCGGGCCGGAGGCGGCCGCGATTCTGGCTCGATATGCTCTGGTCACGCGAGAGCGCCTCGCCGCCCAGTCCGTGGGTCAGGTGATCACGTCGGCGAACTGGGCGGAGATCGAAGGATGAGCGACGCGCCCCCGCTGAGTGAGCCGATCCGCCTGAACCAGATCGGGGCCGGCCTGACGCGCCGGCTCGAACCCGACGAGGCCCAACGGCGCGTCGTGGCCCGTTGGCTGGACCTCCAGTCGCTGGACGCCTTCGTGACGGAGATGACGGTGGCGCCGGCCCCCGTCGGCTGGACCCTGAGCGGCCGAATCACCGCCGAGGCGGTGCAGAGGTGCGGCCTGACGCTGGCGCCTGTTCCCGCCCGCATCGACCAATCTTTCCGGATCGCACTGGCCGAGGCCGGTGAGAACGAGGCGTCGGAGGTGGAGGTTTTCCTAGAGGACGACACGCCCGACCTGATCGAGGACGGCCGCATCGACCTGGGCCACCATGCGGTGGAACAGCTCTCGCTGGCGCTGGATCCGTTTCCGCGTGCGCCGGGCGCGGAGTTCACCCCGCCGGAGGAGTCCGCAGAAATCTCGCCGTTCGCCGTCCTGAAGGTGCTCAAGCGCGACGGGGACGGCGCCTGAACTTGACCTTGCGTCGCCATATTGCATCCGGCGGGCGCGCCGCTATCGTCCGCCGCCCGCGCCAGACCCGGGCCGAAGGAGGCTTCAGGCTTGCCTGATCTCGTCACCATCTCCGTCGACGCCATGGGCGGAGACCACGGCCCGGCCGTGACCGTCCCCGCCGTCGCGGCCTATCTGCGACGGGCGGGAAGCTCGGGCGTGCGGTTTCAGCTGCACGGGGACGAACCTGCGATCCGGGCGGAGCTGGCGAAGCTGGCCGTGGCGGAAGACGTCGTCGAGGTCAGGCACACCGACAAGGTCGTGGCCATGGACGAGAAGCCCGCCCAGGCCATGCGCCGGGGCAAGGGCTCCAGCCTGTGGAACGCGATAGAGGCGGTCAAGTCAGGCGAGGCACAGGCCGTGGTTTCCGCCGGCAACACCGGCGCCCTGATGGCCATCTCCAAGCTGATCCTTCGCATGTCGGCTCACGGGCTGGAGCGGCCGGCGATCGTCGCCAGCTGGCCCAACATGAAGGGCGGGATCACCGCCGTGCTGGACGTCGGCGCCAATGTGGAGAGCGACGCCGAACAACTGGTCGAGTTCGCCATAATGGGCGAGGCCTTCGTCGAGGCGGTTCATGGAGTGAAGCGGCCCAAGATCGGCATCCTGAACGTCGGCTCCGAAGACATGAAGGGGCACGAGTCGGTGCGCGAGGCCGCGCGTCTGCTGCGCGAGGGCGGCTTCGGCCTGGCCTACGAGGGATTCGTCGAGGGCGACGACATCGCCAAGGGCACCGTGGACGTGGTCGTGACCGACGGCTTCACCGGCAACATCGCCCTGAAGACGGCCGAGGGCGTGGCGCGCTACATCTTCGCCCAATTCAAGGGCGCGCTGACGTCCGGCGTCATGGCGCGCACGGGCGCGCTCCTGGCTTTGCCGGCGTTGAAGCGCATGCGCCAACGAATAGACCCCAGCGCCATCAACGGCGGCCCCCTGCTGGGCCTGAACGGGATCGTGGTGAAGAGCCACGGCGGAGCCGACGCGCGGGGCTTTTCCAACGCCGTCCGAATCGCCGTCGAGCTGTCGCGCAGCGACTATCTGAACAAGGTCGGGGCCAATCTGAACCGACTGACCGCCGTGCTGGCCGAGCCCGCGCAGGAGACCCCCAAGTGAGCGTGATCCGCAGCGCGGTGACCGGCGTCGGCGCCTATCTGCCCGAGCAGGTCGTGACCAACGCCGATCTGGCCGAGATCGTCGACACATCGGACGAATGGATTGTCGAGCGCACCGGCATCCGCCAGCGGCACCGCGCCCGCGACGACCAGCCGACCAGCGATCTGGCGGTGGAGGCCGCGAGGAAGGCCCTGGCTGCGGCCGGCAAGACGCCGGCGGACGTCGACCTGATCGTGGTGGCCACCACGACGCCGGACATGACGTTTCCGGCCACCGCCTCGATCGTGCAGCGCAAGCTGGGCGCGCCGACCTGCATCGCCTTCGACGTGCAGGCCGTGTGCACCGGCTTCGTCTACGCGATCAGCGTGGCCGACGGCTTCGTGGCGCGTGGGCACGCCAAGTGCGCCCTGGTCATCGGGGCGGAGGAGATGTCCCGGCTGATGGACTGGACCGATCGCTCGACCTGCGTCCTGTTCGGCGACGGCGCGGGGGCCGTGGTTCTGGAGCCCCTGGAGGGGCAGGGAACGCCCGCGGATCGGGGCATCCTGGGGTTCTCTCTGCGCAGCGACGGCACCAAGACCGATCTGCTGTACGTCGACGGCGGACCCTCGACGACCGGCACGGTCGGTCATCTGCGGATGGCGGGCAACCAGGTGTTCCGACACGCCGTGGTCAACATCGCCGAAGCCGTGACCTCGGCCGCGGCGGCCGCGGGCATCGAGGTGTCCGACGTCGACTGGTTCGTGCCTCACCAGGCGAACCAGCGCATCATCAAGGGCGTGGGCGATCGCCTGGGCCTGGATGAGGATAAGGTGGTCTCCACAGTGGCGCATCACGCCAACACGTCCGCCGCCTCCATCCCGCTGGCGCTCGACGCGGCGATCCAGGACGGGCGGATCAAGCGCGGGGATCTGGTGCTGCTGGAGGCGATGGGCGGCGGCCTGACCTGGGGCGCCTGTGCGTTTCGCTTCTGAAACGAAAATTGCCCTTTGAAAAACAGTCCGCATGGCCCTTTATGGCGAAACCGATGGGCCTGGGAGGGAACATGTCCGGACCTCAGACCGTGACCCGCGCCGACCTGTGCGACGCGGTGCATGACGCCGTGGGCCTGTCGCGGGCCGAATGCGCGCAACTGGTGGAGCGTACCCTGGACCTGATCGTCGAGGCGCTGGAGCGCGGCGAAACGGTCAAGCTGTCGGGATTCGGCGTCTTCCAGGTGCGCGACAAGCGCGCCCGCATGGGCCGCAATCCGAAGACGGGCGTGCCGGCCGCGATCAATCCGCGACGGGTGATCAGCTTCCGCGCGTCCCAGATCATGAAGAGCCGGGTCCACGACGCCCACCTGGCGGCCTGATCATGCCCAAGGCGCCTGACGCCTTCCGCACCATTTCTGAAGCGTCGCAAGACGTCGGCGTGCCGCAGCACGTGCTGCGGTTCTGGGAAACCAAGTTCGCCTTCGTGACGCCGCTGAAGCGGGCCGGGGGACGGCGCTTCTATCGCCCCCAGGATCTGGCCGTGCTGCGCGGTCTGAAACGTCTGCTGCACGACGAGGGCATGACGATCCGCGGCGTGCAGAAACTGCACAAGGATCGGGGTCTGAAGGCGATCGCGGGCACGGACGCGCTGCATTTCGAGACGACCGATCGCATCGCCGACGCCGTCATGCCGCCGCGCGTGGCCGCGCCGGCTCCCCTGCCCAGCATGGCCGTCCTGCGCGTCGCCCTGGCGCGAGTGGAAGCCGCGCGGTCGCGTCTGGATCGGGCGCTTTCGGCCTGAGCCATTTTTCCTGCGATCGGGGTTTGCGCCCGGCGCGGCCCCGTCTATAGGGAGCCCCTCTCGGAGCGTGGCGCAGCCTGGTAGCGCACTTGACTGGGGGTCAAGGGGTCGCAGGTTCGAATCCTGTCGCTCCGACCATTTCCCTTGCCCCTTCTTTGTTTGCCCTAACGGCCGCCGCGCGGCGGCTCGCTGCTTGAGGGCAGGAGCGTGTGTATGGTCGCCGACGAAGACCGCCGCGCTGGCCCCGGCCTCAGTTCTTCCGTTCGGCCCACTTGATCAACGGGAACAGCGGCAAACCCCAGACGGTGCCGGCGATCACGAAGTAGAGGGCGTCGATCAGGCGGGATTCGGGCAGCAGATCGGCCACGGCGATCGCCGCCCAGACGTAGACGCCGAGGAAGACCACCATCCCCAGCGAGGCGACCGCGCGACGGGTGCGCGGCGGCATCAGCGTTTCCCTCGGAACAGGAAGTGCGCGAAGAGGCACAGAACGGCGCCGATCACGCTCCAGCCGACCCAGCCCCAGCCGTCCATCGTGCCGGCCGCGAAGACGCGCAGGTGCAGGAAGGCGCCGGAGATCGCGCCGACGCCGCCCACCAGCAGCGCCTGATCCAGGCTGCGGCGACCGGTCAGCTGATCCGCGACAACGGCCAGGCCGAGCACGGCGATCAGCGCGACGACGACGTCCAGGTGGTCCACTGCGTTTCTCCCGGGTGCGACCCATCGCCCGCCGACTCGATCTCGACCCAAAGGGCGGGCATACCGCTTCGCGTCGGACTGCCCGAGGGCGGACCGTCTCTTACAGTGACGGACGTCGAGCGTCGAATGAACCGTATTTTCACGCCGGACCGCGTCCCGGCGGTCGCGATCTGGCTGTTCGGCGTGGCGGCCCTGGTGTTCGCCATGGTGGTGGTCGGGGGAATCACCCGGCTGACCGGCTCGGGACTGTCGATCACCGAATGGAAGCCGATCATGGGCGCCCTGCCGCCGATGAACGACGCCGACTGGCAGGAGGCGTTCCGCAAGTATCAGGAGATACCCCAGTACCGGGCGATCAACGCGGGCATGAGTCTGGCGGAGTTCCAGGGCATCTTCTGGTGGGAGTGGATCCATCGGCAGCTGGGGCGGGTCATCGGCGTGGCCTTCGCCGTGCCGTTCGTCGTGCTGCTGCTGATGAAGCGCATTCCGCGCCGGCTGGTGTGGCGTTGCGCCGTGCTGCTGGCGCTGGGCGGGCTGCAGGGGCTGATCGGTTGGTGGATGGTGTCCTCGGGTCTGTCGGAGCGGGTGGACGTCGCGCCGGAGCGGCTGGCGACGCACCTGGGGCTGGCCTTCCTGATCTTCGCCGGCCTGATCTGGACGGGGCTGGAGGCCTGGTTCGGCGAGGAGCATTCGCGCTCGCCGGCGGGCTGGAGCCGGGGCGCGGCCGTGCTGCTGGGCGTGGTGTTCGTTCAGTGTCTGCTGGGCGGGCTGGTCGCGGGGGCCAAGGCGGGCTTCATCTACACTGACTGGCCGCTGATGAACGGGTCGCTGCTGCCGCCGGTGGACTGGGGGCAGGGCGGGCTGGGGTTCCTGCACGACCGGGCGCTGGTGCAGTTCAACCACCGCCTCATGGCCTATGTCCTGTTCGTCGGCGCGGCCGTCTATGCCGTCCAGGCGTGGCGATGGCGGCTGGCGGAGGGGATGGGCGCGGCGGCCTTCGCCCTGTTCGGGGTCGTGGCTGTGCAGGCGGTGCTGGGCGTGATCACCCTGATCCACGTCGTGCCGATCGGCCTGGGCGTGCTGCACCAGGCCGGGGCCGCGATCGTCCTGGGCGTCGCGACCTGGAACCTGTGGCTTGTCCGCCGGTCCCAGCCGCGCCTGTTCAGCTCCGGACCGCGCTCCAGGGGCCGGTGATCGCGAAGGTCACGCCCGGATACTGAAGGTTGACGAACAGGGTCGAGCCGTTGGGCGAGAAACAGGCGCCCGCGAACTCCGAGTTTCCGGTGAAGACGTTGCGCGCCAGGGTGTAGATCCGGCCCTGGGGCGTGACCCCCCGCAGGTGATTGCCGACGTCGACCGTATAGTTGTCCTCGCACAGGATCAGGTGGCCCCACGGCGCGACCGAGATGTTGTCGGCCATGTTCATGATCTTTTCGTCGGCGGTCTCGACGAACAGCTGAACGCGGCCGGGACGCCGCGCCTCGGCCGACTTGCCCTCATCGGCCGAGGGCACATAGCGCAGGACCTGCCCTCTCTTCAGCGGGCCGCCCGAGGTGGCGGTGAAATAAAGCTCTCCGTCGCCCCACCAGACGCCTTCGCCCCGCGCGAAGACGGCCGCCCCGGCGGCTCGGCCCCGCAGGCGCAGATCGGCGGCGGGCGCCTCGACGTCCTCCAGATCGATCCATTCGACCTCACGCCAGTCGCCGACGGACCAGGTGCGGTCGGCGTGATTGGTCGTGTCGGCGCCGGCGACGCCGCGCAGGGCCAGGGCCTGGAGCCGGCCGCCCTTGATCAGTTCGCCCGGCGTTTCGGGGATGAAGCGGTAGAACAGGCCGTCGCCCCTGTCCTCCGTCAGATAGACGATGCCCGTCCTGGGATCGACGCACACCGCCTCGTGGTCGAAACGGCCCATGGCCTTCAGCGGCACGGGATCGACCAGCCCCGTCGCGTCGGCGGGAACCTCAAAGACCCAGCCGTGGGATTTGGTGACGTCCGCATCGTCCGGCGTCTCCTGCGTCTCCTCGCAGGTCAGCCAGCTGCCCCAGGGGGTCTGCCCGCCCGCGCAGTTGGTCGAGGTGCCGGCCAGCGACAGATGCTGACGAACGGTTTGGCCGGTGGCCATGTCGTAGACCAGAGTCGTGGTTCCGCCGGGCAGGGGGCGCCCGTCCTTGTAGGTGTCGTAGGCCGAGCCCGCCGGCAGCAGGTGCAGGCGCTCCTGGTTGTAACCGCCGGGCCCCAGATTGCGGTGCAGCGCGCTGGAGCCCTTCAGCTCGTGATTGCGGACCAGGGCGACCTGCGTCCCCGACAGGGCGAAACACCCCATGCCGTCGAACTGACCCGGCACCAGCAGGCCGTCGTCCATGGACTCCCCGCCCTGCGAGATGACCCGATATGAAAAGCCCTGCGGCAGGTCCAGCATGCCGTTCGGGTCGCGGATCAGCGGGCCATAGCCCTCGACCTCGTTGACGTAGGTCTCCGGCGACTGGGCATGGGTGTGGCGGGCCAGGCCCGTGAAGGCCAGGCCGGCGGCGCCCGAGGCGATCAGGCGGCGGCGATCGAGGAATGCGGACATGTGGCGTCTCCGGGAGGCGTCGCGTCTTATGCCGGGGGGCGCCGGCCGCGTCATCACGGTTCGATGACGGCAGAGATTTCGGGTATTTTAATACCGCCACAAGAAAGATGAACATTTACAGCTTCGTGAGCCGCATTAGGCGACAGGATCGACGTTGACGTGTCGCCGGCGGTGATATATTGCCGCGCCTTCCGTCGGTGAGCCCGCTTCGGTTCGCCGCATCCCCGACACTGGACCCTCCTCATGCTGAAGAGCACCACGGCTTCGCTGAAGCCGGCCGAGGTCGAGAAGAAGTGGATTCACATCGACGCCGAAGGCGTCGTGGTGGGCCGCCTCGCGACCTTCATCGCCAACCGCCTGCGCGGCAAGCACCTGCCGACCTACACCCCGCACGTGGACTGCGGCGACTACGTCGTCGTCACCAACGTCGATAAGGTGGTGTTCACCGGCAAGAAGAACACCGACAAGGTCTACTATCGCCACACCGGCCACCCGGGCGGCGTCAAGGAAACGACCCCGGCCAAGGTGCTGGGCGGCCGCTTCCCCGAGCGCGTGCTGGAGAAGGCCGTCGAGCGCATGCTGCCCAAGGAAAGCCCGCTGGCTCGCAAGCAGATGACGCACCTGCGCCTGTTCGCCGGCGCCGAGCACGACCACGAGGCCCAGAAGCCCGAAACCATCGACTTCAAGGCGAAGTCGGCCAAGAACGTCCGGAGCGCCTGAGCATGACCGACGCCACCACCGAAGCGCCCGCCGCCACCGGTTTCGACGCCCTGAAGGGCATGGGCACGACCGAGGCCGAGGCCCCCGTCCACGTCCAGAAGCTGGACGCCCAGGGCCGCGCCTATTCGACCGGCAAGCGCAAGAACGCCGTCGCCCGCGTGTGGGTGAAGCGCGGATCGGGCAAGATCACCGTCAACGGCAAGGACGTGACCGCCTATTTCGCCCGTCCCGTGCTGCAGATGATGGTGGCCCAGCCGCTGACCGTCTCGGACCGCGCCACGCAGTACGACGTGGTCTGCACCGTCGAGGGCTCGGGCCTGTCCGGCCAGGCCGGCGCCATCCGCCACGGCCTGTCGCACGCCCTGACCCACTATGAGCCGGAACTGCGCAAGGTTCTGAAACCGCACGGCTTCCTGACCCGCGACAGCCGCGTCGTCGAGCGCAAGAAGTACGGCCGCGCCAAGGCCCGCCGCAGCTTCCAGTTCTCGAAGCGCTAAGCCGTCTCCCGCGGTTTGGATTTCAGGGGCGCTTCGGGAAACCGGAGCGCCCCTTTTTCTGCCCCGGAACCGGGACATCAGCGTGCACAAAAGCAGGACATCGCGCATGACTCGGGCAGAACGGAGCGCACAAGCCGGACATCCGGGAGCCCTGCATTGACCCACACCATCTTCATCGACGGCGAGGCCGGGACCACGGGGCTGGAAATCCGGGAGCGGCTGGAGGCGCGCGCCGATCTGGAGCTTGTCCTGCTGGGCGACCGGCGCCGTGACGTGGAGGCACGGCGCGAGGCGCTGAACGGCGCCGATCTGGTCATCCTGTGCCTGCCGGACGACGCGGCCAGGGAGGCTGTGGCCATGGTCGAGAACCCCGCGGTTCGGGTGATCGACGCCTCGACCGCCTTTCGGGTCGATCCGATGTGGGCCTATGGCTTTCCGGAGCTGTCGCCGGAGCGGCGCGAGCGGATCATGGCGGCGAAGCGGGTGTCGAACCCAGGCTGCTATCCTACCGGCTTCCTGGCCCTGGTCGCGCCGCTGGTGCGGGCCGGGATAGTGCCGGCGGATCATTCCGTCACGGTCAATGCCGTCAGCGGCTATTCCGGCGGCGGCAAGGCGATGATCGCGGAGTTTGAGTCCGGATCATCCGATCCCTTCCGCGCCTATGGCCTGACGCTGACGCACAAGCACGTGCCGGAGATGACGAGGCACGCGGGCCTTTCGCGGCCGGTGCTGTTCGCGCCGGCGGTGGGGAACTGGCGCCAGGGCATGCTGGTCGAGGTGCCGCTGCATCTGGAGGCCCTGCCGGGGTCGCCGTCGATCGAGGTGGTGCATGGCCGTCTGACGGAAGCCTACGCCGGCGCGCGCTTCGTCGAGGTGGCGTCGCTGGAGGAGACGGAGGCCATGACCGGCCTGACGCCCGAAGGGCTGAACGGCACCAACCGCCTGCGGCTGCACGTGTTCGGCGACCGAAACGGCGGGCAGGCGCGGCTGGTGGCCTTGCTGGACAACCTCGGCAAGGGGGCGTCGGGCGCCGCGGTGCAGAACCTGAACCTGATGCTGGGTCTGGAGGAGGTCGCGGGGCTGGCTTGATTTCCTTTCGTCATTCCGGGCGAAGCGAAGCGAAGATCCGGAACGCGGCGGCGCCGTAGCGCAGCGAAGGCGATCGTTGCATCACGCTCTCGAGGCGGAGCTTCGCCGCCGTCGCGGCGCCGCTGGGTTCCGGGTCTCCGGCGCTGAAGCGCCTGCGCCCGGAATGACGAAAGGAGGATTGAAACTTCCGCGTTCCTGCCGGCGTAGTTGAAGCATGACTCCGATCCTGACCGACCGCCGCCGTTTGATGCTGGACGCCTCCGCCCTGACCGTCGCCGCCTGTGCGCCCGAGGCCGCGGACGCCCAGGACAGCCGCTTTGCCAACTCGCCCTGGCGCGACGTGAGCGAGGCCGAGTGGCGGCGACGCCTGCCGGGCCTGAGCTATGATGTGCTGCGGCGCGAGGCGACCGAGCGGCCCTACACCAGCCCGCTGAACGACGAGAAGCGCGCCGGAACCTATGTCTGCAAGGGCTGCGAACTGCCCCTGTTCCGGTCGGATTGGAAGTACGACTCCGGCACGGGCTGGCCCAGCTTCTTCCGCGCGATCGAGACGAACGTCGGGAAGAAGACCGATTACGCCATCGGCATCCCGCGCACCGAGTATCACTGCGCCCGCTGCCTTGGGCACCAGGGGCACATCTTCGACGACGGGCCGCGGCCGACCGGCAAGCGCTGGTGCAACAACGGCGCGGCGCTGAATTTCCGGCCCGCCTAGCCCCTGCGCGCCTTGATCGCGCTTTCGGCCGTGGCGCCGAACAGGACGGCGGCGATGATGACCAGCAGGCCGTAGTCGCGGCCCTGCCAGAACACCGGCACTGCGGCGCAGATCAGGATCATCATCGGGAACAGCGCCGCCCAGATCGCCGTGCCGGGGTCCCGCTCGGAGATCAGCGGCGGCCGCTCCGGCCGCTTCATCGCCCGCTCCAGCCGGGGGTTCAGCAGGATGAACCCGCCCGCGCAGATGATCGCCAGCAGCGGATTGCGGATCAGGCCGATCTGCGGGCCGTAGACCGCCGTGGTCAAGACGACCAGCAGCAGGGCGAAAGCGGCGGACAGGGCGAGAAGGGCGTTCGGCTCCAGACGGCTCAAGACTTCACTTTCACATACGATCCCGGAGCGGATTCAAGCGGCGTGAATGCGCCCTTTTCGGGGTCGCGGGCCTTCACCCAGCCGCCCGACCGGTCATGCAGCCAGCCGGCCCAGTGCTCCCACCAGCTGCCGGGGCGTTCCTCTGCGTCCGCCTGCCATTCGGCCAGGGTCTTCGGCAGGGCGGGGTTCAGCCAGTGCTGGTACTTCTTCGCCGACGGCGGATTGACCACACCCGCGATGTGGCCCGACCCGGCCAGCGTCAGGGTCACGTCGGCGTTGGAGAAGGCCCGCGCCGAGCGATAGACCGAGTTCATCGGCGCGATGTGGTCCTCGCGGCTGGCCTGGAAGTACAGCGGGATGGTCACCTTAGCCAGATCGACCGTCAGGCCGCCGATTTCGAATTCGCCTTTTGTCAGAAGGTTTTGGCCGTACATGCTGCGCAGATAGTTCAAGTGTAGGGCCTTGGGCATGCGCGTCTGATCGGCGTTCCAGAACAAGAGGTCGAACGCCGGCGGATCCTTGCCCATCAGATAGTTGCTGACGAAGAAGGACCAGATCAGGTCGTTGGCGCGCAGCGCGTTGAAGGTGTCGGCCATGGCCGCCCCGGGCAGGACGCCGCCGGCGGCGTCCATCTGTTTCTCGATCTCGGCCAGCCAGTGCTCGTCGGTGAACAGCAGCAGATCCCCCGCCTCGGCGAAATCGTGCTGGGCGGCGAAGAAGGTGGCGGCGTTGATCCGGTCGTCGCCCGTCGCGACCGCGTGCGCCAGCGCGGCGCCCAGCAGGGTGCCGCCGATGCAGTAGCCGACGGCGTTCAGCCGCTCTGCGCCCGTCTGTTCCAGCGCCTTTTCGACGGCGCGATGGATGCCCTTTTCCAGATACTGGTCGAAGTTCCAGTCGGCCTTGTCGCGGTCCGGATTGACCCAGGAGCAGACGAAAACGGTGAACCCCTGGGCCGACAGCCAGCGGATCATGGAGTTTTCGGGCTGCAGGTCCAGGATGTAGAACTTGTTGATCCACGGCGGAAAGATCAGCAGAGGGATCGCCCGCTGTCTGTCGCCGGCCGGATCGTACTGGATCAGCTCGAACAGCTCGTCGCGCCACACGACCTTGCCCGGGGCGGTGGCCACGTTCACGCCGACCTCGAACCGGCCATAGTCGGCCTGGCTGATCTTCAGCTTGCCCATGCCGCGCTCCAGGTCGGCGGCGAAGTTCTGCATGCCCTTGACCAGGCTCTCGCCGTTGGTGTCGGCCATGGCCTTCAGGGCCGCGGGATTGGAGGCGAGGAAGTTCGACGGCGAGAAGGCGTCGGTCAGCAGTTTGGTGAAGAACTCCGCGCGCCGCTTGGTGCGCGGATCGACGTCCTCGACCGACGAGACCAGGCCGTTCATCCAGTCGGCGGTGATCAGATAGGACCGCCGCATGACGTCGAACATGGGGTTGTCGGACCAGGCCGGATCCTTGAACCGCCTGTCCGTCGGCGCCGGAGGCGGGGTTTCGCCCGCGGCCTGACGGGTCGCCCCGGCCCACAGGTCGAGATAGCGGTTGAACAGGTCGGCCTGGGCCGCGAACAGCTTGTCGGGGCGTGAGGCGATGCCCGTCATCACTTGGGTCATGGCGGGGCCGACGTTGAACGGGTCCGGCGACAGGGCGGCCGGTCGGTCGGCCTGGCTGAGCGCCGCCTCGGCGATCGCCGCCTGGGCCGTCATGGCCGCCTTGGCCAGGTTCATCGACAGGGTCTCGATCATCTCACGCGAGACCTCGGCAGACGGAGGCGGAGGGGGCGAGAAGCGGAGTTTTTCGGCCTGCGGGGCCGGCTGCGGAGGCGCGGCGGCCGGGGAAGCGGCAGGCGCCTTCTTCGGGCGAGGCTTGGCCGAGGTGGGGCGCCCCGGCTTGCGCGGCGCGGCGGGCGGCTGGGTCGTGGTCGGTCGCTTTGCCATGGTCGCATCCCCGTCTGATCTTCCGCCGGCCCCGATCATGGCATATGACCGGCCCCGAAATGAACGCGTCGGCAGTGAAAAAGACGGGCCTTCTGATTGCTGGCGCGGTCCTGATGGCCGCGGGCGGCTGCCAGACCGCGCTGGACACAGCGGAAAGCGCCGATCCTGCCGAAAGCGCGCGCATCGCCGAGATCGTCAACGCCAACCGCGTCTATCCCCGCTGGGAGGATTTCCCCAAGCGCGGAACGGACGGGCCCACCGTCGATCAGGTCCGGGCCGAAGTCGCCGGCCTAAGCGCCGACGGCGCCGCTCTGCAGGGGCAGGTCGCCGCCATGCCGGCGATCGACGACGTCGCGGGGCTGGAGACCGACGTCCGTGCCCGAGTGGAGGCCGTGCCGATCTCGCCGGACACGCAACGGACCCGAGAACAGCTGGACGTTTTCGCTCGCGACCTGCGCGAACGCGCCCGCGCGCCGGCGCCCATTCCGCGTCGCTGAGGTCGTCTCGACCGACTGAATCTGCGAGCCTGTCCTCGCCAAGGAGAATCACCCATGGCCGAAACGGCCCACGCCTCGAACCTCGCCGCCGACGCCGCGCGCGTCACTGAACTGGCGGCCATCGCCTCCTATGGCCAGATCGGCCGGGGCGATGAGAAGCACGCGGACCAGCTGGCCGTGGACGCGATGCGCACGGCGCTGAACACGCTGGACATCGACGGCAAGATCGTGATCGGGGAGGGCGAGCGCGACGAGGCCCCGATGCTGTACATCGGCGAGAAGGTGGGCACGGGCAAAGGTCCGGCGATCGACATCGCGCTGGATCCGCTGGAAGGCACGACCCTGACGGCCAAGGCCATGGCCGGCGCGCTGACGGTCCTGGCCATGTCGCCGGGCGGAGGCATGCTGCACGCGCCCGACACCTACATGGACAAGATCGCCATCGGGCCAGGCCATCCGGCCGGCACGGTCGATCTGGACAACACCCCGCAGGACAACGTGCGGGCGCTGGCCAGGGCCAAGGGCGTGGCGCCGGACCAGATCACCGTCTGCGTCATGGACCGTCCGCGTCACGCCGAGCTGATCGCGGCTCTTCGGGAAGTCGGCGCCAAGGTCGTGCTGATCACCGACGGCGACGTGGCGGGCGTGATCCACACGACCCAGCCCGAGACCGGGATCGACATGTATTTGGGCTCCGGCGGGGCGCCGGAGGGCGTGCTGGCCGCGGCGGCGCTGAAGTGCGTCGGCGGGCATTTCCAGGGGCGGCTGATCTTCCGCAACGACGAGGAGCGGGCCCGGGCGGCGCGCACCGGCGTGACCGATTTCGACCGCAAGTACGACCTGCATGAACTGGTGTCGAAGGACGCCGTCTTCGCGGCCACCGGCGTGACCAAGGGGGCGCTGCTGGACGGGGTGGAAATGGGCAAGGGCTGGGTCTCGACCCACACCCTGGTCATGGACTCGTCCGACGGCACGGTGCGGCGCATCAGCACGACGCGGCGTCTCTGATGGCCGACGGGGCGCCGCATGGAGCCCTGACCGCCTTTCTGGGGGTGGAACGGTCGCTGTCGGGCCGCGCCTGGCGCCAGCGGGCGGCGGAGCCCGACGTCGTGCGCGGTCTGATGCAGGGCCACGGCCTGATCGAACCCCTGGCCCGGGCGCTGGCCGCGCGGGGCCAGGACGCGGCGAGCGCGACGGATTTTTTGGAGCCGACGCTGCGGGCGTGGTTTCCCGACCCCTCCAGCTTCCTCGACATGGACGTGGCGGCGGAGGCGATCGTGGACGCGGTCATGGCTGGCGCCTCCGTCCACGTCTTCGCCGACTACGACGTGGACGGCGCCTCCAGCGCGGCCCTGCTGGTGCGCTGGTTCCGGGCCATGGGCGCCGACCTGCCCATCTATGTGCCCGACCGGCTGACGGAGGGGTATGGGCCCAGCCCCAGGGCGTTCGATGCGCTGAAGGCGCGCGGCGCGGATCTGGTCGTCACGGTGGACTGCGGCGCGGCGGCGGTGACGGCGCTGGAGCACGCCGCGGAGATCGGGCTGAAGGTCGTGGTCGTCGATCACCATCTGATGCGGGCGACGCCGCCGGCCCTGGCCGTGGTCAATCCGAACCGGCCGGGCTGCGGCTCGGGGCAGGGCAATCTCGCGGCGGCCGGCGTGGTGTTCGTCCTGCTGGCCGCGCTGAACCGGGAGGCGCGGCGGCGCGGCCTGTTCGCCACGCGACCGGAGCCTGACCTACGCCAATGGCTGGATCTGGCGGCGCTGGGGGCGATCTGCGACGTGACCGGCCTGACGGGCTTCAACCGGGCGCTGGCGGCCCAGGGGCTGCGCGTCATGTCCGGCTGGGCCAATCCGGGACTGAAGGCCCTGCTGGCGGCGGCGGGCGCCGAGCCGGGGCCGGCCGGATCGACCCACGCCGGCTTCATCCTGGGGCCGCGCATCAACGCGGGCGGCCGGATCGGTCGCGCCGACCTGGGCGCCAGGCTGCTGTCGACCGAAGATCCGGTCGAGGCGGGCGAACTCTCGGCGGAACTGCACGCGCTGAACCTGGAGCGCCGCGAGGTCGAGAAGCAGGTGACCGAGGCCGCCGTGCGACGCGTCGAGGCGGCGGGACATCACGTCGACGACCGATCCGTGGTCGTCGTCGCCGGGGGCGACTGGCACCCGGGCGTCATCGGCATCGTGGCCGGACGGCTGCGGGAACGCTGGCGCAAGCCGGTGATCGTCATCGGTCTGGATGCGGTGAACGGCGTCGGCAAGGGCTCCGGGCGCTCCCAGCCAGGAATGGACCTGGGTCGCGCCGTGCAGGCGGCGTGGGACGAAGGGATCCTGATGGCCGGCGGGGGCCATCCGATGGCCGCCGGGCTGACCGTGGCGGCGGATCGGATCGACGACCTTGCCGCCTTCCTGCACGAGCGCCTCAAGCACGGCCGCGCCGAAGCCGTGGCGATGGACGCTCTGGAAATCGACGCCCTGGTCGAGCCGCGGGCCGTGGACCGGGCGCTGTTCGACGGATTCCAGAAGCTGACCCCGCATGGGCCGGGCAATCCCGAGCCGGTGTTCGCCATGGAAGGCGTCGTCGTGCGCGAGCCGGCGCCGATGGGGCAGGGGCATGTGCGGTGCAGGCTCACGGGCGCCGACGGCGCCTCTGTGCGGGCCGTCGCCTGGCGCTGCGCCGACCTGCCCCATGGTCGCGCGCTGCTGGCCGGACCGGGCGGGCTGACGGTCGCCGGAAGGCTGAAGGCCGACGACTGGAACGGCCGTAGGGGCGTGCAATTCGAGATCGAGGACGTCGCCGATCCGCGGGCCGTCTGAGGGGGTTGCACCCTTGGGAATCGGCGGCTATATCGCCGGCTCCCCGCACAGCGGTCCCTTCGTCTATCGGTTAGGACGTCAGGTTTTCAACCTGAAAAGAGGGGTTCGATTCCCCTAGGGACTGCCACGCGGCTCTTCTCGCATCGATGGTCAAGATCGTGCGCCGCGCCGCGCCGCAGTCTGACTGTGAGCGCGACGTCCCGGGATCCGCTTGCGGCATAAGTTGACCCAGCGTCCCCCAGTGTTCTGAAACCCAAGTTTTTTCGCTTCCACACCTTTCACGGAACAGTGATAAATGACGCGCCCCGCGTGTTGCGGAGGGGGGGCGTGGACGTGTCGGATTTGGAGGGGGCGAACGCGACCGAAGCGGTGCGCATCGCCGGCAAGATCAAGTGGTTCGATCCCGGAAAGGGATACGGGTTCATCGTGCCGGACGATCCGTCCCTGACGGACCTCAGGGACGTGTTGCTTCACATCTCCAGCCTGAGACAGAGCGGGCTTGAAGCGGCGGCCGAGGGCGCGGCCATACGCTGCGACTGCGTCCGGCGGCCCAAGGGCTGGCAGGTGATCGAAGTCCTGGAGATCGACCAGTCCGTGACGCCGGAGGCGCCGCGCCGCACAGGTTATGACGGACTGCGTGCCAGCGGTCTCATGCCTGAGCTCACCTCCGACGCCCCCATGGAGCGCGCCGTGGTGAAATGGTTCAACCGCACGAAGGGCTATGGTTTCGTCGTCCGCGACGGGGCCGCGGGGGACATCTTCGTGCATGTGGAGACCCTGCGTCGATGCGGGCTTGACGACCTCGTGCCCGGTGAGGCCGTATCCGTGAGGTTCGCCGAGGGGCCCAAAGGCCTGGTGGTGGCGGAGATCAGGCCGGGCGGCTGAGGCGTCGCCCCGCGAAAGGCGAGGCGAGCATGTTCGATCGAAGACTGGTTCTGGCGGCGGCCCTGGTGACGGCGCTGGGCGCCTGCGCGGGCGACGCGGCGGGCCCCAAGGATCAGGACGGCAATCCGCTGGAGAAGCTGATCGTGGTCACGTCCTCCGGCGAGCACGAGTTCTGGGTCGAGATCGCGGACGACGACGAGGAGCGCCAGCGCGGTCTGATGTTCCGCCAGCCCCTGGCCGACGACAGGGGCATGTTGTTCCAGTTCCCAAACGCGCAGGAGCGCGGCTTCTGGATGCGCAACACGCCCAGCTCTCTGGACATCGTCTACGTCGCCGCGGACGGCCGCATCGTCTCGATCGCGAAGCACACGACGCCCTACTCCGAGAGCACCTACCCGTCGAACGGTCCCGCCAGGGGCGTGTTGGAGACCCGCGCCGGCCGGATGGACGAGATCGGGGCCAAGCCGGGCGACATGATCCGGCATCCGTTCTTCGGCAACTGACGTCGTTGCTCCATCGGGCCGGTCATGGCAGAAGGCGCTCCCTTCCGTCGGGGTGTGGCGCAGCCTGGTAGCGCATCTGCTTTGGGAGCAGAGGGTCGCAGGTTCGAATCCTGCCGCCCCGACCAAGGGTCAATGATCGGAGACCGTCATGTTCGCGCGCATCCATCGTCCCGCCCGCACCGCCATGCAGTCCGGCAAGGCCAAGACGCGCGAATGGCGGCTGGAGTTCGAACCGGCGACGGCCCGCTTCCTGGATCCGCTGACCGGCTGGACCGGATCGACCGACATGAACGGGCAGGTCCGACTGACCTTCGACAGTCAGGAAGAGGCCGTCGAGTACGCCCAGCGCCACGGCATTCCCTTCCGCGTGCAGGCGCCGCAGGATCCCGCGCCGATCCTGAAAGCCTACTCAGACAACTTCGCCACCGGCCGCAAACAGCCTTGGACGCACTGAATCTTTTGGTGCGGCTTACGCTCCCCGCGCGGCGTCTCGCCGCTTGAGCCGCGAGACGCGCGCAGGTATCGCCGGAGCGGGCGCCCGTAGCTCAACCGGATAGAGCATCCGCCTTCTAAGCGGACGGTTGCAGGTTCGAGTCCTGCCGGGCGCGCCAGCGACTTGCGATGAGGGCCAAGCCGTCTATGGTCCGCCCCGCGATGTTCCGGCGTTTTCTTCCTCTCGCTTCCGTCGTGGCCCTTACGCTGGCCGCTTGCGGGGACGCGCCGTCGGACGAACGGGCCGCCACGCGCGACGGCGTCGTGGCCCCGACGAAGGACGGACGCGTGGTCGTCGTCGAAAGTCCGACTCTGCAAGCCGTCAAACGTCGCGGCCGATTGAACTGCGGCGTGCATGAGGGGCTGGTCGGCTTCGCCTACACCGACAATCGCGGCCAGTGGCGGGGTTTCGACGTGGATTTCTGCCGCGCGCTGGCGGCCGCCGTCCTGGGCGACGCGGACGCGGTGCGCTTCGTGCCGCTGAGCAATCGCGATCGTCTGGCCGCGGTCAGGGACGGGCGGGTCGACGTGCTGTGGCGCAACACAAGTTGGACCATGACGCGCGACGTGAGCGAGGGCGTGGCCTTCGCCGGGGTCAACTACTACGACGGTCAGGGATTCCTGGTCCGCCGGTCGCTGAACCTCACCAGCGCGACCGAGCTGAACGGGGCACGGGTCTGCGTCCAGGGGTCGTCGACGTCGCAGCTGAATCTGGCGGACTGGTTCCGAGTGCGCGGGCTGGACTATGAGCCCGTCGTCCTGCCGGGCGAGGAGGAGGCCCGCCAGGCCTATGCGCGGGAGCAATGCGACGCCTTCACCGCCGACGTCTCCGCCCTGGCCGCGGCGCGGACGACCCTGGCGAACCCGGAGCAGCACGCCATCCTGCCGGACGTCATCTCCAAGGAACCGCTGGGCCCGATCACGCGGCGCGGCGACGAAGGCTGGACGGTCATCGTCCGGTGGACGCTGAACGGGCTGATCCTGGGCGAGGAACTGGGCGTGACCCAGGCGATCGCGCGCGGCGGCGACGATCCGCGCGATCCGCGCGTGCGTCGGCTTCTGGGCCTGGACGGCGATTTCGGGCCGATGATGGGGCTGGAGCGCAGCTGGGCGCGAGACGCCCTTTCGGCGGTCGGAAACTATGGCGAGATCTTCGAGCGGAACGTGGGCACGGATTCGCCCCTCGACCTGGCGCGGGGTCTCAACGCACAATGGAACGCTGAGCCGGGCGGGCTGATGTACGCCCTTCCGATTCGATAGACCTCACGAGAAGGTCACAGGGGGACGCATGGACACGGTCAAGCGCGGCGGAATTCCGCTCTATGTCTGGATGCTGGTGGGGTTCGTCGGCGGATTGGCTGGCGGGCTTTACGTCAACCAGAACGACCTGGTGGTGATTCCCTGGGTGATGGACATCGTCCAGGCGGTCGGGCAGATCTTCCTGCGTCTGCTGTTCATGCTGGTCCTGCCGCTGCTGTTCGCGGCTCTGGCGGTGGGCGTGGCCGAGATGGGCGATCTGAAGTCGCTCGGGCGCGTCGGGTTCAAGACCCTGATCTTCACCATTCTGGTTTCGGCCATCGCCGTCGGCATCGGCCTGGGGATGGTCAACTATTTCCAGCCCGGCGTGGGGGTCGATCCGGTTCTGGCCCAGCAGCTTTTGGCCGACGGAGCGGAAGGCGCGGCGGGCATCGTCGGCAATGCGCCCAAGTCGATCGAGGCGGGGCAGTTCTTCCTGGACATGATCCCGTCCAACGTCGTCACCGCGGCGGCGGACAACCAGATCCTGCCGGTCATGGTGTTCGCCCTGATCTTCGGCATCGGCATGGTGATGGCGAAGTCGTCGGCGACCGACCGCCTGCAGGAGACGCTTCAGGGCCTGTTCGAGGTCATGATGAAGCTCATCAACCTCGTCATCAAACTGGCCCCGATCGCCATCGCGGCGCTGATGTTCAACCTGGCGGCGGTGTTCGGCTGGGACGTGCTGGTGCGATTGGGCGCCTATGCGGGCGTGGCCGTGGGCGCGATGGCGATCCACATGTTCGTCGTCTATCCGCTGCTGGTCCTGATCTTCGGCGGCATGAACCCCCTGAAGTTCGCCAATGGGGTCAAGGAGCCGTTCGTCGTCGCCTTCTCGACCGCTTCGTCCAACGCCACCCTGCCGATCGCCCTGAAGGCGGCCGAGGAGAAGCTGAAACTCCCCAAGCGCATCTCGCGCTTCGTGCTGACGGTCGGCGCCACGGCGAACCAGAACGGCACCGCCCTGTTCGAGGGGGTGACGGTGCTGTTCCTCGCCCAGTTCTTCGGGGTCGATCTGAACCTGCAGCAGCAGCTGGTGGTCATGCTGGTCTGCATCCTGGGCGGCATCGGCACGGCCGGTGTGCCGGCCGGATCGCTGCCGGTCATCGCGCTGATCCTGGTCATGGTGGGCGTGCCGGCAGAGGGCATCGGCCTGATCCTGGGGGTCGATCGTTTCCTCGACATGTGCCGAACCACCCTGAACGTGACGGGCGATCTGGTCGCGGCGACGGTCGTGTCGCGCGGCGAGAGCGACGACGTCGTGCCGGTCGATGCGGAACCGCCGACCGCGCCCGCCGTCTGATCAGCCGACGTGGCGGCGCTCGACCCGAGCGCCGACCGCGGTCAGCAGTTCCCAGGCGACGGTGCCCGCCGCGCGCGCCGCGTCGTCGAGCATGCGGGTTGAGCCGAAGAGTTCGACCTCGTCTCCCGCGGCGACGTCGAGGCCCGTGACGTCGACGGCCAGCACGTCCATCGAGACGCGGCCGAGCACGGGCCTCAGCTCACCCGCCACGGCAATCCGCCCCGCGGGGCTGTTGGATCTGAGGACGCCGTCGGCATAGCCGGCGCCGACGGTGGCGATCCGCAGCGACCTGTCGGCCACCAAGCCGCGCGAATAGCCGACGCTTTCGCCGACGAGAACGTCGCGGACCTGAAGCACCTCGGCGCCGAAGGTCGCCACGGGACGGATGCGGGGATCGGGCCGTCCCTCAGGCCCGCCGCCGTAGAGGCAGATGCCCGGCCGCACGGCGTCGAAGGCATGGTCGGGGCCCAGGAAGCAGCCGCCGGAGTTGGCGAAGGAGCGGACCGCGCCGGGGTATCGGGTCGCCGCGGCGGCGAAGGCGTCGCGCTGAACGCGGTTCATCGGATGATCGGGTTCGTCCGCGCAGGCCAGGTGGCTGAGAACCAGGTCCAGGCCGTCGAAGGGCTCGGGCGCGTCCTCGGGGCGGAAGCCCAGGCGGTTCATGCCGGTGTCGATCTGAACGCCGCAGGCCCCCCCGCCGGCCGCGCGCCACTCGGCGGCTTGCTCCGGGGCGTTCAGGACGGGCTTCAGACCGGCCGTAATCAGGCGTGCCGCGCGTCCGGGAGCGCATCCGTCGAGAACATAGACGTCGGGGGCGTCGCCGAGGGAGCTGCGCAGAACCTCACCCTCTGAAACACGGGCGACGAAGAAGGTGCGGGCGCCTTCGTCCATCAGGCGACGAGCCACCTCCACCGCGCCCAGGCCATAGGCGTCGGCCTTCACGACGGGATGGGCCGGGACGCCGGACACGGCCTCCAGCGTGCGGAAGTTGGCGGCGAGGGCGTCCAGATCGACGGTCAGGCGGGCGAGGCTCATCGACCCCTTATGCCGCACCTGCGAAAGCGCCGCTATTCGTAGCGGGAATTGTCCCAACGGGCGTCGCGCGCCAAATTGCCGAAGCGGGTGGTGTCGGCGTCGAAGCTGAGGCGGATGGTGCCGATCGGGCCGTGACGCTGCTTGCCGATGATGACCTCGGCCATGTTGCGCAGGCGGTCCATGTCCTCCATCCACTGCAGGTGCTCGGGCGTGCCCTCCTGCGGCATGGTGCGCTCTTTGTAGTAGCTCTCACGGTAGACGAACATGACGCAGTCGGCGTCCTGCTCGATCGAGCCGGACTCCCGCAGGTCGGACAACTGGGGCCGCTTGTCGTCGCGGCTTTCCACCTGACGCGACAGCTGGGACAGGGCGACGATAGGGACGTTGAGTTCCTTCGCCAGCGCCTTGAGACCGCCGGTGATCTCCGACACCTCCTGCACGCGGTTCTTCTGGCCGCCGGCGTCGCCCGTGGTGATCAGCTGCAGGTAATCGACGATGATCAGATCCAGGCCGTGCTCCATCCGCTTCAGCCGACGGGCCCGGGCGGCCAGTTTCGACATGGCCAGGCCGCCGGTGGCGTCGATGAACAGGGGCGCCTCGCCGATCTCGACGGCGGCGTCGCGCAGGCGGCCGTAGTCCACGGCGTCGATTTCGCCTTTGCGCAGCTTGTCCGAAGGCACGCCGGAAGCGTCGGCCAGGATCCGCATGGCCAGCTGTTCGGCGCTCATTTCCAGCGAGAAGAAGGCGACGACGCCGCCGTCGACGGTCTTGCGGCCCTCGGGCGTCGGCTCATAGCGATAGTTGCGGGCGACGTTGAAGGCGATGTTGGTGGCCAGCGAGGTCTTCCCCATCGAGGGGCGGCCGGCGAGGATCAGCAGGTCGGACTTGTGCAGGCCGCCCAGCTTCTGGTCGAGGTCGTCCAGGTGGGTGGCCAGACCGGCCAGCTTGCCGTCGCGCTGATAGGCCTCGGCCGCCATCTGCACGGCGCCGGCGAGCGCCGTGGAAAAGCCGACGAAGCCCGACGACGGCTTGCCCGTCTCGGCCAGGCTGTAGAGCGACTGCTCGGCCTGCTCGATCTGGTCCATGGCCGCGGTCTGCGGGTCCGGCGCCTCGCGCATGATGTCGCCGCCGATGCGGATCAGCTCGCGCCGCAAGGCCAGGTCGTAGACGATGCGGGCATAGTCCGGCGCGTTGGCCGCGGGCGGGGCGCGATCGACCAGGTCGGCCAGATAGCGGACGCCCCCCAGCTGCTGGAAGGCCGGGTCCTGCTTGAACCGCTCCATCAGCACGGTCGGATCCGCCAGCAGCCCCTGACGGACGTGATCCTCGATCGCCTCATAGAGCCGCTGGTGGAACGGCTCGTGGAAATGCGACCCCTTCAGCCGGTCCGACAGCCGCTCGAACACGCCGTTGTCGAACATCAGCGCGCCCAGCAGCGCCTGCTCGGCCTCCAGATTGTGGGGCGGCGCGGCGATGGCCGGCAGTTCGGGCGTGATGGGCGAGATGGCGTTCATGGGGGACCGAGACTTAGACCGTAAGCCGCTCCCACGTCAGGATCGGACGCCGGATCGGCTGGGGGTCGATTTTCGGCCTTGTGGACGGGCACGAAAAAAGGGGCGCGCCGCCAAGGACGCGCCCCTCTTCGTTCAGGGTCGAACGGGCGATCAGGCCGGTTCGTAGGTTTCCTGCTGGCCGGCGCCGCCGGCGAGCATGTCCGCGGCCGCTTCTTCGGCGGCGGCGCGTTCGTCGGAGAACTGCGAGGCGATGACGTCCTCGCCGCGCGCCTGACGCTCGGCCTCGTCTTCCGAACGGGCGATGTTCACCTTGACGGTCGCGGTGACCTCGGCGTGCAGGCGCACCAGCACTTCGTGGACGCCCAGCGTCTTGATCGCCGTGTTCAGCACGACCTGCGAACGTTCGATCTTGGTCCCCGAAGCCTGCACGGCCTCGGCGACGTCGCGGCCGGCGACCGAGCCGTACAGCTGGCCGGTTTCGCCGGCCTGGCGGATCATGACGTAGGTCTGGCCGTCGATCTTGTCCGCGACGCGCTGCGCCTCGGCCTTGTTCTTCTCGTTGCGCGCCTCGATGGCGGCGCGCTCGACTTCGAAGGCCTTCAGGTTGGCGGCGGTGGCCCGGCGGGCCTTGTCGCGCGGCAGAAGGAAGTTGCGGGCGAAGCCGTCCTTGACGGTGACGACGTCGCCGATGGCGCCGAGGTTCTCGACGCGTTCGAGCAGAACGACCTTCATCTTACTTCACCACATACGGCAGGAGGGCGAGGAAGCGGGCGCGCTTGATGGCCTTGGCCAGCTCGCGCTGCTTCTTCTGGGAGACCGCGGTGATCCGCGACGGGACGATCTTGCCGCGCTCGGAGATGTAGCGTTGCAGCAGCTTGACGTCCTTGTAGTCGATCTTCGGGGCGTTGGCGCCGGAGAACGGACAGACCTTGCGGCGGCGCTGGAAGGCGCGGCGGGCCGGGCCGGCGCTGACGGGCGCGCCGGGGACGGGACGGGTGGTGTCGGTCATGATCGGGATCCTTATTCCGAGACGTCGGCGTCGACGGCGTCTTCGCGCGGCGTGCGCTCACGCTCGCGTTCACGCTCGCGCTCGCGGCGGGCCAGCAGGGGCGACAGCTCCAGGTCGAGCTCGTCGACCTTGACCGTCAGCCAGCGCAGGACGTCTTCGTTGATGGACAGCTGACGCTCGACCTCGGCCATGGCGGCCGGCGGGGCGTCGACGGCGAGCAGGGAGTAGTGCGCCTTGCGGTTCTTCTTGACCCGATAGGTCAGGTTGCGCAGGCCCCAGTACTCGATCTTGGCGACGGAACCGCCGCCCTGCTCGATCAGGTCCTTGATGGTGTCGTTCAGAGATTCGGCCTGTTGCGCGCTGATGTCCTGGCGCGACATGACCGTGTGCTCGTAAAGAGCCATGGCAGTCTCCCATGAGGGGCATCGGCGCGACCGGACCGGGTAAGTCCGTCCGCGATGGTTCCCGAAGCGGCGATCAGGACGACTTCCTGATCCTTTGGTGGTCCGCGTCCGGGACCGAAGCCCTGGAAAGCGGCGGCCTATAGGGGAAAAGGGGGGAGGGGGCAAGCGGAAGCGCCGGATCGCGACGCCCTTCCCCGCTCGCCGGGGTGCTTGGCCGATCGTATACGATCGGCCTGCGAGGCTCGCGGAGCGAGACGGATGGGGTGGCTGTCGATGACTGGGCAGATTTCAGCGATGAGCGTCGGCGCCGGTGTTTCACCCCCCATCCGTCTCGCTCCGCGAGCCACCTTCCCCCGCAAGGGGGGAAGGGAATTGCGTTTGGCTCCGTCGTTTTCACGCGGAGTCGGAAAGGGCGGGCGGAGCGCCGGGCGCGGAGCCCGGATGCAGTGATGTGATTACCGTTTCGGCTTCGCGACGACGCTCCGCGCGGTTCGTCTGATCAGGAGCTGTCCGAGGTGGCCGGAACCACCGCATA